>Ga0209070_100003_pt1 | contig 679220 bp, 617 predicted proteins | sample SynthPrep_5_END__FD_187205 | JGI IMG/M metagenome (GOLD analysis project Ga0209070, IMG submission 187205) | Synthetic microbial communities from Ohio, USA - SynthPrep_5_END_DS10_MetaG (SPAdes) (version 2) | ecosystem: Engineered > Bioreactor > Aerobic > Activated sludge | place: USA: Ohio...
AAGAACAAACTGGCCGGACGATACCGAAACAGGTGGCCGGATAAGGCCGAAATCAGTGGCCGGATGATACCGAAATGGGTGGCCGACTCATGCCGAAATCGCTGGCCGGATCATCCCGAAATACGCATTCGCCCGTTTAATTACAATGGAATAACCCTGATCAGAAGGAATCATGATGAAATTTAGCCTCGCTTTAACTGCTTGTTTTATGTTGTTAGCCCCGTTGAGCTATGTCAGCGCAGATGAAACTGTTGTGCCGCAGGATGAGACGGCGCAGCAGCAAGCCGAATATGCGCAATGGGCCGGGCAAATTCTGGCGTCACTGCAGAAACAGCAGGGCAAAATCGCCCTGCCGGGAACCGGTGCTACCTTAACTATTCCTGATGAATTTTATTTCTTGTCAGCCAAAGACGCCGAAACAGTATTGGTTGATGTCTGGGGTAATCCGCCGGGACAAAATGTGCTGGGAATGATTTTTCCGGCCAATATGACACCGTTTGAAGCCGAGTCGTGGGCGGTTACAGTGGAATACCAACAAGACGGCTATGTATCTGATGAGGATGCGGCAGAGATTGATTATCAGCAAATGCTGCAGCAGATGAAACAGGACACGGCGGACGTGAGTAAAGAGCGGGTAAAGCAAGGTTATGAACCTATCTCGCTGGTTGGTTGGGCCGCCACACCGTTTTATGATCAAGCTGCGCATAAGCTGCACTGGGCTAAAGAGATCCGCTTTGGCGACAATGAAATTAATACCCTGAATTACAATATCCGCGTGCTGGGGCGCAAAGGCGTATTAGTATTAAACTTTATCGCCGGTATGGAGCAACTGCCTGAAATTAACCAGAATCTGGATACAGTACTGGCGCTGGCAGCGTTTGATGCCGGAGCAACTTATACGGATTTCAATCCGGAGCTGGACCAGGTTGCGGCTTATGGTTTAGGTGCCTTAGTGGCCGGTAAGGTGCTGGCAAAAACCGGTTTTCTGGCGCTGGCGTTGGTGTTTTTAAAGAAGTTCGGTGTCTTTATTCTGCTTGGTCTTGGCGTATTGCTGCGTAAATTGTTCGCTAAGAAGCCATCGTCAACCACGCTAAACTGAAGCTTAGCTGTTGCAGACTTTACAATTGATAAAGCCCGGCTACTGCGCCGGGCTTTTTATTACAAGCATTTATCGCTCAGTGTTTTTTGCCGCTTCGCGCTGACGGCGGCTGGTGATGTTTTCCCGGTTCAGGCCCCAGTTATCGGTATGCACCTCATCGATAATGACAAAGGTAGTGGCCGGATCCTTACCCTGCACATTGCTGAGTAAATCTGTTACACCTTCAATTAACTGCAGTTTGCTGCAGATTTAACTACCGCGCAGTGCGCTATCTCTTTTGCTACCCCGCTCACCGTTTCAACCTCGTACTGTAATGCTGATGAGCTACACTTAGTTAACAGTAATCAGCACGAGGTATGTTATGACTACAGCTAACCCCTACGCCGACGAACTTACGGTAGATAAACAGCAGTACCGTATTTTCAGTCTGAAAAAGGCCGCGACCCAGTTTGGTGATATCAGCCGCTTACCGTTTTCACTTAAGGTATTACTGGAGAATCTGTTACGTAACCTTGATGGCGATACGGTAACCGATGCGGATATTCAGGCATTAGTCGACTGGCAAAAAACCGGTACTTCTGAGCGCGAAATTGCTTTTCGCCCGGCCCGGGTGTTAATGCAGGATTTTACCGGCGTGCCGGCGGTGGTCGATTTAGCCGCCATGCGTGCAGCCGTGGCGGCGTTGGGTGAAGACCCTGACAAAGTAAATCCGTTATCGCCGGTTGATTTGGTGATTGACCACTCAGTAATGGTAGACCGCTACGCCACAGACCAAGCCTTTACGCAAAATGTCGATATTGAAATGCAGCGCAATTACGAGCGCTACGCGTTTTTACGCTGGGGCGCTAAAGCTTTTGCCAATTTTAGGGTGGTGCCGCCGGGTACCGGTATTTGCCATCAGGTGAATCTGGAGTATCTGGGCCAGACAGTCTGGGCTGAGCATACCGCTGATGGCCAGTTAGCTTACCCTGATACGCTGGTAGGTACCGATTCTCATACCACTATGATTAATGCGCTGGGTATTCTGGGCTGGGGTGTCGGTGGTATTGAAGCCGAAGCCGCTATGCTGGGCCAACCTGTATCGATGATTATCCCCGAGGTTATCGGTTTTGAATTTACCGGTAAGTTAAACGCCGGTATCACTGCAACCGATTTGGTGCTTACCGTTACGCAAATGCTGCGCAAGCACGGCGTGGTGGGCAAATTTGTCGAGTTTTTCGGTGATGGGCTGGATCAGTTAGCACTGGCTGATCGCGCCACTATTGCCAATATGGCACCGGAATATGGTGCAACCTGCGGCTTTTTCCCGGTTGATCAGGTAACGCTGGACTATTTGCAACTTACCGGCCGTGACGACGCTGTTATTGCCAGAGTTAAAGCCTATAGCCAGGCGCAGGGCTTGTGGCGCCAGCAAGGGGTTACGCCAATATTTACCGATACCCTGCATCTGGATTTAAGCACAGTTGTGGCATCACTGGCCGGGCCGAAAAGGCCACAGGATAAAGTGACACTGAGCGGGTTAAAACAACACTGTGAGAATGAGCTGGCACTTGAGCCAAGCGTAAGCAAAGAGCGCGACGCTGAAATGGTAAATGAAGGCGCAGCACAGACAGATGTAAAACAACCGGACCGCAGCTTTGAGCTGGATGGCCAGCGCATGCATCTGGACAACCATGCTGTGGTTATTGCTGCTATTACCTCTTGTACCAATACGTCAAACCCCAGTGTGTTAATGGCAGCCGGCTTACTGGCCCAAAATGCGGTTGCTAAAGGGCTTAGGCGTAAACCCTGGGTAAAAACTTCCTTAGCGCCTGGCTCTAAAGTGGTTACCCGCTATCTGCAACAGGCTGGCTTAATGCAGCCGCTTGAGCAACTGGGGTTTAATCTGGTGGGGTACGGTTGCACCACCTGTATTGGTAACTCAGGCCCTTTGGCAAAACCGATAGAAAATGCCATTAGCAGTGCCGATTTAAATGTTTCGGCAGTATTGTCAGGCAACCGCAATTTTGAAGGCCGTATACACCCGTTAATTAAATCAAACTGGTTGGCTTCACCGCCATTAGTAGTGGCGTTTGCTCTGGCCGGCACAATCAATATTGATTTAAGCAGCCAGCCGTTGGGGCTGGGCAAAGATGGCAAAGAGGTCTATTTAAAAGATATCTGGCCCGACAGCAAAGACGTTGCCGCTGCGGTAGCGCAGGTAAACAGCAGCATGTTCAGTAAAGAATATGCCCAGGTGTTTGATGGTGACGACAGCTGGCGCGCTATTGATGTATCTCAGGCGAAAACCTACACCTGGCCAGAGTCGACCTATATCCGCCAGCCGGACTTTTTCCGTGGTATGACGCGTCAGCCTAAGCCAATAGCCGATATTATCAATGCCCGGTTATTGGCCGTTCTGGGTGATTCAGTGACGACTGATCATATTTCACCGGCAGGCTCTATCAAGCAAAGCAGCCCTGCCGGCCAGTATTTGCTCGATCATGGTATTGATAAAGCCGACTTTAATTCTTACGGTTCACGCCGGGGTAACCACGAGGTGATGGTACGGGGTACCTTTGCTAATGTGCGTATTCACAATGAAATGCTGCCTGGCACCGAAGGCGGTGTAACACGGCATTATCCATCCGGTGAAACCCTGCCAATTTTCGATGCCGCCATGCGTTATCAGCAGCAGGAGCTGCCGCTGATTGTGGTTGCAGGTAAAGAGTACGGCACAGGTTCATCGCGTGACTGGGCCGCTAAAGGCACGCTGATGCTGGGAGTCCGGGCGGTGTTGGCAGAATCGTTTGAACGTATTCACCGCTCTAACTTAATTGGTATGGGGGTGCTGCCGCTGCAGTTTCCGTCGGGAACCGATCGTAAAACCCTGAGACTAACCGGAGAAGAAAGCTTTACCTTACGTGGCTTAAACAGCCTGAAACCACGGCAAAAGCTTGAGTTGATTATTACCTATGCCGATGGTGCCAAACAGGAGGTAGACGTTATCTGCCGTATTGATACCGGTAACGAACTGGCGTATTACCAGCATGGCGGTATTTTGCATTATGTGCTGCGCAGGATGATAGGCGAGGCGTAAAAGCAGTATGGTTAAAAGCGCCTGGCAGCAATAGCAGGCGCTTTTATTGTGCTATAGCTCAGTAGTGGGTGGTAACTGGCCCGATTTAATGTGTAAGTCGCGCTGGGGGTAAGGTATGGTAATACCTTCCTGCTTAAAGGCGCGCCAGATGGCAACGTTGATATCGGATTTTACCGTGTCAGCGCCATATTCCGGATCAGCTATCCATACCCGCAGTTCCAGCTCAATACCATTGTCGGCAAAGTTTTTTAGCATTACTGTCGGCTCTGGCGTATCCAGCACCCGTTTTGATTTTTTGGCACACAGCAGCATCAGCGCCATAGCTTGCTCCGGGTCGTCGGCGTAGCTTACCTGCACCACAATTTTTACCCGTACGTTACGGTCTTCATAACTCCAGTTAATTACCTCTGAGGTGATCAGGTTTTCATTTGGGATCAGTGTATCGACACCTTCACGGTTTCGAACCACCACATAACGGGCCTTAAGTTCGTGCACCCAGCCAAAGTTCTGGCCTACTGAAATAACGTCGCCGGGTTTAATGCTGCGATCAAGCACCAAAATAAAACCGCTGATAAAATTCGAGGCAATACGCTGTAAACCAAAACCCAGGCCAACACCCAGTGCGCCACCAAACACCGCCAGCGAGCTAAGGTTAATACCCACGGCATTTAGCGCAATTAAAAACGCGATGGTAATAAGCAGAAATTTACTGAACTTGCTAAAACCCACCTGCATGCTGGGGCTGATATGCTGGGCTTTTTTCATTTGCTGGTTTAACAGTTCAGCCAGCCACAGCGCCAGGGTAAACGCCAGAATAATCACCAGCGTTAGTTTTACTGCACTTAATAATGAAAACCGGCTTTCGCCCAGCGTAAATGCCAGCGAATCCATAATGTTCAGCACCGGAGTTAGCCAACCTGCCAAATGCAGTACCACTACCAGCCAGATAATTACCGCAACAGCCGGTTCGACAGATTTCATCAAAGGCCCGGATGAAAACGCTTTACGCAGGATATAGATCAACAGGCGGATCATGCCCAACGCCAGTGCAATGGGAATAAACAGCTGTATAAGATTATGCTTTAGCTGATAAAGGCTGAAGAGTTCGCTACTTATTGCCAGCAATGCCGCCAGGCTAAAAGGCAGTAAAATGCGGTGAGAGCTGCGCATAGCGACATGGCGTAAACCTTCGCCACCACTGTCAATCAGGAACTTGCCCACCAGGCGATTAATAATAGCCGCCAGCATAATACAGCAGGCTATTGCAGCTAACTGGTACCACAGTTCTGCTTGCTGCAGCTGAATCACAACATCTTGCCACCAGACTAAAAGCTTTTCGGTCATATAAGTTATTCAGCTAAGTAAGTTGTTGTTTTACCTTAGCAGAAAAGCACGTTGCCGCCCATCACTCTGTAAGGTTTGCTTGCACAATACTAAACAGTTGCATTTTTCTGCAGTTGCGCTAAATTGATATCAAAATAATATCAATTTAAGAGGGCTGGTTATGTTGCAGGAACGCATGATTAACAGTAAAGGCGGTTTTGGCATGATTGGGGTCTTGCTACTGGCGCAGTTACTGACATTAGCAGGGCTAGTGGTGTTGCCGGGAGCTGTAAAAGTTGTGGCTTTATTGCTGGCAATAGTGGTGTTTATCTGTTGGTTTGGTTTTTATATGGTGCACCCAAACCAGTCGGCAGTGCTGCAGTTGTTTGGCCGTTATGTTGGTACCGATCTGAATAATGGCTTGCGCTGGTCTAACCCTTTGTACAGCAAGCAAAAAGTGTCGTTACGGGTGCGTAACTTTGAAAGCAGCAAAATGAAGGTAAACGATAATGCCGGTAACCCGGTGGAAATTGCTGCTGTAGTAGTATGGAAAGTAGTAGACAGCGCTGAAGCGGTATTTGAAGTAGATAACTACGAGAACTTTGTCAGTATTCAAAGCGAATCTGCTATCCGCCATTTAGCCTCCAGTTATGCTTATGATGCCGGCAACGATGAGGCTATCAGCCTGCGCAGCAGTACAGATGAAGTAACAGAATTGCTTAAAAGCGAAATTCAGGCCCGGTTGAATAAAGCCGGCGTGCAGGTGCTGGAAGCCCGCATTAGCCATTTGGCCTATGCGCCGGAAATTGCCAGCGCCATGTTGCAGCGCCAGCAGGCCGCCGCCATAGTTGCTGCGCGCCAGCAAATTGTTGAAGGTGCCGTGGGCATGGTAGAAACGGCGCTGCAACGGTTGTCTGAACGTAATGTGGTGCAACTGGACGATGAGCGCAAAGCTGCGATGGTGAGTAATTTACTGGTGGTATTGTGTGGTGATCATCATGTGCAGCCGGTAATTAATACCGGCAGCCTGTATCAATAGAGGTTGTTGTGGCTAAAAAAGCCTTTGCCTTACGCATTGACGAAAAAATGCTCAGCGCTTTACAGCGCTGGGCAGATGATGAGTTTCGCAGTGTTAACGGCCAGATTGAGTTTATACTTAACGATGCGCTGAAAAAAGCCGGCCGGTTAAAACCGGCTGCCGAGCAGGCTGAAGACGATTAATGCAGCAACCAGAACACTACCGGTAAGCTAACCAGGCCTAGCAATATACCAATACCGATAATACCGCTAACCAGGCGCGGCGCCAGCCCCGCCATAATAGCAATAGCACCGGCGGAGATCATCGGTGGCATTGCCGCCTGAAAAATACTGACATCCACCGCAGTGCCGCGTTGGCCAACACCAAACCACAGCGCAGCCACCAGCGCAGGCATTAACGCCAGTTTAATCAGCAGGGCACAAATAAGCGGCGATATTTCGCTTTTGCTGAATTTGATGGTCAGGGCAAAGCCTACTGCCACCATTACCACCGGTACTAAAGTAGCTGCCAGATTATCAATTAACTGTGTGGCAAAAGGTGGATACTCAGTACCGCGCAGCAGCAAACCCAGTGCCAATGCGATAAAAGACGGAAAGGTAATAATTTTAACAATGATGCCTTTAACAGTAGGTTTGGCTGCGGTTGGGCTGTACAGCGCAGCAATAACCGTGACATAACTTGCCAGCGCAATAAATGACCCCAACTGATCGTACACCACGGCATAAGGTATAGCCTCGCTGCCAAATAAGGCCTCTGTCATCGGAAAGCCTAAAAACGAGGTATTACCCAGCGGTAGCACGATTAACAAGGCGCCGGTGACCTCACGTGGCCAGTGCAATAGTTTACTGAGCAGTAATACTGTTGCTACTACTGCCAGCAGCAACAGCCAGGGGGTAACGGCCGGAATAAGCAATTCAGCAGAAAATTGTAACTGCGGTACGTTTTTCAGGATCAGTGCAGGCAGTGCAACATAAAGCACATACATATTCAGCGCAATACCGCTGTTTTGCGGCATGGCGGGTAACCGGCGCAACATAACGCCAATGCACAGATAAGCCAGGATAAGCAGAAAGTTGTCCATTAAATCTCACTTGGGTTATAGCTGGCGGCAAGCGCCAGCTTTGCACTTCTGGGGAGCTGTTTTAGTTGATACTCGGCTTTGGCGGCGGCACTTTTATCAGCAACAGGCTGCTGATACACCAGCGTTAATGGCCCTTTACCACGTAGTGCTTTAGCACCACCGGCCAGCTCACCACTGTGCTGGCGCAAACGGCGCTGCGGATCAGTGCTGATGCCGGTATACAGCAAGCCATTGCTGGTTTGCACCATATACAAATACCAGTTGTTCACGGCGCTAACTCCGCCGGTTGCTGTTCTGTTATAATGCGCGTTTTATACCGCGTTGCGTACTGTGTTAACACAGTAACAGGCGCAGATAATGCTTGGCAAAACAGGAATTTTAATGTCATTTCAATCTCTCGCGTTGGCCGCGCCTATTTTACGTGTGCTGACAGAGCAAGGCTATGCTGCTGCTACACCGGTGCAATTGCAAAGTATACCGGTGATTCTGGCCGGTAAAGATGTGCTGGCTGGTGCGCAGACAGGTACAGGTAAAACAGCGGCTTTCACTTTACCGTTGCTGCAGCAAATGCTCAATGCGCCTAAGGTCGTAGCGCCAAATCAGGTGCGGGTGTTGGTGTTAACGCCAACCCGCGAACTGGCCCAGCAAGTGTATGACAATGTACGTAAATATAGCCAGTACCTGAACACACGCTCGGCGGTGTTTTATGGCGGCGTATCTATTCGGCCGCAGTATGATGAGGCAGAGCAGGGGCTGGATATACTGGTAGCCACCCCAGGCCGTCTTATTGACCACCTGCATCAGAAAACGCTTGATTTATCTGCGCTGGAAGTACTGGTGCTGGACGAAGCCGACCGCATGCTGGACATGGGCTTTATTGTTGATATTAAGCGCATTATGGCCAAGCTGCCGGCCAAACGGCAAACGCTGTTGTTCTCGGCTACTTATTCCAATGAGATAAAGCAGCTGGCCGATGAGCTGTTAAACAGCCCGCAACTGATAGAAGTAGCCGCCACTAATGCTACTGCTGATCGGGTAGAGCAGCTGGCTTATCTGGTAGATAAGCACCGCAAGCGCGAGCTGTTATCGCATGTGATTGGCAAAAATAACTGGCCGCAGGTGCTGGTGTTTGTCCGCACTAAACACGGTGCTGACCGCCTGGCGAAGCAGCTGGCGAAAGACGGCTTAAAAAGCGCAGCTATTCATGGCGATAAAAGCCAGGGCGCCCGCACCAAAGCACTGGCCGATTTTAAAGCCGGCGCCGTACGCATTTTAGTGGCCACCGATATTGCCGCCCGTGGTTTGGATATTAACGAGCTACCTTATGTGGTTAACTATGACCTGCCGCAAGTGTCGGAAGACTATGTGCACCGTATAGGCCGCACCGGCCGTGCCGGTAACAGTGGCGTGGCGTTAACATTGATCACACCGGAAGAAATTAAAGCGCTGCAGGATATAGAGCGGCTTATTCAACAGGTGATCACGGCTAAAATACTGCCGGGTTACGAGCATGACCCTACCTATGTTTCGCCAGAGCAAGCCCAGGCACGCCACGGTGACGGGCCGAAAAAACCTGCAAAGAAAGGTATGCTTAAAGCTAAATTGCGCGCTAAGGCCTTAGGTAAGGCATAAAAGCGCAAAGCATAAAACGAAGCAGACCATAGCGTCTGCTTTTTTAGGCGCATCATTGTCTTTATATAGACATATTAATTGTTTTGGTCTATATTGAGGCTTGTTAGGTCAGGTATGAGGTTGTTATGCAGGCGGTACAGCTCGACAGACAAAGCCAGCGGCACATTGCTGCTACAGGGCTTAAAGCAGTATTTGCAATTTTGGATAAATGGCAATGCTCACCAGAGCAGGTCCAGCGTATTTTACAGATCTCCAAAGCGGCATATTACAAATACCGTAATGACCCTTACTGCGCCAGCTTAACGCAAGATCAGATAGAGCGCATAAGCTACCTGCTGAATATTCACAGCAGCTTACGGTTGTTGTTTGATAACCCGCAAAACCTGTATGGTTTTATGGCGCTGCCCAACCACAACCCGTACTTTAACGGCAACAGTCCGCTGGATATTATCAGCAGCGGCCAGTTTGCTGCATTGTACGAAACCTTTAAACATATCGATGCCTTGCGTGGTGGCATGTGGTAATAACGGTTAGCGCAGGGCCGGATAATTTATCCCGGGTTAAGTTGCATCAGCAGCAAAGCTACCGGCTGATTAATTCAAAATATCCGCCGCAGTCGGTATTTGACGATGTGGCCGACGCCGATGAATTTGACGCCTTATTTGCACTCCAGGCACTAACCAACCCCAGGTTACAGGCGCAGGCAGGTAATCTAAGTTTGCTGCCACGCACTGAAATCCCGTTTGGTATTGCTGGTTGCTCTTATGCGGTAGCGCCTTTTACTCATGTAAACCCAACAGGCAGCCGTTTTTCTGATGGCCGTTTTGGTGTGTTATATCTGGCCGATAATGTGCAAACAGCTATTAGCGAAGTGGCTTATCATCAGGGGCGTTACTGGGCTAAAGTGTCTGGGCTTGCTTATGAACGCTTTGTGTTTCGGGCGTTAAGTTGTGAGTTTGCTGAGGTTAGCCTGACAGATTTAACTGCTTTGTCGCCAGAGCATGCTGTGTACGCGAAAGAGGATTACAGTGCGGCCCGCGCACTGGGTATTCGTTTACGCGAGCAGGGCAGTGCCGGTGTGCAGTATTACTCGGTGCGTAACAGCGGTGCTGTTTGTTGGGGCTTATTTAGCCCGCAGTATGTCAGGCAAATTGTCCAGTGCGGCCATTATGAGATGATCTGGCAAAACGGCAGTATCAGCGCTGTTAATCAGATAGTCAGTTGCGCATAGCCATCCTGCTCAGGTTTTAGCTAATCTAGCTGCGATACAGCGTTTTAATCAGGTGAAAACCAAACTGGGTTTTTACCGGCCCTTGAACTTCTAATAGCGGGCCTTTAAATACAACATCATCAAAGGCTTTTACCATCTGGCCTTTGCGAAACTCGCCTAAATCACCGCCTTTTTTGCCCGACGGACACAGCGAATGCTGCTTGGCCAGTTTGCCAAAGTCTGCGCCTTTGGCCAGTTGCTGTTTGAGTTTCTCCGCTTCTTCACGGGTTTTTACCAGTATATGTAAGGCGCAGGCTTTGGACATGGTCGTGCTCTTCGCTGTTTAGGATTAAAAGATCGCTACGGTTACAACATCCGTTTTGGCTTGTCACAGCAACTCGCTCGCTGCTTACGCGCTCACTCAGACACTCTGTGACAACCAAATCGGAGTTCTAACCTGCGCAGGTTTAGACCGAGCTAACAGTGGAGCAAGGTAACAACTAAACAGGGCGTCTGCGGCAGGGAAGCCGCAGAGACAAATTCGTCCGGAACAAATTTGAACTGAGCAGCAGCCCGGCAGGGCAAGCTCCATGGAAGGAGCTTGTAACCCTCCATGGATGGATTCACGGCGTCCCTGTGTGTTGTTACCTTGTGGAACTAAACACTTGCTACTGTTTTCCGCACGGCTGTTGCTGGGTAATACAGTGAATATTGCCACCACCCAGCAAGATCTCGCGGCCAGGCACTGTTACGACCTTATGCTCTGGATACAGGCTTTGCAGTATATCTGCTGCCACCTTATCGTTCGGGTCGTCAAAAGTAGGCAGTATTAAACCGCCGTTACACAAATAAAAGTTAATGTAAGAGCCGGCCAGGCGGGCGTTGGCCTCGCGTGGAATCGCGCTCATGGTTGCATCTACGGTGGCGTACTCTTCGGCTTTGGCGATAATAGGCGCCGGTACTGGCAGCTTATGTACCTTTATTTTGCGGCCTTTGGCATCGGTAGCTGCTTCTAAATAATCCAACGCCGCTTTGCTGCGGGCATACTGCGGATCGGTTGTATCGTCAGTCCACGCCAGTACTACTTCGCCTGGTTTAACAAAGCAGGCCATATTGTCAATGTGGCCGTCGGTTTCGTCGTTAAAGATACCGTCTTCTAACCACAATACTTTGTCGATGCCCAAATAATCACGCATCTGCTGTTCAATTTGCTCACGGCTTAAATGCGGGTTACGGTTGCTGTTTAATAAGCACTCTTCGGTAGTTAACAGCGTACCTTCGCCATCAACATGAATAGCGCCGCCTTCCAGCACAAAGCCTTCAGTGCGGTAACGTGGTAGTTGCTCTATACCTAACACCTTGCTGGCAACCTGATCATCTTTATCCCACGGGAAGTACAAACCGCCGTTTAAGCCGCCCCAGGCGTTAAAGGTCCAGTCGATACCACGTACTTCACCTGTAGCATTAGTAACAAAGGTTGGCCCGGTATCACGACACCAGGCATCGTTGTTTGATATTTCAACTACGCGGATAGGAAATTTTGTACCCGCATCGGTTAGCTGCACCAGCGCATTAGCATATTGGTTAGCAGATGCGCCAACCGTTACCGGTTCAAAACCGGCAATGGCTTTAATTACCGTAACAAAGGCCTGCTGTGCCGGCTTGGCGCCTAAACGCCAGCTGTCGGTGCGCTCGGGCCACACCATCCAGGTTTGCTTATGCGCTGCCCATTCGGCTGGCATGCTAAAACCATCGGCGCGTGGCGTGCTGTTCAGTGTTGTAAAGGCCACTTAATTACCACCTTGTTTAACAGGTTGTTTGGTTTCGCCATCTTTGGTCATAACAGCGCCGTAGATATCGATACGACGGTCACGGAAAATACCCCAGGCACTGCGGGTGGCGGCAACGGCGTCTAAATCGAAGGTATGTACCAGCACGGTTTCGTCGGTTTCATTGGCTTCCTGTACCTTGGCACCGGTTTCGTCAGCAATAAAAGAGCTGCCATAGAAAGTAATGTGGTAATCGCCTTCTGTCTCGGTACCGATACGGTTAGAGGCAATTAACGGCATCAGGTTGGCGGCGGCGTGGCCTTGCTGTGTACGTTGCCAGTGATCGCGTGAGCTGATGGTTGGATCATGTGGCTCGCTACCGATAGCCGTAGGGTAGAACAGCAGCTCAGCACCCATTAAGGCCATGCTGCGCGCGCACTCAGGGAACCATTGGTCCCAGCATATGCCGACACCGATTTTAGCGTATTTGGTGGCAAACACTTTAAAGCCAGTATCGCCGGGCGTGAAGTAGTACTTCTCGCTGTAGCCCGGGCCATCCGGAATATGGCTTTTACGGTAGGTACCGAGGTTTTCGCCGTCGGCGTCGATAATCACTACGCTGTTATACAGGCAGTTACCGGCGCGCTCGTAAATGCTGATTGGCAGCACGACATTCAGCTCTTTAGCAATTTTAGTAAAATGCGCTACGGCTTTGTTCTCTGCTACTGTCGTGGCAAAGGCTAAATAATCCGGTTTTTGTTTCTGACAGAAATAATTACGCTCAAACAGCTCCTGCAGCAGAATAATCTGCGCGCCTTTGGCTGCCGCATCACGTACTAAACGCTCGCCACGTTTGATGTTTTCATCAACATTCCAGCCGCCAATCATTTGAGTTGCAGCAACGGTTACATTACGCATCAGTTATCTCCGTCAGAGGGTAAAACCAACAGGCTAGCATCAGTTAAGGCGCTTGCCAAACAGGGCGCGAAAATGCCGTATTTTTGTCGGCGCGTCAACGCTTTTTGAGAAAAAAACAGCAGCGGAAAATACGGCTTTGTCCGCTGCTGTGAACAGGTGAGAGACGACCTGAAAATAGAGTGGTTTATTGCAACGCCAACTTGGCTGCTTTTAACAGCAATTCGCCCTCCAGCCGGGTTTTATAGTTGATATGTACGTAGTTAAACAAAGCTTCGCCCTGAGTGTTGACGATATACACCGCCGGTACCGGCAGGACCACTTTTTCTGTGCCAGCTTCAGTGGTGATCAGGCTGCCGAGTTTGCCTTTATAGGCCGCAGCGGTGTTGTCATCCAGATAATAAGCCAGGCCAAAGGCGCTGCTGGCGGCGAAATTGGCATCCGATAGCAGCGTATAGTTCAGTTTCTGGCCGCCGGTATCTTGTAAACTTTTGCTGATCGATGCAGTGCTGTCTGGCGTTATAGCAATCAGCTGATAACCCAGCGCGCTAAGTTGGGGCTCGATATCGCGCAGTGCAGACAATTGTGCATTGCAATACGGGCACCAGCCGCCACGATAAAATACAATTACGCTGGGTTTTTGTTTTACCAGGTCCATAAGTAGTACAGGGGTATTATCAGCTGTTGTTAAGCTAACTGCCGGTATGGTTAAACCGTTTAATAACGGCGTTACCTGTTCAGGGGAAGGGGCTATGGTAGCGGCCATAAGTTTGATGCTGAACAATAAACCGATAGCTGCACTTAGATAAAGTTTCATGAAATGTCCTTGGTATCCAATTTTGAACTAACAAAGACAGGGGTTAAGCCGTTTTACTTTCACTGTTCAGTAATAAACGGCAGTTTTCGTTTTTGCGCGGCTCTGGCGTACAATGCCGCTAACACAGAGTGTGAAGAATATATATGACTACTACTACAGCGTCAGAGCATAATATCGACATCAGCATTGTTGGCGGCGGCATGGTAGGTGCGGCTATTGCACTGGCGTTAAGTCAGGCGGGTATACGTGTCGCCCTGATAGAAAAGCAGCCACCGGCTGAGTTTAACGCTGGCAGTGCGCCGGATTTACGGGTGTCATCTATTAACCTTGCCAGCGAAGCCTGGCTAACCCAGCTAGGCGCCTGGCAGGCGCTTGAGCAGATGCGGCTTTGCCCTTACCAGCGCTTGCAGGCGTTTGAGCAACCGCACAGCATTGTCAGCTTTAATGCCGCCGATATTAAGCGCAGCCACCTGGGGCATATTGTCGAGAATAACCTGCTTCAGCTGGCGCTGTGGCAGCAATTTGGCGCTAACGTACAATTATTTTGCCCGGCATCTGTCAGCACTTTGCAGCAAAATGCCGACAGTTCGACATTACTGCTCGATAGCGGTGAAACACTAATAAGTAAGCTGGTGGTTGCAGCCGACGGCGCTAACTCACAACTGCGTCAGCTGGCCGGTATTGGCACTAATGGCTGGCAATACCGCCAGGCGTGTCTGGTCGCATTAGTTAATACACCTTACCCACAGCAAGATGTTACCTGGCAGCAATTTACGCCAACAGGGCCAAAAGCCTTTTTACCGTTGTCTGGCCAGCAAGGGTCAGTGGTCTGGTATGAAGAAGCGGTCAAGGTAAAACAGCTGGCTGCACTTAGCCCTGTGCAGTTAACACAGGAACTTATCAAAGCTTTTCCGGCGCAAATAGGTGCGGTAGAAGTGGTGGCCAGCTCCTGGTTTCCGCTGGCGCGGATGGATGCTAATCGCTATTACGCCGGTCGTGTCGCGTTAGCCGGCGACGCCGCCCATACCATTAACCCGCTGGCGGGGCAGGGGGTTAATCTTGGCTTTGCTGATGCTAAACTGCTGACAGAGCTGATCATCGATGCCAGACGGCATAACAACGATATTGGCAGTGAGCAACTGCTACGTAGCTATCAGCGGAAACGTAAACCAGCCAATTTATTAATGATGAGCGCGATGGATGGCTTTTATCAGGTATTCGGAAATGATATTACGCCGCTGCGTAAATTGCGCCAGCTGGCATTAAGTGTGGCGGCGAGCAGTACTATGCTAAAAACACTGGTAGCGCGGTATGCAGTTGGTTCGGAATAATACTTTGAATGTAGGTTAGAACTCTTTTGGCGCAGCCACAGAGTGTCTGAGTCCTGCCGTAGGCATAAGGACGAGTTGCTGTGGCGAGCACAAAAGAAGTTGTAACCGGCAAATTTAAGCCAAACCAAAACAACTTTAACCAGAAAGCAAAAACCCAGCCTAAGCTGGGTTTTTCTGTTTAATGGCAGGGGCGGCTGGATTCGAACCAACGCATGGCGGGATCAAAACCCGCTGCCTTACCGCTTGGCTACGCCCCTACTGAAACACTGTTGTGTGATCGTCGTTTGGCAGGATTTTACGAAAACTACGTTCACTGAATTAATGGCAGGGGCGGCTGGATTCGAACCAACGCATGGCGGGATCAAAACCCGCTGCCTTACCGCTTGGCTACGCCCCTGCAAAAACTTGTGTGCAACCACTTTATAAGTGGTGCGGAGAGAGAGACTCGAACTCTCACACCTCGCGGCGCTGGAACCTAAATCCAGTGCGTCTACCAATTCCGCCATCCCCGCATGCACAGGTAAAGTTAAGTGGTGGCTACAGCGGGAATCGAACCTGCGACCCCAGCATTATGAGTGCTGTGCTCTAACCAGCTGAGCTATGTAGCCACGCTAACTTGACCTAAGCAAGTGGCGCGTATTATCCAGAACTGCCCCTATAGCGTCAACCGTTTTTTCTCTGCTAGCTGTTAACTAGCGTTTGTTTGCTGTTTTTTTGCCCATGCTGCTGTAGTTTCAAACAAAACACTGCCATTTAGCAACATTAAACCCTGTCTGGAGCGTCTTTGTCAGAAGCGTGGAGCCCGTAGTTAAATAAAGTTGTCATTTAACGAAATATTTACGTTTTAATTCGAGTATTTAAGTTCGGTAAGCTAACTTTGATAAGTTTTGACCGCTAATTTCTCAGGAGGTAGTCATGTTTGGCCGTTTCGGTAAAAAAGCACTGCTGGAAGAAAATGAACGTTTAAAAGAAGAAGTTAATATGTTGAGACAGGCAAATGCCAGTGTCCGAAAACAAATGATGCATCTGAAACTTGATGCTACTGGCAGCATCCAAAAGGTAAACGATAACTTTGTCAAAGAAACCCAGATGAGCGAAACGGATGTACTCAGCCGCAATATTAAAGAGCTGGTGCCAGCTGAGTTACGAAGTACAGAACATTTTAATAAGATGCAAAAAGCTTTGGGCACTGGCAATTTCTGGAGCGGAGCCTGGCAAATTGTTAACCGGCAGGGGCAAGCCCTTTGGATCAGAATGGCGCTTTGTCCGATTAAAAACCGGCAGGACGATCTGGAGCGGTTCGAGGTATATGCCTCCAACCTAACCAGAACGATTGAAACCTCACAGCAATATGAAAGCCTGGTTAAAGCTATGCAACGATCTACAGCTGTGATTGAGTTTGACCTGTCAGGTCATATATTAGATGCCAATGACTTGTTTCTTGGCGCTACCGGATACCGGCTGGAAGAGATCAAGGGTAAGCATCACCGGATGTTTTGTCCGCCAGAGATTGCAAATAGCAGGGAGTATGAACTGTTTTGGCAAAAATTAGCTAAAGGACAATTTATTGCCGAGCGCTTTAAAAGGGTTGATCGTGCAGGCCGTGAGATCTGGCTGGAGGCATCATACAATCCGATTGATGATGCTACAGGCAAATATTATAAAGTCGTTAAATTTGCCACCGTGATTACCGAGCAGGTCAAGCAAGAGCGGGAAGTGTCAACGGCTGCTCAGGTTGCGTACGAAACATCACAAGCTACTGATCATAGCGCTAAGAGCGGTATTCAGGTGATGAACGACATGGCTGCGGTGATGGGCCAGCTGGAAAAGCAGATGACAAAGGCGGTAGAAAATATCAACGATCTGGCCAAGCAGTCGCAACTGATTGGGTCAATTATCCAAAGTATCAGCAGCATAGCGGATCAAACCAATTTACTGGCGTTAAATGCGGCAATAGAGGCCGCTCGTGCCGGTGAACAGGGCCGTGGCTTTGCTGTGGTGGCTGATGAAGTACGCCAACTGGCGTCCCGAACCAGTGCGGCGACAGTTGAAATTGTAGAGGTAGTTAGCCGTAATCAGCAGCTTTCTGACGGTGCGGTCAGTATTATAGAAAGCGGGCAGCAACAGGCAAAAGATGTTAACGGTTTAGTTACCCAGGCCAGAGTGACCATAGATGAAATTCAGGAAGCTGCACAAAAAGTAGTGGCTGCCGTTTCGCAATTTGCCAACAGGCTGGCGAAATAATTCAGGCGTTGCCGCTACGTTGGCCTTACTGGCAATAAAAAAGCCGTTGTCGGCAAACAATGGCTTTTTTTACGCGTAAAACGTTTAAACGTTAAAACGGAAATGCATTACATCGCCATCTTTTACAATGTACTCTTTACCTTCTAAGCGCCATTTACCGGCCTCTTTGGCACCGGCTTCGCCATTAAACTGGACAAAATCGTTATAGGCTATTACTTCGGCGCGGATAAAGCCTTTTTCAAAGTCGGTGTGAATAACGCCGGCCGCTTGTGGAGCCGTAGCTCCCACGGCAACGGTCCAGGCACGTACTTCTTTAACACCGGCGGTAAAGTAGGTGTGCAGGTTCAGCAGCGAGTAACCGCCACGAATAACCCGGTTTAAGCCCGGCTCTTCCAGCCCCATATCGGCCATAAACTCGGCTTTCTCGTCTTCGTCCAGCTCGGCAATTTCTGACTCAATAGCGGCGCATACCGGCACCACTATGGCACCTTCTTTGTCGGCAATGGCCTGTACTATGTCTAAATAAGGGTTATTTTCAAAGCCGTCGTCCATTACGTTGGCGATATACATCGTTGGCTTAATGGTTAAGAAGTTCATATAGGCAATTAAGGCCTTTTCTTCTTTATCCAGCTCGAGCTGGCGCAGGGTATGGCCTTGCTCTAAATGTAGTTTTACTTTTTCCAGCACGGCCATTTCGGCTTTGGCGTCTTTATCGCCACCTTTAGCTTTTTTGCTAACACGGAAAATAGCACGCTCGGCGCTGTCCATATCAGACAGTACCAGTTCCATATTAATGGTGTCGATATCATCTGCCGGATCAATCTTGCCTGCTACGTGAATAATATTGTCATCGTCAAAGCAGCGCACTACGTGGCCAATAGCATCGGTTTCGCGGATATTAGCCAGAAATTTATTGCCAAGGCCTTCACCCCGCGATGCGCCTTTTACTAAACCGGCGATATCAACAAATTCCATGGTGGTAGGCAATACGCGCTGTGGGTTAACAATTTGCGCCAGCTTATCCAGGCGTAAATCCGGTACCGGTACTACGCCGGTGTTCGGTTCAATCGTACAGAACGGAAAGTTAGCCGCTTCAATCCCTGCTTTGGTTAACGCATTAAACAGGGTGGATTTGCCTACGTTAGGTAAGCCGACGATGCCACATTTGAAACCCATAACTAATATCCTTTACGTGCTGTAATTAACTGCGCCTGCTGGTTTAGCCAGCTTTAAAACTGTGGAGGCGGTTTTGTGCTTTAACCAGGCCGTCGCGGGCCAGAATATCAAAGCAACGTGTTGCCTCATCAATAGCTTGTTCAATCAGATTTTGTTCACTGGCCGGGGCCTTGCCCAATACATAGCCGGTTACCTGATCTTTATGCCCCGGGTGGCCAATGCCAAGCCGTAGCCGGTAAAAATTCGGGTTGTTGCCAAGACGCGCCATAATATCACGCAGGCCATTGTGGCCGGCATGGCCCCCACCGAGTTTAAATTTTGCCACACCCGGTTCCAGCGCCATTTCATCATGCGCTACCAAAATTTGTTCAGGTGTCAGCTTGTAAAACTGTGCCATAGCCAGCACGGCTTTACCGCTTAAATTCATATAAGTCGAGGGAATAAGTAACTTGAATTCTTGCCCGGCGCAGACAAACTTGCCGGTATAACCGAAAAACTTCGGCTCGTTCTTTAAGCTGGTATTAAAGGCGTGGGCCAGCTGCTGAACAAACCAGACACCGGCGTTGTGCCGGGTCTGGCTGTATTCCGGGCCCGGATTACCCAGGCCCACAATCAACTGAACTGTTGACTGAACGCTGCCAGACATTACTCTGCGGCAGTTTCTTCGTCAGCAGCTTTACCAGCTGGTTTGTTCACAGATACAACGGCTAAGTCGTGACCTTTAGCTAACTGAACGAAAGTAACACCTTTAGGCGCTTTCAGATCAGATAAGTGCAGGTGAGCACCAACTTCAACATCGCTCATGTTAACTTCGATAAACTCTGGTAAGTCTTTAGGCAGACAAGAGATTTCGATTTCGTTAGCAGCATGTACTACTACGCCGCCTTTTTTAACTGCAGCGTCTTCGTTAACGAAGTGAACCGGAACAACAGTGTGCAGCTCGTGGCCAGCTTCAACGCGTTGGAAGTCAACGTGCATGATTTTTGGCTTGAACGGGTGACGTTGCATGGCTTTAACGATAGCTTTTACATCTTCTTTGCCAACTTTGATAGTCAGAATGTGAGAGTAAAACGCTTCAAAGCTTTGTGCTTTTAACAGTTTAGAATGCTCTAAAGTGATAGAAACCGGGGCTTTGCTACCACCGTAGATGATAGCTGGTACTTTGTCTTCGTGACGCAGGCGGCGGCTCGCACCTTTCCCCGCGTCAGTACGGACTTCTGCATTTAATGTAAAAATTGCATCAGACATGGTGTACTCCAAAAATTAAGGTTTCCCAAGACTCGCGACCAGTCTCAGGCTGGATGCCCTTTTCAGGGGCGCGACATATTACCACCAGCTCTGGCAGGCTGCAATTGTAAAATGGCGTCACTTGCGCGCAGACGTTAAATAGCAGCTATACTTATCCAGTTGATTAAAAAATATACAGCATTGCTGTCGATGAATGTCAATCGTTTGCCAATTAGCCGTAATGGCAAATCGCAGGCCTTTTGCGGAGGATATTATGTTAAGACGCTATTTTATTAGTGAGGATCTTGACGATCTTGAAGCGGTAGAGCGGGAGCTGGAACAGCAGGGTATTAATACCCCCCAAATCCATGTATTGAGTGACCAAGATGCAAGTGTTGAACAGCATCATTTGCCTGAGGTGTCCCCGGTGTTGAAAAGCGACGTGGTACATGCAACAGAGCTTGGTGCTGTGGTCGGTGCAATATGCGCCATACTGGTGTTGTCTGTAGCCTATGTTATGGGGTGGACTGACAGTGCTGCTGGATGGATGCCGTTTATATTTTTAGCCATAGTCGTACTTGGGTTTTGCACCTGGGAGGGTGGTTTTATCGGGATCCAGGAGCCCAATGTGCATTTTCAGCAGTTTAAAGATGTGTTGCGTCAAGGTAAACATGTGCTGTTTGTCGATATTGATCCGCAAGACGAGGGTATTTTGAATCGCACGGTGCGACGTCACCCTAAATTACAACTGGCAGGCAGTGGCGAAGGTGCGCCCGGTTGGGTAGTCCGGACGCAAATTTATTTTCGTCGCTTTATGAAAGCCATGCCGTGATAGCTGCGTGACCTTAGTTAAACCGGCGTGGTGCGACACGCTGGTTTTTATGCAGTGTTGGATTATATCGTTTGTAGTTAAAGTCAAAATAAAGCTAAGTCCTTAAGATGTTGGGCTAATTGTTGTACGTACTGCTGTCTGGTTAATTTGTTGAAGTAGATACCTGGTACTTTCACTTTTAACGTTAAGGAATAACAGTGTTATGGCAATTGCCTTTGTTATTGTAGTGCTGGTAATCGGTTCCTTGCTACTGCACTACTATAGTGTCTGGTGGTTCACGCCACTGGCGTCAAATTGGACATCAATTGATTTCACTGTCGATATCACGGTCTGGATCACCGGGGTGGTATTTGTCATCGTTAACCTGTTTCTGGCGTATGCGGTATTTCGGTTTCGCAGTCAGCCAGGTCATAAAGCGCATTACGAACCTGAGAATAAAAAACTTGAAGGCTGGTTAGTGGCACTGACCAGTATTGGTATTGCTGCCATGCTGGCGCCAGGTTTATATGTCTGGGCACAATTTGTCCAACCGCCTGCCAATGCCAAAGAAGTTGAAGCTTTTGGTCAACAATGGCACTGGCGTTTTCGTCTGCCGGGTGCTGATGGCCAGTTGGGTAAAGTGGATACTGCGCTGATATCTGAACAAAACCCCCTGGGTATAGTGCCGTCAGACCCGGCGGCGGCTGACGATATCCTCATTCTAAGCAATGAATTGGTGCTTGAGCTGGATCAGCCAGTCAAAATGCTGCTGCGATCTGCAGACGTGCTGCATAATTTTACCGTGCCGCAGTTCAGAGTAAAAATGGATTTAGTGCCGGGCTCGGTGAGTTCGTTGTGGTTTATTCCTACTCAGGCAGGTAATTTCGACATGTTATGTGAAGAGTTGTGCGGTACTGGCCACTTTGCCATGCGGGGCAGAGTTAGCGTAAGAACCAGTGATGAATATCAGCATTGGCTGACGCAACAGCAAACTTTTGCGCAAAGTCAGGTAGTGTCAGAGACAGATATTGCACTAGGTCAGGCGCATTATCAGTTATGTGCTGCCTGTCATGGTGCAAAAGGCGAAGGCAATAAACAATTGAATGCCCCCGCGCTGGCCGGACAATCTGGCTGGTATCTGCGCCGGCAGTTACAGCACTATCAGCAAGGTATTCGTGGCAGTGCCGAAGGTGATCTGTTTGGCGCACAGATGGCCGCGATGGCTAATACTTTGGCTGACACTACGACGATGGATCATCTGTTGGCCTTTATCGGTAGCCTACCGCCAGTCGTGGCTGGTAATACCGACGGCGATATACAACGGGGGCAACATTTATACCGCAATTGTGCTTCTTGTCACGGTAATGTGGCTGAAGGCAATTACGCCATGAATGCGCCACGGTTGGCTGGGGTCGATAGTTGGTATCTGGCGCGGCAACTCAGTTATTTCAAACAGCGGGTGCGAGGTAATCACCCGGACGATTTTTATGGCGCACAAATGAGTCTGATCGCACAGTCGCTGCAATCAGAGCAGGATATTACTGATGTAGTGGCTTATATCAATAGTCTGCAGCCATGAGTAAGCAGCAGGACTAAGGAGCAAATAATGACAATGTCTGCTGGTTATGGCGATACACAACAGCATGGTGAGCCTGGTAGTTTCTGGACGCGTTATGTCTGGAGTCAGGATCATAAAGTGATTGCTATCCAGTACAGCCTGACAGCCATTTTTGTCGGGTTGGTGGCATTGGTATTGTCGGCGCTGATGCGGTTACAGTTAGGGTTTCCTGGACAGTTTTCATTCATAGATTCAACGCATTACCTGCAATTTGTTACCATGCACGGCATGATCATGGTGGTGTATCTGTTGACCGCATTGTTACTTGGCGGCTTTGGTAATTACTTAATCCCACTCATGGTCGGCGCCCGGGATATGGTATTTCCATTTTTGAATATGCTCAGTTATTGGACCTATTTGTTGTCGGTGCTGGTGTTGCTGGCCAGTTTTTTTGTGCCGGGCGGTCCGACAGGTGCTGGCTGGACGTTGTATCCGCCACAGGCTATTTTGCCCGGCACGCCGGGCTCTGGGGCCGGTATTTTACTGATGCTGATTTCGCTGGCCATTTTTATTGTGGCCTTCACCATGGGAGGATTAAATTATGTCTGTACCGTGTTGCAGGCCCGCACCCGTGGCATGACTCTGATGCGGATGCCATTAACAGTGTGGGGCATCTTCGTGGCTACGATTCTGGGCCTGCTGGCCTTTCCCGCCTTATTGGTGAGCGCGGTAATGATGTTTTTGGACAAAACCGTTGGTACCAGCTTTTTTATGCCGGTGATCATATCGCTGGGGGAGCAGCTTGACTACGGCGGTGGCAGCCCGATCCTGTTTCAGCATCTGTTTTGGTTTTTTGGTCATCCCGAAGTGTATATCGTGGCGCTGCCAGCCTTTGGCATTGTTTCTGATATTTTGGCAACGCATGCCCGTAAGAATATTTTTGGTTACCGGATGATGGTCTGGGCCATAGTGGCAATCGGCGGGCTTAGCTTTGTGGTGTGGGCGCACCACATGTATGTCAGCGGCATGAACCCTTATTTTGGTTTCTTTTTTGCTACTACGACATTAATTATTGCTGTACCGACGGCGTTGAAAGTATACAACTGGGTGTTGACGTTGTGGCAGGGCAATATTCATCTGACGGTACCTATGTTGTTTGCTATAGGTTTTATTTTTACCTTTGTGCACGGCGGTCTGACCGGCTTGTTTCTGGGTAATGTGGTCGTTGATTTACCATTGTCTGATACCTATTTTGTCGTTGGGCATTTTCATATGGTAATGGGGGTGTCACCGGTAATGGTGTTGTTTGCTGCCATTTATCACTGGTTCCCGAAAGTCAGTGGCAAGCTGCTGCATGATGGTTTGGGTAAGTTGCACTTCTGGGGCACCTTTATTGGCACTTATCTGGTTTTTCTGCCCATGCATTATCTGGGCTTTCTTGGCGTACCGCGGCGCTACTATGCCATGGCTGGCACCGATTTTATTCCTGCATCGGCACAAAGCCTGAACAGTAGTATTACCGTTGCTGCGCTAGTAGTGGCACTGATGCAATTGCTGTTTATTGCTAATCTTATTATCAGTTTGCGCTGGGGGAAAGCTGCCAGCGCCAATCCCTGGCACGCTACTACATTGGAATGGCACACGCCACAAACACCGCCAGCGCATGGCAACTTTGGTCCGCAGCTGCCAACCGTATATCGTTGGGCTTACGATTACAGTGTGCCTGGTGCCCGTGATGATTTTATTCCGCAGCACCTGCCAGACAGTGCGGTAGCCGTGGACGACGCGCAAGCCTATGCTAAGGCGGGCAAATGAGTATCTTTAGCAAACTTACAGAAAAGCCCTGGCTGGCTCAACCTGAAGGGCAAGACCCTGCTTTGCAGCTTACAACAGATGAGGCCTGGCCTGAACGTACAGCACTTAAGTTTTTATTGGCCACCATCAGTGTATTGTTTTCATTGTTTATTATAACCCTGCTGGGGCGCTCTCAGTTGCCGGACTTTCAGGTACTGGCAGGTGAGCCCTGGTTACCGCTGTCTGATCGCAGTAGCTTGTGGCTTAGTACCAGCTTGTTGTGTGGCAGCAGCCTGATGATGCAGTTAGCACAGTGGTTTTCCCGGCAACACTTGGCAAAGCCAGTGCTGGGTGCATTGACAGCTGCAGTGGCGTTGATATTACTGTTTTTGTTTGCGCAGTATCGGGTGTGGTTACAACTAGCCAATGCCGGTTTTGGCTTTACTGACACAGCCGCCAGTAACTACTTTTATCTGTTAACGGCTTTGCATGGCGTGCATCTGCTTGGCGGGGTAATTGCAGTGCTGCCGGTGTTTTTGCAACTGGATAAGGGTAGCGGCCAAACGCTGCCACGAACCCTGACACTGTGTTGCTGGTACTGGCACTATCTGCTGTTGTTATGGTTGCTATTATTCTGGCTGCTGACTAGCCCGGCGCAGACCCTTAACACTCTTGCCGCTCTATGTGGCTTTGGCGAGGCAACCTTATGAGCGGGCAATCCGAGAGCCCTGCAGGGGCTAAAGGCTGGCACAGTGTGGTAGATGATTGGACGGCAGACCAGCGTACATTTCGGGTGTCTTGGGGCAAGCTGATGATGTGGATATTCCTGCTGGGGGATACCTTTATTTTCAGTATTTTCCTGCTCAGTTATATGACAGTCCGATTATCCGCTACTGACGCCTGGCCAAATGCCAGTCAGGTATTTGAACTGGTGGTATTTGGCCAGACAGTGCCGTTGTTTCTAATCGCTATCATGACCTTTATCCTAATCACCAGCAGCGGCACCATGGCGATAGCCGTCAGCTTTGCCTATCGTAAACAAAAACAACTGGCAGTGTACCTGATGCTGGCCACTGCGGTACTCGGTGCCAGCTTTGTGGCTATGCAGGCGTTTGAATGGAGCAAACTGATTGCTGATGGCGTAAGGCCTTGGGCTAATCCCATGGGCGCGGCCCAATTTGGCGCGGCTTTTTTTATGATTACCGGATTCCATGGTCTGCATGTCAGCGCCGGGGTGATATACCTGCTGATAGTCGCACGCAAGCTAGCGCGGGGAGATTATGATCAGCGCGGCTATGAAATTGTCGAGATAAGTGGTCTGTACTGGCATTTTGTCGATTTGGTATGGGTATTTATTTTTGCATTTTTTTACTTATGGTGAGGTGATTGATGTCAAGCGAACATGCCCAGCAGCACCCCATCAGCCTGTACCTTAAAGTCTGGGGCTGGCTGTTTTTGCTGAGCTTTTTTTCATACATGGTAGATTATATGCACGTACAGGGGCCACTGCGCTGGACCTTGGTACTGACTTTTATGCTGCTGAAAGCCGGACTTATTCTCAGTGTTTTTATGCATGTGAAATGGGAGCGCCTGGCGCTGAAATTGCTATTGTTTGTGCCCCTGTTTGCCATAGTGGTCTTTGTTGCGCTAATGGCGATTGAGGGCGATTACACCTACGCTCTGCGATTACTGTATTTCCGCCAGCACTGAACAGGAGCGACACATGACCACGCTAAGTCATCGTATTGGCTATGCTGTAAACAGCAACTGGCGGCATTATTTACAGCTGTGTAAGCCTAAAGTCGTGCTGTTGTTGTTAATTACCGCTGTGGTCGGCATGCTGCTGGCAGATCCCCGCTGGCAGGATTGGCAAACACTGCTCGCAGCCACTGTAGGCATCGCAGGGGCTGCAGCGGCTGCGGCCGTATTTAATCATCTGGCAGATAGTAGTATTGATCGCTTAATGCAGCGTACCCGCTATCGCCCTTTGGTCCGGGGCGTACTGACCGCAAAGCAGGCGCTGTGGTTTGCGGTACTGCTAACTACCGTTTCACTGAATCTGTTGTGGTGGCTGGTTAACCCGCTAACCGCTGTTCTGAGCTTTACCGGCCTGATGGGGTATGCCGTAGTTTACACCCGCTTTTTAAAATACCGTACGTCGCAAAATATTGTGTTAGGGGGGCTATCTGGCGCTCTGCCGCCGTTACTGGGGTGGACCAGTGTTACTAATCAAGTGAGTATTGAACCCTTACTGCTGGTACTGCTTATCTTTGTCTGGACGCCTGCGCATTTCTGGCCGCTGGCCATAGAGCGGTTGGATGACTATCGGCGGGCAAAAGTACCCATGCTGCCGGTCACCCACGGCGTGGCCTATACCCGGGACGCCATCGTCGGTTATACGCTTCTGTTGTTACCTGTCAGTGTGTTACCGGTATGTATTGGTATGAGCGGAGTTTTGTATCTGTTGTCGGCGTTACTGCTGGGAGGTTGGTTTCTGTGCTCAGCATTAATGCTGTGTTTATACCCTGACAGGCAAAGTGCCATGCGCACCTTTTATGTGTCAATATATTATCTATTTGGTGTGTTTGGTGCCCTATTGGTTGATCATCTATGGCGATTGTGGCCGCTAAGCTAATGCACCAGCGTAGTTGGGGCGCGCTGGCGATACTGGGGCTGCTATTGCTTGCTCTGTTGTTGTGGCAGCAAAAACCAGCGCGTACAGTCCTGGTGTTACAACAGGCCATATTGTTATCTGAGCCCGTCAGTCTTGGGCCGTTTCTTTTGCAGGATCAATACGGACAACCGGTGCAGGCTGCTGATCTAAAGGGGCGCTGGCACCTGCTTAGTTATGGTTACACTCATTGTCCGGATGTCTGTCCGCTGACGCTGGCTAAACTGGCGTATTTACAGCAGCAGTTGGCTGCAGAAGCAGAGTTCTCACAGTTAGGTTTACTGTTTTACAGCATAGATCCTACACGTGACAGTGCTGCTGAACTGGCGCAGTATCTGCAATATTTCGCAGCAGATATTCGTGGTTTGCGGCCAGATCCGCAGGCTCTACAATTAGCCTTGCCGTTTGAACAAGCGCTGTCGCTGCGTTATAGCATCGAAAATGACAGTATAATAACCGGCATGGCAGAGTATCAGGTTGCGCATGGCATTATGTTGTATCTGTTAAACCCGCAAGCCAGATTACAGGCGGTGTTTTTTCCTGCCAACCGTCCCGGAGTCACCGTACCTGAGTTTACCGTAGAAACATTGCTGGCAGACTATCTGACGATCCGGCGTTACCTGGCTCAGCGCAAAAAAAACAGCGCCTGAGCGCTGCTTTTGGTATAAAAAAATGTTTAGTCAAACATTGAAGAGATAGACTCTTCATTGCTGATACGGCGGATACACTCGGCCAGCATTTCGCTTAAGGTTAACTGGCGTACTTTAGACACCGCTCTCATTTCGGCACTTAGCGGAATAGTGTCGGTAATAATCAGCTCGTCGATGACAGAATTGGCAATATTTTCTGCTGCACCACCGGAAAATACCGGGTGGGTAGCATAAGCAAATACGCGCTTGGCGCCTTGCTCTTTTAACGCTTCAGCGGCTTTACACAGGGTGCCGCCGGTGTCGATCATATCATCAACAATAATACAGTCGCGGTCTTTTACATCACCGATAATATGCATTACCTGGGCAACGTTAGCTTTAGGCCGGCGTTTGTCGATAATGGCTAAGTCAGCGTCGTTCAGCAATTTGGCAATAGCACGGGCGCGCACCACACCACCGATATCCGGCGATACCACTACCGGAGAAGTGAAGCCTTTTTTACGCATATCGTCCAGCAGCACCGGGCTGGCGAACACGTTATCTACCGGCACATCGAAGAAACCCTGAATTTGCTCGGCGTGCAAATCTACCGTTAAAACGCGATCTACGCCTACGCTGGATAAAAAGTCGGCTACTACCTTGGCGGTAATAGGCACCCGGGCAGAACGTACCCGGCGGTCTTGCCGCGCATAACCAAAGTACGGCATTACTGCGGTGATACGGCCAGCAGAAGCACGACGCAACGCGTCGACCATGACTATCAGTTCCATCAGGTTATCGTTGGTTGGGGCGCAGGTAGATTGGATGATAAACACATCAGAACCACGCACATTTTCATTGATTTGGACACTAACTTCCCCATCACTGAAACGGCCGACTTCGGCATCTCCAAGTTTAATATACAGACGGCTGGCGATTTTACTTGCGAGTTCTGGTATGGCGTTACCAGCGAAAACCTTCATGTCAGGCACGGTAGGATCCTCAGGGCGGTGGTGAGTCCGGTTTATCAATTAACAGCGGCAAAAGCACCGCTGCGGTTACTTATTCGGTATCTGCCAACGCAGCCCACACAGGCGACTGGTTGACCCCTTTAGCAATAAAACCACGCCAGGACGGCGGTAATTGCGCAAGAGCATGCTGAGCACTGGTCTGGTCCGGGAATGCGGCGAACACACTGGCGCCAGTACCCGTCATTTGACACGGCGCGTATTCTACCAACCACTGTAAGGTTATTGCAACAATAGGGTAGAGCTGTTCTACCAATGGCTGGCAGTCATTGTGCCAGGGAGTTGTTAACACCTGCTCAAAGCTTATGCAGGGTGTATTGCGAGTTAAATCAGGGTGTTGGAAAATTTCTGCTGTGCTGATATGACAATCTGGTGTAACCACCAGGTAAACTTTTTCAGCCATGGGCAGCGGCTGTAATTTTTCCCCTACACCTTCGGCAAAGGCCGTGTAACCGCGGACAAACAAGGGGACATCGGCACCCAGTTTTAGCCCCAGTTCTGCCAGCGTATCGGTGGTTAAATTAAGTTGCCATAATTTATTTAACCCTAGCAAGGTGGTGGCGGCATCAGATGAGCCACCGCCTAAACCGCCACCCATTGGCAGGCGTTTATCCAGATAAATATCACAGCCTTGCGTGCAGTTGCTGTATTGCTGCAGCAGGCGGGCAGCACGCAGTACCAGGTTTTGCCCGTTGATCAGCTCGCTGTTATTGCAATCAAGCCGGATTTCATCGTCCTGGCGCAGCGTAAATGTCAGTTCATCGCCGACATCCAGCAGTTGAAACAGCGTTTGCAGGTTATGGTAGCCATCAGGCCGGCGGCCGGTAATATGTAAAAATAAATTCAGCTTTGCCACTGCTGGCAGGGTAAGGTGCTTCATTGCCAGCTCCGGATAACAATTTTAATTTGGCTGTCGCTGCTTTGCAGCAGCATGCGTCTGGGCAGCGCCAGATTGTCGGGGAAAAAGCCCTGATACTCCAGCCGCCAGACAATACCGGTGCTGTCAGTTAAATTAAATGCTGTCACCCGGCCAAATTCGTCGCGTATTATGTCGCGGCCTTTGCTGCCGGGTAGGCCCCGCAGCCACAGCGGCATATCATGCAGCGGCATTGACCAGCCTGACAGCTGCAGCAATAAGGTGCTGGTATCAACGGCGCGGTAGGTTTCACCTTTAATAGTAATAGCGCTGCCTTGTTCAGTTTCGCTCAGCTCAAACAGGCTGATACCGAGAAAATTACTTAAACGGGCGTCATAAGTGGCGCCATCCTGCTGTTGCCAGCGTAAATTACCGCTGAGTGATTCGTCCGGCGTTTTAATGCCGACGCTGGCCTGTAACGAAAATTGCTGCATTGCCAGTATGTGTTGTTCGCGCTCATTAATACTCAGCGGCGTTTCAGCCGGCGCAGGGCGCTGAAATATGGTACAGGCACTTAGCAATAAAATAACAATACTGATAAATAACGGACGAATAAACGGATGCACCACACTAAAGTCCTTCACTGAGCTTTCTTCGCTTTTATTAAGTTGGGGCTTTTTGTACAATTCGCCCCCTGACAATTCTGATGATACAGGTGACAGCCATTTTCGCACTCGGCATTAATCATAAAACGGCACCGGTTGCCCTGCGCGAGCAAGTTGCTTTTGCGCCTGAGCAGTTGCCTGAAGCCTTGCGCGAACTGACTACCTTAACCAGTATTTCCGATGCAGTGATTTTATCTACCTGTAACCGCACTGAACTGTATTTTAACGGTACTGCCACCCAAGCGGAACAGGTAATTGCCTGGCTGGCACAATTTCATGCGATTGATGGCAGTGAATTGCAACCGCATTTGTATTTACATCAGGACAATGCCGCCGCCGAGCATCTGATGCAAGTGGCCTCCGGCCTGGATTCATTAGTACTGGGCGAGCCGCAAATTCTCGGCCAGGTAAAACAGGCTTATAATCAGGCCCGCAGTGCGGGTACCGTTAACCCGCAGTTTGAACGTTTATTTCAAAAAACTTTCGCGGTAGCCAAGCAGGTGCGCACCGAGACGGATATTGGTGCCAATGCGGTATCTGTCGCTTTTGCGGCGGTAAGCCTGGCAAAGCAAATTTTCGGTAATCTGACCAAAGTACGGGTGCTGCTGATTGGCGCCGGTGAAACCATTGAACTGGTCGCCAAGCACTTGCAAGAACAAGGGGCCGGGCAGCTAATGGTAGCTAACCGCACGTATGAGCGCGCTGTCCATCTGGCCGAGCAATTCAGTGCCTCTGCCATTACGCTGGCACAGGTGCCGTCAACCCTGGCTGATGCAGATATTGTCATCAGTTCTACCGCCAGCACTTTACCTATTGTTGGTAAAGGCATGGTAGAGCAAGCGTTAAAGCAGCGAAAGCACAAGCCGATGTTTCTGGTTGATTTAGCCGTGCCGCGCGATATAGAGCAGCAGGTCGCAGAGCTGGAGGACGCTTATCTGTATACGGTAGATGATTTACAGTCGATAGTAGCGCAAAACCTGAATAACCGCCTGCAGGCCGCCGAGCAGGCCAAGCAAATGATAGCGGTTGGCGCAGCAGAGTTTGCCCAGTGGTTAACCCTGCAGGGCAGTGTTGACTGGGTGCGTGACTACCGCCAGCGCTGCGAGCAGGTGCGTACAGAATTACTGGCCAAAGCTGCTAACCAGCTGGCCGCCGGGCAAGATGCTGAAAAAGTGCTGGCTGAGCTGTCAACTAAACTGAGTAACCGGCTGATGCATAGCCCAACCAAAGCCATCCGCCAGTTAGTGCAGGATGATGAACCGAACAAACAAACATTGATCAACACTTTGTTAGATCTGTAATCAGGCAAATAAAACACCATGAAAGAATCGGTATACCGCAAGCTGGAAGGCCTGGCTGAGCGCTACGAAGAAGTGCAGGCATTGTTAAGTGATGCTGGCGTAATAAGCGATCAAAGCAAATTCCGCGAGCTGTCAAAAGAATACAGCCAACTGGAAGATATCAGCAAAGCTTTTGCCGACTATCAGCAGGCGCAGCAGGATTTAGCCTCGGCTGAAGACATGCAGAAAGACAGCGATCCGGATATGCGTGAAATGGCGCAGGAAGAATATAAAGCCGCCAAAGAACGCATTGAACAACTGGATCAACACCTGCAAATTTTATTGCTGCCCAAAGATCCGAACGACAACAACAGCTGCTTTTTAGAAATCCGTGCCGGCGCCGGTGGCGATGAAGCGGCTATCTTTGCCGGCGATGTATTTCGTATGTACAGCCGTTTTGCCGAAAAACGCCGCTGGAAGCTTGAAGTTGTCAGCGCCAGTGACGGCGAGCATGGCGGCTACAAAGAAATTATCGCCAGTGTGCAGGGCGAAGGCGCTTACGGCACGCTGAAGTTTGAATCAGGCGGCCACCGCGTGCAGCGTGTACCGGCCACTGAATCACAGGGCCGGGTGCATACCTCAGCCTGTACCGTGGCTATTATGCCGGAAGTGCCGGAAAATGAAGCGATAGAAATTAACCCGGCAGATTTAAAAGTGGATACTTACCGCGCCTCCGGTGCCGGTGGTCAGCACGTTAACCGCACCGATTCGGCCATTCGCATTACCCACTTACCTACCGGCATAGTGGTGGAGTGTCAGGACGAACGCTCGCAGCATAAAAATCGCGCCCGCGCCATGAGTGTGCTGCAATCCCGTATTCAGGCAGCAGAAGATGAGAAACGCCGTTTAGTGGAAGAATCTACCCGCCGCTCGTTAGTGGGCAGTGGTGATCGTTCTGAGCGCATCCGCACCTATAACTTCCCGCAGGGCCGTTTAACCGATCACCGGATTAACCTCACCATTTACCGCTTAAACGAAGTGATGGAAGGCGATCTGGATCAGGTATTAGAGCCGCTGAAACACGAACATCAGGCTGACTTATTAGCTGCCCTGGCTGACGAGAACCGCTAAGTGCAACAAAAAGTGCAGAAACAAACAGTGTCGCAAACATTGGCACAGTGGCAAAAACAGGCGCAGCAACAACTGGTAGCAATTAGCCCAACGGCTGATATTGAAGCCCGGTTATGCCTGTGCCATGTGCTTAACGTTAGCAGCAGCTATTTATACAGCTACCCCGAGCGCGAACTTAACAGTGTAGAACTGGCACAGCTAACTGAGCTGCTAAGCGCGCGCCTGCAGGGCCAGCCACTAGCCTATCTGTTTGGTTACTGGCACTTTTTTGACTTACAGCTTGAAGTCGCCCCCAGCACGTTAATTCCGCGGCCAGACACCGAACTGCTGGTAGAACACGCCTTAGCGCTGCCACTACCCGCACAGGCAAAAGTACTGGATTTAGGCACCGGCACCGGTGCTATTGCGCTGGCACTGGCACATAATAAACCGCAGTGGCAGCTAACAGCGGTAGACTACATTGCCGAAGCGGCAGCACTGGCCGAACGTAACCGGGAAACACTGCAGATAAAAAATTGCACCGTGGCGCAAAGTAACTGGTTTAGCGCACTGGGTGGCGCAAAGTTTGATCTGATTGTCAGCAACCCGCCGTACATCGACCCGCAGGATCCGCATTTAGCCAGCCTTAAATATGAACCGGTAACAGCCTTGACTGCAGAACAACAGGGGCTGGCCGACATTAGCCAGATAATACGTCAGGCGCCGCAGCACCTGCATGCGAAAGGCTGGCTTTATCTGGAACATGGCTATAATCAGGTTGATGCTGTGCGGTTATTGCTACAACAAGCCGGTTTTACTCAGGTTGAGTCAAAGCGCGATTATGGTAATAACTGGCGCATCAGTGGCGGTTGTTTGCCAGGCTAAGCGGTTGTTTTTATCCATTTCCTTTGACCCTGCTCTGGATACAGCATATAACTAATTCAGCAGTTACTCAGACTAAATGCAAGCTAAAGGAAAAGCGGATGAGCGATGATTTTTTATTTGCCGAAGAACCTGAGCCAATAATCGCAGTGCTTAACGGCAGCTGGAAAGTACTGATTGTTGACGATGAGCCTGAAGTGCATGCCGTTACTAAACTGGCGCTGAGTGATTTTACCTTTCAAAGTAAAAACCTGAGCTTCATCAGTGCTTATTCCGGCAGTGAAGCTAAGCAGCTGATTAAACAACATCCCGACACCGCTATTATTTTGCTGGACGTAGTAATGGAAACCGACGATGCCGGCTTGCTGGTAGCGCGTTATATCCGTGAAGAGCTGCACAACGAGCATGTGCGCATTATTTTACGCACCGGCCAGCCGGGGCAGGCGCCAGAGCGCCAGGTTATTATTAACTACGATATTAACGACTATAAATCTAAAACCGAACTTACCGCACAAAAACTGTTTACCGTTATTATGTCCAGCCTGCGTTCCTACCGCGATATTATGTCACTGGAGCAAAGCCGTCAGGGGCTGGAAAAAATTATTAATGCCTCGGCCGACTTATTTTCATCACACTCGATGGAGCAGTTTATCGATGGCGTATTACAGCAACTCACCTCTATTCTGGGCTGTAATGAAGACGCTTTGCTGGTCAGCTCATCGTTGGTGGCCGGCAATGTTGCCGGTGAAATAACCGATCCGCACAATCTGGTAGTGTTTGCCGGCCAGGGCGAGTTTGAAAGCAAAGAAGGTAAACCGGTGCAGGAAGTACTGGCGCCAGAGTTGATGGAAGCCTTTGATACCGCACTGAAATCACGCGGCATAGTGTACCGTGACAACTATCTGGTGGCTTATTGCACCAGTAAATTTACCCATGGCTCTTTGCTGTATATCTCGGGCTTGCCGGGCACCATTACTGATAATCAGAAAAAGCTGATTGAGCTGTTCTCGCAAAATGTGCAAATAGCCTATGAAAATGTACAGCTGCAGCATGAAATAGAAGACACCCAGCGCGAAATTGTTTACCGCTTAAGTGAAGCAGTAGAGCACCGGTCCATAGAAACCGGTAACCATGTGAAACGGGTAGCCTTTATTTGTTATGATCTGGCCAAAGCCTATGGGCTGCCGGAAGAAGAAGCCGAGCGGCTGATGTTTGCTGCACCGTTACATGATGTTGGCAAAGTGGGTATTCCGGATGGTATTTTAAATAAGCCCGCTAAACTGCAGGCTCAGGAATGGGAAGTAATGAAAACCCATACCAGCATTGGCTATGAGATATTAAAAAATTCCAAACGCAGTATTATTCAGGCCGGTGCGGTTATCGCGCAGGATCACCATGAAAAATGGGACGGCACAGGTTACCCGGCGGGTAAAAAAGGCGAAGATATTCATATTTACGGCCGTATTGCCGCATTGGCCGATGTTTATGATGCATTGCGCCACCGACGCTGTTATAAGTCAGCCTGGCCGCTGGATCAGGTAATGGCAACAATTGAAGCTGAAGCCGGTAAGCAATTTGACCCCAAGCTGGTAGAAATATTTAAAAGCCGGGTCGACAAACTCGAAGCAATACTGCAAAAATACCCGGACAGCAACGAGTAACTGCAGCCAGCTTACGCTGGCTGTTTTATTAATAAAGAAAGGACAAGCGTTATGTATATGGCTTATAAGCATTTTCACCTGTTAATGGTGGTGCTCAGTGTCAGTTTTCTGTTAGTGCGTTATGCCATGAGCCTAAAGCCGGCAGCAATGTTACAAACGAAATTTTTTAAAATAGCGCCACATGTTATTGATACGCTGTTGCTGGTAAGCGCCGTGCTGTTGATGATGACACTGCAGCAGTATCCTTTTGTGCACGCCTGGCTGACAGAAAAATTACTGGCAGTACTGGCCTATATTGCCTTGGGCGTAATGGCATTTAAAGGCCGCACAGCTGCTATCCGCTGGATTTGCTTTTTAGGTGCGCTGGGCTGGCTGGGCCTGGTACTGCGGGTAGCCATGACTAAACAGCCGGTGTTTTTAACTGCATTCTGATTTGATTACAGCCAGCCTTGAGGTTGGTAACTTACTACGGAAAAACTATGACTGCGCAAATTATTCAGGTTGGCAGCACGCAAGTGGCTAACCATTTACCTTTCGTATTGTTTGGCGGCATGAATGTGCTGGAATCACGCGATTTAGCCATGCGTATTGCCGAGCACTATGTGGAAGTCACCACTAAGCTGGGTATTCCTTACGTATTTAAAGCGTCGTTTGACAAGGCCAACCGCTCTTCGGTGCATTCTTACCGGGGGCCCGGCATGGAAGAAGGCCTAAGAATTTTTGAAGAAATTAAACGTACCTTTAATGTGCCGCTGATTACCGATGTACATGAACCGCACCAGGCCGCACCGGTGGCAGAAGTGGTAGATGTGATCCAATTACCGGCGTTTTTAGCCCGCCAAACCGATTTAGTGGTAGCAATGGCAAAAACCGGCGCGGTAATTAATGTAAAAAAACCGCAGTTTTTAGCCCCGCATGAAATGCGCCATATTATTACCAAGTTTAAAGAAGCCGGTAATGAGCAGGTGATTCTGTGTGAGCGCGGCAGCTGCTTTGGTTACAACAACCTGGTAGTTGATATGCTGGGTATGGACGAAATGAAAAACTATGGCCCGGTGATTTTTGATGCCACCCATGCTTTACAAAAACCCGGTGGCCGGGAAAGCTCGGCCGATGGCCGCCGTGCTCAGGCTGCACAGCTGGCACGCTCCGGTATGGCGTTGGGGCTGGCTGGTTTGTTTATCGAGGCGCACCCGGATCCAAATCAGGCTAAATGTGACGGCCCCTGTGCCTTGCCATTAGCCAAGCTGGAAGATTATTTACTGCAAATGAAAGCAGTAGATGATTTAGTCAAAAGCTTTGCGCCGCTGGATACTGCCGCAAATTAAACAAAAGGGCGGGACAGCGATTGGCTGCTGTCCCGTTTGCCAGGTTAGTTAGCGGCTGACGCAGCAACGTCCTGAATAGTTACGCGGCCTTTAATGCGGTCTTCATATCGCTGCAACATAGCGGTGACTTTAACTGCCTGGTTAGCACGGGCAAAGTCCATTAGCCGCTGGCCGTTACATACCACTTTTTCTACCGCCGCCTGTTTACTGATATGGTAAGCTTTTAGCGTGCTATGTAAACCTAAACGATCGTCAGCTGCAGTTTCACTGCACACCTGAACTAAAGCGTTATGTAAATAGCTGCCTTTGACATAGTTGTCAGCGCTTGCCGGCATTGCCACACCGGCACCTGCCAACGATATTGCGAATAAAAGTGCTGTTTTCATGGTGCTATCCTCAGTTGTTTAACATATGGCGTTTGCCATAGTCCTATTGTGGCAATATTGCACCGGGTTGCCGCAGTATTGGGGTAAGAGGTGGCGCCGTTGTTATCAAGTGATAAGCCGGCGCCCGGCAGGGACAAGCGGTGAGGTTAATGCTGTGGCAGAGCGCTGAGTTGGCCGGCCCAGTTCAGTTTGTAGCGGCGCGAAGCATTCACCTTTTTACCGTTGCTAAGCAGAAATTCGTAGTCATTATTATGCGGTTGCAGCTTGTGAACATGATGCAGATTAAGCAAAGTTGAGCGATGCACCTGTACAAACTGTTTTGGCAAACGTTGCAGTAACTCTTTCATAGTTTCCCGTATAACCAGGATGTCGTTTAAGGTATGGATACATAAATAGTTGCCGGCAGCTTCAATCAGCATAATGTCAATATCGTCCAGCAACAGGGTGGAGGCGCCGGTTTTAAACGTCAGCTTGTTAACCTGTGCCGGGGCTGTGTGCAGCGTCAGTTTGTCCAGTGCCGTACGGGCATCCAGCAGCGATTGTGCCAGGCGCTGGCGTGACACCGGTTTTAGCAGGTAATCAAAGGCAAAGTGCTCAAATGCCGAAAAGGCAAATTGCTCATAGGCCGTAACCAGAATAAACAACGGCCTGGTCATAGCAGAGCCTTTAGCCAGCTGTTGCAAAATGTCGATCCCTTTAATGCCCGGCATCTGAATATCCAGAAATACCAGGTCGATATCCGGCGCGGTCTGTAAAAACTGTAAGGTGTCATCGCCGTTATCAAAGCAGTCAATAATTTCAAGATTAGAATATAACGCCAGCTTGGCTTTTAAGTTACTGATAGCCAGGGGTTCGTCATCAGCAATAATGACTTTAAGTGCGGCTGTCATTCAGCGCCTCCGTTGCTATGCGCAGCCGGCTGTGAAATCCGCTGGCGCTGTGGCTTAGGGTTAAAGCGGCTGCATTACCAAACAACAACTGCAGCCGCTCAGCAAGATTAATTAAGTTTAGTGGTTGTTGCGCTTCAGGCCAGCCGGCCGTGGCATCAGCCCCTTGTTGTGCCAGGGTAATGTGTAAATAGTCATCCTGCAGTTGCAGGCTGATCTGCAGGCAGATATTACCTGCCTGCTCCGCTACGCTGTATTGAATGGCATTTTCGGCCAGCGGCTGCAGCAGCAAGGGCGGGAAGCGTAAAGTGGGCAGCTGTTGTGGCAGTTGCCAGCACAGTTGCAACCGTGCACCAAAACGTACCTGTTGTATCGCCATATAAGCCGACAGTGCATCCAGCTCTTGCTGCAGCGGGATAAACTCATCCTGCTGGTTTTTCAGTGAATGGCGCAGATAAGTGGATAAGTGCTGGATCAGCTGCTCTGCGGCCTGGCCGCTGCGCTGCACTATCAGTGCGTTTAGCGCATTGAGCGTATTAAACATAAAGTGCGGATTAAGCTGATAACGCAGTACTTTTAATCTGGCCTGCCGCGCTTGTTTTGCCAGCTGTTGTTGTTGCAGCACGCCTGCGTAATGCAGCTGATTGGTTTTAATCAGCATAAAAACTGCCAGCCAACCGGCCAGTGGCAGCAGTACCAGTGAGAAGGCTGAAAAATATTTCAGCACTGAGCTGACGTTGTACATCATATCGCTAGCGTATTGCATTACCAGATACTGTCGCAGTATTACCAGTAACAACCACAGTGGCAACAACACCAGTAACAGACGTTTGAGCTGCTGCAATAATGGCCGCTGCTGTAGTAACTCGTGGTGGCCCAGTGCGCCGGTGCACAGAATATTGATTAATGTCACCAGGCTGTAGATCGCTAAGTACGGCCAGGTAGCTTCGTTTTGCAGCGGTACCAGCACCACCAGGTGGGCATATTTCACCAACAGATAGCTTAACCAGTACAGCAGGTGCCAGTACCAAAAATTAGCCAGCCGATGCTGCACACCGGCTAAGATCATGCTGTTTGCCATGGTAAGCTGATATCCACTTTAAAGCCCTCTGGGCTGGCGCCTATATCTAACCTGGCGCTGTCGCCAAAGTGTTGCAGTAAGCGGTTGCGGATATTATTCAGACCCACTCCGGCGCCACTGTTGTCGGCTGCCAGTTGTGATCCGGGGCCATCATCGCTGATACTCAAATGTAAGCTGTTGTGCTCGCGCGCGCCGCCTATGGTAATGGTTGCGCCTTGTTTGCGGGTAGCAACAGCGTACTTAATAGCATTCTCTACCAGAGGTTGTAGTAATAGTGGCGGAATACGCTGGCATTTTAGTGAGTCATCAATTTGCCAGTTAACCTTTAGTTTGTCGCCAAACCGCGTTTTCTGCAGCTGTAGATAAGCATTAATTGCCGCCAGCTCATCGGCCAGTTGCACCAGGCTGTCGGGCGATTTACTCAGCGAATAACGTAAAAAGGTCGCCAACTGCTCAGACATGGTTTCTGCGTCGTCATAGCGCTGGGCTTCCAGCAGGGCACAAACGGAATTAAGTGCATTAAAGGTAAAATGCGGGTTGAGCTGATGGCTTAGCGCCTGCAGTTCCAGTTGCTGAATTTTTTGGCTTAATGCGCTGGTTTGCGCCAGCCGCTGTAACTGCTGCTGGTACAACAGTACGGTAAGGTAACAGGCAGTCCAGACAAAAAATGCCAGTACAGAGGTATCCAGATTACCAACAAGCTTGCGGATATCGGCAATTTCTCTGTCCCATAACAACATCCATAGCGCATTTTCTGCCGGAATATACAGCGCGGCAACCACTGCCACGCCGGACAGCAATTGCCAGTTACTGAATACCTGCTGCACTAAACGCTGATAGGTCCAAACTACCAGCGCCGCTGTTAATAGCATTGCAACTACGTCGCCGGCCAGCATCATCGGCAGATGCCGCCAGTCAAATGGCTTGTTGTACAAGATCGCAGCATGCCAGGAGCTGAGTAAGCCCAGTATTAAAATGGCTGACCAGTAGTAAAGATTAAAGCGTAGTAATTTCCCCAGACTGAAAAACGGCATATCCGGCCCCACCGGTTAAACTGTTCCTGAGTATAAATGGCACGGCGGCTTTTGCCGACAGCGCAGGATAACCGGATGAAAATCCGGGGTAAAGCTGGCTGAAATCTTCATAAAACTGCCATTTTTGTCTGACGGCCATCAGGTATGCTGTCATATAACTTTCACTAACGGAGTGCGCTGTTGGTTGATACTGATACCATGCTGCCCGAACTGGCTCAGCTGCAACAGTTAATTGACACGGCCCCGCCAGAACTACAGGTTGAATTGCTCGCCAGCATACCGCATATGGCAGAGCGTTTGCCGTTATATGGCCTGACACTTGGCAACCGCAGTGCATCTGTTCCGGCAGTCGTGCTGGTAGGGGGCATTCATGGCCTGGAGCGTATCGGTACCCAGGTGGTGCTGGCTTATTTGCAAACCTTACTTAACCGCTTGCCCTGGGATCTTTGCCTGCAACATACGCTGGCGCATTGCTGTATTTATTTTATCCCACTGGTTAACCCGGCCGGTATGGCCAATGGCTGGCGGGCTAATGGCAATAGCGTTGATTTAATGCGTAATGCCCCGGTGGAGTGTACCGAAGGTGCAGCCTGGCTGGTTGGCGGCCAGCGTATCAGCCGTACCATTCCGTGGCATCGCGGCCGCAGCGATAAAATGGAAGCGGAAAGCCAGGCCGTAACCGATTTTATTCAGCGCGAGCTGTTTAACCGGCCGTTTTCCCTGGTGCTGGATTGTCACTCCGGCTTCGGCACTACTGACCGCTTATGGTTTCCTTATGCTAAAAGCAAGCGTCAACCTATCGCACATCTGGCTGAAATGTACCGGCTGCGTGAATTGTTATTTCAAACCTACCCACACCAGAATTATATTTTTGAGCCGCAATCGCAGCACTACCTGTGCCATGGTGATTTATGGGATTACCTGTACGATTTATCGCTGGCGCACAACACCACTATGTTGCCGTTAACACTGGAAATGGGCTCGTGGAACTGGGTGCGGAAAAACCCGTTTCAGCTGTTATCCAGCCTGGGCATGTTTCATCCGGTAAAGCCGCACCGGGTAAGGCGGGTACTGCGCAGCCACCTTATTCTGATTAATTTTCTTATTAACAGCACCATGTCATATCACAATTGGTTGCCGCAGGTTAACCGCCCGCAGTTACAGGCACAGGCCAGAGCATTATGGTATTAGCAGATGCCACGGTATTAGCCGATGATGCCACACCAGTACTGCTGATCCGTGGCCTTACCCGCGAGCAGCGGCACTGGGGCGAATTTAAAACCCTGCTGAGTGCTGCCTTGCCAAACCCGGTACTAAGTTTTGATTTTGCCGGTACCGGCCAGCTGTATCAGCAGCGCTCGCCTTGCAGCATCAGCGGCTTGCGTCAGTCGGTGCGCCAGCAGTGGCAGCAGGCGCCCCAGTATAACGGCAGGGTGCATTTGCTGGCTATTTCACTGGGCGCTATGCTGGCGGCCGACTGGGCGGCGCAATATCCGCATGAAGTGGCCTCGGTCACGCTGATTAACAGCAGTGCCAAGCCGCTGTCGCCGTTTTACCGCCGTTTATGCTGGCGTAATTACCCGGCTATTTTGCGCAGTGTGGTGGTGGGGCCTGCGCAGCGCGAACAACTCATTTTGCAGTTAACCAGCGCCAGGCCTACAGAACATACCGACATCGTTGCCAGTTGGCAGTTATGGCAGCAGCAAAGGCCGGTAAGTAAATTAAATGCCCTGCGCCAGTTATGGGCTGCCAGCCGCTTTGTGGTAACGCCGGCGCCGCAGTGCCCCACTTTATTGCTTAGCAGCCTCGGTGATACGCTGGTTAGCCCGCAATGCTCAGCCGATTTAGCCCGTTACTGGCAGGTAGCGCATATTCAGCACCCCTGGGCCGGGCACGATTTAGCGTTGGATGACGCACCCTGGCTGGTAGCACAATACCAACAGCAGCTTACTGCTATCAGGCAGGCTGGGCGTTAAACTGTGCCACCGTAAACGGGGTGTTGTTAAGCTGATTTAAGTCAAACTCACTGAGGCAGCGCAGTTTCAGCTCGGCCAGGTCAAATTTTTCCAGGTGCCAGTCGTGCACAGCAGGCAAGGCTATTACTTGCATCCCGGCTGCTTTTGCTGCGCTTAGCCCGGTGTACGAGTCTTCAAATACCAGACAGTGCTGTGGCGCTACGCCAAGGTTTTCTGCTGCCAGCAAATAAATATCCGGCGCCGGTTTGCCTTGCTGTACCATCTCTACCGAGCAATGGGTATTAAAGTAATGGCGGATCTGCAGTTTTTCTAAGGTGGTGTCCATTAAAAAACCGGGTGAGTTAGTCGCAAGGCCAGTAGGTATTGCCGCTTGCTTTAGCCGGTTTAGTAACGGCAACAGGCCTTTTTTCGCTACGCCCCGCTGTTTGATCTGTGCTGCAACATGTTGCAATACAGCCTGCTCGGCTTCATCCAGTGACATAGCTGTCCACGGCGACTGCTGATACCAGTGCGCAGTAACGGCTTTGGTGGTCATGCCGACAGTTTGTTGCTGTCGCTGCGGGCAAATCGTTACGCCAAGGCTGCTAAATACCTCCAGCTCAGCCTGGTGCCACATAGGTTCTGAATCAATCAGTACGCCGTCCATATCAAAAATAACTGCCTGGATCATAATATTCCTGCTGTTGTCTCTGGTGTGTTACAAGGCAAAACTCAGCTGAGGTTTACCGGCAATATAAGCACAGCGAAAGGTATCAAAGTAGTGTTGCAATGCTGTGGCAGCGCTATTATCGTTCGCCAGCTGCAGTACTTCAATGGCAACTCCCATTCACCCCAATCACTTGATTTAACCCTGATGTTAACCCAGGCGCATTTGCAGCTTATCGCCGCCAATTTCAATAATATCGCCGGCGTTAATTTGCCGGCGTTTGCGGGTTTCTACTTCGCCATTCACTTTTACCAAACCGCTGTCTATCGCTGCTTTTGCTTCGCCGCCACTGCTAAGCAGGCCCTCAAATTTGAGTATTTTATACAGCTCTACCGCGGGTTTACTCAGTATTACATCACGCATGTCAGATCCTTGGCAGACTACTCTGCTAATTCAGTAAAATTAAGGTGGGGTTTGCCGACAATGTAAGCGCGGCGAAATACGGCAAAGTATTCGGCCAACGCTACTGCGGCGGCGGTGTCATTCGCCAGTTTTAATACTTCTATAGCGACCTCGGCAGTGCATAGTTGATGCAAATGCGCTGCTTCGCGCAGCTGATAAGCGGAAGCTTGCTGTGGCTGAATACCCAGCACCGGTAAGTTAGCTAAATAAGGGCTTTTAAACATTTTTTTTGCTTCGCGCCAGGTGCCGTCCAGCATAATAAACAGCGGTATCTTGCCGTTTTGCACGGCGTTAAGCTCCAGCGGGCTGTTGATACAACGCTCAGCCTCGGCGTATTGCTGCGGAAATACCACTATCGGTGCATAGCGCGCATCACTCAGCAGCGCCAGCATGGCCTCATCGGGCCGGGTTCGGTCCCAGACATAGGCATGGTTGTCGGCGATAACATCGGCAATAATACGGCCGGTATTGCTCGGTTTATAGCACTCGCCGGTGTACATAATAAAACAAAAGGCGCTGTTACTCACGACGCTGGGTTTACTGGCACAGATGCACTCAGCTTGTGGCAGCAAACACTGCTCACAGCGTTTAACCTTGCTGCCGCGGGCCAAAAACACCCGGGTGGCTTTTGCCAGTTCTTGTGTGCGTAAACTAAGCACCGAATTTCTATGTGACATCTTGGTTTTGCTGATAGCCGGGCGTTAAGGGGCGGCTATTGTAGCCGTTTTTATGCTACACTGCGCGCTGATTTTTCTGCCGGAATACACAGTGTCGATAGCCCGCCAAGCCTCTGAAATTACCCTGCCTGCTGTTAATAACGGCTGGCATACCGTGCTGCAATTTCTTTGCAGCCAGTTTCCGTTTATCAGCGAGGCTATCTGGCGTCAGCGTATTGCTGCAGGCAAAGTGTATTGGTTTAACGGTGACACCATTAGCGCAGATACGCCTTTTATGCCAAGCAAACGGCTGTGCTATTACCGTGAAGTAACGGCTGAGCCTCTGATCCCGTTTGCACATGAAATTCTGTATCAGAATGAGCATATTATCGTCGCCGATAAGCCGCATTTTTTGCCGGTTACGCCAGGCGGTGAATACGTTAATGAGTGCTTACTGGCGCGCTTACAACGTGATACCGGCTTAACGGATATTGCGCCTGTGCACCGGCTGGACCGTGACACTGCTGGTCTGGTGCTGTTTTCGCTAAATGCGCAAAGCCGCGCTGCTTATTATCAGCTGTTTAGTGCAGGTACTATTTATAAGCAGTATCAGGCAGTGGCGCGGTTAACAAAGGAGGCTGCCACAGCTGCGTTGCCACAGCACTGGCAAATTAAAAACCGCATTGAAAAAAGCACACCGCGCTTTATTAACGCCATAGTACCGGGTGAGGTAAATGCGCAGTCGGATATCAGCCTGGTGGCCAAAAGCGGCGAACTCGGGCTGTTTGAGCTGACACCGCACAGCGGTAAAACCCATCAGCTGCGCCTGCATATGCTTAGCCTGGGCATGCCGATTTTGCATGATAATTATTACCCTGAGCTTAAAGCCAAACAGGCACCGCAGTTTGAGCAACCACTGCAATTGCTGGCGAAACAGTTACGTTTTACCGATCCGCTAACACAGCAACCGCAGCAATTCAGCAGTAAGCAGCAGCTGTCGGCCTGGCCTGGTTAACCTTTTGCATACTGCTGTAACAGCTTATCCAGCTGATTAGCAAACGCCTGACGATCGCTTTGGTTTAGCGGTGGCGGGCCGCCGGTATGTACGCCGCTGCCGCGCAGGGTGTCCATAAAATCACGCATCGTTAGCTTTTGTTTAATGGTATCGTTGCTGTACAACTCGCCGCGCGGGTTCAGCGCATAGCCGCCTTTGGCCAGCACGTCGGCGGCCAGCGGAATATCCGCAGTAATAACTAAATCGCCAGCTTCGCAGCGGCGCACTATTTCGTTATCGGCTTCATCAAAGCCGCTGGACACGGTAATGGCCGAGATAAACTTCGATGGCGGTACCCGGATAGGCTGGTTCGCTACCAGCAGCATCGTTATTTGTTTGCGTTCGGCAGCGCGAAATAAAATATCTTTAATCACCACCGGGCAGGCATCGGCGTCGACATAAATTTTCATCTGTCAGAATTTTCCGTTTAGCAGCAGTTGCAGGCGCGGCAGTATAGCAGTTGGCAGCAGGCCGCGCTCGCCCTGGATACCAGCCTGCTGGTCTGCCGCAGTGCCGTGCAGCCAGCCGCCAAGTGCAGCGGCATCAAAGCCGGTTAAGCCCTGCGCCAGTAGCGCGGCAATAATGCCGGACAACACATCGCCCATACCGCCACTGGCCATGCCGGGGTTACCGCAGTCAAGCCTGGCCAGTTGCTGCTCTGGCCCGGCAATCAGGCTGCCATGGCCTTTTAGCACTATAGTGCCGCCAAAGCGTTGCTGCAGTTGCTGCACTGCTGCGAGCCTGTCGTGCTGAATATCTGTGCTGCTACAGCCCAGTAAGCGCGCGGCTTCACCCGGGTGCGGCGTTAGCAGCCAGTTGTCGCGTTTTAACTGTTGTTGCTCAGCCTGGGGTAACGCCGCCAGATAATTCAGCGCATCGGCGTCAAGCAGCAGCGGTTTATTGCTTGCCAGTAGCTGTACCAGTAAAGCGGTGCCCCACTGATCCAGGCCAAGCCCCGGGCCAGCCAGCAGTATTGTCGCCCGCGCCATCATGGCGCTGAAATGCTGATGGCTTACCATTACTTCCGGCTGGCGGCTTAGCATAGCGCTGATATGCTCAGGGCGGGTGAATAAGCTGACTAAGCCAGCACCGCAGTGCACTGCGCTCTGGGCCGCCATAATTGCCGCACCACCATAGCCGTGGTCGCCACCAACCACCATGACATGGCCGAAATGGCCCTTATGCGCCTGCGGCGAGCGGGCTGGCAGTAAGCGCGTTAGCCACTTTGCGGTGACTGATGGGATCTTGCCGCTCATGCAAAATGCCTCCCCAAAATAAGGTAACCTAGTTAACCCTAGTGGGGATCAAGGTTGTTGTCATCCTGATAAGCATGGTAAAAGCGCATGTTGTCGGGGTAGGGAAAAATATCTTCTACCACGCCATTGCGGATATTTTGTTGTTTCTGCCGCCAGTAGGCAGCGTCTAGTAATTCGGGGTGTTTGCTAAATAACAGCTCGCGGATTTGCGGCTGTGGCGTAACAAAGGTGGCCATCTGCTCGGGGAATACATCACCCGGTGCGGCGCACACTGTGCCTTCAGCAAACAGTGCATCTTCGTAGTTATCGGTTTTCGGGAAGCTTCTGAAATTCACATCCAGCATATACTGCACTTCGTCGTAGTCGTAAAACACCACCCGTTTGTGCCGCGTTACACCAAAGTTTTTCAGCAGCATATCACCGGGGAAAATATTAGCCGCTATCATCTGTTTAATCGCCTGGCCGTAGTCGTCCATAATATGGCTTTTTTCCTCCAACGAGGCGGTTTCCAGATAAATGTTCAGCGGGATCATCCGCCGCTCTATATACAGGTGTTTAATCACCACCAGCTCGTCTTCAAAGCTGAGCGAGTCACCAATAACCTGCTGCAATTCTTCTAATAACTCAGCCGAGAAGCGGCTTTTTGGCAAGGCCACGTAGGAGTATTCCAGTGTATCGGCCATGCGGCCAACCCGGTCATGTTTTTTCACCAGTAAGTAGCGCGCTTTCACCGTGTCGCGGCCAAATTCTTTGCTGGGGGCAAACTTGTCGCGGATCACTTTAAACACATAAGGGAAAGAGGGCAGGGTAAACACCATCATCACCATACCGCGGATACCGGGTGCGGCAACGAATTGATCATTGCTGTTGTCCAGATGGCTTAACAGCTCGCGGTAAAATTCGGTTTTGCCTTGTTTGTGCAAGCCGATGCTGGCATACAGCTCGGCCAGGGTTTTATGCGGCAGTAACTCGCGTAAAAAATGTACCAATGCCGATGGCACCTGGGTAGCCACCATAAAATAAGCGCGTGAGAAGCCGAAAATAATCGTCATCTGCTTGGCGTCTGTTACCAGGGTATCGATATACAAACCGGCGCCTTCACGGTGCAGCAGCGGAATAATAAACGGTTGCTGGCCATCCGGTGTTACCGCTCGGCCGACAATATAAGCGGCTTTATTGCGGTAAAATACCGACCTTAAAATATCAAAGCGAATTTGGTACACCGGATGGCGGCCATGGCTGGACTGCGCCATAAAGCTTTTTACAATCAGTCGGATATCGCGGTCGAGGTTAATAAAGGGTGTAATAAAACCAAAGCCGGAGACAATATTGCGGATAGTTTGCTTTAAGCCATCCTGAGCCGGAAAGTAGCTGTCGTATACCGACGCCACCGGCGCCGGTAAGTGCTGTTTGCTTAGCGTCGACTCAACAAAAATATTCTTATTGTGAAAGTACTTGCGCTCAAATAGCTGGCAAAACACCGAGTTATAAAAGGTTTCAGCCAGCTCGGCCTGAGGGTGAAACGCCAGAAACTCCATATAGTGCTGCTTTACCTGTTGCCACAGTGTTTCGTTTAAGCACTGGGTTGGCAGTTCGGTAGCCAGATGGGCAATAGCTTCGGTAACGCGCTGATCATAAAACGAAATGCGGTCTGAACTGTCCTGCTGAAAGGCGCGCCAGTCGGCCAGCTCAAAACGTTGTTTGGCTTTGGCGGTAATAGCCTGAAATAAGCTGAAGTGGCGGCGAAAGCCTTTTAAGATAATTTCAGCAATTTGTTTCGCCTGACTCATATAGCGGCCTGCGGTTAAGGAGATGGCTATTGCCTGATTAGCGTACTCTAATCAGGAAAGCACATAATTACCAGTAAGCATGCCGGTAACAACGTTACCGGCATGCTATACACGGCTTATTCCGGCTGGCTCAGGCTGGTGTCAGCGGCTGCCTGGGGCTGTACACTGTCGCCGTAGTCAAATACTACTGCCAGCACTAATACCACTGAGGCTGCCAGCATCAGCTTTAACAGCAGTGGCAGGCAAAAGCGGAACCAGTGGCCGTAAGGAATACCGGCAATACCGATAATGCCCATTAACACCGCATTGGTGGGGATAATCATATTAGAGAAGCCATCACCAAATTGATATGCCAGCACGGCAACCTGGCGCGGAATGTCGAGTAAATCGCTCAGCGGCACCATTAACGGCATAGTGACATAAGCCTGGCCACTACCGGAGGGAATAAAGAAATTCAGCAGGGTTTGAATAACCAGCATACCGACAGCGGCCGCTTCTGCGCCGACATAAGATAATGGCAGCGACATGCCATGCACCAGCGAATGCAAAATCTGGCCATCTTCCATAATCAGTGAAATACCGCGTGCCACACCAATTAACATGGCCGTGGTGGTTAGCTCCATAGCGCCATCAATAAACTTTTGCGCGGCCGTGTCGGCAGAAATACGGCCAACTACGGCAGTAAACAGGCCCCATGCAACAAAGCAGGCGCTTAGCTCGTATAAGTACCAGCCATGCACCCGGATACCATAAGCTACCACGGCAATGGTGCCAACAAAGCTGGCTAAGATCAGTTTATGGTTCAGCGCCAGTTGCGGGTAAGTGGCGGTTTGTTTGTCGCCCAGCGGGCAGGGTAAATCGGCTACCATCGAGTTGGCCGGATCGGCCAGTACCTTTTTCGCATAGCTCCAGACATGGTGAAAGCCAATCAGCACAAAGGGAATAAAAATGGCCAACCGCAGTTCAATGCCCGACAGCACCGGCACTTCGGCAATTTGCTGGGCAATAATTACCGTAAAAGGGTTAATAGCCGATACGCCATAGCCAATACCGTAACCGGCGACAGTCATACCTACGGCCGTCATGGCATCCAGCCGCATGGCTTTACACAGCGCAACTAAAATCAGCACAAAGGGAATATACTCACCGGCGGTGCCGATAGCGCTGGACGCCATGGCAAAGCAAAACACCACCATAAAAATCAGCATATGCGGTTTTTCGCCAAACCGGGTCAGCAGGCGGCCGATCAGTGCATCTACCGTGCCGGTGGCGCGGGCGATAGATAATACGCCGCCTAAAATCATCACAAAGAAAATCACATCCTGGGCGCTGGCAAAAGCGCGTGGTATGGCGGTTAACAATTGCCACGGGCTTAAGTATTGTCGTTCTTCTACTAAAGCAAAGGTGCCGGGCACCACTGCAGAGCGGCCATTGGCCAGGGTTTGGGTTTCAAAAAAGCCTTGCGGTACTATCCAGGTGGCGATCATCGCCAGCACCATCATGCCAAACAGCAAAGTAAGGGTGTGTGGTACCCGTAAAAATTTAGCCATAGGAGAAAAAGCCCTGTATCGAATCGTTATTATGTACTGCTGAGCAGTCGTTATTTCGGCGCGACAGTCTACCTCAGGGCGGCGTACAGAACAAATCAGCGGCTACAATGGCTCTGTTGTGTCAGGTAAGGCATGTTGCCGGCACTGTAATATGGCGGTATTTAACGCAGGTAGATATTGGCTGGCAAAGGCCGGCGACAGATAAAAACCGGTGCCGCGGCTGTGATGCCTTTTCAGCAGTAACTGATGTTGCTCTATGCTGGGTTGTACGCTGGCAATTAAAGAAAAAGGCAGGGATACGGCGTTTACCCGGTGGTTTAGCAGCAGGGGGATCAGCTCATTGTAATCAGACACCGGATAAATATTATTGTAGCCCTGACGGGCCAGGTGGTCCTGCTGCGGTGAGCCGCGCTTAACCGCGATAGATAACTGCTTATCGTCTAAATTAAGGCTGTTGCCTTTAAATAAAAAATAATCATGATCTATTTTTACGTATCTGCTTGGTTGCAAATAGGCGCTGCGCTGTTCAGTAAAACCCAGCGAAAAGCCAATATCCAGTTCGTTTTCTGCCAGCATTTTCAATAAGCGGTTAGTTGGCATGGCCTGCCACTGAATATCAATATTCAATTGCTGTTCAATGCAGTCGGTTACTTCTTTATAGCCAAATTCATGCTCTGGCACAATTTTATTGTTTTGCAATTGCAGGGCAGGGAAAGATTCAACAGTGCCACCCCGAATAATTATGGGCTCTGTCGTAGCAGGCAGAGTGCTGAGCATAACCAACAAAATAAACATTGATTAGTCCTTTAATGTTTTAGGTACAAAACAATAGTATTTCGGAATTTGTGGTTTTTGTCAGCTATTTATATTCATAAATACTTATTTAGCATTACACTCTTATTACCAGAGTGTCAGCCAGCTTGTCCTGAATGGCCTGACGGTTTGGGTCCCAGTATACTTGCAAAAAACCCAGCAAGCCGGTGGCGATACCGGCACTGTAACCACCCTGGCGGCCAAAAGCGCCCCATAGCGAGATCGGGTTGTTGTCCAGTTGCACTACGCGAATACCACATAATTTTTTGCCAATAGTCTGGCCATTATTCCAGGCAACAAACAGCGTAAAATAGCCGATAGCCCAGCCAAAACCGATACCTAAATCGGCCAGAATACCCTGCACCCATTTCAGTATACTGTGATCAGACTTTTGCAAACGTTGCCACAATGATGCTCTGGTCATCGATGTGGCGGGCTCTGGCTCGGTTGTTGTACCTTGTACTGTCTCGCTCATTTGTTCTACCGTAGCGCCAACTTTGAGGCTGGTGATCGCTTCTGTCATCACTGAGGCTTTTTCGCTGGCAGATAACTGGCTTATGTCCAGCAAGTCGCTAAGCATTTCTTCCCGCTCGGGAATGCTTAGCTGGGTTTTTTGCAGTTGTTGCACCACCGCCTGCAACTGTTTTTGGGCACAGGCTGCATCGCAGTCGGCCTGACTTAAGCGCAAAGCATTTGCCGACACGGCGGTGCTGTCAGTAACACGTTTAATCGCGGTGTCAGAGGGCAGCGACGATGTCCAGTTATGGCTGGTAAACAGCACCAGTGCCGTACAGGCCAGAATGGCCACCTGGCCGGTTTTACCTGCCTGCCAGCGTGACCACGCCAGGTAAGTCAGCATGGGTATTACAAAAATCAGGCTGCCGGAGGTAAGGGCAGCGATGAAAAAACCGTCAATCAGTATCGCCACACCACGGCGCGCAGGCCTGGCTAATTGTTTGCCAATTAACTCCGGTGCTACAGCAAATACATGCGGCGTAACCACACGGCGTACCTGGCGCTCTGTAAGCTGTTTACCGCTGCTATCAACAAAGGTGTCGGGTGCCACTTCAGAAATTGCGGCGTTGTCGGCAGGTGGTAGTGTGCTCATGGCTTATCGGGCTCTAACTGGCTGAATTAAAATTACTTTAAACAGAGCGCGCAGCTAATGCAATGCACAAAACATAACTTTGGCCACACAGGCTGTAGACATTTTTAATTTAGCTAAGCAAAATACTTATTAAATCAAATACATGTTATTCGCTATATTCAGCATTAAAACCGCGGTTAATTGCTTTAACGCCGCCATCGTCGCGCAAACTGTAGTTAGCCGTTACGGCGGTTAAACCACGCTCAAAACGGTGGTCCAGCCGGGAAATTTCATAGCAGCCTTTTGTTCTGGCTATAAAACACTAATACTACGCTGCTAAACCGGCTTTGTATCAATTGAGCTGCACATTTCTGTGCTGGCAGGGGGAGTTAAGCAGATGCCACTACGTATTTTACTGGCCAGCGATATATTTGGCCGTTGTGCCGGGCTTAACCGGCTGGTGCAAGATTTAGCCGCCACTGCAACGGTGCAGATACAGCTTGTAGACCCTTATCAGGGCGAGGCACAACACTTTGCCGCTGAGCAACAGGCTTATGCTGCCTACAGTACGCAGTGCGGCCATGATATGTATGCCGGGCTGGTTGCGCAGGCACTGCAGGCGGCCCCACAGCCATTTGATCTTGTTATTGGTTTTAGCGCCGGTGCCGGTGCATTGTGGCGCGTTTTAGCACAGGTGCATGCTGACAAAGTTAAACAGGCCGTACTATTTTACCCCGGGCAAATTCACCGGCACCTTGCTGTTGCACCGCAAGTGCCAACGCAGATAATCTTTGGCGATAGCGAGCCGCATTTTGCTGTTGCCGACATCTGCGCGCAGCTGCAGCAACAACCGGCAGTAAGTGCCGTTAGCACACCGTTTGCCCATGGTTTTATGAACCCGGCATCACAAGCCTTTAACGAGGCTGCTTACCGGCAGTATCTGGCAGTGTTAACCCGGCTAGCGGTTAGGCGTACTTAGTTAATAACATTATTAAACAAAACATCAGGTAGTATGGAAAATTCGAATAAACCCAGGAAGAAAACCGCAGGTTTTTACTGGTTGCTAACACTGTTTACCGGCGCAGCATGGGTGGGTTGCGCCCTGATTTTTGCCGATCTTTGCCTGAGTTTTGGTGGCGGCAATAATAGTGGTTGTGGCAGCAGTTTTAATTATCCTGACGTTATAAAAGCCATGGCTATTATCGGCGTGATGCTATTAATTCCTGTTTTTTGCGTGATAGGAATGGTGGCATTAGTCGTAACATTTTTCCGGCGAAATTGAACCCCATTTCGCCTGGCTAAATGGTGTTATTCCAGCGCAGCCAGCCGGGCCTTTAGCTGCTCGTTACGCTGTTTCTCTTTTTCCAGCATCTTTTTCAGCTGCAGTATTTTGGCTGCGGCTTCGTCGTCTTGTAATGCTTTAAGCCGTGGCTCGCCGTTTTGCGGGTCGATGATTCTTTTTGCTCTGGCATTGCAGGTTGGGCATTGATGAATATCAGACATAATAAACTCCTGACTGGTTTTTGCTGTATTGGTTGATATAATCAACTTAATTATTGGGCTTTTAGTTGATAATGTCAACTTGTTGCTGGTATTTAAGGTAGTGTTATGGATAAAAAGCAGGATTTACTCGACCAACTGCAACAACTTACCGCTGAATTGCGCGGCCAGTTTTTTCAGCAACTGGCCCCTGAGTTGCCAGGGCTAACAGCAATGCATGGCCGGCTGTTGCTGATGTTGGCTGCAAAACCAGGCAGCACAGCACAGCAGTTAACAGAATTATTAAGGCGGGACAAAGCGCAAATTACCCGGTTGTTAAATGACTTACAGCAAGCCGCATTGTTGCAGCGGCAGGCAGACCCGGGCGATGGCCGACGGCAGTTATTGGTATTGTCGCAACAAGGCGAGCAGCTGGCCGCGCAGTTAAAAGCAAAAAAACGCCAGATAGCCAGCAAAATGCTGGTCGGATTAACAGCCGGGCAGCAACAGCAGTTAACGCAGCTGCTGGCGCAAATGTATCAGAATTTAGCAAACAGCTAAGCTATAACAGCAGCTCAAACGCAGGGTTATTCTTCTCAACGTTATGGCGTTACAGGAACTGCTTCCAGTAGCGCTACGATATTGCGGTTGTTGTTTAGCCTGGCTAAATCAAGCAGGTAACCTTTTTCCAGCGGCTGCATACTTTGGTTTGTCAGCAACTCTTTTACCCGCTGCTCTTCGTCATTCACTATGGCGGTTTTCAGTGCCGCATAGTGCATAAAACTACGTGACTCTTGTTCAGGTTGCTCAGATGTCATTGATCAGGCTCCATTTGGCTAAACGCTGCCCGTTTTAATACCGTTAAAACGGGCAGCGTTAATTATCGCAACTTAACTCACTGGTTCAGGTTAATTAACTGGCTCAGCTCAATTAACTACCTTCAAACGAGGTAATATCCAGGGTAATGTCACAGGTTAATAACCTGGATATCGGGCAGGTTAATTTGGCCTCTACCGCTGCTTTTTCAAAGTCTGCACCGCTGATGCCCGGCACTTTGGCATCTAACCAAATTTCGGATTTTGAGATAGTAAAACCATCCCCCTCTTTTACCAGCGTAATGGCTACTTTTGTGGCCAAGCTGCCTTTGCTAAAACCGAGCTTTGCCAGGCCAAAAGACAGTGCCATCGTAAAACACGATGCATGCGCAGCAGCGATTTGCTCTTCCGGGTTGGTACCTGCTTTGTCTTCAAACCGGGTATTAAAGCCATAAGGCTGATCCTTTAACGCGCCCGATTGCATAGAAACATGCCCTTTACCGTCTTTGCCAAGACCTTCATATTTTGCAGTAGCCCATTTGATAATAGCCATGTGGTGCTCCTTAGTTGGTAAGTGGTGTTGTCGACAACGCGAATGGTATCCGCGCGGTTAAGCTACCCGTACAGCAGCAAGAGCTGTTCCACACCGGCAAGAGCACGCCAGCAGGGCGTTTTAGCGAAAACGCCCTTCGCCCGGCCCGGTAAGGTATTCACGCTAGGGGGTAATAATTGTAAAACTTGCAGGGTTTTGTGTAGCTACATAAATTGCTGCAACATAAAAATGCTTGATTTACATTCAGCCAGCGCCCTAGACTGAGCCAATATTGCAACTTGCGGGATCTAACCAGCACAACCCGCGGGTTTTGATCCTTTGAATAATATGGTTAGCAGAGCCAGGGAGAGTTATGTGACACCGGAAAATTTAGAAGCTGGACGCGAGTATTTTCTTGGCTGGGGCACATTGATGTTAATTAACTCGGTTTTAGCTCAAAGCAAGAATCGCAGCGGGCTAGCGTGGTTTTTTATTTCGCTATTTTTGGGGCCTATAGCAACGTTAATCTTAGCGTTGCTTTCTAAGTTGCCAGAAAATCAATAAGCCACATAGTGTTCTATTCGGTTGTGTTTAAACAGTTTAGTCATAATAGACGCTGCTCAGATTTGCCAGTGCGGCAAGCCGCGCAAGTTCGGAGCAGACTGCTATCAAATAAAGGCAGCCGACGCGTACCGCGCAGCTGCTTTGAGCGTTAGCCAAATCAAGGAAGCAATATGCATCTAAAAATAAATTTTATACTTTTAGTCTTTCTTACAGCAGGCTGTTCTACGAACTCTGTTCAAGAGTCAACCTTGATAGCCACCGACGGGCCAGAGGTTATCGAGCTTACTGTTCCGGCAAGCAAAGTAAAAATGATAATACCTAAAAATGATCTAGTTAAAATGGATAGTAGCGGCTCAAAAAGTTATAGATATTTTATCTATAGCGGGAATATTTCTGGCATTTCTATTTCCGGCTGGTTCGAACCTTCCAATCAATATCAAGGGGTTGAAAAGCATTGGAATGATTTTCTGAAAAATTGGTCAGGCAACAAACCGGAAAACGTAGTTATTTCTAATATCGGACAATGGGAGACGATTTCATATAACCTACAATACAAGGCTTGCAATCAGCAGCATATAAAATCCTTCCTTGTAAAAGCGGACACATGGATTGAATTACATATTTCCTCTCCCTGTGATCAAGTCATGGACATTAAAACATATCTTGAAGAAATTAGAGTTGAGCAAAAAAGCTAAATGGCTAACAAAGGACATTATTACGCCGTCGCACGCGTCGGCAGGACGCTCGTAAACTCGCGCCCATGTGTGCGGCGTTATAAGCTAAGGAGTAATCATGCAGCTAGTTAGTCTGTTTTTTATGGCCTTTTCAGCTCAAAGCCTTGATATTGCTCTTCCGATAAAGGCCAAGATAAATGGGGTTGATAAATGGGGTCAGATAAAAATTAAAATTTGCTACCGGCTACGCTATCACTTCCGGAGGGACTTTTGGCCAGGAAACTGCATTTAATACCGGGCACAATGTGCAACGAAAAATTATGGGCGCAAGTGCTGCCTTACTTGCATAGCTCAGTTGAGCTGGTTTATCTGAACATCCCGCGGGAAAAGAACTTCGACGAGCTGGCAGAACACTTCAACCAGTTATTCGGCAATGACAGCGTGGATCTTGTGGGTTTTTCGCTTGGTGGCTATATCGCAACCTACTTCTCATTGCTGTACCCGCAGCGTGTAAACAAGCTATTTGTGATATCCAATAGCCCTACCAGCTTGTGCTCAGCAGAGCTGAATCAGCGAACAGACAGCCTGCAGTTGGTAAAGAAATATGGCTATAAAGGTATTAGCAGGCACAGAGCTAAAACATTACTGGATGCTGGCAGCGAAATAGATCGCCTTACAGAGATCATCTTAGAAATGGACAAAGACTTAGGTGAGGCCGAATTTATCAGCCAGTACCAATACACTTCAAACAGAATGGATTTGTCTGCCAGGGTAAATGAGCTGCCACGCCATACATGTTTTTACTACAGCGTTGACGACAGCTTAGTAAGTGCTCAGTGGCTTAATGAGATTAGCAAAGCAAACCCTAAGCTGTCGGTTATAAGCACCGCAGGTTCAGGCCATATGCTGCCACTGGAAAAGCCCCGCGAGTTAGCACAATACCTGAATTATTGGGCACAGTTATAAACAGGGAAAGGCATTTTAACCCTTGGGCCTGAACGACAGGGATGATGATATTTCAGCTCAGGTTGCTCTCAGGAGACAAGGCTATAAATCGCTACCGCAATGGCAATAACAGAAACAATGCTGCTGCCCAACACTAAGGCTTTATAGGTTGCAACCTGGCGCTGAGCTTCTACCGATGCCTCTTCGGCAGAGGTAATAACCTTTTGCAATTGCTCGGCAATAATATGCAGCGACTGGGCATTCTTCGTAACCGCATCCTGTAATTCTGTAATTTGCTGCGCAACCACAGGGTCTGATTTGGCAGCTTCTGATTTTGACGTAAAAGCCGGAATAGCGGAGGTGGCTATTGTTGTCAGATAGGGAGCAAGAGCTTTGATAAGTGGAATAAATTGTATTGCCATAAGTTACCCTGATAAGTTGGCACGCCAAGAGCGTTTTACTCAAAATAGCCGTTAACGCCTTTTTCAGCAATCGTTTAGCTGCCATCACTAAGGTCGGTTGTAGCACAATGCTGACAATCACGCCTTTATATTTAGCCATCTAAACGTATAGAAGTTGACTTTAAGGCCGCTTTTGCGCAAAGTAGCGCTTATGTCAGTTAACCGGGTGTGGCTATGCCTATTAAAGTGATCGATCAGTTGCCGGCGGTAGAAGCCTTGTCGGCAGAAAATGTGTTTGTAATGACCGAAAGCCGGGCGCAGTCGCAGGATATCCGGCCGTTGAAAATTGCTATTTTAAATTTAATGCCGAATAAAATAGCCACCGAAATTCAGTTGCTGCGCTTACTGGCCAACAGTCCGCTACAGGTGGACGTGGATTTGCTGCGTATTGACGATCATGTCAGTAAAAACACGCCGCCAAGCCATTTAAACTGCTTTTACCGCTATTTCTCTGAAGTACAGCAGCAAAAGTACGATGGTTTAATTATTACCGGCGCGCCGCTGGGGTTGGTGGATTATGAAGATGTCACCTACTGGGCCCAGTTTGGCGATATTCTGCGCTGGGCCGATAACAATGTTACCTCCACCTTATTTTTATGCTGGGCGGCGCATGCTGCCTTGTATCAGTACTATGGTTTACAGCGTGAAATCCGCGGTGAAAAATTATCCGGTGTGTACTGGCAGCAGGTAACCCAGCCGCTGTGCCCACTGGTGCGCGGTTTTGATGATGAGTTTTTAGTGCCGCACTCGCGCTATGCCCAGGTACCGAAACAAAAGTACCAGCAGCATGATGACTTACATATTCTGGCCGAAGCTGATGTCACCGGCGCTTATTTATTGCAAAACAGCAGTGGCAGCCGGGTGTTTGTTACCGGCCATCCGGAATACGATCTCACCACGCTGGACGAAGAGTATCAGCGCGACTTAGCCGCTGGTGTGTCAGCCAAGCTGCCGGAAAATTATTACCGCCACAATGACCCCTTGCAGGGGCCGCAAAAGCTGTGGCAGAGTCATGCCTTTTTACTGTTCAGCAACTGGCTGAACTATTATGTTTATCAGGCCACGCCGTTTGAACTCAGCCAAATTGGCCACAGCGCTTAAGCTGGTTTAGCTTTTAACGACTCAGAATTACAACGAGCATTTTATGACTGCAAGACTAACGCCTGACCATTTTCGTAAGCTGTTATCTGAGCGTATTTTTATTCTCGATGGCGCTATGGGTACCATGATCCAGCAGCACCGTCTGGAAGAAGCCGGGTATCGTGGCAGCGAATTTGCCAACTGGCCCTGCGATGTAAAAGGCAATAACGACTTACTGGTGCTAAGCCAGCCGGATTTAATTGCTGATATTCACCGCCAGTACCTGCTGGCCGGTGCCGATATTGTTGAAACCAACAGCTTTAATGCCACCCGCATTGCCATGGCCGATTATCAGATGGAAGCCTTATCGGCACGGATTAACCGTGAGTCGGCAGCACTGGCGCGTAAAGTCTGCGATGAAATCACCGCACTTGAGCCACACAAGCCGCGCTTTGTTGCCGGTGTGTTAGGGCCAACTAACCGCACAGCGTCGATATCACCCGATGTGAATGATCCCGGTTTTCGTAATGTCAGTTTTGATGAGCTAGTCGACGCTTATACCGAATCGACCCATGCCTTAATCGAAGGTGGCGCCGACATTATTATGCTGGAAACCATTTTCGATACGCTAAATGCCAAGGCGGCTGCTTTTGCCGTGTTAAAAGTATTTGATGAAGTCGGTTTTAAACTGCCGGTCATGATTTCCGGCACCATAACTGATGCTTCTGGCCGTACCTTGTCGGGCCAAACCACGGAAGCTTTTTACCACAGCCTGGCGCATATTGAACCGGTGTGTTTTGGTCTTAACTGCGCCTTAGGCCCGGATTTACTGCGGCCCTATGTCGAAACGCTGTCTGGTGTGTCTGAGGCTTATGTGTCGGTGCACCCTAATGCCGGCCTGCCAAATGAATTTGGCGAATACGATTTAGGCGCTACCGAGATGGCCGCTGAAATTAGCGATTGGGCCAAACAGGGCTTTTTAAATATTGTCGGCGGTTGCTGCGGCACTACGCCGGAACATATTAAAGCCATCGCCGAGGCGGTAAAAGCTGCACCGCCACGCCAGCCCAAAGCGCCTGAGCACAGTTTTCATTTAGCCGGCCTTGAAGCCTTTTCTCTGGAGTGGTAATGCGACAACAGGCCCGATTTATCAACGTTGGCGAGCGGACTAACGTAACCGGCTCGGCAAAGTTTAAAAAGCTGATTTTAAACGGCGACTATGAGGCGGCGCTTGATGTGGCACGCCAGCAGGTAGAGAGCGGCGCGCAAATTATCGATATCAATATGGATGAGGCTATGCTCGACAGCAAGGCTGCCATGGTACGCTACCTGCAGTTGCTGGCGTCAGAGCCGGATATTTCGCGGGTGCCGGTTATGGTCGACTCGTCGAAATGGGAAGTTATCGAAGCTGCGTTAAAATGCATTCAGGGCAAGGCTGTGGTGAACTCTATTTCGCTAAAAGAAGGCGAGGCGCCATTTTTACACCAGGCCAGGTTACTACGCCGCTATGGCGCGGCGGTGGTGGTAATGGCGTTTGATGAGCAAGGCCAGGCCGATACCAAAGCGCGTAAAGTCGAGATATGCCAGCGTGCTTATAAAATCCTCACTGAGCAAATCGGCTTTCCGCCGCAGGACATTATTTTTGACCCGAATATCTTTGCCGTCGCCACCGGCATTGAAGAGCATAACAACTACGCGGTCGATTTTATTGAAGCCACCAGTGAGATCAAACGTTTATGCCCGTATGCGAAAATCTCCGGTGGTGTATCCAATGTGTCATTCTCATTTCGCGGCAATGATGCGGTGCGTGAGGCTATCCACTCAGTATTTTTATACCACGCCATTGGCGCCGGTATGGATATGGGCATTGTTAATGCCGGCCAGCTTACCGTGTATGACGATATTCCGCCGCTGTTAAAGGAGCGGGTAGAAGACGTTATTCTGAACCGCCGTGATGATGCCACTGAGCGTTTGCTGGAGATAGCGGCGCAGTTTAAAGGCGATGGCAGCGTAGCGGAAAAGGTTGATGATGCCTGGCGCAGCCTGCCGGTGAACAAACGCTTAGAGCATGCGCTGGTAAAAGGCATTACCGACTTTATTGATATTGACACCGAAGAAGCGCGTCAGCTCGCGGAAAAACCACTGCACGTGATTGAAGGGCCGCTGATGGACGGCATGAATGTAGTGGGGGATCTGTTCGGCGAGGGCAAGATGTTTTTGCCGCAGGTGGTGAAATCGGCGCGGGTAATGAAAAAAGCCGTGGCGTATTTGCAGCCCTTTATCGAGCTGGAAAAAGAAGGTGGCCGGGCTCAGGGCAAAGTACTGCTGGCCACGGTAAAAGGCGATGTGCATGATATCGGCAAAAATATTGTTGGTGTGGTGCTGCAATGTAATAACTTTGAAGTCATTGATTTGGGCGTCATGGTGCCCTGTGCTGAGCTATTACGCGTAGCCAAAGAGCGCGATGTCGATGTGATTGGCTTATCCGGCCTGATTACGCCTTCCTTAGATGAAATGGTGCATGTGGCCAAAGAGATGACGCGTTTGGGCTTTAGCCAGCCGCTGTTAATTGGCGGTGCTACCACCTCTAAGGCGCATACCGCGGTAAAGATAGAGCCGAATTACGCCAACGGCGTAGTGTATGTGCCCAATGCCTCGCGCAGTGTGTCGGTGGTGCAGGCACTTATTACCCCCGACAGCAAAGATGATTATTTAACGCGGATTAAAAACGAATATATAGTGGCACGCGAGCAACATGCCCGTAGCCGGCCCGGTGAGAAGCTGCTTAGTTTTGCTGAGGCGAAAGCGAATAAATTTCAGCTGGATTTAACGAAGGTCGCGCCGGCGCCAAAACAGCCTGGTGTGCACTTATGGCCGGATATCGATTTAAACCTGTTGCGTGAGTATATCGACTGGACGCCGTTCTTTTTAACCTGGCAGTTATCCGGTAAATACCCGGCGATACTAAACCACGCTGAAGTGGGTATAGAAGCGCGCAAGCTGTTTAAAGATGCCAATGCCATGCTCGATAGCATGATTAACGACGGCCATGTTAAAGGCAAAGCGGTGTTTGGCTTGTTCCCGGCCAATAGTGATGGTGAAGATATCGTGGTGTATACCGATGAATCGCGACAGGTCGAAAAAGCCCGTTTATATAACCTGCGCCAGCAGCTGCAGCTGCGTAACAACGCGCCAAATTGCAGCCTGGCTGATTTTATCGCCCCGGTAGGTAGCGGTGTAAAAGATTATATCGGCGGCTTTGCGGTTAGCACCGGCTTTGGCGCCGATGAGTTGGCCGCCAGGTTTGCCGCCGACCACGATGATTACAACAGCATAATGGTAAAAGCGCTGGCCGACCGCTTAGCGGAAGCTTTAGCTGAATACCTGCACTTAAAAGTGCGGCGTGAGTATTGGGGCTATGCCGCCGATGAAGCACTGGATAACGAGCAGCTGATCCGTGAGATGTATCAGGGGATACGCCCGGCACCCGGTTACCCGGCCTGCCCGGAGCACACCGAAAAAGGCAGCTTATGGCAGCTGCTGGATGTAGCAGCGCAAACCGGCATAGTGCTGACCGAAAGCTACGCCATGTGGCCAGGCGCCGCGGTAAGCGGCTGGTATTTTGGCCACCCCGACAGCAAGTATTTTGCCGTCAGCAAAATTGACGTTGATCAGCTTAACGAATACGCCGCGAAAAAAGGCTGGAGCCCTGAACAGGCGCAAAGCTGGCTGGCGCCTAACCTGCGCTAGTCAGCATGCAGTAAGAATACGGCTAAGTGCTTGTTATAACATAGAACATTGTTGTTCCTGCTATAGTAAATAGCTTGCATTTGCTCCGCGCTGTCAGGTAAAACCGTCTAAGCTTAATAAAAAGTATGGCGGAGTATATATGGTCGGAAAAGGATGGATAGTAGCTTGCCTGCTGGTATGTCAGTCTGTGTGGGCTGCTCCGCTTACCGTGTTGGTGGGGCAACATAAACCGCCTTATATTAAACTGGACACTGTCAGCGGCTACGAAATTGAGCTGCTGCGTGAAGTAGTCAGGCGCATGGGCTATGAAGCAGAGTTTACTTTTTTACCCAACTCCCGCATTCGCAGTCAGCTGGAACGTGGCTTTGGTGATATTGCCAGCTTGCAACCTAATGAGCCGGATGAGCCCGGATTATTTTTCTCCCAGCCTTATATTCGCTATCAGAACGTGGTGGTTGCACGGCAAAGCGACGAGTTAACCCTGCAACATCCTGCCGATCTGGCGCTGCTGACAACCGTTGCGTTTCAGGGGGCTACGATGGTGCTCGGCGCTGATTACCGCGATGCAGTGGCGTTACAGCAGGGCTATCTGGAAACAGTGGATCAGCAAGCTCAGGTTGAAATGTTGTTTAGCGGCCGCGTTAAAGCAATAGTGCTGGACCGCAACATCTTTACCTACCATCAGCAACAATCAAAACGTGCACTGCCGGCAGTTATTCATGAACTGTTTGGCTCAACATTATACCGGGCGGCTTTTCGTGATCCGGTATTGCAGCGTCGTTTTGATCAGGCGTTACTCAGCGTACTGTTGGATAACTGGTACGAGCAACTGCAGTTAAAATACCTGCTGCAGCTTAACCAGGAACTGCCAAACCGGTTTTATTGCAACGACACGCCAGCCGTCAGCACAATGCAACCGGCTGGCTAACGCCATTGTTCCAGCAGTTTAGCCAGCATAGTAGCGTCTATCGGTTTAGTTAGCATGTCATTCATGCCGGCTTGCAGGCATTGCTGGCGTACATGTTCAGAGTGATGCGCTGTCATGGCGATAATCGGGGTCTGTGCAAAGTTGCTGTATTGGCGTAGCTGGCGTGCAGTGTCATAGCCGTTAAGCCCCGGCATTTCTATATCCATTAACACTAAGCTGATGGGGTGTTGCGTCGCACTCTGTAACGCCTGCTCGCCATTATTGGCGCTAATGACTTTATGGCCGAGTTTTTGCAAAATAATTTGTGCCAGCGCCTGGTTAAAGTAATTGTCCTCAACCAGCAGCACTGTGTGCTGAAATGTTTTGTCGTTGGCCAGTTGTAGCGGCGACGGTGCTGCAGTTTCCAGGCTATCGGCACTGGCAGCTGTAAACTGCACCACAAAGCTAAAGCTGCTGCCCTGGCCTTCGCTGCTTTGAACATTAAGTTTACTGCCCATCAGTGCGAGCAGCCGCTGACAAATCGTCAGGCCCAGGCCGGTGCCACCGTATTTACGGCTGATAGAACTATCGGCCTGGCTAAATGCAGTAAATAAGCGGGTCTGCTGTACTTCGCTGATGCCAATACCGGTGTCGGTAACAGTAAATTGCAACAGACAGTTATCGGCACTGCCTATCGGGCTTACTGTCAGGCTGACACTGCCACGCTCGGTAAATTTAATGGCGTTACTGAGTAAGTTAATTAACACCTGGCTTAGCCGTAGCGCATCGCCGTTCAGTACCGGCGGGATAGTGTTGTCCAGTTCCAGTGAGAAACTCAGCCACTTCTGCTGCAACTGGGCGCTGAACATGTCGGTAACCTGCAAAATGGTTTGTTGCAGATGAAACGGCGCTTGCTCCAGCTCCAGTTTACCGGCTTCTATTTTGGAAAAATCTAAAATGTCATTGATAATACTTAATAAAATTTTTCCGGAAGCGCGGATCTTAGCCAGATAGCTCTGCTGTGTTTTAGCATCCAGGCTGTGCTGCGCCAGTTCAGCAAAGCCGAGCACGGCATTTAGCGGTGTACGCAGTTCATGGCTCATATTGGCGAGAAACTCGCTTTTAGCTGCAGTAGCCGACTCTGCAGTGTGTTTGGCTTGCTGTAATTGCTGCATGGTGTGTTGCAGGTGCAGCGTACGTTGCTCTATTAAGGTAGTAAGTTGTTGTTTTTCTGCCGTGAGTTGGTGGGTTCGCCATTTCAGCAGCAGGTACACCACAGCCGCAGCCAGCAGCGTGTACAGCAACCAGGCCAGCGGGCTGGCGTACCAGGGGTGGGCAATATTAATATTCAGTGGTGCCGACAGCTGTAAATTACCCTGATAATCCAGACTGCGCACCATAAACTGGTAATCACCGGCGGGCAGGTTGGTGTAATCACGGTACAGCTCGTTACTCCAACCCGACCAGTTTTTATCGTGGCCTTGCAATTTCACCTGAAACTGCGGCAAAAATAAGTGGCTAAAGTTGGGGCTGGCGTATTCAAAACGCAGCCCGGTGCTGGCAGCGTCCAGTTTCAGCCTGGGAGGCAGGGCGCCACCACTGTAGAAAATATTGCCCTCTAGTGTTCTGAGTTGCCGCACTAACGGCAGCCGCGGCGGCAGGTTGCGGTGTTCGGTGATGGCAAAACGGAAAATACCCTCAGCACCACCAAACCAAACCACATTTTGTTGATCGATCAGCAGCGTATCAAGCGGAATATCCTGCAAGGGCAGCAGTGAGGAAGCCTGCCAGCGGTATAAGCCATTATCGTCGGCAAATAATACCCCTGCCTGGCGGCTGCCGGTAATGTTGTCCCATGTCAGTAGCCAGAGGTTGTCGTGCTGATCTATCTGCGGATAACGTACCCAGGGTTGGGTATCCGCAAAAGCGGCGCCCAGCATCTTGTCAGCAATAAATTGCTCGCTTTGGCTGTCAAAACGGTAGAAACCACTGACGGTGGCAAACAGCAATTGTTGCTGGTACCAATGTACTGAGTTGCGGTTTACACTGGGCAGACCAGCCGTTTTATTGAAGCGTTTTACTACCAGGGGTACTGAGCTGCCACCCTGCCAGTTTTGCGGCAGGTTAATACGGTAGATACCATGTGCCAGTGTACCCAGCCATAAATTGCCATCGGCAGTTTCATATATGCTGTTCAGATTGCCGCTAACGCCGGGCACGCGGCCCTCGTCATGCCACTTACCCTGCGCGTAGCGCATACTGGCCAGGCCATCCTGTAAGCCTACAAAAACCCGCTGTGGGTTTTGCACCGACTGATAAAGCACTTTGCTGGCCAGCTCTGATGGGCGTACCAGCGTGATGTCCTGCTGGCGCAATGCATAAACGCCGTTACTGTTGGCAATAAGTAACTGCTGCTCAAAAGTGAGAAAATCCCAGGTTTGCTTTTGTACCTCGCTGATGGCCTCAAACTGATTCTGGCTGTTGCGGCGGTATAAACCCAGGCTGGTGCCGGCATACAGCACCTCATTGTGCTGATATAACGACAGCACATTGCCGTACAAGCCACTGGCGTTGTTGTAGTACGACAGGGCAGATGATAAATCAATTCTGCTCAGGCCATGGTCCAGCGCCAGCCACAAGCCTTGCTGATGATCCTGATACAGTGCCCTGATATTTTGATCGACCAGACCAAACTGTTTGGTAATGTGGCTTTTTAACCGGCCATTTGCCGTAAGAATATACAAACCGTTCTGGGTTGTACCCAGAGCAAAGTCGCCATTGGTTAATTTAATACCGCTGTATAGCAGGGCTTGTGGTAAGACATGGTCTATTTCAGTTTGCCAGCGTCTGACGCCGCTGCTGTCCAGCAAAAACAGGCCATCTTCGCGGCTACCGGCCAGCAGGGTGTTGTCGTCATAGCTTTCCAGCATAAACACGCTGGTAGTGGCAAAGTGTTCAGAGCCGGGCAGCAGGGTAAAGTCGCCTTGTTTCAGCTCCAGCAGGCCGGTGCCTTCTTCACGCACGATCAGACGGTTATTCAGCCAGAATGCTTTGAGAAAGGCGCTGTTGCTGCTCCACACCCTGACGTGTTGCGGTGTCAGCAGAAAAATATAATTGCGGCTGACGAAGTATACGCCATCGTCTGTGGCGAAGGTTTGCCGCACATCCTGAAAATTGCGCTGTTCGGGCGCAATGCGGTCAAGCAACGAAACATAACGGCTGCCAGAGGCATGGCTGGTATCGAGATACCCGATTTCACCTTTAGAGCCGACATAAATACGACCATCTTTGGCCAGCGCCAACGAGCGCACCACCGCTTTATTTCGGGTGGGGATCATACGCCAGTGGGCACCGTCGTATTCCAGTACACCTACGTTGTTACCAACATAAATAAGGCCACGCTGATCTTGCACCAGTGCCCAGTTTTGCGTGCCGCCATTGTAATCTTTCGGTTTAAAGTTGCTTAGCAGCGGGGTACCGGACTGGCCGGATGCCAGCATAGGGTAGCTGCATAACAGCAACACTATATACAGCAGCGCCCGGCAGCAGTTAAATTGGCTGTTCACTATGCTCACCCTCCTGTTCGCACAGCTGAATACGCTTGGCAAAAGTCAGCAGGCTGTGTATCAGACAGGCTGAATGCGTATTGGTTTATTTGCGCAGTACTTTGTCCAGATATCCCATGGCAAATGCGGATAACACAAAGGTGATATGCATTAGCAAGTACCACTGAATTTTATCGTTAGCGATGGTTTCGGTATTCATAAATACCTTTAACAGATGAATAGAGGAAATCGCAACAATAGAGGCCGCCACTTTATTTTTCAGCGAGCCGGAATCCAGCTTGCCCAGCCAGCTGAGTTTGTCATCGTTACCTTCCAGATCCAGCCGTGAGACAAAGTTTTCATAACCGGAAAACATCACCATAACGATCAGGCCACCGACCAGCGCTATATCAATTAATGACAGTACCACCAGAATCAGTTCTACTTCTTTCATGCTGAAAATGATCGGCACTATATGAAACACTTCCTGAAAAAATTTAATGCCAAGAGCTAGCAACGCCAGGCTTAAACCCAGATAAATAGGTGCCATAATCCAGCGCGATGCATACATCAGTCTTTCAATAAAATTTTCCATAATTTTTCCAGTCAATTTAGCAGCGTGTATTATGCGGCCATCGGGCGATAGGTCAAGTACGGTAGCAGTGAATTTCAGCGCTTTATCACTTGTCGGTTACCGCATATTTGTGCACTTTACCGCAAGCTTGGCTTAGCAGCGGGCGGAATATGATAGCGTTGCGCCGTTGAAGCTTACAGATGTTCCTATATGAGAAAATTTTATCGCTATATCGCTGTGTTGCTAACACTGTGTTGTAGCGCTGCTGCAGCTGACGAAGGCTTGTGGCAACCACAGCAGCTACCTGAGTTAAAACAGCGGCTGGTTGCGCAAGGCCTGCTGACAGCGCAGCAGCAGGCTGACGCTTTCAGTGCCTTGCCGTTAAATGCTGTGGTACGGTTAAATAACTGCAGCGCTGCCTTTGTGTCGGCGTCGGGCTTACTATTGACCAATTACGCCTGTGTGGCCAATAGCCTGCAGCACATTGGCTTTAGCACACCACAGCAGGAGTTTTCTGCTGCTAACACAGCAGACGAAATACCGTTGCCGGGTGTCAGGGCTTTGCTGATCCAGCAGGTACAAAACGTAACTGTACAGCTAAACCGTCAGCTTGATGCCAGTGCCAGTGCCAGTGAGCGGGCCATAGCACTACAGCGTCTGAGCCAGAAAATGGTCGATGAGTGTCAGCAACGCAGCAACTACCTGTGTGAAGTGACCAGCCAGCATGATGGCCTGGAATATTATCTGGTTAAATCTGAGCCGGTTGCCGAGCTGCGCCTGGTACATTTACCGTTATCAGCAGTATCATCTGAGCAGGCGCCAAACTGGGGCTGGCCACGTTATCAGGCCGATTACGTTTTTTTACGCGCTTATACCGCAGACAAAACCGCCTTTAAACCTGCAGCACATTTAACCTTGTCGGCAACAGGTATTACCGAGGGCGACACGGTAATGGCGGCAGCCTTTCCACAGCAAAGTTCGCGCTATGCCAGCGCTGATGAAGTACGCTTTTTATTTGAGCAATATTACCCGCAGTCGGTGCAGTATCGTCAGCAGGCATTAGCGCTTATTACGCAACTGGCGCCGCCAGGCTCGGCCCGTGCCAGACAATACCAGGATTTAGTCCGCTCTTTGCAGCAAAGCCTGTTTGAAGAGCAAAACATGATTGCGCGTTACCAGCAAAGTAGTTTGCAGCAAAGAAAAGACACGGCAACCCAACAGCTAAAAGCCTGGATTGCCGGTAGCCCGGTACGCCAGCAGCTGTATCAGCCGCGGCTTGCACGGCTGAAGCAACTTAGCGCACAGCAGCAAATTATGGCGCAGCGTGATCTGGTACTAACCTATCTTAGCCGCGCCCAGTTACCTACTCTGGCCAGGCGTTTGTACAAAGTGGCATTGGCAAGAGAGCAGGCGCAAGACAGCACTGAGCAGCAACAGGTCGCTGCCGAAATGGCGCAGTTGCAGCAATTGATCAGCGAAATGCCGGAGCAGTTTGATGTGCGTGTAGATTTGGAGCTGGCGTTACATTTTCTGCGTCAGTATGCCAGCCTACCCCCGGCTGCCCGGATTGCTGCTTTAGATCATTATTTTGCGCTGGGTGATGGCTTTAACCAGGAGATTGTGCGGCACAAACTTGAAACTATGTATCGTGGCACCAGCCTGCGCGACGTTGAACAACGCAGTTTATGGCTGGACCGCAGTGCAAAACAGTTTGAAAAAAGCCGTGATACCCTGCTCAGTTTTGCTGTTGCCATGCATAAAGTAGGGGTAGAGCTGGATCAGCAGCGGTTTGAACTGGCCAGCCAGTTGGCGCAAATACGGCCCTTGATGATGGAAATACATATGGCCTATGCCGAAGCAAACGGCCAACTGGCCTATGCTGACGCCAACGGTACGCTGCGGCTAAGCTTTGGTAAGGTTAAAGGCTATCAGCCGGTTGATGCGGTATGGTATCAGCCGTTTAGTACAGTGCTGGGCATGGCTGCCCAGCCACACGCCAGTGCACTGGCCACCAGCGAAACGCCATTACCGGTCAACTTTCTGAGTACTATTGACACCTGTGGGCGCGGTAGCAGTGCGCCAACCTTTAATGCACGGGGCGAGCTGGTAGGCCTGATGTTTTCCGGTGTAGCAGAAAACCAGCTGGCCAACTGGCACTATGATGCCAAGCGCAGCCGGGCTGTGCATCTGGATATTCGTTATCTGCTGTGGCAATTGCGCCAGAGCAGCGCCAGCCGGCATTTGCTGGACGAAATGGCGGTTAGTTTCTGAATATAACCGCCCATCCGGGCGGTTATCCGTTATCCCCTCTTAATTTGCTGCATTTTGCAGTATCATAACTGCCAGTTTTATAGCAGCCGGGCTGCTATCTGTTTTGTGGAGTTATCGTGGATAAGCAGTTTAAGGTAAAACTTATTGTACGCCGGGTTAATGCACTGGCTTGTTTGAGTTGGTTTAAACAAAGCTGGGCTATTTTTATGCAGGCGCCGCTGGTGTGGGTGTTGATGTTTATCACACTGGGGTTTATTGCTTTGCTTAGCCAGTTACACCCGCTAACCGCTATTGTCGGTATTTTACTTAACCCGTTTTTAACCGCCGGGGTTTATAAGAGTGTGGTAGCGGTGCAACAAAAGCAGAGCATTCAGTTTGTTAACTTATTCCAGCCACTGCAGGAAACCGCGTGCCGGGCTGTGTTTATCCGCATTGCAGCCTTAAATATGCTGGCCTCAATTCCGCTTAGTGTATTAGCGGCTGAACTGTTGGTGCAGCATCAGCAGCAGGCAGTAAGTGGTGCCTTAGTGCTACTGTTTGTTGTAGGTTTTTTGCTTACCTGGATGGTATTCGCCTATGCTGTGGCCATTGCATACTTTTTGCAGGAACGCCGGCTGCTGGCCATTATGCAGGCCAGCTTTATTGCCTGCTGGCGCAATATTACCGCGCTGGTGGTATTTGGCCTCTTGAGTATGGGGTTGATAATGCTTACCATGCCAACGCTGTTTATCGGTTTATTGCTGGTGATACCACTGCTGAATATCGCCTTCTTTTTATCCTTTAATGAGTTCTTTGCGCTGCAGGTTAAACCCACAGATGACGCTGTGCTGGAAGTGTAACCTTGGCTGAGCTTGCTGATTTAAAACGCATGGCAATAAACTGGCTGAGCCGGCGCGACTACAGCGAAGCGCAGCTGAGCCAACGGCTGACACGCCAGGGCGGTGAAGCTGATGATGTCGCTAAAGTAATTGCCTGGTGTAAAGCCGAAAACTACCTTGATCAGCAGCGGTTTATCAGTATGTTAGTGCGTAGCCGGGTTAATAAAGGCTATGGTTTGGGTTATATAGTGCAGGAGTGCCGCCAGCAAAATATCAGCCGCGAACAGGTGTTACAGTGCGCCGCAGAGCTGGAAATAGATTGGTTTGCGCTGGCGCAGCAGCTGTATCAGAAAAAGTATGGCCAAAGCACGGTAACCGAATATAAAGACAAGTTTAAACGCATGGCGTATATGCAGCGCCGTGGCTTTAGTAACGAACAAATTCAATTTGCCATTAATCAAACAGAGTAAAACCCAAGCGGACAGGATTTTTCCATGACTATGACATCGGCCAGTATCAGGCGCGCCTTTTTAGATTATTTTGCCAGCAAACAGCACCAGGTGGTGGCCAGCAGCTCGCTGATCCCAGGCAACGATGCCACCTTGCTGTTTACCAATGCCGGTATGGTGCAGTTTAAAGACGTATTTCTCGGCCAGGACCCTCGCAGTTATAACCGGGCGGTATCTGCCCAGCGCTGTGTGCGCGCCGGTGGTAAACATAACGATCTGGAAAATGTGGGTTATACCGCCCGCCACCATACGTTTTTTGAAATGCTGGGTAACTTTAGTTTTGGTGATTACTTTAAACAGGAAGCTATTGGCTATGCCTGGGAGTTTTTAACCGAAGTGGTGAAGCTGCCCAAAGAAAAGCTCTGGGTTACCGTGTATGAAACCGACGATGAAGCCTACGATATCTGGTTAAAACAAGTGGGGGTGCCGGCTGAGCGGATTATCCGTATTGGTGATAATAAAGGTGCACCTTATGCGTCAGACAATTTTTGGGCCATGGGGGACACCGGCCCTTGTGGCCCTTGTACCGAGATCTTTTATGATCACGGCGCCCATATCTGGGGTGGGCCACCAGGCTCGCCGGAAGAAGACGGCGATCGCTACATAGAGATCTGGAATATCGTGTTTATGCAGTTTAACCGTCACAGTGATGGCCGGATGGAAAAACTGCCTAAACCCAGTGTAGATACCGGTATGGGGCTGGAGCGTATTGCCGCCATTTTGCAGCATGTACACAGCAACTATGAAATTGACACCTTTGTTGCGCTGATTAAAGCAGCAGCTGAGGCCACCGGAGCCACAGATTTAACCGATAAATCATTGCGTGTGGTTGCCGACCATATTCGCAGTTGCGCCTTTTTAATTGTTGACGGTGTGCAGCCTTCCAACGAAGGCCGTGGTTATGTGTTGCGCCGTATAGTGCGCCGAGCTGTGCGCCATGGTAATAAGCTGGGCGCTAAAGGCGCGTTTTTCTATCAGCTGGTGGCCGCTTTGGTTGCGCAAATGGGCGAGGCTTATCCGGAGCTGGCTGAAAAACAGGCTGTGGTAGAAAAAATACTGAAACTGGAAGAAGAACAGTTTGGCAAAACGCTGGAGCGTGGCCTGGTTATTCTGGAAGATGCCTTAGCCGGCTTAACCGGTAGTGAATTACCGGGCGAACTGGTATTTAAGCTGTACGACACTTATGGTTTCCCGGTTGATTTAACCAACGATGTGGCACGTGAGCGTAACCTGACGATTGATCAGGCCGGTTTTGATGCCGCTATGGCGCAGCAGCGTAAACGTGCTCAGCAGGCGTCTAACTTTGGGGCAGATTACAACGCTACACTAACCTCAAGCCAGCAAACGGCCTTTACCGGTTACGAGCAGGAATTTGGCAATGCGGTCGTAGTGGAAATACTGCGCGATGGCCAGGCTGTAAATAGCCTCAGTGATGGTGATCAGGCGCTGGTTATTCTGGATAAAACGCCGTTTTATGCCGAATCCGGCGGCCAGATGGGTGATACCGGCAGTTTAACACTGGCCAACGGCGCGGTGTTTACCGTACAGGACACCATTAAGCTGGCTAAAGCCTTTGCCCATAAAGGCTGTGTAAGTGGCGCTTTAACCGTGGGTGACAAAGTGGATGCACAGATAGACAGTGCGCGCCGCGCTGCTATTAAGCAAAACCATTCTGCTACGCACTTATTACATGCTGCACTGCGTAAAGTACTGGGTGAGCATGTTACGCAAAAAGGCTCGCTGGTTGGGCCCGATCGGCTGCGGTTTGACTTCAGCCACTTTGAAGCGGTAAAAGCAGAAGAGCTGCGCAGCATTGAGCAGATGGTTAATGAACAAATTCAGCAAAATCATCCGTTACAAACCCGCTTGATGCCGATTGACCAGGCCAAAGCTGCTGGTGCTATGGCACTGTTTGGCGAAAAATATGATGACGAAGTGCGTGTGCTAAGCATGGGCGAATTTTCAATTGAGCTTTGCGGCGGTACTCACGTTAACCGCACCGGCGATATTGGCCTGTGTAAAATAGTGTCTGAAAGCGGTATAGCTTCAGGGATACGCCGGATTGAAGCCGTTAGCGGCGCAGGAGCTGTGGCCTTTGTGCAGCAACTGGAACAGCAGGCACAAAGTGTAGCCAGCGCGCTTAAAGGCGATATATTCAGCATTAGCGAGCGGGTGCAGCAAACGCTGGAACGCAGCAAGGCTCTGGAAAAAGAAATCGAGCAGCTAAAAGCCAAACTGGCCAGCCATGCCGGTGCGTCGTTGCTTGATCAGGCGCAGCAGGTGGCAGGTGCTACCGTGCTGGTAGCACAACTACCGGCCACAGATCCCAAAGCACTGCGTACTATGCTCGATGAGCTGAAAAATAAACTCAGTTCAGGGGTGATTTTACTGGCAACAGTAAATGATGACAAAATCAGTTTAATAGCTGGCGTTACTGCTGATTTAACCGCTAAAGTACATGCCGGCCAGTTGGTTGGCTGGGCTGCTGAGCAGTTAGGCGGTAAAGGGGGCGGCAGGCCTGATATGGCACAGGCCGGTGGCGCAGATGTTGCCGCACTGCCAAAGATACTGAATGAGGCAAAAGCGAACATCGCGGCAAAACTAAGCTAAACTGCTTGAATTAGTATAAAGAAGGGCGCTTGCGCCTTTCTTTGCTGATCTTGTCGCGGCGTGTTGCCGTAACAGGACAAAATGGTTATCTGCCGTGAATCGACTTCGGAATATCGAATATCTGCCGTAGCCGAACGGCAAATTGCTAGAATACTGCTGTTTTGCAGCAAAATTGCTGATGGCATATATCATTAATTTAACCTGCTGCCTTTTAATCGGTCAGCCAGCTGAGTTATGATACTGCGCTTTAGCGTATACACCGGTGTGAGTCACGCTGGGTTAAAGGAACAAGGAGCAAACGAATGCTAATTCTTACTCGTCGTGTTGGTGAGACACTGATGATCGGTGATGAAGTAACAGTAACGGTGCTGGGTGTGAAAGGTAATCAGGTGCGTATTGGTGTTAATGCGCCAAAAGAAGTATCTGTGCACCGTGAAGAGATTTATATGCGTATACAGGCCGAGAAAGGTTCACCTGATGCAAATTATGGTGAAGACGACTAACAACCCAGCTATACCCGTTGATTGCCGACGAATTCTGCCGATTTTGTACGTTTTATGACTCATTTCCGGTGAATTGCTTAAAAGGTCGGCAAACGCACTTTTCAGTTCTAAAAATTGTTTGACTTATTTTCCTGAGACATTAATATACACGCCGCAACACAGAGCGGAGAAATGGCCGAGTGGCTGAAGGCGCACCCCTGCTAAGGGTGTATAGGGGAAACTCTATCGAGGGTTCGAATCCCTCTTTCTCCGCCATTTTTTGTCAGATGGACGCATAGCTCAGCTGGATAGAGTACTCGGCTACGAACCGAGCGGTCGGAGGTTCGAATCCTCCTGCGTCCACCATCTGATTTGGGAAGCATCATGCACTGTGCTTTAAAATAACTGTGCAGCAATAGTAACACCCCGGACGCATAGCTCAGCTGGATAGAGTACTCGGCTACGAACCGAGCGGTCGGAGGTTCGAATCCTCCTGCGTCCACCATCTACGAAGAACCCGCTACGGCTAACGCCTTAGCGGGTTTTTTCATTCTGGCCGGGCACTACCACGTTTTATGCTAATTGTCAGGACGCAGATGGCAGTTTTTAAGCGCTAAATTCTGCCGCCTGCATCGCTAAGTGTCTGTGATTATGCTATAAATTGTATCCGAATTTGCATGGTTTTTTGCTCAGGCAGAGTTCAGCCTTGGTTTGCTAGAACCGTGTCACCGCGTAATAACAGGTAAGCCTGACACGTGATGATATCTGATACTTCAGCTGTACCTTTATCACAACCATTAAAGCCGCAAACGCTGTCTGGCGAGTTGGCATTATGCCGGCATTGTGATTTGGTTCAGTTAATGCCAGAGCTGGCACCGGGTGAGGAGGCAAGTTGCTCCCGCTGTGGTTTGCATCTGGATGCGCGTCATCCTCAGCCGGTATTGCGGCCAGTGTTATATGCCGGTAGCGCATTATTTATGTTACTGCTGGCCAATTTGTTCCCCTTTGTCAGTATGTTTGCTGCAGGCAACAGCAACGCCATGAATTTTTTTGATACGTCTTCAGTGTTGTTCTCAGAGCATCATCAGTGGCTGGCTATTCTGATCTGGCTGTTTATTCAGGCTGTGCCTGCGGCCTGTATGCTGGCGGTATTATATTTAAAGCTGGGTATGCTTTACACCTTGCCTGCTTGTACCTGGGTAGCCCGGGTACTGTACATGCTAAAGCCCTGGAGTATGGTAGACATTTTTCTGATGGGGCTGATTATCAGCTTTGTTAAATTAGTGGCCGATGCCGATATTTCACTGGGGCCCAGCTTCTGGGCTTTTTGCCTGTTTTGTCTGCTGCATCTGCGCACTTTTCAGGTGATTGACCGGCGCGAGCTGTGGTCAAAAATTGCACCCTATCCGATACCGCTGGTTGAGGCGCATGCCGGTAAAACCGGCTTACAGCAAAACTTAAAATTATGTCAGGTGTGTACCGCTTTAGTGCCGCTGGCGCAAAGTCACTGCAGCCGGTGCAATACTAAGGTGCGGATACGTCAGCGGGCCAGTGTGCAAAACACCATGGCGTTGTTGATTGCGGCCACACTGCTGTACATACCGGCCAATTTGCTGCCTATTATGCGTACTGTATCTTTTGGTGAGACAACCGACTCGACCATTATCAGTGGCCTGATACTAATGTGGCGGGATGGCGCTTATCCGGTGGCCATTATTATACTGATTGCCAGTGTGATAGTGCCGGTAGCTAAAATATTGATTATGTTCTGGTTATGTTATTTAACCCGATTACCCTTTTCGCGCCGCCAGCGCTATTCCAGCAAAATATATCGTTTGGTTGACTGGGTTGGCCGCTGGTCTATGGTGGATGTACTGGTGGTTGCTATTATGGCGGCGTTGGTACGGTTTGATTTGTTTATGAGTGTATATCCCGGAGTAGGGGCCCTGGTGTTTGCGGCTGTGGTGATCCTGACCATGCTGGCAGCATTGAGTTTTGACCCAAGATTACTATGGGACCCATTGGCCGAACAAGAGGACGCCAGTTTTGACGCAACAACATAGTGCACAGGTAAGCCGGATAAAACAGTGGTCGCCAATCTGGGTAGTGCCGATAGCGGCTGTTTTGATAGGTATCTGGATGCTGTACAACCATTACCAGCAGCAAGGTGCTTTACTCACCTTACTAACGGCTGACGCCGGAGGTATTGTTGCCGGAAAAACCCAGATCAAAAGCCGTAGTGTAGATGTAGGCCAGGTCGTGTCGGTTGAGCTTAGTGATGATTTAAAGCAAGTTATCATTAAAGCGCGGATGAAGCCGAATATTACTCCGCTGCTAAATACCGGCTCACAGTTTTGGGTGGTAAAGCCACAGGTTGGTCGCGGTGGCATTACCGGGCTTAATACCCTGTTGTCAGGTGTTTATATAGAACTGCAGCCAGGCGATGCTGAGAAACAGCAACTGGAATACCCTCTGCTGGATGCGCCTCCGGTTGCACCCGCTGATGCGCCGGGCGTAAGGGTGCGGTTAAGTACAGCCGACAGCGGTGGGCTGGCGGTGGGCGATCCGGTATTGTATCGCGGTTATGAGGTTGGCACTGTTGAGCACAGTGAATTTGACTTGACGCTGCGCCGTACCCAATATCAGTTATATATCCGCGCGCCTTTTGATGTGCTGGTATCAGAGAATGTTCGTTTCTGGCTTAGCAGTGGTTTCTCTGTAGATTTGTCGGCTGAAGGGTTGCAGGTGGATGTTGGCTCTGCCACTACCTTGCTCAGCGGTGGTGTCAGCTTTGATTTAATGCAGGGCTGGCCGGCAGGTGAAGCGGTAAAGAATGGTGCTGAATTTCAGTTATTTCCGAATAAACAGAGTATTCAGGATGGTTTATACAGCGAATTTGTTGAGTACCTGCTGTTTTTTGACGAGTCAGTACGCGGTTTAAAAGCCGGCGCACCGGTAGAATACCGTGGTGTACGGGTGGGCACTGTTACCAGCGTACCGTTCTTTTTTTCCATTGATAAGCCGTTTGAGGTGTCTCTGCAACAGGGGATACCGGTGCTTATTCGTATTGAAGCCGGGCGTTTATATGAAAACCTGAGCCTGGCGCAACTGCGCCAGGAGCTGGAGCGAGCGGCACAACTAGGTATGCATGCGGCATTGAAAACCGGCAACCTGTTAACCGGCGCCCTCTATATTGATCTGGATATAAGCCAGGATACAACGATAGATGTTGAACAACAGGCTCTGCAGGCACAACAACTGGCGTTAAGCCAGAGTGCAGGTTACCCGATGTTACCCACTGCCCGTAGCGGCCTGAGCAATATTGAACAAAAAGTACTGATGGCGCTGGATAAAATTAATAACCTGCCGGTTGAGCAGTTATTGGTGCAAAGTGAGCAAACTATGCAAAGTACTGAGGTTTTGCTGCAAAATGCCAGCAAAATGGTTACTCAGCTTGATGCTTTAGTGTCCAGCCCTCAGGTGCAACAGTTGCCGGCACAGTTGCAGCAAAGCCTGCAGGATTTACAACAGATGCTGGCCGGGTTAAGTCCGGGGTCAGTGGCTTACGACAGACTTAATGGTAACCTGCAAACTTTGGATCAAGTCTTACGTGAACTGCAACCGGTACTCCATACGCTAAATCAGCAAAGCAATGCACTGGTGTTTGAAGCTGATATTCCTAACGATCCTGAACCGAAGAGGGCAAAGCAATGAGATATATTACAGCGGCGCTGTTGTTGCTGTTAACGGGGTGTGCCAGCCAGCCTGCCAGTAGCTATTACCAGTTGCCAGCGGCGCCGGTAACAGTTGGTAGCTCAGTGGCAGAAGCGAAATCTCTTTATGTTGAGCCGGTGCAGGTAGCCAGTTATCTCAATGGCCGTGGGCTGGTATTGCAGTTATCCGATGTTGAACTGGTTACCGCGCGGCAACATCTGTGGGCAGAAGCGCTGGATCAGCAATTACAACGGCAGTTACGCGACAGGGTAGCGGCACAAACGTCAGGTTATGCTGCAGTGTTGCAGGCCCGGCCTGACACCGTGCGTATTTCTGTGCAGTTGGATCAGTTTCATGGCCTGGCAGATGGACACGCTATTGTCAGTGGCCGCTTTGCCGTGAGCACGCAGCAAGGCTCGCAGCCGTTTAATATTCGTATCGCATTAACCGACGACGGTTACCCAGCGTTGGTGCAGGCGCTGGGGCAGGCAGTGCAACAGCTTAGCCAACAAATCACCCGGCAATTGACTGGCGCGGCATAATTCACAGCTGCTTATTAGCTTAATGCGATAAGCAGCTGCTATCATTTATTCAGATGGCTAGACATTTGAATGTCTTTACGTGTAGTGTACGCATGTTATGCAAATTGTTAGCATAAATAGCAGCTATCACGGAGTTTTATTTAGCGTACTAACGTTAACTGCGCATAATGCAGGGTCGGCCGGATAAAATCAGGCTGAGCCGGCAGTGTTCAACTATTCTGACTATACCTGTGTGTGTCAGCAAGGTGCAGCCAACTGAAGGAGAAAACGGCTATGGTCGCAGAATTATTATGGGAAGCCGCAAACCTGATGTTAATTGGTATGGTGGCGGTGTTTGCCTTCTTATTACTGCTGGTGTTGGTTGTGCAGCTACTAAGCAGTGTTATGCAGCGTTATTTCCCGGTGAAAACCACAGATAAAACTACCAGAGTAGAAAGCGGCAGCAGCGGCCCCAGCCCGGCAGTCATTGCCGCTATTTCCGGCGCTATACATCAGTATCGCCAACAACAATAAGAGGACTCAGGCATGAGCAAGCCATTATTACTTACTGAACTTGTGCTGCGCGATGCGCATCAGTCATTACTGGCAACCCGGTTACGGCTGGAAGATATGCTGCCTATTGCGGCCAAGCTGGATAAAGTGGGCTATTGGTCAATGGAGTCCTGGGGCGGCGCTACCTTTGATGCTTGTATCCGTTATCTTGGCGAAGATCCCTGGCATCGTATCCGTGAACTGAAAAAAGCTATGCCTAATACCAAACAGCAAATGCTACTGCGTGGGCAAAATTTATTAGGCTACCGCCACTATGCTGATGACGTAGTGACAGCCTTTGTTGAACGTGCACATGAGAATGGCGTTGATGTATTTCGCATTTTCGATGCCATGAACGACATTCGCAACCTGCAAACCGCAGTTCAGGCTGCTATTAAGGTTGGCGCCCATGCCCAGGGGACTATTTCTTACACCGTTAGCCCGGTGCATACCATTGATATGTGGGTAGATATGGCGCGGCAACTGGAAGATATGGGTTGTCATTCGGTGTGTATTAAAGACATGGCCGGTTTGCTTAAACCCTACGAGTGTGAAGAGCTGGTCACCCGTATTAAAGAAGCCACCAAAATTCCGCTGGCAATGCAGTGCCATGCCACCACGGGCTTAAGCACGGCTACCTATCAAAAAGCCATCGACGCCGGTATTGATATGCTGGACACCGCTATCTCATCAATGAGCATGACCTATGGCCATAGCGCCACTGAAACTATGGTCGCTATTGTTGAAGGTACAGAGCGCGACACCGGGCTGAATTTAGAACTGCTGGCTGAGATTGCTGCTTATTTTCGTGATGTGCGGAAGAAATATGCTCAGTTTGAAGGTTCATTAAAAGGTGTGGATGCCCGTATTTTACTGGCGCAGGTGCCAGGTGGCATGCTAACCAATATGGAAAGCCAGCTAAAAGAGCAGGGCGCACTGGATAAGCTGGATGCCGTGCTTAAAGAAATCCCTCATGTGCGCGAAGATCTGGGGTTTTTACCACTGGTTACGCCAACATCACAAATTGTCGGCACCCAGGCGGTGTTAAATGTGCTTACCGGTGAGCGCTATAAAAGTATTACCAAAGAAACAGCCGGTGTACTAAAAGGCGAATACGGCGCTACGCCGGCACCAATGAATGCCGAGCTGCAGGCTCGTGTATTGGCTGGTGCCAAAGCCATTACCTGCCGCCCTGCTGATTTGCTGCAACCAGAGCTGGATAAATTGCAGGAAGAACTTAGCAGCCTGGCTAAAAGCGAACATATTCGTCTGGCGGATCAGCAGATTGATGATGTGCTGACCTATGCGTTATTTCCGCAGGTGGGCTTAAAATTTCTGAAGAATCGTGACAACCCTGCAGCGTTTGAACCGGCACCAGAGCCGGAAAGTGCAGATAGCAAGAAGGTGCCAGCCAAAGCCAAGGCCGTTCAGAGCGGCCCTGCCAGCTACAGCGTGCGGGTAGATGGCAAGGTATATGAAGTTGAGGTTGCCCCAACGGGCGAGCTAAGTTCGGTTAAACCTGTGGTGTCAGAAAATATCCCTGGCAGCGCTTCAGTTACCGGCGGAGCAACGCTAAACGCACCACTGGCGGGCAATATCTGGAAAATTGTCACTAAAGTCGGTGCCAATGTTAAGCGCGGCGATGTGGTGATTATTATGGAAGCAATGAAAATGGAAACCGAAGTGCGGGCAGTATCTGACGGTACTGTGGTCAATATTCATGTTGCGGCAGGTGATGCAGTTAGCACCGGCGATGTACTGATCAGCTTTGACTAGACTGAACTGAGGAATTTTCATGGACGCTGTTGCAACCTTAATCGCTTCAACCGGTTTGGTGCATTTTACCGCCGGTCAGGTCGTGATGATGCTGGTCGGTTTTATCCTGCTTTATCTGGCCATTGCCCGTGGCTTTGAGCCTCTGCTGTTATTGCCTATTGGCTTTGGCGCTATACTGACCAACATACCGCTGGCGGGTATGGGCGACCCCGGTGGCTTGTTGTATATGATTTACGAGGTTGGCATTAGCACCGGCATTTTTCCGCTGCTGATTTTTATGGGAGTTGGCGCCTTAACTGATTTTGGTGCCTTAATTGCCAACCCCAGAATGCTATTGTTAGGTGCGGCGGCGCAGTTTGGTATTTTTGCTACCCTGTTAGGTGCTGTGGCATTAAATGCGGTACCGGGTTTAAGTTTTACGCTAAAAGAAGCTTCGGCCATTGCCATTATTGGTGGCGCAGATGGCCCTACTGCCATTTTCCTGGCCTCCCGGCTGGCACCTGATTTACTCGGTGCGATTGCAGTAGCGGCTTATTCTTATATGGCACTGGTACCTATTATTCAGCCGCCGATTATGCGGGCCTTAACCACTAAAGCCGAGCGCAATATCCAAATGGTGCAACTGCGTACCGTTAGTAAGAAAGAAAAGATTATTTTTCCACTGGCGGTATTGCTGCTGACTATTTTATTGCTGCCAAGCGCTGCGCCGCTGATTGGCATGTTCTGTCTGGGTAACCTGATGCGTGAATCGGGCGTGGTAGACCGGTTAAGCAAAACAGCCCAAAACGAGCTGATTAATATTGTCACCATTTTCCTTGGCCTTGCCGTAGGCTCCAGGCTTAGTGCAGATAAGTTTTTAACGCTGCAAACGCTGGGTATTTTAGTGCTGGGCGCAGTTGCCTTTGCCATAGGTACCGCTTCTGGTGTCATAATGGCGAAGATTATGGCTAAGTTCTCCAGGCAGCCAATTAACCCGTTAATTGGTGCGGCCGGGGTGTCTGCAGTACCAATGGCAGCACGGGTGGTAAACAAGGTAGGGCTGGAAGCTAACCCGCATAACTTCTTATTGATGCATGCCATGGGGCCTAATGTGGCCGGTGTAATTGGCTCTGCTGTTGCAGCCGGTATTTTACTGGCACTGGTTGGTTAGACAGATAAACAGAGAGATAAAAAAGCCCGGTTAATTGACCGGGCTTTTTTAATGGCGCTTTTAAATGGTTGTCAGATCAAGGTGCTGCGGTTGCGTCTGTGCCAGTTTTCGCCAGCAGGACCCGCTCTTTAGTCGCCAGTTGGGCAATTATCTGCTGTGCCTGTTGGCTGAATAATTGTTTTTCCTTGCCTTGCAGCGGTGTGGCTTGCGGTAACTTAACGGTTCTTGGGTTACGGTGCACGCCATCAATAACAAACTCATAGTGTAAGTGAGCGCCGGTAACCCGGCCTGTGGCGCCCAAACGGCCAATAGCCTGGCCCTGACGCACTCTGTCACCTTGCTTAACATCACGACGCGACAGATGCAGGTACTTTGTCACAATATTATTGGCATGTTGAATAAATACATAGTGGCCATTAACGTTGTTGTAGGTAGACGCAATAACACGGCCATCACCCGCCGCCATAATCGGCGTGCCTACAGGCGCAACATAATCTACACCATTGTGGGCGCGCACTGTGCCCAGCACCGGGTGTAACCGGCGCGGGTTAAAGTTTGAGCTGACATACTGAAAGCTTACCGGTGCCCGTAAAAAGGCCTGGCGCATACTGGCGCCATCAGGTTTGTAGTAATTACCATCGGTATGGCGTACGGCTTGGTACACATGCCCCTGGTTCTGGAACTGCGCAGCAACGATATTACCGTTGCTGATAAACTCACCATCAACATATTGGGTTTCGTATAACACGCTGAAGCTGTCGCCGCCGCGGATATCTAAACCAAAGTCGATATCCCAGCCAAAAATACCGGCCAGGCTCATAATTTGTGCTTCACTCAGGCCTGCTTCTATACCGGCACTCCAGAAATTACTGCGAATTTCTGCACTGGCAAACTGGCTACGTAGCTCAACTTCTTTTTTCAGCTCTTCGGCTACAAAGTTACCGTCAGTATTACGGCTAACACGCAAAGTGGTTAAGTGGTTCAGCGCATAGCGTAATTCCTGTAACTCACCCGTTTCGTTTAAACCAAATTCAAGTTGCTCGCCCGGAAACAGCCGGGTCAGGGTTTTTACGCTATTACCCAACGCCAGTACATCCAGCATAACCTGTTGGCTGACATTGGCTTTTTTGAACAGGGCTGACAGCGCATCGCCTTTTTGTACCTGCAACACAGACCAGTTTAACGACAGATCTTCTTCTGGCAGGGCAGGTAATTCAGAAATGGCTTGCTCAAGGGTTAAATCTTCAGTGCTTTGCGGAACATCCAGGCTGTAGCGTTTGCCTATTTCCAGACTGTCGCTTTTACTGCTTTTAGAGGCAGAGGCCTGTTCTGAGGGTAATAATAAAACAATAGATAAGAACACCGAAGTGGCGACAATTAAGACGCGGTGTTGTTTGGGTATTTTGGTTACTAATTGACGCATAATGCTAGTCTTGGCTCAGGAAATGCACAAAAACCGAGCATATACCGTTTTTTTGCCTGACACCAGACTTTTGTGCGTTTCCCCAAGCCTGAACATGCTATAGAATGCGGTTTCTTTGCGCAATCAGGTTAAAAATCAGGAGACTAAAATGGCGGACTGGGAACTGGCTTTAGCTGAATTAAAACGCGGCTGCGAAGAAATTCTGCTGGAAGAAGAGCTAATTGCCAAGTTAAAAGAAGGCAAGCCTTTAAAAATAAAGGCAGGCTTTGACCCAACAGCACCAGATTTACACCTTGGTCATACTGTTTTGATCAACAAATTGCGGGCTTTTCAGCAGTTAGGCCACGAGGTGATTTTTTTGATCGGTGATTTCACCGGCATGATTGGTGATCCAAGTGGTAAAAACGTCACCCGCAAACCGCTAAGCCGTGAAGACGTGCTGGCCAATGCCGAAACCTATAAAGAGCAGGTGTTTAAAATACTCGACCCGGCTAAAACCCGCGTAGCATTTAACTCAGAGTGGATGGGTGAGCTGGGCGCCGCAGGTATGATCAAACTGGCGTCGCGCCAAACCGTGGCCCGTATGCTTGAGCGCGATGATTTTAAAAAGCGTTTTGCTAACAATCAGTCAATTGCCATTCATGAGTTTTTATACCCGCTGGTACAAGGCTGGGATTCTGTGGCGTTGCAAGCCGATGTTGAAATGGGCGGAACCGATCAGCGCTTTAACCTGTTGATGGGCCGTGAGCTGCAAAAAGATGAAGGCCAGCGTCCACAAACGGTGATGATGGTGCCGCTGCTGGAAGGCCTGGACGGCGTGCAGAAAATGTCGAAGTCTTTGGGCAACTATGTTGGTATTACCGATGCCCCGAATGACATGTTCGGCAAAATTATGTCTGTTTCAGACGAACTAATGTGGCGCTACTACGATTTACTCAGCTTTAAGCCTGTTGAACAAATTACGGCATTAAAACAGCAAGTTGCCGATGGTGCTAACCCGCGCGACATTAAAATTATGCTGGCAAAAGAAATTATTGCCCGTTTTCACGATGAAGCTGCTGCAGAAGCTGCGCATCTGGACTTTACCCAGCGCTTTAGTAAAAACGCCTTGCCGGAAGATATTCCCGACGTTACGGTAAGCTGTGACGCTGAATCTATGCCGATTGCCAACCTGCTAAAAGAAGCCGGTTTGGTTGACAGCACCTCAGAAGCTATCCGTATGATTAAGCAAGGTGCGGTAAAACTAAACGGTGAAACCCGGATTGAAGATGCCAAACAGGAAGTGGTAAAAGGCAGCACAGAGATTTATCAGGTAGGAAAACGCAAGTTCGCCCGCATTACATTAATATAGTTAAAAAATAAGCTCCGATGGCCTAAATGTCAGCGGAGCTTAATATTACGCCTCCGCCTACAGTTGTATCATTAATGCAAACCTTATTGATAATCGTTGCTATTTAAAATAAAATGCAACTTCCTCATGCAGTCAAAGGTTTGTTTCCATGTCTACTATTCAATTCCGCTTGTTGCCGGTTGCTACGGCGGTATCGCTGGCAATCATGACCCTGTCATCTGCTGACGCTTTTGCTGAAGAACAAAGCAGTAAAGCAGTAGAAAGGCTTGAAGTTAAAGGCTCTTACACCGTAAACGAAGTTGTTGACACTGCAACCGGCCTTGGGCTGACACTGCGTGAAACACCTCAGTCTGTCAGTATCATTACTGAGCAGCGGATGCGCGACCAGAATATTAATACAGTACTGGAAACGGTAAAAAATGCCGTTGGGGTATCATCTACCGAGCTGGATAATGTGCGCAGCTCGTTTAAATCGCGCGGCTTTGAAGTCAGTAATTACCAGATTGACGGCGTACCCATTGCCTGGAGTTTGGCCGGAGATTCCGGTGAAACGGTAGCTGATGTCGCGATTTACGAGCGGGTAGAATTTGTGCGGGGTGCCACAGGCCTGCTAACCGGTGCTGGCGATCCGTCGGCTTCTATTAACCTGGTAAGAAAGCATGCCAACAGCACAGATCTGACCGGTTATGTTAATGTATCTGCTGGCAGCTGGAATAAAAAGCAGGTTACTGCAGATGTTGCCGGTGGGCTTAATAGCAGTGGCACTATACGCGGCCGCGTAGTAGGTAAATATCTGAATACCGATTCTTACTGGGATCAGTATGAAGAGCGTAGCGACGTTTTATATGGCGTACTGGAAGCGGATTTATCTGCAGCAACGTTGCTAAGGGTTGGCGCAAGTTATCAGAATCGTGATCCTAAAGCAGCAACCTGGGGCGCATTACCGGCAGTATTTACAGACGGCAGTTTTACCGACTGGGATGTGTCGAAAACTACCGGTACCGACTGGACCCGCTGGGAAACGACCAATACCAACTACTTTGTTAACCTGAACCATGCTTTTAGTAATGGCTGGCAGTTAGTGGCCAACTATAACCGTATGGAGTACGAAAAAGACTCCAAATTGTTGTACTTCTATGGTGCTGTGGATAAAGAAACCGGTGAAGGGCTTAATGCTCAACGTTACCGTGCCTATGGTGAAACCGAACAAGACAGTTTTGATATCCAGCTAAAAGGTGATTACCAGCTGTTCAACCAGCAGCATGAGTTTGTTATCGGTGCCATTTCCAGCAAACAGGATATTGCAACTGACTCGTATACCCCTATCGGTGGTGATATGAGTGGTGGTTATGATCGCGTTGATGTGGGTAATTTCTATCAATGGAGCGGCTTGGCGGAGCCAGAATGGGAAACTAACCCGGTAAGAGCTGAAGACGTTACCATTAAGCAGGAAGGTGTTTATGCTGCTACCCGTTTGTCTGTTACTGAGGAGCTGAAGTTTATTGTTGGTGGCCGTATTTCCAGCTGGGACCGTGAAGGGCTCTGGTATGGCGCGGTGGAAGATTACGGCAACAATAGTGTATTTGTGCCATATATCGGTGCCTTGTACGATCTGACTGAGCAACACCGTTTATATGCCAGTTATACAGAGATTTTTAAAGCGCAGGACAGAAGGGATGCCAACAACAGTTTACTCGACCCGGTTGAAGGCAAAAGCTACGAAATAGGCCTGAAAAGTACCTTCTTAAATGATTTGCTGCATACGACGGTAGCCGTATTTCAGATTAATCAGGACAATCTGGCAGTAGTGGACCCGGATTTTGTGCCAAATGCAGAGCAGCAAACGGCTTACTTCGGTGCTGATGGTACACAAAGCAAAGGTTTTGAACTGGAAGTGGTAGGTAAACCGCTGGAAGGCTGGAATATCAGCGCCGGCTATTCACAGTTTAAAGCTGAAGATGCCTATGGTGCTAAAGTGAATACCGATAGCCCGCGCAAGCAGTTTAAGCTGTTTACTACTTATCAGTTTGTCGATTTACTGCCAGAGCTGACCATTGGTGGCGGTATTAACTGGCAAAGTGAAACCTTTGCCGCAGGTGGCGGGGTGCAGCTAACGCAGCCAGCTTACTCGTTAACAAATCTGATGGCGCGCTATGATATTGCAGATAATATGAGCCTGCAGCTTAACGTTGCCAACCTGTTTGATAAAAAGTACTACAACTATATGACGGCTTGGGGAGATGCTTACACGCAGTATCGTTACGGCACTCCGCGTAACGTTGCGGTAAGTTTTAACTACTCGTTCTAAAGCACAGCATACGGATTGCTCATTCGGGCAATCCGTAACGCTTACGTAATAGTTTTTTGCTTTACTGCTATATCTGCTTACCCATTTTGCCTGTATTAACCTTGTCTTGTTCTGTCGCTGCAACCTTATTATTTTCTGTAGTGGAAAAACGCTCACTTCACTTCTAAAGTTGTAATACTTGTCAAAAAACTACAATGTAGATTAGTAGTTTGTTTGATTAGCTTCTAACAACAAGGTTACGCCAGGTATGGATACTTTTGAGCTTAGTCAGCTGCAGGATGCCATAGTGCATTGTGCTGTTGATGCCATTATTGTTATTGATCAGAAAGGGTTAATTTGTTTTTTCTCGCCATCGGCAGAAAAGTTGTTTGGTTATACTTCTGCCGAGTGTGTCGGCCAGAATGTCCGTATGTTAATGCCTGAGCCATTTCATAGTGAGCATGACGGTTACTTAGCTAATTATGTTAAGCGGGGTATGAGTGCCAAAATTATTGGCTCTGGCCGGAATGTTCGGGGGAAACGCAAAGACGGCAGCGTTTTTCCTATGCACCTTTCTGTGGGCGAAGCCAAAGCCGGGGTTAAACGCTATTTTGTGGGTATTTGCCATGATTTAACGGCATACGAGGCCAGCGTTAAAGCGCACCTTAGTTTACGCTCTATGCAGGATGCACTGCTGGAAGCGGCGGTAGATGGCATTATTTCTATTGATGAATGGGGCATAGTACAAAGTTTTAACCGCGGCGCTGAGTTGTTATTTGGCTATAAAAAGCATGAAGTTATTGGCCAGAATGTCAGCATGCTGATGACCACCGCACACAGCAGCCGGCATGATAGTTATCTGCAAAATTATAAAGGCGGAGGTAAGGCTAAAATCATTGGTATTGGCCGCGATGTGCAGGCGCAGCGTAAAGACGGCTCAGTGTTTCCTATGCATTTATCGGTGGGCGAGTCGCATACTGAGCAGGGCCGGTTGTTTGTTGGCGTATGCCATGATTTATCTGAATTTAAGGCCGTCCTCCAACGGTTAATCTCTGCTGAGCAACGCTATCGGGATATAGTAGAAAACCAAAAGGAATTTATTTGTCGTTTAAGCAAAAAGTCGCGACTAACATTTCTTAATAATGCCTTTTGCCGCCAACTTAACCAGCCTCTGTTTCAGGTGCTGGGTATCTCTATCTTTGAGTTTATTCATGCAGACGAGCGCTATAATGTTGAATCGTTGCTGGAGCAATTGCGTCAGGCCGAGCTGCCACAAACAATTTCATTACTGATACGTATGCTGGGACCGGACAACAATGTGCACTGGGTAGATTGGACATTCAGCACTCTGGTTGGCAAAGCAGATTCTGCAGATGAAATTCAGGGTGTGGGTATTGATATTACTGAGCAGATAAAAGCCAAAAATCATGCCAAGTTTCTAACCAGTTATGATGCGTTAACCGGCTTGTTAAATCGCGATGGTTTGCTGGAGCAATTCAACCGGCGGCAAGATAAAACCCAGACGTATGCGGTATTGTTTGTTGATTGTCATCGTTTCCGGTTGATTAACGAGAAATACGGCCATGATTTTGGCGATCTAATGCTGATAGAAGCTGCACACCGGTTGCAAAGCATGTTACCCGAAGGCGCCTTTGCTTGCAGGCCTGGAGCCGATGATTATATTTTGTTACTGCCACTTGAGGAACGCAGCGACCTGCTGCCTTTCGCCCAGCATCTGCTTGAACAATGCACAGAACCCTATTGGCTGGCAAACCAGAAAATTTCCCCTTCGGTATGCATCGGTATCAGTACCTACCCGGATGACGACACCGATTTAAACGTGCTGATCCGCCAGGCTGAGTCGGCTATGTTTGAGGCCAAGCAGCAGGCGTTGCCGTTGCGGATGTACCATGAAGATATCCACAATGCATTGACCCGGCAGTTGGAAATAGAGCAAGGTTTACGTCGTGCGCTGGAACAAGACTTACTGAGTGTAGTGTTACAACCAAAATATCACCTATCTACACAGAATTTGGTGGGGTATGAAGCCTTAGTACGCTGGCATGATGCTGAACTGGGTTTTGTGGCGCCGGACATTTTTGTGGCGGTGGCTGAAGCAGTAAATCTGGGTAAAAAGCTCGATTGCTGGGTAATTAAAAGCGCGTTGCAGCAAATAAAATTGTGGCGCCAGGCTGGTTTGCAGCCAAAACCTGTTGCGGTAAATATTACTGCCAAACACTTTTCTGATCCGGCGCTAAACCAGTATGTGATCAATAAGCTGCAACTAATGGAGTTACCGGCAGAGTGCCTGCAACTTGAAATCACCGAAGGTGTAGCTATGGACAATTCACCGGCTATTCTGGAAAACCTGAATGCCTTTCGCAGCGCAGGTATCAAAGTTGCGATTGATGATTTTGGTACCGGTTATTCCTCTTTATCTTATCTTACATCCTTACCGATTGATTTTATTAAGATTGATAAAACCTTTGTGCAGGCGCTGGAAAATGACAATAACCTGAGCCTGGTTAAAGCTATGCTGGCGATGGCACAGGCCATAGGTGTAGCTGTAATAGCGGAGGGTATTGAAACGGCAAAGCAACAAGATCTGCTGGCTGAGCTTGGCTGCGAGTTTGGTCAGGGCTATCTTTATGCCAGGCCAACCAGCTTTAGCGATATTGAACAGCAACTAACAATAGTAAGCCGGACTGATACTCAGCTACAGTAGCGTTATTAACTGTCTTTGCTGACACAGGGAAAAACGGCAGGAGCAGTTGTCGTTAGACGTTGACGGCGGCAGAATACCGGCTACGCTAAGCAAATCAGACATGAAAAAAATGAGAATACTATGCCTATTCCTGTGACTATTGCAGATGATTCTTTGCTGTCGAGAAAAGTGGTAAGGCGGGCTTTGCCAGTGGACTGGGACGTTGAAATTACCGAAGCATGTAATGGCACAGAAGCGCTGGCGGCGGTTAACAGCGGTAAAGCCGAAGTGTTATTTTTAGATTTAACTATGCCCGAATTAGATGGATTTGGGGTATTAAAGTACTTGCATGAGCATCATGCCAAAACGGTGGTAATAGTCATTAGTGCTGATATTCAACCCGAGGCGAAGCGATTGGTCGACTCATTAGGCGCGTTTCGTTTCTTACAAAAGCCGTTACAACCTGAACAGCTAAAACAAGCGCTTGTTGAAGTGGGGTTGATATGAACACGCTGCTTACTGAAGAACAGCGTGATGCCTTACAAGAGCTGATGAATATCTCAATGGGGCAAGCTGCCAACGCCCTGGCGCGTTTGATCGCGGCGAAGATAACATTATCTATACCCAAAATAAGTGATGTCACACCGCAACAGTTTATGTCTATGCTAACCGACGATTCTGTATGGTACACCCGCCAATCGTTTCTCGGCACCATAAAAGGTGAGGTGGTTGCGGTATTGTCGAAAGAGGGTAGCGATGCTATTGCCTGTTTAATGGATTACGATCTGCCGTTGAATCAGGACAGCCGGGATGAATTATTGCTGGAGCTGGCCAATATTCTGGCCGGAGCCTGTTTAACGGGCTTTGCTGAGCAACTTTCATTAAAAGCCAAGTTAAGTATGCCAACAATGTATACGCCGACGATGCAACATATTGAGCAATATCGTTGGGCGAGCACCCTTATGATGGAGGTGAAATTTAATGTGGAAGCCAGTCATTTTGATTCAAAAATAGTGATCTGTCTTGAAGAATCATCAGTTCAAACATTGTTGATTACACTACAGCAATTGTTGGAGTAACTATGAGCCATCAGGTGCTGCTACAAAAGCTGGCTTCGCGTTTACCACTTGGCATATGTGTTGTTGATGCGAAGTATGATATTGTTTATTGGAATGATTTTTTTACTGACCGCTTGCCTCACTCTGACATCATCTCTGAGAATCCCAATATTTTAGCTTTTTATCCTGACGCCGAAAACTATTTACGTAAAAAGATAAACAGTGTGTTCGTGTTGAATAATGCCAGTTTCTCGTATTGGGAGCACAGGCCTCATGTTTTTAACTTTAGCAGTAGCAGGCCTATTACCGGTGAAGAAACGCTGATGTATCAGAATATTGAATTTTTTCCTCTGGACATCGAAAACGGCGCCGTAAAAACAGTGTGTTTAGTCGTACAGGACGTTACTGAGTTAGCCAGTTACTATCAAGCGCAAAAGACGTTGTCAGAGCAACTCGAGCAGAAGCATGTTGTACTAAGTGCGCTGAATAAAAAGCTTGAAGCTGCGCAGAATCAGTTGCTGCAATCGGAGAAAATGGCTGCTATTGGCCAGCTGGCCGCGGGGGTAGCGCATGAAATTAATAATCCGGTGGGCTTTGTCAGCTCTAACTTACAAAGTTTACAGGATTATAGCGTTAAATTATTTGAGCTGATGCAGTTTTATCAGGAGCTGATGCTTAAGGTTAATCATCCGACCTATCAAGCGCTAGAGAGGGATATGCTGCAGCGTCAGCAGTATGAGTTTATCAGTACGGATTTACCTGAGCTTATTTCTGAATCAATTGAAGGTTTGGAAAGGGTGGCAGCTATTGTTAAAAGTCTGAAATCATTCTCATATGTTGACAACAGTGAATGGCAGCTTGCTGATATTGTTGACGGCCTTGAAAACACATTGAAAATTGCAGCTAGCCAAATCAAGTATAAAGCTGAAGTACACCGTAATTATCAGCCAGGGCTGCCTAAACTTTATTGTCAACCGATGCAGTTAAATCAAGTGTTCCTGAATCTGTTGGTCAATGCGGCACAGTCTATTGAAGAGAACGGTGATATATTTATTGACGTATCAGCGACAGATTCGGCGTTGAGTATTGCCATCAGGGACACGGGCTCCGGCATTGCGAAAAACAACCTGGGAAAAATATTTGAGCCGTTTTTCACCACAAAACCGGTGGGCACCGGCACTGGTCTGGGATTGTCTCTGTCGTATAGCATTGTACAAAAGCATAAAGGTGAGATAAAAGTTGTTTCAAAACAAGGTGAAGGAAGCAGTTTTACCATTTGCTTACCTTTTCTTACCGCTGAGGATTATGAGCACGAGCATTTTATAGAACAGCCTGCCGTAAAGTAATATTACTCCCGATTTTCACTGTAAGTAGCTTGCTTTGGCGTCCCGGCCGAACACTGCGCCAACCCATCTGCCACGGCAGCTAACAGCTGCTGGTTATCCCAGGGTTTTTGGATATAATGATGAATCTTGCCAAGGTTTTTAGCTGACGCCGTTGAAGCTACGTCAGAATAGCCAGACATCAGAATACGATAGGCGTCAGGCTGTAACTGCTCAGCCTGAGCCAAAAACTCTGCGCCGCTCATACCCGGCATTCGCATGTCGCTAATGATCAGATTAACCCGGTGTTGCTGCATCAATTCGAGTGCTTTAGCCCCGCTGTCAGCCAATAGTAGTTGAACACCTTGGTGTATAAACAATCGCTGTAGTGCTTTTAGGATGTTGGATTCATCATCCACGCATAGTACCAGAGGCTTACTTGTTTCAGTCATCGCTGACATTAAAAGCTGTCCTATTTGTCCTGTTCTATAAAAATATGCTATAGCTTGAAAGGAATCAAGTTTACAGCTGATATAGCTGGAGAAACTGCTGTGCCGGCGAGCCAGGCAGCACCAGCACAGCTGCGATAAGCTTAGGCACGTTTTTTAAGTAACAGTGCGATATCGTCACTACTACTTATGGGTTCTGCATGTTGTTCGGTTTTGCGTGGCCGTAGTTTTTCACCCAGCACCAGCATGCATGGGGTTAAAAACAAGGTTAGCAGGGTGGCAAAGGTTAACCCACCGGCGATGGCGCTGGACAGTTGCGTCCACCACTGGGTAGATGGCGCGCCAAAACCCAGGCTTGGCTCCAGCAGGTTTACATTTACTGCCAGTACCATTGGCATTAAGCCCAGTACCGTAGTAATTGACGTTAACAGCACCGGCCGTAAGCGCAGGCAACCTGTTTCCAGTGCCGCCTCAAAGGCCGATAAGCCGCTGTCACGCTGCTGATTGTAAGTGTCAATTAAAACGATATTGTTATTTACCACTATACCTGCCAGGCCAATAATGCCCATGCCCACCATCACTATGCCAAAGCTCTGGCCGTTAACCAGCAAGCCAAGCAAGACACCCGCGGTGGAAAAGATAATGGCAGATAAAATCAGCAGGCTTTGGTACCAGCTATTAAATTGCACCAGTAAAATCATTAACATCAGGAAGATAGCGGTAGCAAAAGCTCCCATCAGAAAGGTCATGGCTTCTTGCTGATCCGCACTTTCACCGGCGGTTTTTATATGCACGGTGTCAGGTAGTTTGATATCGCTTTTCAGCAGCGCCTGTAAGCGCTCGCCTACCTGACTTCCCGGCGCTAAATCACTTTTTATCGTTACAGCCCGGTTGCCGTCAATACGCTTAATGATGCTGGTTTTAGGGGCTGGCACCAGTTTAACAAAGTTGCTCAGTGGCACCTGACCTCGTTGAGTCTGAATGGTTAACCGGCCCAGTTGGTCTAAAGAACGCCAGTTTTCCGGAAAACGTACCCGAATATCCACTTCGTCGCTGGCATACTCCGGGCGAAACTTGGCCAGCAGCAAGCCATTACTGATCATCTGTACGGCATTACCTACCGTTAGCACATCGGCACCAAAACGGGCAGCGGCGGCGCGATCTACCACTATGCGCCACTCTATACCAGGTAAGCTTCTGTCATCTTCAATATCAACAAAACCACCCATTTGTTGCATTTGGCTGATAATTTGCGTTACCGCCTGTTCAGTCGCTTCGGCTTCCATTGCGCTTACCTGCAGTTCTATTGGTTTACCTGCGGCCGGGCCTTCCTGCTGCTGACGAAACTCCAGAATAATGCCGGGGATATCTTTGGTCAGCTCGCGCATTTCGTTAAGAATATCTGCCGCACGGCGCCGCTCGAACCAGTCAATAAACTGAAACTGTAAGGTACCTACCACATCGGGTGCCAGTTCGCCGCTGCTGCTGGCCAGCGAGCGGGCATAGAGTGCTTTTACTTCGGATAACCCCAGCAGGCGCTGTTCTACCTTTTGCAGCAAAATATCTTTTTCATAAATAGACATATCCCCACGGGCGCGTACCCATACCTGGGCTGATTCCGGCTCTACCGCGGGGAAAAACTCCATGCCATGGTTATATTTACCGTAGGCCAAAAAGATCAGCACCATAGCGCCAAGCATACCGGCAAAGGTAAGGCCCGGGCGGCGTAACAAGCGTGCCAGCAGGCCGCGATACGCTTTACCTGCCCGGCTTTGTGCTACCTCGTGTGCCGGGGGCTGCGCTTTACTGAGCCCGCCCATTACCGGTAAGAAAATCAGTGCCATAAATAACGATGCCAGCAAACACAAAATAACGGTTGCTGGCAGGTATTTCATAAATTGGCCCACCACACCCGGCCAGAACAGCAGCGGCATAAATACCACAACAGTGGTCGCGGTGGAGGCGATAATAGGCCATGCCATACGTCCGGCGGCATTGGCCCAGGCTTGTTTCGGCTTTTGCCCTTCGGCCAGATTGCGATCGGCCAGTTCACTTACCACAATGGCGCCGTCTACCAGCATACCGGCGACTAAAATCAGCGCAAACAGCACGATAATATTCATGGTATAGCCCAGCGCGTAAATCAGTAAAATACCGGCAAAAAACGCACCCGGAATAGTAATACCAACCAATACTGCCGAGCGTACCCCCATGGTGGCTACAATCAGGATCAGCACCAGCACCACAGCAGTTAGCACGTTGTTCAGCAGATCTGACAGCATGTTTTTCACTTCAGTAGACTGATCCATAATGTAGTTAATCTGCATACCTTCAGGAAAGGCTGCACTGGCTTGTTCAATCAGTACTTTGGTCTGTTCTATGGTGGAAATAATATTCGCGCCGCTACGTTTTTTTACCTCCAGTACTACTGCCGGCTGGCCATTAATACGGGCAAAACCGAGTGGATCTTTAAAACTGCGGCTGATGGTAGCCACATCGCCAAAAGTGATCACGGTATCGCCGTCGACTTTAATTGGCATCGACAATACATCGTCTAAGTTTTCAATAACGCCCGGCACTTTCATCGCCATACGGCCGGCACCGGTGTCTAAGCTACCGGCAGCAACCAGGCGGTTATTGTTTGAAACCAGTGTGAACAACTGCTGATAATCCAGACCGTAACCTTCCAGTACCTGGGGGTCTACCACTATTTCCAGTAAGTCTTCGCGGTCGCCGCCAATATCTACTTCCAGCACTTCAGGAATAGCCTCTATATTTTCCTGTAACTGGCGGGCGATAAATACCAGCTGGTTTTCTGATATCGGGCCGGATAAGCCCACTGACAATACCGGAAACAAGCCAACGTTAATTTCATTTACCGTGGGTTCGTCAGCTTCGCTTGGTAGTTTAGCCCGGGCGGCATCTACTTTAACCCGCACATCAGCCAGTGCTTTGTCGGCATCAAAACCGGCATCAAACTCCAGCATTACCGAGGCATGGCCTTCACTGGAGGTAGAAGTCATTTTTTTAATGCCTTCTAATGAGCGCAGTTCATGCTCCATCGGCCGCACCAGCAGGCGTTCACCATCTTCCGGGCTGATGCCGTCAAGCGACATCGACACGTACATCATCGGGATCGCAACGTCCGGGTTGGCTTCTTTGGGAATGGACTGATAAGCGGTAATACCGGCAATAAACAAGAACAGCAGTAACATTAAGCTGGCGCGGCTGCGCTGAATTGCTGCCTGAATAATGCTATTCATGGCTTGGCTCCGGCAACCAGAACCTTATCACCAGTGCGGACAAAGCCGGCACCCTGCGTAATAATTTGCGCCCGTTGTGGCAGGCCACTAACCCAGGCTCCGTCGTTATCAGCACTTAATATCGCCACCGGATAAAACACCACCTGTTGCTGTTCATCAACAACTGACACACCAAGATGGCCACTGGTATCCAGGCTTAGCAGGGCGGGGGATATTCGGTGCGCCTGCACTGGCGCCAGTTGTACTTCAACCGTGGCGCTGCCACCGGCAATACGCAGTAGGTCGGGGTTGGCTACAGTGACTTCAATATAAAAACTGCGGGTGGCGGTGTCGGCAGCGTAGCTGATAAAGCTAAGCTCGCCGTTTAGCTCACGGCCTTCAAGTAAACGTAAAGTAACATTTTGGCCCAGCTTTAATGCTGAAACATGTTGCTGCGGAATTTGCGCTGTAACTTTAAGCTGGTCAATTTGTACCAGTTGCATCAGCTCGGTGCCGGTTTGAATTAAATCACCCACTTCAATATGGCGGCGATCTACCACACCATTAAACGGCGCTACCGGCTCCCTCTGTATTACCGCAAGCCGGGCAGTTTGCAGTTCAGCTTCTGCTCTAGCCATTTCGCTTTCCAGCCTGGTTAACTCAGTGGCCGATAAAAACTTTGATTTTCCCAGTGTGCGGGCGCTTTCTAACTCGCTTTTGCGCAGCTTCAGATTGGCCTGCGCCTGTGCCAGTAAGGCGGTACGGCTTTCGTCTGACAAGCGTAGCAGTTTGTCACCTTGTTTAACTGTGTCGCCTTGCTGTTTCAGTAAAGCTTCAACTGTGCCAGCCTGTTGCGATTTAATACTTACTGTGCGCCAGGGCAATACCTGCCCCTGGGCAATTTGTTTTGCCTGATAAGGTTCGGCATCTGACCAGCGGGCCTCTACTCGAGACAACTCAACGACAGGGAGCTGTTGTTCTGCAGGGGCATCTGCTTTAGCACTGTAATTGTCGCCGCTAAATAGCCAGAAAATAAGAGCCAGGCTTAAGATTACGGCAATAACAACAGGAGAGAACGACAACTTTTTAAACATGAAAGATCCTTGGCAGCAGCAATAAACTCAGAGCAGTATAGCGTTAGAGGGGAATATACCGGCAGCTATAAATACCAGCAAGTAAGCAACTGTAAGTAAATATAGCCAGCTTAACATTTTTTATCGATAGTTACCGCAAGCGGTGTTTTACTATTGGTTGCGGGCAAAACGCGCCAGTTGCTGCTGAGTACGGGCAGTGCCAGATAACAGATCTTTAGCTGCCTGATCAATAGAAGCCATTTGGTTGTAGGCATCACCGGTTACTTGTTCAATAGCGGATAAATGCTGATGGGTTTGCTGGTAGCGTTGCTCCAGTTCCAGTACGGTGTTGTTAATATTCTGAATACCGCTTTTGGCTTGCTGCAGCTCTTGTTGTAACTGGCTGAATTCAGCGCTGGTGCTGTCAATTTGCTGCTGCGCTTGCTGAGCCTGCTGGTTAAGGCTTTGCGATTCAGTGCGGGTTTCGCCAACCAGTTGTTCCATTTCATTTAAAAAGCCGGAAATTTGCTTGGTGGCGTCATTTACTTTCGCAGCCAGCGTACGAACTTCATCCGCTACCACAGCAAAACCGCGGCCGGCATCACCGGCGCGGGCCGCTTCTATTGCGGCATTGAGCGCCAGCAGGTTAGTTTGATCGGAAAAGTTTTCTACCATCACCAGAATTTGCCGCACATTTTCAGAGTTTTTGTGCAAGCCGTTAATTGTGCTACCAAAGCTGTTTAGCAGTTTAACAATGCCTGACAACTGGCCGGTAAGCTGCTGCATCTGGTTGCTGGCAACTCTGGCTTTATCTACAGCGACACCGGAAACCTGGCCTACCTGATCGCCATGCTGCACTATATCTGATAGGTACTGCAGTACTTCATCACTTTCACGGCGAATTTGGCCACTACGCTTTTCGGTATCCTGCAGATGGCTGCGGGTACTTTTTACTGCACCGGACACCTGCTCGTTAACCAGATGGGTTTCGCCGGCCTGCTGGTGAATATCGCCCAGCAACACGCCTAATTGGCTGACAAACTGGTTATATTCTTCCGACAGGGTGCGAAATTCGTCATAAGTAAAAGCAGGCAGGCGGTGGTTAAGGTCGGTACCTTTGCGGTTGGTGTCGTGCAGGGCTGACACCAGAGCTTTCACCGGTCGTACAATCAGGTAGTGCATATAGCCGATAGTAAATACAAAGGCTGTTACGCCAAGCACAAGCAATAACCACCAACGGCTGTCTGCCCCGGACGCGGGATAGGCCAGATACAACGCCAGCAGAAAAAACAGCGCTAAAAAGCTGACATTACCAACAATTTTACGGCTTAAAGTGCCAAAGAAAGTGCGTTCAATAAACAGGTAAAGAGAGGTAAAACCAGCCATAAGGTCGCAAGTCCTGCCAGAATATAATAATAGCAATGAGCATAACATAGCCTTTTGCCAGCTGCGACTGTTGCTGTGCACTGGTGTTGATCTGGCACAAACTACGGTTATTTACCCAGTTTCAGGCTGATATACCAGCCTGCGACCATAGCGGCAATAAAGGCTAGCGTGCCATAGCTACCTGAGCTGACAGCGGCCAGTGCCGGGCCAGGGCAATAACCCACCAAACCCCAGCCAGCACCAAACACTAAGGCTCCGATTATCAGCGGTTTATCCAGGCCCTGCTTGTTTGGCAAGCTGAAGCTTTGGCCAAGCACAGCTTTGCCTTTGCCGATCACCAGCCAATAACCGCTGCTATACACAGCCAGTGCTGCGGCCATTACCAGGATTAAACTTGGGTCCCAGTTAGCATTAAGCGTTAAAAAGCCCAGTACTTTGTTTGGGTCTATCATTTGTGAATAAGCAATACCGGCTGACATCAGCAACCCGGCAATAAAAGCGACAATAATCGGCATGGCAGTTTCCTTAATGCAGCAGGGTGGCAACCAGCATGCCGCTTAACATAAACAGCACAGTGGCAGTAACAGAGCGTGGCGATAAGCGGCTGACACCACAAATACCATGGCCAGAAGTGCAACCACTGCCCCAGCCGGTGCCAGCACCTACCAATAAACCGGCAACAATAACCTGCCAGCTAAGCTGGGGTGTGCTGTAGCTAAAATCAGTTAATATGGCGCCAAGCAGGAGCGGGCCTGCAACAATACCGGCTAAAAACGCCAGCCGCCAACTGCGGCCTTCGCGGGCAAATAAAGCGGAACGGGCAATACCGGAAATACCGGCGATACGGCCATAAAATACCAATAAGATCAGTGCACCAAGGCCTATCATGGCGCCGCCAATCAGGGCTTCAACCGGGGTGAAGTTTTCCATTAGATCCTCCTGCTATTGCTTAACCGCCAAACCGGCGTCCAGCCAGGCTTGCATGCCACCGGCAACAGAATAGATTTTGCTAAATCCCATCCGTTGCAGTGCCTCTACGGCCAGTGCTGAACGCCCACCGGAGCGGCATATTAAATACATAGGGTGTTGTGCTAATTGTTGCAGCGCTATTTGCGGTTCGCAGCCGGTGGCGGCTACTTTGGGGTGGTTGTGAATATTCATTTCCAGTACACCGCGCGGATAATTTACCGCACCGGTAATGTGCTGCTGGGCGAATTCAGCCGGTTCGCGCACATCTATCAGCACGGTTTCGCTATCCGCTTTAAGTGCGCTGCTAAGCTCAGTAATACTGACTTCTTTAATAGCTGCTTTAGCTTCGGCGATTAACTGTTGTGAGGTTTTCATCTGACACTCCTGCTAGATCGGGTTAAAGTACGGATTGATAAACCACCACGGCGGCCATAATCAGCAAAAACACAGCAAAGGCACGTTGTAGCTGTTGTTTTGGCAAGCGTTTGCCCACCGCCGCACCGACATAGCTACCGGCAATACCGGCAACGATCATCAGGCCAATAGTGTGCCAGTCGAATATTGCGCCGTCTGCTGCCATGACCCAATAGTATTTACCAAAACCAACGAAGGATTTCATGGCGATAATAACCAGGCTGGTAGCCACACCAACCGGCATAGTTAAACCGCCCAGTAACACTAATGCCGGTACGATTAAAAAGCCGCCACCTACGCCAACAAAGCCGGTTATGGCCCCTACGGCTAAGCCATCGATAACAATTTTTACCGGTTTAAACGCCTTACCGTTGCCAAGCCCGCCAATGTTGCTGCGCCACATCATCACCGCGGCTACCAGCATCAACATAGCAAATACCAACAGCTGCCAGCGGGCATCGACCAAGGTACCCAGCCAGGCGCCACCGTAGGTGCCAGCCATACCCGGAATGCCAAACCACATAACATGGCGCCAGCTAATCAGCCGCTGCAAACCATTACGCACGGAGCCAAACAAGCTGATACCGGCTACAATCAACAGCGAAGACGCTATAGCCAGCTGTGGTGGCATATGCAGCAGATACAGCAATACCGGTACAGTAAGTATTGAACCACCCGAGCCAAACAGGCCCAGACTTAAACCAATTACTATTGCACCCACTAAGGCCAGCATAAGGTATTTGTCCTATATAACATATTGGAATATGCTTATAACATGAATTGCATTCTAATGTGATTCTCGCTAAGCTGCAATGAAATTTAGATGTTTCTAATTTACGAGGTGGGTATGGCTGCTAATAACGTGCATATTGAAATGTTTTTTGATAAAGACAGTTCAACTTTTAGCTATGTAGTCACGGATAACAGCACTAAGGTCGCTGCCATTATTGACCCTGTACTGAACTACGATGCTGCCGCCGGCGTGATTAGCACGACAGACGCTGACAATATACTGGCCTATATTGCCGCCAAAAATCTTACCGTAGCGTGGATTTTAGAAACTCACGCCCATGCCGATCATTTATCTGCAGCGCATTACCTGCATATTAAAACCGGCGCACCGGTAGCGATAGGCGAAGGCATTTGTAAAGTACAGCAAACCTTTAAACTGGTGTTTAACCTTAGTGATGACGAACTGCTGGCAAAGGGGGATTACTTTGACAAGTTGTTTGCCGATAATGAGCGCTTTAGCATAGGCAGTGTAACCGCACAGGTAATTAACACGCCGGGCCATACCAACGACAGTGTCAGTTATTTGATTGCAGGCAACTTATTTGTTGGTGACTCCTTGTTTATGCCCGATTCCGGCACTGCCCGTTGTGATTTCCCCGGCGGTGATGCCCGTATATTATATCGCTCTGTGCAGCGAATTTATCAGCTGCCGGATGACACCCGGATTTTTATCTGTCATGACTATCAGCCCGATGGTCGTGAGTTGAAATACCAAACCAGTGTCGCTGAGCAAAAAGCGCAGAATATTCATGTTAAAGCCGATACGCCGGAGCAGGAATTTGTGCAAAAGCGCGAAGCGCGCGATAAAACTCTGACAGTGCCAAGGTTAATTTATCCTTCAGTACAGGTGAATATCCGTGGCGGCCAGCTGCCAAAGGCAGAGCATAATGGCGCTAGTTATATAAAAATTCCGCTAAAACAAGCCTGAACACGTAGCGGTATGATCGGCTGGCCCTGACAGGCGATCGTTTTTGCACTATAAACCGTACACCTGCACAACAATTAAGTAACGGGAAGCGTACGGATGAAAAATAAAGCACAACAGCCCTCAACTCAGCTGCCTGGCCAGGCCTTTGAGCTATATGACAAATATGCCCACGGCATGCTAAGCCGGCGCGATTTTTTCACTGCCATGGCCGGTTTGGCCGTCAATGCTGCGCTGGCGACGACTTTTATCAATAGTATGATGCCCAACTATGCGCTGGCGCAGCAGGTGTCGTTTAACGATGCCGATATTAGTGCCAGCTATCAGAAATTTGCCTCGCCGCAGGGCCACGGCGAAGGCCGTGGTTATCTGGTTAAACCAAAAAATACCGCTGCAGCGCTGCCCGCAGTGCTGGTGATCCATGAAAACCGTGGCTTAAACCCTTATATTGAAGATGTCGCCCGCCGCCTGGCGAAGGCCGGTTTTATTGCTTTTGCCCCCGATGCACTGTGGCCACTGGGCGGTTATCCCGGTAACGATGATGCCGGCCGTGAGATGCAAAGCCGGCTGGAACCGGCAAAAATTGTGGCCGATTTAGCTGCTGCGGCACAATGGCTGAAGCAACTTGACGGTGGCAACGGTAAGCTGGGCGTAGTGGGTTTTTGTTTTGGCGGCGCCATGACGGGGCGTTTAGCTGCAGACTTGCCAAAGGTGGTAGATGCCGCAGTGCCGTTTTACGGCTCGCCACCTCCTGCTGACAAAATCGCAGCGATTAAAGCGCCATTGCTGGTGCAGTTAGGTGAACTGGACGAGCGGGTAAATAACCAATGGCCAGATGCTGAAGCGCTGTTTAAGCAGCACAATGTCAATTACAAAATTGAAATGTATCCATCATCACACCATGGCTTTCATAACGATTCTACCGCGCGTTATAACAAAGAGATGGCAGAGCTGGCCTGGCAGCGCACGCTGGTATTTTTCCGCCAGCACCTTAGCTAAGACTTGTTTGTGCACAGTGCTTTAGCGTAACCTTGCGCCAGATAAAACAAACAAGGTTGCAGCATGAGAATAGCGTTGCTGGGGCTTGGCGATATTGCGCAAAAAGCCTATTTACCGTTAATAGCGGCTATGCCGGGCATTACACCACTACTGTGCACCCGCCAGGCTGCAGTGTTGCAGCAGCTTATGCAGCAATATCGCATAAAAGAAGGTTATACAGAGCTTGCGCAGCTTATTGCCGCCAAGCCTGATGCCGTTATGATCCATAGCAGCACTGACAGCCATTTCAGCATTGCAACAACCTTACTTAACGCCGGTATTGCGGTATTTATTGATAAACCACTGAGTTACCAGTTGGCAGAGTGCGAGCAATTGCTGGCGCTGGCCGAGCGGCGCAAGCAATTGTTGTTTGTCGGTTTTAACCGCCGTTATGTGCCTTTGTATCAGGCGCCGCTGGCTACCGTGCCTGTGCAGTTGCATTACCAGAAACATCGTTACAACTTACCCGCAGATGTACGAACTTTTGTGTACGATGACTTTATTCACCTGCTTGATTTTGCCCACTACGCCACGGTGTTACATAACAAAGGCAACTTTACCCCGGTAGTATACGGCCAGTTTGCCAGCCAACAGGCTAACAGCAAACCGCTTGCTGCTGTGCAGGTAAACTGGCAATTGGGCAAAACCACGGTATCGGTGTCGATGAACCGGCAGGCCGGCGTTAATATGGAGCGGTTAGAATACTACAGCCATAATCAGCACTGGCAAATTGACAACCTGGCGCAAGGGCAAAATGCTGACGCCAATCAGTTACAGCAGCTGGTGTCGCAGGATTGGCAGAGCACCTTATATAAACGTGGTTTTGTCAGTATGTTAGAAGACTTTATGCAGCAACTGCAAAAAGGTGGTACCAACAGTACAGAAAACCGGCGGGTATTTAGCAGCCACCAGCTCTGTGAATACGTTGTGCAGCAACTGCAGCAACTGCAGCAAGACAGCACCCGCTAAAAAAATGGCCGCGCAAAGGGTTGGGACTTTGAGCGGCCAATTACAACAAAAAGCACCACGCAACCGGCATACTATATAACTGCTATGCTGCGTGCTTTGATACAGCGCAAGAATAACCTCGTTAGCACTGCCTGCCCAGCGACAAAATGTAAGTGTTTATAACCGGTGTAACAACTGCAGTGGTAAGTGCCAAAGCATGTATAGCCAGCGGTAAAGCTGGTAAACTACGGCGTTATTTTTTGCTTAGGGGGCACTAGTGCGTTACCAGTGGATTTTATTTGATGCCGACGAAACGTTGTTTCATTTCGATGCCTTCAAAGGGTTGCAGTTAATGTTTTCCCGCCAGCAGTATCAGTTTAGTTCTGACGAATATCAGTATTACCAATCAATTAACCTGCCGCTGTGGCAGCAATATCAGCAGGGCGAAATTAGTGCACAGCAACTGCAGGTAAACCGTTTTACCCCCTGGGCAGACAAGCTTGGCCAAACAGCCGGTGCGTTAAACAGTGCCTTTATGCAGGCGATGGCAGATATTTGCACGCCGCTGCCCGGCGCTGCAGAGCTGATCACTTCGCTCAAAGGCCGGGTAAACATGGGTATTATCACTAACGGCTTTACTGAGCTACAGCAGATAAGGCTGGAGCGTACCGGTTTTGCCGATGTGTTTTCGCCATTGGTGATCTCAGAGCAGGTTGGGCTGGCCAAGCCGGATGTGGGTATTTTTAACCATGCCTTTGCGCTGATGGGGCACCCACCTAAACAACACATTCTGATGGTGGGTGATAACCCGCATGCTGATATACAAGGTGGCATTAATGCCGGTATTGATACCTGTTGGCTAAACCGCCATGGCGCTGAGCGGCCACAAGGCATCACGCCCAAACATGAAGTCAGCTCACTGCTGCAATTACAACAGTGGCTGGCAGGTTAGGGGGGCAGCAAAAGCAAACTGGCCCGGCTGATTAAGAATATTATTTAATCAGTTGATATTGCTGCGCCGCCGTGTCGGTTTGCAGGCCAAAATGGCCCAGCACGTAGTTATAGCTGGCATTTTCACCCCAGATACTGCTGCTGTGAATACCGTATACCAGGCAACTGCCGGTGGCACACACCACCTGATCGCTGTAACTTTTGATCGAATACACTTTTTGCGCAAAACGGGTACCGTATAAGCTGTCCAAAAACGGGCTCGACACCGATAAACCCGCACTGCCGCAGGTTGAGTTCCACACATTGTAAGGATAGACACCACAACTTAATAAGCCGCGAAACGCGCCGGCAATACCAACAAAACTGTTTACCTGTGCCGCTATAGCCAGCTTGTCTATTTGCTGTGCTGCCAGTGTAGCGCCCATTGAATGGCCGATAACGTCTATCTTGCCGGTGCAGGAATTGGCTAAGGCCTGTTGCAGCGCATTGCGTACCGGTGTTTCTTCACTGCCGCTGTGGTCATTGCAGGCGGCGCAGCTTTTCGAGCCCCAGTCCGGCCGGTAAATATCACTGCTGCTGTAGCCTTTAGTCAGTAAGTAGTTATAGGTGTTATCCCAGCTTGCTGGCGTGGCGGTATTGCCATGCACCAGCACCACCGCATCAACACAAGCCGCCTGCAGCATAAGGCTGCAACTGGCCAAAACGGTAAAAAGACTGGTAAGTAAATAATTTTTATAGTTATACATGTTGTTAGCTCCTGTTGGGTTGCAACCTAAGCTAAGCAGTTGGCGAAAAATGCACCATAGCACTTTAGTGCTGACGTAATAAGCTGAATATGTTTTTATACAATGGTCGCTTATGAGTAAAAAATCTGCGACTTGCGGGCACAGTGCCTGTTATTAGATAAGATGTGTAGTAAGAGTAAAGAAAAAGTTGTTGATGGCAGGTGTTTTTCAGCGTAGTTTTCAAACATTAAAAAATCGAAAAAGCGACTCGCTTGCGGGACTTGCGGGCATCGTACATTCTATTAAATTGTTATGTTTAGGAGAGACTGTGTCTGAATATAAGACGTTGCTCGAATTTTCAAGACCTGAATATATTAGGGATTTAAGTGCTAACCGTCTGCAAGATCAGGGTTTGCTGAAGGTTTGGTTCCAGGTATCAAAGCAGACTTCAGAGGAGAGTATTGAACTTTCAGGCTTCAGCGAGTTGGCCGAAGCAGTTAGTGGCCTTCTGGAAGCAGAGCGAGTAGTAATTTCTAGAGAAATTGAGTCAGGAAAAGAGTTTGGAACGATAAGGATCGAGTGTTGGGTCAACCAGTGTTATTCGGAATACACTTGCGATAAAGCGGAATAAACATAACAAACGCAATCAAACCGGCCTGTCGGCCTCGACTCGCTCCGCTCGCGTTTGTTGCGGGCGTTATATACTTAGAGGTTCGCAATGAAATATCAGGTTTTACTTCGCGGTGAAAACTTTGAATTAAACTGGGAAGGTAAAATCCAAAATCTTGGCTTTTTCACCACAAGGTGGGTGAAAGCTGACTCAATAGAAGAGGCTGAAAATAAAGCCGTTCAGCTTATTCAAAATGACAAATGGCTTCAAAGTGCTTTAATCGAAAAATCTGAATATTCTCCAATGGTTTATATGGAAGAAATATCCCACGCCAAATGGTGGAAGCGTTTAGGTGGTAAAGGATTCACATTCTGGGAAATGGGCAAGGAATAAGCACGCACATAACACATATGAGCCTTCTCGGAGTCAATAGGTAAAACCGCTCTTCTGGCCGCATTAGCGGCCAGTCTGTTTGTCCATCAGCAAGATAGGCTGCTTCATCTATCGGGTCTTGCCCACGTTTTTGTGTTTTTAGCGCCAGCTTATTAGCAGTTGCCATTAGCTTTGTTGTTTTTGTTGTAATAACCGGGGTCAGATAAAAAATAACCGAATAAACGGGGTCAGATAAAAATTAAAAGCCTGAAAAATTATGTTTAAATTTTATCTGCCCCTAATCATTGAGAGATGCTATGAACATACAAAAACTTCTTGGTATAGAGTTGCCGATCATTCAGGCGCCTGTGGCTCCATTCCAAGGGCGCGCATGCTGCAAGCGTTATGGAGCATAGAGTATGAGCAAAGTTTGGCGAGAAATTGCCGACCCCAAAAAACATTCAGATTATATGAGTACACGAAACGAAGGTGGTATGCCTGTTGCCGCTTCAAGGGACAACTTGATTGAAAAATGGGTCTACTTTGCAGATGTATGCAACTTCACTTTCCAGTTTGCAAGTTTAAGCCAAGTACAAGAGTGCAAGATGTATTTTTCTAAGTCTGTTCATCCCTCAACTAAAGAGGAGGGCCACGACTTGGAGCATTATTGGCATCCTTGGTATTCAAAGTTGCCAAAAGGCATAAATAAGGGTGTTAAACGTGAGAAAGTTATCAAGGCGTTAGAGCAAATTTTAACCAAGTGGGGGTGCCCATAACACACATGAGCCATCCCGAAGTGAATAGGTAAAACCGCTCTTCTCGCCGCGCTAGCGGCCTGTCTGTTGTCCATCAGCAAAAAAGAATGCTTCATCTGTCATCATGGTTTTGCGGTTGCTAAGTCGATGCCGTTGAATTGTTTCTTCCTTGCTGTTTCTCATTTCGCAGAGTATTTTCAATGTGTTGTATGGCAGTAACCAGGTTGTAGTGGTGTGCTGGTTTACTGTTTGTGATTTTGGAAGATGATTAATTAAAACAAGGAAAAACACTATGAGATCTTATGTGGCAGAGTTTATCGGCACCTTCTGGCTGGTGCTGGGCGGGTGTGGCAGCGCTGTATTGGCGGCGGCGTTTCCGGAGTTGGGTATCGGTTTTGCCGGCGTGTCGTTAGCTTTTGGTTTAACGGTATTAACCATGGCTTATGCCATTGGCCATATTTCGGGTTGCCATTTAAACCCGGCGGTATCTATTGGTTTATGGGCCGGTGGCCGCTTTGCGGCGAACCAGCTGTTACCCTATATAGTGTCACAGGTGTTGGGGGCTATAACTGCTGGTGCTGTACTGTATTGCATTGCCACCGGCAAAGCTGGTTTTGATGTTTCGGCGGGTTTTGCCTCCAATGGCTATGGCGCGCATTCACCCGGCGGTTACAGCATGCAGGCGGCACTGTTGACGGAAGTGGTGCTGACCATGCTGTTTTTAGTGGTCATTATGGGCGCTACCGACAAACGTGCACCCCAGGGCTTTGCGCCGATAGCCATAGGCTTGTGTTTAACCCTTATTCACCTGATCAGCATACCGGTAACTAACACCTCGGTTAACCCGGCGCGTAGCACCGGTGTGGCGGTGTTTGTTGGTGATTGGGCCGTAACGCAGTTATGGTTATTCTGGTTAGCTCCGATCGTTGGTGCTATAGCAGGTGCGCTGTTGTATCGATATATCAGTGGGCCCAAAACTGCATAGTTATTAGCGCTAGTATTAGCGCTGGCCTGTTGGCAGTTACAATTAGCTTTGTTGTTTTTGTTGTAACTGCCACATCCGGGCATATTCGCCGTTGGCAGCCAGCAGTTCGTTGTGGCTGCCTTGCTCGGCCAGCCGGCCTTGCTTTAATACAATTATATTGTCGGCATCAGTAATAGTAGATAACCGATGTGCTATTACCACACTGGTATGATTGCGGGCTACTTCGCGCATGGCTTGTAATATGGCTTGCTCAGATGTTGAGTCCAGTGCTGAGGTGGCTTCATCGAATACCAGAATCGGCGATTTCTTTAAAATAGCCCGCGCTATGGCTATACGCTGTTTTTCGCCACCGGATACTTTTAGCCCGCGCTCGCCTACCACAGTTGCATCGCCGTGCGGCAAGCTGTTAATAAAGCCACGCAGGTGCGCCAGGTCTATCGCTTGTTCAACCTCCGGCTCGCTGGCATCGGGGCGGCCGTAGCGGATATTGTCGCGTATGCTGCTGTTAAACAGCACGGTGTCTTGCGGCACTATGGCAATAGCACGGCGCAGGCTGTCCAGTGTAACGGTGCTGATATCCTGATCGTCAATGCAGATCCTGCCGCCGCTGATACGGTAAAAGCGGTATAGCAGCCGGGCGATAGTGCTTTTACCGGCGCCACTGGCACCGACAATGGCAACCTTGCTGCCGGGCGGCACCGTAAAACTTAGCTGCTGCAAAATAGGGCGTTCACTCTGGTAAGCAAAATCGACCTGCTGAAAACGGATACTGCCGTTAGCAAGTTGCAGGGGGGGAGCATCCGCTGCGTCGGTAATATCTGGTTTGCGCTTTAGTAAGCCGAGCATATTTTCTAAATCTGTTAACGCCCGGCGGATTTCGCGATAAACAAAACCCAAGAAGTTAAGTGGTAAAAACAATTGGATCATATAGGCGTTAACCATCACTAAATCGCCCAGCGTAAGTTGTTTGCTAACCACTTCGTCTGCCGCCAGCCACATTAACGCGGTAATAGCGGCGGCAATAATCAACGCCTGGCCCGAGTTTAATGCCAGCAGGCTTAAGCGGTTTTTTAAGCGGGCTTGCTCCCACTTTGCCAGAAAGCTGTCGTAGGTTTGTGCCTCGTAGTGCTCGTTATTAAAATACTTTACCGTTTCATAGTTAAGCAGGCTGTCAACGGCGCGGCTGTTAGTGGTGTTATCGGCCTGGTTGGCTTCGCGGGTGTATTTGTTGCGCCATTCGGTAATCACCACAGTAAAAAAGATATACACCGCAACAGCCAGCACGGTAACAACCGAGTAAAGTGGTGAAAACAGCGTAGCGAAAATCAGCGCTACAGCCAGAATCTCAAATAAAGTTGGCGCGATATTAAACATTAAAAAGCGCATTAAAAAACTCAGGCCGTTGGTGCCGCGCTCAATATCGCGGCTAATACCGCCGGTTTGCCGGTCCAGGTGAAACGCCAGCTCTAAACTATGCAAATGCTGAAATACCCGCAGGCCCAGCTTGCGCATGGCATGCTCGGTTACCCGGCCAAACAGGGCGTCGCGTACTTCACCGAAAAACACGCTGGCAAAACGCAAACCACCATATAGCAATAACATAGCCAGCGGCACCACCAGCAGATTGTGCTGGCCCTGATCGAGTGCATCAACGATATATTTTAATGCCAGTGGCATTAGCAGGGTGGCGGCTTTAGCAGCAACTAAAGCCAGCAACGCCAGCAATACGCGGTATTTAAATTGCCACAGGTAAGGCCATAACATGGCCAGTGTCTGTTTCAGGCTGGTTGCTTCAGGTCTTTTGGCGGGTTCGGGTTGTTTAGCTGCAGAGCGCATACCGCGCATGGTGGTTCCTTGTTACTTTGGCATAGGGTTATTGCATCAGGCGTAAGTGCAAAGGTACGCTGTATCTACCGCTACCTGCAACTGAAACTTACTGTCAGCTGGTACCGAAAAATGCTGGCCGCGGCTAAAGGTTTGCCAGCCGTTTGCTCCAGGCAGTAACACGGTCAGCGCGCCGCTTATTACTGTCATCACTTCATGCTGGCTGGTACCAAACTCGTATTCGCCCGGTGCCATTACGCCTACTGTTGCCGGTAACTGCTCGCCTTCAAAGGCAATAGAGGCAACTTTGCCATCAAAATACTGATTCACTTTAAACATATCGGGCTCCGTTATTTATAGTCTGACACAGTAAACCTGATCCTGACGTCAGATGGAAGTACCGCTTTAAAATTAGATGGCTTTACGTCTACTTAATTTACATATTGATGTAAAACAGCTGGTTAGTGCGGTGTAAATTTTATTGACGGTTAGATGTAAGAAAATAAGCGAAATTCAGTAGATAAAGTTAATGAATCTGCCATAAAAGCGCTCTATATTCAGATGTCCTTAATAACACCTCCAGGGAGAACACATGAAAATCAGGACTCTATCAGCAACTATCGCCATGTTATTGGCACCGGCAGTGAATGCCGAATTGTTTATTTCAGAATATGTAGAAGGCTCGGGTAACAATAAAGCACTTGAACTATACAACCCGACCGAACAAGCTATTTCACTCAATGGTTATACAATACAGGTATTTGCCAATGGTGCTGCAACAGCAACCAATACCACTACGCTTAATGGTACTGTGCCGGCAGGTGGTACTTTTGTATATGTGCATACCAGTGCCGTAGCGGAGCTAAGAGACCTGGCAAATCAGGTCTCAGGTAATGCGTCCTGGAATGGCAACGATGCCATAACCTTGCGTAAAGATGGTGTTGTAATTGATTCATTCGGGCAGGTTGGTTTTAACCCCGGTACGGCCTGGGGCAGTGGCGATACGGCGACGATTGACCGGACATTACGTCGTAAAGCAGTAATGTACGACACCAATCAGTTCGATGTTTTTGAACCTGCTGATGAATGGAATGGATTTCCGGTTAACGATTTTTCTGATCTCGGTTTATTTAATGGTGAAGGCGGAGGCCCGGGGCCAGATCCTGATCCGGAACCAGAGCCGATTTTAAGCTGTGGTGAGCCAGCAACGGCAATTTCTGCAATACAAGGTAGTGGTATGGCAAGCCCGTTGGTTGGCCAGGTAGTGCAGATTGAAGCCGTAGTTACTGATACTTTACCAGGCTTACAAGGCTACACCGTGCAGGCTGTAGGCGCAGAGCAGGATAATAATCCGGCCACCTCAGAAGGGCTGTTTGTTTATGTAAGCAGCAGCAACCTGGGTGTTGCGGTTGGCCAGCGTGTGCGCGTACAAGGCACCGTAGCTGAGTATTTTACCCAAACCCAGCTTGGCAATATCAGCGCTACACTCGATTGTGGTAGCAGCGAATTACCACAACCAACAGAGATCAGCTTACCGGTACTGAATTTAAGTGAGCTTGAAGCGGTAGAAGGCATGTTGGTGCGCTTTAGCCAGCCATTAACGGTAAATGATACCTACACTCTGGGCCGTTATGGTGAATTAACCCTGGCCAATGGCCGCCGTTATACGCCAACTCAGGTTGTAGCACCGGGTGCGGATGCTATTGCGCTGGCAGCAGAGCATGTGCTTAACAAAATTGTGCTGGATGACGCCAGCACAGTGCAGAACCCGGTTACCGTGCCATACCCGACAGGCGGTTTATCGGCCGGCAATCCTGTGCGCAGCGGTGATACCGTGATCAATTTAACCGGTACCGTGCATTACTCATTTAATGAGTACCGCATTATGCCAACGACAAGCGTTAATTTTGTGCATAGCAACCCAAGAACGGCCGCGCCGGAGCTCTCTGCCGACGGCAATGTTAAAGTGGCCAGTTTCAATGTGCTGAATTACTTTAACGGTAATGGCACTGGCGGGGGCTTCCCGACAGCGCGTGGTGCTAATACTGCAGTAGAGTTTGAACGCCAGCGGGCGAAAATCCTGTCTGCTATGGTTGCGATGGATGTCAGTGTTATTGGTTTGATGGAAATTGAGAACGACGGCTACAGTAGTACTTCTGCTATTGCTGATCTGGTGCGGGGTTTGCGTACGGCTTCCGGTAACGACAGCTGGCAGTATGTTAGTGCAGCAGGCCCGGTGGGTACTGATGAAATAGCGGTAGGGTTGATCTACCGTGCTGATCAGGTGCAGCCAGCAGGTGAGTTGTTGATCCTTAATTCAGTAAACTCAGCAAAAGATGCCCAGGGCGCGGCCTTATTTAACGATAGCAGTAACCGGCCTATGCTGGCGCAGCGTTTTAACCTGTTAGAAAATAATGCTGAGTTTGCAGTGATGGTTAACCACTTAAAATCCAAAGGTTCTGCTTGCGGTGCTGCAGATCCGGATACCGGCGATGGCCAGGGCAACTGTAACCTGACACGTACCCGCGCAGCTCAGGCAATTGGTATTTTTGCTGCAGAACACTTTGCCGATATTCCGGCAGTGGTAATGGGCGACTTAAACGCTTATGCCAAAGAAGATCCTATTACTACACTGGCCCAGGCCGGTTATATCAACGTGTTTGATGCGCTGGGTAAATCGGGCCATAGTTATGTGTTCTCTGGTTTGTCGGGTTCATTGGACCATGCCTTGCTGAACGATGTGGCGCTGCAGTATCTGGCCGATGCCACTAAATGGAATATTAACGCCGACGAGCCCATAGCGCTGGATTATAACGTTGAGTTTAAATCACCCCAGCAGCAGCTCGATTTTTATGCGCCTGATGCCTACCGCTCGTCTGATCATGATCCGGTAATTGTATCCTTTAGTTTGCCGGGAGCTTTACCACCACTGGACGCCAGCCTGGAACTACTGCGCACCGTACGCGCCCGTTTTGGTATGAGCCTGGTGCAGCTGGACTGGAGCGGTGATGCGACAGGGCTAATCTTGTATCGCGACAATGAAGCCGTGCGGGATTTGACTGTGCCAGGGCGTATTAACGACAACTTCCGTTCTGAAGCGCCTACAGTGACATACAAAATTTGTCAGCAGGCAACCGCCAGCTGTTCAGCTGAATTAGTGGTGAACTTTAACTAAGCAGATTGCAATAAATAAAAACGCCGGTGTGAAAACCGGCGTTTTTTTATCAGTTAAAAAATGATTTATGCAGCCTGATCTTTCTCTACTGCACCTGCACCTTGTTGGGTCAGGGTTTTATCCGCCGCCAAATATTCGGGGGCAAAATCATCAACATTAATGGCAAATAAACGGCCACGCTCTGCCACCCGCAGCTGCTCTGCTTCGGCTTCGCTAATAACTTTTAGCTGTAAACCTAACTCGGCAACTTCATTCAGGCGATAGAACGGCAGGCGCTTGCCGGCAGCATGGGTAACCTTATCAAACACCGGTTCTGCGGCCAGCACATCGCGCAATGCCTGCTCCATTAAGCCTAACTGATTTAACGGTTCGTTCTTCAGGTATAAATGATGGCCCAGACGTGAGCGTGCTTCACCCGGTGTTTGCATAATGCGGGCAACCTTGTGCTCAATAACATCTGACGCTTTACGTAAGGTGCGCCCCCATGGAAATACTACCCGTTTTAACATCACGCCCACTGCGCGGTTAGGGAAGTTGTCAAATAACTCATTCAGTGCCAGCTGAGCTTTCGCCAGATTATCTTCACAAGCCCATTGTACCAGGGGTAAATCGTCAATCTTACGGCCTTCGTCGTTGTAGCGTTTTAACACTGCAGACGTTAGATACAGCATACTTAAAATGTCACCCAAACGGGCCGAGATCCGCTCGCGACGTTTTAAGTCACCGCCCAAAGTTCCCATAGCAACATCTGACATCAGCGCTAACGCTGCACTAAAGCGGTTCATTTGCTTATAGTATTTTGCTGTTGCATCGCCATAAGGCGCGCTGCTAAAAGCACCACCGGTTAATGACAACCAGAAGGTACGGAAGAAATTACTGATAGCAAAACCAATATGGCCAAACAGCGCTTTATCAAATGCCGTTACTGCCGCACCCTGATCGTCTAACTGGGCAGCTTGCAATTCGGCCAGTACATAAGGATGGCAGCGAATAGCACCCTGACCGTAGATAATCATATTACGGGTTAAAATGTTGGCGCCTTCTACGGTAATGGCTACCGGAGCACCCTGATAACCGCGCGCCAGATAGTTGTTAGGGCCCATACAAATGCCCTTACCGCCGTGAATGTCCATTGCATCGATAATGGCCTGGCGCATCCGTTCGGTCATATGGTATTTGGTAATGGCGGAAATTACTGACGGCTTCTCGCCTAAATCTATGGAGCCAACAGACATAGTGGTAGAGGCATCAGCCATATAGGCATAACCGCCAATACGAGCCATTGCTTCTTCCACGCCTTCCATTTTACCAATCGGCAATCTGAACTGACGACGTATACGGGCATAAGCACCAGTGGCCATAGCTACCGCTTTAATACCGCCAGTGCTGTTAGATGGCAGGGTAATAGCGCGGCCTACAGACAAACACTCTACCAGCATACGCCAGCCCTGACCGGCCATTTTCGCGCCGCCGATAATGTAATCCAGCGGGACAAAAATATCTTTACCCTGGGTAGGGCCGTTTTGAAACGGCACATTTAGCGGAAAGTGACGGCGGCCAATTTTTACGCCCGGCGTACTAACGGGAATCAGTGCACAGGTAATGCCCAGCTCTTCTTTATCACCCAGCAGTTTTTCCGGGTCGTACAGTTTAAATGCTAAACCCAACACAGTCGCAATAGGTGCCAGTGTGATATAGCGTTTATCCCAGGTCAGGCGCATACCAATAACTTCTTCGCCTTCCCACTGGCCCTTACAAATAATACCGGTATCGGGAATAGCACCGGCGTCTGAACCTGCTTCCGGGCTGGTTAGCGCAAAACATGGCACTTCCAGACCTTTTGCCAGCCTTGGCAAATAATGTTTTTTCTGCTCGTCAGTACCGTAGTGTTGCAGCAGTTCTCCCGGGCCTAAAGAATTAGGTACACCGACGATACTGGATAACACCATGCTCTTGCTGGTGAGCTTTTGCAGTACACAAGACTGCGCATAAGCTGAGAACTCCAGACCACCATATTCTTTCTTGATGATCATGGCGAAAAAGCCTTTGTCTTTTAAATACTGATAGACTTCAGGTGTTAGGTCAGCACGTTCATGTGTGGTGTGCCAGTCATCCATGATGGCCAGCACTTCTTCTACCGGGCCGTCGAGGAAGGCCTGCTCTTCGGCACTTAACCGCGGTACCGGGAAGTTATGCATTTTATGCCAATCCGGGTTGCCACGGAATAAGTCAGCTTCCCACCAGGTAGTACCGGCGTCGATCGCTTCTTTCTCAGTGCTGGACATTTCCGGCATGATTTTACGGTACACTTTAAGTAGCGGTTTAGTCAGGTATTGCTGGCGTACTGCGGCAATATTCAGCGGCAGTGTAATGAGTAAAAATACTATCCAGCTTATTACGCCAACTATATCTAATGCTGTGCCTGCTGCCAGTATTACTGCGATAACGGCAGTAAACATTGTTAAGCTGGCGCGGTTATACGCCAGTATGCCAATTGCGGCGATAAGTACCGCAGAAAAAACTAACCCTTCCATTTTTTTCTCCCAATGAGAGGTCTGACCACTGTGTGGTTAGAGTAAAACGCTTTAACTAAAGTTGCAAGCCTAAAAGCGGCTGTCGCATAAAGTCATTGTCAACTTTAGCCACAACTCTTAGGCTATTACGTTTAAGCATAGCCTTTTGGCTTAGTTTCGCCGCAGCACTTTTTCCGCTAAGGACGCGTATGTGTGAATTACTTGGTATGTCGGCTAATGTGCCAACTGATATTTGCTTTAGCTTTAAAGGCTTAAAAGAGCGCGGCGGGCGTACCGGCCCGCACAAAGATGGCTGGGGCGTAGCCTTTTATGAAAATAAAGGCGTATGTACTTTTAAAGATGCCTTGCCAAGTTATCAGTCAGAAATTGCCCGGCTGGTGTCAGATTATCCGATAAAGAGTAAAGCGGTTATTGCCCATGTACGCCAGGCGAACCGCGGCCGGGTAGGGCTGGAAAATACCCATCCGTTTAGCCGTGAGTTATGGGGCCGGTACTGGACCTACGCCCATAATGGTCAGCTCAGTGGTTATCAGCAATTGCCGGTAGCACGCTTTACCCCGGTGGGCACTACCGACAGTGAGCGGGCGTTATGTTATTTACTCAGTGAACTGGACAAAAGGTATCCGCAAAAACCGCCAGGGCGCAAAGCGGCATTTACGTTTATTCAGCGTAAATGTAAAGAGCTGCAAAAGCTGGGTGTATTTAATATGTTGCTGACCGATGGTGAGTACTTATTAACTTATTGCACCACCAAACTGCATTGGATCACCCGGCGGGCACCTTTTGGTATTGCCCGGCTGTCAGATGTTGATGTAGATATTGATTTTAGCCGTGAAACCACACCCAATGATGTGGTGACGATTATTGCCACTGAACCGCTAACTAATAACGAACAGTGGCACAAGATGGCTGCCGGAGAAAGCCAGCTGTTTCGCTATGGTGAACCGCTGGCTTGAACGGCGGGTGTCAGGTCAAGTTTGTGCAATTGTACGTCGAACTGCTCAACATTGTCTTCTCCACGCCATAAACGCACCAGCATGAAATCCAGCTCTGGTGCTACCCAGGCGTAAATCTGTTTATCGCTGTTTTCTTCAATACGGGCGATACGTAAGGTTTTAATATTACCGTAGGGCAGTGGCAGCATTTCTTCGGCCACCACTTTATAATTGTAAGGTTTGCTGTCACCGTGCCGGTTTAGCACGTTGTAACTAAATTCAGTTTTACCGGCACGTAAGTCCAGCACTAGCTGCAGCTGATAGCTTATCTGATCCAGCCAGTCGCTCTGCCATTCAACTGTTTTGGGTTTACGCGCTTTACCTTCGCTTAATACTTTGGCGACAGGGTCGAGGTTTAGCTCGTAGTAGCGGTTTGGCCCGGTGCCTGAGCGTGTCATCACATAACGCAGTGGCTGAATAGCACCATCGTTTACGGTAAAGTCTGAAGTTTCATGCCGCCTGTCAGAGAATATCATCCAACTGATATCACTGCTGTAACCCAGCTGATAGCCTTGTTCTGTGGTTTTTAAATAGCGGTTGGCTTCGCCATGTTTTTTACCCGCCCGATACACAATGTAATCGGCGTTAAAACTGCTTAACGGTACGGTTTCAGCACTGGCGGCGCTGCAAAAGAGTGCCGTTATTACAACAAAAGGCGCCCATAAGCGCCAGTTAGTCTTCATCTTCATCATTGGCATAACCGTTGGCTGCTAATAAATTGCCATCTAACCATGCCTGATCTGAATGCTGTTGTAAACGGTTTTGGCAAAACCAGCGAACTACCAGCGGATAAATACGGTGTTCCTGTTCATGTACCCGCTCAGCGAGGCCTTGCGCATCATCATCGGCAAATACCGGCACCTTAGCCTGTAAAATGACCGGGCCACCATCAAGCTGTTCGGTAACAAAATGTACACTGCAACCATGCTCGCTATCACCTGCATCAATAGCGCGTTGGTGTGTAGTGAGGCCCTGATATTTAGGTAACAACGAAGGGTGAATGTTAAGCAGGCGGCCGTTAAAGTGTTGTACAAAAGCCGGCGTAAGAATACGCATAAAGCCGGCTAATATCACTAAATCAGGTTTGTGCTGCTCAATAGCATCTGTCAGTGCCAGATCGTATTGGTCGCGGCTGGCATAACTTTTATGGCTGAGTACCTGCGTGCTGATACCTGCTTCATTCGCCCGTACCAGCCCGTAGGCATTCGCTTTATTTGAAATCACGGCACTGACTTTACCAGGGATAAAACCACTGCTGCAGGCGTCAATAATGGCCTGCAGGTTTGACCCGCTGCCGGAAATCAGTACTACGATAGATTTCATCGGTTGCCTTATTCGTTAATAATAACCAGCTCATCGCCTGCCGCTGCAGACTGAATTTCACCCAGGTGCCATACTGTTTCACCGGCATCACGCAGTATGCTGATGGCCTGTTGCAGTTTGTCCTGCGGTACTACCACCAACATGCCCACACCACAGTTAAAGGTGCGGTACATTTCATGGCGGCTGATATTGCCTTGCTGCTGCAGCCAGTTAAAAATGGCTGGCCACTGCCAGCTATTACCATCGATAACGGCTTTGGTATTCTCCGGTAATACCCGCGGAATATTTTCCCAAAAACCACCACCGGTAATATGACATAACGCATGCACCGGGGTTTGCTTAAACAGGTTAAGCAGGTTTTTCACATAAATGCGGGTAGGCTCCAGCAGGTGGTCGGCCAGAGACTTGCCTTCAAGCAATGTATCCGGGCTTTGGCCGCTGACTTCCAGTACTTTACGAATTAACGAGAAACCATTGGAGTGTGGGCCGGAAGACGCCATGGCAATTAACTGATCGCCTGGTTTTACCTTACTGCCGTCGATAATATCGGCTTTTTCCACTACGCCAACACAGAAACCGGCAATATCGTAATCTTCACCGTGATACATGCCTGGCATTTCGGCGGTTTCGCCGCCAACCAGTGAACAACCAGACTGATAACAACCTTCAGCAATACCGTTAACTACAGCCGATGCAGTGTCAACATCCAGCTTGCCAGTGGCGTAATAATCGAGGAAAAACAGCGGTTCTGCACCCTGAACGACCAGATCGTTAACGCACATGGCGACTAAATCAATACCTACACCGTCATGACGTTTTAAGTCCATGGCCAGGCGTAGCTTAGTGCCTACACCGTCAGTGCCTGACACCAGTACCGGTTCTTTATAACCGGCCGGAATTTGGCACAGCGCACCAAAGCCACCTAAACCCCCCATAACCTCAGGGCGACGTGTGCGTTTGACTGCGCCTTTAATCCGCTCAACTAACGCATTACCTGCGTCAATATCAACTCCGGCGTCTTTGTAGCTTAACGATGTTTTCTGCTCGCTCACGGCAATCCTCGAATGACTGAAAGTGGAAAGGCTAAAAATTGGCGGCATTTTACCTGCTTAACGCCGCCGACAAAAGCCTTACTGCATAGCATTTGCCATGGCCTGCTTTACATAGTCATATAAACTGATGCTGTTGTCGCGGGTGATTTTATGGTAACACACTGAAGCAAATGGAAATTCTTTGTCATTCAGCCTTATATAAACAAAGGGCGCTTCGCTGTCAGTCTGATCATGCTGCCAGTGGCCGCCAACATTGGCGATAAACAACTCACCAATATAAGCGCCGAGAATGTTACATAACGTAAACACCACTTCAGCTGAATGACGTTGCTTTTGTTCACGGCTGTTTAATTCTGCCAGCAGAACATCAATCTGCTGCAGGCTGTCTATGCTGTGATCCAGCGTTAATTTGTGTTCTTCTGCGGCGTAGTTTACCGCGTCTGCGGCCGCAGCCTGCATTAAGTTGTTCAGTTCTTGTTGTTGCATAATTGCCTCAGGATTTTTGATGAGCTGCCAGAATTAACTGGCGTAATTGTTTACTGCCGGGGCCAAGTGTTTCCTCTTTCGGAGCTACCAGCGATATGGTCGTCATGCGCTCGCTGCTTTGGTTCAGGCTTAGTTGTATCAGAGTGCCACGGGCAATATAGTCTGTCACCATAAAATCCGGCAGCCAGCAAAACCCCAGCCCGAGTTGCAAAATTTCTATCGCTTCAAAAAAGTTATCTACCGTCCAGCGTTGTTCTGCCCGCAGCCAACCGGCATTTTCCTGCGGTTTTTGCGCAGTATCACGGATCACCAGTTGCAAATGCTGGCTTAGTTCATTTTGATCAATATGGTTTGCTATGGCCAGTGGATTCTGGCTGCCGGTAACCGGAATAAAGCGGGTGCTGCATAAATGTTCACCGAGGTAGCCTTTGGGAATAACCGACGAGGCGGCAATAACCAGGTCGGCCCGCTTTTGCAGGATTATTTCTGCTGTACCGGTAATAACACAGTCGATAAGCTGAATACGGCTGCCGCGGCTAAGCGGATAAAAAGCCGCCAGGGCTTCATTTAAAAAGCGTCGCGGGTAGGCCAGTTCTACCGCAATGCGAATTTCCGGCTCCCAGCCCTGATCAATATTGGCGGCCAGCAATTCCAGATCTTCCACTTGTTGTGTCAGCAAGCGCGAGCGGCGCAGCATCACTTCACCGGCTTCTGTCAGATAGGCTTTGCGGCCGCGCACTTCCAGCAGTTCAACACCAAGCTGGTTTTGCAATTTCGCTACGGCATGGTTTAGTGATGACTGGCTTTTATTCAGCAATTCAGCCGCCTGGGCATAGCCGCCGGCATCGACCACTGCCTGCAGTATACGCCATTGCTCCAGAGTTGAACGTGGACGATAAGGCATAACGGGTGTGCGCTCCTGTGGCGTTAAACGTTGGCGACAATCACCGCTCGAAGCGGTGCCGGATAGCCTTCTATGGTTTTACTATGATCAGTTGCATCGAGAAAATCAATTAAACTTTCGTTTTCCATCCAGTCGGTTTTACGCTGTTCATCTAACGTAGTGCGGTTTAAATCTACCAGCCTTACATTGCTAAAGCCCAGCCGCTGCAGCCAGTGTGTTAAGGCGGCTACGCTGGGAATAAACCAGACATTGCGCATTTTGGCATAACGCTCGCCGGGCACTAATACTGTATTTTCGTCGCCCTCTACCACCAGGGTTTCCAAAACCAACTCGCCACCGGGGCGCAGCTGGTTTTTCAGCTGCTGCAGAAAATCCAGTGGTGAGCGTCGGTGGTACAATACGCCCATCGAGAATAGGGTATCAAACTGCTTTAGCGCCGGCATCTCATCAATACCAATGGGGATCAGGTTTACAGCAGGATCAGGGTTAAAGTGTTTTATCGCCTGAAACTGGGCATAAAACAGCTGCGACGGGTCAATCCCCACCACAAATTCTGCCCCTTCGCCGCGCATACGCCACAGGTGATAACCACTGCCGCAGCCAACATCCAGTACAGTGCGGTGTGCCAGCGGCGCAATATGCGGTAGCACCCGATCCCATTTAAAGTCAGAGCGCCACTCGGTATCAATAGCAATACCATGAATATTAAACGGGCCTTTACGCCAGGGTTTTAACTGCTGCAGTAAGTAACGAATTTGCTGGGCTTCACCGCTGCTAATATCGTCTGCATTACCAAACCGTACCGCAGTTTTTAGCTCAACCATGCCGGGTGTGGTAGGTGGCAGATTGCTGATTACCTTTTGCCATTGTTTAAAATCGCCATGCAGGGCGTCTTTACTCCAGGTAGCCAGCTGTGCCGGTAATGTCTGCAGCCAGCTATGCAATTTACTGCTGGCCAGTTGGGCATAAAAAGGTGTGAAGTCGAGCATAGCTAACCTTATGTAAGAGCGGTCTTATTTAATCGCGACCATTGAGCAGAAGTTAAAACACTGAAACCATAGCGTCTGGCTGGTAAAACCGGCTTGTTGCAAGCGTTGCTGGTGTTCCTGCAGGGTATCCGGCTTCATCACATTTTCCAGCGCGCTGCGTTTTTGGCTGATTTCCAGCTCGCTGTAGCCGTTAGCGCGTTTAAAGTCGTGGTGTAACTCCACCAATAAGTCGTTCGTCTGCGCGTCTTTATTGATAAACTTTTCTGACAGGATCAACAAAGCACCCGGTTTTAAGCCCTGATATACGCGGCTAATCAGGGTATTACGGTCTTCTTTGGGTAAAAACTGCAAGGTAAAGTTAATGACCACTATAGCGGCCTGTTCAATCGGTTGCTGACGAATATCAGCCAGTTTTACCTCAACCGGTATATCAGAGCGAAACGCCAGCAAATGCCGCTCGCAACGCTCTACCATAGCACTACTGTTATCTACCGCGATGATCCTGCTGTTGACTACGCTGATATTGCGCCGCATTGCCAGTGTTGCGGCACCAAGCGAGCAGCCCAGATCGTAGTAATTACTGTCAGGCTGTTGAAAGCGGCCGCTTAACTTGCCAATGGTTTGGATAATAGTTTGATAGCCGGGTACCGAGCGCTGGATCATGTCGGGGAATACTTCAGCGACCTGATCGTCAAAACGAAAATCCTGAATATGAGCCAGCGGCTCGGCGAAAATAGCATCTTTTTGCATAAAAACTTGTCGGTAGAAAGCAGTGTAAGTGGCGCTATTTTACCTTAAATATCGCAAAACTACAGCAAACTGAATTGCTGCTCCCCTGGCCAGGGCGCGAGGCAGCTGTGGGCGTAAGTTAAATCCTGTGCAAACTGGCGGCATAGTTGTGGTGCTAAATGGTTATCCGGCGTATGAAAAAAGCAAAACGGGCTTTTGCCTTCATCGAGCCATTGCTGCACTTTAGTAAGCCATGGCTGATAAAACTGCCGGTTTACGGCCATATCATCAGTACCGATAAACCTTAACATAGGCGTTTGGCTGAAACTTATTGCATGCACCGGTACCCGGGGTTTTTTGGCCTGGGCATCAATTAACGCCTGAGTGGTTGCCGGCACAGAAAATAAGGCTCTGCTATCGATTACTACGCGCTCAGCGTGATAGTGCTGCAACATTTTGTGCAGCTGAATTTCATATTGGCCTTTGTCAAAAAAAGCCGGATGGCGTACTTCCAGCGCACAGCGGCACTGTTGGCTAATCTGTTCAACCAGTGTACTGATTTGGCCAAAGTCGGCCGGGCCTGTGCGTGCGGGCAGTTGCAGATGCACCAGCGCCAGCTTCTGGCCAAGTATAGCCATGCGTTTAAGCCAGTGTGCCAGTTGCACCAGGCTGTCTGCACCACCATGATGGCTGATGCGCTGCGGCACTTTTAAAGTAAAACGGTAGTGCTCAGGCGTGTCTTGTTGCCAGCGCTTTAATGTGTCATCTGATGGATCAGCATAAAAGGTGGTGTTGCCCTCAGCACTGTTAAAATAACGGGCATATTGCGGCAAAAAGTCGGTTGCTTTTGCGTCTGCAGTGTAGATCGCGTTTTTCCATTTTGGGTTGGCCCATACCGGGCAGCCGAGATATAACATAGCTGACTTGACCTTACTCCCGTGGCGGCGTACAACTAACAGACTAAGGCTGGGAAGCATAACATAATGATTGGTAAATCTATCTTAGCTTTGTTGCTGATGTTGTCGCTGGCACATACTTATGCGTCTGAAACCGGCTTACCTGCAAGGTTGCAGGTGGCGTTAAGTGCAGACACTTATCCTTATATGTTTACCAATCCTGACGGCGAAGTAGCCGGGCTGGCCGTTGATTACTGGCGCGAAGTGAGCCGCCAGGAAAACATTCAGATAGACTTTATTGCTGCCGATTGGCCAGACACTTTAAAACTGCTGCAACAAGGCGATGTGCAGTTACATGGCGCTATGGCCAGCACGCCAGAGCGCAGTGCCATGTTTAAGCTTACGGAGCTTAATATTGAGGCGTTTAGCAATATCTACGTCATGCGCGATTTAACCGGTGTTAACTCGTTAACAGACCTACAACCCTTCGTAATAGGTGTGGTAGAAAATACCGGCCATCTGGCGGCGTTAAAACAACAATTGCCGCAAGGCAACTTTATGTATTTTCCTAATATTACTGCCTTGTATCAGGCAGCTCTTGATGGAAAAGTGGCCGCTTTTACCGGTCTGGACCGGCTGCCTACGCAAGATCCCCGCTATGAAGAGCTTAACCGTAAGTTTCCTTTGTTCCGCCGTATTGCATTGCGCAAGATGGAGCTGGTATATGCGGTGCTGCCTGCCAATAAGCAGCTGGCACAACAGTTGGCTGAGGCAACTGCGCGGCTTAACCGTAGCTTTCTTGATGAGCTGGAAAGACGTTGGCTGGGAGTGCCTGCAGAGCAGGATACCTTGTTGCTTGGTGTGTCTATTGATAACCAGCCATATATGCATGTTTCGTTGCAGGGCGAGGCGCAGGGGCTGTTTGTTGATATGTGGCAATACTGGTCTGAGCAAACCGGCACAAAAATCGCTTTTGTACCAGACACTTCATTCAATAATCTGAGCAACCTGCAAAAAGGCCGGATTGATGTAGTGGTTGCTTTTCCTGACAACAAAGGCCTGCCCGACAATCTGCTGGATGCACATCAGCTATACAGTTTTAATTCAGAATTCTTCAGCCCGGCAAAATTGCAGCTAAAACAGTTAGACGACGCCAGTACCGGTAAAGTCGGGGTGTTCGAAAATTCGCCTTATGTAGCCGAGTTACAGATGCGCTATCCGCAATTGGAGTTTGTCAGGTACCGCACGCTGAATGAGATGCTGGACGCCTCGTTAAGCGAAGAGCTGCTGGGTTTTTTTGGTGCCTCTGCCACTATGCCAATGCGCTTACAGCAATTAAACGTTTGGGACAGTTTTAACCGGCTGGAATCAAGCAGTGTCAGTTCGCCTTTGTACAGCCTGGTCAGAGCGGATAAACCTGAGTTGGCAGAGCAGATCCGGCAAGGTTTTACCGCGTTGAAGCTGGACACGCTGATACAGGCAGAGCAGCGTTGGATCACGGATAAATCGCAATATTATTTTGCGGCTTTTCGCGACAAAGTACCGTTATCTTTTAAAGAAACCGACTGGCTGAGCAACCATAGTAAGCTGCGTGTTGGTATGCTCAGTGACTGGGCACCAATGGAATTTGTCGATGAGGATGGCAACCCGGCAGGTGTTACTGTTGATATGTTTAATTTACTCAGCAAGCGGATGAATATTGATTTTGACATCAACGTTTACAGCCAGTTCGACGTTATGCTGGCCGACTTACAGCAAAAAAAGCTCGACCTTATTGCTAATGTTTCGCAGCGGGACGATCGTAAAAGTTATGCCGTGTTTAGCGACGAGTTCTGGTCAATACAATGGGCGGCTCTCAGCCGCGGAGATGCGGCAACAGTGGTCAGTACCGCTGATTTGAATGGTAAACGGGTGGCAATATACAAAGACTATCAATTGGCTAAACACCTCAATGATGCTTATCCACAAATTGACGTAAAGCCTGTTGCTGACTTGCGTCATGGACTGGATCTTCTGCTGCAGCACGAAGTCGATTTTGTTATTGATTCCGTTGAAGCGGCCAGCGAAATGTTGCGCCAGACTGGCTATATGTATCTGCGCGTGCAGGTGCTGGATGATTTACCGTCTTACCCATCGTTGATTGCGGTACGCAATGATTACCAGCCGTTATTAGAGATCCTCAACAAGGGGCTGCGCAGCATCGGCCAGGCAGAGCGGCAGCAGTTGTATCAAAAGTGGTTTAGCTTTCAGATCACGCAGGGCATTAACAAAGCTCAGTTTAACCGCATGATGTGGCAAATCGGTGGCGCGGCATTGGCGTTGCTGACCTTTTTTGTGATCTGGAATTTGTCGTTGCGCAAAGAAGTACGCCTGCGCCGGCAAGCCGAACAAAAAATGCGTTTTATGGCCACTCATGATGATTTAACACAATTACCTAATCGTGGCCTGATTAAAGAGCGGATAGAGCAGGCTCTGTTACAACATGCCCGGCACAATGAAATTCTGGCGTTGTTATTTATCGACCTGGACGGTTTTAAAGAAGTAAATGATCTTTACGGCCATGATGTAGGTGATGAGCTGCTGCTAAAACTTGCTTTGATACTCAAAGACGCGGTCAGAAAAAGCGATACTGTGGCCCGTTTTGGCGGCGATGAATTTGTGGTGTTACTCACCGGCCTACTTAGCCGTGAAGATGCCGCCATTGTGGCAGAGAAAATTCTGCACCAGCTAAGCCAACCGGTAACCCTCTCGGTAGGTGAGGTTAAGATAGGTGCCAGCATCGGTATTGCCGTCTATCCGGATGATGGTACCGACAGTGCCAAATTGCTGAAAGTGGCCGACAGCCTGATGTACCGGGTTAAGCAGCAAGGCAAGAATCAGTATTGTTTTTCCCGTTCGGTGTTTTCGTAAGCGGGCAGTGACATTAGGCGTCATTTCTATATAATTAGCCGTCATTTTAGTACCGCTGATTAGCAAGGTAGAAGGAAGGTTTAATGCGTAGCCATTATTGCGGTTTATTAACCGCACAACATGTTGGGCAACAAGTGTCTTTATGCGGCTGGGTTAACCGGCGCCGCGATCTGGGTGGTTTAATTTTCTTAGACCTGCGCGACCGTGAAGGCATGGTGCAGGTGGTTTGCGACCCGGATTTAAAAGACCTGTTTGACGTTGCCTATACACTGCGCAATGAATTCTGTATTCAAATTAAAGGCCAGGTACGGGCGCGGCCGGATTCTCAGATTAACAAAGATATGGCCACCGGCGCAGTAGAAGTGTATGCCAGTGAGTTGGTTATTCTTAATAAAGCCGCACCGCTGCCGCTGGACTCCAACCAGAACAACAGCGAAGAGCAGCGCTTAAAGTACCGCTACCTTGACCTGCGCCGGCCACTGATGAGCGATCGGTTAAAGTTTCGCGCCCGCGTTACCAGCTTTGTACGTAACTTTATGGACAGCCACGGCTTTATGGATGTTGAAACACCCATTCTGACCAAAGCGACGCCGGAAGGCGCGCGCGACTATTTAGTGCCAAGCCGCACGCACAAGGGCCAGTTTTTTGCACTGCCACAATCACCGCAGTTGTTTAAACAATTGCTGATGATGTCAGGCCTGGACCGTTACTACCAAATAGTTAAATGCTTCCGTGATGAAGACTTACGTGCTGATCGCCAGCCGGAATTTACCCAGATTGATATTGAAACCTCTTTTATGAGTGCCGAGCAGGTCATGGCAGTGACCGAGCAGATGGTGCAACAGATGTTTAACCAGTTGCTGGGTGTCGATTTAGGCAAGATGCCTCGGATGCAATACTGGGAAGCGATGCGCCTGTATGGCTCAGACAAGCCGGACCTGCGCAACCCGATGCAGTTTGTCGATGTGGCCGATTTACTCAAAGACGTTGAATTTAAAGTGTTCTCCGGCCCGGCTAACGATGCCAAAGGCCGTGTAGTAGCCCTTAAAGTACCGGGCGCTGCCGAAAAAGTATCGCGTAAAGATATCGACAACTACACCAGTTTTGTCGGCATCTACGGTGCTAAAGGCTTAGCCTGGATGAAGGTGAATGATGTTGCAGCAGGCGCTGATGGCGTGCAATCGCCGGTTGCCAAGTTTTTAACACCAGACATTATTACCACTATTATTGCGCGTACCGGTGCCGCCAACGGCGATTTAATTTTCTTCGGTGCCGACAGCTACAAAGTTGTCTGTGAAGCCATGGGTGCGTTGCGCTTAAAGCTGGGTGAAGATTTAGGCATTACCCAGCCTGGCTGGAAGCCGCTGTGGGTAGTGGACTTCCCGATGTTTGAAGAAAATGACGACGGCAGTTTCTCGGCTGTGCATCACCCCTTTACCTCACCACTGGATACGGCGGCGTTTTTAAATACCGCCAATAGTGAACTTGAGCTGGGTAAACTGCTGTCTAATGCCTACGATATGGTATTAAACGGTACCGAGTTAGGTGGCGGTTCGGTGCGTATTCACACTGCTGAAGTACAAGCTAAAGTATTTACCTTATTGGGCATTAGCGATGAAGAGGCGGCAGAGAAATTTGGCTTCCTGCTCGAAGCATTAAAATACGGTGCGCCACCGCACGCCGGTTTGGCTTTCGGTCTGGATCGTTTAGTCATGTTAATGACTGGCGCTACGTCAATTCGTGATGTGATGGCGTTCCCTAAAACCGCCACTGCTGCCTGTCCGTTAACTGATGCCCCCGGCGCCGCTAACCCGGCGCAACTGGCTGAGCTGGGTATCGCAGTGGTGGCTAAAGCGCAATAAATTTTAATTTTACCTGCAACACCGTGGCAGCAATCTGGCTGCCACAATTAAGGAGTAACTGATGGCCGGCCATAGTAAATGGGCGAACATGAAGCATCGCAAAGCCCGTCAGGATGCGAAAAAAAATAAAATATTCACCAAAATTATCCGCGAGCTAACCGTCGCGGCCCGTTTAAACCCGGATGTTAGCGCCAACCCGCGGCTGCGTTTGGCGGTAGATAAAGCCCTGTCAGAAAATATGACCCGCGACACCATAGACCGCGCGATAAAACGCGGTGCCGGTGCCAGTGAGGGCGAAAACTACGAAGAGTTGGTATACGAAGGCTATGGCCCCAATGGTGTGGCGGTAATTGTTGAAACCATGACCGACAACCATAAACGTACAGTAGCCGATGTACGCCACGCTTTTACTAAAGCCGGCGGCAGCCTGGGTACCAGTGGCTCAGTAGCTTATTTGTTCAGTCGCCGTGGCGTACTGATATTTGCCCCTGGCGCAGATGAAGACAGCCTGATGGAAGCGGCACTCAATGCCGGTGCCGAAGATATTGTCAGTCATGATGATGGCAGCTTTGAAGTGCTGACTGCAGCAGAGCAGTTTAATGACGTGAAAGACGCGCTTATAGAAGCCGGTTTTATACCAGATAGCAGCGAAGTAACGTTAATACCTGCAACCCGCGCTGAGGTAGATGCTGATCATGTTGCAGCGTTTTTTAAATTGCTCGACCAGTTGGAAGACTCAGACGATGTGCAAAACGTGTATCACAATGCCGATATCAGTGACGAGCTGATGGCTGAGCACGGTTAAGCGTGGCGCAACAGTGAATATTATTCTCGGAATTGATCCGGGCAGCCGCTTAACCGGCTATGGCGTCGTGCGCCAGGTAGGCATGAAGTTTGAGTACGTCGCCAGCGGTTGTATCCGGCTGACCACCACCGATTTACTGCCTGAACGCTTGCTGGATATTTTCAATGGCGTCAGCGAAATTATCACTCAAACCCGGCCGACTATTTTTGCTATTGAGCAGGTGTTTATGGCGCGTAATGCCGACTCTGCTTTAAAGCTGGGGCAGGCACGCGGTGCGGCTATTGTGGCTGCTAAACATGCCGGGCTTGAGGTGTATGAATATTCAGCACGCCAGGTTAAGCAGTCGGTGGTCGGCACTGGTGCCGCCGACAAAGCCCAGGTACAACATATGGTGCGTACCTTACTTAAATTACCGGCTAACCCCCAGGCCGACGCTGCCGACGCGCTTGCAGTAGCGCTGTGTCATGGGCATACTCAACAGAGTTTAATCAGCTTGGCTGGCCAGGCGCGTAAGACCGTACGCGGCCGGCTACGCTAAGCGGATTTATCACCTTATTCTATAAGCAGACCTTATGATTGGACGTTTACGCGGTATTCTGCTGGAAAAGCAGGCACCGGATCTATTAATAGAAGTGGCCGGTGTTGGCTATGAAGTACAGTTGCCGCTGACCAGTTTTTATCAGCTGCCGGCTACCGGTGTTGAAGCCACTATTTATACCCATTTCGTTGTACGCGAAGATGCGCAGCTGCTGTACGGCTTTGTTAATCAGGCTGAGCGCGCGCTGTTTCGTCAGCTAATTAAAGCTAACGGTGTGGGGCCCAAACTGGCACTAACCATATTATCCGGTATGACAGCACAGCAATTTGTCCGCTGCGTGCAGTCAGATGATGTCAGCACCCTGGTTAAGTTACCAGGCGTGGGTAAGAAAACGGCAGAGCGTTTAGTGGTAGAAATGCGTGACCGGTTAAAAGACTGGGGCATTGCGCCGAACACGCCGGTTACCGATGGCTTAGTGTTACAGGACGATGACGCGATTTTCAGCCCGGAGCAAAGTGCCGAACAAGATGCCGCCAGCGCGCTGGTATCGCTGGGTTACAGCCAGTTGCAGGCCGATAAAGCTGTGCAAAAGGTTAAACAAAGCGGCATGAGCAGTGAACAGCTGATTAAAGCGGCGCTGCGGAGCATGATGTAAACCATGATAGAAGCTGATCGTTTAATTCAAACCAGTGCCACCCGTGAAGATGAGGTGATTGACCGGGCAATAAGGCCAAAAACCCTGGCCGATTACACCGGGCAAGAGCATGTCTGCCAGCAGATGGCGATTTTTATTGAAGCGGCCCGCGGGCGCGGCGATCCATTAGATCACCTGCTAATATTCGGCCCGCCGGGTTTGGGTAAAACCACGCTGGCGATGATTGTCGCCAATGAAATGGGTGTAAATATTAAAACTACTTCCGGCCCGGTGCTGGAAAAAGCCGGTGACTTAGCAGCACTGCTAACCAACCTTGAGCCAAATGATGTGCTGTTTATTGACGAAATCCACCGCTTAAGCCCGGTAGTGGAAGAAATCCTCTATCCGGCGATGGAAGACTATCAGCTGGATATTATGATAGGCGAAGGCCCTGCCGCGCGCTCTATTAAACTGGATTTACCGCCTTTTACCTTAGTGGGCGCAACTACGCGTGCCGGTGCCTTAACGTCACCACTGCGTGATCGCTTTGGTATAGTGCAGCGGCTGGAGTTTTATAAAGTGTCAGAGTTAACGCAGATTATTCTGCGCTCGGCGCATTTTCTTAATTTAGTGTTAGATGAAGCCGGAGCGGCAGAGATTGCCCGGCGCTCCCGCGGTACGCCACGTATTGCCAACCGTTTGCTGCGCCGTGTACGCGATTATGCCCAGGTTAAAGCCAATGGTGAGGTAACGGTAGAGATTGCATCGCAAGCGCTACTGATGGTCGACGTAGATGCCGAAGGCTTCGACTATATGGACCGTAAGCTTATTCTGGCTATTATAGAAAAGTTTATGGGCGGTCCAGTGGGTTTAGATAACTTAGCCGCTGCTATTGGTGAAGAGAAAGACACCATTGAAGATGTCATAGAGCCGTTCTTAATACAACAGGGCTTTATTCAGCGCACCCCGCGTGGCCGTATTGCCTCGCCACGGGCGTACCAGCACTTTGGCTTTGATCTGCCCAAAACAGACTAAGTTAAATGGAAGTATCCACTAACTGGCTGGTGCTGAAGCCAGCCGACAAGTTAAGGTGCAATACGAGCATAGTGTGCTATGTGAGTGTTTCGGACTGGCGCACCAGCGCTTTAATGCAGGCAACAACGCTGCAGTACGAGCCAGGACGTGGATAAAAAAAAGCCCGCTTAAGGAAGCGGGCAATGCAACAAGTTGAAGCAGTGCTTCAAAAATCCAGGGAACATGCTTAAACAGCAACAAAATTTGGTGATAACACAAATCTCGCTGCCAAATGATCTTCACTAAAGTGCGGTAACTTCTTGCCTCACTCTTGCGCTAGCTCAGAACACAGGTGCAATGATAAGGATTTCGAGTAATTACTTCAAACGAGAAAATTTAGCACCCAAGCATAAAAAAAACTAATGCTTGTGCACGGTGCCCTAGCATTAAATTTAACCAACCTCTGAAAGGGGTTCCTTGCAAGTGCAGTGTTCATCTGAGGTTAATCTTAAGCGTGGAAGATACAGCACATTACTTTTTATCGGGCTTCCATAGGTAGGTATTAGGCTAAGTGTATCTGGCATATAGGGTTAAATGAGGAATAAAAAATGTATTTTTTGCGGAACCTCACAAAATTATATGGGTCAACAGAAACAAATGAAAATTACAAGTAGCTGATGAAGAAAAATATAGTTGCCGTTCTGCTTGTCAGGCAATTGAGTTAGTGTGCCAGCTTACTTATCATATGCAGCAATTAAAGCGAATGCTCATGTCAGAAACAGTCTTTACATTCCCTGTGCGTGTGTACTATGAAGATACCGACGCCGGAGGAATAGTTTATTATGCTAATTATTTAAAATTTTTTGAGCGAGCGCGCACCGAATGGTTGCGCGCACTGGGTATTGAACAGGATTTGTTATTGTCAAATAATGTCGCTTTTGTTGTTACACAAGTTTTAATGGATAACAAAAAGCCAGCAAGATTTAATGAATTATTGACGGTCTCCAGCCAGATCAGTACCTTAAAGCGAGCTAGTATGGTTTTTGAGCAAAATATTCATAATGGTGCGGCGGAGTTGGTCTGTTCAGCACATATTAAAGTAGCCTGTATTTCATTACAGGAGATGAAGGCCAGGGCTTTTCCGGCCGAAGTGTCAGAGGTGTTAGCGCGTGGCAGGTGAAATTTCTATTTTAAGTTTGTTGATCGAAGCCAGTTTTGTTGTGCAACTGGTCATGCTGATTTTACTGGCGATGTCAGTAATGTCATGGACTATGATTTTCCGCCGCCGTAAAGCCTTAAGTGAAGCTGTGGTTGAAGCGAAGAAATTTGAAGATAAGTTCTGGTCGGGTGTCGACTTAGCTAAATTGTATAACGAAGTCAGTGCCAGAGCATCAAACAATGGTTTAGAAACCCTGTTTAAAGCCGGTTTTAAAGAATTTGCCCGCTTGCATAAAACTAACAGCCGTCAACCTGCGGCAGTAATGGAAGGCACTCAGCGCGCAATGCGTGTTGGCCTGTCCCGCGAGGTAGAGCGGTTGGAGATGCACTTACCGTTTTTAGCCACTGTTGGCTCTATCAGTCCTTATATCGGTCTGTTCGGCACGGTATGGGGTATTATGAACTCATTTATCGCCTTAGGTGCCGTAGAGCAAGCTACGCTGTCTATGGTAGCACCGGGTATTGCTGAAGCACTTATTGCCACGGCGATTGGTTTATTTGCTGCGATTCCGGCGGTAATTGCCTATAACAAGTTTTCCCATCAGGTTGAAATGCTTGAAAGCAGCTATGCCAACTTTGTTGAAGAGTTTGCTAATATTCTGCACCGGCAGGCTGTATCTAACGGCGGAGAAGCTGCCTGATGTATGTACGTAAAAAACGTCGTCTGAAGGCTGAAATAAACGTAGTGCCTTATATCGATGTTATGTTGGTGCTGCTGGTTATTTTTATGGTAACAACACCGTTGATTACTCAGGGTGTGAAGGTAGAGTTGCCTAAATCTGCGGCAGAGCCTATAAAGCAGATGCAAGAAGGTAAAACACCGCTTGTGGCTACGGTAGACCAGGATGGTTTGTACTATTTTGAGAAGGACGGCAAACAGCAAGGCCCATTTACTGCGGCTGAGTTAACTGTTGAAGTAGCCAGTTGGTTGAAAATAGAACCGGGTACGCAAGTGATAGTAAAGGGTGATCGTAAAGTTAGTTATGACGCTGTTATCCGCCTGATCAATGTGCTTAAAGGTGCTGGTGCACCTTCTGTTGGACTGATGACAGATAACGTGGATTCAAATTAAAATGGCTGTTGCAATAGATCCACAACTGGCAAAGTCGCTTGGCCTGCATCTGGCTATAGTGATAGTGCTGGTTTTTGGCGCAGATTTTTCCAGTACACCTGAAATGGTGAGTGTTAGTCTGGAGTCTGAAGGTAAAGCGCCAATTGAAGCCGTTGCGATAGATCAACAGCAGTTAAACAGCCGGGTGCAGCAAATGCAGCAGGAGCGTGACAACGCCCGTGCGGCAGAAGAAAAACGCATTCGTGATTTAGAGCGCCGGGCACAGCAGGCAGAAAGAAACCGTGCTGAAGAAGAGGCGCGTTTAAAGCGGGTAGCGGCGGAAAAACGCCAGGCAGATGAAGAGGCGCAAAAGTCCAGAGCCGCAGCTGCAGATGCGAAAAAGCAACAGGAACAGGAAGCCGCTAAAGCGCGCGAAGCAGAGCAAGCCAGAATAGCGAAAGAGCAGGAACGGAAAAAAGCAGAAGATGCTGCTAAAGCCGCTGAACAAAAGCGTAAAGCTGAGCAGGAAGCAGCAGAGAAAGCTGCTGCTGAAAAAGCTGCAGCGGAGAAAGCTCGTCAGGCTGCAGAAGCTAAAGAACGTGCTGAACAGGAAAGAGCCATACAAGAACAGATGGCGAAAGAAGCTCAGGCCCGTTCAGCAGCCAGAGCAAGGCAAGCGGCAACAGAAGTGCAGCGCTATACCGCGTTGATCCGCGATGCTGTGCAGCGTAATTTGTTAGTTGATGAAAGTATGCGTGGCCGGTCGTGCCGGATAAATATTCGCTTAGCGAGTAATGGTTTTGTTACCAATGTTGGCGTTATTAGCGGTGACAAAACAGTATGTGACGCCGCTGTACGGGCGGTAAACCGCGCAGGTACTTTACCTGTGTCGCCAGACCCGGATGTGTATAACCAGTTGAAAGACATTAACTTAACGGTGAGTCCAGAATTTTGATTATGTTTAAATTGTTCAGAAATGCAGTTGTTATTATATCGCTGATGTTAAGTACGGTTGCCCAGGCATCATTAGAAATTGTGATTACCGAGGGTATCGACTCTGCCAGACCGATCGCAATACTGCCATTTACCTTTAAAGGTGCCAATTTACCTAAAGAGCGGATAGATGAAGTCATAGCTGCTGATCTGATGCGCAGTGGCAAATTTAGCCCGCTGGCCAGTATAAAAATGCCGCAGCGGCCACCAACTTCGGCACAAATTGACTACGCTGCCTGGGCGCGCGAAGGTGTTGAAGCTATTGTAATTGGCCAGATAACAGAAATAGGTATTGACCGTTATACCGTTAGCTTTGAACTGATTGATGTATTAAAGGGCAGTAACAGCGCAGATCGACAGTCATTAAACGCTGGGCGTTTAACCGGCAGTAATGCCCACATCCTTGATAGCCGTGAAACTACTATCAATGGTAGCCAGTTCCGTCAGTACGCCCACCGTATCAGCGACATAGTATATGAAAAGCTGACCGGCGAGCGCGGCGCGTTTTTAACCAAAATTGCCTACGTATTGGTAAATCGCAACCAGCAGTTCCCTTACCAACTGGTTGTTGCTGATTATGATGGTGTAAATGAACAGGTGTTACTGCGCTCAAAAGAGCCGTTAATGTCGCCAAGCTGGTCACCTGATGGAACCAAGTTGGCCTATGTAACATTTGAGAAACGCCAGTCACAGATCTATATTCAGGATATTTATAGCGGACGTCGTACTATGTTAAGCAGCTCACCGGGGATTAACGGTGCGCCAACATGGTCGCCGGACGGTAAGCGCTTGGCCCTGGTGCTGTCGAAAGACGGTAATGCTGAAATCTACTTGATGGATGTAGCTACTAAGGCATTAACGCGAGTAACAAATCATCGTGCTATCGACACTGAACCGTCGTGGTCACCTGATGGTAAGGAGCTGCTATTTAGTTCGGAGCGAGGTGGCAATCCGCAACTTTATAGCGTAAATTTGTTAACGGGTGCGACCAGACGTTTAACCTTTGAAGGTGAAATGAACCTGGCGGGCTCTTACACTCCGGATGGAAATTCGGTTGTAATGGTGAATCGCACCAGAGGGCAGTATCACATTGCAAAAATGGATCGTCAGACCCGTTTTCTGCAAGTGTTAACAAAAACAAATCTGGACGAGTCACCCAGCGTGGCGCCAAATGGTTCTATGATTATTTATAGTACCACTCATGGTTCTTCGCAGGTGTTAGCACTGGTTTCTATGGACGGTCGTTTTAAAGCGCGTCTGCCGGCGGTAGAAGGGCAAGTTAAGTCTCCGTCGTGGTCGCCTTTTTTATAAAAGAAAAGCGTTATTACATTTAAATACTAAGGACAACATTATGAAATTAAATAAAGTGTTAAAAGGTTTATTGATCGCATTACCAGTGCTGACCATGGCTGCTTGTAGCTCAACTTCTTCAACTGATGCATCTGATGCTGATACTTCAGGCGTTGGTCGTGAAACTGTACAAGTTGATACTGCCAGCCAAACAGCAAGCCCTGCTGAGCAGTTGCGCCAGAAGCTGGAAGCTCTGCGTCAGGAAAACACTGTTTACTTCGATTTTGACAAAGCGACTGTGCGTCCAGAGTTCATTGAAGTACTGCAGGCTCACGGTGCTTTCTTAACGGCTAACCCAAGTGTTCGCGTTACTGTTGAAGGCCACACTGACGAGCGCGGCACTCCAGAATACAACATCGCCCTGGGCGAGCGTCGTGCTATTTCTGTAGTACAGTACCTGCAAAACCTGGGTGTTTCTGCCGGCCAAATCTCTACTGTTAGCTACGGTGAAGAAAAGCCAGCTGATACTTCACGTGGTGAAGCAGGCTTTGCTAAAAACCGTCGTGCAGTGTTAGTCTACTAATCCAGACTCATTACTATATTGATACGCATGACAGTAAAATATACTCTGCTTACAGCGATAACACTGGCACACGCCAGTGTTATCGCAAATCCGGCGCCGGTTACTGATATTAACCGCAACCGATCTGCTATTAGCACTACTCAACAGGCTCAGCCTGCGGGTTCAATGGAACAACGCTTAACTGCGCTTGAGCGTATTGTTGAAGCAAGATCAGATGCACAGCTTCGTTTAGCACAACAGTTACAACTGTTGCTGGATGAAGTCAGTGAGCTGCGCGGAGTAACTGAAACACATACGTATCAGCTTGACGAAATCCTGCAGCGTCAGCGTGATATCTATCAGGAAATAGACCGGCGTGTCAGTGCTATACAGACAACGCCGTCTGCCAATATACCGACAATACCTGCTAATACCTCAGCACCTGCTGCGGGGGCCGCAGTGTATTCATCTGATGTTTCTGAAAATGAAGCCTATGATAAAGCGGTAAACATGGTACTGAAAGAACGCCGCTATGACGCAGCAATTCCTGAGTTCGAAAGCTTTATCAAGAGTTACCCTGATTCAGGCTATGCGCCTAACGCACACTATTGGCTGGGACAGTTGTTATTTAACAATAATGAACTGGCTAAAGCGAAGACGCATTTTGAGCGGGTAGTGAAGAACTTCCCGGATTCCGGTAAAGTGGCCGATGCCTTATTAAAATTAGGGCAGGTGGCAGAGCGCGAGAACGACAAAAATACAGCACTGCGATATTATCGCCAGCTGCTGGAAAAACAGCCCAACGCTACTTCAGCGAAGCTGGCGCAGGATAGGATCAACGCACTTAAATAATGCAAACCCGGCTTAGGCCGGGTTTTTTCTGCAAGCTAGAATACCTCTAAACGCTGGCATTTTGAGCAGTCAGACCACATAGGCGTGGTTTTTAACACTTTTTGGTTGCACAAAAGCCGTAAATCAGTAAGATATGCGTCCGCGGTTAGGGTCATTAGCTCAGCTGGTAGAGCAGCGGACTTTTAATCCGTTGGTCGATGATTCGAATTCATCATGACCCACCAACCGCGCAAACTTTGCTATCGAAATGGGCCATTAGCTCAGCTGGTAGAGCAGCGGACTTTTAATCCGTTGGTCGATGATTCGAATTCATCATGGCCCACCACTTCGATAACCCTGTTTGGGCCATTAGCTCAGCTGGTAGAGCAGCGGACTTTTAATCCGTTGGTCGATGATTCGAATTCATCATGGCCCACCACTTTTCTTCGTTTTTCCTGCATGGGTCATTAGCTCAGCTGGTAGAGCAGCGGACTTTTAATCCGTTGGTCGATGGTTCGAATCCATCATGACCCACCATGCCATCATACTGTATTTTCTCAATTCGCAGCGCTATAATAGCCGCCTTTTAAAGCCCAGCAGGTAAGCCCTATGGAACAGACGTTGTATTTCACAGAGCAAGACTTTGCCTTTCCGAAAAAGCCACTGCCACTGAGCGGTGACGAAAAGCAAGCCTATAAAGACCGTATCAAAACCCTGTTACAGCAAAAAGACGCCGTGCTGGTAGCCCATTATTATACGGATCCGGAAATACAGGCGCTGGCAGAAAAAACCGGTGGCTGCGTATCAGACTCATTAGAAATGGCCCGTTTTGGTAATGAGCATCCGGCGAAAACGCTGATCGTCGCCGGCGTAAAGTTTATGGGCGAAACAGCAAAAATTCTTACGCCCAACAAAACGGTGTTAATGCCCACGCTGGATGCTACCTGTTCACTGGACTTAGGCTGCCCGGCAGAGCCATTTTCAGCCTTTTGTGATGCTCACCCTGATCGCGTAGTTGTGGTGTATGCCAATACCTCTGCAGCGGTAAAAGCCCGCGCCGACTGGGTAGTAACATCATCGATCGCATTGGATGTGGTCGACTACCTTGATAGCCTGGGTAAAAAAATTCTTTGGGGTCCGGATAAACACCTGGGTGCCTGGGTACAAAAGCAAACCGGTGCCGATATGTTATTGTGGAACGCCGCTTGTATCGTACACGATGAATTTAAAGCTAATGCTCTGGTTGAGCTGAAAAAACAGTATCCCAATGCTGCTGTGCTGGTGCATCCGGAATCGCCAGACAGCGTAGTACAACTTGCAGACGCAGTAGGTTCTACCAGCCAGCTGATTAAAGCCAGCCAGACGCTGCCTAACGACACCTTTATTGTGGCTACTGATAAGGGCATCTTTTACAAGATGCAGCAGCAGATGCCCGGCAAGACCTTTATTGAAGCGCCAACCGGCGGTAACGGCGCCACGTGCAGAAGCTGTGCACATTGCCCCTGGATGGCAATGAATGGCTTAAAAGCGATTGAGGCGGCCCTGACAGACACTACCGGCCATGAAATCTTTGTCGATGCCGCGCAGCGGGAAAAAGCTCTGGTACCACTAAACCGCATGCTGAACTTTGCAAAAGAGCTGAAAACACAGGTAAAAGGCAACGCTTAATCTGCTTTTAGCCTGATGTGTATAAAAAGCAGGCATAAACAAAGTACTACTGCATATAACAGTTGCAGCGCGCGGTGAATTTCCCTAGTATAGCCGCGCTTGCAACGCAAGTTCCGGAGAGATGGCTGAGTGGCTGAAGGCGCACGCCTGGAAAGTGTGTTTAGGTTAACCCCTAACGAGGGTTCGAATCCCTCTCTCTCCGCCAGATTAAAATAAAAAACCCGAGCCAAAAGCTCGGGTTTTTTATTTTAACGCGGTGAGCGAGGTCTTGGTTCGAACCCTGAGTTCGACCAATTCTCCCGGAGAGAATTGGAACGCACTTTAGTGCGGCCCCGAAGGGGTGGAGGGCAGGAAGCCCGGAATAATCCCTCTTGCTAACATCCAAAAGCTGCCTGTATTACCCACTTCAACTAGCCCGATATTGCCAAATGCGTTAAATTAGCGCACATCACCTGTCAGGCTCTGTGCCAACTGCGTTACATAACATTAAAACGCGTGCGATGCGCGTTAAAAGGACACTCCGCTGTATGCTGCAAGACATCAAAAAAACACTCTGGGCTACCGCCGATAAGCTACGTGCAAACGTCGATGCGGCTGAGTACAAGCACTTAGTGCTGGGCTTAATTTTCTTAAAGTTTATTTCAGATTCCTTCGCCGGCCGGCGCAGCGAGCTGCTAAAACGTCTGCAAGATCCAAGTGACGAACTGTATTTTGCCGGTGCCAGCGAGGACGCTCTGACTGCTGAGCTTGAAGATCGTGATTACTTTAAAATGGTGAACGTGTTCTGGGTGCCGGAGAACGCGCGTTGGGAAGCGCTGCGCGCTAACGCTAAGCAAACCGATATCGGCAAACGAATTGATGACGCGCTTGCCGCAATAGAGCTGGAAAACCCCACCTTAAAAAACATTTTAGATAAACGCTACGCCCGCGCGCCGCTGCCTGACGGCAAGCTGGGCGAGTTGGTAGACCTTGTATCTACCATCGGTTTTGGTGAAGACCAAAGCAAAGCGCGCGATATTTTAGGCCAGGTATACGAGTACTTTTTAGGCCAGTTTGCCAGTGCTGAGGGTAAAAAGGGTGGCCAGTTTTATACGCCGCAATCTATTGTTAATACCCTGGTGAACGTGCTGGACCCGCATCAGGGTAAGGTGTATGACCCCTGCTGCGGCAGTGGCGGCATGTTTGTACAATCGGAAAAGTTTATTGAAGCGCACGGCGGTAAGCTTGGCGATGTATCCATTTACGGCCAGGAGTCGAACCCCACCACCTGGCGCCTGGCGGCGATGAACCTGGCCATTCGTGGTATCGACTTTAACTTAGGCAAAGAGCCAGGCGACACCTTTACCAAAAACCAGCACCGCGATTTACGCGCCGACTACATCCTGGCCAATCCGCCGTTTAATATCAGCGACTGGTGGCACGGCAGTTTAGAAGGCGACCCGCGCTGGGTGTACGGCGCGCCGCCACAAGGCAATGCTAACTACGCCTGGCTGCAACATATGTTGTATCACTTAAAACCCACAGGCCGGGCCGGTATTGTGTTGGCCAATGGCTCTATGAGCTCCAGCCAGAATAGCGAGGGCGACATACGCCGCGCCATGGTCGATGCCGATGTGGTCGAGGTAATGGTAGCACTACCGGGCCAGCTGTTTTTTAACACCCAAATCCCGGCTTGTTTATGGTTTTTAGTTAAACAAAAGCAGCAGCGCAAAGGCGAAGTGCTGTTTATCGACGCCCGTAAACTGGGCAAGATGATTAGCCGCGTGCAAAGCGAGTTAGACCAAGCGGCTATCGACCGCATTGCCAATACCGCCAAAGCCTGGCGCGGTGAAGATATGACTGGCATTGAAGGCTTTGAGCAAGGTTACACCGACATCCCTGGCTTTTGCCGCAGTGTACCACTTTCTGAGATTGCTGAGCACGGCCATGTGTTAACGCCAGGTCGCTATGTTGGTGCGGAAGCAGTAGAAGATTGCGACGACGCCTTTGCCGATAAAATGACCATGCTTACCGAAAAGCTTGGTGAGCAAATGGCGAAAGGCGCAGAGCTAGACCAGTTAATCCGCCAGAAGTTAGGAGGGCTGGGGTATGAGTTCTGAGTGGCCGTTAATTAAGCTTTCCGAGCTGATTAAGATCAAGCATGGATTTGCGTTTAAAGGTGAGTTTTTCAGTGATGAGCCCACAGAGCTACAGTTGACTACTCCGGGGAACTTTTCAATTGGTGGAGGTTTTCAAGCGGGAAAGGGTAAATATTACTCAGGGCCGTACGAGGAAGAGTACGTTCTACAGCATGGTGATTTAATCGTTACCATGACTGACTTAAGTAAAGCGGCCGATACTCTTGGATTTGGTGCGATCATTCCAAATATTCCTAATATTGTTTGGCTTCATAACCAGCGTGTTGGATTGGTTCAAATTAAACCAAAAGCGCCCATTGTGTTAGAGTTTTTACATTATCTACTGAGATCTAGTGAATACCGTCACTGGGTTGTTTCTACTGCCACAGGTTCTACGGTTAAACACACATCGCCAGGAAGAATTTGTGATTTTGAATTTCGGTTACCACCTAAATGTGTTCAAGTTGAGATTGGTAGAATTCTCACTTCCCTCGACGACCGCATAACCCTACTACGTGAAACCAACGCCACCTTAGAAGCCATCGCTCAGGCGCTGTTTAAATCCTGGTTTGTCGATTTTGACCCGGTGCACGCCAACGCGGGCACACAAGCCCCCAGCCAGCCTGCCGAAATACAAGCGCTATTCCCCTCCCGCCTGGTGGAATCAACGCAGGGGTTAATACCTGAGGGGTGGGAGATCTGCTCTGTCGAAGATATTGCGGAGCGAGTCGGCATGGGGCCTTTTGGTTCAAATATTAAGGTTTCAACCTTTGTGGAAACTGGTATTCCAGTTATCAGTGGTCAACATTTGAAGCACTATTTGGTGGAAGATAATACTTTCAACTTTATTACTGAAGACCATGCTTTAAAACTTTCAAAGTCTTGTGTTTATGCTGGCGATGTTATTTTTACTCATGCCGGAAGTATTGGTCAGGTTTCGTTGCTTCATCGCGATTCACGCTATCAGAAATACGTTCTATCACAACGACAATTTTTTCTTCGCTGTCAGCAGGATAAGATGGCCCCAGAATGGATGACCCAATATTTTAAATCGCTTGGCGGTCAGCATCAGCTTCTGGCAAATACTTCACAAGTGGGAGTACCGTCAATTGCTAGACCGGTCAGTTATTTGCGGTCTATTAAATTCGTAAAGCCCCCCATAGAGTTGGTTAACAAGTTTGCTGAAACAGCTGATGTTTTAAACTCAAAATCAATGGCCTTAAGACAACAAATAAGTAACCTCACTCAAATTAGAGATACTTTATTGCCTCGCCTAATTTCTGGCCAGTTGCTTTTGCCAGAGGCTGAAGCTGCTTTGGAGGAGGTTATCTAATGCCAATCGAAAGGGAATTTGTATTTAGAGCTTTATTGCAGCATAACTATTTGCCGTTAACCCGACCAAATAAAGAAGAGTTACCGCCGCTTTTTACGTCTGCTAGTTTCAGTGAGCAGGCAACGTTAGCTTTAGATGCTCTCGCTCTTCGTCAACACGGCAAAGGGTACGATCAACTTGATTACAAGCTAACACGCTTTAATGGCGTTACTAGGGTACTGTCAATTCCGCATCCACACCCATACGCTAAGCTTTGTAAGAAGATAAATGACAATTGGCAGCACTTGTCATTCATAGCCGAAAACCCGAACAGCAAGATTTTTCCTGAGCCTCACGACGATGGCCGTATCATCATCATGACTGGTTATGGTGGGCCGATACACAAAGCGCATTCTGAGCTAAATAGAGCATTCGGTAAGCGCTTTCGGGTGTCTACTGACATTGTAAATTGTTTTCCCAGCGTATATTCCCACGCTATACCTTGGGCATTGGTAGGGCTTGATTTCGCAAAACAAAACCGTGGCCATGCAGAGTGGTTTAATCAAATCGATAAAGCTGTTAGAGATTGCAAACGCGGAGAAACTCAAGGTATTGCGATTGGTCCTGCAACATCTAACATAATATCCGAATGTATATTTGCCCGAATTGATGAAGCCCTGCACACGGAGTTTGAGTTTGTCCGTTTTATTGATGACTATATCTGTTATTGCGAAACCGAAGACCAGGCACTTAATTTTGTATGGCGCTTAGAGCAAGAGGCTGCAAAATTTAAACTTCACTTGAATGCCCGGAAAACAGAACTAGTCAGGTTGCCGCAACCAACAGTTGCGCCGTGGCTTATTGAGCTAGCAGATCGTCAGCCTACTGAAAATGCAAGTTCTATGGAAGTATTTCGGTATTTGGATTTTGCGGTACAGCTTTCAGAAAAGTATCCTGATTCCAGCGTATTAAAATATGCGCAACAGCTATCGATAACGCAGGGCATTTTTTATTCGAAACTGTTAATCCCATCAATTATTTATTGAGCATTGCATTTCATCGGGTTGAGATTTTGCCACTGCTTTCTAAGCAATTAGAAAACGCATATATGCGTTCAGGTGAAAACTTTCATGACGTTACGGGTGTGAATGACAAGCTGATCCAAATTTTACGTGAAAACGTGAAATACCAACGATCAGATGGTATGGCGTGGTCTTTGTATCACTTAGGGCGTTTCGATGTTCCAATTGAATTGCAGCTTGCGGAGACAGTACTCAATACCACTGACCCATTAGCTATCAGCGCACTTTACTGGGGCTATCAACAGTTTAGGCCACAAGTGATTGCATATTGTCAAAGCCTCGACGCTAATGATCTCTATGAGCTGGACAAACACTGGTTGCTTTTATACCAAGTATTTTTGGATGGTGGTATTGCTAACCCTTACCAAGATCAGGTCTTTGAGACGCTTCAACAACATCAAGTGACGTTTATGATGGACAAGCAACAACTTCAGCCTGAAGTGCAAGAACAATTTGATTTTGGTGTTGATGAGTAGTTTGCATTACGCTGATTTACTTGATTTTAAAACTACAACAAGGTATCAAACATAAGTTGCAGCAGGTTGGCTGATTTAGGGACGATGCATGACAGAAGACCAGTTAGAGCTGGAAGTGCTGGGGTGGTTAGCTGAAATAGGCTACACACCCATTAATGGTTATGACATTGCCCCTGATGGCCCTTTTGCCGAGCGTGCCGATTATGTGCAGCCGCTGCTGCTTGAACGTTTAAAAGCCGCCATTGCCCGGTTAAACCCGCATATTCCGCTGGTGGCGCGTGACGATGCCATTGCCCAGCTAAAAGAGTTGGGGATACCAGCGCTGTTATCTGCCAACCGGCGCTTTCATAACTTGCTGCTAAGCGGCGTGCCGGTGCAATACCAGAAAGACGGTGAAACCCGTGGCGACTTTGTCCGGCTGATTGATTGGGAAAATAGCCCTGGCAGTAACGAGTTTTTAGCCGTAAAGCAATTTACCCTTAAGGGCCCCAAACATAGCCGCCGGCCGGATGTGATTTTGTTTATTAACGGCCTGCCGCTGGTGCTGATAGAGCTGAAAAATCCGGCCGATGTGAACGCTGATATTTGGAAGGCGTTCGACCAAATACAAACCTATAAAGAGCAAATACCCGATGTATTTCAGTACAACGAAATACTGCTCATCAGTGACGGCTCAGAAGCGCGTATGGGCTCGCTTTCGGCCAATGCCGAGCGATTTATGCAGTGGCGCACCATTGATGGCGTAAACCTTGATCCGCTGGGCCAGTTTAACGAGCTGGAAACCATGCTGCGCGGCGTATTTTCGCCGGAGTACCTGCTGGATTATCTGCGCTTCTTTATACTGTTTGAAGACGATGGCACCTTGGTGAAAAAGATTGCCGGGTACCATCAGTTCCATGCCGTGCGCTCTGCTATTGGGCAGGTGGTAACGGCATCGCGTCAGGATGTGCAGGCCAACAGGAAAGGCAAAGGCGGTGTGGTATGGCACACTCAGGGCAGTGGTAAAAGCATTACCATGACCTGCTTTGCCGCACGGGTGATGCGCGAAGCAGCAATGGAAAACCCCACTATTGTAGTGATCACCGACCGTAACGACTTAGACGGCCAGCTGTTTGGCGTATTCTCGCTGGCGCAGGATTTACTGCGTGAGGAGCCGGTGCAGGCCGATACGCGGCAAGATTTACGCGAAAAACTCGGCAACCGGCCCTCGGGCGGTATTATCTTTGCCACTATCCAAAAGTTTGCCCCAGGTGCTGATGAAGATAAATTCCCGATGCTGTCTACCCGGCATAATATTGTAGTGATTGCTGATGAAGCGCATCGTACCCAGTATGGCTTTGAAGCTAAGCTGAAAGAAAAGGTACAGCCAAATTTAGCCGCCGAGCCTGAGGCCCCAGATTACAACGGTAAAAAGCAGGTTAAACACAACGTGTATCAGGTAGGCTATGCCCAGCATCTGCGGGATGCGCTGCCCAATGCTACCTTTGTAGCCTTTACCGGCACGCCGGTTTCTAGTGAAGACCGCGATACCCGTGCCGTGTTTGGTGATTATATTCACATTTATGATATGCAACAGGCGAAAGAAGATGGTGCTACAGTGGCCATTTACTATGAATCGCGGCTGGCAAAACTCAGCCTGAAGCAAGAGCAACTGCCGCAAATTGATGATGAAGTGGATGAGCTGTCTGAAGATGAAGAAGAGGGCCAGCAAGATAAGCTGAAAAGCAAATGGGCCGCACTGGAGCGTATTGTCGGTGCCGAGCCGCGCATTAAGCAGGTGGCACAAGATTTAGTCGCGCACTTTGACGAAAGAAATGAAGCCCAGCAGGGCAAAGCTATGGTCGTTGCCATGAGCCGTGAGATCTGTGTGCACTTGTATAACGAAATTGTGGCGCTTCGCCCCGAGTGGCATAACGACGATCCAGAGCTTGGCGGCATTAAAGTGATAATGACCGGCTCTGCCAGCGATAAGGCGCTGCTACGGCCGCATATTTACCCTAAACAAGTAAAAAAGCGGCTGGAAAAGCGCTTTAAAGACCCAGCCGATCCGCTGCAATTGGTGATAGTACGGGATATGTGGTTAACCGGCTTTGACGCGCCTTGCGTGCATACGCTGTATGTCGATAAACCCATGAAAGGCCATAACCTGATGCAGGCCATCGCCCGGGTGAACCGGGTGTTTAAAGACAAGCAAGGCGGCCTGGTGGTGGACTATATTGGCATAGCGAACGAGCTTAAGTCTGCCCTGAAGGAATACACCGCCAGTAATGGCCGTGGTAAACCCACCGTAGATGCGGCTGAAGCCTGGTCATTACTGGAAGAAAAGCTCGATGTGCTGCGCAGCATGATGCATGGTTTTGATTACAGCGACTTTGCCATCAGCAGCCATAAGCTGATGGCTGGCGCGGCAAACCATATTTTAGGCATTAAAGACGGCAAAAAACGTTTTGCCGACACCGCCCTTGCCATGAGCAAAGCTTTTAGCCTGTGCTGCACATTGGATGAAGCCAAAGCGGTGCGTGAGGAGGTGGCGTTTTTGCAAGCGGTTAAGGTGTTGCTGACCAAGCGCGACATTAGCGCTAAAAGACGCAGTGACGAAGAAAAAGAGCACGCTATCCGGCAAATTATTGGCAATGCGATCGTCTCGGAGCAGGTGGTCGATATTTTTGATGCCGTGGGATTAGAAAAGCCGAATATTGGGCTGTTAGACGATGATTTCCTGGCAGAAGTACGCAACCTGCCCGAACGCAATCTGGCGGTTGAGCTTTTAGAACGCTTACTGGAAGGTGAGATTAAAAGCCGCTTTGCCAGTAACGTGATCCAACAAAAGAAATTCTCGGAGCTTCTAAGCAACGTAGTAAACCGCTATCAGAACCGCAGCATTGAAACCGCTCAGGTAATGGAAGAGCTGGTTGAGATGGCGAAGAAATTCCGTGAAGCGGCCAGGCGTGGCGATGATTTGGGCCTGAATGATGATGAGATTAAGTTCTACGACGCCCTGGCCAACAACGAAGCCGCTGTGCTGCAGCTTGGCGATGAAACGCTAAAGAAAATCGCCCACGAGCTAACTGATAACTTGCGCAAGAATATCAGCATCGATTGGAGCAAACGCGAAAGCGTGCGCGCCAGCCTGCGCCTGATGGTGAAGCGCATACTACGCAAATACAAATACCCGCCAGATATGGCAGACGACGCTGTACAGCTAGTGTTGCAGCAAGCTGAGGCGCTTGGGGAGGAGTGGGTGTGAACAGTTTCTATAAAGCGCCAAGAAATTCAATTCTAGTGAATAAGGAGAGCAGACATTTGAAAATCGTTGCAAGTTTGAGCGAAAAGTATAATACTGCGCACCTTGGAACTATGACACTATATATGGTGTCACAATGAGTAGAGAAAATTTTAAGGATGTTCTAAGCTTGTTTCAAAGCGGCTCGACTTTGCGTTGTAAAGACGTGGTGCAAGCACTTGAAAGCTTGGGCTTTGAAGTAAAAGACGGAAAACGCGGTGGCCATAAGGTTTTTTTTCATGACCGACTGCAGGACTTTTATTCAGGTTCTTTTAATTGTGATCACGGCAAAAACCCACAAATAAAGCCTGCTTATATCAAGAACATAAGAAAAATATTAGAGCAGTATTCTGACGAACTTAGCCAATAGAGTTAGGTACACGAGGAGAACGTCGATGGACGCACAAAATTACAGTATCACTGTCCGTAAAGGAATCTTCGAAGGTGAAGAGTGCTTCGAAGCAAGAGTGCGTGAGTTTCCAGATCTGACCGAATATGCTGATTCATATGAAGAGGCTTATGCGCTTGCTGTTGACTCTATTGAGACAACAATCGCGATTTTCAAAGAGAAAAATAAGCAAATACCTGCGCCTCTGGAATCAGCAGATGATTTTAGTGGACGAGTAACGCTTAGAATGCCGAAGAGTATGCATAGGGCATATTCACAGTGGGCCGAAGGTGAAGATGTGAGTTTAAACCATTTAATTGTAAATTGTTTATCTCATGCACTAGGCGCATTTAATCATAAACAAGCTAATCCATATCAAGCGTTTGCGGCAAAAGTTGTGCCTATAGAAACAGGACGCAGTATTGCTTATAACCGTCGAGTGGACTTGAGTACAGCACTAAAAGCAGCTGAGCCGGAACTCTGTTATGGCATTTAAAGAGGCATTGCAAAGAGCAATCAAAGGGCTTGCTGTACACGATGTATATTTGAAGCATTCGGAGTTTTTCACTAAAGACGGCTGGGATCCCAAGCGGCCTGGTGACACTTCTCTTGTTTATCAATTCATGACTGGCGTTGAAAAGTCAGAAGTATTTGGAATTAGTGAAGAAGCAGAAGCCAGTGTAAAGAACTTCTTCGCTGTATATATTAAGGTCGGTTGCCGTTTAGTTTATGAAAGTGATGATTTGAAACCTGACAATATATTTGCCCAAATTGAAGCATGCTTCGTGAGTGAATATTTTTTAGATAAAGATTTCGATGCTTCAGATGAAGAAGCTCTCACAGCTTTTGCTGTCGAAAATGCAAGTTTTCATGTTTGGCCTTACTGGCGAGAATATTTGATGTCAACTTGTGCACGTTTAAATCTTCCCAAAGTTGCTTTGCCCGTAAGGCAATTTACTTCTCGGGAGTAAGGCGGATATTTTGGTTGATAAAGAATCAAAAGCTGAGTTTGGATCTATATCTGATTTTTTCCGCTACGCGACTGAAGCGCAAAAGCGAGAAGTGTTTTTGTCCATACTGCAGCAAGCCAATAATGCCCAACGTAAAGTAATGGCGCAATCTGCCAAAAGCGGACAGAAACGCTAGTTTAAGGGGTTTGTTTGGGGGTTTACTATGGTAATTTTATATTAAAACTTGCTTTTAATCAGTGTGTTAAGTTAATTATTCGAGTGACTCTCTCTCCGCCAGATTAAAACAAAAACCCCGAGCCAAAAGCTCGGGGTTTTTGTTTTAACGCTGTAGCCGCGCGGTCAGTTTGAGAATTTGCGCAGGGTAGTTTAAGAAAAAGAATGCTGCCGTTGCCCGATACCTGTAGTTTTATAGCGGCTTTAAGTTAAAGAAAGATAATTACGTGACATTTTTGCATGTATCAGGTTATCTTTGTGTTTTCCTATTTGTAATTTGCGTTATTAACGTAGTTGTTATCATGCAGGGAACATAAGATGAGATTGATAGTATGTAGCTTTTTGGTTTTGCTTACTGGCTGTGCCTCACAGCAGCAATTGGCCGGGTTTGAACAAGATATGATGAGTGAGATTGATTGCCCTGGCGGCGTTGAGCATAGTTATGACACTACAATTTTCAGTTCGGATGAGCCACAGAACGTTGGCAAGACCAAGGTGAATACAAAGTGCAGACAAATTGATATGAGATCTGATTTGGAAAAGCAGCAAAGCAAAAGGTGATATTTGAATAGCAGTGTGCTGCTCAGATACTGCTAATAACAAAGGCCCATGCCAAAAGCGTGGGCCTTTGCATCACTCAGACCAATACCAACTGGTCACATTATAACGATACTGCTGTGTATTTTCAGTTGTCAGCGCTTTTACCCAGTGCTCAGATCCCTTTGATGCAGGATTGAACAATACGCAGCGGTTGTACAATGGCGCTATAGTGATGGGTTTATCATCGGTACCCATAAAAACCAGTTCACCACCGTTGTTATGGTGCCAGTCTTTATTTAAATACAACAGCATACACACTTCTCTGCCGGGGGAGTCATCAGCGTGCTGATTAACAAAGTCGGTTGCAGCTAAGCGAAAATAATTGCTGTTAATAGCGGGATTAGCCACATTGATATCGGTCAATTGCACTTTAAAGATACGTGATAATAAAGACATAAATTCATCACCACGCAGAAACGCCAAAAACTCCAGCGCAATATTGCTGCCGGCACCCGGTGCAGGGCGTTGCCAAAGATCCCGTTGTACAAAACGCTGCTTCTTGCGGGTTTTTTGCCATTTTGCGTTATCGACATATAAAGCAGAGTAGGTGTGTTTCTGTGTTTGCCAGCAACTATCTTGCTGTAAAACCCGGGCAACTTCATCGAGTTTGTTGCTAGCAAATAAATTATCGATCACGACATGCTGGGGAGTGGAGTGCAATACCGTCTTCCGATAGGTGCGTATCGCAGCATCGAGCACCTGCTCTTTATTCAGCCACATTTAAACGACTCACTTGTAGGGGCAGATAGGGTGGTAAAAGCCTGATGATACCGTATTTTGCACTGTGTTAACTAACGCAGTATTGCAGCAGGGCCGTATTCGGTTAAAATAGCCGCACTTCCAAAAGCCGCTATCCGGTGGTTTTATACTTACTTCCAGTTTCGGAGTTTTCATGCGTAATTTGATTGCGTTGTTGCTTGCTGCCTGGCTGCCTGGTGTTTCAGCTCAGGCGGCTGTAGTTTTCAGTGATGGCTTTGAAAATAGCGATGCTGAGCGCTGGCGCCAACTGGGCGATTGCCGGGCCTTGCTTGGTGTACCGCGTTCCGGAGAGTTGTCATTGCGCTGTAAACCCGGTAACAGCGTGCTATTTAGCAAAGACGCTATTAGTGAGATGGGTGTGCTGGAGTTATGGGTGCGGCCTGAGACGGCTGTCACCGCATACCGTATTCATGTGCTGGTGGCGGATATGCCATCGCTAAATGCGCTGTGGCAGCCGGTTGCATTGATAGAACATAACGCTGGCGATGTGAGCTATAAAGCGCACCGGGTATCTATTGATGAGCCGGCTAAGCGTTACCTGCGGCTGGATATTGAAGCAGTAAATGGTGTTGTGGATGTAGATGATGTACTGGTAGAGCGTATTTTACTGGCGACAGCGTTACAGAAGAATGAGCAGCGCATTGTCAGTGGTATTCTGGACAAGTTGCGCCAGGATCAGAATATTGCGTTGCAGGCGGAGTCTTTTCGTACGCTAGGGGTTAATTACGCCGCGCAGCTGGATTTACAGCGCCAGTATCTGGAATACGCCAATGCTCTGCATTCCGGTATTGCGCTGGCAATGGCAAGTTCTGAACGCAACAAAATGTCTAACCCGATGGCTTATGCCAGTTTTCGCAGCATTATTAACGATGCAAAACGTGTTACAACGCCACTGCAGCAAGCCCGGCTGAATTCTATGTTAAAGCCATTTGGCGACCTGGCTACAGCTACCTTGAACGTAGTAAGCGCAGGGGCTTACTCTGCCTTTGCTGAGCCGTTTAAATCTTTTCTGGCATCCAGTTTTGATAAGTCGAACTACAGCGATGCGGGGTTAAGCCGCTCTGATCGTAAATTTGCTGAGCAAAACGGGCTGAAAATTTACCAGGACGCAGAGCGTTTTCTGGCTGAACTGGAAAAAGAGTTGCTACAAGTGGCTGCGCTGGATACCGAATTGCTGAATATTCAAAAAAGTATTGATGGATTCCGGCGTAACTTAGACAAACAACTGCGCGACACTTTGCAACACGCCAGCATGGCGCGCTCTCAGGAGACGCTCAGCAGGGCACTTAGTAAAGATGAACTGGTGCGGCAGAAACTTATGGAAGAAGTGGCTGGCAATATTACACTGAAAGCAAAGAGTTATCTGGATGAGGGTAATAATACCGAGCTTATCCGTTTTGTGCTGAAAACTGCTGAACAACTGGATCATACCCAAAGCTATAAAGATCAGTTTAATCAGATCACGTCAGCCATGTTAACGCATTATGACCGGTTCGAGCGATCAGTCAGCAGCAGCCAGAACCCGTTTACCGATACCGCCGATAAACAGATCTGGGAAAACCATGCCCAGAAGGCGCGCAGTTATCTGCAGCAATCGAAAGAGTCGTTCAACCGGGCGTATCTGTAGCAGATAAAATTTATTGTTCAGCCTGCGCTCAGGCTAAGGCTTATAAAGTTAGTGGGTACTCTCTTTTTATACCCACTACAGGAGTCTGCTATGAGTGCAGTTAAACAAAGTCATGAGCAAGAACCGCGTTTTTACTTTAACCAGCAAAAAACCGTGGATTTAACTCAGCAAGAACGTCAGGCACTGAGTTTAGTGTGGACTGACAGCAGCGACGCTACAGAAGTTAAAACCAGCCGCCGTGATGCCGACACCGCTCACTGTGCAGTATTAGGGTACAACTGAGTTTTTACGGTTAACTAGTAAACAGCTGTGGCTGAATAAACGGGATCATTGCCAGGATAATCGCTTGCTGATACACACTTGAGCGCGTCAGCAGATGGTTGGTTAACATGGCAATGGCTCCACCTTGTTGTTTAATATTATGTTGCGCGAACATAAGGTCAATTACATCGCCCAGCTCTTCGCCCTGTTGCAATGCCATGAGTGCTGCGGGTGGAATGGGTAAACTGGCCGAGCGGGTTTTACTGATGCGATCCTGGTGAGCAATAACAATCCAGGCGAAGCTGCAGTCGCCGTCTAAACCTGCTTCAATGGCAACATAATAGTCTGCTCCCGGCGAGGCAGCTGCAACTGCCTGCAGCCGGTTGAGCGCCCCTTGTAAGGTTTCTTCACTGGTCATAGGCTGTGCTGGCACGCCAGAGTCGGTGCTTTGCCCGCTGCATTGCAGTATTTTGCCGTTAAATACCTGTGCTAATGCATCCTGTACTGCGCGGATTTTTGCCGGATTGGCCGAGGCAACGACTATTTTCATCTGTACTCACTTACTGTCATTGATACCTGCCCAGCATAACCTGAATTTGCCAATGGCTAAAGCGGGCGCTTGCTCGCAAGCGCTTAGCTGATTAGAATCTGCGCCACTATACTTTTGTTTTATAAAGCTTTGGTTTAACCGGGCTGATGTTTTAACAGTGAGAGACGGGCATGAATAAAAATGTTGTTACTAATGGGGTAGCCGCAGCAATTACGCTGGCAGGCTGGTATTTACAGCAACCACTTTTACTTAGCGTAGGCTTATTTGCGTTATCTGGTGCTCTGACGAACTGGCTGGCGGTACATATGCTGTTTGAGAAAGTACCGCTGTTGTATGGCTCTGGTGTAATTCCGGCCCGGTTTGAACAGTTTAAAGCCGGCATTTATCAACTGGTGATGACACAGTTTTTTAGCAGCAGCAATATCGAGCGCTTTTTGGCTGACAAACAACAGAGCCATAGCAAAGCATTTGATTTTGAACCGGTTATAGCTCAAACCGATCTGTCGCCTGCCTTTGGCTCATTGTTAAAAGTAGTAGAGCAGTCATCTTTTGGCGGTATGCTGGGTATGTTTGGTGGCAGCGCAGCCTTATTACCGTTAAAAGAGCCGTTTATCGGTAAGCTGAAAAGTGCACTGGTAGAGGTGTCGCAAACAGATGAATTTAACCAGCTGGTGCTGGCACAACTGGATCAGCCCGAACAGCTGGAAAGTATGCGCGCTCAGGTAGACACTATAGTACAGCAGCGTTTAAACGAGCTGACCCCTGGCCTGGTAAAAGACATTATTCAGCAGATGATCCGCCAGCATTTAGGCTGGCTGGTGGTGTGGGGTGGCGTATTTGGTGGTGCTATCGGCCTGCTGGCCGCGTTTATTCAGTGAGCGGCCAGTAAAAACCACGGCCATAAGTTTGGCGGTTGGCAGTAAAGCGCGGCTTGTACCGCGCTTTAGCAGTGTTTATCCGGCTTGTTGTTGTGTGGCGTACTGCTCTACTGTGCGCCAAACTCGCAGAAAATTACCCGAGAGAATTTTTTCGATATTGGCTGCGCTATAACCGCGCTGCAGCAAGCCGTCGATTAAGTTAGGATAGCTGGCAACATCTTTCAGGCCTATTGGCAACGAATCACCTACGCCATCGTAGTCTGAACCAATGCCGACATAGTCAATACCTACCAGTTTTACTACATGGTCAATATGGTCCAGTACGGTATCTAACGTAGCAAACGGATAGGGATGTTGTTTGCGAAACGCCAGTTCAAAAGCATCATCATCGGCTACACCGGCTTGTTTCGCTGCGGCTTTGCGCAGAGCGCCATATTGGTTAGCCATCATGGTAACAAAAGACGAGCCAAAGTTAATTTGTACCACACCGCCGTTTTTCGCCAGCGCTTTAATCATGTCATCATCCATGTTGCGCTCAAACCCCGGGGTATAACTGCGCAACGACGAATGTGAGGCGATAACCGGCACCTTGCTGATCTCAACGGCCTGATAAAAAGCGTCATCTGATACATGCGAAATATCGATCATCATACCAATATTGTTCATTGCTACTACCAGCTCTTTACCGAACGGGCTTAAGCCATTCCAGCGGCGGCGTAAATCGTAACTGGAATCGGCAATATGGTTGCTCTCAGAATGCGATAGCGTAATGTAACGGATGCCGCGCTGATAAAAATGTTGCAGGTTTTCCAGCTTACCATTTATCGGCGTGCCATTTTCCATGCCCAGCGCCAGTGATATTTTGCCACTGCCAAACTGATCAAGCACATCTTTTGTGCTGTACGCCAGGACGAATTTATCCGGTGCACGGCCTGCCAGGGCTTCCATGCTGTCAATCAGCTGGTTTGCCAACTGATAACCGCCACCGCTACGCTCGTAAGATGCCGGGATATAAATAGACATAAAGGGCGCATTTAAGCCACCTGCTCGTGCGCGCGGGTAATCAAATTCACCGCGTTGTGTGGCTACCGTAACGTCTTCCCAGTCTTTATGCAGCCGATAAGGCACATCAATGTGGGTGTCGATAATAATGTACTGCTGTGCCAGTTGCTGCGCGGTGCTGGCCTGGGAGGCCGCGCTGTTATTGTCAGTGGTAGTACAGCCACTTAGCAGGGCAACACCACAGAACAAGGCTAAAGGAGTGAAAGTTTGCTTCATTATTGTTATCTCTTATCGTATGCCGGGTTGTCGTTGTTATCTCAGCAGGTTTAACGGCTAACGACAAGTGTAGTCAGGCCAATCGGAGCATTTTTGCGCCTGGCACCTGCCTTACTACATTTTTAACTGCAGGCCTGTGTGCGCCTGTGCGATATGCCTGCCGGGCGCTTTCCGCTACAATAGCGGCCTTATTGCACTTTGAGATATTGCTATGCGTATTCTTTGTTTTAGCCTGTGCTGGTTGCTTTACTCTGTATCATCTGTGGCGTCTGTAGATCTGGAGAAGACCATGAAGAATATGGCCTTTCAGTATAAGCAGGCGTACGACGCACAAAGCGCCGAGCAACTGTTACCGCGGTTGGATGAGTTGATTAGCCTGACACAGCAGTCGGTCCTGGCGGATTTTGAGCCAGATAAAGCAGAGCAGTTTAAACATGGGTTACAGCAGGTGTTGGCAGAGCTTCAGTTAGCCCGGCAGGCGGCTACACAGGACGATGTTGCACAGGCAAAATTGCATTTGCAGAAGGTGGATGCACTGCGCAAGGAGTATCACCAGCAGCGTAAAGTCAGTATCTGGCGTTTATTGTTTGGTTAAGCTGTGTAGTAAAAACAACACAGCCACCCGACAGGATGGCTGTTTCAGCTAAGTAAATAACAGCGAAAGTAATTTAACCGGCTAAGCCAACATAGACGTTTTGCACGTCATCATCAGCATCAATAGCATCTAAAAAGGCTTCTACTTCTGCACGCTGTGCATCGTCTAACGTTACCGGGTTATTAGCACGGTATACCAGCTTAGCGGTTAGTACGTTAAAGCCAAATTCCGGCAGGGCTTTGGCCACCAGATCTAAATCGGTAGCTTCTGTTAAAAACACTACTTCGTTATCGTCACCAGCTTCAAAATCCTGCGCACCGGCTTCTATGGCAGCCAGTTCAGCATCTGCATCTGCATTGGTAGGCTCAGCTTCGATTTGGCCTAAATGCTTAAAATCCCAGGATATTGCACCGGAAGTAGCCAGTTGGCCTTTACGGAATAACTGCCGGATACTCATGGCACTGCGGTTTTTATTGTCAGTTAAACATTCAACAATAACCGGCACCTGATGCGGTGCAAAGCCTTCGTATACTACGGTTTCATAGTTGGCCGGGCCATCAAGCAAGCCCGCACCTTTTTTGATGGCTCGTTCCAGCGTATCTTTTGGCATGGACGCTTTTTTTGCCGCTTCGATGGCCGAGCGTAGTTTGGCGTTCATATCCGGATCGGCACCATTACGTGCTGCAACGGCAATCTCTTTTGCCAGTTTGGTAAAAATGCGGCCTTTGGCGTTGGCTGCATCCATTTTATGTTTGGCTTTCCATTGTGCGCCCATTATTGCGCTCCTGTATTTTTTGGCTATCAAAACGAACAGGGCGCTAGTCTAGCCAATAGCAGGCTTTTAACGCAACTAATGGCAGGATAAATCTGCTGGAATAACGCCAGGGCCGGTTGCGCTAAAGCGTTATTGCTTAGGCTTCAAGCGCCAGTTGCTCGATGTGTAGCTGTAGCTGTGGATAAAACCTTAAGAAACTTTGCTCCAGAGCGGTATATTGTGGCTGAATTTCGTCAACTATACCGGCGAACTGATGGGGAAACCTGATCCGGCTGGCAATCCGGTCTAATGCCAACCCTAATTGCGGCAGTTGCTGGTAACTGCTGAAACAATCATGTGTACGTACACTGCGCATTGTGTGTGCCATAGCTACAGGCATTAATGGTTCTGCCGCGGCTAAGTCTGTGTAAAGCTGTTGCTTGTAATCAGCGAACGTTGTGCTGTAAAACTGTTGCCAATGCCTGATAAGAAAATGATCAAATAATACGTCCAGTGCAATACCGGCAAACCGGCGGCGGTTGGGGGAAAACAGGGTTTTTAGTTGTCTGACTTCCGGGTGCTGATCTGTAAAGCTGTCTGTAGCCCGATGGTTACGTAAACCTGCCAGAATATCGGGGTGCAAAGTATCCAGCGCCATACCTTTACAGAAATCACCAAGCAAATTGCCGGTAAGTGAATAAAGATTGGGTTTTGCTAATACAGCATGGGCAAGATAGTTCACTTTTATCCTTATATAAGCCGCACAGTTACTCAAGGTTACATCTTTGGCGTAAATATCACTTTTTTGTCAAATAAATGGCTGTAAATTTGCTGGAGTTATTCTGCTATGGATCTTAGTATGGAGCTGAGATAGAACTCAATACAAGAGGTAGAGCATGTCAGTAAATAATATCAGCAATAATAACACCGCCCAGTTGCAGTTATATACTCAGGAAAAAGCAGCCACGGCGGCGCTAAAACAGCAAAATACTCAGGCAGCAGCATCTCCGGCCGTAAAAACCACCGATTCAGTACAAATTAGCGAGCAAGCAAAAGCATTGCTGGCGAGAGAAACACTCGGGAATGGTGCTGGCATTGAACCACCGAAGACAACATCAGCAGTTCCTGGCAATGGTGCAGGTATTGAACCACCCAAAACAAGAGTAGCTGACAGTAGCTTTTCTACTCTGGGGAATGGCGCCGGAATTGAACCTCCAAAAATTTAGCAACAAGGGGCTTGCATGAGTTGGTCTTACATTGACAGTTTATTGTTTTCTCTGGATAAAGTAATTTTTGTCTCTTACTTCTTTGTTTTAGTTTTAGCAATGGCCGTTGAGCGGAAGGTTTCATCTTTTGTTATTACTTTAATTGTACTTACTGTTGCTAATGGTGCCATGACGTCTCTGTCTCCAATGTTATACCAATACGCGAGCCAGCCGGATTTAAGTGCCAAGTTTGCTTGGTATGCAAGCTTTGCATTGATTGATATGTTAGCTGTTTTTTTGTTATTTAAGTTTCACAAGCTTCTTGCGCAAAATGTTGGCTTTATAGCTAAGCTAGTGGGTATGTTGTTTGTTGTATTTGCGACCCTGCAAACGAGTCGCTTTATTGACCGATTCGTGTTTAACACAGAGTTTCTTCAGTATATTTATCAGTACGCAATCCCTTTGCTTAACATTGCGCTAGTGCCTGTTATTATTGCAGCTTGGCTATCAGAGCTTAAGTTACAGCGGCGGAATACGAGGCATGAGGCGGCTTTATGACGGTATTTTATGCTTCCATAATAGTTATTATTAACTTGTTGGCTTTATTTGCGTATCGAAAACTTGGGCTGCTGCGCTCAATCAGTCAGATTCAGGCTGAGGTTGAGCTGGAAATGCATAGCCGGGCACATAAACTGCTGGTGCAGCGTGATCAACTTGAAGTGGGTTTAGTTAAAGATGCAGTAGATGAAGCTGATGAAAAATGGAAAGGCGATTTAGCTGAATATATGGAAGAGTTTGAACAGGAAGCCCTGCTACGCTCGAAGAAACGGCTAAACCGGGTTTAGTACTGTAGATTAAATAGTAATTCTGCCAGTTCTGGCTGCCAAATATCTTTCTTGTTTACCCGGTTTTGTTTTATCAACACACCTTCTGCCAGTAAATGCTGGCGCTGCTCTTCAGCTGTTGCTGAGCCTTGTGGAAACGCCAGGCTACGATCACTGCGCAGTACCCTGTACCAGGGTACTGCGAGTTCGGCAGGGGCATACCCCAATGCTTTACCTACTAATCTGGCGCGGCCGGGTAGGCCTGCCAAATCGGCTATCTGGCCATAGCTGGCTACTTTTCCGGCTGGAATCTGCTTTACCGTTTGCCAGATGCGCTGATAGTGGTGTTTTGCCATACGTAATGCCTATTTGTTGCTATATCTATCAGCGTTTTTAGCATCAGATTGCGTGGCGTGCCACTACCGTTTTGCCAATAGGCGCTAGTGATAGCATTGCCAGTTTTAAATGCTGTATGCCAAAAGGTATGCCGATAATACTGACAAAGCATACCAGCGCGTGACCAAGATGGCCAATAGCCAGCCAGATACCAAAAAACAAAAACCAGATAATATTACCCAGTGTACCCATGGTACCAGTGCCTATATCGTCATAGCGGTTAATATAGCGCCGGTTTACTGCATCCTGACCAAAGGGCCAGAATGCCATTTCGCCAATAACAAAACAGCTGCGGCCAAAGGGAATACCAATAATACTGATAAAACACAGCAAGCCTGCCAGCCACCATAATAGCCCCATCACAAAACCACCCAGCACAAACCACAGTATATTAAACAGCAACCTCAGAATACTCATTTTTTCTTCCTTATGATGTAGTGATATGATTGTTCAGGCAGAAAGCATGCCAAATATAAGTTGTTTAAAAACAATTGGATAATTTTATTTGCCACTATCAAGAATACAAATTCCACTAATTTTTGACCAAAATGACTAATACAGGATAAGGAGCTTCGGCTTGCAGCTACAGCATATAAAAGCAGTGGTGTTTGATCTTGACGGCACGCTAGTTGACTCAGCGTTAGATTTTTCCGCTATGTGTGACGAAATCGGCTGGCCGCATGGTACACCTTTACTGGAAACCCTGGCCCAGGTGGCAGATGCGGTTGAACGCAACAGAATTGAGCAGATTATCTGCCAGCATGAATTATACGGTGCCAGACAAGCTTGCTGGATGCCGGGCGCTGAAGAGTGCTTAGAAGCACTGGTAAAGGCCGAAATACCGCTTGCACTGCTGACACGGAATATGCGTGCAGCAACGCAACTAACGTTGCAGCGGTTGCAGATCCCAATTCAGCGTGTGCTTACACGGGAAGACTGCGCGGCAAAACCTGATCCGGCCGGTTTGTTGCGTTTTGCTGCTGAATTGCAGTTGCCCGTACAGCAGATGATTTATGTTGGTGATTATATTTTTGATATTCAAACTGCTGCCAATGCTGGCATGGCGTCTTGCTTATATCTGAATCAATATAACCAGCATTTCGCTGCCCAGGCAGACTGGAGTTTCAATCATTTTAACCAGTTAAGTGCAGCACTGCTTCGCTAGCTCAGCGGTATTACCGTTATGTGATTTTGCTTTCTGGTTAGTGAATAAGCTAGGATGCTTCTATATTAATAAGAAATAATTTAGCTCGGACGGGGATACAAGCGGTGTTGGAGCGTTTAAAAAACGATTTTTATCTGGCTATGTTAACTCTGGTCGGGGCTATGATAGTGCTGTGTGTCACTCCTTATGGCCTGTATCGTTTGTATACCGGTAATATTGTTGTTGGCATTGCAGATTTACTGATGGTCACCTGCGCTATTATTGCCACCCGCAAGGCCTGGCGTAGTGGGGATACGGTAAAACCCGGCCTGTTTATGGCGGTGGTATTTTGTATTGGCGCTGTGCTGGTATGTATTAATTTGGGGGTAGATGGCCTGTTTTGGGTCTATCCGTTTTTGGTGTTTATATTCTTCCTGGTGTCTCCGCTTAAGGCCTTTGCGTTGTTAGTTACTATGTTACTGGTGCTACTCAGTTATGCAATGTGGCGCCCGGGTAGTGTTTTTGACAGCCAGTTCCAGATGACCTCTTTTATGGTCACAACAACAATTTCCAGCGTATTTGCTTTTATTTTTGCTTACCGGGCTCAGGTGCAGCGCCAGGAATTAAAGCGGCTTGCAACAACAGACAGTTTAACCGGGGCGTCAAACCGGCGTACGTTAAATGATCAGCTGGCAGTTGCCATTTATGAGTTTACTAAAAGTGCGCGGCAGTACGGGCTTATTTTGCTCGACTTGGATCATTTCAAACAAATTAATGATAACCACGGCCATAAAGTTGGCGATCAAAAACTGATTGAACTGATCCCCGTGTTGAAATCTATGTTGCGTTCGCAGGATCAGGTATTCCGGTTCGGTGGTGAAGAATTTGTGGTACTGGTGGCCGATACCAGGCCGGCAGATCTAAACAAATTGGCAGAGAAGCTGCGGGCAGGTGTTGAGCAGCGCATGATGTTGCCCGATGGCTCGTACCTGACGACGTCTATAGGTGTGGCCCAGTTACAACCGGGGGAAGATTGGGAAGCCTGGTTACACCGCGCGGATATGGCGTTGTACCAGGCTAAACATCTTGGCCGTAATCAGGTTGTTACCGGCTAATTACACCAACCACCTTCTGTCAGATAAGGTACCAGTAAAGGCGCCATGCTGTTCATTACCTGTAAAGGTAAGGCTGAAGTAAAGCGAAACTGTTCAGCGTCAGCATCAGGCACATAAGCAGTCAATACACCAAAATGCTGATATCCCAAATAAAACGCAAAAGTGGCCGTGCGGTTTAACGCTTTTGAGCTGACATGCTGACCTCTGGCATTTAGCTGCACCAGCCGGTTATCGCCGGTGCCGGTTTTACCACCTATTGCCAGTTGGGAATTAGCATAAGCGGGTTGCAAGCGTCGGGCAGTACCGTCGGTAGCAACTTGCTGCAACACGGTTCTTACTGCTGCGGCAACTTCCGGATCCAGTACTTGCTGGGCCTGTGGCAAGGGGCGCTCGAAATGAGTCTGATACGGCGTGTCGGTGGCAAATGCCAGTTTGTCTATGCGGATAGTGGGTACACGTTTGCCGTTGTTGATAATAATACCTATCAGCTCTGCCAATGCTGCCGGTCTGTCACCAGAGCTGCCCAGCGCTGTTGCCAGCGAGGGCACCAGATAGTCAAACGGGTAACCCAGGCGCTGCCAGCGCTGATGTAAATCCCAAAAGGCTTCAATTTCCAGCATATTACGGATGCGGTTATCCCGCGCACTGCGAAAACGGGTTTTAAACAGCCACTGGTATACTTCCTGACGTTTAGCGCTGCTATCGGCGATGGCACTTTGCAAACTGGCATCCGGTGTTTGTTGCAGGTAGGCCAGTAACCATAACTCCAGCGGGTGGCTTCTGGATAAATATGCCCGGTCCGGTAAATTAAAGGCATCCGGCTGATATTTGTCATACAGTTTTGGCCAGCTGTCTTTGCCGCTGCTACCAAATTGCTGTTGCATCAACTCATTAAACTGCGCCAGCGTGCTGTTCGGGTTAATGTACAAATAAGCTACTGCCAACCGTTCCGGAGTTTGCCTGCTGCTGGCAATATACAGCTGTAAACGTTGCTCGGCATTACTGTCTTTATATTTTTGCCAAAACCGGCGCAAAAAGGTGGTGCCTTCACGATCGGCAAACCGGCGCAGATACTGCTCACGGCGCGGATTATCATCGTCTGCCAGCAGTTGGTAACTGCTATTTTCGCCATGGTAAATACTGTAGTTCACCATATCTTGCAGCAACCGCACAAAAGGCAGGTTAACTGATTGCTGCAGGGCTTCGGCGATGGTGGGGTTTAGCCGGTCTTCTTCTTTACGAAAATTACTAAAAGTATGCAGACCACCGCCGGTATAAAAACTTTCTTTCGGGTTAGCACTATATTGGCGTTGCAGCGCCGCCTGTAACATAGTGTCGAGGCTGACACCGGGGTATTCACTTAAATAACTTACTGCCCAGCTGGTCAGGTTATCTTGTGGTGCTAACTCAAGAAAGCGTAAAGTTTCGGCGCTTTCTTCGGCATAAAGCCGGTGCAGCTCTGCCACTATCTGTAAATAGCTTACCAGTACACGCAGCTTGGCGGTGGAACCCAGCTCCAGTTTGCTCGAATCATTCATATCAAAAGGCTGGTCGGTGTTGTCTGTTTGCACCCGCACCTTATTGCCATTGTCAGTGCTTTGGTACAACGTAAAGCTGTAACGCACTTTGCTTTGTTGGCCGGGCGAGAGCAAACGATCAGCAAACAAGCCAGCCTGTTCGGCGCCACTGAAGTTATTCAGCTTATGCAGATGTTGGCTGATATCACGCTGTAGCTGATTATGGATCGTGGTTTGGCTGCTTAAGTCCAGCCGGTCAAGCTGATACAGGCTTTGACTTAATAACTGGCTCAGACGGCTGCGTACCATAGTGGTGGCTTTAAAATCTGTGCCGGGTAGCGCAGCCGGAGCGGCTTGACCGTTAAAGCTTAGTTTTTGCTGTATGGCTTTAGTGGCAAGCTCAGCGGGCACTATGCCTTGTTGTTGCATCAAATTAAGATAGCGGCTGCTAAGCTGATCTAAATCGGCGCGGCCTTGTAATAAATAATAAGACGGCCGCCGCTGGGCAATAATTAATGCCATTACCTGTTTAAGTGCCAGGCCTTGTGCATCGGTGTAGGGGCCTCCCTGGCGCAATAGCTGATTCACCTTAGCTGGGTTAGCACCAAACCAGGCATAGAGCCCTTCGCCCATACCGTGCACTTCGCCATAACTTGCTGTTGCTGCCAGCGGTACAGTATTAATGTAGTCCAGTACTATACGCTGCCGTGCTTGCTGGGTGTCTACTCCCGCCTGATAAGCTCTGACGCTGGCAGATACCAGCTGGCGGAATTTATCGGCAACATCTGAGGTTAGTCCTTGCGGACTATGACGGTATTTTTCCAGTTGGGTAGCCAGGGTGCTGCCACCTGCGGCAGCTGCGGGAATACCGGCGGCGCGTTGCAGCTGTGACCATACTGCAGCACCAAGCCGGGGTAAATTCAGTACCGGATTAGCCCTTGGGTGCTCGGGCGTAAGCAAAGTTCTGTCTTCAACAAACAATAAGCTTTTTACCAGTATTGGTGCCATTTCCTGCAAAGTAGCAAACTGCATGGCAGGGGCCTGTGCCTGATACATCAGTTCTTGTTTACAGCCATTAATAATAAGCCCTGCCTGGCTTTTCTCATTATAGGGCGGATAGAAACCATAGTCGCTGTAACGTAGTAAGCTGTCAGAAAACTGGCTTTGCTGGCTGATATGAAAACCGGTTTTTTGCAGCCTTTCGAGCCATTCTGGCAATTTACTATAGCCAAAACGCTGATCAAACGGCCCTGCCTGGGCGTAGCGGATTTGCTCTGCCGGGCCGGGTACTACCTCATAGCTCAGATGGCCCGCCAGCCAGTGCCAAAACGTAGACTGGTAAAAATGATTACGGCTTTCCTGATAAATAGCTACGCCCAGCAATATAAAGGCCAGTAGTAATAACCACGGAGTTAAACGCAAAGGGGGTTGCTCCGGGGCAACGTAGGGGGCTTCCCGAACATTGTCGAACTTTACTCTGTTTAGCAGCGGTGGTGCATTTAAGGTTGGCTCAGTCCGCGTTTTATTATTACCGTTGCTGGTGCTCATACAAGCTGTTTAGTCTCCGTATTTTTCTGAATTGAGGGTATTGGCACGTGCTGCACGTTGTAGATCTGCGCTAACCTGCCAGCTATGCAGGTTGTCTTTAATCAGCTGACACAACGCATTAATATGCTGCGGTTCGGCATTTAGTGCTGAGATATATTCATAGCGCTCGCCACCGGCATGTAAAAAGTACTCTTTGTTTTCTTCGCCAATTTCTTCAATGGTTTCCAGGCAATCGGCCGAAAAGCCAGGGCAAAAAATTTGTACACTTTTTACGCCTTGTGCCGGTAAGGCCTTTAATGTGGCATCTGTATAAGGTTTTAGCCATTCTTCACGGCCAAAGCGTGACTGAAAGGTAGTCATATACTGATCTTTGTTAAGCCCGAGGTGCTCTGCAATTAAACGCGAGGTTTTATAGCATTCGCAGTGATACGGATCGCCGTTCAGCAAATAGCGCTTGGGTATGCCGTGATAAGACAAAATCAGTTTGTCGGCCTGGCCGTGTTGCTGCCAGTGGTGACGAATCTTATCTGCAGCGGCGGCAATAAAGGGCGCGTAATCCGGATAGTGCGATATAAAGCGTAAATCCGGTAGCCAGCGGCGGCGCATAAAATTACGTGCTAATTCATCAAAACTCGATGCTGAGGTAGAGGCTGAGTACTGCGGATACAGCGGCAGCACTAGTAGTTTGCGCACGCCCTGGGCGAACATGTTATCTAATACCGAATCAAAACTTGGGTTGCCATAACGCATGGCAAATTCAACCACGACATCATTCAGGCCATCTTGTTTAAGTTGTGCAGCCACAGCATCGCGCTGGGCCTGAGTATGAAATAACAGTGGCGAGCCTTGTTCGGTAAATACTGTGGCATAAGCTTTGGCCGAACGGCGTGGCCGAAACTGCAAAATAACGCCGTTTAATATCAGCCACCACAGTAAGCGTGGCACTTCAACTACGCGCGGATCAGATAAAAACTGCTTTAAATAGCGTTTCAGTGCTTTGGGCGTGGGTTCGTCCGGGGTACCAAGGTTGGTTAACAGAATACCTATTTTATCGCTTTGCTGATGGTCGAAGTTGGGGGTATTGATATAACGCATAACAGGATAGCTGCTCTTTTGGCTAAAGGAACTGACATTACGCCAATTCGACGTTAACAGTTTACCTGATTAAAGGCATAAGCCGATTTTAGCAGTTTCTGCGCCTGATAAGTAAGCTGCAGCTAAAATTAATCTTGTTACATTGGTGTTGACAAGGTAGCCTGAAACTGATGTTCAGAAGGGGGAATATAATGATATCTGCGCGCTGGTACCTGCTGTGGTATCTGTTACTTGCAGTGTTGCTAACGACGGTGCTGGCTTGTATCACACAAAGTGGTTTTAATCTGGCCGCAATAGCATCGCTAACCGGTGGTGTTGCAGCAGGCGATATTGCTGCAACAATCTGGTTTGATTTAACTCATTTTAGTTTAACTTACGCACCGATAGCTCTGGTTAACCTGCTGGTGGCGGCAGTTTTGCTGCATGTTTTGCCGCTACTGCGCCGTTACTGGCTGGCGGCAGTGCTTGGAGCAGTGTTGCTCTACCTTATGTTGCTGATCATTAACATCATAGCACCTATGCCGACACTCATTGCTGCCACCCGTAGCAATACGGGTATTATCAGTATGTTGCTGTGTAGCAGTGCCGGTATGCTGAGCTATGTGTGGTTATTAAAACGGAGAAAGCTTTATGCTTAGGTTAGCTATTTTACTGGCATTGCTTTTTGCCTTACCTGTACTAAATGCAGCCCCGTCTTATCAGTTAAAAGTTCTGGCGGATAACCTGAACTACCCCTGGGCACTGGTGTTTTTGCCGGATGGCGATATGTTGCTTACTGAGCGTAGTGGTGTGGTAAAGCGCCTGGCGGCGGATGGTAGCGAGCGTTTTAGCATAAAACCAGATTTACCCGATCTGCTGCAGGCAGCACAGGCTGGTTTGCAGGACATAATACTGTCACCGGATTTTGCCGGTAATAATCAGATCCTGCTTAGCTACGCCTGTGGCACATTAAAAGCCAACAATACCTGTCTTGCCAGTGCAGAGCTTACCGCCAGTGGCCTTGACAACATTAAACGTATTTTTCAGGCCCAACCATTAAAAAGCGGCGCTGCCCACTTTGGCGGCCGTATCGCCTTTTTGCCGGATAACAGCCTGGTGTTAACACTGGGTGATGGTTTTGACTATCGCGAACAGGCGCAAAACCCGGCCAGTCATTTGGGTAAGATAGTACGCTTAAATGCTGATGGTTCAGTACCGAAGGATAACCCTTTTACTGATAAAACAGGCTATGCCGCTGAAATATACAGCCTGGGACACCGTAATGTGCAGGGCATTTTTTATGACGCTCCAAACCAAACCCTTTATAGCCATGAGCACGGCCCACGCGGTGGCGATGAGTTAAATATTATTAGCGCCGGTGCAAATTATGGCTGGCCGGTAGCTACCAAAGGTATAGATTACACCGGTGCCAGGGTCTCCCCTTATACTGCCTTCAGTGGGATGCAGGCACCTGTCTGGGGCTGGACACCGTCTATCGCCCCGGCTGGCATGACCTTATACCGTGGCGAGTTATTTCCGCAGTGGCAGGACAATATTTTTGTGGCCGCGCTGGCAGCGAAAAGCGTGTACCGGCTGCAAATAGAAAAGCAGCAGGTAGTGCATGAGCAAGTGCTGTTTAGTGAGCTGAAACAACGCATTCGCGATGTGCGTAGCGGGCCGGATGGGGCGTTGTATTTACTGACCGACAGTGACAAGGGGCAACTGATTAAAGTAACTCCTTAAAGTAACTCCGGCAAACTAAGCGACAAAAGCTTAGCTGCCGGTCGTGTAGCAGTGTAAAGCCTTAGTGATGGTGGTGACCACCTTCACCATGGGCGTGGCCGTGGGCAATTTCTTCGCCGCTGGCTTCGCGCACTGACACTATCTCAACAGCGAATTTCAGCGTTTTCCCGGCCAGTGGATGGTTGGTATCTACCTCGGCTTTAAACATGCCTACCTTAACAATAGTCACCTGGCGCTGACCATGCTCGGTTTGCACTACAGCAGTCATACCCGGTTGCCATTTTTTTGCGCCCATCAGGTGTTTTACCTGCATGCTTTGAATGGCATTTTCGTCGCGCTCGCCATAGGCTTCGGTTGGCGTCAGAGTCACTTCCAGCTTGTCACCAGCGGCTTTGCCGCTTAATGCCTGTTCCAGTGCTGGCAGCATTTGCTCATGGCCATGCAGGTACAGCAGCGGGTGGCTGCCGTTTGACGTTTCCAGTTCAATGTTGGCGCCATTGCTGACGTCGGTTAGGGTGTAGTGAAACTGTACTACGCTGTTGTCGCTGATTTGCATAAAATGGGTCCGCTTAGCATAAAGCCGCTATTATCCTGCGCGGCGGCAGAAAAATCGACTGCTTTGATAAAAAAACACGCCCCAGCAGATTGTGGCGTGAGTTGTTGTAGTTTGGTTACCTCAGGTTGCCGCTTTCATATTGCTGACAAACTGTTTTAACTGCACCAGCAAGGTGGCGGGTTCGCTTTGATGCTGCTCTATCAGCTTCACTATAGCCGAGCCGGATATAGCACCGGCAGCACCGCTGTGAATGGCGTCTTTAACATGTGCCGGGGTGGAAATACCAAAGCCCAGCAGCGGCGGTGCCGGGTTATAGCTGCGAATACGGGCAATCAGCTCACTGGTGGGCATAGCGGCCACGGTTTCAGCTCCGGTAACCCCGGCACGGCTGAGCAAATAAGTGTAGCCGCGGCCATAAGAAGCAATTTCGCGCAGATCATCATCATCGACATTAGGCGGCACAATAAAAATCGGCGCAATATCATGCTTAACGGCGCTTTGGCGGAACAGCTTGCTCTCGTGCAGTGGCACATCGGCAATTAACACTGAGTCCACCCCGGCCGCTGCGGCCTTAGCGTAAAAATCGTCAATGCCGCGCGCCATCACCAGGTTGGAATATAGCAACAAGCCAATGGGGATAGTGGCGTGATAGGCACGGATTTTATGGATAATATCAAAGCTGATGGCCGGGGTGACGCCGGCAGCCAGGGCGCGGATATTGGCACCCTGAATTGTCGGGCCATCGGCTATCGGATCAGAAAACGCTATACCCAGCTCCAGTGCATCGGCACCGGCATCAATCAGGGTTTTTATAATCTCAAATGACAGCGCCGGTGTTGGGTCGCCAATGGTAACAAAGGGTACAAAAGCGCCGCGACCCTCGCTGCTTAAGCGGTTAAACATTTGTTGATAGCGCTTCATAGCGTGCCTCCTGCTAATACGCTGTGTACATGGGCTAAGTCTTTATCGCCACGGCCGGATAAGTTCACCAGCAATACCGTTGGTTCTGTTGCCTGCGCAGCCAGTTTTAAGGCATAGGCCAGAGCATGCGAGCTTTCCAGCGCAGGAATAATACCTTCACTTTTTGCCAGTTGTTGAAATGCCGCTAAAGCCTCATCGTCATTTATCGCCACGTATTCAGCACGGCCAATTTGTTGTAAATGGGTATGCTGCGGGCCAACAGCCGGGTAGTCGAGGCCTGCCGAAATAGAATAGGATTCTTCAATCTGGCCATCACTGGTTTGCATAATAGCGGTATAAGCGCCGTGCAAAATACCGTAGCTGCCGGTAGACAGCGCTGCGCCGTGCTGGTGGGTATCAATGCCTTTACCACCGGGTTCAACGCCAATCAGTTTTACGCCGGGTTCATTAATAAAGTCAGCAAAGATGCCAATGGCATTAGAGCCTCCGCCGACACAGGCGATCACTGCATCGGGCAATTTGCCTTCGGCTTTTAAGATTTGTTGCTTGGCTTCTTCGCCAATCATTTTTTGAAAATCGCGTACTATGGTTGGAAACGGGTGCGGCCCGGCGGCGGTACCCAGCATATAGTGGGTGCTGTCGTAGCTGGCCGACCAGTCGCGCATGGCTTCGTTTACCGCATCTTTTAAGGTGCCGCTGCCACTGGTAACCGGTATTACCGTAGCGCCCATCAGCTTCATCCGAAATACGTTCGGTTGCTGGCGCTCAATATCTTTAGCTCCCATATAAATGCGGCACTTCAGCCCCAGTAGCGCACAGGCCAGAGCGGTGGCGACACCATGCTGGCCGGCACCGGTTTCGGCGATCACTTCTTTTTTGCCCATGCGCTTGGTCAGCAGCGCCTGGCCCAGTACCTGGTTGGTTTTATGCGCGCCGCCGTGCAGTAAGTCTTCACGTTTTAAGTAAATTTTTACCAGCGGGTTCGGCGAAATATTACGGCACAGCGTTAACGGTGTTGGCCGGCCGGCGTATTCGGTTAACAGCTGCTGAAACTCAGCATGAAAGGCCGGATCTTCCAGCGCATCAACATAGGCTTGTTCCAGCTGTTTTAACGCCGGTACCAGCAGCTGCGGCACAAACATGCCGCCGTACTGGCCAAAATAAGGGTTAAGTTTTAGCTCACTCATAGTGAAACTCCCGCAATAATGTAAAGGCTGACCGGATCTTCGCCGCATCTTTGATGCCTGGCGCAGTTTCCAGCCCTGAATTAAAATCGAGCCCGGCTACGGGCAATTTAGCCGCCGTTGTGCAGTTATCAGCGCTTAAGCCGCCGGCCAGCATAATGGGCTGTGGGCTCTGCTGCGCTGCAAGCAACTGCCAGTTAAAGCTGATACCGCTGCCGCCATGTTGAGTGGGATGATAGGCATCGAGCAAAATACGATCAGCAAGTGGCGTAAATGCCGGCAATGCATCTTTTACCCGGTAGGCTTTCCAGATCTGGCATTGTGACGGCAACAGCGGTTTTAGTGCGCTGATATAGCTATCATCTTCCTCACCATGCAGCTGCACGGCGCTAAGCGCTAAGCTGTGTGCCAGCTCTGCGACATCAGCTACGGCAGCATTAACAAAGACACCGACATACTTAAGCGCCGCGCCTTGTTGCACAACTGCGGCCTGTTGTGCTGTAACGGCACGTGGTGACGGCGGATAAAAAATTAAGCCGCCATAACAGGCACCTGCCGCATAAACGGCGGCAGCATCTTCCGGCCGCGTAAGGCCACAGACTTTATGCTCGCCCAGCACCAGCTTGCGTGTGGCTGCGGCTAAATCGGCTTGCGCCATTAACGAGCTGCCAACTAAAAAGGCATCGGCTACTTGTGCTAAATGCCGCACCTGCTGGTTAGTGTAAATACCCGACTCTGATACTACTGTTCTATCAGCTGGGATCAGTTTGGCCAGCGTAAAGCTGGTATCCAGGTTAGTGCTTAAATCACGTAAGTCACGGTTATTAATACCAATAAGCTCAGCGTTAAGTGCGACAGCGCGGAGGGTTTCGGCTTCGTTGCTTACTTCGGTCAGCACGGTCATATTTAATTCTTTGGCAGTGGCGGCAAGCTGGCGATACTCTTCGTCATTCAGCACCGACAGCATCAACAGTACTGCATCGGCACCACAGTGGCGGCCTAAGTAAATCTGGTAACTGTCGATAATAAAATCTTTGTGTAGCAGCGGTTTATCTACTAAGGTGCGCATGGTGCGCAGGTACTCATACTTGCCCTGAAAGAACTGCTCATCAGTTAGTACGGAGATGCAGTCGGCATATTGACCATACACCCGGGCTAATTCTTCAAGATTAAAGTCACTACGGATCAGCCCTTTTGATGGCGAGGCTTTTTTACACTCCAGAATAAAGCGCGGGCCTTTTTGCTTTAGTGCGGCCAGAAAGTCGCGCTCAGTGGGTTTAACTTCGCTGATAAAATCCGCCAGCGGTTGCTGCTGTTTAAGTGTGGTTACTTCGCCGCGTTTATGCGCCACAATTTTTGCCAGTACATTCGGCATTTGGTCAGTCATGCGTCGGCTCCTTGGCTAAGTTGCTTAAACTGCGACAGAGTGCTGAAGGCTTTATTGCTGCTTAACAGCTCCAGCACCGCCCGGGTGTTTACTTTCAAATCATCGCCCATACCGGCGATTTTCAACATTGCTGCCACGTTAACTGCTACTGCCGCTTTATGCGCGCTTTGGCCTTCACCCTGCAAAATAGCCAGTGTTGCCGCCGCGTTATCAGCCGGCTCGCCACCTGCCAGTGCAGATAGCGGCGTAAGTGCAACGCCAAAATCATCCGGTGTCAGGCTAAATTCGGTCAGCTCACCGTCTTTGAGCTCGCAAACATAAGTGGTGCCATGTAGCGCCACTTCGTCACAGCCGCTGCCATGTACTACCCAAGCGCGTTTTACGCCCAGTTGTTGCAGCGCCTGCGCCATAACACGGCACAGTTTCGGATCGTATACGCCCAGCAGCTGATAATCCGGCGCGGCAGGGTTAACCAGCGGGCCTAACAGATTAAACAGGGTACGGCTTTTCAGGGCATTGCGCACCGGCATCGCGTGCTTAATGCCTGCATGGTACAGCGGGGCAAATAAAAAGCTGCAGTTAGTTTGCTCAAGCGTGTCAGCCGCTTGCTGTGGTGTCATGTGAATATTCACGCCCAGTTGCTCTAACAAATCAGCTGAGCCTGAGCGTGATGACACGCTGCGGTTACCGTGCTTGACCACCTTTAAGCCCATGGCGGCACCAACAATGGCGGCGGTAGTAGAAATATTAATGGTATTGCTGCCATCGCCACCGGTGCCGCAGCAGTCGATACTGCCGCTAACATACTGCGGAAACCCGGTGGCTGCAGCACGTAATGCACTGGCGGCGCCGGCAATTTCATCGGCCGTTTCGCCGCGCATTTTAAGCGCCACTAACAGCGCTGTAAGATGTACCGGCTCAACTTCGCCTTTTACTACGGCCGTAAAAAACTGTTCAGCCTGGGCAAAGCTCAGTGGCTGACCGCTGAGGCTGTGTTGTACTGTCGAAAGTACTGTTGCTAATATCGCATCTGTCATCTTCAGTCTCGCAATAAATAATCAATGCTGTTTTTCAACAAGGGTTTACCCAGGGTGGTTAAGATAGACTCCGGGTGGAATTGATAACCCAGCATGCGTTTATCCTCGTTAATCACCGCCATTGGAATGTGCCTGTCGTTGGCCAGCAAGGTTAGGGCGTTGGGCATTTCGGTGGCCATTAGTGAGTGATAGCGCGCTACCGGAAATGGCCGGGGTAAACCGGCAAACAACGGATGTTCATGTAAGGTTATTGCGGCCGTTTTGCCATGCACAGTTTCACCGGCGCGACCGACCACACCGCCAAAGTGCTCCACTATCGCCTGATGGCCTAAGCATATGCCCAGTACTGCAAATTTGGCTTCGCACAGTTTTAGCAGCGCCGGCATAGAACCGGCCTGGCCGGGGCTACCCGGGCCTGGTGACAGTACCAGTAATACCGCTTCGGTTTCGCTTAGCATTTGCTGGTAAATATAGTCCGCAGGTACGGTATTACGGTACAGCTTTACCGCGTAGCCCAGCTGGGCAAATTCATCGACCAGGTTGTAGGTAAAGGAGTCGATATTGTCGAGTAAATAGATAACGGCCATCAGTTACTCCTTAGCTTGCGTTGCACTGTGCGCAGAAATAATGGCGTTAATTACCGCCTGCGCTTTACTGCGGGTTTCATCGGCTTCTGCCTGAGCGATGGAATCAAACACCACCCCGGCGCCGGCCTGAATATAAGCCGTGTTATTGGCGACATAGGCCGAGCGGATCACAATGCAGCTGTCAAAGTCGCCGTTACCGGACAGGTAACCAACGGCGCCGCCATAGCTGCCACGACGTTTGCCTTCGACACCACGAATAAGCTCTGCTGCTTTTACTTTGGGCGCGCCAACCAAAGTGCCCATATTCATGCAGGCCTGATAGGCATGCAGCGCATCCAGCTGTGGCTTAAGTGTACCGACCACGCGGGAGACTAGGTGCATCACATAAGAGTAACGGTCTACTTTTAACAGCTCTTTCACGTAACGGCTGCCGGGTACACTAATGCGCGCCACGTCGTTACGGGCTAAATCAACCAACATTAAATGCTCGGCCTTTTCTTTTTCATCCTGCCTAAGCTCCAGCTCAATGCGGCTGTCCAGATCGCGGTCTATGCTGCCGTCGTTTTTAAAACCACGCCGGCGCGTACCGGCAATAGGGTAAATTTCTACCTGGCGGCTTTTGGCATCAAACTTAAGCGCTGATTCGGGCGAGGCGCCAAACAAGCTAAAAGCCGTATCTTTTAAGTAAAACATATAGGGGCTGGGGTTTTGCAGCTTTAACCGGGCGTAGGCTGCCAGTGGTGCCGGGCAGGGCAGGCGAAAACAGCGCGATGGCACTACCTGAAAAATATCACCGGCGACAATATGTTGTTTTAGCTTTTCGACCTGCGCCATAAAGTCGGCATCGCTGATATCAACCTGCACTTCAGCATTTATTACTGCCGCTGCCGTGGCCGCAACAGCCGGCGCTTGCAGCAACTGCTTTAATTGCTCCAGCCGTTTACCAATGGCAAAACAGTTAGCCGGTGCTTGCTCGCCACAAAATACATTGCCCACCAGCCGGCTGTGACCGCTTTGGTGATCCAGCACTAACAGCGTTTCAGCCAGATAAAACACATAATCCGGACACTGGTTTTCTGCCGTTGGCACCTCGGGCAACTGCTCAACGGTGGCCACCATGTCATAACCGATTACGCCGCCTAAAAACACCGCGAATGGCTCATCACTTTGGCACTTCAGCTCGCGTTGTAAGGTGCGCAGCACACTAAAGGGGTTGGCACAGAGCAGCCGCTCGCTTTCTTCCAGTAATAAAGCCGGGCGCTGATAGGTAATCGTCAGCTCGTCGTTAGCCTGGGTAACAGCTGCTTCTTTGCTGAGTTTTTCTGCCAGATAGGGCAGCAATACGGCGCCATTGTTGCTAACGGCGTTAATCACTACGGTTTGGTCATTGCATTCTATCCGCAGCGCAGCATCAATCAGCAGCAGGCTTTTTAAGTTATCCTTGCTGTCTATTTCGGCCGATTCTAATAGCAGCGAATACGGGCTTTGGGCCGTAAGCAGCTGATAGCAGGCCAGCGCATCGCTGTGGTACGGCAGCTGCATAGCGATACTGGCAACGTCGCCCGGTGTATCGGTGATATGGCTAAAAATCATGTTTCACTTTTTCCTTATAAGGCATCAATACAGGTCCACAGTTTTTATTTAGCCGGTTCGCACAGTGTTGCAGGCACATAAAAAAAGCCCGCTTCTTGTGGAAACGGGCTTCGGTAATTAAAGCTAATACAACGCCTACACACGCCCGTTGGGAATGTGCCACCACCAGTTAGTCAGGTTAAGGGTTGTGATAAATTGCATTAGCTTTAGTAACCTCGTTTGTTATGCCACACATAAAACCGCAAAAGGGTAGCAGGCGTCAAGTGCTTATTTGTTATAACCCGGAATTAAAAACGTATAAGCGGCCGGACGGCCGCGATTTTTGCGCTTAACTGTGGGCAGCAGGTTTTTCCAGTTGTTCAATTTGCTGCCAAATGTCTTCGCTTTCAGCAGTTAAATCCGCATACAAGCGCATATCGCCATTGCGCTGGGCATGCATCGCTTGCTCCAGCTTAAGATCATAAGCTTTACGCAGTTTTTTTACCGGATCCGATTTTAACCAGCCAAACATAGAGTTTTCCTGCAATAAAATAGTGTTATCAGCTTACGCTGCAAAGCGGCAAAAAGTTCAGTTTACTTTGTTATAAGCCGGTGCTGTGCGACAATAGCCAGCTTATTTTGAGGTGCCGATGAAAATTGATTTACACAGCCATACCCTGTGCTCTGACGGCGTGTTATCGCCTGCTGATTTAGTAGCGCGCGCTGCAGAGAAGGGCGTGGATGCACTGGCCATTACCGATCATGATACGGTGGCTGGTTTAGCCGCGGCACAGCAAGCCATAACAGAACAGCAATTAGCGCTGCAACTGATTAACGGCGTGGAAATTTCTACTGCCTGGCAGCAACTGGAAATTCATATCGTTGGCTTAAATATCAACCCGCAGTGCCCGGTGTTTTTACAGCGTTTAGCCAGCCAGCAACAAGCCAGGTTAGTACGAGCTGAGGAAATGGCGCGCCGGCTGGAAAAAAGCCAAATTCCTGATGTGCTGCCAGCCGTGCTTGAGCTGGCTAATGGTGCGGCGTTAACCCGTACCCACTTTGCCCGTCACCTGGTGAGTATTGGCAAAGCCAGCTCGATGGATGGCGTATTTAAAAAGTATTTAAGCCGCGGCAAAATTGGTTATGTGCCGAATAACTGGGTTGAGATGGCTGATGCCATCCAATGGATCCACGATGCCGGCGGTGTGGCCGTGCTGGCGCACCCACTGAAATATAAGCTGACAACCAAGTGGGTAAAACGGCTGGCAGAGCACTTCGCTGCTGCCGGTGGTGATGCGATAGAGGTGATCTCGCCACAGCAAACGCCGGTACAAAAACGTGAACTATGGGCCCTGTGCCAGTTACATGGTTTAACGGCGTCGGTCGGCTCGGATTTTCATCAGGTAACAACTTGGAATGACATTGGAAAAAATCTATATTTAACCGACGATGTCATTCCGGTTTGGGCTAACTGGCCACTGACAGTCGCAACTGCGCAGCCTGGCCAACGTAATAATTTACTGTAAGAAGAATAACAATGAGTCAATTTTTTCATATTCACCCTGAAACCCCGCAGCTTCGCTTGTTAAAACAAGCTGTACAAATTATTCGTCAGGGCGGCGTGGTTATTTATCCTACCGACAGTGGCTATGCGCTGGGATGTCACGTAGGTGATAAAAACGCTATGGAGCGTATTTTACAAATCCGGCAGGTAAACGTTGATCATAACTTTACGCTGTTATGCCGCGATTTATCCGAGTTATCAGTGTATGCCAAAGTAGAAAACAGCGCTTTTCGCTTAATTAAAAACAATACGCCCGGCGCTTATACCTTTATTTTGCGCGGCACCAAAGAAGTACCAAAACGTTTGCTAAACGAGAAAAAGAAAACCATTGGCCTACGTATTCCGGAAAATAAAATTGCTCAGGCACTACTGGAAGAGCTGGGAGAACCCTTACTAAGCACCAGTTTGATTTTGCCGGGCGAAGAATTTGCTGAAAGCGATCCGGAAGAAATGCGTGCCAGGCTGGAAAAGCAAGTCGATTTAATTTTGCACGGTGGTGTAATTGGTGAAGCACCGACCACGGTTATTGATCTGTCGGATGATGAGCCCGTGCTACTGCGTGAAGGCCGTGGCGATCCAACGCCATTTCGCTAACGCTGTTGCCAGAGCATGCCAGTTTGACAGAACTCTTACCAGATAGCTTAACCATTCAACAGCCGTTGCCGCTGGCTTTTGTCCGCGGCGAAGCGGTGCTGGAACGGCCGGAGGACTTATATATTCCGCCGGATGCGCTGGAAATTTTGCTCGACGCCTTTGAAGGCCCGCTGGATTTTCTGCTGTATTTAATTCGTAAGCACAAATTTGATATTGTCGATTTACCGGTTAATGAAATTACCCTGCAGTATATGGAATACATAGACCTGATGCAGGGAATGAATTTTGAACTGGCGGCAGAGTATTTAGTAATGGCGGCGATGCTGGCCGAGATTAAATCGCGCCTGTTGCTGCCAAGACATAGCCAGATTGAAGATGAAGAAGCCGACCCGCGTGCCGAGCTTATCCGCCGCCTGCAGGAATACGAGGTATTTAAACGGGCCGCGACAGAGCTTGATAGCCTGCCACGCGATGAGCGCGATCATTTTAATGCCAATGCTGCGTTGGCGGAGAACTTTGCACCACTGCTGATTTTACCGGATGTCGATTTAGCCGAGCTGACATTGGCACTTAAAGACATTGTAAAACGGGCAAAGGATTTTCAGCATCATCATATTAAGCGCGAGCATTTATCTACCCGTGAACGGATGAGCCGCATTCTGGATTTGCTTAGCCAACATAATGGTTATCTGGCGTTTTCCAGCTGTTTTGATGTGACAGAAGGCCGCGAAGGGGTAGTTGTCAGCTTTTTAGCCATGCTGGAGCTAACGAAAGAAAAGCTGGTTGAAATTATTCAGGTAGAAGCCTACGGCCAAATTCATGTCAAACTTAAAGCAGGTGAGGCATAATGGCCGGCAAAATTAATGATGTGCAGTTAATGCAGTTGGTTGAAGCCGCTATTTTTGCTGCTGACAAGCCACTTAGCAGTGACGATTTGCAAAGCACGGTGCTCGATGGCTTTAATGTTAGCAAAAAACGCCTGAGCGAAACCTTAGCGCGGCTGATGCAGGATTACGCCGGGCGTGGTATTACGTTAAGCGAAACGGCATCGGGCTATCGTTTTATTACCAAGCCAGAGCTGAGTGACTATTTAGCCCGCTTGTGGCCAGAGCGCTCGCCGCGTTATTCGCGCGCAGTGCTGGAAACTCTGGCATTGATTGCCTATCGCCAACCGATAACCCGCGGTGAGATAGAAGATATCCGTGGTGTGTCGGTAAGCAGCCAGATTATGCGCACTTTACTGGATCGCAACTGGGTGAAGGTAGTTGGCCATAAAGAAGTACCGGGCCGGCCGGGTTTATACGCCACTACGAAAGAATTTTTAGATTACTTTGGTTTAAAACATTTAAACCAATTACCCCCTTTGCCAGAATTTCAGGCCATTAGCCTGGATCTGGCCGACACCGTCGTGACGACAGGAGAATTGCACTAATGAGTGAAAAAGCCGCAAGTGAAAAGCTACAAAAAGTATTAGCCCGCGCAGGCGTAGGTTCGCGCCGTGAAATGGAAGAGTGGATAAGCGGTGGCCGCGTAACAGTAGATGGTAAGCCAGCAACCTTAGGTGACCGCATCAGCCCAACGCAACAAGTGCGGGTAGATGGCCACCCGGTACAAATTGCCAGTGAAGCCGAGCAAATTTGCCGCGTGCTGGCGTACCACAAACCGGAAGGTGAAATTTGTTCGCGTACCGATCCGGAAGGCCGGCCCACGGTATTCTCGCGCCTGCCGAATATTAAAGGCGCGCGCTGGATAGCCATTGGCCGTCTCGATATTAATACCTCAGGCTTATTGCTGTTTACCACCGACGGTGAGCTGGCCAACCGCCTGATGCACCCCAAGTTTGAAGTAGAGCGTGAATACGCGGTACGGGTATTTGGCGATGTTAACGATGCCATGATCCAGCGCTTGCGCACCGGCGTTGAGCTGGAAGACGGCAAAGCCAACTTCAAAAAAATCAAAGCGCTGCCAGGTGAAGGCATTAACCGTTGGTTCCATGTGGTATTAACCGAAGGCCGCAACCGTGAAGTGCGCCGGATGTGGGAATCGCAGGGCGCGGTAGTCAGCCGGCTTATTCGGGTACGCTATGGCGATTTACTGCTGCCAAAACACTTACCGGCTGGTGGCTATGCCGAATACCCGCTGGAAGATGTGAATTACCTGCGTAAGTTAGTTAGCTTAGCACCGGAAGTAGCCACCTTAGTAAAACCGGAAGACCGCGACGAGCGCCGTCGCCGTATGGCCAGCATGAAGCGCGCGGTGCGTAAACACGATATTGCCGCTAAAACACCGGAGCGCACACCCAAAGAGCGCAAACCAAGCGAAGCTCGGCCAGCAAAACCTGATGGCCAGAAACCAGCAGGGCGCAGAGGCCCGGCAGCGCCGAAGGGCAAGCCACAACGTCAGCCTAACGGTAAAAAGCCCAGTCGCGAAGGCCGGGGTTAACTGATATACAACAAAGGCGCGTAAAGCGCCTTTGTTTTAACGTATATTCTGGCATCTAGGGTGTGTGCAGTGTTCTTGGAATAGCAAGCTGGGTTGCCAGTGCAATTAAGCCTCCGGTAAAGGCAAGCATCGGACCTGTGATAATCCCGCCAAGCTGAAAATAACCCATCACCGAGCCGGTTAGCAGTAATATGAAGCCAAAGCTTTTTACCATAGCAGCTTTCTGGTTTTCATGGCTCCACTGTTGGCAGTTAGCGCATTGCAGCATAAAAATACCGTTAACCTTCTTTGTTGCTGCAGCCAGCTTTAAATTCAGCTTATGTTTGCAGGCAGGGCATTCTAGTATTTTCATCAGTGGATCTCCCTTACCAGCCTGAAGCCAAGGGAGGGGGATTTATCGTCAACAGAGAATCCGTGTCGGGCAGATAATCGCGTATTGTGTGCACGGCTGGAGTAACTACCCCCTTTGACAATGCGGTGTTCACAATCGCCGGTCTTTACCGGCGTTGTGTCATTTGACCGTTTTTTTTCGTCATCACAATCCAGTACCCACTCTGCCACGTTAGATGACACGTCATACAGGCCATAAGGGTTTGCGTTGTAGCGCCCAGATACCCATGGCTGTGCTGCTTCGGTGCCGGCTGTGCAATCACCAATATCGCGGTCACAGTGTTCTTTGCTCTGAATGTACTCTTCGCCCCACCAATACACTGTTTTTGTGCCAGCTCTGGCAGCATATTCCCACTCGGTTTCAGAAGGCAAACGGTAATACTGGTTAGTTTGTTCCGTTAACCATTTGGCGTATGCCGTTGCGTCCATCCAGCTGACATTAATCACCGGCATATCGCCCCGACCCCAGCCTCTATCGTCCGGTAAGGCTCGATTAGTGGCGTTAGCAAACTTATCGTATTGAGCAAAAGTAACTTCAGCGCGGGTTATGGCAAAAGCCGTGCTGTTTTTTATGCTGCGCTGCGGGCCAAGATAACCTATTGAAGTAGTGTATTCTTCACCTGCAGTACCTTTTCCTACAGGAATAACACTTAACTGCGGGCCTTCACTGCCATCGCTGAGCTTATCGGAAAAGAATTCAACGGTATAAGGGATGTTTTTACCACATGAAATAATCAACACTGGCACAGTGAATACTGCTAATAGGTTTTTCAGCAAAGACATATTTTTCCTATTCATTAACGCTGTAACCAATAACAAAGCTACGGGCACTCTCGGCTTTCCCTGCGAGACTGGTGCCACTGCCGTAAGTGGTAACGCTGGCACCAACCAGCTCCAGAAACTTAGTGCCAAGCAGAGCCTGCACCTGCTTTTGCGAAAAAACTTTAGTTGCTTTAGTTCCGTCATCCAACAATTTACCGTGTAACATGACTGCCTTTAGAGCTTTTTGGGATTTACGCAGTTCCGCATGCTCTAATTTGAGAATTTCTTCCGCTAAACGTTTACGATCAGCTCTGGACAGACTTTTATACATCTTAAGTATTCCAGCCTTGCCGATACCTTTTTTGCGCAAAGCAGTCGCCAGTATGGCCTGGTTACCTAATGTTTTGGTGACATCAGCTAATTGCACAAAATCGGTTGCAATAATCAATGCATTAAATAATGGCGACTCATCCAGATAGTCGTTATAGTGCGCATTGCCGGAGACGGCATTGTAAGAGCGACCTATGCCGGTACCACACTGAAATGTTGCGGCAGCTGTAGCCGTTAGTGTTAATGGCATTGCTGCCCAAGCGGCACCTACCGTCACTGTGCCACCACCAGCCTCAACAACAAGTAAAACCCAGCCGATTGCGGCTCCGGCGCAGCTAATGCCAGCACCTTTTAATTCAGAGCCAATGCTTGATTTTGCAGTCTGTAGCGCCTTTTCAGCCGATTGGTGCTTAGGGAGTTTTATTTCCCGAATATAAATGGTTTTGCCATCGGCCCTACAACTATTGCGCAGTACTCTGGCAAAAAACAGTGCTTCACGCTCAATGCCGGTAATCACGTAGTTTGACATCTCAGAGTTATAACCGATAAACGTTACACCGGCGCCATAGAATTCGGGATCGCTATCTAACTGCGCGTACATTTTTTCTAACTTAGGATCGGGGAAAAGTTGTTTAACTTTTTGTTCTTGATAGTTGCCAGCGAACCGTAATGCAGCAAGAGCCATATCAATTCCTTTTGTAGTAAATCGGCGTATTTTATGGCTTCTATTGATAATTGTAAATTAATTTCCTGTTAATTTCTGTGGTTGTTGTTGATTGTTAAGAAAAAGCTGATTGAGCCGGCTGATTAAATTTTACACTGTTTGCAATTGGTAAAGTTCTATAGCTGCTGCAAGCCCTGCTTTCAGTTAACGCACCTTACTTTTACGTATCATTTTATACAGCAGCTCCGGCGATAGCCGGCACACCAGCGCGGCTAAGCGCTCTTTTAACCCACCTATGACAATATAGTTTTTCCCTTTTAGCAGTGCTTTTACTGCTTTTTCTGCAAATTGCTCCGCGCTCATGGCATTGGCCTGAGCATCGTCCATTTGGCCAAGGGCACTGCCATCGCCGGTAAGGGCATTACGTGACACATCGGTTTTAACAAAGCCGGGGAAGATAGTAGCCACAGTTAAGCCTTGTTCGAACAGTTCGGCACGTAAGCTATTGGCCCATAAATGCAATGCGGCTTTGGCGGCGGAATAACTGCCGCGATACTGGGTACCAACTAAGCCTGCGACAGAAGAAATAAACACTACTTTGCCGCCACCATCGGCAAGTAGTAGCGGTAATGCCTGACGGGTTAAATTAATCTGGGCGAAATAGTCCACTTCAAATAATTTACGATCCGTATCACTTGTGGTGTCTGTGATTAGTGCCCGCTGACTAATACCGGCGTTATTAATTAGCCAGTCCAGGCCGCCAATCTGTTGCTTTATCGTGTTAATGGCTGCTGCGATGGCCGTGCTGTCGGTGATATCCAGCGGTACCAATAAATGCTCTGCGCTATTAGCTAAACTGGCGCGCACCCGTTCCAGCTCTGCTGTTCGGCGGGCGCTGAGAATAAGCCTGGCGCCGTCTGCTGCCAGCTCGCGGGCCAACGCCTCGCCAATACCACCGGAGGCGCCGGTGATCCAGATCACTTTATTGTGTATTGCGGTGTTTTGTAGCGTCATGTTGTGCCCGGTCCTGTGTTGGCTATGCAGGACATTAAGCCAGCTTTAATGCGGTTGTAAAGCTTTGCTGGGCAGCACTTTATATTTGCGCTTGTAATAACCGGTAAACAGGATCATGGCAGTTACACCAATAACCGGTGCCGCCAGCCAGCTAATCAGTTGCCATTGTTCGGGTAGCCATTGTGACAATATACGCCGCCCGCCGGCGGCAAAGAAAGCCGTGTAAACGGCAATACCGGAGCCCACCATGGCGCTGAAATGCTCAATAATCCAGGCACGTGGCTGTACTTTGGCTTTATACACATACAAGCTGATGGTGCTGGCGGTAATAAAGCTGACTCCGGAGAAAATGATCAGCAGCGGCATGCCCACTGTTATACCCTGATAGGCCACATATAATGCGGTAGGGAACAGCAACAACACTGGCCCCTGATAAAACCAGCGCCGCAGCATACGCCGGTCGCTTTTAGCATGCAGTACGCCAATAGCATGGCGCACGGTAACCCAGGTTAGCAGGCTAAGCAGCAATAAAAACTGTGAAAGCGGCACACGCCATACCAGCATGCGTTCAATTTGCGCCGTCGTCATTTGCTTGCCGGCGGTGTAAATGCCGACAGGGTCATATAAACCCATCAAACTCATTACTATGCCAGAGCCGGAAACAATAAGCATAAGGTAATAAAACACTTTACCGGCATTAATATGCAACTTACTGCCTTTACGGGCGATAACGGGTAGCCAGTATAGCAGCAAGGTAATGGCACCCAGCGCAATATGCAGATATAGCAGTGTGGTATGAATAAGTGGCATGGTCATCCTCCTTGGTTGGTAGAGGGAGCATACCGGCGCTGCAACCCCGGCACAGGTGCCAAAAGTCAGGACTTTTTAATATGACTTTTGGCCTATTGCAGTTATTTAGCCGCCACGCATAATGCCTGAATGAAACCAAAATTTGATTTTGCCACTCTGGCAGGTTTATTAACCTGGCTGCTGGTGTATGGCGTCAGCTATTATCTGTTGCAAAAGATTGCACCCGGCCAAAGCCAGGCGCCAGTACATGCATTGTTTATTGCTTATGGCGGCCTGTTTTGGCTGTTAACCCGGCAGCAGGGCCATTTTGCCCTGCGAGGCCGCTACGGTGCTGTATTTTTACTACTGCAATTAGTTGTGGCGTTTAGTTTGCTTTGGCTGTTGCCGGGGCGCTATTTTGAGTTCTTATCCATCCTTACCATTATCTGGGCGGCTATGCTGCCTTTTGTTATGCGTACCAGCCTGGCGATGCTGTTGACAATCGCGGTAGTGTCAGCTTGGTATAGCGTGGTGGCATGGCAGAGTGGTGACAGTGTTTGGATCAGTGCGCTGTTGTATGGCAGCTTTCATCTATTTGCAGTGTTGGTGCAAAGTGCCAGCCGCGATGCAGAGAGCGCCAAAGAGGAATTGGAGCAAAAGCATCAGCAACTGCTGGCAACCCAGCAGCTGCTGCAAGGTGCATCACGCCAGAGTGAAAGAACCCGCATAGCACGCAACCTGCATGACGTGGTGGGGCACCATTTAACCGCGCTGACCATTCAGTTGCAGGTCGCCAGCCATATCACCGAAGGTGAAGCCAGGATACAGGTTGATAAATGCCATCAACTGGCAAAGCTACTGTTATCAGATGTAAGAGAAGCAGTAAGCACCATGCGCCAGTATACCGATGTTACCTTGCTGGATGCGATAACACCATTATTGGCGCTGCTGCCAGAGCCGCTGGAAATAAAGCTGCAGATCCCGCCTGATATTATGTTGCATGATTTACATCAGGCGCAACATTTGCTGTGCATCGTGCAGGAAGCCATTAGCAACAGCCTGAAGCACAGTCGTGCCAGCCAATTCCATCTTACTGCCAGCGTAGAACAGCAGCAGCTGCAGCTGGTTATTTATGACAACGGCAGTTGGGCGCCACACTGGCAGCCGGGCAATGGTATTAAAGGCATGCATGAGCGGCTGGCTGAGTGTGGTGGCAGCTTACAGCTGGCTAAACTGCAACATGCAATGCAATTGACTATAACGCTGCCATATCGGGAGAGCGACAATGCATAAGGTGTTGCTGGTGGATGATCAAAAGTTGATCCGCGACGGTATCAATAGCTTGCTGGGCTTATCTGGCCAGGTAACGGTGATAGGCGAGTGTGCGGATGGTTCAGGTGTAGTGGCAGCATGCCAGCAGTTGAATCCCGATGTGATACTGCTGGATCTGTCGATGCCGGTAATGAACGGGGTACAGACGTTGGCGGCCTTGCAGCAGGCGGGTGTTAAAGTGCCGGTGCTGATTTTAACTACCTTTGACGAGCATGAGTTGGTATTAAAAAGTATCGCACTGGGTGCGCGCGGCTTTTTACTGAAAGATGTGTCGCTGGAAACCCTGGTTGAGGCTATTGCCACGCTTGCCAGTGGCGGCAGCTGGTTTGCGCCCAATATTACTGAGCGTTTGCTGGACAGCGTGCGCGGCAATAAAACCAGCTTTACTATGCCGGTACAACTGGAGCCGCTAAGTGATAAAGAGTTAGAGATTTTGCAATTAATGGCGGCGGGTTACAGCAATAAAGAAATTGCCACTGCGCTTTATAAATCAGAAGGTACAGTAAAAAACCAGTGCTCAGCAATATTATCTAAGCTGGGGGTGCGTGACCGCACCCGGGCAGTATTGCTGGCACTGGAGCTTGGGCTGATTAGTTAGCCTTTATAGCCATTGGGGTTAGCCGACTGCCAGCGCCAGCTGTCACCTACCATATCATCTAATGTTTTCTCTGCCTGCCAGCCCAACAGCATCTTGGCTTTAGTTGGCTCGGCGTAGCATACTGCTATATCACCGGCACGGCGCGGTGCTATCTGGTAGGGTACTGCTATGTTGTTCACCTGGCTGAAGGCTTTTACCATATCCAGCACGCTGTAACCGGTACCGGTACCGAGGTTTATCGCTTCTATGCCGTTGTGCTGCTCCAGGTACTGCAGCGCCTTAACATGGCCGCGGGCTAAATCAACCACGTGGATATAATCCCGCACACCGGTACCGTCGTGGGTGGCATAATCGTTACCAAATACGCTGAGTTGCTCGCGTTTGCCTACCGCAACCTGAGAGATAAATGGCATCAGATTATTAGGGATACCGTTAGGGTCTTCACCTATACGGCCGCTGTCATGCGCCCCAACAGGGTTGAAGTAACGTAGCAGGGTAATACCCCAGCCGGGTTCAGCGCGCACTAAATCTTCCAGAATATGCTCTATCATCAGTTTGCTCTGGCCATAAGGGTTAGTGGCAGAACGCGGCGCAGTTTCCGGAATTGGCACCTGTTTGGCATCGCCATATACCGTAGCCGATGAGCTAAATACCAGTTTTTTTACGCCAAATTCCCGCATTACCCTGCACAGTGTTACTGTACCGGCAACATTATTGTCGTAGTAATGCAGCGGTATTTGGGTAGATTCGCCCACAGCTTTTAGCCCGGCAAAATGTATTACAGCGCTAATGCTATAGTCGGTAAACAGCTGGCGCAGAGCCTGCTCGTCACGAATATCACCGGTAATACTTATAATGCTGTTACCACTTAGCTGCTCTACCCGTTGTAAAGCAGCATCTGAGCTGTTGCTGAAGTTGTCAAAGCTCAGCACCTTATAGCCCGCGTTCAGCAGTTCCAGTGCGGTATGGCTGCCAATGTAGCCTGCACCGCCGGTGAGTAAAATATGGCTCATGCTTGTCTCCTGATTTTTCGGGCCTTACGGCAATACTTTTTTAAACGGTTTAACCGTTGAGCGGGCGTACACGCCAGCTGCCAGATAAGGATCGGCATCTGCCCAGTGTTGTGCATCAATTAACGAAGCAAACTCGGCTACCACCAAAGAGCCACTAAAGCCGGCTGCGCCCGGATCCAGGCTGTCGATGGCAGGTAAGGGCCCGGCTAATAGCAGGCGGCCTTCAGTTTTTAGCTGTTCTAAACGGGCCAGGTGTGCCGGACGGCTAGCCAGGCGCTTGTCTAAGCTGGCTGTAACATCTTCGGAATAAATCATATAAAACATCGGAAAGTCCTTCTGCAGCGCTGATTTTAACAGGCGCACCTTAGCAGATCCTGAACGTTGTTCCAACGACATTGAACGCATCGGAGCAGTGCAACACTAGGATTTGCTGCAACAGCCTGTTAGCATGCAGAGCGCTATAACAATAACCGGGCCAAGCCCCGGCATTCTAATAAGAAAAATTCAGGGAGTCCGCGTAGCAATGAAACGTGAGCAATTCAGTTCCAGCCTGGGCTTTGTACTGGCAGCCGCCGGTTCAGCTGTAGGTATTGGTAATCTGGTCGCCTTTCCGGTAATGGCCAGTAAAAACGGCGGCGCCGCCTTTTTAATCATGTATGCTTTTTTCGTGTTTTTTATCTGTTTGCCGGTAATGCTGGCCGAAATGAGCTTAGGCCGTCACACGCGGCAAAACCCGCTGGGTGCTTACACTGAAATTGGCCAAAACCCTGCATGGCGCACAGTTGGCTGGATGTCGGTTATTACGCCTTTTATGATTGGCGTGTTTTATCTGGTGATCACGGTATGGATTTTTGGTTATCTGGCTAAATCGGTCATGGGGCAACTGAACGAGCTTGCCGGGCCAAGCAGCTTTAGTGTGTTTATTAACAGCAACGAGTTGTTTGTTTATATGGTTGTGGTGATTGGCCTGACGTTCTTAATTCTGCAAGGCGGGGTAAAGCAAGGCATTGAGAAGGCGGCGCGTGTATTGATGCCGATGCTGTTTGTCATGCTGATAGCGTTGGTGATTTACGTGTTTACCCTGGATAACGCTATGTTGGGAGTGAAGTTTTTCCTTATTCCTGACTTTGAGAAGCTCACCGGTAAGGTATTAAACGGTGCGCTGGCTCAGGCATTTTTCTCACTGTCGCTGGCCATGGGTATATTAATTACCTACGGCTCTTATATTCAGAAAAACAACAATATTGTGCATGCCGGTAAAATGGTGGCAGGCTTGTCTGTGCTGGTGGCGTGCTGTTCAGGTTTACTGATCCTGCCAGCGGTATTTTCGTTTAACCCGGATATTCAGTTAGGCGAATTATCTGAGTCCAGTATTGGCATGATATTTATGTTTCTGCCAAAAATCTTTCTGGCACTGCAGGCGGATATTGGCTATTTCGGGGCCTCTTTTATTGCCAGTTTCTTCTTTTTGCTGGTATTTTTTGCTGCGCTAACCTCACTGGTGTCAATTATTGAAGTACCGGTATGCAGTTTAATGGATGGTAAAGGCGTAAGCCGCCGTGCAGCGTTGTATACCCTGGGCGGGGCGATGATTGTACTGTCAGTTATTTCAGCTCTGTCATTTGGCCGGGTTGAGCTGTTTAGCAACCTGCTAAGCTACGGTGGTGTGAATAAATCGTTTTTTGATCTGGTGTATGACATCTTCTATGAAACCATATTGCCGCTTAACGGTTTTCTGTTATGCCTGTTCGTAATTTACCGCTGGAAGAAACATAATCTGGATGCAGAAATCAGCCAGGGCAACAGCACTTTTGCCGGTTCCTTACTGCAAAAATACGTTAACTTCTCGTTGGGTACCTTTATTCCGCTTATTTTGGCGGTAATTTTTGTCAATACGGTATCAACGATTTTCTTTGGTAAAAACCTGTTGTTTTAATCTAACACCAGACATGAAAAAGGCAGCGAATTCGCTGCCTTTTCTGTTTTTGCACCTGTGTTTATTTTGCCAGTTTAAGCGCCATAGCTTCAACTACAGCCGGGATGTCGAGCATTTCTTTCTCACCACTGCGGCGGTTTTTGTATTCCACCTGCTGGTTATCCAGATTGCGCTCACCAACGACAATGCTGTGCGGAATACCCATTAACTCCATATCGGCGAACATTACACCGGGGCGCTCTTTACGGTCGTCAAACAGCACGTCAAAGCCAGCAGCGGTAAGCTCGTTATATAAACGTACAGTGGCTTCTTCAATGCGTACTGATTTATGCATATTCATCGGTATTAAGGCAATTTGAAACGGCGCTATCGCATCGGGCCAGATAATGCCGTATTCATCGTTATTTTGCTCAATAGCGGCGGCGATAATACGCGATACACCTACACCATAGCAGCCCATGGTCATTATCTGGTGTTTGCCTTCTTCATTAAGCACGCCGGCTTTTAACGCCTGCGAGTAACGCTCACCCAGTTGGAAAATATGGCCAACTTCAATACCGCGCTTCACCACCAGTTTACCTTTGCCGCACGGGCTGGCATCACCTTCAACGATGTTACGTAAATCTGCCACACTGTAATCTTTAATATCACGGTCCCAGTTTACGCCGGTTAAGTGATAGCCATCTTTGTTGGCACCGCAGATAAAATCGCTAAGATGTGCGGCGCTGCGATCAACAATAACCGGCAGTGGCATACCAACCGGGCCCAGTGAGCCAGGGCCAGCACCAATAGCAGCTCGGATTTCTTCTTCGCTGGCAAATACCAGCGGGCTTTGTACCTGCGGCAGTTTTTCGGCTTTTATTTCGTTTAGCTCGTGATCGCCACGCAGTACCAGTGCCACCAGAGTTTGTGGCGCTTTGTCATCGGTTTTTGCGGCGTAAACAATCAGGGTTTTGCTTACCAGTGCCATATCCTGCTGTAACAAGGCTGCGACATCGGCCACGGTTTTGGCATTAGGCGTAGCCACTTCGGCTAAATCTTGTTTAGCAGCAGCACGCTCGCCTTGTGGGGCTAAGGCTTCGGCCATTTCGATATTGGCTGCATAATCGCTTTCATCTGAGAAGGCGATAGCATCTTCTCCCGATGCGGCCAGTACATGGAATTCATGCGACATACTGCCGCCGATAGCGCCGGTATCGGCTAGTACTGGCCGGAAGTCTAACCCTAAGCGGCTGAAAATATTACAATATGCCTGATACATTGCATTGTAGGTTTGCTGCAGGCTGTCCTGGCTTAAATGAAAGGAGTAAGCGTCTTTCATTAAAAATTCACGCGCGCGCATTACGCCAAAGCGTGGCCGGCGCTCGTCACGGAATTTAGTCTGAATTTGATACAGGTTCAGTGGCAGCTGCTTGTAACTGGTAATTTCGCGCCGTACTAAGTCAGTGATCACTTCTTCGTGGGTTGGGCCCAGCACAAAGTCACGCGTATGGCGGTCTTTAAAACGCAGCAGCTCAGCGTCCATCTTGTCCCAGCGGCCGGATTCCTGCCACAGCTCGGCCGGTTGCACCATCGGCATCAGCACTTCAATCGCGCCGGCTTTGTTCATCTCTTCACGCACAATTTGCTCTACCTTACGCAGCACCCGCACGCCGGTGGGTAAGTAGGTGTACATGCCTGAGGCGACACGGCGGATCATGCCGGCGCGCAACATTAACTTGTGGCTGATCACTTCGGCATCGGCCGGTGTTTCTTTAATGGTGGATAGTAAGTACTGACTGCTGCGCATCGTAATTCCGTATTGGTGCTGAAAAAATTGCCGCCATTCTAGCAAGGCGGCAGGGGCAATTCTATTGGAGTTTTATCGGGTGTTTAATCAGCTTGCTGCTAACCTGCTGGCCGCTTGTCATGCCACCTACTGAATAAATCTCACCGTCTATTTCTATCAGGCTTCTTAAATCCATTACCGCTGTGGTGTCGGCAGCTTTAAGCCAGCGTTTTTCGCCGGGTGAAAACAGCCATACTTTATTGTCTGGCTCTGAAGCTGTACCGTTATAGCCAATACCATTGTAATTGTAAGGGTTAGTGCTGCCGCCAATAAACACCAGCATGTCTTTACCCTCTACTTTGGTATTAATGCCTGCCATACGATACTTTGCCGTGCCGGTAGGATGATCGATAAGCCGCCAGTCAATCTGGTTAGCATTGCTCCCCACAGTGCCTAAATAGCAGGCGGGTTCACTTTTATACTCGCGTTTTTTATCAGCATAGTACTCAAGCGCCACCCCATCGCAGATCAGCATTTGGTTACCGGCCATAGCACCGGCTAAACCAAATACCGGTTTGCCGGGAAACGGCGTAGCCTGTGACCAGCGCTGGGTAAAGTTGTCAAACACCTGTACTAAATTAACATTGCCATGATCGCTCCAACCGCTTATCAGGTAGATATAGCGGTTTTGGTACGTCAGAGCCACGGCATCATCCACCGGCACCGGCATATCATTTAGCTTGGTGTAGCGCTTGGTGATCGGATCTATGCGGTAGCTATCTACCGCGGTTTGCTCACTGCCGTCAGCGTTTACACTAAAGCCGCCAAAAACAAAAAAATTACTGTTTAACGCCACCGCACTGGCGGCAATACGGCCGCTGACTTTTTGCGTGCTGGGCACAGCTGGCAGGCTTTGCCAGTTAAATTCACCCACTGTGTGCATCCACACTTTATTATGAATATCGTTGTGTTGTTTGCCCGGGCCTAAGCCCATAAAGCTGGCAATGTAGGTTTTACCACGCACAGTGGTGCTGGCAACGGCGTTATTGCTTACCGGCTCGGGTAAATCGGGCAGGGTGGTTGCGGATACGGCAACACAAGTTGCTGCAGCTGCCACACTACTCAGGTAGCTGATGGATTTCAGTAACATGGTTATGTTCTCCGTTCACGGTCCATTTAATATTGTAGTTATACAGTGTCATACCATAACTTTGTTCACCGTCGCGCTGTTTTTTATAAGACGGTCTGGGGTCTTGCTTTAACACTTTATCTATAAATTCTTGTAAATCAGGGTATTGCCTTTGCTTTTGGCAAAATGCGCTGGCAGCTTCACTAAAACTAACCGTCATTGCTGTTTGCGGTGCCGCGTCGGCGAAACCACCTGCGGCGTCAGGTAATGCGTCTGAGTATGGCAAATAGGGTTTAATATCCACCACCGGGGTGCCATCAAGCAGGTCTATGCCGCTTAGTTTCAGCATCAGTTTACCGTTTTTGCGCTCAACGCCTTCCAGCTTTACTACGGATAACCCTATCGGGTTAGGCCTGAAAGTAGCACGGGTAGCAAACACGCCTTTACGGGTATTACCGCCCAGGCGTGGCGGGCGCACCATCGGTGACCAACCTTTATCGGCGGTTTCATGAAACACAAACAGCAGCCATAAATGGCTAAAGCTATCGATACCGCGCAAAATAGCATCATCGCTGTAATCGCTTTCCAGTACCAGGTAGCCGGTGGCTTCCGGGATCAACCCCGGCTGGCGTGGAATCGCAAATTTTTGCTTGTAGGGTGATTGAATATAACCCACCACATTAAACTGATAAGACGCCATACACTCCAAAGCTTTACTGATCAAACCCGACTGCGGGTATTATGCGGTTTTTTGTCGAAACAACAAGTTAAGCAGGACGTCTAAATGTCTTTGACGCTGTAGGTCAAGATGCGGTAAAACAACAACTGGATTAAAAAACAACAGATGTGAGATATGGAACGCAAAATTTTATTAACGGAATGCCCCGACTCCAAAGGACTTATCGCGCAGATCACCAATATTTGCTACAAACACCAGCTGAATATTATCCGCAATACCGAATATGTTGATCCGGTAAGCGGCCGGTTTTATATGCGCACTGAACTCGAAGGCGTATTTAACGACGCTACCTTGTTGTTTGATTTAGACAGAGCCTTACCTCAGGGCTCAGAGCGCAGCCTGGTCAGCCAGCGGGCTAAACGGGTAGTGGTGCTGGTAACGAAAGAAGCGCATTGCCTGGGCGACATTTTAATTAAGGTATTTGATGGCTCGCTGGCGCTGGAGATTGCAGCTGTAGTGGGAAATTACCCCGAGCTGGAGCAACTGGCAGCACGCTTTGACTTACCTTACCATCATGTTTGCCATAAAGGCTTAAGCCGCACCGAACATGAAGCTGCCTTACTGGAAGTCATAAAACCTTACCAGCCGGAATATCTGGTGCTGGCTAAGTTTATGCGTATTTTAACGCCGGCTTTTGTCGCGCAGTTTCCGGAAAAAATTATTAATATTCACCACAGCTTTTTACCCGCCTTTATTGGTGCTAACCCATACCAACAGGCGTTTGAGCGCGGTGTGAAAATTATTGGTGCTACGGCACACTTTGTAAATGACCATTTAGATGAAGGTCCGATCATTCAGCAAATGGTTGCACCGGTGGATCATAATTTCAGTGCCGACGATATGGCCAGAGCCGGGCGCGATGTAGAAAAAGCGGCCTTGAGTAAAGCGTTGCAACTGGTGGTAGAAGACAGAGTGTTTGTACATGGCAATAAAACCGTGATCCTGTAAGCGATGGGTTTTACATTAGCTGGCTTTTCTCTGATACTTGGCTGACAGTCATTTCTGAGTAATACAATATGAGCCGTATCATTTTAAGTGTGCTGTTATTGTGTGTTTCTGCATTGTGTGCGGCTGAACAGGCCGCGCTTCATCCAAAGCTTGAGCCGTTAAGGCCATATCTTGACCAACATTGGCAAGGCGATTTAAGTCAGCCAGGAGCCGATGCTAAGGTTATTGACCGTTCATTGTGGAGCCGGGCGTTAAATGGTCAGGCAATAAAAACGGTACATTCTATTAATGACGGCCAATATGGTGGCGAATCCTTTATTTTCTGGGATGAAACGAAGCAAAGCCTGGCGTATTACTATTTTACCACCGCCGGTTTCTATACGCATGGCACTATGACATTTGATGCACAGGTAGGGGAAATTATTGCGCAGGAAAAAGTGCAAAATAACCAAAACGGCATTACAGAGGTAAAGTCATTCAGCCGGATAATGCCTGATGGTTCTTTGGAAGTGAAATCTGATTATTTACAAAATGGCAGCTGGGTGGAGGGTCACCGCGCCACCTACAAACCGGTGGCGCAGCAACAAATTATCTTTAAATAGCTATTTTTCGCTGATATGGCAGTCGGCCAGATCCAGCGTATAAATATCGTCAATTTTATCCGCACAGGAATGGCTGACACGTAAATCTTTTACCCGGCCGTTACGCAAGCTATATACCCAGCCATGAATGGTTAATGGCTGGCCACGCTCCCAGGCTTCCTGCACAAAGCTGGTGTGGCACAGGTTACGTACCTGTTCCATCACGTTTAGCTCTATCAGCCGGTTTAACCGCTCACTGTCGTCGGCAACTTGCTCCAGCTCGTCACGGTGCATAGAGTAAACATCTTTAACATTACGCAGCCAGTTGTCGACAAAGCCAACCCGTTGCTTGGTCATCGCTGCTTTAACGCCACCACAGCCATAATGGCCCACTACTAAAATATGTTTTACTTTAAGAATATCAATAGCATACTGCAGAACTGATAAGCAATTCATATCAGAATGCAGTACCAGATTAGCCACATTGCGGTGCACAAATAACTCGCCTGGTAACAGGCCTACAATTTCATTGGCTGGTACGCGGCTGTCGGAGCAACCGATCCACAGATATTCCGGCGCCTGTTGCTCGGATAACTGTTTAAAAAATCCCGGTTGTTCTTTTTCAATCCGGTCTGCCCAATTTCTATTGTTGACAAACAGTTGTTTAAAATCTGGCATAACCCTACCCTGATCAGAAAAATCGCGACAAGATAGCCGATCTTACCTGCTTTTAGAGCACCGACCAGCTGAAATTAAACGGTATTGCACGAAAACTTACCACGCAGATTAAGTTAATGCCAGCGGCTGACGAAACGAAAGCAATATCGCTATACTGTGGCAAAGTTTGTTTTATAACGCTAAGTTCAACAAAAGGAAGCAAAAATGATCCCCGTAATACTGTCAGGTGGTTCAGGCACAAGGTTGTGGCCCTTATCCCGGGCAAAAAAGCCCAAACAATTTCTGCCACTGCTCAATGATAAAAGTATGCTGCAAAATACCATTTTGCGGTTAAAAGGCTTGGCCGGTTTACAACCGCCAATGGTGATTTGTAACGAAGATCATCGCTTTATGGTAGCAGAGCAACTGCGGGAACTGAGCGCCGGGCAGCCAACAATTATGCTGGAGCCGGTAGGGCGAAATACGGCACCGGCCATAGCGGTTGCCGCTATGCAGGCGATAGCCGATGGTGACGATCCACTGTTGCTGGTGCTGGCAGCCGATCATGCCATTAAAGACATCCCGGCTTTTCACCGTGCAGTTGAATTAGCCGCACCCGCGGCCAGGCAAGGCAAGTTGGTAACCTTTGGCATAGTGCCCACCAGCGCTCACACTGGTTATGGCTATATCCGCCGTGCTGATATTGCTGACAGTACCTTACCTACTGAAGTGGCAGCTGTGGCCAAGTTCTGTGAAAAACCGGATTTGGCTAGCGCGAAGCAATTTGTCGACTCGGGCGAGTATTTTTGGAACAGCGGTATGTTTTTGTTTAAAGCCAGCAGCTTTCTTGCCGAATTAAAGCAATTTGCCCCGGCTATTATCAGTGCAGCCGAGCTGGCGCTAACAAATGCTGCCAGAGATTTAGATTTTATCCGGCTGGATAAAGCGGCATTCTCTGCCAGCCCATCTGACTCGATTGACTATGCCGTGATGGAGAAGTCAGCCAATACCGCTATGGTGGCGCTTGACGCCGGCTGGAGCGATGTTGGCAGCTGGGATGCATTGTGGGAAGTGATGGCCAAAGATGAGCAGGGTAATGCGTGTCGTGGCGATGTACTGCTGGAGCAGTGTAAAAATAGCTATGTTAATGCTGAAGAGCGTCTGGTAGCCGTTATTGGCCTGGATGACGTGGTAGTCGTTGAAACTAAAGATGCTGTTCTGGTGGCCAGTAAAACACATATTCAGGGCGTGAAAAACATCGTGGCTAAATTGCAAAGCTATGGCCGCACCGAAGTGGATTTGCACCGGGAAGTGTTCCGGCCATGGGGTAAATATGATTCTGTCGATAATGGCACACGTTATCAGGTTAAACATATTACGGTAAAGCCCGGCGCTAAACTGTCAGTACAAATGCACCATCATCGTGCTGAACATTGGGTAGTTGTCAGCGGCTCGGCGTTAGTACGCAATGGTGACAATGAGTTTCTGGTTACTGAAAATGAATCAACCTATATCCCGGTAGGTGTAATCCATTCATTAGAGAATCCCGGCAAAATTCCGTTAGAGCTGATTGAAGTGCAGTCCGGCAGTTATCTGGGTGAAGATGATATTGTGCGGTTTGAAGACAAATATGGCCGCAGCTGAGGCTATAGGGTATTAGCTGATACACTATATTCCGCGTTGGTTCTGGCAAAATACGGCAGCACTGTTCTCAGTTAAGTGCTGCCGTACTCACCTTTTAATCTCTCCCTTGGCATCGAATGCACCGCTCACAGGTTTAATCTTCATAGCGCTAATATAGAAAGTATGCTTAAATTGAATGTATAATCAAAGCAATAAACCCTGTTAATGGAACAAAAAATCGGCAATATTGATTTAATCTTAACAGAAGCTGAATGAATGATATTGTTTTTGTTGTTTAAGTGTTTTTTATATCTTTATTTTATTAGATAAATTGCTTATCCTTTGGCGATGAATTATTAAAGGAGATGGCAATGTCAATTTTATTAGATAAACGTGAACTAAAGAAAGCAGCAAAAGAACTAACACTGGGTAAACTGACCGACGTTATTGAAACTCTGAACACAGTGTTAGCAGAGCGTCAGGTAGAAGTTGAGCTGATCACTCAGTTAGAGCAGTTAGCAAAATCTCAGGGTTTTACGCTGGAACAGTTAGGTTACAAATTAAACAATGACTCTCTGAGTACTGATGCTCAGGATAGCCCGGCTAAAGCAGATAAGCGTCCTACCAAGCCTAAGTTTAAAACGATCAATAAAGACAGCCAGTACTTTTATGTTGAGAACGGCCAGTTACAGCTGTTACGTACTCACACTATGAAGAAAGGTTTACAGGAGCGCGGTATCGACGTTGTTCCGGTAACTAAAGTTGATAAAAAATATGCCAAGCAAATTGATGGTTTAATTGCTGATGCAACAGCGCAAGCGGTAGAGAACTTTAATGCTAAAGTAGATGCCTGGAATGAATGGGCAGCAGCCAATGCTGAAGAAATTCTTACCAAGAAATAATCAAGCGTTTTAAAGCATAAAGCCCGGGTTAGCCGGGCTTGCTATTTAATTACTTCACCAGTGTCTGGGCTGCTTTAATATAAGCATCACCACGATCTTTAGCCGTTGCTGTATCCATATGCTCAGAAGCAACGTGCACTTCTTCCAGTACGTCTTTTAATTTGCCGGTTTCAGCATGAATTTTTTCCAGCGCCACTTCAATGGTGTAGGTTAGTTCGTGAATTTCTACCATCGCCAGTGGTGTCAGCTCTCCTGCCAGTACTGTTTTTAGTTTTTGATTATATTCACTGAAATTCGCTACTGCTTGTTCCAGCGTATCTGAAGGCTTACCTTTATAATGATCTGGCCGCTCATCGGCCTGAACCACTGCAGAACTTAACAACGCAACGGCCACAAATGTTGCAGATAAGATTTTTTTCATACTAAACTCCAAAATGTAAATGAGAACCTTTCGCAACTAATTTAGCATATAACAAAGCTACAGCCTACTATAAACCCTAAAAAGCTGCATTTTTGCATCTGTCGGCTTTAGTGGCGTAATTTTTGATTAGAATAACTAACCAAAACTACGTCGAGACTATTCCAGTTACCGCCTTATTGCCTCAACGTAGTTATAGTTTCTGTGGCAGTTTCTGCGCATAATTTGCTATTCTATATGCATAAAAATTACATATCAGTAGTTTCTGGCGTGCTGTTTAGTGACATATTTTTGAATATACAATGAACTTTACCTTATTTATGCATTAGATTTATTAATGGCTTGGTTGTAATTTATCTCGTTCGTGAATTGTGCAAAAAGTCGGCATAATGCACAGCATATAAGCAAAGCTAAACACAGAGGTGAAGCATGACAACACTAAATACTGCAGCAGATAAACATAATGTTACTGGCAAGCGCAGCAATGCTATTGGTCGTGCTTTGCTGATCCGCCGTATCAACCACTTGCTGGCTAAAATGGGCCGGGCGCTCAACACCAGTTCGCTGGTAAGAAGTAAATAAACCAAGCTGTTCTACAACAGAAAAGCCACGCGTCCCCAACCCGCGTGGCTTTTCTGTTTCTGGCATCTTGTTAGCGCCTATGGCTTGCATTACATTAATATATAAATGGGTGAGAACTGGGAGCTTAAATAATGAGTGGGCATGAGAAAATCAATTATGTAGAGCTTCCGGCAAATAATTTAGCGGCAGCAAAGCAGTTTTACGGGCAGGTATTTGGCTGGGTGTTTGCAGATTATGGCCCCGATTATGTGGCTTTTGCCAATTCAGGCCTGGACGGTGGTTTTTACCGTTCAGCAAAACAATCCAGCGTTGCAGCAGGTGCTGCCTTGATAGTGTTATACAGTAAAGACTTGCAGCAAACAGAAACTAAGATCCTCGCTGCTGGCGGTACTATCGTTAAACCTGTCTTTACCTTTCCCGGCGGTCGCCGTTTTCACTTTGCCGATCCAAATGGTAATGAACTGGCGGTGTGGTCAGAGCAATAACATTAAGCCGCTTACGCTTTACAACCTGGCGTAAGCGGTTTTTACTTAGCTGCATCTCTTAATTGCATAATACGGCCTTATTTTTTGCTGACAGGTGCCTGCTCTGTTGTTTTAGCAAGGTGCTGTTCAGCTTGTTCTGTACCTGTTGCGAAGAACAGTTCTGTTGCGGTTTTTTCCAATGCCGCTTTAGCCTGTTGTTTAATATTACCAGCCAATTCTGCAAGCTGGTTGGTGGCCGCTTCAGTTAATGCGTCAGTGATATTGTTGGCCTGAGCCGGTGCAGCAAAACTTATGGCGATAACGGTGGCCAGGGTAAGAGTAGTTAATGTTTTCATCATTTCATCCTTTTTATCTTTGGTTAGGGTTAACAACACTCTTCCTATTACAAACAGCATGCCAGAACTTTATCTAAGTTTATCTTGTTGATTTTGATTGTATTTTTGATTTTTTTGCTATTCTGTATTTGCTTGTTTAAAAATATTGCTAACTTTATTTGGTGAAATTGACTAAAAATTAGTTGTTTTTTTATTGGCTATTCTGGTGCTTGGCGCCGAACTGCAATAAGCTATACTGCAGACGTGGCACATCAAAGAGCGCTAAAGTGGTTAAGTTAAGACTGTGTTTTGTATTGCTGTATTGTATGAGTGGAGCCATCTTTGCTGCTACGCCTCTGCGGGTTGTTACTGAGCTGTCACCGCCACATCAGACCATGCAACACGGCGAAGTTGCTGGGCTTAGTACAGCACTGGTAAGGGCTGTGTTAACGGAAGCCGAACTGGAAACCAAGATTGAAATGTATCCCTGGGCCCGTTCGCTGCGTATCGCCAGAAGCCGGCCCAATGTGCTTATTTACAACATGGCCCGCACTGCAGAGCGTGAGGCCGAGTTTCACTGGATAGGAACTGTTGCGGCGTATCAGTTGGGTTTTGTTGCTTTAAGCCATCGCAATGATATTAAAATTGAAAAACTGCAGGATGCTAAAATATTTACTATTGCAGTTCAGCGTGATGATTTATCTGCTAACTTTTTAATGAACAATGGTTTTGCGCTGGGGCAGCAATTGGTGCTGGCTGCCGATATCACTGAGTCGTGGCAATTATTGCTCAATGGAAAGGTCGATTTAGTCATCGATGATCCGGTAGCGCTGGCTGATATGGCCGCTAGCCTGAAGTTGCCGGAAAAATACATCCGTTTTGTCTATGCTGTGCCTGAGTTAGCGCAGCAAACCTGGCTGGCGGCCAATATACAAACATCAGCAGAGCTGGTGACAAGGCTAAAGCAAGCTCATCATAAGGTGGCTGCGACAACGCTTTATCAGCAGGTTATGTCATCCAGTTACCATCCGCAGCAATAAAAAAACGCCCGCAGTGTAGCGGGCGTTATAAAACATCAGATTTTTTTGTATTTAATCCGGTGCGGCTCTAACGCATCAGCACCATAAGTGGCTTTTAACCAGGTTTCATAGTCTGAATAGTTACCCTCAAAGAAATTCACTTTGCCTTCATCACGGTAATCCAGAATATGCGTGGCGATACGATCAAGGAACCAACGGTCATGCGAAATCACCATAGCGCAACCGGGGAAGTCGAGCAGGGCATTTTCAAGGGCACGCAGTGTTTCTACGTCCAGATCGTTGGTGGGCTCATCCAGTAGCAACATATTACCGCCAGCTTTGAGCAGGGCGGCTAAATGCACGCGATTACGCTCACCGCCGGATAACTCGCCGATAAACTTCTGCTGATCGTTGCCTTTAAAGTTAAAGCGACCAACGTAAGCCCGGCTTGGGATCTGGAAACTACCAATTTGCAGCATATCCTGGCCGTTAGAAATCTCCTGCCAGACGGTATTTTTCGGGTTCATACTGTCGCGGAACTGATCAACACTGGCCAGTTGTACGGTGTCACCGACACTGATGTCACCGGAGTCAGCTTGCTCTGCACCGCTAATCATCTTAAACAATGTCGACTTACCAGCGCCGTTCGGGCCGATAATACCAACGATGGCACCTTTGGGAATGCTGAAGCTTAAATCGTCGATCAATAAGCGATCGCCAAAGGATTTACGCAGGTGATTAACTTCCAGCACTTTGTCGCCCAGACGCGGCCCTGGCGGAATAAACAGCTCGTTGGTTTCGTTACGTTTTTGAAATTCCTGGCTTTGCAGTTCTTCAAACCGGGCCATCCGCGCTTTACTCTTGGCATGACGGCCTTTCGGATTAGTGCGCACCCACTCCAGTTCCTGTTTAATTGAGCGTTGGCGGGCATTTTCGGTTTTTTCTTCCTGTTGCAGCCGGGCATCTTTTTGTTCCAGCCAGGAAGAGTAGTTACCTTCCCATGGAATACCATAACCACGGTCCAGCTCTAAAATCCAGCCGGCGACGTTATCAAGGAAATAACGGTCGTGGGTAATGGCCACCACTGTACCGGGGTAATCGTGCAGGAAGCGCTCCAGCCAGGCAACAGATTCGGCGTCAAGGTGGTTAGTCGGCTCGTCCAGTAATAGCATGTCCGGGCGCTCTAATAATAAGCGGCAAATAGCCACGCGACGGCGCTCACCCCCGGATAAATGCTCAATTTTGGCATCCCACGGCGGCAGGCGCAGAGCATCTGCGGCGCGTTCCAGCGTATTGTCCAGATTATGACCTTCTTTGGCCTGAATTAACGCTTCCAGCTCGCCTTGCTCACGAGCCAGGGCATCAAAATCAGCGTTTTCGTCGGCATAGGCGGCGTAAACTTCATCTAAGCGGGTTAGTGCGTTTTTTACGTCACTGAGTGCTTCTTCAACAATTTCACGTACTGTTTTACCAGGATCCAACTGCGGCTCTTGTGGCAGATAGCCGATTTTAGTCCCTGCCAGTGGCCGGGCTTCGCCTTCAAACTCTTTGTCGACACCCGCCATAATACGCAGCAGGGTAGACTTACCTGAGCCGTTTAAGCCCAGTACGCCAATTTTAGCGCCCGGAAAAAAGGATAACGAAATGTCTTTTAAAATAGTGCGCTTAGGCGGAACTACCTTCGACACACGATGCATTGAGTAGATATATTGAGCCATGTTTTATCTGCTTATCATTGCTGGTAATAGTGCCAGCAATTGTACGTTATTTTCACCGGACAGGGAAAGGCGCGCTCTTGGTGTATAAGATAAAACTCGCTTTTACGCCGCGCTTTCTGGTCTAATAGCAACCAGTACTTTACCCCGGGTGGAAATGAATATGAGTCAATTTGCGCAAGATCCTAGTTTTCAGCGTTTCGTTGAAGAAGCTAAAACCCATGGTGTGGTTTATGTATTAGCAGACGGTGAAGATCTGCTGGTAGTTGAATCGGTAGAATTTGAAGACACTGACGTCATGCCGTTCTGGTCAGATGAAGCCTCTGCTAAAGCGCATTGCTCTGAAGAGTGGGCAGTGTACAAGCCAGAAGCCATTCCACTGGACGTATTTTGTGATGGTTGGTTAAAAGAAATGTACGACGATGGTGTGTTAATTGGCACTAACTGGGACGAAAGTTTAAACGGCCCGGAAGTGGAACCGCGCGAGTTACTGGAAGCCCTGTCACTGGTGCAATAAGCCTTTCTGCTGTTTAAAGCCTTGCGGTTTTCTCTGTCGCAGGGCTTTGCTGATCATAAAAATGGCAAAAAAATGACTTTACTCTTAAACTATCGGCCTCGGCGGCACGTATTGTTGGTCTAACAGCCGGTTTGGATATAGTTATGTTATCAGAAGAAGCAGTATTGGTACGAAGCGCGTTAGAAGCACTGGGGCTTGAAACTCCGATGCTGGACAATGGTTTGTCGCGTGATCAGAAGTACGACAAGATAAACAGCCTGATGGCGGAAGTTGTCAGCACGCTGGGCTTGGATTTACGGGATGACAGCCTAAGTGAGACGCCGCACCGGATTGCCAAAATGTATGTTGATGAGATTTTTGGCGGTCTTAATTATGCCAACTTCCCAAAAATGGCATTGATTGAAAACAAAATGCAGGTAAAGGAAATGGTTAAGGTGAAGGACATCAGCTTTACCAGCACCTGTGAGCATCATTTTGTGACGATTGATGGCTACGCTACGGTGGCCTATATTCCGGAAAAACGCATTATTGGTTTATCAAAAATTAACCGTATAGTGCGCTTTTTTGCTCAGCGCCCGCAGGTGCAGGAGCGTTTAACGCAGCAGGTTCTGGTGGCGATGCAAACATTGCTGCAAACCCAAAATGTCGCGGTAACGATGGAAGCTGTGCATTACTGCGTAAAATCGCGTGGCGTAATGGATGTCAATTCCAAAACCCAAACCACTGCGCTGGGCGGTATTTTTAAAGATGATGGCCGCACCCGTGCCGAGTTTCTTGCCCGCTACTAAAGCATTGTTTTGCATGGTTTGCTGATATTAAGGCGCTTAGATGCGCCTTTTTTATGCCTGACTTTTTGTTGCAAATGCGAATTGTTATCAGTATTATGCCGGTAACTTTTTTACCGGTAGTGTTGTAATGATAGAACGTGGTCGTGGCCCTGTGCTGGCAAAATTTATGCGGTTGCTGCACAGCTACAGCTCAATGCTGGTGTTGGTACTACTACTGTTTTTTGCTATTACCGGTATAACCCTGAACCACCCTGATCTCCTGTACAGCACGGCAGGTAAAAGCAGCCGTCAGCAGGTGCTGACATTACCTGATGCATTGCAATACACCGATTTACCTCAGTCGGACAGCGAACAAGAAGCGATTGCTTTGCAGTTCAGAGACTGGCTGCGCAATGAGCATCAGGTAAAGGCTTCGGTATTCAGTTATCAGTTCGACACTGATGATGGCTTGTTGGAACTGGATTTCAAACGCCCGGCCGGGTATGCCTCTGTCGTGGTAGATTTTGCCGCCAATACTGCCGAGCTGGAACTGGAATTTAACGGCTATCTGGCACTGTTAAACGATTTACATAAAGGCCGTAATGCTGGCCTTAGCTGGCTACTGTTAATTGACCTTACCGCGGTTGCCTGCATTATTTTTGCCCTGACCGGGTTTTACCTGATGCTTAAGCAAACGTCGCGGCGCAGTGTCGGTAACAGCCTGGCCATGCTGGGTATTTTTATCAGTTTGTTTGCTTATATCTTGTCGTTACATTAACGCCGGTGTTGGCGTATTGCAGAGGGAATATTATGAAGTTAACCGGTGCTTGTTTATGTGTATGTGCTGTGGCCTTATTTGGGCACACTGCGGCACAGGCCGCACAAAGCGATATTAAGCTGGAGCTGCCACTAATAGAAACCAGCCAGTATCACCGGCCTTATGTTGCCGTGTGGATTGAAGATGCGCAGCAACAACCGGTAAAACTGATTGCACTGTGGGTAGAAAAACCAGACTGGTTAAAAGATTTACGCCGCTTTTGGCGCAAAATCGGCCGCAGCAATACGGCCCTGGTTGATGCCGTAAGCGGTGCCACGCAAAAGCCCGGTAACTACACCTTACACTGGGATGGAAAGAATGATGACGGCGGCGTACTGCCAACAGGCAAGTATACGCTTTTCGTTGAAGCCGCCCGCGAACAGGGGGGCCGTAGCCTGGCTAAACACGATTTTACGCTGCCAGCGACAAATGCAGTAATTGAAATAGCCGCAGACGGTGAGCTTGGCGACATCAGCGCAATACTGCGCTGAGTAATACCTGAATTAACAGACTATTAAGGAATATTAACATGTTAAAAAAAGCAGCATTAGTCATGTCGGTATTGTGTATCAGTGCCAGTGTCAGTGCCCACACATTATGGCTGGTACCCAGCCACTACGTGCTATCTAAGCAAGACAGCTGGATAGCAGTTGATGCCTCTGCTGCCAATATGACGTTTGTACCTGATAAAGGTATTGGTTTAAATAGTCTTAAACTGTATACCCCTGATGGTAAATCACAGGATGTGACGACTGTGTATCAGGGGAAGCGTAAATCCATGGCAGATGTTCAGCTGGCTGGCGATGGCACTTACCGGCTGGAAATGGCCAACCCGCTGCGTTACTTCACCAGCTATGAGCTAAACGGTGAGCGCAAGCGGCTAATGGCAAATAAACAAGAGCGCAAGGCACAGCTGCCTGCCGGCGCCACGAAAGTAGAAACAGTGCAAATGCGCAGTCGCAATTTTACTTATGTTACGGTAAACAGCCCATCTGATACCGTGGTTAAGCTGCAGGGCAACGGGCTGGAAATTAGCAGCAATACACACCCGGCCGATGTGGTAGCAGAAGAAAACCTGCAACTGGTGTTTAATATGGACGGCAAACCGCAAGCGGGTGTAAAAGGCACGCTGTCTTATGACGGTGAGCTGTATCGCAATGATGCTGGCCGGGTGGAATTTGAAACCGACAGCAAAGGCCAGTTCAGTTTTACCCCACAGCACGCCGGGCGCTATTTAATTGAAGCATCTTATTCAGCCGATACTGCTACCGCCTTGGCAGATAAAGTGCGTGAGTCTGTTACTTTTACGTTCGAAGTAGCCCTGCCTTAACTACACAATTTACTGTTTTATTGAATAAAGCCAGCCTGTTTCGATAGGCTGGCTTTATGCTATTTGCTACACTCTGGCGCAAAATATTTGCAGGGAAATCTTATGCGCATTTTTGCTGATGAGAATATGCCACTGGTGCAGCCGTTTTTTGCTCAGTTCGGTGATGTCAGCTTATTTAACGGCCGTACCGTAGCCGCTGCTGAGCTGGCTGAAGCTGATATTTTGCTGGTGCGCTCGGTAACGCAAGTTAATGCAGAGTTGTTAAATAACTGCCCGCAGCTACGCTTTGTCGGTACCGCCACCATTGGTATGGACCATATTGACCAGCCGTATCTGGCACAACGCAATATCGGCTTTGCCAGTGCGCCGGGTTGCAATGCGCAGTCTGTGGTGGAATATGTGCTGAGCAGCCTGTGGTATCTGGCAGATAAATATCAGTGGCAGTTAGCTGAAAAAACTATTGGTGTGGTCGGCGTGGGTAATATCGGCCGTCGGCTGGTAAATGCATTACAGGCGCTTAATATCACCGTATTACAGTGCGATCCGCTGCGGGCACAGCAAGAGGCTGATTTTGCCCATACTGATTTTGCTACATTGTGCCGGCAAGCGGATATTATCAGTTTTCATACACCGCTTATTAGCAATGGGCCTTTTGCTACCCGGCATTTGCTTAATGCCACAACATTACAGCAGTTAAAACCAGAGTGTGCGCTGATTAACGCCTCACGTGGTGCCGTGATTGATAATCAGGCCTTACTTAACGAGCTGAGTGGTTCAGAGCAAAGAAGGCCGGTGGTACTGGATGTATGGGAGCAGGAGCCGGATATCCTTACGGCATTGCTGCCCTATGTTGATATCGCCACGGCACATATAGCCGGACATAGTGTTGAAGGTAAGGCTCGCGGTACCGAAATGCTATATCAGCGCTGCTGTGAATTGTTTGGCCAGCCGGTAAAACAGCAATTGAGCCAGCTGCTTGCAGTGCCAGCAATGGAAAAACTGCAAATTAGCGCAGATTTTGGGCTTCCAGATGTCCAAAATTTGGCAAGACTGTTATATGATGTGCGCCGGGATGATGCAATACTGCGCCATTATCTGCAGCGTAACGGGTTTGACTGGCTTCGAAAGTCCTATCCGGCGCGGCGTGAATTCAGCTCATTACAACTGTGTGGCAAAGTGATACCAGGCTATTTGCCGCAATTAGGTTTTAGCCTCGCACAATAACTAGAGGAACTGTCATGGCTTCGCAATATAATGTTGCCGTTTTAGGTGCAACAGGGTTAGTGGGACAACATTTAATTGAAATTCTGGAACAGCGCGACTTTCCGGTTGCTGAACTGTTCCCATTAGCCAGCAGCCGCTCTGCTGGTGGTACCGTGACGTTCAAGGGTAAAAAAATTAAGGTTATTGACGCAGAAACCTTCGACTGGTCAAAAGCCCAAATTGGTTTGTTCTCTGCCGGTGGCAATGTATCGGCAATTTACGCACCTAAGGCAGCTGATGCTGGCTGTGTGGTGATCGACAATACCTCGCATTACCGCTACGAGCCGGATATCCCGTTGGTGGTGCCGGAAGTTAATGCCCATGCTATTGCCGATTACCGCAACCGCAATATTATTGCCAACCCGAATTGTTCAACTATTCAGATGTTGGTGGCGTTAAAGCCTATTTATGATACTGTAGGGATCAGCAGGATTAATGTAGCAACTTATCAGTCGGTTAGTGGTGCCGGACAAGAAGCTGTCGAAGCCTTAGCCCATGAAGCCGCCCAACTGATGAATGGCCGGCCAATTGAGAAAGAAGGCCAGTTTGCCCGCCAGATCGCCTTTAATGTGATCCCGCAAATTGATGTGTTTATGGACAACGGCTACACCAAAGAAGAAATGAAAATGCACTGGGAAACGCAGAAGATTTTCGGTGATGACAACATTTCTGTTAACGCCACTGCGGTGCGGGTGCCGGTGTTTTTTGGCCACGCCGAGGCGGTACATATTGAAACCCGGATGCCAATCAGCGTTGAGCAGGTAAAAGCGTTACTGGCTGATGCACCTGGCGTGGTGTTACTGGAGAACAATGCCGATTTCCCCACTCAGGTATGCAGTGCTGCCGGTAAAGATGATGTATTTGTTGGTCGGATCCGCCAGGATTTATCGCATGAAAATGGCATAAACCTGTGGGTTGTCGCAGATAACATCCGCAAAGGCGCCGCTACAAACAGTATTCAGATTGCAGAGCATCTGATCCGCGATTACCTCTAGTAATGTTAAGGCCCCGGATGGGGCCTTGTTGTTTTTATGCCTGGTTAATTTTACTACGTTTTTTTAACACTGGTCAGAATGGCCGCCTTGCTTTATATTTTCAGCATTTAGTTACCACATATAGTTGGAACGGTGTTTGCAGGTCATTTGCAGGTAGCCCTAAAGATTACTGCGGTTGCTGCCGATTTCTTCTGTAAATGCGCCTGATTTTGGGGTAGGGGACATTAATGCCTTGGTTATTTGTTTTACTGATTACTGTGCTTGTCAATTTTTCGTCGTCTTTGCAAGCCCAGGAAAATACAACCCAAATTCGTGGGCCGCGAGGTTCAGATACGGTTACTCCATCGCAAATCCGTGGACCGCGTGATTCTGATACCGTTGCACCAGCTGAGCAGATTGGCCCGTTAAGCCCGGCCGACACGCTGTGGCGCGTAGCCGAACGGGTTAAACCTGCTGGCAACATCAGCCTGTATCAGGTGATGTATGCGCTATACCTGAAAAACCCCGATGCATTTCTTGAGAATAATCTTAATCACTTAAAACCCGGCGCTATCCTGGTATTGCCATCGCTGCAGGAGATTCAGCAGGTTGACGTTGCCATTGCCAGACAAAAAGCCGAGCAGGACGACCAAATCTGGGCACAGCGGCAAAAAGCTGCCGCGCCAAAGGCAGTGCCTCGCGCCAGTACCAGCAATAGCAACAGCACCAGCGCCGCGGCGGTTAGTGCGGTGCCGCAATGGCAGGCAGAGTTAAAACGGCTGGACGAGCAACAGCGGCAGCAACTTGATGGTTTACGCAGCCAGTTTGCTGATTCAATGCAACTGGTTGAAACCATGGTGCAGGAAAATTTGCAGCTAAAAACCAGTTTAACCAAGTTACAGCAAGAACTGGAATTATTAAAAGCAGAGCTGAGTGATGACAGCCAGATTCAGCAGCAAATTGAGCTTTTAGTGCAACAGCAGGCGACATTACTACAAGCCCGAGCTGATGACGAAGCCGCAGCAAAAGAGACTGCAACGCAAAGTTCTACCTGGCAAAGTGTGCTGCAAAACCCGCTAAGCTGGATCCTTGCTGCTTGTGTACCGGCATTGCTGGTATTGTTTAGCATACTGCTGTGGGTGAAAAAGCGTGGCCAGAAAACAGAAGAAGTGATTAATGCTGCCCGTACCGAGCCACAGGCAGACCCAACCTATCATTCACCCCTGCCGCCGCTGGAGGAAAATGATGATCTGGATGAAAGCCTGTTCGAAATTGATGATGCTTTACTTGAAGACGCCTTCGTAGATGACACAATTTTAGCGGCAGACAGCGGTGTCGACAGCGATTTGCTGCAGTTTGACGATGCGCTGACTTTTGAAGATGACAGTTTGTTGCCAACGGCAGATACCAAACCAACAGAGCAGCCAACAAAGCCGGATGAGACGTTTGATGCCGACAATATTTTGTCTGACAGCGATTTATCTGCCCTGTTTGCTGCAGCCGATGACGATGACACCATTGTAGAGTTGGCCGACAACGACGACAGTCAGGACGATATATTAAGTGAGCCTGATATCCAGCCAGACGTAACCAGCGATGCGGCACCAGAGGATGAAACCTTTGATGAGTTTGATATTGATGATCTGATTGAAGAAGTTGCGCTGGATGAAGATGATGATGAACTGGCTGAACTGACCGGACAAGAACAGGATATGCTGGCCGCGCTGGCCCGGCCAGCTCCGGTATCAGCTGAACCGGAAGCGGATACTGAAACCAGCAATGCTGAAGCTGAGCAGGACATTACCCTGGATGACGCTTTGCTGGCAGAACCAGAGCAAAGCTTTGACAGCTCAGAGCTCGAAGAGTTTGCCGAAAGCCTGGTGGCTGAAAGTGAAGCTGCGCAGTTTGAAGTGATACCAGAGTATGAACTGACAGATGATGATGAAGCACTGCTAAATGCAGAACTGAGTGAACTGCTGGATCAGGTCGACACACTTGACGACCTGGCAACTGAAGATAATGCTGCGGTTAATACGGTTACGCCGCAGGATATTGGGCTGGAGCCGTTGTCGCTAGAACAAGACAGCGAACTGGCTGACGCTCCTGGCAGTAAACCCACTGACAGTACAGCAGTTGACGCTACACCAATTGATACTGCAGCAATTGATACGGGGCTGAGTGAGCCGGATGATACTCTTCTTGAGGATACTCTCCTTGATGATGCGCTGGTTGACGATGCAGAGGCTTTAAAGGCCGAAAATAAAACACTGCAGAACCTTGATCTGACGGCATTGGATGACAGTTCTGTCAGCCGGCCAACAGAAGCTGCATTATCGGTAGAAAACCCCAGCAAGATACTTGAGCAATACCCAGAGCTGGAACTGGCTGATGACGATCTGTTCGATGAGTTTGATCCGGCTTTTGAGTTGTCTAACATCAACGGGGCCTTGACTGACGACGCGGTTGAAATAGAGCTGGATCCGCTGCCTGAGGCACAGTTTGATACGTTGATGACCGAACTGGAGGCGATGGCTGATAATCTTGAACTGACAGACGCCACTGCAGATGAAGAGGCCGGTTTCAACCTGACAGATGGCACTGACACCATAGCCGCGCCAATAGCAGAAGACTTTGATTTTGCTGACGACGACTTTGTTGAAATTGACAAGTTGCTGGCCAGTGCCGAACAGCAGGAGCTGGACCCGGAGCGGTTTAACAAATTAAATGTGGATGTAGGGCTGGACGAGTTTGCCGATATTATTGGCGAACACGAACAACGCGATGTTGACAGAGAAGATAACGGCTATGCTGCCAAACTTGACCTGGTACGGGCTTATATCGAAATTGACGATAAAGAAAGTGCCACTATGTTGCTCGATGACATTCTTAGCTCTGACGCCCCACAAAACGTAAAAACTGAAGCTGCGAAACTCAAGCAAGCCGAATAACCGCCAACACTGCATATTGATGGCGGTTGCGGTATAATCGCCGCCGTTTAACAGGGGGATGGCATGCGCATTGCGTTAGGTATTGAGTACGATGGGGCTGGCTTTTATGGCTGGCAGCGTCAGCGTGAAGTAAACAGCGTACAGCAGGAGCTGGAAATTGCGCTGTCTAAAGTGGCTAACCAGCCGGTAGAATTGTTTTGTGCCGGCCGTACTGATGCCGGTGTTCATGCCACCGGGCAGGTAGTGCATTTTGATACCACTGCTGTGCGTGATGATAAAGCCTGGGTAATGGGCACTAATGCCCAGTTACCTGATGCCATCGCCGTGCGCTGGGCAAAAACAGTGCCTGATGATTTTCACGCCCGTTTTAGCGCCACAGCCCGCCGTTACCGCTATATCATTTATAATCATAAATTCCGCCCGGCCATATTGCGCGCCGGGTTAAGCCACTATCACCAAAGCCTTGATACCGATTTAATGCAGCAGGCTGGCGGGTATTTACTGGGCGAGCAGGATTTCAGTTCGTTTAGGGCCATGCAATGCCAGTCACATAGCCCGTTTCGTAATGTGCATCACTTACGTATTAGCAGGCAGGGCGACTATATTATTCTGGATATTAAAGCCAACGCGTTTTTGCATCATATGGTGCGCAATATTACCGGTAGCTTGTTGGAAGTCGGCATGAAAAACCGCCCGCCAGAGTGGATTGCTGAGCTATTGGCAGCCAAAGATCGTAATTTGGCAGCAGCCACGGCTAAACCCGGCGGGCTTTATCTGGTGGATGTAGATTACCCCGCGCACTTTGCTTTACCCAAAGCGCTAACCGGCCCGTTGTTTTTACCAGACTAACGGCTGTTTGGCTGCCTTACGGCTTGTACTACTAAGACCAGTTTTTTATATTATGTAGCGTCAGTTTTGTGCTTTAATAGCGCCGGTTTACTGAATTTCGGCGTTTTTTAACGTATTTACGGCATGGCGAGTACGCGGTGCTGTTACCTATAGGAAACATTTATGAGTTGGTTAGAAAAAATCCTGCCCAGAACATCCTCTTCTTCCGCGCGTCGAAATATCCCGGAAGGTGTCTGGACCAAATGCACATCTTGTGAAGCGGTATTATATAAAGCAGATTTAGATCGTAATCTTGGTGTATGCCCCAAGTGCGATCATCATATGCGGGTGTCGGCCCGCTCACGCTTAACCAGCTTTTTAGATGCCAACACCACTAAAGAATTGGCTGCAGAGCTTGAACCGCAGGATTTACTTAAGTTTAAAGACAGTAAGCGCTATAAAGACCGTATTACTGCTGCACAAAAAGATACCAATGAAAAAGACGCCATGGTGGTAATGCATGGCACCTTAAAAGGTATGCCTATTGTTGCTGCATCATTTGAGTTTGAGTTTATGGGCGGTTCAATGGCCTCAGTGGTGGGTGCCAAGTTTGTTGCCGGTGTGGAACATGCCTTAAAACACAAAGTCCCTTTTGTTTGTTTTTCTGCCAGCGGCGGTGCCCGTATGCAGGAAGCGCTGTTTTCTCTGATGCAGATGGCAAAAACCAGTGCTGCGCTGGCTAAAATGAGTGAAGCAGGCCTGCCATACATTTCAGTGTTAACCGACCCGACTATGGGCGGTGTATCAGCCAGCCTTGCAATGCTGGGTGATGTAAACATTGGCGAGCCCAAAGCACTCATTGGTTTTGCCGGCCCACGGGTTATTGAACAAACGGTACGTGAAAAGCTACCGGAAGGTTTCCAGCGCAGTGAATTCCTGTTGGAACATGGTGCTATTGATATGATTGTTGACCGGCGCAAAATGCGCGATACAATTGCGCGATTAGTCGCGAAGTTTATGCAGCTGCCTGCTCCTGTGTCGGAGCACAACGCCGCTTAAGGTGTTATGTCAACTACAGTACTGAACAGCCAATCGTGCCAAAGCCTGGCCGATTGGCTTTGTTATATAGAACAAAGCCATCCTGTGCACCAGATAGAACTGGGGCTGGAGCGGGTACACGCCGTAGCTGCAAGAGCTGGCCTGCAGCATCTGCCGGGTAAAAAGGTACTTATTGCCGGTACCAACGGCAAAGGCACCACCGCCTGTTGTATTGAGCAGCTGCTGCTGGCGCAGGGAAAAACGGTTGGGGTGTATAGCTCGCCGCATCTGCTGCAGTTTAACGAGCGTTTACGCCTTAATGGTCAGGATGTCGCTGACGCAGATTGGGTAGCCGCTTTTGCTTTTGTTGAAGCGCTGCGCCAGGACATTGCCCTGACGTATTTTGAATTCACCACACTGGTGGCATTTCGTCTGTTACAGCAACAGCAGCCAGAGTATTGTCTGATAGAAGTCGGGCTGGGCGGGCGGCTGGATGCAACCAATATTATTTCGCCGGATATCAGCGTTATTACCACGGTAGATTTGGATCATCAGGACTGGCTGGGTAATGATCGCGACAGCATTGGCCGTGAAAAAGCCGGTGTGTTCAGAGCCGGTGGTATCGCCATTATCGGTGAGCTTAACCCGCCCCAATCAGTATTGCACAAGGCTGCAGAGCTGGCGTGCAAAACGGTATTGGTGCAGCGGGACTATCATTACCAGAACCATTACGGGCAACAGTATCTGCAACAACAGCAAAGCTGGCAATGGCAAGGCGTAAGCCAGCAGTTTGATCAGCTGCCGGTACCGGCGTTGCCGATACAAAACGCCGCTTGTAGTTTGGCGGTGCTGGAGCAGCTTAATATGCTGCCTTCGCCACAGCAATTATGCAGCGTTTTAGCCGGCCTGACACTGGCCGGCAGAATGCAATGGCTGCAACAACAGCCTGCTATTATTGTCGATGTGGCGCACAATCCGCAGTCAGCCCGTTACCTGGCTCAGCAACTGCTGCTGCTTAAACCGCGTTTCAGGCGTATACTGGCGTTGGTTGGTATGCTAAAAGATAAAGATATTGAGCAGACATTGCTGCCCTTGACGCCATTGTTTGAACAATGGCATCTTGTCAGCCTCAAAGGAGTAAGGGGCGCAACTGCAGAGCAACTCGATAAAGTGCTGGCTCTGCACGGTGTGGTAACCCAACTGCATGAAGATACGCAAAGCGCTTATCAGCAGTTGCAGCAAAGGTTGCAAAGTGATGAGTTACTGGTTGTGTTTGGTTCGTTTATTACAGTGTCAGCAGTGCTGTCATGCCATCAGGAGGCAAAGTGACACCCGCATTTAAACATCGTTTACTCGGTACAGTGATCCTGGTACTGGCCGGTATCATTTTTCTGCCTGATTTACTCGATGGTGAAAAACAGGTTGTGAAAGACGATTTTAAAGTCATCCCAAATCGTCCTGAATTTAAAGGCGTGCCACAACAGCAGGCTTTTGATCAGCAAGCATTTGAACAGGCGCGCTCTGAGGTAACACCAGAGCCGGTGGATGAGCCTGCGCTGGATACGGTCGAACAAACACCAAAAGACGGTAATGGCTTGCCATCGCAGCGCTATACCCAGGTAACGGCCCCTACAGCAGACAGGCCAGCAACAACACGGCCGGTTAATGAAGCGCTGGCTCAGGCTGGCTGGGTAGTCAGGGTGGGGAGTTTCAGCAAAGCTCAGAATGCCAATGCACTGGTAGCTAAATTGCGCCAGGCGGGTTTTGTTACCTTTACCCGTGAGATAACCAACGCGCAGGGCGTAAAACTTACCAGTGTACTGGTAGGCCCGGAGCTTAGAAAAGAGCGGCTGGAACAGCAGTTGCCCAAACTTCAGCAAATAACCGGTATTGAACGGTTATCAGTAATGAGTTATCAGCCGACAGAAAATAATTAGCCAAGCAGTCGCTGTGTTTGGTAGAATGCGCGCCGTCATCAAACAACCTTTGGTAGCAAATGGTCTGGGTTGATTTTGCCATTTTGGCAATCATAGCGTTATCTGCAGTTATCAGCTTGGTACGAGGCTTTGTCAAAGAAGCTATTTCACTGGCTGTCTGGATCCTGGCATTTTTTGTTGCCAGCCAATATTACCCCCATCTGGCTGGCTTATTTACCTCCATGCAGGATGAAACCCTGCGCAATGCCTGCGCTATAGCCATTTTATTTATCTGCAGCCTGATTGTGGGCGCTTTAGTTAATTTTCTTATTGGCAAACTGGTGCAGTCTACCGGTTTGTCAGGCACAGACCGGGTATTAGGCCTGGTATTTGGTGCGCTGCGCGGAGTGCTGGTTGTCAGCGCCGTATTGTTTTTTATGGACGCTTTTACCCCGGTGGCAAGTGCCGACTGGTGGCAGCAATCAACTCTGATCCCCGAATTCGGTTTTATTATTGAATGGTTCTTCGAATATTTGCAGAACCATTCCAGTTTTATGCAAAAGCCTTAACGCTGGCGAGGAAGAAAATCCATGTGTGGTATTGTTGGTATCGTTGGGAAATATCCGGTTAATCAGGCACTGTATGATGGTTTAACTGTGTTGCAGCATCGCGGGCAGGATGCTGCGGGTATCGTTACCGTTGACCACAACACGCTGCGCTTGCGCAAGGCGAACGGGCTGGTTAAAGATGTGTTTGAAGCCCGCCATATGCAACGTCTGGCGGGAAATATTGGCATTGGCCATGTACGTTACCCTACAGCGGGTTCTTCCAGCACGGCAGAAGCACAGCCGTTTTATGTCAATAGCCCTTTTGGTATTGCGCTGGCGCACAATGGCAATTTGACTAACTCGCACATTCTTAAAGAAGATATTTTCCGTGTGGCCCGCCGCCACGTAAACACCACATCAGACTCTGAAGTGTTGTTAAATGTGCTGGCGCATGAGCTGCACAACAGTGGCGTAATGGAGTTACAAGCTGAACATATTTTCCGTGCTGTGGCCAATGTGCACCGCAAGGTAAAAGGTGGCTATGCAGTTGTGGCACTGATTATCGGCCACGGTTTACTGGCGTTTCGTGATCCTAATGGCATTCGCCCGTTAGTGATGGGTAAGCGCGAAACGGCTCTTGGCACCGAGTATATGGTGGCATCTGAGAGCGTTGCGCTGGATGCAGACGGCTTTACTGTGCTGCGGGATGTATCTCCTGGCGAAGCGGTATATATCACCGAGCAGGGCGAGTTACACAGCTTCCAGTGCGCCGAAAACCCCAGTTACACACCCTGTATTTTCGAGTATGTGTATTTTGCCCGGCCAGACTCCACCATTGATAATATTTCGGTATATGCCTCCCGCGTGGCGATGGGCACTATGCTGGGACAGAAAATCAAACGTGAATGGGCTAACCTGGATATTGATGTGGTTATTCCTATCCCTGAAACCAGTAACGATGCAGCCTTACAGATAGCTACTGTGCTTGGCCTGCCATATCGTCAGGGCTATGTAAAAAACCGCTATATTGGCCGTACCTTTATTATGCCTGGCCAGGAGGCGCGGAAAAAATCGGTTAAACGTAAACTGAATGCTATTAAGCAGGAGTTTAAAGATAAAAACGTGCTGTTGGTAGACGACTCAATAGTGCGTGGTACCACGTCACAGCAAATTATTGATATGGCACGTGAAGCTGGTGCGAAAAAAGTATATTTTGCCTCAGCGGCACCGGAAATCCGCTTTCCTAATGTGTATGGTATTGATATGCCATCAGCCAACGAACTTATTGCACATGGCCATGATGTGGAAAGTATCTGTAACATTATCGGTGCTGACGGCCTGATTTTTCAGTCACTGCCGGATTTGATAGAAGCTGTGCGGCTGGAAAACCCGGAAATTAAACGCTTTGAAACCTCGGTATTTGACGGTAACTACGTTACCAATGATATTGATCAGGAATACCTGAACCGGCTGGACCAGATGCGTAGCGATGGTGCTAAGGAAAAATCCGGCGCAGCGATGGCAACTAACCTGGAAACCTATAACGAAGGTTAAACCATGGCCATACCATAAAGGGAGCATTAAGCTCCCTTTGTTATTTCTGGCTTAGTAAGAGTTTAATGTGTAAATGCCGGGCCGAAACCGGAACTCCATAAGATCGCTGTGGCGGTAAGAATACATACCAGCAGCACCAAACCGCAGGTAACCACCGAGCTGGCGTAGATAAAACCACGCTCTTCCGGAATATGCATCAGTATGGGTACGCCGACATACAACAGATATACTGAATAAGCCAAACCTATCAAACCGATTACCATCACTACCCAAAGCTCCGGATACAAACCGGCAAAACCCACCATAAACAATGGTGTTGAGGTATAAGCTGCCAGTTCCAGGGTTTGCGTGTAGGTAGGTTCAGCACCAAAGGTATGCGCCATCCAGTGGGCCAGCACTGCCAGTGCAAATACGCCGGCAATAAGCGCAATGTACATGGCAACCGACAACATCAGTGCACTGTCGGGGGTTAGCATAATACGGTCACCCACACCTATGCTCCAGCCCAGATAAACAGCGGAATAGTAAGCGCAAACCGAGGGTATCAGTGCAACCAGCAGAATGTGGATCAGGCTATAACGAAAACTTTCATGTCTTGCATCTATCGTATGCCATTCTTCTTTCGGATGAGCATACAGTCCCCATAAGTGATTCAATATCATAATTATTATCCTTGTCACTACGTCTGTATTATCAGGCTATCTGTCATAGCCGTTACATCAGTTATGACCAATATAATGCACTTCGTCAAGCATTCTGGCTGAAATTTGACCAAGCAGTTTCAGCAATGATCATCGCTTGGTAGCCAGAGGGCTATCCGCTATAATGCGCGCCATCTCTGAACGACGAACTAACAGCATGCTAAGCGCCGAAATTACGCAGTTATTAAGCCCGGTTAAACAGTTTCTGCAATGTGAAACCCCCGCACAATGGCTGGCAATGGCACAAAATCCGGAAAATTTACCACTACTGTTACAGGACCACCTGATTTGTGAGTTAAAAGCTGCGCAATCCGCTATGTACCTGATCCGCCGTTACGCCAGCGACGAGCAAAGTGGTGAAGCTTTGCTGCAATGGCTTAAACCGTTTGAGGATTTTACCTATCGCCAGCAAGGCGATTGGCGAGCACTGGCCGGGCTTAGCCTGAAAAAGTCTATGTTGCCTAAAGCCAACTCCGGTTACGCCCAGGATCTGATTGATAAAATGGTGCTGCTGATCAAAGAAGAGCTACATCATTTTTATCAGGTACTTGAGGTGATGGCTGCAAATGGTATTGAGTACGAAAAAATCACTTCCAGCCGCTATGCCCGTGGGCTGTTACGTCATGTTCGCACCTATGAGCCACAGGCGATGGTAGATAAGCTGATCTGTGGTGCTTTTATTGAAGCGCGCTCCTGTGAGCGTTTTGCAAAGTTAGCCCCGCTTTTGCCAAAGCCTATTGCCGATTTTTATATTTCTTTACTGCGCTCTGAAGCCCGGCACTATCAGGACTACCTGACACTGGCGACAGAAATAGCCGGGCAGGATATCAGTGAGCGTATCGCGTTTTTTGCTGCAATTGAAGCTGAGCTTATCAGCTCGCCTGATGCCGATTTCAAATTTCACAGTGGTGTACCGGCCTGAAGCTATAAAATAACGCAGTACTCCGCTACTATCACTTTATTGCGGCCGCTGTGTTTGGCCTGATACAGCGCTGCGTCGGCATCGGCGTATAATTGTTCAAAGCTGGTTTTGTCGCGTGCCAGCGCGATACCGACCGATAACGTAATGCGCAGCTCGCGGCCGTCTATATGCAGCTTTTCATCGGCGATCTGCTGGCGCAGACGCTCTGCGACCTCAACCGCCGTGTCGCGATCTGTTTGTGCCAGAAAAATACCAAACTCTTCGCCACCAATACGGCCGAAAATATCGTACTCACGCAAGGTGCTTTTGATTAAATGTGCCACCTGGCGCAGCACTTCATCGCCGGCCTGATGGCCGTAGCTGTCGTTAACGTTTTTAAAGTGGTCGATATCCAGCAGAAAAAACGCCATCGCACAGCGCTGGCGGCTGCAACGGGTAATTTCAGCTTGCACTGAGGCAACAAAACTGCGCCGGTTGGCAATTTGCGTCAGCTCGTCGGTAAGCGCCAAATCAGTTAATCTGCGGGTATGTTCGTTTAAATGCTGCTCAACAATTTTTTGCTTGGTAATGTCTTTGGCTTGTATCAGCATTTCACCACCAGGCAGAGTTTGTTCCGAGAACAAAAACCAGCGGCCATCGACTAAATCTACCTCAAACAGGCGAAAATCACGCGAGCGGCGCAGTTGCTGTATCCGGTTTAGCCAACTGTCGATATTGGCGGCATCAATGCGTGGGCCTTTTTGTGTGCGAAAAGCAGTATGCATAATGTCAACAAAACTCTGACCAATCAGCTCGGTTTCGGGGCGGAAAAACACTTCCAGAAACGCTTTGTTGGCGCAGAGCAGAATATCGTCAGCAGAGAAAATGGCATAGCCATCGCGGCTGACGTCAATAAATTCAGCTAACTGGCCGGCAAAGCGTTTAAATGAGTTTTCCATACTGAAAAAAACCTGACACAGAACAATGCTATAGTGATATAGCATAGCGGAAATTCGGCCAGTTTTTTAATTGCAGGAGTAATAATGTTGCAGCGTTACCGTTTAGGGCAACTGTGTATGCTACTGCTGGTTATAGCACTGCAGGGATGTAGCCAGGGCAAGTATATCTACTGGAAAAAACCTGCACCTATGCCGGAAGAGGCGGTAACCGGCTTGCTGGCCTATCAGTATATTGCGCTGAATCAGGTGGCAGATGAGGCTATAGCAGATTACTGTCTGCAGCTTACTGCCCTGCGCTCGCCTGGCTATCAGTTGTTTTTGTTACAGCTAAGCTGCGCAGAACGCTGGCTGGCACAGCCGCTGGATGAGCAACAACGCCAGCAGGCTATCGGCTACTATAACCGGGCATTAATGCCGCTGGTCAGGGCGGCATTGGCGGGGCAGGATACCAGGGCGTTGAATTTAAAACTGCAACTGTCACCGGACAGCGATGAAAGCGGTCTGGCATTTGAGCAGTTTTTTCTGGCGGCTGATCTGCAGGCTTATGACCCTTTTATGTTGCGCCAGCAGGATAATGGTTTAGGTATTGCGGTGGTAGGGCAGCGTGCAAACACCGGCTCTGAGCAGGATCGTTATTTTCCGCCTGAGGGTATTTTCCGCCCGCTTACAGTAATACCGGTAAAGCTGGATTTTAGCAATCCGGTGCTGCCAGTGCTGGTATTACGCGGTGTTTACATGCAACAGCAGCAACAATGGCCTGTGGCCGGGCAGCAATATCCGCTGAACTTTGATCCGGCAGCTGCGTATTTATGCTTAGTTGAAGTAGCGGTAGCGGATCAGTTAGAAAAAACCGGCCTGTTTAATGCTGACAAAGTAGACGGAAAACTGGGTATTTATGCCATAGAGCCGCTAAATAAAGATAAGATCCCTGTTTTGATGATCCACGGCTTAAACTCCAGCCCGTTAATATGGCGCCGCTTAAGCTGGGCGATATTTTCTAACCCGCAGTTGTCGGCAAAGTATCAGGTGTGGCATGCATTTTACCCGTCCGGCCCGCCGCCATTTTTTAATGCCATGCGTTTAAGGCAACGCAGCGATGAACTGCTGCAGCATATTTCGCCTGACGCTCAGGCGGTAGCGGCGAATAATATGATACTGGTAGGCCATAGTATGGGTGGTATTATCAGTAAAACCTTTGTACAAAACAGCGGTATGGCGTTGTGGGATACCACTTTTTACCGGCCGGCAGCTGAACTGCCTGTAAGTGCAGATACCCGCCAGAGCTTGCAGGACATTTTTATTTTTACGGCCAGGCCTTATGTAAAAGCAGTAGTGTTTATTGATACGCCGCACCGGGGTGCCGCCACGGCTGATGGCTGGATAGGCAGACTAGCCTCAGCCATGATTACGCTGCCAAAAGCGGTGAAAAACGTGTTTGGTAATATGTGGCTGGCATTAACCAACGATGATATTAAACCTGCCATGCGCAGTTATATGCGTGGTTTTGGCCCTAACAGTGTTGATGTATTATCGCCAAAGCATCCGTTAGTGCAGCAATTAAACCTGTTACCCCTGCAGGTGCCGGTGTATTCAGTAATAGGCAATAACAGGGCGGGCCGCTGCGCCGACTTTGCCACGTGCCCGACATTGAACGACAGTGTAGTGCCCTATAGTAGTGCGCATTTACCACAAGCTGTGGCAGAGCATGTGGTTGCCTCACAGCATAACTCTTACCAGTCACCGCAAGCTATTGAGTTTATTTTGAAAATTTTATCCTCAGACACTGCATTGCCGCAGTAATACCGAAGCCGCTATCAGCCTGGTGTGACAGTTGCTGGTGCAATCGCGGCTTTTTTTCTTGACAAGCCACCTGCTTTCGCTCTAATTTAGCTCAATTATTAAAATATGGTTGCGCAATCATTTTTGGTCGGTGGCAGTTTTGATGACGCTTAAGTCAATAACTTGCTGTATTTAATTGGCCTGCTGTAGGTTTTTTTCTCATAACTTTCAGTCAAATGGTAGCGCAAACATTTGTTTGATAAAAATAACTGAGCCCTGTGTAAGTGCTTGAGCTGCAGTAACGACAATAACTCCGGGGGGAGAAACAATTATGCCAATCAGCAAAAAACCAGTTACCAAACTAAAACAAAGCTATCTTCTGATCTCAGCTGCGCTGCTCGCAGCCGGTGCAACTAATGTATATGCGCAAAGCGCTGAGCCCGCAACAGACAGCAGCGAAGCTCGCGCGATAGAAGTCATACAGGTAAGCGCCACCAAACGGGTAACGACTATTCGCGAAACACCGTTAGCGGTTACAGCTTTTGACCAAAATGCACTGGATGATAACCACGTACTGCAACTGGATGATTTACAAGGCATAGTGCCGAGTTTACATATTGCCCAAAATGGCACGCAAAATACGCCTATGGTATATCTGCGTGGTATTGGCTCGTCGGATCAAACTGAAAGCGGTGACCCGGCTGTAGCCTTCCATGTTGACGGTGTTTATTCTGCCCGCTCACAGGGGGCTTCAGCACTGATGTTTGATTTAGAGGGCGCCGAAATTTTGCGCGGGCCTCAGGGCACCTTGTTTGGCCGTAATGCCACTGGCGGCGTGGTTAACCTGCACACTGCCAAACCTAAGCTGGACTACTTTGAAGCCAATGCTGAATTTACCCTGGGTAATTATGACCGGCGCGCCACCCGCGCTATGGTTAACTTGCCGCTGACAGACACCCTGGCTATTCGGGTGGCTGCTGCAATGGATAAATCCGAAGGCGTGGTTGATATGGCTCCGGGTTCTGCCATGGGCAAAAAGTATGGGTCTACCGATTTAGCGGCAGCCCGCATCAGCGCTTTGTGGCAGCCGAATGACAATTTTGACTGGTTCCTGTCGTATGAAAACTTTACCGATCAGGGCACCGGCCATATTCCTACCGTAACCGGTGGCTCCAACCGTTCGGCTTATATCCAGGAGCCGGGCTTCAATGATTTTGTTATCGACAGTGTGCGTACCCGGTTAAATTACAATTTTGATAACGGTATAACAGTGTCTTATATCGGTGGTTATACCGATTCGTCGCGTGAATCAGTGTGGGATAGAAGCTGGGATCAAAACAAATACGAGTGGGGCGGCTGTGTAGAGTGTACGCACGAAGCTACCCAACATGAGCTGCAGCTGAAAAATGAAGACAGTGCCCGTCTGCAATGGATGGTCGGCCTGTTCTACTTCAAAGAAAACAACAGTACGCACTTTGATATAGTGCACCCGGATGTAGACTACGAAGGCGGTAATACACCTAACCCGAATTTATGGTCTACCTACCGTCAGCCGGATCGTGGCCTGAAATCAAACAGTATTTATGCGCAAAGTACTTACAAGCTGACTGATGTATTTCGTGTCAGCCTGGGCTTACGTTATACCGAAGACGAGCGCTGGGACAGAGGCGGGCGCAATATTATGTGCCCTGACGTTAAGCGCACCGAAAACCTGCCGCTGAACAGTGATTATGTTGGCTTGCTGGACCCGGATAACCTGCTAAATGGGCTGGCACCAAACAAATTTCTGGTACAGCCGGGCCAGTGCTGGGTTGATACGTATAACGATACCAGCCCAAGCTGGGATAAAACTACCGGTATGGCGCGGCTGGAATGGGATTTTTCACCAACAATTATGCTGTACAGCTCTTATGCCACCGGCTTTAAATCCGGCACTATTCAGGATGGCGGCCGTTATACCGGCACAGGCCCCTTTACTCAGGCTGATTTAGACGCCATTATTGCCGGTAATAATAATGAAGCGGCCGGCACTAATGCTTATGTAGCGCCGGAAGAAAATACCAGCATTGAGCTGGGGTTAAAAGGCTCATTCCTGGATAGTACTTTGCAGGTATTTGCCGCCTTATTTAGCACCGAATACACTGACTTACAGGTAACCAGTAATGTCACTACTGAAACCGGTGCTGACTTACTGCGTAAAACCAATGCCGGTAAAGCCACTATCAATGGTTTGGAAGTAGAAGCCAAATGGTTGGTGGGCCGTAATGGCGAGCTAAACGGTACATTGTCGTATCTGGATGCGAAGTACGATGAGTTTTTCACTACCGACTCCAGCTATGGTGCCGACGGTATCGCCTTTAACCCGTCAGCCGGTAACCCGAATTTACCTAATTTGCTGGATTTCAGCGGTAACCGTCTGGTGCAGGCACCGGAATTTAGTATGTCACTAAGCTACGAGCATTTCTTTGAGTTAAGCAATGGTGCTTCAGTACGTCCGCGTCTGCGCGCCAGCTATTCGTCAGAGATCTGGTTTGATCCGGCTAACCGTGGCGACAGGCCAGAAGGGTTCCGTAACCTGCCTTATGCCGCAGATATTGACCGCCAGGATGCTTATACCAAACTGGATGCCAGCCTGGTGTATCAACCGTCGGCCGGCAACTGGAGCCTGGAGGCTTTTGTTAATAACCTGACAGATAAAGCGATAAAAAGTGATCAGGGCCGCTGGAACAACAACCCGGTACCAAACTATATGTGGCAGGCGCCGCGTACTTTTGGCGTGCGGGTAAAAGTGAGCTTTGACTAACCGGCAGTAGTAATAAAGCCGTAAAATAAAGCCGCTGTTATACAGCGGCTTTATTATTTATGCTGCAGTTCAGGTTGAGCTGCGTACCATAATGCTGTAGCCGACATCCACCGGCGCTACCGCATGGCGGCCCTTACCTGCGGCACTAAACAGCATTTCTACTGCCTGACGGCCCATCTCAACGCGTGGTGATGCCACTGATGTAATGGCCGGCTCTACCAGGGCTGAGGCTTCCAAATCATTAAAGCCGCATATGGCGATATCTTTAGGTACACTTAAATTCATCCGTTTGCTTTCAAATAAGGCGCCCAGTGCCAGATCATCATTACAGCAAAATACTGCATCGCACTGGTTGTCTGATTCGGCAATTACCGCCTGTAATAACTGGCCGCCAAGTTTAATCGACGACGGCTGCACTGTGGTTTGAATAAAACTGCGGCATGGTTCTGGCCAATCGGCTATGGCTTGTTTAAAACCCGCCAGCCGCTGCTGGGTGCGCGGGTCCATTCGGGCACCGACAAAGGCCGGTGCGCGATAGCCTTGTTGCAGCAAATGTTTAGTCATATCGTAACTGGCCTGATAATGCGAAAAGCCAATGTTCATATCTATTGGCTGCTTGGTCAGCTCCATTATCTGCACGACCGGAATATCGGCTTGCAGCAGCAGTTTACGGGCGTAATCGGTTTGCGCCGCACCGGTAACAATAAAGCCTTCCGGCGACTGGCTAAGCAGGGTGGCAATTAGCTGTTCTTCTATCAGCGGTGAGTAATGGCAGTCGCCCAGCAGTACCTGCAGGTTTTTTGCTTTAACCGCCTGATAAATACCCTGCAGTACATCGTTAAATACGATATTGGATAACGACGGAATAATCACTGCCAGCACGCCGGACTTTTTCGATGCCAGCGCACTGGCGGCATGGTTGCGGATATAGCCGATATCGTGAATGGCTTTTTCTACTTTATTGCGTAATTTATCAGATACCTTGGTTGGATCTGTCAACACCCGCGATACCGTGATGGCGCTTACACCGGCTACCTTGGCAACGTCTTTTAAATTTGGCTTTCTGCTCATAAGCTTAGCTCTGCGATCTTTTACAAGACAATACTGTATTGCGGGTTGTTAGTCAAAATGGTTGCGCAATCATTGTTGCTGGTTTAAGCTTGAAACCAACAAGCAACACTAACAGGAAGCAGTAGCTTATTATGCGCGCTACAGTAAGCAAAACTATTGTCATTATGGGCGTGGCCGGTAGCGGTAAATCGACCGTTGGCCAGTTACTGGCACAGCAGCTGGGTTGGCGCTTTATTGAGGGCGACGATTACCACAGCCCGCAGGCGAAGCAGATGATGGCCAGTGGCATACCGCTGGCTGATCATTTACGCGAAAGCTGGGTACAGGCACTGTGTAATGAGCTTAGTGCCTGCAAAGCGGCAAAGCAGCCTTGTGTGTTAAGTTATTCCGGCTTAATTGCGCGCCACCGCCAGCAAATTCGCAGCAGCGCAGATAACGCGCATTTCTTTTACCTGCAGGGTGATGCTACTTTACTGGCACAGCGGCTGGCACAGCGGCAAAACCATTTTATGCCAGCGGCCATGCTGCAAAGCCAGTTACTGACCATGCAAAGTTGCGACAATGAAACTGATATAACCATACTGGATATCACGCTGCCGGCAGAGAAGCTGGTACAGCAGATCACCCGGTTTTTAGCAGCGTAAAGCAACAGCTGGTTGCGCTATCATATTCAGCCGCAGAGCTGATGCCATAACAATTCATAATAGTGGATAACAGGGTATGACAGTTACAGCAAGGCAACACCCGACACAACAACACAGTGCAGCGCCGGTGCGGCTGCGCGAAAAAGTGGGTTATGGCCTCGGCGATATGGGCTTTAACTTTTACTGGGCCAATATTTCGGCATTTCTGCTGATTTACTACACCGATGTTTTTGGTATCTCCGCTGCAGCCGCCGGCACCATGATGCTGGTAACAAAAATAGTCGATGCCTTTACCGATCCGTTAATGGGCGCCATTGCCGACCGTACCCGCAGCCGCTTTGGTAAATTCCGGCCCTATTTGCTCTGGCTGGCGCTGCCGCTGGCCGGCGCCGGTGTCCTGACTTACAGCACGCCGGATTTGGGCGAAACCGGCAAACTGGTGTGGGCTTATGGTACTTATACTTTATTAATGCTGGTGTATACCGCCATTAATATTCCTTACTCGGCACTGTCTGGTGTGATTACCAGCGACAGCCAACAGCGTACTACGCTGGTAAGCTTCCGTTTTATCGGCGGTTTTAGCGGCGGCATATTGGTGACCTATTTAACGCCCAAGTTAGTGCCATTGCTGGGGCAGGGCGATGATGTGCTGGGTTGGCAGCTGACGATGCTGGTATTTGGTATTGCCGCCGCCTTAATGTTTTTAATTACCTTTCTTACCACCAAAGAGCGTATCGCGCCGCTAAGCCTGCAACCTAATGCGGTACGTCAGGATTTAGCCGATTTAAAAAACAATAAACCCTGGCTGGTGTTATTTGCGCTGGCGCTGATCATTATGGTGACCATTACCATGCGCGCCGGCAGCGGTGTGTACTACTTTAAATATTATGTCGAGCGGCCCGATTTAGTCGGTGAGTTTTTATCGTCCTATATGCTGGCATTAGCACTGGGGGCTGCCGCCACACCGCTGATGACACGCTTTATTGATAAAAAGCGCCTGATGGTGCTACTGATGGCATTAGCAGGGCTGCTTTCTATCAGTTTGTTCTTTGTGCCGGCAGATGCCGTTGGCGTTATTTTTGCGCTTAATCTGGCGATTGGTTTTGTGCTGGGGCCCAAATCACCGCTGGCGTTTTCGATGTACGCCGACACGGCCGATTATAACGAATGGCGCACCGGGCGCAGGGCTACCGCCATGACCTTTGCTGCCGCGACCTTTTCGCAAAAGCTCGGTGGTGCTATTGCCTCGGCGCTAATTGGCTGGTTGCTGGCCGCTATTGGTTATGTTGCCAACGAGCAGCAAAGCAGCGGCTCGCAAACCGGCATAGTACTGCTGATCTCGGTGATCCCCGGCGTTATTGCGCTGCTGGCAGCCTTTGTGATGCGCTACTACAGCCTGGATAACCAGCAACTGGCAAAAATTCAGTTTGACCTGCAACAGCGCAAGGCAGAAGCCAGCGCATTAAGTTAATTTTACCCGGAGTATTACTTTGATGGCAGCCTCTGGCATGCAACCTGGCGACAACGGTCAGCGTTATGATTTATTCAGCCCGACAACGATGCCGCTGGCAGCGGCGTTTTTATGGAACAAGCAGTTAATGGTGCAACTTAACTGCCGTGGCTATGCCACCGCGCAGTTTATGCAACCGGAGCCGGCCAAATACGCCCATGCGCCAAACCTGGAAGCAAAAACCTTTATGCAGCCGGAGCAGCCGTATTACGCGCATCATCCGGGCCGCTTTGTCTATATTAAAGATGAGCAAAGCGCTGAGGTGTTCTCGGTGCCTTACGAGCCGGTGCGCAGCAAAGCTGACAGCTTTGTGTTTTCTGCCGGTAAAAGTGATATCCGCTGGCAGCTGCAGCAGCAGGGGTTGCAACTGGAATGGCAGCTATGCTTAAGCCCGGACCAGCCGCATGAACTGTGGCAGCTTACTGTAACTAACCTCAGCGCGCAGCCACGCGAGCTCAGCATCTACCCGTATTTCCCGGTGGGCTATATGTCGTGGATGAACCAGTCAGCAAAGTTTGAACCGGCGCTAAATGCCATAGTGTGCTCATCGGTAACGCCGTATCAGAAGTATCCCGATTACTTTAAAAACAAACTGTTAAAAGATAAAACCTTTTTACTGGCTGAGCAGGTGCCCACCAGCTGGCAATGTGCGCAGCAAGCGTTTGAGGGCGAGGGCGGCCTGCATGCACCGGATGCTTTGCAACAGGCAGAACTGGGTGGCGGCGATGCCTTATATGAAACCCCTGCCTGTGTGATGCAATACCGGCTGCAACTGGCAGGCTCAGCTCAGCAGGTTTACCGGTTTGTGTTTGGCCCGGCGCTGGATGAAGGCGAGATTGCCGCAGCACGGCAGCGTTATTTTTTAACACCGGATGGCTTTGCTAAAGCACAGCAGCAGTACAGCGATTATATTGCGCAAGGAAAGGGCTGTTTAAGCATTGAAACGCCGGATGCAGCGCTGGATAACTTTGTTAACCACTGGCTGCCGCGCCAGGTGTATTACCACGGCGATGTTAACCGGCTCACTACAGATCCGCAAACCCGTAATTATCTGCAGGATAATATGGGCATGAGCTATGTGCGGCCAGAGGCATTTCGCACTGCGTTATTAACGGCGCTGGCGCAGCAACACTGCAGCGGCGAAATGCCGGACGGTATTTTGCTGCACCCCGACGCCGAGCTGAAATACATTAATCAGGTGCCGCACACCGACCAATGTGTCTGGCTGCCGGTATGTTTAGCGGCCTATCTGGCCGAAACTAACGACACTGCCTTATTGCAGCAACAGATCGCCTTTGGCGACAGCGATGAGCACGCCAGTGTGTTTGAACATATTTGCCGCGCCATGAGCTGGCTGCTGCATAAACGCGATGCCCGTGGCCTGAGCTTTATTGAGCAGGGTGACTGGTGCGATCCGATGAATATGGTCGGTTACAAAGGCCGTGGTGTGTCGGGCTGGCTATCGCTGGCGGCCGCTTATGCGCTTAATTGCTGGGCAGATATTAGCACTCAGCTTGGTAAGCCGGGCCTTGCGGAGCAATACCGCAATGACGCGCACAGTTTTAATCAGGCGGTTAACCGGTATTTGTGGGATGGTAAATGGTATGGCCGCGGCATTACCGATGACAATGTGGTATTTGGCGTCAGTAAAGATGCCGAGGGCCGTATTTATCTGAACCCGCAAAGCTGGGCCATGCTAAGCGGTGCTGCCAATAACGAACAGCTGCAACTGATGCTGGCCGAAATTGAGGCCCAGCTTGCCACACCTTACGGCGTGCAAATGCTGGCACCGGCTTATACCGCTATGCGGGACGATGTCGGCCGGGTGACGCAAAAGCACCCGGGCTCGGCCGAGAATGGCTCGGTGTATAACCATGCCGCGGCGTTTTATTTGTATGCGCTGTACCAGATTAACCAGCCGGATAAAGCCTTTGATGTACTACGGCAGATGCTGCCCGGCAGCACAGAGCAAGACTGCCTGCAGCGCGGCCAGTTACCGGTGTTTATTCCGAATTACTATCGCGGCGCTTACCGGCAATTTCCGCGCACAGCCGGGCGTTCCAGCCAGTTATTTAATACCGGCACGGTGCACTGGGTATATCGCTCGTTAATCGAAGGCTTGTTTGGCGTAAAAGGTTGCGCAGAAGGCTTATTACTTAAGCCGCAACTGCCAACTGCCTGGCCGCAAGTGAAACTGACACGGCAATTTCGCGGTGCCGAGTTTGTTATAGTCATGCGCCGGCATAGCGGCATCAGCAAGGCACAACTCAGTGTCGATGGCCGCGTATTGGCCGAACCGCTTATTACTGACATTATTGCCGGCCGCCGTTATCAGGTTGAGCTGCTGCTGCCTGTTGTTGCTGGCATTTAGAAAACAGAATAAGGAACCGCTATGATCCGCATTGGTTTATTAGGCGCTGCCCGTATCAGCGATAAAGCGATATTTCAGCCGCTTAAGCAACTGGATGGTTTTGTGTTGCAGGCGGTAGCCGCTTCTTCGCCAGAGCGGGCCCGTCAATATGCCGGTGCGCATGGCATTTTATATGTCGCCGACAGCTATCAGGTCTTACTTGAGCGGGACGATATCGACCTTATTTATAATGCCCTGCCACCGTCTGAGCATGCGCACTGGACTATACAGGCGCTTGAGCAGGGTAAGCACGTACTGTGTGAAAAGCCGTTTGCTATGGATGAAGCCGAAGCTAAAGCCATGGTGCAGGCAGCGCAAACCTGCGGCAAGCTATTGCTGGAGGCCTTTCATTACCGCTTTCATCCGTTGTTTGTGGAGCTAATGCGCCTGGTGCAGGCCGGTACTATTGGCACTATCAGCCATTTGCGCGCCAATTTTTCGGTGCGGATCCCGTATTTTGCCGGCTCGCTACGCCACGAGGCGGCATTAGGCGGCGGTGCTATGATGGATTTAGGCTGTTATCCGTTGCATTGGGTGCGCACAGTAATGGGCGATGAGTCGGGGCAGGAGCCTCAAGTATTAAGCGCTAACTGTATTACTGCCAGTGCGACAACCGGCGGTGAACAAATTGATATAACCACACAGGCACAGCTGCAATTTGCTAATGGCGCTATTGCCGATATCGGCACCAGCATGGCAGAGCATTTAAGCCGCACACCCGATACCAGCCTGGTGCTGGAAGGTAGCCTCGGTAGTATTGAAGTGAGCGGGCTGATTACGCCGCAACTGGCCAACAGTATTAAAGTGATTACAGCCGGGGCCGAGCGGCAATACAGTGTGCCGGGCCAAAGTACTTATTATTATCAATTGCAGCATGTACAAGATTGCCTGCAAGGTCGCGCTACAGCTTTAACCGGCGGCAGCGATGCCATCAACAATATGCGCTTGCTGGACCAGATTTATCAGCACACCGGGCTGCTTAGTCGTGGTAGCTGTCGCCGTTAGCCGTGGCAAGTGCCGTAGTTAGCTGTAGCCGGTGCCAAAGCGGCTAATGCACAGTGCTGCGTTAGCATTGCAGCGCAGATAGTTGTTGCCTATTATGCCGGTTACAGCAGCAGTTAAGGTAATAGCGGCATGGATCATCTGTTAGCCATTAAAGTGTTTTGTCGTGTGGTGGAAGCCGGCACCTTTAGCCGCGCCGCAGCTTTACTGGATATGCCAAAATCTACCGTAACCAAGCTGGTGCAAGAGCTGGAAGCGCATTTACGGCTAAAGTTACTACACCGCACCACACGCCGGGTCACGGTAACAATGGAAGGCGCGGCCTATTACGAACGCACTACCAGGTTACTGCACGAACTGGACGATATCGAAAGCAATATCAGCAATGAACAGAGCACACCGCGGGGCCGGCTAAAGGTTGATATGGCGTCGGCGATTGCTAATTTTATTCTGTTGCCGGCGTTACCGTCTTTTATGCAGCAGTATCCGGACATTCAGCTGGAGCTGGGTGTCAGTGATGCCAATATCGATTTGCTGAGCGACAATATAGATTGCGTAATTCGCGGCGGAGAGCTAAACGATACATCGCTGATTGCCAAACGTATTGCCGAACTGACCTTTGTTACCTGTGCTTCGCCCGCTTATTTGCAACAATACGGCACGCCGCAAACGCCGGACGAGTTAAGCAGCAAACACCGTATTGTTTATTATCGCTCGCGTAAAACCAACCGTGTAGTGCCACTGCGTTTTAGCAACCGGCAACAATCAATGGAAATTCAGCAGCAAGGCAGCCCGTTGTCGGTAAACGACAGCACTGCACAGTTAACCGCTACCTTAAGTGGCCTGGGCGTAAGCCAGCTGCCGTTATTTATGGCCCAGCCTTTTCTTGATAATGGTAAGTTGCAGTTGGTACTGCCGGACTGGCAGCGCGCAGCCTTTCCGCTGTATCTTATTTACCCACCCGGCCGCCATCTGAGTGGCCGCTTAAGCACCTTTATCAACTGGGTGATGCAGGTGTTTCAGCCGTACCGGCCGTATTAAATCTGCTTTACATAAAAATGTAATAATTTATGCCAAAACATTATTCACCACTGTGAATAATGTTGTCGGGGAAAGCCTGTTTATCTAATTTGTACCGTTCGGTATATTTATCGCCATTAATGGTTAGCCCGCAGCGGGCAAAGCATGGTGAGGTGAATATATGCAACGGTGGCTAGTGGCATTAGTATTGTCATTTGGAATAATTGGGCAAGCACAGGCTGATATACGCACAGAGCAGATTTCACAGCTGTCATTGGAATATTTAAAAGGCGAAGGCCGGGTAAATGGCGTGCGTCTGGGATACCGGCCGCTGGAGTTTCATTTTACCACACTGCCGCTGCTGGGCGACGCCAATATGTATCTGGAAGCCAGTACTAACTTTTGGCAGTACGGCCAGCCATCGCAGTATCAAACCAACGTGGCGCTGGCATTGTCACCGGTGCTGAAAAAGCAATTTGCCAACTGGTACGGCAAGCCGGTGTTCTGGGAGTTTGGTATCGGTGTCAGCATGCTGACAAAGCGTGAGTTTGCCGGTAAAGATTTAGGCTCGCACTTTCAGTTTGAAGACCGGCTGGGTTTGCTGATCGGGCTCGACCAGCAAAACAGTAAAATGCTGGCAGTGCGCTATATGCATTACTCTAATGCTGGTTTATCCAGCCGTAACCCCGGTATGGATTTTATCAACATTGCTTATTCCTGGCGGTTTTAAGCCGCCGGGGTGTTATCTGTCAGCGCATTAAAATACAGTTGCCACTGCGTTGCGCTAACTTTTAAATAACTGCTTTGCGTATACCAGTCGCCTAATACATAACGCTCTGCGGGCTGACCATTTACCTCCAGCTTATGCACCGCCGGGCGGTGGGTATGGCCGTGGATCAGCTTTAATACGCCAGCTTCTGCCATTACTCTGGGTACTTCATCCGTGGTCACATCCATAATTTGTGGTTGCGCCTGTGCCATATACTGTTGCTTATATTTGGCACTTTTGGCGCGGGCTTTACGCGCCAGGCGCTGGCGATACCATAACGGTGTATTTAGCATTAGCCACTGCCACCAGGGCTGGTTCCACCATTTACGGAATTTCTGGTAGGCAATATCCAAGGTACACAGGCTGTCGCCATGCATAATCAGCGTTGGCGTGCCGTACAAATTAATGACCTGAGACGGTGGCAATATCGTCATGCCACAGCGTTTGGCATAAGCGCTACGCAGAAAAAAGTCGCGGTTGCCGTGAATAAAATACAGCGCCACGCCGCTATCGCTAACGGTTTTTAATGCGCTGGCCACCTGTGCCAGTAATGGCTCGGGGTTGTCGTCACCAATCCATACTTCAAATAAATCGCCGAGAATATACAGCGCGTCTGCTTTTACGGCGTGCTCACGCAAAAAGCGCAAAAAGGCGGCGGTAATATCGCTCCGATCTGCCGCTAAGTGCAGATCGGCGATAAACAGCATGTGCTGCTCAGGCATCAACAGCGCTTAAGCGTGCAGTTCGGCTTTTTCAATCACAACCGGTTTTACCGGCACGTCGCTGTGGCCAGCGTTGCGGCCGGTGGCCACTTTTTTAATCTCGTCAATCACGTCCATACCTTCAACCACTTCACCAAATACGCAGTAACCCCAGCCAGAGCCGGTTTCAGAGCTGAAGTTTAAGAAGTCGTTGTCAGCCACGTTAATAAAAAACTGGCAGGTGGCAGAGTGCGGATCGTTAGTACGCGCCATAGCAATAGTGCCTTTTTTGTTCTGCACTTTGTTGTTGGCTTCGTTTTTAATCTGGCCTTTGGTGTCTTTTTGCTCCATATCGACAGTAAAACCGCCGCCCTGGATCATAAAACCATTAATTACGCGGTGAAAAATGGTGTTGTCATAAAAGCCGTCTTTAACGTAGCTGATAAAGTTTTCTACTGTGGCAGGGGCTTTGTCGGCAAACAGGTTTAATTTAATTACGCCGTAATTGGTGTGTAAGCTAATCATAATAGGGTGTCCTCATTAAAAGTGGCGGTATTCTACCGCAGCTACGCCAAATCATAAAGCAAGGATAGCCGCGTTACAGCGCTGGTGATACACTAGCGGGCTGTCGCAACAACAGGACTAACAGACCCTAACGGTCATTTTTGAGGACGCCATGTTACATATTTATAATACCTTAAGCAGAAAAAAAGAACTGTTCACGCCAATTGAAGCCGGTAAAGCCGGGCTCTATGTCTGCGGTATTACTATTTATGATTACTGTCATGTCGGCCACGCCCGTACCTATGTCGCCTTTGATGTCATAAACCGTTACCTGCGCTTTTTAGGGTACGACGTTACCTATGTACGTAATATTACCGACGTAGACGACAAAATTATTAAGCGCGCTGCTGAGAATAACGAAAGCTGCGACGCCCTGACCGAACGCTTTACCCAAGCCATGCACGCCGATTTTACTGCGCTGGGCTTAATGCCAGCCGACATAGAACCGCGCGTTACCACCCATATGGCCGAAATTATCGCCCTGATTGAAACCCTGGTGGCCAAAGGCTATGCCTATGTCGCGGCCGATGGCGATGTATTGTTTGATGTCAGCAAATACCAAGCTTACGGCGAGCTTAGCCAGCAAAATCTGGAGATGCTGCAATCCGGCTCTCGGGTAGAAGTGGCCGACAACAAAGACGATCCGCTGGATTTCGTGCTGTGGAAAGGCGCTAAACCGGGCGAGCCGTTCTGGCAATCACCGTGGGGCAATGGCCGCCCTGGCTGGCATATTGAATGTTCTGCCATGAGCGCTAAGCATTTAGGCGAGCATTTTGATATTCACGGCGGCGGTTCAGACTTACAGTTCCCGCACCACGAAAACGAAATTGCCCAGTCGACCTGTGCCCATGGCCATAAATATGTTAATACCTGGATCCACACCGGTATGGTGCAGGTAGATAAAGAGAAAATGTCTAAGTCACTGGGCAATTTCTTTACGGTAAAAGACGTACTGGCAGAATATAACGCCGAGGCGGTACGCTACTTTTTATTATCCAGCCATTACCGCAGCCAGCTAAATTACTCGGCAGAAAATTTAACCCAGGCGCATGCTGCGTTAGGCCGCTTATACACCGCGCTGCGTAATGTTACACCAAGCCACAGCATTGATTTAAACAGCCCGTACATTGTGCGCTTTAAAGCCGCGATGGATGATGATTTCAACACCCCGGAAGCCTTACCGGTGTTGTTTGAACTGGCGCGTGAAGTAAACCGCTTTAAAGAAACCGAACCGGCCAAAGCTGCCGAGCTGGCTGGCGTATTAAACTTATTAGCTGGCGTGCTGGGCTTGTTGCAGGGCGATGCTGAGCAGTTTTTACAGTCAGGCGCGTCAATGGATGATGTCGCTGAAATAGAAGCGCTGATTGCCCAGCGCAACACCGCCCGTGCTAACAAAGACTGGGCAGCAGCAGACGCCGCCCGCGATGCGTTAACGGCCAAAGGTATTATCGTAGAAGATAAAAACGGCGTAACCAGCTGGCGTAAAGGCTGATTAAGCAACAATGAAGATACCTGATAACTTATCTCCGTTGTTGCAACAACTTCTTACTGAGTACCAACCCTTAGCCCGCGAGGGCAAAGTTGCCAGTTATATTCCTGCTTTGGCGCAGGTTGATCCGGACCAGGCCGGGGTTGCCTTCGCCACACTCGATGGTAGCGTATTCAAAGCCGGAGCTGCTGAACAGCTTTTTTCCTTACAAAGTGTTTCAAAAATATTTGGCCTGGTAATGGCAATGAACCGGTTAGGTGATGAGTTGTGGCAACGGGTTAATATGGAGCCATCGGGACAACCGTTCAATTCTATTGTGCAGTTGGAATGGGAGCATGGTATACCGCGGAATCCAGTGATCAATGCCGGCGCTATCCTTGTCGCAGACGTACTGGTGAGCCATTATTCCGCCAGTAAAACAGCCTTTTTAACCTTTCTACGCAGTCTGTGCCGGTGCGAAACCATTTATGCCGACAATAAGGTCTACTTATCAGAACTGGAACACGGTAACCGTAATGCTGCTCTGGCGTACCTGATGAAAAGCTTTGGTAATATCGAGTCAGAAGTACCGCAGGTGCTGGAGCACTATTTTCATCAATGTGCTACCGCCATTAACTGCGAGCAACTGGCTACTTCCTTGCTTTTTCTGGCCAACCGTGGTGTTCAACCCGGCAGCGGCATACAGGTATGCAGCCGGCGTGATGCTCATCGTGTTAATGCTATTCTGTCAACAAGCGGCATGTACGATCAATCGGGCGAATTTGCGTTTAAAGTAGGTCTGCCTGCCAAAAGTGGGGTGGGAGGTTGCATTGTGGCCATAGTGCCGCAGGTAGGCGTAATTGCAGCCTGGAGTCCGCCATTAAATCGCTTTGGTAACTCTGTCGTGGCTATGCAATTAATCAGTAAACTGGCTGAAGAGCTGGGCTTATCTATATTCTGATGGCCTGCTGTCCGCCTGGCTCTTTAATATTTGTGGCCTGACGACACAATTGCGCAGCATTGTTGAAGCTTCGCTATCACTTTGATGGCGGGCAAAGGCCAAACCAAAGGTTCGTTCCATCTGAAGCAAAGCTGTAACAAGCCTACTGTGATTTGTTCAAAGATGAAATTAACAAAGCCCTGCTGTGTGATATGCGCAGTGCGGTAAAAAGTGGTATGGCGCTGGGTAATGACTGCTTTAAGCAGGAAGTGGCAGATTTAACACGGCGACGGCAGCAAATGGGCCAAAGGGACCGCCGGTAGGATGGCGAAAGCAGATTTAATTTTTATCCGACTCCAATTATCCGTTGAGGCAAATTAAACTCTCCACCTTAAATTGCTATGGAGCTATAGATGTTAGCGATTCGAACTACAAATGCAGCCCCTCGTTTATTGATGCGCAGGGATATCGTGTTGTCTTTTTTTGGCTGGGCGGTTTTTCTGACGGCCGCGGCTTTGTATTGCATTTTGTATACCCAGTTTGTCGCGCTATCAACTGATACCTTTGTTCATTCCTTTATCTGGGGGTTCAGAGAATACGCGCCATGGCTAGTTATTACTCCGGTATTAATGACGCAGTTGCGGCGAATTCATCAATTTAACAACTCAAGCTTTGTTTTTCGCTATGCTGGGCTTGTTATGTTAATGCTTAGTGCAGCCTTGATTACGCGCGTTGGTCTGGAGATGTACTTTAATCCTGAGCTTGGCTTTGTTGCCGGTGTTGTGGATTTTTTTCCAATCCAAGTTAGTGTGTTAGCATTTTTGGTAATCATCTGGGAGTGGTGTTTAGCCCCTGCCAAAGTTGAAAATACCCAGCCGCCTCCAGCGCCATCAGCAGATGAGCAAGGTGCGCCAGAATTTTCAGCAGCTGTCGACAGGCCAAAAAGCCAAAGTGTGCTGGTGATCAAAGGCAATGGCGAGCGTTTGATCCGATGGGATTCTGTCGAAGTGATTTGTGCTGCAGGGAACTACATCGAACTTTATTGTGCAGATGAGAAATACCTTTTGCGAGCTTCGATGAAGCAGCTTGAACAGGATTTGCCTGCGGGATGCTTTGTGCGTATTCACCGCTCTTACATGGTAAATATTACAGCAATAGATCGCATCATTACACAAGCTGCTGGCAACGGTGTTGTCGTTTTACGTAATTCGCAGCAACTGCCCTTAAGCAAAAGCTACAAACAAGCCCTGAAAGCTTATAAGTTTGCCACGTCGCAATCTGTATAACTCCATTAATCCCTTAAATCGGATACTCACACCATAAAGACTGTTTTTGTGGTCCATTCTGGCTGAAATGAGCTCTACGTCTTACATTGATAACGCAGAGGTATTGCTTATGGACACACAAAGTCATCTTGGTTTAACCAGTCGTAGCCTGCACTGGATCATTGCTATTGGTTTTATTGCACTTAGCTTGATTGGTATTTATATGGCGAATACGGAAGCGTTTGCGCTTTATCCAATACATAAATCGACAGGGATTATTCTTTTTGTCGTCATCCTGTTAAGGGGGTTCTGGAGATTAAAACAAGGCTGGCCAGCACCTGTAGGGCAGTACCAGAAAATTGAACAGTTGTTGGCGAAACTCACTCACTGGATTTTACTGTTGGGCACCCTGGCGATGCCAATTACCGGTATGCTTTATTCGGGAATGAGCGGGCATGGTTTTGGTATTTTTGGCTTGACGCTTGTTCAAAGCAACGATGACCCTGAGTTGCCTGGAGAAGTGATTCCCTATAATGAATTGCTGTCGGCAATAGGTGAGCAAAGCCATGAAATTATAGGATACACTTTAGTTGTAGCTATTGTTTTGCATATTGTGGGTGCATGCAAGCATCACTTTCTTGATAAAGACCGCACATTACTGCGTATGCTGGGCAAGTAACTCTTTTACCACTAACTCTCACTCGTATGATACCGGGGCTGACGATATTGGCACTATTCATAGTTAAATCGCCCGGTTATTGATTAAGTGGCGCATTTTTTCTGTTATCCACTGTGTGATTGCACTGCTTGGGCTGTCGAGGCGTTTTACTATGCCTATTTCAATTAATATATCGCTTAAAAAGTCGGTTTTTACCGTTGTTATTTGATCAACAAACCACTGTGCTCTGGCGATATGCTCCGGCACTATTGCCCAGCCCTGATTTTGCGTTACCAGCTCACAAATTAAATAGTAACTGTCTAAATCCCAATGATTCGGACTTAGGGCTTGTTCGCGGTTCTCGCCGGAGCGGTTACATAGCACAAACTGCCGGTACTGCTGCAGTTGCGCCAGACTTAATACGCCGGCATTGGCCAGCGGGTGCTTGTTACCGACAATCAGTATTTTTTTAAAATGCCCTAAAGACTGTAAGGTTAACTCTGCCGGCAAGGCACTGTTGCTGAGCATAAAACCAATGTCGGCTTTTTGCCTGGCAATGGCCGTGGCAATGTCGTCTTGTGAGCCATTGGTAATAACCAAATGGGTGTTCGGAAATAAATCGCCGACCTGAGAAAAAATAGAGTGAATGGTTTCCAGCGGTAAGGCTTCATCTATCGCAATACGCAGCGAAATGGGCTCTTTATTGGTCGCCGCCAGCGCTCTTGCATCTAAGCGCAGGCATTGGTTAAGCACGGCGCGCGCTTCGGGCAGCATTTCTTTACCCAGTGCTGTTAAGGCCGGAAATTTCGAGCTGCGGTCAAATAACTCAAAGCCTAAATCGAGCTCTAAATTAGCAATGGCGCTGCTGATGCGTGATTGCGCTTTGTGCAGCTGTCTGGCCGCTGCGGAAAAAGAACCCAGCTCGGCGGCGGTAACAAAGGCCAGTAATTGATCTAAGGTCCAGTTCATTGCTATCTCCTACAGCGGCGCTGAGAACTGCCGTTGCTTGGTTTATACGTATCCGCTATGCGGATGGTAACTAACTTTAATGTATCTTATTTTTGTATATCATGCCCGTGTTTCCACACTATGGGTATCAGGTCATGCAAGTCGTAGCACCGGTTCAACCGCCGCAATCTGTCGCAGGCGCATTTTGGCGTTTTGCCATTCCGTCTATCGTCGCTATGTTAGTCAGCGGTTTGTATCAGATTATTGATGGTTTTTTTGTTGGCCACTTTGTTGGGGCCAACGGGCTGGCAGGCATCAATATGGCAATACCCTTGCTGGGTTTAATTATGGGCTTTGGTTTGCTGGTGGGCATGGGCGGTGGCAGCCTGTTGTCTAAATACCGCGGTGAAAACAACCTGGCAGCTACGCAGGCAACACTGGTTACCGCGCTTTTGTTGGTGGTGCTAATTGGTTTATTTGCCACCGCAGTGTTTATTACTTTTGGTAAAAGTTTGCTAACGCTGCAAGGCGCAACCGGCATTACCATGCAAATGAGCTGGAGCTATGTGCAGACTATGTCGTTTGGTGCGCTTATTTCCATTGGCGCCAGCGCCATGCCGATGCTGGTGCGCAATGACGACAGCCCGAACCTGGCAACGGTGTTTATTATCGTCGGTGCCTTAACGAATATTGCGCTGGACTATGTGTTTCTGGCCCATCTTGATATGGGATTACAAGGCGCCGCTATTGCCACCTTAATTGCGCAGCTGGCCACCTGTGTGTTGTGTTTGCGTTACTTTATGTCGTCAAAAGCCAAAACCGCTCTGGCGATAAAACAATGTGATAAAGCCATTGCCAGCCGTATTGTGCAGTTAGGCTCGTCAAACCTGGTAATGTTTATCTATTTCAGCTTTGTTATGGCGTTTCATAACAGGCAATTTATGGCCTATGGTGATACCACGCAATTAGCGGCTTTTGCGATTGTCGGTTATTTAGCCAGCTGTTATTACTTCTTTGCTGAAGGTTTGGTAAGCGGCTTGCAGCCACCGGTAAGCTACTACTTAGGCGCCAAACAATATAAACGCATTGCTGAAACGGTAAAGCTGGCGTTTTCTGTCACCGTTGGTTCAGGTATAGCTATGGTAATACTGCTTAATCTTTTTCCGCAGCTGTTTATCGGTATCTTTACTACAGGCGATGAGGCATTGCTTGAGGCAAGTAAAAACGGTATCCGGCTGCACTTGATGGCACTGTTTTTAGATGGCTTCCTGTTCATGGCTGCTATCTACTTTGTAGCCGTTGGTAAGAGTGGCCAGGCGCTGTTTGTATCTCTGGGCAATATATTAGTTCAGCTGCCATTTCTGTTTATTTTGCCAAAATTCCTGGGCATTAATGGTGTCTGGCTGGCCGTGCCGTTATCCAATATCGCCTTTGTATTGATTGTACTGCCAATGCTATTGCTCAACCTTAAAGGCCTGATGCAGTTGCATAAGCAGCAGCGCAATACAGCTGAGGTAGTGGTTAAGCATCCTACTTTTAACGCCGGTTAATTTCAGGGATGATTACCCTGCTTAACTAAGCCAGCCAATATCGTTTTAATTTCACTGATATGCTGGATCTCAATTACTTTGTTGCTTGGGCTGGTTTCGTTATGCAGGTTGTAGAAAATGGTAGTCATACCGGCAGCGACACCGGCTTTTACCCCCGGCAGGCTGTCTTCAATTACTACACATTGCTCTGGCCTGGCACCTAACTGCGCGGCGGCGTGCAGGTACAGGCCTGGGTCGGGTTTAAAAATATCAATATCATAAGCGCTGTAAATATGGCCGTTAAAAAATGACAGCAGTTGGCAGCGGCTAAGAGCCTGCTGCAGTTTGCTTTGCGGGCCATTACTTACCACGGCGCATGGCCAGCCCTGTTGTTGCACCCAGGCCAGCAGTTTCGGCACACCTGCTACCGGCTGCAACTGTTGCTCAAACAATTCGGCTACTTTAGCGCGGTACCAGGCTTCGCTGTCGTTATGCAGCGTTATATTGTGCACCGCAGCTAACTGGTCAAAAATACGCTGTAGTTCACCGCCGCGGTAGTCGCGCATTAAATCCGCTACATTTAGCTGCACCCCCTGGCGGGCAAATAACAGCGCCAATGCCTGATTACACAACCATTCGCTGTCTACTAAGGTACCGTCGCTGTCAAACAGCAGGCAAAGCTTTGTCATTCGTATCCTTTAACGCGTCAGATTTTAATGGGGTTGCTTGCTTTAGTCTGAAATCAGCAATAAATAAGCCTGGGTTACTTCGCTGATATGCGCCTGCATAGCAGATCTGGCGCCGTCTGCGTCGCGCCGGCTGATGCACTGATAAATTTTTTCATGCGCCAGAATATTGGGCCCGGCTACCTGTTGCTGAATTTTTCGCGCAAATAATCGGCTTAGCTCTGAGCTTTCACGCAGTTGCCACAGCCATTCAATCATCGATTGCAGTGCGCTATTGCGGGTGGCACTGGCGATAAGCTGATGAAATTTACCGTCAAAGGCCTCGGCCTCGCTGCTTTTTTGTGCCTGTACCAGCAGTGTCATTTGTTGCAGGTAGGCTTTGAGTTTTTGCAGCTCTTCATTACTGATACGCTCAGCTGCCAGCGCAGCGGCATCGCCTTCCAGCAGTAAGCGTGCTTCCATAATTTCCAGTGGGCCGGGGGCGTCGTCTGCCACTATTGAGCTTTTCAAACCATGGCGCTTTTCTGCCGCTTTTTGCACATAAATGCCTGAACCCGGACGAATTTCTACCATGCCGGATACCTCCAGTGCTATCAGCGCTTCGCGTACTGTCTGGCGGCTTACGTCATAACTTTGCGCCAGATCACGCTCGGCCGGTAAGCGGCTGCCGGGAGGAAGTTCGCCGGCGCTGATCCGCCCTGCCAGTTTTTCGGCAATTTGCAGGTAAAGCCTTGCGCCAGCGGGTGTTGGGCGCTGTGGGCTGGTGTTAGATGTTAGCTGTACAGTTTTTGTCATCATGCTTATTCAAAAATTGGCTTTTAAAAAAAATTTGGCCAGACCAATTATTTTTTATTGTAAATTGGCCTGTCCAGATGCTAATGTCTATAAATCGGCCAGACCAATTTAGTCGGTTGGTCAGCACTATTCAAGTTTTTAGTTGAGGAACAATATGAAAATCATTGAGGCCAAAGTCATTGTAACCTGTCCGGGCAGAAATTTTGTTACGCTGAAGATCACCACCGATCAGGGCTTGTATGGTATCGGTGATGCAACGCTTAATGGCCGCGAGCTGGCCGTTGCCAGTTATTTGCAGGATCACCTGGTACCTTGTCTGATTGGCCGCGACGCCAGCCAGATAGAAGATATCTGGCAGTTTTTCTACCGTGGCGCTTACTGGCGCCGTGGCCCGGTGGGCATGACCGCCATCGCGGCTATCGATGTGGCCCTGTGGGATATTAAAGCCAAGGCGGCCGGTATGCCGTTGTACCAGTTGCTTGGTGGTCGCAGCCGCGATGGTGTTATGGTGTATGGCCACGCCAATGGCAGGGATATTGCCGAAACAGTAGCTGAAGTAGGTAAGTATATTGAGCTGGGTTATAAAGCGATCCGTGCGCAAACCGGCATACCGGGCCTGGCCAGCACCTATGGTGTATCGAAAGATAAAATGTACTACGAACCGGCAGATAACGATCTGCCATCAGAAAACCTGTGGTCTACCAGTAAATACCTCAACAGCGTGCCCAAGCTGTTTGAGACACTGCGCGACACCTATGGTTATGAGCATCATCTGCTGCACGACACCCACCACCGCTTAACACCAATTGAAGCGGCACAGCTGGGTAAATCGCTGGAACCTTACAAACTGTTCTGGCTGGAAGATGCGGTACCGGCCGAATTGCAGGAAGGTTTCCGGCTGTTCCGCCACCATACCACTACGCCGATAGCGGTGGGTGAGGTGTTTGCTTCTATTCATGATTGCCAGCAACTGATTAGCGAGCAACTGATTGACTATATCCGTACCACCATAGTGCATGCCGGTGGCATTACCCATTTACGCCGTATTGCGCATTTAGCCGAGTTATACCATGTGCGTACCGGTTTCCATGGTGCTACCGACTTAAGCCCGGTAACCATGGGTGCGGCACTGCATTTTGACACCTGGGTGCCAAATTTTGGTATTCAGGAATATATGCGCCATACCGATGAAACTGACGAGGTGTTCCCGCACGATTACCATTTTGATAATGGTTATCTGAAGGTGGGGGACACACCGGGCCATGGTGTCGATATCGACGAAGCCAAAGCGGCGAAATATCCCTATAAACGCGCCTATCTGCCAGTCAACCGGCTGGAAGACGGTACTATGTTTAACTGGTAAGCGGCAATAACCAGCAGCAATAACCACAGTAAAGCTTGTGCTTATGTTGATATCGGCTGCCCCCTGGTAGGGGGTAAAAGCCGTGCCGTAGAGGGTGAAAAAGCATAGAGATAATAAGATGTTGAAGATTTGATACCGGTGTCAATTTTGGGTGTTATCTGGTGGGTTAGCCAGGTTTTCCGGGCCTTGTTGTGAGCAGTATCTGACGGGGTGGAGTGTTATTCAGCATGTTGTGACAGATTTTGCTTAGATATTTAAGTAAAAAACGATAACTAATTGACACCGGTGTCAATGGTTGTTTAAGGTAAAAACGCTCGTAAAATAATCAACAGGGGTAGACATGAAAAATTATAAAAAAAGCACCATGTCGCTGGCCATCCTGGCGGCATTAACCGCAAGTATGCACAGCACGGTGTTAGCACAAGAAGCAAAACAGGCAACTAATGAAGAAGTTGAAATTATTGCCGTTAAAGGTTTTCGCAGCTCGGTGATCCGGGCAAAAGATATTAAACGCGATTCGATGATTGCCCAGGATTCGATAGTGGCAGAAGATATTGCCGACTTTCCGGATCTGAACCTGGCCGACTCACTGCAGCGGGTGCCTGGCGTGGCCATTACCCGCGAAGGTGGCGAAGGGCGGCAGATTTCACTGCGTGGCCTGGGGCCGGATTTTACCCGGGTACAGGTAAATGGCATGGAGGCGCTGGGTATTTCGTCGTCGCCAATGGACAGCCGCGGTGCAGTTGGCCGGTCGCGGGCTTTCGACTTTAATATTTTCGCCTCAGAGCTGTTTAACCAAATTGATGTGAAAAAGTCTTACTCAGCCGATCAGGAAGAGGGCGGCATTGGTGGTACGGTAAATTTGCGCACCGCCAAGCCGTTTGATTACGATGGCTTTCAGGGCGCAGTAGCCGGGCAGTTAGGCACCAATACTAACACCGACAGTAAGGATCCGCGTTTTGCCGGTATGTTATCCAACACCTGGGGTAATTTTGGTGCGCTGGCATCGGTAGCTTACAGTAAAAAAGAATCGCGCGAGATGGGGTATAACACCTATCGCTGGCGCAAAGTCAGAGCAGCCAATATCAGCGACAGCGTTGACGCGGGTGACGCCGCAGAAGCGGCTAATGGTAATGTCTGGTTTGCCCGCGGTAACCGTTATTCAGTATGGGACAACGAGCAACAGCGGTTGGGCGTTACCACGGCGCTGCAATACCGGCCAAGTAATGATCTGAAGTTTGCGCTGGAATATATGTACGGCAAGCTGGAAAACGAGCTGGACGAGCATCATATTTCAACCGGTGGCGCCAGCAGTACTGCGCTGGGCCGGATTGAAGAGCTGGAAGTGCTCGACAATAACGGTGATCTGGAGGCGGTATATGCCCGCTTTAGTAACTCGACTATCCGCACCGAAAACCGTTCAGATTACAACGAGTCTATTTTTCAGCAACTGACATTTAATACCGACTGGCAAATTACCGATAATCTCGGCGTTAAGTTCCAACTGGGCACCAGTACCTCTGACTACAACCAACCCAGACTCGACAAAGTTAACTTAACCCGCAGCGGCGGTATCACCACTGACTTTACTCAGGATCGGTTTTACGGTGTTAATACCTACGACTTCGACCCGACAGCGCTGGATGGCTGGAGCGTAAAAGATCTGTACTTTCGTGAAGATTATATCGCCACCGATTTTGACAACGCCAAAGCAGATTTTGACTATGCCTTTGATAACGGCAGCATTTTAACTTTTGGTGCCAATTACAAAAAGTTTAAAAATAGCGGCAATATGCGTGAGGACGGCGGTTATGCTGAAAATAAAGCTACGCCGCTAAATAACGGTATCAATACCATTTCTGATGCTGTCACCAGTGTTTACTCTGAGCACCCGAATATGTCGTGGTTGCAGGCAGATGTGCGGGCATTGCAGGCATTTTATGGTCTGGAAGATTTAAAGCTGGGTGAAGATAAAATTATCCAGACTAACTCTTACACAGTAGAAGAAGAAACCAGCAGTTTATACACCCAATATTACTGGGAATCGCTGATTGGCGGTAAAACATTACGCGGTACTGTTGGTGCGCGTTACTATGAAACCACACTGACATCCAGCGGTGTGTCTAACGGGCAGGATATCGTTATCGAGCGCGATTATTCGGGTGTGCTACCAACATTAAACCTGGTGTACGAGCTGGGCGATGATTTACTGCTGCGCTTTAGCGCCGGTAAAAACCTGACGCGACCTGCATTAAGTGCTATTTCTGTGTCGGCCAACGTGGCACAAATGACAGGTTCTCCGGGCGAAGTGGGGCGTATCGCCATTGGTAACCCTGATTTAAAGCCGTTTGAATCGACCAACTTCGACTTAGCACTGGAATATTACTTTGAAGGTGTCGGCTCGTTATCGGCGGCGGTATTTCATAAAGATATTGAAAACTTTATTGTAACGGAATCGGTAACCGTAGCCTACAGCGAACTGGGCCTGCCTGCGTCACTGCTGCCTACTGGCGCGACAATGGATTCACTGTTTAATGTTACCTCACCACAAAACTCTGACTCCTCTAAAATTAAAGGTGCAGAGCTGGCGTTTCAGCGCGATCTGGACTTTTTACCGGCGCCTTTTAACCAGTTGGGTGTTATTGCAAACTACACCTGGGTAGATGGCACTACACTGTACCGCAACGTGCAAGGTAGTGGCGAAAACCAGGAAAAGAGCTTCCCCGGCTTATCGAAACAGAGCTACAACTTTACGCTGTATTATGAATCTGACAGCTGGGGCGCCCGCATTGCTGCGGCACACCGCAGTAAATATATCAGCGTAGTAGAAGGCGGCTTAGCTGACGAAGATGAGCGTGGTTTCCATGACACCACCTACTTCGATTTCTCAGCATTTTACCAGATCACCGACTCGCTGAAATTTACCCTGGAAGCCATTAACCTGACTAACCAGCGTGAAGTGCAGTACAGTGATTCCAGTGAGCGGCCTTACAACACCACCACCAGCGGCCGCACTTATATGGCGGGTTTAAGCTATAAGTTCTGATCTGCTGAACTAAGCTTTAATCGCTGCAAAAGCCTGCACCAGAGCCACAGAAAATGCTGTTGGCACTGGTTCAGGCTTTGTTTTTTGTGTAAGTTAAGCTGTTGTAAGCAGAAAGATATTTGGACAGCCAGCGGGCGCCGGTATAAAGTCGGTTAATCGCGCTGTATGCTTAGTTAATCTTAATGGACGCTATGTCGAGCAAAAAACCTACCATCAAAGATGTGGCCCGTTTGGCCGGGGTGTCGTTTAAAACGGTGTCACGGGTGGTCAATAATGAAGCCTGGGTCAGCGATGACATTAAAACCAGAGTGCAGGCAGTTATTGCCCAGCTAAATTATCAGCCCAACCGCACGGCGCGGTTAATGCGCACGGCGCCGTTTTCGCTGGCGTTTGTGTACGATAACCCTAACAGCCATTATGTGATTGAAATGCAAAATGGCATTTTATCGCAGTGCCGGCAAAAAGGTTTCGAGCTGGTGATCCACCCGACAGATTCTCACTCTGGCCAGGTGTTGCAGGAGCTGACCACCATTATTGGTAGCAATCAGGTGGGTGGGGTGATTTTGACACCACCGCTGTCAGAAAACCGTGAACTGGTGCAGCAATTGCTGGCTCAGCAGGCCAAAGTGGTGCGTATAGTGTCAGGCTCGGCACCGCCGGATGATTTGTGCCCGACCATTTATGTCGATGATGAACAAGCCGGTTTTAACATTACCCGGCACTTGCTGGCGCAGGGCCATCGGCGTATTGCTTTTTTGGGCTATCACAAAGATCACCAGTCGTCACTGGGCCGCTATCGTGGCTATTGCGCAGCGCTGCGCGAAGCCGGATTAACGGTGTCAGAGCAATTAGTGATCACCGGTGATTTCACCTTTGACTCTGGTGTCGCCATGACGGAAAAGCTATTACAACGGGGCGATAAACCTACAGCACTGTTTGGCTGTAATGATGAAATTGCCGCCGGTGCGTTATTTACCGCCCGCATGCACCAACTTGCCGTACCGCAGGATTTGTCGATAGTTGGTTTTGAAAACAGCCCGTTCTCGCGCCAAACCTGGCCAAGGTTAACCACGGTGCATCAACCCAACGCCGAAATTGCCGCCAAAGCCGCCGCCTTGTTAATTAGCCTGATGCTGGAGAATGAAACGCAAACGGCACATTGCGGCTTTGAGCTGCAATTGGTATTGCGCGATTCTGTTTCCACTTTGTAAAAATCAATATTTCATTACTAAACAATAGCTTAAAATTTATGTCAACGTTGTCATATTTTTAATTGACAACGTTGACAGTGTGGTGCTAACTTGAATTCAGAGTGGTTAATAAATCACCGGCCAGTAAACACTGGTACAAAGGCAAAGACGTTCCATAACCCATAATTGGCAACAAGAGAGCGCAGGTATGAACAGGTTGAATCAGCACAAGTTAGGTAAGAAAACAGTTCTTGCATCGATCCTGGCGTCGTTATTATTTCCGGCGCTGGCCCAGGAGCAACAGCAAAATAAAGAATCTGATGAGGATCATTATGAGGTTATTTCAGTAACCTTCCGCGGTAGTTTAGTGGCTGCGGCAGATATTAAACGGCAGGATACTAAGGTAACCGACGCCATCACCACGGAAGATATCGGCAAATTTCCCAGTGAAAACATTGCTGAAGCTATTCAGCGCATTCCCGGTGTACAAATTTCTAACGTTAACGGCCGTGGCTCGACAATCAGTGTGCGTGGCCTTGGTGCTCAATATGCGCGCACTACCCTGAACGGCCAGTCAATGGCCAGCGCCGATTTTACCAGTGGTTTTCGGTTTGACATTATCCAGACTGAACTGGCGTCGTTGATTGAAGTGATTAAATCACCGACAGCTGATATGGACAGTGGCGGTTTATCCGGCACCATCAATATTGATACCGCTTCGCCTTTGTCGTTCAGAGAGCAAAAAGTGCTGCTGTCGGGCAGTGGCCAGTACTCAGAATTTTCACCCAGTGGTGATGTTACACCAAAAGCCAATTTTACTTATATTGACCAGTTTGCCGACAATACCGTGGGTGTGTTGCTGAACATGGGTTATCAGCAGTTAGACGACCGGGTAGATAACCTGTGGATGGACCGCTGGTTTGTTGACGCACAAGACGATGTTACGCCGCGCCGGCCGCGTTATCGCCGTATTGACCGTGAAACCGACCGTACTTTGTTTAATGGTACCCTGCAGTGGCGGCCCAGCAACGAATTTGAAGCTAAATTCACAGCTGTTTATGCCGGCGACGACACCAAACAGGATCTCAATCAGCAGGTGTTTTTGTTTAACGAAAACCAGATCACCCGTTTAGGTGCTGCTGAAAATGGCGTGTATAACCAGATCCAAATTAATAACTTTACCACTGAAAATAACCGCCAACTGGAAGAGAAAGACGCAAAATCAGAAGCCTACACCCTGGAGCTGGATTACGACTGGAACGACTGGGCCTTTAGCAGCGTGCTGCATTACACTGCAGGTAAAGCGGTACACAATGAAGAAGCGGCAATATTAGCGACAGTCATTTCCCAGGCTACGCTGGATATTTCTAACCCATCTAATGTGGTGTTTAACCTCGCCGAAGATTTAGCCGACCCTGCGCTGTATCCGGCTTCGATGCCCCGTAACGAATACCCTAACGGCGCCAGCCGTAGAATGAATTCAGACGAAACAGCAGTGCAGTTTGATGCCACCCGTCTGCTGGATTGGCACGGTTTTACCAGTATTTCTACCGGTGTTAAATACCGTAAAGAAACCCTGAAACGTGACGTATATCGCACCGACCGCGCCGCTATTGGCGATGCCGATCCGGCAGATTTACCGTTAATGGCTGAGTATGGTTTTCTGGTAACGGATTTCCTCGACAACCAAATGAGTATTCCGCACAGCTGGATAGCACCTAATATTCAGGCTTACCGTGATGCACTGGTGGCCGAAGGCGTAACAGTACCAACCTTGTTTGCTGCGCAGTCGAGCTATTCGATGGATCGGCAGATCACCTCTGCTTACCTGATGGCTAATTTTGAAACCGAAGTATTTGGTTTGGCATTGCGTGGTAACTTTGGTGGCCGCTACGAGCAAACCGAACGTGATGTAAACACTTATCTTACCGGTGACACTCACCCGGACAACGAAGAAATTAAACTGGCGATTGGCGAAATAACCCAAAGCTATGATTACAACAACTTCCTGCCAAGTGCTAACTTTGTGTTGGCACTGAACGACGATATGCAGGTGCGTCTGGCCGCTGCCAAGGTATTGGTAAGGCCTATTCTGACCTCTAACACCCAGTTAGCACCGTCAGAAACCTCGGGTGCTAACTCGGTTGGCAGCCGCACCTACTCGGTAAACCTGGGCCAGCCAGAGCTAAAAGCGCTAACGGCTAATCAGCTGGATTTAGGTTGGGAGTGGTACTACAACCCGGGTGATTCGTTAACGGTAAACCTGTTTCAGAAAGATATTAAAAACGGTACCGTCAGTGAGCTGGTGTGCCCGACGCAATACAACGGCACTGCCCTGAGTATGGCCGGTTCAGAATGTGTTGACGCCAGCGGCAATATTTACGATATCACCGCCATTTACAACGACAGTTCAACCCTTACCGTAAAAGGCTACGAAATTGGCTGGAACCAGGGGCTGGACAGCCTGTTACCGGTTGCCGGTTTTGGCCTAAGTTCGAACTATACCCGCATTCTGGTGGATGAAAGCGAAGGTTTTACCCTGAGCAATTCATCGGAGCAAACCTGGAATATTACCGCCTACTGGGAAAACGAGGAATTCAGTGCCCGTGTAGCGCTGAACCATCGCAGCCCCTATGTGCAGGACAGCAGCGATGCGTTTTTCGCCCGTGAAGGCCGGGTAGTAAATGGCCGTAATCAGGTAGATTTGCTGCTAGGCTGGACCATCAGCGATCAGTGGTCAATGCGTTTTGGCGCACTGAACGTCGCCGGTAAAGATGAAGAAGCCTACCGCGATGAGCAAACCCGTGCCTGGCAAACCACCAGTGTGATCGGCCGCAGCTACTATCTGGGTGTAAGCTTTAGCATGTAAGCCTCCGTAGTAACAGGGCCTGCCGCCTGGGGCAGGCCCTGTGTTGTTCACTATAAAAACGATAGTAAAAAGGACACCCCATGCATTTATTCCCAATGAATTTATCCCCGTTAAATTTGTCTCAGTTTCGCCGCAAGGTACTGGCATCCTGCTTATTGGCTGGCGCGCTGTTAACCGGTTGCAGCCCGGTAGTTGAGCCACCGCAAAGCTTGATGGCAGAGCAACAAAACAATGCAGCTGCAGAGCCGGTGCGGCAGCTGTTTGAACGGGTGGCAGGCCAGGCTGTGCCGCATGTGCATTTTTCGCTGGTTAACGATGAACAGCCAGATTGGTATCAGGTTGAGGCCCATAGCGGCCAGCTGTATGTCAGTGGCAATGCGTTAACGGCATTAAGTTACGGCACTTATGAATATCTGCGCCAGATTGGCGCTATGTCGGTAAGTTGGGAAGGCAGCCGGGTGCAGTTGCCACAGCAGTTTGCCGATTACCCGGCCGAGCGGGTTACGGCATTATTTCAACAGCGCGCTTACTTAAATGTCTGTGCTTATGGTTACACCACGCCGTGGTGGGGCTGGGATCGCTGGCAGCAGGAACTGGACTGGATGGCATTGCACGGGGTAAATAACCCGGTAGCGATGGAAGGCCAGGAATATATCTGGCAGCAGCTGTGGCGCGAATTTGGTGTGTCGGATCAGGAGCTGGCCGCGTATTTCTCTGGCCCGGCGTTTACGCCCTGGCAGCGGATGGGCAATATTGAAGGCCACGAAGGCCCGTTGCCACAGGCTTATATTGATAAAAAACATCAGTTACAAAAGCAAATTCTGCAAAAGATGGCCAGCTACGACATGAAACCGGTAGTTCCGGCGTTTTCCGGTTATGTGCCGGAGCAGTTTGTTAAAATGTTCCCCGATGCCCGGATTATTGAAATGAAAGCCTGGAGTGGCTTTCCTAAACCCACCTACTGGCTGGACCCTGCCGATCCGCTGTTTGCCAAGGTTGCCAAACGTTTTATTGAGTTATACAACGCCGAATATGGTGAGCAGCACTATTACCTGATGGATGCTTTTAATGAAATGCTGCCGCCGGTATCAGCAGAGAACCGCTATCAGGATCTGGCCGGTTATGGCGAAGCGTTGTACCAGTCACTGGCGCAGGTTGTGCCCAACGCCACCTGGGTAATGCAGGGCTGGATGTTTGGCTCAGACCGGCATTTCTGGGATCTGGATTCCATTCAGGCATTTTTAAGCCGGATCCCGGATGACAAAATGATGATCCACGATATTGGTAACGACCGCTACGACGTATGGCAGGGCGCCAAAGGTTTTTACGGTAAGCAGTGGGTGTTCGGTTTTATCCATAATTACGGTGGTAGCAACCCGGTATATGCCGATTTTGATTTCTACCGCGAAAAAACCGCTTATGCGCTAAACCATGAAGAAAAAGGCAATTTAACCGGCTATGGCGTATTTCCGGAGGGGATCCACGGTACATCATCGGCATACGAATATATGTTTGACATCGCCTGGCAAGGGCAAGCCACCGCTACAACGGAGTGGCTGCAACAATACCTGAATGCCCGTTACGGCAGCGCCAGCCCGGCGTTATTATCGGCCTGGAATAAACTGTACAAAGCCGTGCTTAGCACCAAGTATTGGGACCCGCGCTGGTGGGAAGGTTCAGCCGGTGCTTACCTGTTATTTAAACGCCCCTCAACAGAATATCTGCGCTCTACCGGCGCGCCGGGCGACTTAGCCATGCTGGATGAGGCACTGCGCGATTTAGTGGCTTTACCTTTGGCACAGCAGCAGGACAGGTTATTCCGCTACGATCTGGTCGATTTTGCCCGCCATGCGGTTACCCGGCATATTGATATGTTGCTGCAACATACCACTCTGGCCTATCAGCAGGGCAAAGTGGAGCAGGGCGATAATTTCCGCCGCCAGGCAGAGCAACTGATACTGGGGGTAGATGCATTAATTGGCGGCCAGCAGGAAACGTTATACAGCTGGGTTAACGATGCCCGCGCTTACGCGGACACGCCGGAACTGGCAGCCTTTTATGAGCGCAATGCGCGTAAGCAGGTAACAATTTGGGGCGGCAGCAGTTTAAAAGATTACGCCTCCAAGGCCTGGCAAGGTATGTACGCGCACTTTTATCTGCCGCGCTGGCAGGTGTTTTTCGATGCCCAGCGTCAGGCTGCGCTAAGTGGTAAGCCACTGGATACTGCAGCACTGGAGCAGCGCTTAATCAAATGGGAAAACGCCTGGCTGGATCAGCCATTACCGCCAGCATCAACAGTGCCGGCCGATGTGGTGTCAGCCGTAAAAGCGCTGCAGCAGCTGGTAACTGCCAGCAAAGCGCCGCCGTCAAACCTTTAAGCAGGAAGGCATTATGCAATCACAACGTTTGCTGGCATTAGATTTATTCCGCGGTCTAACCATCCTGTTTATGATTATGGTTAACAGCCCCAACACCTATGGCGAGTTTTCCCATGCCTACTGGGATGGCGTTACTTTTGCCGATTTTATTTTTCCGTTTTTTCTGGTGATCGTCGGTGTAGCGGTGGCCATCGGGTTACAGCCGGTAGCACGCACGGCACAGCAGCTTAGCGCTGTGCGGGTAAAAATTTTGCGCCGTACCCTGATCCTGTTTGGCCTTGGCATCTTCGTTAACCTGATTTACCTGAAATTTACCGAGCTGCGCATTCTTGGCGTATTGCAACGTATTGCGCTGGTGTATCTGGCGTGCTCGCTGCTGTCGATGCATTGCAGTACTAAGCGCCTGATACAGATCACGGTGTTTATTCTGCTGAGCTACTGGCTGCTGATTTTACTGGTACCGGCACCGGGGCTTAGTGCCGGGCAACTGCAGCGTGACGCCAACCTGATTAACTGGTTCGACAGCCAGTTTCTGCCTGGCATGTTGTGGCGTGGCAGCTGGGATCCGGAAGGCTTGCTCAGCACTTATCCGGCCATTGCCAGCGGTTTATTTGGTGTGATTATGGGCCGGCTGGTACTGCAATATAAGCAGCACCTGCCGCAACTGGTAATGCTGCTGTTTGTGTTGGGTTTTAGCAGCTTTTTGCTCGGTTGCCTGTGGAGTTTATGGTTTCCGCTGATTAAACAAATCTGGAGCAGCTCTTTTGTCCTGGTAACCAGCGGTATGGCCAGCATGGTACTGGCATTGCTGATTTGGTACACCGATATACAGCAATACCGCAAATTCAGCCATATTCCGCTGGTGTTTGGCGCCAATGCCATCGTTGCCTATGTACTACATGTGGCGCTGGAAAAACTGCTGGAACTGCCGGTAGCCGGTGTGTCGGTACACGGCAGTTATTTACAGTTGGCAGAGCAACTTGGCTTAAGCCGGTTTTTCAGTGCCGCGCTATGGATAGCGGCCTTTCTGGCCTTGTGTTATCTGCCGGTATGGTGGATGTATCAGCGCAAAATCTTCGTGAAAATTTAATGACATCAGTAGTGCAGTCTGAGGAGATTTTAGTGCAACAAAGCGAACCACTTTTTATCGGGGTTGATGGCGGTGGCAGTAAATGTAAAGCCCGGCTGGAAAATGCCAATGGCCAATTGCTGGCCGAAGCGGTAGCAGGGCCGGCCAACCCGGCGACAGACTTTGCCCAGACAACCGACTCAATACTCAGCGCCTGTCAGCGCGTGCTGCAGCTAGCCGGTTACGCCAGTGCAATGTTAGCGCAAAGCAACGTGGTGCTGGGGCTGGCCGGTGTTAATGTGCCGCGGGTACAGCAGCGAATGCAGGACTGGCAACATCCTTTTGCTGCGCTGCAGGTTACCACCGACTTACATATTGCCTGCCTGGGCGCCCATGCCGGACAAGACGGCGCTATTTTAATTACCGGCACCGGTACTGCGGCTTTTGCCACTATTAACGCTAAGCAATGGCTATTTAGTGCGCAGGGCTTTCCGCTGGGTGATCGGGGTAGCGGTGCCTGGCTCGGCTGGCAGGGCGTGTGTGCCACGCTGGACGTGCTGGATGGCTTACAACCGGCAACGGAACTGACCCGCAGTATCTGTCGCCGCCTGGGTGTTAGCAGCAATACTGATCTGATCAGCTGCTGCATGGGCTACAAAGCGGCAGATTACGGCCAGCTGGCACCGCTGGTATTGCAACAACAGCAACAGGGCGACCCTTATGCCTGTGATATTACAGCACGGGGCCTGGGGTATATTCAGGCCTTGCTGCAACGGCTGCAACACACCGGCGCAACACGCATTGCCATGATTGGCGGTTTAGCACCGCAGCTGGCCGCATTATTACCGGCAGCACTACAACAGCAACTTAGCCCGGTGCAGGGCTCGCCGGAAGTTGGCGCTGCTGCACTGGCCCGGCAGTATTTTCTGGAGAAAGTAATATGACATTAATGCGACAGGAGGCCAGCGAAACCTGGCAGCGCATTCAACAGCAAATAGACAGCAACGGCAGCTTATACGCAGAAGTGGCAGAGCGCATTCGCGCCTTTGATCCGGCCTTTGTTTATATTGTCGGCCGTGGCACTTCTGATCATGCCGGCGTATTTGCCCGCTATCTGATTGAGGTAGAACTGGGCGTGGTGGTTGCTGCCGCTGCGCCGTCGGTGGCCAGTTTATTTTCCCGCCAGCTTAAACTGCAATGTGCGCTGGTGCTGCTTATTTCGCAATCTGGCCGCAGTGAGGATTTACTGGCGCAGGCCCGCGCTGCCAAGCAAAGCGGGGCTTTAGTCATAGCGCTGGTAAACGATATCAGTTCACCACTGGCGGCACTGGCCGACTATGCAGTGCCGTTATTAGCCGGGCCGGAAAAAGCCGTAGCGGCAACCAAAAGTTATTTGTGTACGCTGGCAGCGATATTACAGCTGGTGGCGCACTGGAAGCAGGACGCCGCGCTGCTTGGCGCATTAACCAGCTTGCCCCAAGCCCTGCACAGCGTACTGGCGCAACCGGCCCAGCTGCAGTTGGCGCACCTGCAACAACTGCGGCATTGTGTGGTATTGGGGCGGGCCTTTGGTTATGCCATCAGCCGCGAGATAGCGCTTAAAGTCAAGGAAGTGTGCGGTATTCAGGCCGAAGCTTTTAGCAGTGCCGAGTTTTTACATGGCCCGGTATCTTTACTAAACCAGCCACTGACGTTGTTAAATGTGGCGCTGGAAGATGAAAGTACCGCTGCGCACCAGGCGCAAATCAGTGAGGTGAAAAAGCGCGGTGCTGAGGTAGTAACACTACACAGCACTCTGGCAGACATTCACCCGCGCTTGCAACCATTATTACTGATGCAGCGCTTTTATCTGGATATTGAAGCCATTGCCGTGGCGATGGGCAAAAATCCGGATGCCCCGGTGGGGCTGAATAAAGTGACCATTACGCTGTGAGTGTTAAATTGTGAGTGTTAGATTATGAGTTTGGCGAATAACCCTGCACAAAGCCTGTATGTGGCGCAGTGCTTTGATGGCAGGCAGCAGCTAAAGGATGTCAGGCTAGACTGGCAAAACGGCCGTATCAGCGCTATTGAGGCCGGGGTTAAACCGGCACAACCTTGCCAACAGTTGCGGGGGCTGCTTTGCCCCGGCTTTTTCGATATTCAGGTAAATGGCGGCGGGGGCGTGTTATTTAACCAGCAACCGGATACTGCCGCACTGCGTACCATCAGCCAGGCGCATCTGCAGTTTGGTACCACCGCCATGCTGCCTACAGTTATTACCGATAAACTGCAGGTAATGCAGCGTGCTGCCGATGCGGTGGCTGCTCTGTTGCCGCAAGCCGGGCATACGGTAGTGGGCATTCACTTTGAAGGCCCGCATCTTGCCAAAGCCCGGCGGGGTATTCACCCGGCAGACTGTATCCGGCCATTATCCGATGCTGAGCTGGCGCTGTTTTGTCGTAAAGATCTGGGCATCGTTATGGTTACACTGGCACCGGAAACAGTGCCGGTAGCGCAAATTCGCGCGCTGTGCGCTGCGGGTGTTATCGTCAGCCTGGGCCATTCTGCCGCAACGGCAGAACAAGCACTGGCCGCTATTGATGCCGGAGCCCGCTGTTTTACCCATTTATTTAATGCTATGTCGCCGCTTACCAGCCGCGAACCTGGCATGGTGGGAGCAGCACTGGCAAGCCAGGATGTGTATTGCGGCCTTATTCTTGATCATTTGCATGTACATCCGCTGTCGGCGCGTATTGCCGCGCAGTGTAAAGGCGAAGACAAGCTGATCCTGGTTACCGATGCCATGGCACACACCGGCAGTGAGCTACAAAGCTTAGCCTATCAGGATAGCGAAATTCGCCGCGAGGGCTTAAAGCTCACGTTGCCGGATGGCACCCTGGCGGGTTCGGCGCTGGATATGCACACGGCACTGCGCCATTACCACCAGGATTTAGCATTGCCGGTCAGCAGCGGTTTAAAAGCGCTGAGCACTAACCCGGCCGTGTTGTGTGGCCTGCAAAACGATATGGGCTATCTGCAGCAGGGCGCACTGGCCAATATGCTGTTGCTTAATGCAGATCTACAGCTACAACAGTGCTGGTTGCAAGGCGGCCAGATTAATAACAATAACAGGAGAGTTGTATGACGCAGAGCAAAGCCGCAGGCAGCCTGCAACCGATTATTATTATCGGTGTGCTGTTTTTTATGTTTGGTTTTATTACCTGGCTAAACGGTGCTTTAATCCCGTTTTTACAACTGGTATGCCAGTTGGGTGAAGTAGAAGCCTTACTGATCGCCTTTAGTTTTTATATTGCTTATGTGGTAATGGCACTGCCAATGGCGCGGGTGTTGATATGGTCGGGTTATAAAAATGCCATGTCAATTGGCCTTGGCCTGATTGCACTGGGCTGTGCGCTGTTTATTCCGGCGGCGCTAAGCCAGCAGTTTGGGGTGTTTTTGCTGGCACAATTTGTCGTGGGCTCGGGGCTTACTTTATTGCAAACTGCGTCTAACCCTTATCTGGTAAGGGTAGGGCCCGAGCAATCTGCCGCTGCGCGCATCTCGCTAATGGGTATTTTAAATAAAAGTGCCGGTGTGCTGGCACCTTTGGTATTTACCTGGCTGGTGCTGCAGGACTTAGGCCATATTAACGCCGAAAGCCTGGCGTTATTGGGTGAAGCAGAGCGCCAGCAGCAACTGGAAATGCTGTCATTGCAGCTCATCACTCCTTATGCCGGTATTGCTGTGGCTATTTTATTACTGGCGGTGGCGCTGCGCTTTTCTGCCTTACCTGATTTACCGGCCGAGCCTGCGCCGGTTAACACTGGCAAGGGGAAGGGCAAGGGCGATGCCTCGGTATGGCAGCACCGCCATCTGGTGTTGGGGGTCATTACGCTGTTTTGCTATGTCGGTGTTGAAGTCATTGCCGGTGACACCATTGGCTTGCTGGGCTCAGCACTAAAAGTACCGGGCGCCACCACGCTTACCTCTTATACGTTAGCCTTTATGGTGCTGGGTTACAGCTTAGGCTTATTGTTAGTGCCGCGCTTACTGTCACAGCGCCAGGCACTGGCCATTTCGGCCGGGCTGGGGCTGGTATTATCGCTGGCAATCTTATTATCCGATGCCGGTAGCACCGCTATTTCAGCCTTACTGTGGGGCTGGGCCGGTATTCCGCTGCTGCCTGATCCGGTTAGCCTGGTGGCGCTACTGGGGCTGGCTAATGCGCTGGTATGGCCGGCAGTATGGCCACTGGCGCTGGCGGGCTTAGGTTCGCTAACCCCCAAAGGTTCAGCCTTGTTAATTATGGGTATTGCCGGTGGTGCTGTACTGCCGCTGGTGTACGGCGCCTTATCAGAGCAAACCGGGCCAATCAGTGCTTATATGGTGCTATTACCTTGTTACGCGATGATTTTGTATTACGCGCTGCATGGGTCTAAGCCCAAACACATCGCTGCAAAGAGGTAAATTAATGAAGTTGTCTGTATGTGCATTAAGTCTGAGTATGGCAGTACTGGCCGGCTGTAACAGCAGCCCGCTGGTAACCGAAGCAACCGACTCCACCGCCAACATCACCGACACCCGCCAGTGGCTGGCCGGTGATCACCATGTGCACAGTCATTACAGCGTACGCTGGGATACATCGGTATTTCCACCAAAACCCATTATTGGTGGCGATGCCATCTATTCCATTCCGCTAAATGCCCAGATGGCGGCCCACCACGGTTTAAGCTGGCTGGTGATTACCGATCACGGCGGGCCAAACCGCGCCAAACTGGCGCTGGAGCAAGCCTACCCGGAGTTGCTGGCGTCGCGCAAAGCGCTGCCGCATATTCTGCAATTTTACGGCATGGAATTTGACGTGCCGGGCAATAGCCCCGGTGGCCGCCATGCCACCTTTATTATGCCAAAGCGGCCAACCGAAGCGCAGCAACTGTATGAAATAGAAAGCAAATACAATGGCCGCCAAGGCATGCCGCCGTCACCGGACAAAGCCGATGATGCCTATATGCTGCTGGCATTAAAAGCCATGGATGCCTTGCCAGATAAACCCTTATTGCTGGCGAATCATCCCGGCCGGCTGGCAACCGGTTTTCGCGAATACAATAAAATTACCCCAAAGCAATTACGTGACTGGCAAGACACGGCCCCCGGGGTAGTTATAGGCATGAGCGGTGCCGAAGGCCATCAGGCTGCGGTATTTAACCGCGATGGCAGTCTTAAGCCAGACGGTGTGCGCGGTGAATACCCCGGTTACCCGACCATGGGCGGCTATGATCAAATGACCGCCCGTTTAGGTGGTGTCTGGGATAGCCTGCTTAGCGAAGGGCGCAAATGGTGGGTAACTGCGGTATCCGACAGTCACGGCCACTACACCGACGGCTGGGCCGATTTCTGGCCCGGTGAATACGCCAAAACCTATGTTTATGCCGATAAAACCTACGACAGCATTTTCGACAATTTAAAAGCCGGGCGCGTATTTGCTGTAACCGGCGATTTAATTGATGCCTTATTTGTTGAAGTTGCGGTAAAAGGCTCAGATCGCAGCGCCGGTATGGGCGAAACCTTAACGGTAACACCGCAGGATGAACTGGTACTGCGGGTACGTTTCCGTGATCCGGATACCTTAAACGCCGGCGGTTATAACCCGCAGGTGGCAAGGGTTGATGCCATCATTGGCCAAATCAGCGGCCCGGTCGCCGATCGTAATAGCGATGAAACCAGCACCACCCGGGTATTGCAGCGTTTTTACCAGCAAGACTGGCAACAACAAAACGGTTTTAGCGTATTTGAACTGCCGCTGGGCAAAGTAACGGCCGATCAGTATCTGCGCCTGCGCGGGACGAATCAGCGCGACGAGTTGGAACCGCAGCCGGATGAAAAAGGCGAAAACCCCTGGAGTGATCTGTGGTTTTACAGCAATCCGGTGTTTATCAAAGTTAGTAAAGTGCAGCAGCCATAAAGAGCAGGCCATTTAACTAAGCAGGAATCAGCTTACTCTAAGCTAACCGTTGAAGGCATGGATGCCTGAGTCGAGCCTACATGGATGTATTTACGGCGTGTTAGCGTGAGTAAGGTGATGGATGCGTGCATCTTACTACAGCGTTTATTGTCCTGGAGTTTATATGAATTTGCGATTATTACTGGCGGGCGTTTTATGGCTCTGTCTGGCCTCTTGTGGTGCTGTGCCTGCAAAGCCCAATCTGACACACATTCATATTTTGTACCCGGCTGGTTCGCCCAGGGCAATACAACTGGCTGCCACTGATTTAAAGCAGGATCTGGCCGTAGTGCCGGGCGCTGCGGTAACCGTGGGCCCGCAACCGGCTAGCGCGGCAGATTTAACTATTATCATTGGCCTGCGCGAGCCATTAGCAATCCAGCCGCTGCTAAATGAACACAGCCGCAGTGTGCTGCAGCAGATTGTCGGTGCCCGTGGCGGGGTAATGCATCTGCAACCTGGCACCACGCCGGTCATTATACTGGCCGGGGCCGATGTCCAAGGCACCCAGTACAGTGTGTACGATTTTAGCCAGCAGTTTTTGGGGGCAGATCCACTGGCATACTGGACCGGCAGCAAAGCCGCACCGGTGCCGTTTAGCAGCTTACTAACCCTGACCACGCAGCAGATTGCTCCGCCGGTAGTACCGTTGCTGGTGTATTTTGAAAATGATGTCGACGAGCTGGCCAACTTTCGCGGCACCAGCCTGCAATACGACTGGCAAAGCTTTACCGCCATGATCGACAGCCTGGTACGGCTGCGCTACAACGGCATTGAACTGTTCGATATGCTGGGGCGGATAGAGTTTTACCGGCGGCCGGAATATACCGCCCGCTACCCGGATTACCAGCTGGACACCGCCTATTTGCAGCGGATGATCGACTACATCCACGACAAAGGCATGCTACTGCAAATTGATATGATGATGGGGCGTCAGCTGGGGTCGCTGCCTGAAGAAGCGGCAAACTGCTGGTCGTCACATAAAGACGAGTGGCTAAACACCTGGCGTTATTATTTGCAGCATACCCCGATAAAACACGCCGATATCTTCGCCCTGCGCCCGCGCCACCAAATTTGGGACTGGGCCTACCAAAGCAGCTGTGGTGAAGATAAAGCCGAGGTATTTAACCAGGTATATGCTGCGCTGGGGCAGTTAATTGGCCAGTACAAACCCGGCGCCACTAAGGTATGTACTTGCTACCACGATGGTATGGCGCTGTTTAACGGCAATTTTAACCCGCCAAAAGATTTTATTGTCGCCTGGTCTGATGATGGCTGGGGTGATTTTGCAGAGTTACCGCTTTCCTCTAAAGGCCACGCCATGGGCACCTATATGCATGCCGGTTTCTGGCTAAACCACGACGTTGCCGATCCATACCCGCAGCGTATTGAAGAGGTAATGCGCCGTATGTACCAGCAGCACCAGGCCGACCGCTATATGATGGTAAACGGCCAAACCTTCCGGCCATTTTTACTTAATATAGAGGCTTATGCCGAATCGGCCCGGCTGGGTAACGCCTTTGATGGTGAGCAGTTTTACCGGCAATGGCTAAGCCGCTATTTTGGTGACGCCGCCGCACCGCATGCGCAACAGGCACTGCAGCAGTTGCATCAGGCGCATGACGGCCATACCGGCTATGTTGAAATTCTCTGGCAAATTAAAGTGCTGCACGGCTTTTTGGCCAACCAACCGGTACAGCAGCCCGGCCGCCATCATTTTGAGGTAACAGCAGCGCATATTCTGCCGTGGCTGGATGCAACCCAGCCACGTATTCAGGCGCTGCAGTTAGGCCAGCAATATGCAATACAAGGGCAAAAACTGCTGCAGCGTAATAATGTGTTCTACTACGATCATATTCAGCTACCGCTGCAGCTATACCTCGATTTACTGCAATACAACCAGCTGTTACTGCAACTGGCGCAGCTAAAAATACAGGCACCGGCAGAATGGTTTCAAGAGTTGGGGCAGGGCTTATTACAGCAGGCGCAGCAGCAATTAACTACGCTGTATCAGCGCAGATTACAGGGCGATGAAGACCCCCGTTGGGCAGGTTGGTATCATCCCGACAACCGCCGGCCAAATAACGGCTTTCCGGCCGAGGCCGATCTGGCGGCTATAGCAAAAGCAATGCAGCAAGCCAGCAGCAAATAAGGTAAAGCTATTAAACGGATTCGTAAAAGGATCCACGTTCCGTTATACCACAAATTTATATACCCTTCGTCTTTCAAAATGCACGGGTGTTGGCTGCGTTCGTGAACCCCAATCACTTAGTACAGCTAAGCTCATGGAGATTCACGGCCTTGCCGCCTACGCGCATCTTGAAATCCATTGGGTATACACACTGTGGCGTATCCAATTATGTTTGCCTAAGGATACGCTGCAATGCTTACCGCCAAAATCATAAACAGTAAAAAACACTTTGTGCATCAGTTTCTGGTTATAGCACTTTCGGGCTTATTTGCCTGTAGTGCAGCCGTAGCTGGATCTGCTGACAGCAATACTACTGCTATCGCCCCCGCAAGCTTTGACAACCCTGTTATTAAATACGATACCAAAGACCCAACCAACGAGGTGGGTGACTTTATCTATACCGCAGATCCCGCCGTGATGGTGCAGGATGGCACGGTATACCTTTATACCACGCACGATGAACAGTCTGTGGATGGCAAAGATTATCGCATGTACGACTACCGGCTATGGACCAGTAAAGACATGCTTAACTGGCAAAATAAAGGCGCCGTACTGCGGTACTCTGATTTTACGTGGGCCAGAGGAGATGAAAAAACCGGCAACGCCTATGCTCATCACGTTATCCATCGAAAAGATCCGTCGGGTAAGTCACGCTATTATTTTTATGCCGCCGTAGAAGGCGGCCAAACCGACGGTAAATTTGGCTTTTCAATTGGCGTGGCTGTATCAGATAGCCCACAAGGGCCCTTTACCGATCCACGCGGCATGCCGATGATTTTGCTGGAAGATACCGCCCAGGATAAAGAGCACAGCTGGCGCAATATCGACCCTGCGGTTTTTATTGATGATGATGGCAAAGCCTATCTGTATTGGGGTAATAAGCAGTTATGGTGGGTTGAGCTTGAGCCAGATTTAATCCATCTAAAAGGCGAAAGCTATACGCTGGACGGCGCAGGCAATATGCAAAACCGTGATACCAGCAAGGTCAACATTCATACTGTTGACACCCTGCCTAATTTTGAAGAAGGCCCTTACTTGTCAAAACATAAGGGTATCTATTATTTGGTCTATGCGGCGGGTTTTCCGGAAAGCCTTGCTTACGCCACCAGCACATCCGCCACCGGGCCCTGGCAGTATCAGGGCATCATTATGGAGCCGCTGCCTAACACTACGACCATTCACCCGGCGATGTTTGATTTTAACGGCAATACCTATCTGGCCTACCACAGCGCCGACCTGCCCGGCGGCGGTAATTACCGCAGATCAGTTTGCATAGACAGAGTGTACTTCAATGCAGATGGCACTATTAAACCTATTATCAGAACGTTTAAAAAATAGCGCGTTTTAGCGCCCTATGCAGATGATACAAAAAGGAAACCCATTATATGCAACAGATAATAAAACCAAGGTGTGACAGCATCCGGCTTAGCTTGCTGCTGGCCGCATGTTTATTTACGGTGCAGGCCCTGGCGCAGGCAAACGATACCATGACGCCGATTGCACCGCCTAATCAGAGCAATGCAATCGACATTGGTACCGGCCCCTTGCCTGGCGCTCAAACGCAAGAGACCTGGCATGCTCAGTATGGCAGCCGCTTTGTACGCAATGTCACCATGGCCACGTTGACACCCTTTTTGCCCGATCCGAAAAAGGCCAGTGGTGCCGCTGTAATCGTTGCACCCGGCGGCGGTTTTCGTACCTTGTCGATGGATAACGAAGGCTGGGAGGTTGCTCAGGCCCTGGCCGATAAAGGCATTGCAGCCTTTGTGCTTAAGTATCGTTTAAATCAAACTCCGGCGGATATGGCTGAATTTAAGCGTTCGATGGACGAGATGTTTTCAGCAACCGGGCGCCGGCCACCACGCCCTGATCCGGCACAAATGAAAGCTAGTCTCGCGCCGCAGCTTGAAGACTCCCGTGCAGCTTTCGCGCTGATCCGCAGCCGCGCAGTAGAATGGAACATCGACCCGGACCGTATTGGTATGCTAGGTTTTTCTGCCGGTGCCATGCTTACTATGGCGACAACGCTGGTAGATAAAGACGTTGATAAAGAGGCTAGGCTCGCCTTTATTGGCAATATCTACGGTCCGATAGATGCGGTAGAAGTACCAGCCGATGCGCCACCGCTGTTTGTTGCATTGGCCGCAGACGACCCCTTCTTCGCCAATGGTGAATTTGGTTTGATTAAGAGCTGGCATGCCGCCAAAAAGCCGGTCGAGTTTCACTTTTACGAGCAGGGCGGCCACGGCTTTGGTATGTACCCCAAGCAAACCACCAGTACCGGCTGGTTTAATGCTTTCACAAGCTGGTTAACAATGCATGGCATGTTCAAGATTAAAGAGTAAGCCTCAGGCGGCTGGGCCGCCTGGTTGTTTTGTTTAACGCATAAAACTACAAGCGCTTAACCAGATAACATCGCACCCACCTGAATTTCAATAGTTAAATTTTACTTTGCCGCGCTACAAAAAATGCAAATGTTGCTTTTTGGTTGATTAATCGTATATCAAAGATACAATGGTATAAAATTTTCGACAGAGGATGTTTTGTGTGGGGCATGCAGCGCAGTACCTTAAAGTGCATTTTGGTGGGGTTATGTGTCCTGCATATCAACAATTCTGCGGAGGCCGGTGTGTTTGGTTGGTTTAAACGAATTGACGTGCAGGTTTCACCGGAAATTAAGGGCGCTATTGTTCTGGAGGGTAAGCCGCAAGCGGATATGGTAATAAAGCGTGGCACCTTCTTTGATGACAGTTGGACTTGGGATAGCACCCGCACCGATGCTGATGGTCACTTTTACTTCGCTGAGAAATTAGTCAAAGCACGCCCGGTATTGTACGAGCGACAGGTCGCTTTGCAGCTGCTTGCTGCGGATTACCCCAAAAAAGGCGATGAAGATCTGTTTTTTAGAATGGGAGAATCGCACGATTTTAAAAGCCCAACCCGCGATTTATTAACTGATGGAATGTACTGCGAGCTTAGTGCTGAGTACACCATGAGTTATTTAAAATTTATTGAAAACCCCAGCGCGGTATGGCGTGGCTTTGAATCGAAATGCCGCTTTTTGCATGCAGATAAAGTGGTGGTATCGCAAGCTGAGCTGGATGCTGCAGAGCTTGAAAGGCGCTGGCGTACTGTTTATCAGCTGTTATCTGCTTTAGAGCGCAGCGCTAAGGTGTTAGACACTGATCAATACGCCCGCGGCGATATGCAAGAGTATATAGAAGGTGGTTTTGAAACCGTGCAAAGTATCCCGGAGCTTGAAACCGATCCACAGAAGCTTAGCACTCTACCTGAGCTTAAACAGCAGTTCCAAGCTTATCAGGATTTACTGAACAAGGACGAGCAACAATGAATATTGAAACATTAACCCCTCCGATAGCTGCGGCATTGGCTGCCGATGTGTATGAAACTTTGAATATGCCAGCCGGAACCACGTTTACCCCCCTAACTGAAGAATTAAAAAGGTTTTTTGATTTTAGTACTCAGGGCGGAGCAATACATGGCCGCAGCGGCGGCTTGCTATTTCGTCGTCAATCAGGCTTTGCCGTAGTCGGTAAAGGAAAAGCAGCGCCTTATAAAAATGCGGTTGCTATAGCCTTTCGTGGCACCCAAACCAGTTTTGACTGGCTAAGTAACAGCAACACCCGCACTGTAACGGTAGAAAACCAAACTCAGGCCCATAAAGGCTTTTATGATATTTTTAACAGTATGCGCCCGGCATTAGAGCAACAGCTAAACCCACTGCTTCGCGGTAATGGCAGCGCTATTGTACATTGCTCCGGCCATAGCCTGGGGGCTGCACTAGCCCAGTTGGCTGCTATATGGATAAAGAAATTTTATGGTAACCGTGTAGCGCTTTATACCTTTGGCTCGCCCAGGGTTGGATTAAAAACTTTTGCTATACAGGCACCGGGCAGTATTGATGCCAGCTATCGCTGTATTCATGGTGATGATCCGGTGCCGTTGGCACCGGTTTGGCCGTACTACCATGCGCCATACAATGGCCAGGTGGTGCGTTTAACGTCCGATACCGGTATCCGTATCAGCTCACATGCGATGCGCAAGGCAAATCACTGCTACCAAAACAGCGCTCGTGGTGCATGGACCAACTTAATCGGCGCCGAGCGCCTGCCCAAACAGGTGTATCTGAAGTATGGCGAACAGCATAAAGTGACCTTTAGCGAATATTGGAAAAACCAAATTGAAGATGCACTAACCACTATTTTACGGCGGTCAGGCGTGGCGTCTGCCGCTATTTTGGGTGTGCAAAATCTGGCTGGCGGGGTGCATACCTTTTATGACAATCTGGCGATGGAGCTGGAGAAAAGTGCCAAAGTTTTCCCCAATGACGAGCATGTAAAAGGCTTACTGGCTCATATGCTGGTGTTTGCCGGAAGAGGGGCGCATGTGGTTATTAAACTAACCGCCCGTTTTATCCGCTGGGTGTTCGAGCAAGTGCTGGCAGTACTAAGCCGGGCAGTTCGCTACGCAGTTTCGGGGTTAAACTAAACCCACTAGCCCATTTGGCGGCTATAGCAAAAGCTATGCAGCAAGCCAGCAGCAAATAACAACAGGCGGTTAAGCCGCCTGATTGCTTCACGTGTAAATGCCGTATTTAATACTTAATCTGATAGCTCTGAATTAATCCGATAGGCTGTTAAGTGCCAAAAGCGGATATTTCCTCTTGGAAGGTACAGGGTTAGGGGGGGCATCTAATGAGCAAAACGACAAGCCCATTAAAGCTTCTTCTCACTGGTCAAAGAACTAATGCTCTCGGTGATGGATCGAAAGGGACATTTTCATTGATTTCGAATTTGGGGGAAAGGTCACTCCACCCGCAGTCTCAACGATATTGATCCCATAGACTTCATCGGCTCTGACGCAGGCTCGACTATGCTACTGGGCTCGTCTAACTTTTGCTTCTTCACAAATGCAAGTGACAAGGCCCAACCCAAGGGATGTTAGTTCAAATATTCTAAGTCTGTAGCGCGGTTTAGTTGCCTTAATATATTTATACATGTTAAAAAGATTAATACTCCTCTCGTTGCTAATTAATGCGGCGGAAAGGCGGTTTTAATAATATGTTTCGGAGAGGTTTTTAATGGAAGGTACTAAAGAGAATTCTCTAAGTGGCGTTGAAATTGCTTTCGAGTCGTATCAGAGATTAATATCAGAACATAGAAAGAATAGTGATTCACTATTTCTTTCTAACGAAGCAAAAACACGACTGACGATAATTGATGAAATGTTACTTATACTTGGTTGGAGCAAGGATGACTTTAATCCAGAAACACACGTCAAAAATTTGGGCTACACTGATTATTTGATTAAGGTCAATCAAGTTCCCAGACTTGTTATAGAGGCAAAAAAAATTGGTGATACTTTTAAGAATTACCATGCAAGAAATAGCAAAAACTGTTATGAAGTAAGATATTTTAAAAGTGCATTCAAAAGTCAGTTTTCTGATGTTATTGAACAGGCCAGAAAATATTGTGAACAAACGAAAGTATCATATGCTCTGCTAACAAACGGCGCAGAGTGGGTGGTGATGCAACTTATTCCACCACCTGGTTTGCAACTTGATTCCTCGAAAGGAATCTATTTTGGAAATATTTTTTCTGAATGTTTTGAATTCGATTTATTTTATAACCTTGTATCAAGATCTGCTTTTGATTCTAGTCAGTTGGAAGAATATCTAGCAGAAATTAACTATAGCCCCGCAGAGATATCAAAAGTATTACGTTCAGATTATAGCTCTCTCCAGTGGGAAAATAGTGTCCCAGAAAGGTACTTGTCGGATTTCTATGAGCATTTCTTCTCTAAAATAACCGAACCATCTCAAAGGTTAATGCTTGAGTATTGTTTTGTTAGTGACTCTAAGCTTGACAGTTATAAAGGGGAACTTAAACGGGTTCTCAAGGATGTAAAACCAAAATACCTGCCAGCTAATTCTTTGGATTTGGAGCCTGGAGCCGGCAAAGATAATATTTTAGATGAAAGGACTTCAGGTCAAGTAATAATTATAACTGGTTCAGTTGGTTGTGGGAAAAGTACTTTAGTTACCAAATGCTTGGTTGAAACTAGGCAAAGCAAAGGTAATTCGGCAAAAGCAATACTTATCGATCTAATTAATGAAGTTACCCGTTCTGAAATAGACGCTAGAAAAATAATTTTTAAACTCATATATGATTTTGTTTCTGAAAATTATGATTTTATTTTTAGTCAGGAGTTTCTTCGTAAATTATACAAAAAAGAAATAAAAGCAATGGAGGAAGGTGAGTTTAAGGATCTTTTCTTGATATCTGAAATTGATCACGTGAGGCATGAAGCAGAGTTAATTGCTAGTCATAAGAAAAATACGGAGGATTTTGTATTGAGGGCTCTAAAACAGCTGACCAGTGATAATGTTTCGGTGATATTAATAATAGACAATGTTGATAGGGCTCACGAAAGTTTTCAAGAAGAAATGTATGCGCTTTCTCATAAGATATCATCTAGAACAGGTGCTAAAACAATAATAACACTGCGGGAATTTACCTTTTTTAAGAATAAAAGCAGTGGGTTTCTTGATGTTAGGCCTGAAGATAAAATAATACACCTCAAAGCTCCTGATTTTAATAAGCTTATATCCAAGAGAATAAGGTATATTGAAAACAAGCTGGAGGATGATCATAGAAAAAAAGAATGGCGGAGAAGATATCAAGACTATGAATATTTTAATGATTCAGTTCAAAAGCATGCTAAGGTTCTAAAAAATAGCATTTTAAATTCCTCAGATGGACACAACATTGTAGAGACAATTTCATCAGTGTCATGGCACAACATCAGAGATTTTTACGAGATACTGCATAGAGTCCATCGTCAGCTAGGGTCATCTTATGGTGTATGGACTAATGACGAGGTAATAGCGTCGCTAATGGCATCCCCAGATGGAACAGATAATCACTTATTACCTAATATATTCATACCATTTAAGAATATAAATCAAGCTTACTTCTTAAGGCTTAGATTGATATATTTTCTTTGTAATTTAAAATCCTCCGAGATTTCCAATGGGGTGCCAGCTAACAGAATTTTCGAATACCTTAAGCTATATGGCTATCGGTCTTTCTGGATAAAAGATGGCATTGTTGAAAGTGTGCGTCAGCGGCTCATCGAGTGTGTCGAAATTCCTACTGAGAGAGAGGCCACTTCGGTTTTTGATTTTAATGGTAGTGGTACTTACAGGATTTCCCCACTTGGTTACTTATTTATCAATAAAGTTATTAATAATAAAGTCTACCAATCTCTTATAACGGTAGATTTACCGTTCCACTCCGCAGTGGATTTTGAAAAAGTAAGGGCTGAGTTTGATTCAGTTAACTCTTTTATGTCTAATGATGAACGTGCAGTAATGTTTCGTGAAGGTTTGGATTTAGTAATAAACTCAAAGTTGTCCATGTTGTGTCATTCATATCTTAGTAAACAGTATAGAAAGGAAAGAATATCCTCTGAGAGCTTAGTATCTCTAACAGAGATTCAACTATCTGAGCGAAGGCTCGGTGAATTATTTTCCGCACCGACTAAAGAAGTCATACCTATAAGCGTAACTCCAAACCCCTTCTTTCAAGTTGCACTAGATTTTGGCGATATAACAGTTGCAACTAAATCGGCTGAGGTTGCCGAGGTAGACTTCGGGGGGCTCGTTGCTAATCTTGACTTTGATTTTGACTCCCCAAACAAAGAATATAGTGAGTATATTCCACTTATTATTTGTGCTTTACGCATTCGACAATTACAAGGTCATGATTTTAGCAATGGAACAGAATTAACAGAAACTATAAACAGTCACATAGTCAATGCAGACAATAAAAAGTTTCCCAATAATGTGTCACGCGCATTAAGAAGCTCTAATATGCTTTTGCAACCTTGGTTGGCTTGTCGCGCTGACTTACATCCTCGTTCTAAGATGTTTGGATTAACTGAGCACTGGAATGACTGTTGGCTTGACATATTTGGTAAAGAGCCATTTTAGTTTCTGGAATATTTGGGGGCAGAAAAATTAATATGAATGTCTCCAAATCGTTCTTAACAGGCGGACAGAGTAGTCACTTTCGGTTATCAAAGTCTATTTGACGGACTGCAGGCATTAGTTAATGCTCTATCAGATAACGAAATAATAGTAAGCTCTCATCTTTCAATTTTCGTTTAACTTCCTTGAAGGCTGCAGCTCTGCTCTGGCTTCTGGCTGGGTGATATATCTTTCTATTGCCGCCATTAGCACTGGCGCATCAATACCGTAGGTAGAACTCATAATAACAAAATCAGCGCCGGTCCATTTACGGGATGACGCCATTTGCTTGCTCACTTTAGCCAGATATGACGCCGGTTCTACCAAGATATGTTCCGGGGCAACCGACAGAAATACCGCCTGATTATTGTGGATTTCGCCACGGGATAAATCGGTAATGGCTTCCCACGCAATACTGACTTTGCCTTTGGGGTAGCCGAAGGTAAAACCTGATGGGTCGAACTGGATATAGGTTTTGGCTAAACGGCCGCTAAATAACCCGACCAGCAACACCACACCGGTAAGGGCAGTCAGCAGGGAAATGCCGTAAAAAATCTTATTGTCGTCGGGTTGAAACAGCATAAGGGCGCTGCCAAATGCCACCATGCCAATACCGAGCAGGGCGATGCGCTTTTTTGATGCGTGGATGGGTTCGCCGCCGGTAACTGTTACTGACTGTAATGACTGGCGCTGCAGGCGCAACTTGCGAACAATAATATGCACCGCAACCGCAAAGCAGGTACCAAAAAACACCAGCGTTGTCATACCGGTATTAAAATCCTTTTGCATAATCAGCAGGCTGCTTAGCACAAAAAGCAGGCCAATCAGGGCAAAAAGCCAGTCTTTGAAAGTGATTTTATCCAATGTTGATCCCGTAGCAGGTTTTGTCATTTAAGCGGCTTAGTTACTTTGATATACACCAGAACGATGGCCGATTTTAATTACGCTGATAATCAGCTGCTCGTCTCTGATTTCGTAAATAATGCGGTATATTCCCTGACGTACACGGTATTTGTCTACCCCGGATAACTTAATGCAGCCTTCTGCTCTGGGGTTTAGCGTTAAGGTATCAATTTTCGCCAGTATTTTCTTAACGTCGTTATTGGGGATGCTTCGCAGATCTTTTGCAACCGACTTTTTAAACACCAGTTTATATTTTGCCATGCGCTTTTAAGTCATTAAGTAGGGCTTCATAGCTTATTTCCGGTTCGGCCACTCTGTTGGCGATGGCGGCTAAATCTTGCTGATCTTCGGCAATTAATAAACGTACTGCTTCATCGATAATTTCGGACACCGAGCTATCGGTAGCTGCAGCGCGTAATTTTAACGCCTGATGAATTGCCGGTGCAAAATATACGGTCGATCTTTTAGACAGCGAACTCATATCACTACCCGTTGTAATACAAACATACTGACATTATAGCGCTATAACGTTATAACGCCATATAGAAGCTTAATTGCAACAACGCCGGGTTTACCCGGCGTTGTATTGTGGCTTTGCGCAGGGCACAAACCGGTGTTAAGCAGCGGTAATTAGTTGATATTACCGCATAGTCGGCATCGAGAACTGGTTACTTGTTGCCTGGCCGGTGGGCCAGCGGGCGGTGATGGTTTTCATGCGGGTGTAAAAGCGCACGCCGTCGGGGCCGTGCATATTGAGCGGGCCGAATACGCTGCGCTTCCAGCCGCCAAAGCTGTGAAACGCCATAGGTACCGGAATAGGCACGTTTACGCCAACCATACCAACCTGCACCTGGGCAGCAAATTCCCGCGCTGCTTCGCCGCTGGCGGTGAAAATGGCAGTGCCGTTGCCAAATTCGTGCTCGTTAATCAGTTTCAGGCCGTCAGCAAAAGACGGCACCCGCACTACGGCCAGTACCGGGCCGAAGATTTCTTCACGGTAAATGCGCATACCGGGCTTAACATGATCAAACAGGGTTGGGCCAACAAAATAGCCTTGCGGATGGTTGGCTACCTGCAGTTTGCGGCCATCGGCCAGCAAGGTGGCGCCTTCGGCGGCACCGGTATCAATATAGCTGCGCACCTTCTCGGCGTGTTGCTGGCTAATTAGCGGGCCCATATGTGGCTCCGGGCTAACACCTGTACCGGGGCCTGTGTGCAGAGTGGCAATCTCTTGCTGCAAGCGCGCGGTTAAGGCATCGGCCACCTCGTCTCCTACGCACAGTGCTACCGAAATCGCCATACAGCGTTCACCGGCTGAACCATAAGCCGCGCCCATTAGCGCACTGGTTACCTGGTCTAAATCGGCATCGGGCATGACCAGCATATGGTTTTTAGCGCCGCCCAGTGCCTGCACCCGTTTGCCATGAGCACTGCCGGTGGCATAGACGTATTCGGCAATTGGGGTAGAACCGACAAAGCTCACCGCCTGTACCCGTGAGTCGGTTAGCAGCACGTCGACGGCTTCTTTATCGCCGTTCACCACATTAAACACCCCAGCCGGTAAGCCGGCTTGCAGCAGCAGTTCTGCTAAGCGCAGCGGCACAGAAGGATCTTTTTCTGACGGTTTTAAGATAAAGGTATTGCCGCAGGCCAGCGCAATAGGGAACATCCATAGCGGTACCATCGCCGGGAAGTTAAAGGGGGTGATACCGGCACACACGCCCAGTGGTTGCATCAGGCTAAAGCTGTCGACACCGCGGCCGACATTCATTGAATGCTCGCCTTTAAGCAGATGCGGAATACCACAGGCAAATTCGACCACTTCCAGGCCACGGGTCAGCTCGCCCTGCGCATCAGAAAATACCTTACCGTGTTCCTGGCTGATTAGGGTGGCCAGCTCGTCGCGGTGTTGTTCCAGCAGGGTTTTAAAGTTAAACATCACCCGGGCGCGGTTAAGCGGGGTAACCTGGCTCCAGCTCTGAAAGGCCGTTTCGGCTACCGCTATGGCGCTACGGGTTTCGTCGGCACTGGCCAGACTAACCTGCGCCTGCGCTTCGCCGGTGGCCGGGTTATATACCGCTTGGCAGCGGCTGCTTTGGCTGGCCTGGTGCTGACCGTTTATAAAATTACTTAGGGTTTTCATCGGTAAATCCTTGCGATTAATACGGTTGTTGTTGCTGTTTGCGCTGATAATGTTCAAAGGCCTGCTGCACGCCAGCCTCAGTGGAAACCGCGGGAATAGCTACATCCCACCAACTGCCGTTATCGGTGCTGGTTTGTGGATCGGTTTTAATTTCAATCAGGTAACTGCGTTTGGCGGCGCGAGCGCGTTGCAGCGCCTGTTCCAGCGCGGCGATATCGGCCACCCGCTCGCTTAGCGCACCCAGGGCTTTGGCATGGGCAGCAAAGTCGATATCCGGTGCATCGTCGGCGCAGTCATCCCACAGGTTGTTAAAGGCCGCATTGCCGGTGCCGCGTTGCAGCCGGTTAATACAACCAAAACCGCGGTTATCCAGCAGCACCACGATAATTTTTTGTTTTAACATCACCGAGGTGGCCAGTTCTGAGTTCAGCATCAGGTAAGAGCCATCACCCACTACTACTATTACCTCACGCTCTGGCTGTGCCAGTTTTACCCCCAGGCCAGCGGCAATTTCGTAGCCCATACAGGAAAAACCATACTCAAGGTGGTAGCTACCGGGCCCTTCGGCGCGCCACAGCTTATGTAGCTCGCCCGGCAAACCACCGGCCGCACAAACAATCACATCGCTTTTTGCCGACTGGCGTTTAACCGCCCCCAGCACCTGAGCATCGCTGGGCAGCACACCGTTGGCGGGTGCTCTGGTGAGTTCGTCATAAGCTTGTTGCCATTGCTGGTTTAGCTGCTGCGCATGTGCCAGCCAGCCGTTTTCGCTTTGCCAGAGCGGCAGTGCTTTATGTAGCTGTGTGAGCAGCAAGGCGGCATCGCCCACCAGCGGTACCGCATGGTGTTTGGCGGCATCAAAGGCAGCAATATTCAGCTGCAGCAGAGGTTTACCGGCAAAGCCGGTGCGGGACTGGGTAGTAAAGTCTTGCAGGCGGCTGCCAACGGCCAGAATAACATCGGCCTCAGCCGCCAGTTGGTTGGCCGCCGCTGAGCCGGTAACGCCAATACCGCCGACTGCACAAGGGTGTTGCCAGTTTAGGGCACCTTTGCCGGCCTGGGTTTCGGCAACCGGGATTTGATGCTGCTCAGCAAACTCGGCTAATACCTGACAGGCACCACTGTAATGCACCCCGCCACCGGCAATAATCAGCGGCTTACGGGCTTTTAGTAACTGTATCAGGGCTTCGGCCAGTTCGTGTTCGTCGGCGCCGGGGCGGCGGATACGGTGTACGCGTTTTGTAAACAGCGACTCTGGGTAGTCAAAGGCTTCAGCCTGCACATCTTGTGGCAGTGCCAGTGTTACCGGGCCGCAGTTTACCGGATCAAGTAAGGTTTGTATGGCTACCGGCAAGGAGTGAATAAGCTGCTCCGGCCGGTTGATACGGTCAAAATAACGGCTAACCGGAATAAAGCAGTCGGTAGCAGCAACCATGGGGTTACTAAAGTTTTCAATTTGCTGCAATACCGGATCGGGTTTGCGGTTGGCAAAGTGATCGCCGGGTAAAAACAGCACCGGTAAGCGGTTAGCATGGGCCAGAGCGGCGGCAGTAACCATATTGGTAGCGCCCGGGCCAACTGACGAGGTACAGGCCATCAGTTGCCGGCGGTTATTGGCTTTGGCAAAGGCAATGGCGACATGGGCCATACCCTGCTCGTTGTGGGCGCGTAGCGTAGGTAACTGCTCACGTACCTGATACAGCGCTTCGCCCAGGCCAGCGACATTACCATGGCCGAAAATGGCAAATACGCCGGCAAATAATGGCTTAGGCTCAGCAGTGTCTGCCGTAGCAATATATTGCGCTGCCAGAAACTTTACCAGCGCCTGGGCGGCGGTTAAACGGATTTTGTCTGTCATTAAGTTATTCCTTAGGAGCTTGGTCCTTACGAGCTTAGTCGTTACATGCTTAATCGTTACTAGCTCCGCCCTTACGCGCCAGCCAGGCCTGGGTTAGTGCCCGGTAATTTTGACGAATTTGCTGTTGTAACGCGGCATCATCCAGCGTGCCGGCCAGCCAGTCCTGACTGGCTTTGGCAAAAATGGTGCGGCCAATGGCAAAGCCGCGGCAAATCGGAAAAGCCGCACTGTTACGAAAGGCCTGCATCAGCTCGCTGGCAGGGGCGTCCAGCCCCAACAGTATCACGCCACGGCAATGCGGTGCCTCTTTGGCAATAAGCGCTGATACCAGCTGCCAGCCCGCCGGGCTTTGTGGTGGCAGTTTCCACCAGTCTGGCTTTATGCCTTGCTGATAAATCAGCTGCATGGCTTCAGCCACCGTGCTATCGTTGCAGGCAGAACCGGCTGGCGGGATCACTTCAAGCAGCAGTTCATGACCCGACACACAACAGGCCCGGTACAGTTCGTCCAACTGGCGGCATTGTTGCTGCCAAAGTGCCGCTTCATCCTGCGGATGCATAAATACCAGGCACTTTACCACATGAGAGCGCGGCCAACTGACCAGCCGTGAGCCGATTGAGCGGCCACCTTCCAGCTCCAACGGGCGTGATGCTGGTACTTCAACCGGGCGGCCAATCCACCAGCCAGTGCCAGTAACATCGTTCAATGCATCCTGACCAAAGGTGTCGTCAATTAATACACCGGCCTGCACCGGCAGTTGTTGTTGTGCCACTTCCTGCTGGTAAGCCGCCAGAATGAGTTGCTTTAGTTTAGGCAGGCGCGACAGAGGCACCCCGGCAGCTTCGGCCATGTCGATAAACTGTTTACGGTGATCAAAGGCCAGAATACACAGCTCTGGCCAGCTTACCGGGTGGCGGGTAGTGACCCGGTGCAGGTAATTCAGCTGTGGATCCAGATCCGGCCGGGCAATGTTGTGCTGCTGCGCCAGATAATAATCCAGCTCCTCCGGCGTCGGTACCGCCGGGGCACAGCCATGACGCGACACCACCAAGGCACCGCAGGCATTGGCGTAGGCACAGCAGCGTTCGTAACTTTCACCCTGCAGCCAGCCGCGTAAAAAACCGGCCATAAAAGCATCGCCGGCACCTAATACATTTAGTACCTCTACCTTTACGCCCTGAGCAAAAAAAGCATCGTCCAGCGAATCCGGGATCTGGCCGTCAAAAATACTGCAGCCCTGCGCGCCGCGTTTTAGCACGATCACCGCGTCGGTGAGCTGGCGCAACGTTTTTAAGCAGGCGATGGTATCGGTACTGCCACCGGCGATATGTACCTCTTCTTCGGTGCCAACAATTAAATCGCACAGCGGTACTATAGATTGCAGATGGGCGGTGACATTGTCATTGGATACAAAGCGGTTATCGCCTTCGCCGGGCCTTGCCAGGCCCCACAGTACCGGGCGGTAGTCGATATCCAGAATCACCTTCGTCTGGTTGCGGCGGGCATAGCTGATCGCCTGACGTGCTACGTTATCAACGTGGGCAGTAGAAAAGTGGGTGCCGGTAATCAGCAGCGCTTTACTCGACGCGATATAAGCTTCATCAAAATCGCTGCCATCAATAGCCATATCGGCGCAGTCTGCACGGTAAAACAGCAGCGGAAACTGCTGCTTGGTTTTGATCGATAAAATCGCCAGCGCGGTTAACCGCTCGGGATCGGTCACCACATGGCTGGTATCACAGCCGGCACGGGCCAGTTCTTCGCGGATAAACTGGCCGAATTGCTCATCGCCCACCCGGGTGAGCATTGAAGCTTTGAGCCCTAAGCGGGCCGCGCCAAAGGCGATATTGCAGGACGACCCGCCGAGCGATTTAGCAAAAGAGGCAATATCCTGCAGCCGGTCGCCAATTTGCTGGCCGTACAAATCAACTGAGGCCCGGCCTAAACAAATGACATCCAGAGTTTTATTCACAAGCGTTCTCCCAAAAACCTATTGTTCTCCCCAAAAAAATCTATGCTGGTGAGGAAATAATCAATCTAGAGTAGAATGAATTTTCTATTTATACAATACTTGGAATATTTGTTTTATTAAGTTAGACTCAGTTCATCAGCAAATCGCCGTCACAGAGGTAACAGGGTGGAAGCACCGGTGTGTAACAGCCAGCAGGAACTGGAACAACTAATTGAGCAACGTTTTCAGCTGCTGAGTAACCGGCTGCAGTTGGTTGCGCGTTATTTGCTGGCGCACCCCGACACCGTTGCCTTTGGCACTACAGCAACCATTGCGCAAGGTGCTGGTGTACACGCCTCGGCGTTGGTGCGTTTTGCTAATGCTTTTGGTTTTTCTGGTTTTACTGAAATGCAAAAGCTGTTTAAAAACCGTTTGCTGCAAACCAGCCCGGATTACCAAAGCCGCATAGTGGCTGTGCAGCAGGATCAGTCTGTACCGGTGACACAAGCCGGGGTGCGTTATCTGCAGCAAATTGCCGCAGCTAATGAAGCTGCCATGGTGCAGCTGTGTGATGAGCTAGATGCCAGTTTATTACAACGCGCTTGTGAACTGCTAAGCCAGGCTAGGCTTATCCATGTGCAAGGCGCCAGACGCTCTTATCCGGTAGCCAGTTACGCCAGTTATTTGCTAAGCAATACCGGTTTACCGGTGCATTTGCTCGATGGTGTAGGTTATATGCAAACTGGCCCACTGAATTTACTCGGTGCCGATGATGTACTGCTGGCCATCAGCTTTGCGCCTTACGCTGCTGAAACCCAACAGGTAGTCAGCCGGGCAGCAGCAGCGGGTTGCCGCATTATTGTGATTACCGATCACCGGTTAAGCCCTTTAACCGCGCAGGCTGACGTTGCCCTGCTGGTACGCGAAGCCGAAGTGCATTCGTTTCGGTCATTAAATGCCAGCATGAGCCTGATCCAGGCCCTGGTACTGGCGCTTATTCACGATGCTGAAGCTCTGGCTGCAGCAGCAAAACCTGCAGGTTAAGGAGCTCACTATGTCCTATTTACACCGTAAACCTATGGCGGCTGATGCCAGCGGTGTGATTCAGCATATTACACCGCAAAACGCCCATTGGGATTACGTGGGTTTTGATGTAGTGCTACTTAAACCGGGCCAGAGTGCAAAGTTTATCAGCGGGCACAGCACCGAGCTGTGCGCTGTGCTGTTATCTGGCCGTGCTGATTTAGCTACGCTGGAACAGCGTTTTACCAGCGTTGGGGCACGTAACAGCGTATTTGACGCTCTGCCACCTTATGCATTGTATTTACCGCCAGGCGAAACACTTACGGTAACTGCGGTCACAGAGTTGGAACTGGCACTGTGCCGGGCACCGGCGCAGGGTGGTTTGCCGGTACGCCTTATTACACCGGATGACTGTGTGCAGGAAACCCGTGGCCAGGGCACCAATACCCGCCAGGTATGTAATATTTTATTTGGCAATTTACCGGCTGAGCGTTTGCTGATTACTGAAGTGATTACGCCGCCGGGACACTGGTCGAGCTACCCGCCACATAAGCATGATACCGATGCTATTCCGCAGGAAAGTGCGTTGGAAGAAACCTACTACCATAAGCTTAACCCCAGCCAGGGCTTTGCCTTTCAGCGGGTTTATACCGATGATCGGCGTATAGATGAAACCATTTGTGTTGAGCATAACAGCGTGGTGCTGGTGCCGGAAGGCTATCATCCGGTTGGCGCACCGCACGGTTACGAGCTGTATTATCTGAATGTGATGGCCGGCCCAAGCCGGCAGTGGGTGTTTAAAAATGATCCGCAACATGAATGGATCATAAAAAAATGACGACACTGCGGCCAGCTTTAGTACAGGTTGTTTTACCGGCCGGGCTGGCTGGTCGACTCCCGTACAATCAGCTCGCAGTCAAATATATCGGCGCTGGTATCGTTGCCCGCTGCCGCTTCGCCTTTGAGTTTTTTAATCAGTTTAAACGCGGCCCGGTAACCAATGGCATTGATGGGCTGGCGCATCGACGTCAGGTTGGGCCACACTTTGGTGGTAAGCGAAATATCGTCAATACCACATACCGACAACTCCTCCGGTATTTTAATACCGCGCCGGTGCGCTTCGTACAACACACCAACCGCCATTTCATCGTTGGCCGCCAAAATGGCAGTAGGGCGGGGCGTGCGGCTAAGCAGGGTAGCTGCGGCATCTACACCAGACTGATGCGTGTAGTAGCCTTGCACAATCAACTGTTCGTTCAGCGTAATACCGGCATCGGCGATGGCATTGCGAAAGCCCCTTTCGCAGCGGTGGCTGGATTCCTGATCCGGATGGCCCAGTACAAAGGCAATGTCTTTGTGGCGCAAGCGCAGCAGATATTGCGTCATCTCGTAAGCCGCTTTTACGCCGTTAAAACTGACGCAGTCGCCACTTTCCTGATCTTTAGGCCCAATGCGGATATAGCGCACTCTTTTGCGCTGCAGCATATCCAGCAGCTCTTGTTTGTCGCTAAGCGGCGGCACCAGGATCAGGCCATCGGCCAGGGTATTATCAATAAATTCTTCAATTTCATGCACCAATGTTGGCGAGCGGTAGCTGCAATCGTACAAAAACAGCCCCATATGCTCTTCGCTGCAGCATTGCAAAATGCCTTTTTGCAGTTTTTGCAAATAGCCAGGGCTGGGGTTATCGGCCAGCAGGGCAATAAACAGCGAGCGGTTTTTGGCCAGCGCCATACCCAGCGGATTACGCTTAAACCCCAGCTGGTGAATAACTGCCATCACCTTAGTGCGGGTTTCTGCCGACACATTAATTTCATTGTTGATCACGCGCGAGACGGTTTTTTTCGATACACCGGCATGACGCGCCACATCGTTAATGGTAACTGATGACATGTTTTGGCAACACCTCTGTTCTGGAGTAAGCAAATGAATACTACTTAGCCTTAAGCCGTAATAAGTTGCCGGTATAACTGCACCACCCTGTCTCTGGTGGTTAAATTGGCACAGGCTACTGCGCTGGATATTCTGGCGGGTAAAACCCGCTGGCACAGTGACTTATTGCGGTCAGCTTGATAAAGGTTCTAGCTATAATGCAAATTGACACCGGTGTCAATTTGCATTATAAAATTTATTATTGCCAATAGCCCGGCTGGTCTGTTGCTATTGGGTTTATTTATGTCTGGCAGGAGTATTTTTGGTGACTGAAGTTGACCCTATTAAACAGGCCAGCCCACAGCTGCTGCACGGTGCCTATACAGCTTTGGCCTATGCCGGAACTCTGGCAGGCTACAGCTATGTGCATCAGACGGCAGCTAATCCGCTGTTTGCCCGCTATTTACATCATTTATTACATTATGAACTGGCAGCTTCACCGCTGTTACCCGGTACCTCTGCCGTGCTACAGCAATGGACTCAGCCAGAGGCAGTACAACCCTTACAACCGCTTACAGTAAATGGTTCGCAGCAATTATTGCCCGATATGCTGGCTATTGTGGAGCTGCGGCTGGCAGCCGGGCAGGGCATAGATGCACTGTGTTTTACCGTGGCAGCCTGGTTACGTTTTAGTATGGGGTTTGATGCTAAAGGCGATACGCTGCAGGTGGTTGACCCGCTGGCTGAGCGCTTAATGCAAATACGGCTGCAGTATTGGGATCATATCGACGAGCTGGTTGCGCAGTATCTGTTGGTTGCACCGCTGTTTTCAGCCACCTTGCGTAGCAGCGAAGTATTTTGTGAGCGGCTAACCTACTGGCTAAGTTATATTCTGGCCAATGGCGTGGTAACGGCGTTACAAACCTTAGTGTTGGAAGTGCAGGATTATTCAGCCGCGCCGCGTCTGGCCGGAGGACAAGTATGATTAAGGTTACGGTGTGGAATGAGTGTCGGCATGAAAAAGAAGACGCCGATGTGCAGGAAGTGTACCCCGAGACGATAGGCGGCTGTATCGTTGATAATTTAGCGCCCTATGGTTTTGATTTAACGCTGGCTACCTTAGACGACCCGGAACAAGGCTGGCCGGCCGAGCGCATAGAACAAACTGAAGTGGCAATTTGGTGGGGGCACCGTTACCACGATGAACTGAGCGATGCACTGATTGATCAATTACAGGCGCGGGTGCTGGCCGGTATGGGCTTGATAGTGCTGCACAGCGGCCATCATGCCAAGTTATTTAAACGGCTGATGGGCACCAGCTGTAATTTAAGCTGGCGCGAGGCAGAAGGTGGCGAGCGTGAGCGCGTTTGGTGCCTGAAACCTTCGCATCCTATTGCCTATAATATTCCGCCGCAAATTGAGCTGCCACAATCAGAAATGTACGGTGAGCCGTTTGATATTCCCGAGCCGGACGAGCTGATTTTTAACTCCTGGTATCAGGGCGGTGAAGTACTGCGCAGCGGCTGTACCTTCCAACGGGGCCGCGGGCGGATTTTTTTCTTCTCACCGGGGCATGAAACCTTCCCGATTTACCGCAACCCGCATATTATCCAAATTCTGGCCAATGCCATTCAGTGGGCGCATCAGCCGCATCAAAGTGGCTGGATGTTAGGTAACTGGGGTCGGCCAGTGCCGCTGGAACCAGGCGCACCTAAGCAAACCTACTTTAAAAAGCCGCGTAAGTTGATGTTGGCGGAAAAGGCAGCGAAAAAAGCAGGTAAATAATTACAGCAATTAAAAAAAGCCAGCCCGAATACAGGCTGGCTTTTGCAAATCATACGGTCAATTACCTTTTTTATTAAAGGGCTACCGGCACGCCATGCTGGCTGGCGGATAGTTTGATGGCATCCCATAATTGCGCCATGCGCAGGCCTTGCTGCACGTCAGACGGGTTTTCTATTTCGCCGGTACGCACCTGCATAAACACGTTCATCAGGTTATTGGCGGCTTCCTGCTCTTTACGCACCACGTTACCCTGTGCGTCTTCAATTTCCATCCAGCGGCCCCAGGCACAAATACGTACTATGGCCTGCGGGAAGTAGCACTCAATCCGTGACACACAGCGGATGCTGCGGCCACAGGCATGCAGGTTAAACAGGGTGCCGTCGTTTAGTTCGCCCGACACTGTGGTGACCACATCTACCGGAAAACCGTGGTTATGCATAATGGCACTGATGCGGGAAAATGGCTTGCTGGTGATTTTAGACACCGTATTCATCATATGAGCGCCGGTATCAAACATAAAACCACCGCCGGAAATAGCCGGAACCTGTTTCCAGTGGCCCTGGTATTTGTCGGCCCAGTCTTCCCAAATCGCGGCATTAATGCTGACTAAAGCGCCGTACTTTTGGCTGGCAATGGCGTCTTTAAGCTCTTGCACCAGCGGTGATAAACCACCCTGATATGCTACTACAAGCGCTTTGCCGGATTGCTGTTGGGCAGCGGCCAACGCTTCAGCCTCGGCCACGCTGGTAACCATCGGTTTTTCCAGCAGTACATCCAGCCCCAGTTGCAGTGCCAGCAGTGCCTGCTCGGCATGGCTGGAATGGGGGGTACAAATATAAACGGCATCGAGCTGTGCTGCGTTGTCTTGCAACAGTTGTTGCCAGCTATTGTAGCAGGCAGGCGCTTGTTTTTGCTGTTGCTGCGCAATACTGCACACATTGTCCATTGCTTTGGTATTTGGGTCCATAATGGCCGCCAGTTTGATATCAGAGCGGACTATCCAGGTTTGAATATACTGTGTTGCTTTAGTGCCACAGCCGATAATTGCCAGTTTTAATTCCACTTCGCTCTCCCCGATGCTGCAAGGATAGTTGCCATTGCACGGCAGCATCGTTTTGTCGTGCATTGCTGATCAAATTCTGTGCTTTATGCATTAGCCTGCAACACCTGTGGTTAGGCAATTTGCCTTAGGTTGGTGCGCTTTTGCTATGCCGAACTGCACCATTAAATTGCATATTGACACCGGTGTCAATAAGCGTATTATCAAAACAGACAGGGTAATTAGTATAAAAAATAGTCGTGTTAGTGTAGCTCCTCAGGGGTACAAATAACCGGCAAACAGAAATGCACTAAAGTGCAACAAAATTAAAGAGCTAGACTATGAGCTGGACGACTAAATCTCTGGTACTGCTGCCTTTGGGCGCAGTGCTCGTCGTAGCTGTTGGCTGGTGGTGGGGGGAGTCTCCATCAGCTCAACGGCAGGATCTGCCCACGCTGGTAATTGCTGAACACCGTACCGCACGGATACAGGCATTACAGCAGCTAAAACCGGCACTTGAGGCCGAATTGGGTGTGCAGCTGAAAATAGTGGAATATCCGGCACCGCCACAGGATTATTTCACCAAGCTGGTGACTGAATTGCGGGCTGGTAATGCGCCCGATGTATTTACTATTCCCCGTGATTTACAAATGGACGATCTGGCTGCTGCCGGATATCTGGCCAACCTTACAGACGCTGTTGAACAGTGGCCTGGGTATCAGCATTTGCCTGAGCTGGTTAAGCAGCTAACCCGTGCCAGCTTTGATGAGCAGGTCTATGTCGTGCCTTCTATCGTGGCGGTAGAACAACTGTACTACCGGCATGATTTACTGACTGCAGCAGGTATCAGTACCGCGCAGCCGCAAAGCTGGCAAGATTTACTGTCACGCAGCCGGCAAATTAAACAGCAGCTGGGCCAGTACCCGCTATTGATTCCGGCCGGGCTAACCTGGGGTATGGGTAGCTATACCGAGGGCTTTCGCTATTTACTGGCCAGCTTCAGCGATTATCAATTGTTGAATGTGGATAACCAGTATGTGTTGGCAGGTGAGGCGGTGCGTGCTTCCTTTGGTTTTTACCAAACCTTGGTGCAACAGCAATTGATGCCGGTAAAACCTTTGCTTAACCCTGAACCCTGGGTTATTCCCAAATATGAAATGTTTCCCAAAGGCCAGTTGCTGATTACCACCTGCGGTAGCTGGTGCAAAGTATTCGACTGGGGGCCAGACAGCCGTAACCCGATCCCGAATGTGGACCAGGCGGTACAAACCTGGAAATTTCCCAGTGCCGATGGTGGCGAGCCTTTTGCGTTGGCCTCGGTAGTGTATTCCTGGGGCGTTAATGCTAAATCACGCCAGCAGCAACTGGCACAGCAACTGGTGCTGGCGCTGGGCGAGGTTGATGTGGCGCTGGTCTATGCCGAAAAGTTGGGCAATGTGCCGGCCCGGCTGGACGCGGCGCAGCACCCGGGTTTTGCCGCGCTAGGCAGCCGGATGGAAGACCATGCGTTGCTACCGCAAGCGCGTGCCCTGCGCACTACGGTGGGTTCCAATGCCATGATGGCCGGCGTAGCGCAAGCCTCTGAAGCTGTCCTTACCGGCCGCTCAGACGCTGGCCAGGCGCAGCAGCAACTGATTGATTATGTGACCAATGTATTAGGTGATCAGCAGGTAAAGCCACAGCTGACGGTGGCGGCGCTGCCAAAAGGAGGTAAGCAGCATGATTAAACTGACTTACGAAAGCCGCCGTCAGCTTGGTTACCGTTTTATGATGGCTCCGGCTTTATTGCTGATGGCGGCTTTTATTGTATTTCCGGCCTTTTATGCTTTTAGCTTAAGCCTGACTGACGATGCTTTACTGGGTTTTGCTGCGCAGGAATCCTCTTTTGTTGGCCTGCGCAATTTCAGCCGTTTATTTGGTGATCCACTGTTTTGGAATTCGCTAAAAGTGACATTGATTTTTGTCATTGGCTCTGCCGTTATCGGTCAGTTTGTGCTGGGGTTTTTATCTGCCCTGGCGCTGCAACGGCCGGTACGTTATAAGCCCATTTTTAATGCCATTATCTGCCTGCCCAATGCCGTGCCGGAAATGGTCGTGGGCTTTTTATGGATCTCAATGTTTGCCAGCGGTGAGTACGGTACATTAAACCGTTTTGTCGCCTGGTTTGGTGTCGATCCACAGCAATGGCTGTATACCTTCCCGCTACTGTCGATCATTATCGTAAATACCTGGCGCGGTATTGCCTTTGCCATGATTTTATTAACGTCGGGCTTAGCGGCAATTCCTAAAGATATTTATGAAGCGGCGAGGGTAGATGGTGCTACTGATACGCAGGTGTTCTGGCGTATTACGGTGCCTATGATGATGCCTACAATCTTCCTCTATATGTTTATTTCTACGGTAACTACCTTTGCTATTTTCGGTTTGGTGTACACGCTAAGCCGCGGCGGGCCTGCTAACAGCACCGAAATATTAGGTATTTATATTTACAATCAGTCGTTTACTGCATTTCAACTGGGCTATGGTGCCGCTGTGGCCGTGGTGAGTTTAGTGGTGTCGATGATCCTAGGCATTATTTATGTTAAAGCCCTGAAGGTGGAGGTTTAGATGGTTGCTGTTGTCCGGTCTTCCTCTGAAGACGTTGCTGTAACGCACCATGCATCACAGCGGCGGGCTTATTTGACGCTGGTGCTGATTTCGCTGTTTTGTATGATGCCGTTTGTCTGGGTGGTGTTGGCGGCCTTTGACCCCAAAGCCAGCCAGTTTTTACAAATTCCGCAGGGCGTTACGCTGGATCATTTCAAAAATATTTTTGCTAACGAAAGCGGTATGCGCTGGGTGCTTAACTCTGTGGTTATTGTTGGCAGTGCTACCATTTTAACCCTGATTTTTGCCGGCTTTGGCGGCTATGCGTTGTCGCGTACCCAGGCCTGGTGGAAGCGGCCGCTGCTGTACGGCATTATTCTGGTGCGGATAGTGCCACCACCGGCACTGATAGTGCCGGTGTACAAAGTGATGCTGTTTTTAAATGACTGGATAAATGGCCTGATTAACCAGTTTACTGCCGATGTAGAGCAACAGCAGATGCTAAGCCGGATGTTCTCTTTTATTGACGGCTATCTGGGCTTAATTCTGATCCACTGCGCCATGCAATTGCCGCTGGCTATCTGGATTATGAAAACCTTCTTTGATGCGATCCCAAAAGACTATGAAGAGGCCGCCGCGCTTGATGGCGCCAGCCAGTGGCAAACCGTGCGCCATGTGCTAATACCACTGGCGTTACCGGGATTTGCCGCTGCTGGCTTATTTGCCTTTATTAACGCCTGGGGCGATTTTTTAATGCCACTGATGTTTACCTCGTCACCAGAGCTGCAAACCTTGCCACTGGGCATGTTCCGCGCTTTCTTGCGGGTAGACGCTATTGATTACGGCTTTTTAACCGCGCTGGCTGTTATTTATACTTTGCCGGCTGTTATTGCATTTGCTTTTGCCAGAAAGTTCCTGACTCAGACTTTCTCTGGCGGCGTGAAAGGTTAACAGGATTTTGTTATGTCTCATATTGAACTGATTGATATAAAAAAGAATTACCTTGGCACCGAAGTAGTCAAAGGTATTAGTGTCACTATTGATCAAGGCGAGTTTGCCGTTATTGTCGGGCCTTCTGGTTGCGGTAAATCGACCTTGCTACGCATGATAGCGGGGCTGGAAGATATCAGCAGCGGTGAGCTGCGTATTGGCGGCAAGGTAATGAACCATGTGTCGCCGGATCAGCGTGAAATTGCCATGGTGTTTCAGTCTTATGCGCTGTATCCGCACATGACGGTAGAAGAAAATATAGGTTTTGCTTTGGCATTAAAAAAAGTAGATAAAGCTGAAATTAAACGGCGGGTAATGGAGGCAGCCCAAATGCTGGAGCTGGAGCATTTGCTGGAGCGCAAACCGGCAGCGTTGTCTGGCGGGCAGCGCCAGCGGGTGGCGATTGGCCGGGCCATTGTTAAACGGCCAAAAGTGATTTTATTTGATGAGCCGTTATCTAATCTGGATGCAAAATTACGCGTACAAATGCGCACTGAGCTAATGCGGTTGCACCGCGAGTTTGGTTCTACAGTGGTATACGTGACCCATGATCAGGTAGAAGCCATGACCATGGCGCAAAAAATTATCGTACTGCACAACGGTTATGTATCTCAGTTGGGTAAGCCGATGCAGTTGTATCGTGAGCCGGAAAATACTTTTGTCGCGCAGTTTATCGGTGTGCCGAAAATGAACCTGCTACGCGGCAAATTACAGGGTAGCAGTTTTTATCTGCAATCTGGGCAGGTGATAGATATTGGTAATGGCTTCACCAGTGGCAATGATTTGCAATTGGGTATCCGGCCAGAGCATTTGAAATTGCAGGCTACCGGCGCTCAGGGCGGCTGGACAGTTGATGTAGTTGAACGCTTGGGTGTGGAAAGCTTTGTGCATCTGCATAATGCCACTATGGAGCAGTTGGTAGTACGGATTGAAGGTGACTGCGAGCTGGCTGCAGATATACAGGTAAACCTGCAATTTGATGCCGCCAGTTGTTATCTGTTTAATGACAAAGGCCAGCGGCTGCTGCGTAAACCTGCGATAGAGCAAGCAGCGGGATAGCTCCCGCTGTATTGGCGCCTGCTATGTCAGTTATCTGTCGTGGTACAGTTCACAGGCTTCCAGCGTGTTTTCTACCAGGCTGGCCACTGTCATCGGCCCGACACCGCCCGGTACCGGAGTGATATAACGCGCATGCTTTACTGCGGCGCCGTATTCCACATCGCCCACCAGTTTGCCGGAATCTAACCGGTTAATACCCACATCAATAACCAGCGCGCCCGGTTTTACCCAGTCGCCCGGAATAAATTCCGGCCGGCCTACGGCGACTACCAGCAAATCAGCACGGCGTACCTGCGCTTCCAGGTTTTTGGTAAATTTATGACATACCGTTGTAGTACAACCGGCCAGTAACAGCTCCAGCGCCATCGGCCGGCCCACGATATTGGAGGCACCCACGACAACCGCATCCATACCTTTTACATTAACGCCGGTGCTTTGCAGCAGTGTCATAATACCTTTAGGCGTGCAGGAGCGCAGCGCTGGCATGCGCTGGGCTAAGCGGCCGATATTGTACGGGTGAAAGCCGTCGACATCTTTATGCGGGTTTATGCGCTCTAAAATGGCGGAAGAATCTAAGCCGGCTGGTAACGGCAGCTGCACCAGAATACCGTCTACAGTGTTGTCGTTATTTAAGTTATCGATCAGCTCCAGCAGCTGTTGCTCAGTAGTGTCAGAGGGTAAGTCGTAAGATACAGAATGAAAGCCAACTTCTTCGCACGCCTTACGTTTGCTGCCTACATAAACCTGGGACGCCGGGTTTACCCCTACCAGCACTACGGCTAAGCCCGGTGCTCTTTTACCTGCTGCAACCCGGGCGCGAACCTGGGCAGCAACTTTATCTTTAGTTGCCTGGGCAACGGCTTTGCCATCAATAATTTGTGCTGTCATTTGCTTACGTCTCTGCCATGATTTTACTGTGGCATATTTTCGCACAGCTACCCGCAGAACTCCATCCTGCAATGCCCGCGGCACAATAGGTTCAAATAATAGGCAATCAGTTGATTTGTGCAAAAAAACGTTTGACGCTATAGCGCCTCAGCTGTAATATTCCGCCCCGTTGCAGCAGTGCAGCGAAGTCGGTGATTGGCGCAGCTTGGTAGCGCACTTGGTTTGGGTCCAAGGGGTCGCAGGTTCAAATCCTGCATCACCGACCATCTTCCTGATGGTAGCTTAAAATGCAATTTTAGCTGCCGTTAAGTAGCTTGGTAGGGTTTAGATTGTGCGCCCGTAGCTCAGCTGGATAGAGCAACGCCCTTCTAAGGCGTGGGTCATAGGTTCGAATCCTATCGGGCGCGCCATAACAAGCGCAAAACAGTTTCAGTGGTGGTTGTAGCTCAGTTGGTAGAGCCCCGGATTGTGATTCCGGTTGTCGTGGGTTCGAACCCCATCATCCACCCCATCTTTCCCTGAGTTCTTATAGTCGGTGATTGGCGCAGCTTGGTAGCGCACTTGGTTTGGGTCCAAGGGGTCGCAGGTTCAAATCCTGCATCACCGACCATTCTCCCTAAAGTTAAATAAGCGCACTTGGTTTGGGTACTCTTAATCCTCGGGTCGCAGGTTCAAATCCTGCATCACCGACCATTCTCCCAGTTCAACGGTAAAAACAGCGATATCAGCCACATTCTCCCTGATTTAAAGCAAATTGTTTTTAACATCCGTTATTCTCTCTTTTATTAAAAAATAAAATCCAGTTCCCAAATCTTCAAATCTTATTGTATGCTGCTATTTAATATCAGATTAAGGATGATTATCTTGATAGTTGCAGAAACCCCACGCTTACGTATCCGGCATCTTACGGCAGCAGACGCTGCTTTTACCTGTCAGTTATTAAATGAACCGTCTTTTATTGAAAATATTGCTGATCGCGGTGTGCGTTCAAAGCTGGATGCTTTGCATTACTTAGCTGAGGGGCCTATTAAAAGTTATCAGCAACATGGCTATGGTTTATTTCTGGTTGAAACCAGCGACAGCAAAATACCCATTGGGTTTTGCGGCCTGCTGTTTCGTGATTATCTGCAGGAAACCGATATTGGTTTTGCGTTTGTACCTCAGTTCTGGGGCAAGGGCTATGCGTTTGAGGCGGCTTCTGCGGTGCTGCATTTTGGTTATCAGAAGGCTAAGCTCAAACGTATTGTTGGTCTGGTTAGTGCCGGTAATCTCCCGTCAATTAAAGTGTTAACCCGTTTAGGCCTGAGTTTTGAGAAAGTAGTGCAGGTTCAACCGTCACTAAAAGATGTGCAGCTGTACTCCTGAACACTAACGAAAATGTAATTTAATTACAGACTAAGTGGCTTTTTGTAGCTTAATTATTGTGAATGGTAGGTATTCATAATAGTTATAGTTTATTTATATCAATTATTTAAGTTTTATATGTTCCGATCTTTGTTTTTCTAAACTGTAGCCAAGGTGGTGCCCGGTTACAGTTTTTGCTACTATAGCCGCCGGAACAACCATTGGAGGAGTTATGATTAACCCATCCTGGCGGCGGGTCGTGCTTAAAGTTGGCAGTGCCCTGATAGCGCCGGAAAACCAGGGGTGTAGTGAACAGTTCCTGCGTCCCATCGCTGAATTTATCCGGCAGTGCCGGTTACAGGGTCTTGAAGTGATCCTGGTGTCATCAGGCAGTGTGGCTGCTGGCCGCCACCATTTTAATTTTCAACATCAACGGGTTCCTATCGCACTCAAACGGGCGATGGCAGCTGTCGGCCAGAGTCAGCTAATGAATTTCTGGAGCCGGTGTTTTGACTTTCCCTGCGCACAGGTATTACTTACTCACGGTGATTTAAGCGATCGCGTGCGTCATGTTAATATTCAGAATACGCTAAAGCGGTTACTTGACCATCAGATACTGCCTATCGTCAATGAAAACGATACGATAGCCACTGATGAATTAAAAGTAGGCGATAACGACAATCTGGCCGCTATGGTCGCCACTGTTGCTAACGCAGATGCGTTGATTATTTGTTCTGACGTTGATGGTTTGTATACCGCAGATCCGAACAAAGACCCAACAGCCAGCCTGATCCCTGAAGTGCGTATTATTGATCAGCGTATTTACGCTCTGGCCGGTGGTGCGTCATCTAAAGTGGGTACCGGTGGGATGTATACCAAGATTGAAGCGGCAGAAAAAGCTGCTGCACATGGCATAGATACGGTTATTATTGATGGCCACAAGCCTGACGGTTTTCAGTGTATTTTAGCGGGTAAAAATCCGGGCACCATTTTTTATGGTCATGCCAAGCCCCTATCGGCTAAAAAACATTGGGTACGCCACACCTTAAGAGCCAAAGGCGAAATATGGGTCGATGATGGCTGTGTCGAGGCCTTATGCCGCCAGGGCGCCTCATTGTTGTGTAGCGGTATAGTTAGCATTAGTGGTGAATTCGATTCAGGTGATGCCGTACTGGTGCGTTGTGCTTCTGGTAAGCGTAAAATTGCCAAAGGTGTCAGCCGGTTTAGTGCCAGCGAATTGTTTTCTATTAAAGGTCAGCAAAGCCGCGATATCGCTTCTTACCTTGGCTATTGTCCAACGGGTAGTGATGCGGTGATCCATCGCAGCGAAATGATGTTACTGGAGAAACTATGAGTACCGATGTTGCGGCTACAATCGCCGCTAAAGCGTCACAGGCAGCTAAAGCTGTAGCAAATTTGACGACAGAGCAGAAGAATTTTGTCCTGCAGAGTATGGCAAACCATATTCGTAGCGCCAGCGTTGCAATACTGGAAGCGAATAAAGATGAAGTGGCCACAGCCAGTGCCAATGGCACCAGAGCCGCTATGCTTGACCGCTTAACACTAAACCATGACCGCATTGATGCCATGGCCAAAGCCATCGAGCAAATTATCGCCTTGCCCGACCCGGTTGGCGCTACGCGCCATATTGAGCAGCGGCCAAACGGTATTAATATAGAAAAACGCCGCATTGCACTGGGTGTTATATGTATGATTTATGAAGCGAGGCCTAATGTAACAGCTGATGCCGGTGCTTTATGCTTTAAATCCGGTAATGCGGTTATTCTGCGCTGCGGCCGTGAGGCTATTCAAACCAGTCTGGCTATTGCTGCAGCGATGCAGCAAGCACTGCGCGAACATCAGTTACCTAATGAGGTGATCAGTATAGTGCCTGACCCTGATCGGGAGCTGATGCTGGCGCTGTTAAAACAGGATCAGTACATCGATTTGGTGATCCCGCGCGGCGGCGAAGGCTTAATCCGTTTTGTTACCGAGCATAGCCGTATCCCGGTGATTCAGCATTATAAAGGTGTATGTCATCTGTATGTTGACCAAAGCGCAGAGTTAACCATGGCGCTGGAGTTATTACTTAACGGTAAAGTGCAGCGCCCTGGTGTGTGTAATGCGCTGGAAGGTTTATTGGTTAATAAGCATATTGCCGCTGATTTTCTGCCGTTGGTGGCCAATGCGCTGGCGCAGCACGATGTTATCGTGCATGCCTGTAAAGCCAGCATCGGCTACTTTAACCAGGCCCAACCGATTGCTGATAACGAGTTTGGTCAGGAATATCTGGCGCCGGAAATTGCAATCAGAGTAGTGGACGATCTGGACGCTGCTATGGCGCATATTGACCAGTTTGGCAGCCAGCATACCGAAGTTATTTGTACCAGCGATCAGGCCAATGCACAGCGTTTTATCCGCCAGGTAGATTCTGCCGTGGTCATGCATAACGCTTCGTCACGCTTCTCTGATGGTGGTGAGTTGGGTTTAGGTGCCGAGATTGGTATTTCTACCAGCAAGTTACATGCTTATGGCCCTATGGGGCTGGAGGCATTAACCACGGAAAAATACGTGGTAACCGGCAGCGGCCAAACCCGCAGTTAACGGCTGCGACCGCAGGAAAAAATCAACGCAGCAATAGTAATTTATTGACTATGCTGCGTTTTTTATTTTGTCTGCATTGGTGCTTAGTACGCTCTTGTTAAGGGCTCGACGTCAGACATTTACCCCGCTATAATGCCGCGTCCTATTTTATAACAGGTCTGGTTCAGTGCTGCGTTTTGATACCAGATCACACTAGTAAGGCGTTCATTACACGCCCGTTTTTGAATTTGAGGTAACAAGATGCAAGTTTCTGTGGAAACCACTCAGGGTTTAGAGCGCCAAGTAACTATCACTGTTCCGGCCGACAAAATTGATGCAGAAGTAAAAAGCCGTTTACGTGATCTGGCCAAACGTCAGCGTATCGACGGTTTCCGTCCGGGCAAAGCGCCGGTAACACTGATCCAGAAGCGTTATGGCCTGGCAGTATTGCAGGAAGTTGCCGGTGAGCAAATGCAGCGTCATTTTTATGATGCCATTATTGCCAACAAACTGACTCCGGCAGGCGCACCTACTTTTGCCCCAGGCCAACTGGAGCAGGGTAAAGATTTAGAATTTAAAGCTACCTTTGAAGTGTATCCGGAAGTTGAAGTTAAAAACCTGGATAAAATCGAAGTGAACAAGCCGGTTGTTGAGATTGCTGATGCCGATTTAGACAAGATGCTGGACACGCTGCGTAAGCAACACGCGAAGTGGGAAGCGAAAAAAGGCAAAGCGGCTACCGGTGATCGCGTAATTATTGATTTTGTTGGTTCAATCGACGGCGAAGAGTTTGAAGGCGGCAAAGCCACTAACTTTACCTTAGAGCTGGGCCAGGGCCGGATGATCCCGGGTTTTGAAGACGGTATCGTTGGCAAAAAAGCCGGTGAACAAGTTACTGTTGACGTAACCTTCCCGGAAGAATACCACGCTGAAAACTTAAAAGGTAAAGCGGCCAGCTTTGCTGTTACGGTAAACACCGTAGAGCAACAAGTACTGCCTGAACTGACTGACGAATTTGCTACTTTGTTTGGTTTAGAAACTGCGACTGTTGATGCACTGAAAGTTGAAGTGCGTAAAAACATGGAACGCGAACTGAACCAGAATATTAAAGCTAAAGTAAAAGATCAGGTTATCAAAGGTTTATTAGCTAACAATGACGTAGACGTGCCACAAGCACTGATTGCAGGCGAAGTAGATGTACTGCGTAAACAGGCTCTGCAGCGTTTTGGTAATAACCTGGATCCTAAGCAGTTACCAGAATTGCCAGCGTCACTGTTTGAAGAGCAGGCCAAAGATCGCGTAAAAGTAGGCCTGTTGCTGGGCGAAGTGATCAAAACCAACGAACTGAAAGTAGATGACAAAAAGGTTCAGGCGTTAATTGAAACTGTCGCTTCTGCTTATGAAGATCCGCAAGAAGTGGTACAGTACTACAACAGCAACAAAGAACTGTTACAAAGCATGCGCAATGTAGCACTGGAAGAGCAAGCCATAGAAGTTATTCTGGCTGGCGCTAAAGTGACTGAACAAAAAGCGGCTTTTGACGAGATAATGAACCCGCAAGCTGCCAACTAACGTTGACTTATTTTGGCTTGACGGCTTTAATGGCTCGGACAACAGTTCGGGCCATTTTATTTTCTGCAACAGCAAAACCCAGCCATTTAAAGGGAACTCTGAAATATGTCTATGCCGCAACATTTAAATGACATAGTAAACGCTCTGGTACCAATCGTTATTGAGCAAACAGCCAAAGGCGAGCGGTCGTTCGATATCTACTCACGCCTGTTAAAAGAGCGGGTAATTTTCTTAACCGGTCAGGTTGAAGATCACATGGCCAACCTGATTGTGGCGCAATTATTGTTCTTAGAATCAGAAAATCCGGAAAAAGACATCTATATTTATATTAATTCGCCGGGCGGCTCTGTTACTGCTGGTTTGTCAATATACGACACCATGCGTTATATCAAACCGGATATTGCCACTGTATGTGTGGGCCAGGCGGCCAGTATGGGCGCATTTTTATTGTCTGGAGGCACTAAAGGTAAGCGTTATTGTTTACCCAATGCGCGGGTGATGATTCACCAGCCGTTAGGTGGCTTCCAGGGCCAGGCGACTGATTTTGAAATTCATGCCCGGGAAATTTTAAGCATTAAAGAAAAATTAAACCGCTTAATGGCCGAGCACTGTGATAAAAGTTATGAGCAGGTTTGCAAAGATACTGAGCGTGATAATTTCTTAAGTGCGCAGCAAGCCTTGGATTATGGCCTGGTAGATGCCATATTAACCAATAGAGAAACGAAGTAATCATTTTAGGCAGCCCTGCGTTACAGGGCTGCACCGTAGTGAAAGAGGTAGTTACATGTCTGATCACCGCACTGACGGCGATAAGAACGGTAAACTGTTGTACTGTTCTTTTTGTGGCAAATCACAGCATGAAGTGCGTAAGTTGATTGCAGGCCCACAGGTTTATATTTGTGATGAATGCGTTGATTTATGCAATGACATCATCCGTGAGGAAATTAAAGACATTTCCCCGAAACGTGATGCCGACAAATTGCCGGTGCCGCGTGAAATCCGTCATCATCTTGACGATTATGTTATTGGCCAGGACCATGCAAAAAAAGTGCTGGCAGTGGCGGTATACAACCATTACAAACGCCTGCGCAGTGCTCAGCATAAACAAGATGTAGAGCTGGGTAAAAGTAATATCCTGCTGATAGGCCCAACCGGTAGTGGTAAAACCCTGTTGGCTGAAACGCTGGCGCGTTTACTGGATGTGCCTTTTACGATGGCTGATGCTACTACGCTGACTGAGGCCGGTTATGTTGGTGAAGATGTCGAAAATATTATTCAGAAGCTATTGCAAAAGTGCGACTACGATGTAGAAAAAGCCCAGCGTGGTATTGTCTATATAGACGAAATCGACAAGATTTCACGCAAGTCTGACAATCCATCTATTACCCGTGATGTGTCGGGTGAAGGCGTGCAGCAGGCGCTGTTAAAGCTGATTGAGGGCACTGTTGCCTCAGTACCGCCGCAAGGTGGCCGTAAGCATCCGCAGCAGGAGTTTTTGCAGGTTGATACCTCAAAAATTCTGTTTATCTGTGGCGGCGCTTTTGCCGGCTTAGATAAAGTTATTGAGCAACGCTGTGCCAAAGGTTCCGGCATTGGTTTTGGTGCCGAAGTACGCAGCAAAGAAAGTACGCGCAGCTTAAGTGAATCCTTCCGCGATGTAGAGCCGGAAGATTTGGTAAAGTACGGCTTAATTCCGGAATTTATCGGTCGTTTGCCGGTAGTGGCTACGTTAACTGAGCTGGATTTAGCTGCTTTAGTGCAAATTCTCAGCGAGCCGAAAAATGCGCTGGTAAAACAATTTGCTGCCTTGTTTGCCATGGAGGAGGTAGAGCTGGAGTTCCGTGAAGACGCACTAAAAGCCATTGCACAAAAAGCAATGGAGCGTAAAACCGGCGCCCGTGGCCTGCGTTCTATTGTTGAAGGTGTGCTGCTGGATACAATGTATGAACTGCCATCAATGCAGGATGTGTCAAAAGTAGTGATTGATGAAACCGTGATCCGCGGTGAAAGCGACCCTATTTTGATTTATCAGAGCAGTGAGCCCGTTGCGGCTGAATCACATTAATCCTGCCACAGGAAAAAAAAGGAGCTGAATCAGCTCCTTTTTCGTATATGTAATTGAAGTTTTTAAAACGAACCCCATATACTGAAACATATTCGCGCCTGCAGTAATTAAATTCGAGAGAGTATCAATGACATCAGAACACGCTGAACGTTTGCATATGCCGGTGCTGGCACTGCGCGACGTGGTCGTTTATCCCCATATGGTTATCCCGCTGTTTGTTGGCCGGGCAAAATCGATTAAATGCCTTGATGCGGCCATGGAAAACGACAAACAAATTTTTCTGGTTGCGCAAAAAGACGCCACGCTGGATGACCCGGCAGAGACTGATCTATATGAAGTAGGTACGGTTGCGACGATTTTGCAATTACTAAAACTGCCGGACGGTACCGTGAAGGTATTGGTAGAGGGCAGCCGCCGTGCCAGGCTGGCTGAATTTACTGAAACCGACAAAGCCTTTGCTGCTTATGTGGATATTATCGAAACTGCCGAAGTAGACAGCCGTGAGCAGGAAGTGTTTCTACGCTCTGCCATTAATCAGTTTGAAGGTTATATCAAACTGAATAAAAAGATCCCGCCAGAAGTATTAACCGCCCTGACCGGTATAGATGAACCGGCACGGCTGGCCGATACCATGGCTGCGCATATGCCGTTAAAAGTGGAAGATAAGCAAAAAGTGCTGGAGATCTTCGATGTAACCGAGCGGCTTGAATATCTGATGGCGATGATGGAGAGTGAAATTGACATTCTTCAGGTAGAACGCCGTATTCGCAGCCGGGTGAAAAAGCAGATGGAGAAAAGCCAGCGCGAGTATTACCTGAACGAACAAATGAAAGCCATTCAGCGTGAACTGGGTGAGCTGGAAGATGCGCCGGACGAATTTGAAACACTGAATAAGAAAATTGAACAGGCACAAATGCCGCAAGAAGTGGCAGATAAAGCCCGTAGCGAGCTGCAAAAGCTGAAAATGATGTCGCCAATGTCGGCAGAAGCAACAGTGGTGCGCAGCTACATCGACTGGCTGGCCAATGTGCCGTGGAAAAAGCGCAGCAAGGTGAAGAAAAACCTGGCAGTGGCCGAGCAAATTCTTAATGCAGACCATTACGGCCTGGAGAAGGTAAAAGAGCGCATTGTTGAGTATTTAGCTGTGCAGCAACGGGTCAATAAATTAAAAGGCCCAATTCTTTGTCTGGTTGGCCCTCCGGGTGTGGGTAAAACGTCACTGGGGCAGTCTGTTGCCAAAGCTACCGGACGTAAGTACGTGCGGATGGCGCTGGGCGGCGTGCGTGACGAAGCTGAAATTCGTGGCCACCGTCGTACTTATATCGGTTCTATGCCTGGCAAAATCATCCAAAAAATGGCTAAGGTTGGCGTGCGTAACCCGCTGTTTTTACTTGATGAAATTGACAAAATGGCATCGGATTTTCGTGGCGATCCGGCTGCAGCACTGCTGGAGGTATTAGATCCTGAACAGAACACAGCCTTCAGTGATCACTATCTGGAAGTGGACTACGACTTATCCGATGTGATGTTTTTCGCAACGTCCAACAGCCTGAATATTCCGGCGGCGTTACTGGATCGGATGGAAGTGATCCGTTTGGCGGGCTATACCGAAGATGAAAAGCTGAACATTGCCAGGCAGCACCTTATCACCAAGCAAATTGGCCGTAACGGGTTAAAAGCCAGCGAGATTGTCATTGAAGATAGCGCCATTATCGGCATTATCCGCTATTACACCCGCGAGGCCGGGGTGCGTAGTTTAGAGCGTGAGATCTCCAAACTATGCCGCAAAGCGGTGAAGCAAATATTACTGACCAAAGATTTAAAGCAGGTGGTGATAAACCAGCAGAATCTGGAAGACTATCTTGGTGTGCAGCGCTACGACTACGGTAAAGCTGAAGACAGCAACCGTATCGGCCAGGTTACCGGCTTAGCCTGGACGGAAGTAGGCGGCGATTTACTGACTATTGAAGCGGCCTCAGTGATGGGCAAAGGTAAACTTACTTTTACCGGTTCACTGGGCGATGTGATGAAAGAGTCTATCCAGGCGGCGATGACAGTAGTGCGTAGCCGCGCCGCAGGTTTGCGTATCAATGAAGACTTTTATGAGAAACGCGATATTCACGTGCATGTACCGGAAGGCGCCACGCCAAAAGATGGCCCCAGTGCCGGTATTGCTATGGTAACAGCGCTGGTATCAAGCTTAACCGGTAACCCGGTGCGGGCTGATGTGGCTATGACAGGTGAAATTACGCTGCGTGGTGAAGTTTTACCCATCGGCGGCTTAAAAGAAAAGCTGCTGGCAGCACACCGTGGTGGTATTAAGCGGGTACTTATTCCGCATGATAACGTGCGTGACTTAAAAGATATCCCTGATAATGTGAAAGGTGATATCGAAATTTGCGCGGTAAAATGGATAGATGAAGTGCTGGAACTGGCGTTACAAGAGCCATTAGAGCGTGTTTCGGTGGGTGAAACGGTAAAAAATCCAGCAAAAAGCAAAAAAACGGAAAAAAATCCTGCGTAGGGGCTTTTCATTCCTGTTGGCTGTGCTAAGTTATGGAAAGTTTCGACCAAGCCCTTGTTATACAAGGGCTGCAGTCAAAGCCAGAACTGTTAGTTTTGCTGCTTTTTTGCTTGCAAGCCTGAAAAATGCTTGTTATAACGATGAAGCTCACTTACAGAACTAATGAAGTGTAGTTGTTGAAAATAATAACAATTGAAGGGGATGATATTGTGAACAAGTCTCAACTTATCGACAAAATTGCTGCTGGTGCAGACATTTCTAAAGCAGCAGCAGGTCGTGCTTTAGATTCGTTCATTGATGCTGTTACCGAAGCTCTTAAAGAAGGCGACTCTGTAGCATTAGTTGGTTTTGGTACTTACAGCGTACGCGAGCGTGCAGCCCGTACAGGCCGTAACCCACAAACTGGTGCAACTATTCAAATCGCGTCTGCGAAAATTCCTTCTTTCAAGCCTGGTAAAGCGTTAAAAGACGCCTGTAACTAAGCTTTAGTTTGTTACAGACAAACAAAGTGCCAATTTTGGGAGTCCAAGGCTACTTAATACGGTAACCACAGTCTTCCAAAGGCTTCTCTAAAAAAAGCGCATCTGTTAAGATGCGTTTTTTTTTACGGCAACCAAGATGCGTTTTTGTTGCCTCCCAGCCGTTAAAGATGAATAAAGAGATCGTGCTAAGATGTTAGAGAGAATCAGAGAAGGCTCACAGGGAATCATTGCCAAGTCTATTTTAGGCTTAGTGATCCTGACGTTCGCATTAGCAGGTGTTGGCAGTTATTTAAGTACACCTGCCGAAGTTAATGTGGCAGAGGTTAACGGTGAAAAAATCAGCCGTGCAGACTTTGACCAGGCATTTCAGAATGAGCGGTCTCGGCTGCAACAGCAGTTTGGCGAAATGTACGCCACCCTGGCAGCTGATAGCGCTTATATGAATAATTTTCGTAGCGAAGTGCTGGAACGTCTGATCGACGAGACCTTGCAAAAGCAATTTGCTGCAGAGCTTGGTCTGCGTGTTAGTGATGATCAGGTGCGTGAAGCTATCCGCGGTATGACAGAGTTTCAGGTTGACGGCCAGTTTAATAATGATCGTTATCAGGCTTTACTGCGCCAGGCAGGTTATCAGCCGGATCAGTTCCGTGAACTGATGCGTGAGCAAATGTCGCGTAACCAGTTATTAATTGGTTTACTGAGCAGCGAATTTGCCACAGTTAAAGATATGCAGTTACTGGCTAAATTACAGCAACAAAGCCGTGATATCGAATTTGTGCGTATTGCCGCAGCTGATTTTGCCGCTAAGGTAGAACTGACAGAGCAAATGCTGCAAGACTATTACACAACGAACCTGCAACAATTTGAGACAGAGCAAAAAGTTGCCGTTAGCTATGTTGAGTTATCCGCTGCAGCGCTGGCATCAGATACTGAAGTTACTGAGCAGCAAGTAGCTGAATATTACCAGGCTAATAAAGCCCGTTATACCCGTGACGAACGTCGCCAGGTTGCACATATTATGCTGGAAGCGGAAGAAGATAATGCTGAAGTTGCCGCAAAAGCAGAGGCGATTTTACAGCAGTTAAAAGCCGGTGCCGATTTTGCGCAGTTGGCTAAAGCAGAATCTGCCGATACCTTTTCTGCAGAAAACGGTGGTGTGCTGGATTGGTTGGCCGCCGGTGATGTTGACCCTGAATTCGAGCGTGTTGCTTTTGGCATGAAAGAAACCGGCGAACTTAGCCCTGTGGTAAGAAGCGCTTATGGCTACCATATTATTAAGCTGGTTACTCTGGAACCGGCCCGGGTGCAAGAGCTGGCTGACGTATCAGCAGATATAGCGAATAGCATTAAGCAAGATGCTGCAACTGCAAAGTTTTACGAGGCGCAGCAACGTTTGGCCGAAGTGAGTTTTGAAGTGCCTGACACACTGGAAGATGCTGCAGCAGCGGTAGATGCTAAGGTTGTTTCAACGCCGTTATTTAGCCGCAATGAAGCAACCGCGCCTTTATCTGCACCTGCAGTAATGAGTAAAATTTTCGATAGCGGCTTTATTAAAGAGCGGTTAAACAGTGAAGTTATTGAACTGGATAACCAACGCGCTATCGTAGTGCGTGTTACCGATTATCAGCCAAAACGTACGCAATCACTGGAAGAAGTTAAAGCTCAGGTGGAAGCGGCTGTTCGCGCAGAGCAAAGCGCATTGTTAGCTAAAGCGAAAGCCGAAGAGATATTGGCTGGCACTGCACAGAGCAGTTTAAAGGCTCAGGCAGAACAGGCATCGTTAACGCTGGAGCAATCTGCAGATACCCCACGTTTTGGTGGCACTCTGGATGCCCAAATTCGTGCTAAAGCTTTTGCTATGCCCCGCCCGGCCGATAAACCGGCTATTGAGCTGGTAACGCTGGCCAATGGCGATACTGCGCTGGTATCTGTGTTGGCAGTGAAAGATGCCGAAGTAACAATGGTGCCAGAACCTGCCCAACTGGAGCGTTTAGCTGAGCAGCAGGCCGAGCAATATTACCGTGCGGTAATTGCTGCGTTAAAAGCCAAAGCTGACATAAGCCGTAATTTGCGCGAAGCCGTGACGGATACTCAGTAACATAACTACAGATACAACGATAAAAAAACCGTGGCTTGCCACGGTTTTTTTATGTCACAGCGCTATTAATCAGCTTGCGGCTGTAGTCATGCTCGGCATGATCAAATACATGCGCAGTGTTACCGTAATCCAGCGCTGTGCCCTGATGCAATACCAGTAAATCGTCTGCGATATGGCGCACCAGCCGCAAATGGTTGGTGATCAGCAGATAAGCCAGGCCGGATTTTTGCTGTAATTCCAGCAACAGGTTTACAATTTGTGCCCGTAGTGATGGATCCAGTGCAGTAAGCGCTTCATCTAAAATAAGCAGTTTAGGGTCAAGGATCAGTGCTCTGGCCAGCGCAACCCGTTGCAACTGACCGCCGGAAAACATATGCGGGTAGTATTCACTGTGTTCATCCAGCAAACCGAGTTGTTTTAATGTCTGACGGATTTTTTGCTTACGTTGCTGCGGGTCCAGTACCGTGCTGAAACGCAATACGTCATCGAGCATCTGGCCTATTTTCTGATGCGGGTTTAGTGACTTTGCCGCATCCTGAAAAATAAACCGGATAACATGGTTATATTCCCGGTAATGGCTTATTTGAACTGGCTGGCCGGCCAGCAGGATCTCGCCACTGTCTGGCTTTTCAATTCCTACCAGTAGTTTTGCCAATGTACTTTTGCCAGATCCGGTTTCACCCACAATGGCCAGGGTTTTACCTGCCGCCAGCGTAAAGCTGATATTTTGTAGGGCAATAACGCTGCGTTGACTGAACCAGCCGCTTTGTTTGCGATAGGTTTTACACAAATCTCTGACTTCAAGCAGGGTGTTCATAAATCCTTTTTACCTATTAGAGGGAAATGGCAGCTATAGTAATGATTTTGCAAACGCTCCAGTGTGGGTGTTTTCACACATTCCTTGCGGGCATTGGGGCAGCGCGGGCCCAGACGGCAGCCTATCGGCAGATGCTGCAGCACCGGAATACTGCCCGGCAGCGCATATAATGGTGTTTTCGGCTGCAGGTTCGGCTGGAATTCCGGTACGCTTTTAATCAGAGCGTGGGTATAGGGATGATAAGGCTGTTTGATAATACTGGCGGTTTCGCCTGCTTCAACCAACTGGCCACAGTACAATACACTCAGGCTTTGGGTATAGCGGGCTATGCTTTCCAGCTCATGGCTGATCAGCAATACAGATGTACCTTTTAGCTGGTTAAAGCTGGCCAGCAGACGAAACAGTTGCGCCTGGGTGGTGCTTTCCAGCGCCGTAGTGGGTTCATCAGCAATCAATAGCTTCGGTGCCTTGGCGATGGCCATCGCTATCATGATTTTCTGGCAAACGCCTTCAGATAACTGATAAGGGTAACTTTGCAGTACTGCCTGATGGTCGCGCACACCGACTTTGTGCAGTAAACCAATGGCCTTGCGCCGGCGCAGATAACCACGTTTCCACCAGGGGCCTTCCAGCAGGTGGTCAGGAATAGCCTCTTCGAGCTGCTCCAGTATCGCTGCGGTAGGGTCGAGGCTACGACTAGGCTCCTGGTATATCATGGCAATGTCACGGCCAATTACTTTGCGCTGCTGATCATAGGGTAAACGCAGCAAATCCTGGCCACACCAGTTAAAGCGGTCGGCGCTGACCAGCCAGCGCTTGTTAAGTACGCCAACAATAGCTTTGGCAATAAGGCTTTTACCTGAGCCAGATTCACCCACCAGGCCACGGGTTTCACCTTCACGCAAACTAAGATTAACCCGGTCAACAGCCCGGATTAAGCCATCAGGGGTTTTCAGCTCTATGGTCAGGTTTTTAATGTCGAGTAACAGCATTAGTTTTCCCGCCGTTTTTTCATGGCGTTACGCAGGCCATCGCCTACCAGATTAACCGACAATACTGCTGTAAATATCAGTAGCCCAGGCAATGCAACGCCAACAGGGGCAACATAAATAAGATCCAGCGAGTCTGCAATAATAGCGCCCCATTCTGCTGTGGGAGCCTGGGCGCCAAGACCAAGAAAGCCCAGCGCAGCAATATCAAGAATAGCGGTTGATAATGCCATCGTCGCGGTCACGGTTAACCGCTCCCAGATATTGGGTAAAATAAGCCGGGTAAGTACCTGCCAGTTGCTGGCACCGTCTAAGCGGTAAGCTGTGACATAATCCTGATTCAGCTGTTCGGCTATAGCATTACGGATGCTATGAACAAATTGTGGCAGTAAAGCCAGCATAATGGCCCACAGCGTGTTTAACAGGCCAGGGCCGAGTATGGCCACGATAATAATGGCTAACAGCAAGGAAGGGATTGTCAGCGCCAAATCGAGCACATGGTTAAATATGCTGGATTTTACGCCCTTGCTCATACCTGCCAGTACACCCAACAATAGCCCTATCAACAAGGCGCCGATTACTGTGATCAGGGCGATACCAAAAGTGTAACGGGCTCCAATCAGCATGCGGGAGAACATATCACGGCCCAAATCATCGGTACCAAACGGATATTGCACCAGCCCCTGTTCAGACCATGAGGGGGCAATCAGCAGCAGGGTATCGTTTTGCAGGTAGGGATCATGAGGTGTCAGCAGTGGCGAGAGTACGGCCAGCAGAAAAAACAGCATAAACAAAACCAGTCCCGACATAGCACTGTGCTGGCGGGCAAATTCGCGCCATAGCAATAGCAGCGGCGAGCGGGCTTGTTGTTCATCTGGTAATAAACGAAAGCGGGCCATCTCAGCGCTTCCTTGCTAAAGGGTTAAACAGCGTATGCAGAATTTCTGTCAACATATTTACACTGATAACCAGGGTTGAGATAACCAGTAACCCCGCCTGAATTGCCGGGTAATTACGCTGATAAATACTGTCTATCAGCCAGCGGCCAATACCTGGCCAGGAGAAAATAACTTCAGTAATCATCGCCAGCGTTATAAGGGTGCTAAATTGCAGGCCTATCTGACGGATAACCGGCAACAGCGCGTTACGCAAAGCATGCCGGTACAGTACTTGCACCCGGTTAAGCCCTTTAGCGCGTGCGGTTTTTATATAACTTTGTTCCCACACATCCAGCATAGAGTCGCGGGTAAAACGTATCATTACTGTGGTAGGGAAAGTGGCCAGCACAACCGTGGGTAGCAACATATGACGCAGAGCGTTTAGCAGCGCTTCAGCTTGATGTTGACTATTGGCCAGCAGAATATCTGCCAGCATAAAACCGGTAACATGCGGAATTTCATACAGCACGCCAATGCGACCTGCCGTTGGCAACCAGCCCAGGCCTAGCGAAAACAGCATAATCAGTAGTAGTGCCCACCAGAATACCGGTATTGAGTAACCTGCTATAGCCAGTGCTGAAATAATGCGGCTGATAATACCTTCTGGTTTTATCGCAGCAATAATACCCAGTGGAATGCCGACAAAAAATGACACCAGCAGAGCATAAGCCGCCAGCTCTAACGTTGCCGGCAGCAGTATTTTTATTTCCTGTAGCAGCGGTTGTTTGCTGGCAAAAGACAGCCCCCAATCGCCACTGAAAATACGCTGCAGGTAGGCAATATACTGTTGTATGTAGCCGCTATCTAAGCGGTACTCTGCCGTTAATTGGGTTGCCAGTTCAGCAGAAATATCTGTCAGGCCGGTAAAGTTTTGCAAGGTATTACCCGGAAACAGATACCCCAGGCTAAATGCCAGTATGCTCAGAGCAATAAAGACAAAAGCCAGTAAAAACAGACGGCGCAATAAATACAGGATCATTTAACATCCTTAACGGCAGTTGCCAGCGAGATACCGCCGTAAGGATTAATGTCAATGCCGCTGATGTCGCTGTTAAGCGCCTGAAAGCGTTGCGAATGGGCAATGCTCAGCAACGGCATTTGTTCGGCCAGATATTGTTGAGCCGCCATGTAGTAGCTGCGGCGTTGCTTTTGATCCGATGTCAGCAATGCCTGGCTGATAAGGCGATCGAAGTTAGCGTCACACCAGTTGGCGCGGTTAGTGCCGGTCTGGGCGGCACTGCAGCTTAACAGTGGCCGGAAAAAGTTGTCCGGATCGGCATTATCGGCCGACCAGCCAATGAGAACTGAGTCATGCTCGTTGTTGCTGAGTTTACGGCGAAAACTGTTCCACTCATAAGATACTATCGTGGCCCTGACACCAATTTGCGCAAGATCTGCTTGCATCATTTCGGCCATTTTCAAAGCATTAGGGTTATACAGGCGTTGCACCGGCATTGCCCAGATATCCATACTAAAACCATTGGCATAGCCTGCTTCGGCCAGCAATGCTTTAGCCTGGGTTTGATCAAAAGGTAATTGCGGCAACTCAGCATTATAAGCCCAGGATGTCGGTGGTAATACGGAGTTTGCCGCAGTGGCATAACCAAAATACACCGCCTGTAAAATGGCTTCGCGGTTAATCGCCATTGCCAGTGCCAGCCGCACCTTGGCGTTGTCAAAAGGCGGCTTGGCAGTATTAAATGCCCAGAAACCAACGTTCATACTGGTGCTTTCCTGCACGTCGACATCTGGCCGCTGGCTGATCAGGCCAAGTTCAGCCACGCGCGGAAAGGCCACCACATCACATTCGTGGGTAAACAGTTTCGCCATGCGCCGGGCATTGTTTGGCACTATGTCAAACACCAGCTGCTCTGGCTTTGCCAGTTCACGCCAGTAGGTTTTGTGGCGGTAATATCGTATCAGTACGTCTTTTTGGTACTCTTTAAAGCGAAACGGCCCGGTACCAACCGGGTGGCTGTCAATACGGCCGGGTTGGCCTTGTTCAAGCACGGCAGCGCCGTATTCTGCCGATAAAATGGCGGCAAAATCAGTAGCCAGATTAGATAAAAACGAGCTGTCCGGCCGGCTTAATTCAAACCGCACAGTGTTGTTACTGGTCGCTACCACACGTTCAACCAAATTGGCCCAGTCAACACTTTGGAAAAACGGGTAGTTACCGCCACCCTGATAATGAAAAGGATGGTTTTTCTCCATAATACGATTAAAGGTAAATACCACATCTTCGCTGTTAAATGCCCGGCTGGGGCTAAAGTATTCGGTTTGATGAAACTGCACATCCGGGCGCAGGGTAAATTCATACACAGTGCCGTTGTCATTCACTTGCCATTGGGTGGCCAGTAAAGGTTTAAGCTCGCCACTTTGTGGGTCAATATCCAGTAAGCGGTCATATAATTGCTGGCTGATGGCATCAATGGTGGTGCCGGATGTTACCAGCTGCGGGTTAAACGACTCTGGTGAGCCTTCAGAGCAATATACTAAACCACTGCGCACGGTTTCAGGCAATTGCGGCTGACAGGCGCCTAATAAGGTTGCCAAACACAGTGGCAAAAAACGGCGTCCGGGTGTTGGCAGTATTATCTGACCAAAGCTGACATTCATGCTTGCTGGCTTTCCAGTAACTGATATTTTTTCATATAACCGCGTAGCTGATGATAGGTCAGATTCAGCAGTTCAGCCGTTTTTTTCTGGTTGTACTGGCTGGCAGCCAGTGCCTGTTTAATCAGGCTTACCTCAAAATCCTGCGACAGGGTTTTAAAATCCTGCACCTGGCTAAAATCAAACGGGTTATTATTAGCCGTAACTACGGCTGCTGCAGTAACGGGTAAGGTGTTTGCGCTTTCCTGTACCGCTAAGGTTTGCGCCTGCTGGCGCGGCGCTTTAATGCGTTGTCTGGGCCGGTAAGGCGACTCAAACGGGTCTAACTGAATGTCGTGCACCGGTACATAAGCATTATTGGTGCGGTATACGCTGCGCTCTACCACGTTTTTCAGTTCGCGCACATTGCCAGGCCAATGGTAGTCAAGCAGGGTACGTTTGGCTTTTTCACTAAAACCACTGAATAACTCAAAGCCCAGCTCGCGGGCCATATTAATGGCAAAATGTTCTGCCAGTACCATAATGTCTTCCTGGCGCTCACGCATCGGCGGCAAGGTAATAACATCAAACGCCAGCCGGTCAAGTAAGTCGGCACGAAATTCGCCCTGCTCGGCTAATACCGGTAAATCTTCGTTGGTAGCACAAATCAGCCGGACGTCGGTTTTTATCGAGCGGCTGCCACCTACGCGTTCAAACTCGCCATATTCAATCACCCGAAGCAGCTTTTCCTGTACTAAGCCTGGGGTGTTGGCCAGCTCATCCAGAAACAAAGTGCCACCATGAGCCCGCTCAAAGCGGCCTTCATGGCGTTTACTGGCACCGGTAAAGGCGCCTGCTTCGTGGCCAAACAGTTCACTTTCCAGCAGGTTTTCGTTTAATGAGGCGCAGTTAAGCGTAAGGTATTGCTGATCCCAGCGTTGCGACAAAAAGTGCAGGCGGGCGGCGATGAGTTCTTTACCGGTGCCACGTTCACCGATAATTAATACCGGCTTGTCTAACGGCGCTATTTGCGAGACCTGATCCAGCACATTCAGAAAACTGTTAGACTGGCCCACCAGATTATCTTGTTTGAATTTTATGCTCATGGCGTGCTATTTGTTAGTTAAATTGGCTAATTAGTAGTGTATTTCATAATATCCGCCAGCAGAAGCTTTAATGCAAAATAAATAAAAATTGATACTAATCATTGGTTTAAAATAATTTGCAAAGTTGGCAAGGAAACTGAATAGATTAGGTTGTACTAAACCAGTCATTTAAGAGGTAAATATTATGGGTATTTTTTCACGCTTCTCAGACATAGTGAACTCAAATATCAACGCGCTGTTAGATAAAGCCGAAGATCCGGAAAAAATGGTCCGTTTGATTATTCAGGAAATGGAAGACACCTTAGTAGAAGTTCGTTCTTCTTCGGCTAAAACCATCGCCGAGAAAAAAGAGTTACAGCGGGTGGTAAACCGTTTGCAGGAAGAAGTTGCCGACTGGCAGGCTAAGGCCGAGCTGGCGCTTAGCAAAGAACGCGAAGATTTAGCGCGCTCTGCGCTGATTGAGCGGCAAAAAGCTGCGGATCAGGCCAATGCAGTGGCTGCAGATATTACCAATCTGGACGAGCATATCAGCAAACTGCAGGACGAAGTGGCACAGCTGCAGGAAAAACTGGCAGATGCCAAAGCACGGCAGAAGTCTATGCTGATGCGCCAGAAAACGGTGGCATCACGCCTGGAAGTGAAAAAGACACTGGACAGCAATCGTATTAACGATGCGATGTATAAATTTGAGCGTTACGAGCAGAAAATTGATACGCTGGAAGCTCAGGTTGAAGCCTATGACTTAGGTAAGAAAACCTTAAAAGATGAGTTTGCTGAACTGGCTGCACAGGACAAAATTGACAATGAACTGGCGGCATTAAAAGCTAAAGTTAACCAGAAAGATAAAGACGCCTGAGCTGCAGGCGTTTAGGAGTAACTCATGGATTTGTCAGAAGTCATTGGTGTACCAATTATCCTGTTTATGATTTTTGTGGCACCGATCTGGGTAATCATGCATTACCGTAGCAAGAATAAAATGGGGCAGGGGTTGTCAGATCAGGAGCTGTTACAGTTAAATGATCTGGCGCACCGGGCAGAGAAAATGGCTGATCGCATTAAAACGCTCGAAGCCATTTTAGATGCAGAAAGTCCGAAATGGAGATCTTCACATGACTAAACTTAAACGTGAACTGTTACGTGATGATGCCAATGGCAAGATAGCCGGCGTGTGCGCCGGTATTGCCGACTACTTTGGCTGGGAACTCTGGCTGGTACGTATTATTACCGTATCGGCATTTTTCCTCGGTGCAGGTGGTTTGGTTTCAGTGTTGTATATTGCTGCCTGGGTGGTGCTGGAAAAAAAGTCCAAGGCCGCCTTCAAAGCAACAACTACGGCTGATTTAAGCCCGGCAACAGAGAAGGTGGTAGAGGTAAAAACCCGGCTATGGCAGCGCGGTGAAGCGCCAAAAGACGCGCTGCAGCATTTAGCCAGCCAGTTTAATGGGTTAGAGCTACGGTTGCGTGATCTTGAGCGCCATGTGACATCAGCTAAATTTCAGTTAAATCGCGAATTTAACAGCCTCTAGGGTGGTAAGCCTTAGCTTATGAATGTATTTAAGCATCTTCAGCATCAAAGGCGCGAGCTGACAGGCCGTGCCTTTGATCGTCATTTACGTCTGGGAGTTACCGGGCTTAGTGGTTCAGGTAAAACCGCGTTTATTACCTCATTAGTGCATCAGTTAACGCAGGGCGATCAGCCGTCTAATTTGCCATTTTTCGATGTGGTACGTGAGCAACGCTACCTTGGCGGGCGTTTGGCAAGCCAGGTACTGGCAGTGCCACGCTTTCCGCTGGAGCAAAACCTGCAGTATCTGCAGCAAACCCCACCGGCCTGGCCACCGTCAACCACGGGCTGGAGTCAGTTAAGCCTGCAATTGCGCTATAAAGCGGCGTCAGGTTTACGCTCTCATTTGCAGAGCCACAGCGAGCTGGCGCTGGATATTATTGATTATCCCGGTGAATGGTTACTGGATTTACCGATGCTGGATATGAGTTACGCCCAGTGGTGTGAGTTTAGCTGGCAGTTGTTTGCCAAAACGCATCGTAGCGCAGCGGCACAGCCATTTGAGCAATTACTGCAAAATACCAATTTGCAGGACGCCAGCGAATTACATCTGCAGCAGCTTACTGACAGCTATAAACAGTTGCTGATTCAATTTCATCAAACGCCCGGTGCTTATTTAAACCAGCCTGGCCGTTTACTGGTGCCGGGGGCATTGTCTGGTGCTCCTATGCTGCAGTTATTTCCATTGTTACCGCAACAGGCAGAGCAACCCTCCGCTCTGGCAACCCAGTTAGAGCAGCACTACGACAGCTATCGCAAACATGTGATCAAGCCCTTTTACCAGCAACATTTTTCAGCGCTTGACCGTCAGGTCATTCTGGTGGATTGCCTGTCGGCACTCAATGCCGGTTATGCAGCTATTACCGAGCTGCAACAGGCCCTGCGGCTTATTTTACAAAGCTTTAATTATGGCCCGTCCAGCCTGCTAAGCCGGTTGTTTAAGCCAAAAATCAGCAAAGTATTGTTTGCAGCCAGTAAGTCTGATCATGCTACGCCAGAGCAACACAAAGCCCTTACTTTGCTGTTGCAACAGCTATTACAGCAGCCGCTGAAAAACAGCCAGTATCAGGCCGCGACCACTGAAGCCATGGCTATCGCCGCAATACGGGCCAGCAGCAGTGGCTTTGTCCAGGCAGATGGTTTGGCGCAACCCTGCATCAGTGGTACCGGGCTGGATCAGCAGGCGCTGACCTATTTCCCCGGCGACATACCGCCAGGCGTGCCGCCTCAAGCGGTGTTTGAGCAACATAAGTTTGCTTTTTTACCGCTGCGGCCGCTGCCGTGGAACGACACTCAGGCTTTACCTCATGTGCGGATGGACCATGTGCTGCAGTTTATCCTTGGAGACAAATTACGATGAGCGAATTAAAGCAGGCCCGTCATTTTAACCAGCAAAAGCTGACGCCAGCAGCCATCGAGTTAAAAAGCGCCAGTTATTACCACGACGACAACTTTATCAGTGCACCTGCAGCAGAGCCTGCCAAGCCGGTAAAAACTAACCGCTGGTGGTGGCGCTTGTCTGCGGCAACTTTACTGACTATTGTTGTGCTATCGGTGTGGCAATGGGGGCTAATGTTGCAACACAGCTGGCAGCAAAGTATGTTGCAGGGCGGCCTGCTCAGCCTGGTTACTGTGGCTGTACTGGTGCTGCTAACAAGCCTGATCTGGCGTGAAATAAAGCTATGGCGTCGTTTGGCCCGTAACCGGCATTGGCAGCAAAGCGCACAGCGTATCCGCCACAGCGTACAATTTGGCGAAGCGCAAAAGCTGTGCCAGGCAGTGGCAGCCAGTTTGCCGGCAAACCCCGATATTAGCGCAGCGATAAGCCAGTGGCACACGGCAGTAAAAGATGAACATAGCGATGAAGAACAACTGGCGTTGTTTGAACATTTTGTTTTATCCGTGCTGGATAAACAGGCACAGCAAATTATTTATCGCGCGGCCACAGATACCAGCATGGCGGTGGCAATAAGCCCCTTTGCGTTGGCCGATATGATAGTAGTGTTGTGGCGCAGCAGCCGTTTGGTGCGTGAACTGGCGCAGCTGTACGGTGGTGCTATCGGCCAACTGCGCAGTATGGTGCTGTTAAAGCGGCTGTTTGCAGCGTTGTTGTGGGCTGGTGGCTCAGAGTTGGCGCTGGATATGGCATCCGACGTTATTGGCAGCGAGTTAACAGCTAAGTTATCGGCCCGGGCTGGTCAGGGCGTGATTGCCGGTTTATTGGTAGCCCGCCTTGGTAATCTGGCGCAGCAACAGTTGCGGCCACTACCGGTAACGGCTGCTGCCAAAGTCAGTATAAAATCACTTGGCCGGGCTTTATTACAACGTTTTAGCACTGCTGCGCAAACTAAAGCTGACAGTACCGGATAAACTTTGTTGATACCGCCAGACTGCAAGATGTCTGGCGTGCTTCCATTAATATTAGTTTCTGCTATTTGTTACAGCGACTTTAACTTTCAGTAGCAGTAACTTTATGCATGACAATAATAAAAAAGCCGAAACCCTGTGTATTCACGCCGGTAAAGAAAAAAATCAACACGGTACTTTAGCCACGCCACTGTACCAAACTTCCACTTTTATTTTTGATAACGCCGAGCAGGGTGCAGCCCGGTTTGCCGGTGAAGCTGAAGGCTATATTTACACCCGGCTGGGGAACCCGACCACCCGTGAGCTGGAGCTGAAAATAGCAGCGCTGGAAGGCATGGCTGATGCTGCCGCCACGGCCACTGGCATGGGCGCTGTGGCGGCCAGCACTATGGCGTTTTTGCAGCAGGGCGATCATTTAATTGCCAGTAAAGCCATTTATGGCTGCAGCTTTGCGCTGTTTAATCATATGTTTGCCCGCTATGGTATTGAAGTTAGCTTTGTTGATATGACAGATCACGCTGCGGTTGAGCAGGCGTTACAGCCGAATACTAAAATGCTGTTTGCTGAAACACCGATAAATCCGAATCTGGTGGTGTTGGATTTGGCCTTTCTCGGCGATTTTTGCCGGCGCCATCAGCTAATTTCAGTAATTGACAATACTTTCCTTACGCCTTTGCTGCAAAAGCCGGCTGAATACGGCATCAATATTGTGATCCACAGCGCCACCAAATACCTGAACGGCCATGGTGATGTCGTGGCGGGGCTGATTGTATCGGACGCCGAAACGATAAAAACCATTAAACTGACCACGTTAAAAGATATGGGCGCCACCATCAGCCCGCATGATGCCTGGCTGATTATCCGCGGTTTAAAAACCTTGTCGGTACGGCTGGAGCGCCACTGCAGTAATGCGCAGACGGTAGCGGAATATCTGCAGGCACACCCTGCGGTGCGCGAGGTGTTTTACCCCGGCTTACCATCGCACCCTGGCTTTAAGTTTATTGGCAACCAGATGAAAGCCGCCGGTGGCGTGCTGGCTTTTGAGCTAAATGCCAGCCTGGACGACAGCCGCTATTTTATTAATCAATGTAAATTGCTTAGCCTGGCGGTAAGCCTGGGCGATGCCGAGTCGCTTATTCAGCATCCGGCGTCGATGACACACAGCCCTTACACTGCAGAAGAGCGGCAAATGGCCGGGATCAGTGATGGTTTAATCCGTGTTTCAGTCGGGTTGGAACATGTTGATGACATTATCGCAGATCTGGCGCAGGCACTGGATAAAATGCAGCAACGCCAGCGCTGAGAGTTAAGCTGTTGTAAGGCTATGTTTACGCTGCTGTAGCCAACTTTAGGCGGCAACGAGATTAACTCTTGCCGCACTATCGCTTAGTATCCGCACTAACTAATTATCTGCCGCTATATCCATAGCAACTAAATAACAACTAAACAGCAGATAAGCGGGACACTCCCGTATAACAGAATATTCAACAGGTTGTTTATGAGTAAGTCGAGTAAATATGTCTCCCGTCAGTCTGACGAGCATGGCTTTATTGCCTGGTCAGATGAAGAAAACCAAATTTGGCATGAACTGATCACACGCCAGCTAAGTGTCATTAAAGGCAAAGCCTGCGATGAATATATGACTGGTTTAGCAAAGTTACAGCTGCCAACCGATCGCATTCCGCAGCTGGAAGAAGTCAGCAAGGTATTACGCGCTACTACCGGCTGGGAATGTGCTGAAGTACCGGCGTTAATCAGCTTTGATAAGTTTTTTGAGCTGCTGGCGAATAAACGTTTTCCGGTGGCGACCTTTATCCGCAGCCGGGAAGAGTTTGATTATCTGCAGGAGCCGGATGTGTTCCATGAGATATTCGGCCACTGCGCTATGCTCACCAATCCGGCTTTTGCCGAATTTACCCATATGTACGGTAAATTGGGCCTGGCCGCCAACAAGCAGGATCGTGTCTATCTGGCCCGGCTATACTGGTTTACCATTGAATTTGGTTTATTAAACACCGCGGATGGTTTACGCATATATGGCGGCGGTATTTTATCGTCGCCGGGTGAAACCACCTACGCACTTGAATCTGATGTGCCACAGCGTAAACCCTTTGATGCGGTAGATGTATTACGTACACCTTACCGTATCGACATTATGCAGCCGGTGTACTTTATGATTGAACGTATTGACCAACTGTTTGATATTGCCCATCTGGATATGATGGCGCTGGTTGAACAGGCCAGAGCACTGGGGCTGCATGCGCCAAAATTTCCGCCCAAAGAAAAACAAGCAAGTTAGGATTACAGAATGTCTGAATTAAAAACAATGCAATGTGAAGCCTGCCGCGCTGATGCGCCTAAAGTATCTGATGCCGAGCTGCCTGAGTTAATGCGGCAGATCCCCGATTGGACGCCGGTGGTGCGTGATGGTATTTTGCAACTGGAGCGCGAGTTTAAGTTTAAAAACTTTAAATTAGCCTGGGCATTTCATAACAAAGTGGCTGAGCTGGCAGAAGCCGAAGGCCATCACCCTGCGCTGTTGCTGGAGTGGGGCAAGTTAACGGTAACCTGGTGGTCGCACTCGATTAAAGGCTTGCATAAAAATGACTTTATCTGTGCAGCCAAAACGGATGCCTTACTGTCTGCTTAATGTTCTTTGTGTGAGTGGTGCCGGGGCGCCACTCATTGCTGTCTTTTGTTGTTCACTGTCGCGTTGTCTTAGTTACCGCTTGTCGCAATAACCCGCTAAATCGTCTTTTTGTTCACATTTCTTTACAAAACTACTGGTCTCTTCTTAGCGTTATACCGTATTATGTTGTTAACTACTTGGTCTTGGGACACTTTGCGGTATGCGTTTAGAAATTCAATGCCAGAACAGGCTCGGCCTGGCACAGGAAGTATTAAATGTACTGGTAAGTTATCAGCTGGATCTGCGCGGTATTGAAGTCGATCCCAGTTTAAGCCGGATGTACGTGTCATTTCCGACAGTAAACTTTGAAAAGTTTCAGGAGTTAATGACCAAGATGCGCCGCATCACCGGCGTAGAAGATGTTAAAACCACCGCTTTTATGCCGTCAGAGCGTGAGCATAATGAACTGTCTACCTTACTTAAAACACTGCCGGATGGCCTGATTGCCGTTGATATTAAAGCCAATGTCACGGTGATCAATGACGCCGCACTGGAAGCGTTGTCGGTAGAGCATAACGCCATTGCCGGCCAGTCACTGCAGGGCATGGTTAAAGGGTTTAACTTTCAACGCTGGTTAGAAGGCGATGATGTGCTGGCACAAACGCGGCGGCTGGAAATTCATGGCAAGCGCTTTGTGGCAGACATTCTGCCGGTGATGGTACCGGATGAAACCGGCCATGAAATTCTGGCCGGTGCGGTTATTAATTTAAAATCAGAAAGCCGGCTTGGCCAGCATATGGTGGCGTTTAAAAAAGGTGATCAGGAAAGCTTCAACACCTTGCAGGCACACAGTAACTTAATGCGTAAAGTAGTGCGTGAAGCAAAAAAAATGTCGCAGCTGGATGCGCCCATTCTGATTATGGGTGAAACCGGCACCGGTAAAGAGCTACTGGCCCGGGCCTGCCATGCTGCCAGTAGCCGCACCGGTAAACCTTTTTTAGCCCTTAGCTGCGCGTCGTTACCAGACAACGTAGCGGAGTCAGAGCTGTTTGGTTATGGCGCTAATGCCTTTCCAGGCACTGTTGAGGGCAAAAAAGGCATTTTTGAGCTGGCCAACGGCGGCACGGTATTCTTAGATGAAGTAGGCGAAATGTCGCACCAACTGCAAACTAAACTGATCCGCTTTTTGCAGGACGGCAGTTTTCGCCGTGTAGCCGATGAAAACGAAGTAAAAGTAGATGTACGGGTAATTTGCACCACGCAAAAAGACTTGCCCGGCATGGTACAGGAAGGCAAGTTCCGTGAAGACTTATACTACCGCCTTAATGTGTTGACGCTGGCTTTACCGCCATTGCGTGACCGTAAGCAGGATGTGATCCCGCTGGCCGAATTCTTTATTGCCCGCTTTGCCGCCAGACTTGGCCGCAAGGCACCGAAGTTAACTGATAGCTGTGCTAATTTTCTGCAAAATTATCCGTGGCCGGGTAACGTGCGCCAGCTGGAAAACGCACTGTATCGTGCTATTACACTGCTTGAAGGCTTTGAACTGGATAAAGAACACCTGCAACTGCCAAGCTACAACAACGATTTTGGCTATTTAGAGCAGGACTTTGACGGCACCCTGGACGAAGCGGTAAAACGTTTTGAAGCTAACTTGCTGCGCAAGTTGTTTCCGGCTTACCCCAGCTCGCGCCAGTTAGCTAAAAAGCTTGGTTTAAGCCATACTGCTATCGCTAATAAGCTGCGTGATTACGGTATTAATCGTAAGAGTGTAAAAATTTAACTACGCTTTGTGCGTAAAACTGTACTGCAGAGGGGCTGCCAAAGCGATTTGGCGGCCCTTTTTGATCGCTTTTTCAGAAAGTCGCCGTTTTGTATCAGCAGCTTTACAAAACAGCAGTTTAGCAAGCATTAAGCTGTTACTTGCTGCCCTCTTCCTTTTTTTTAGCGCAAGCGCATTATTAGCGCCAACCAAGACGTAGTTAGGACTATAACAATGACAGATAAAATTAATCCGCTGGGAACTGATGGTTTCGAGTTTGTTGAATACACGGCGGCTAATGCTGAGGGCATTCAGAAGTTAAAAGATTTATTTTATGCGCTGGGCTTTACTGAAGTGGCTCAGCATCGCTCAAAACAAGCCTGGTTATACAAACAAGGCGATATCAACTTTATCGTTAATGCCGAGCCTAACTCGCAGGCGGAAGAGTTTGCCCGTCAGCACGGCCCAAGTGTGTGCGCTATGGCATTTCGCGTAAAAGACGCTGCCCATGCGTTAAAGCATGCCGTAGCTAACGGCGCTAAAGAGTATAAAAACCAGATTGGTCCGATGGAGCTGAATATCCCGGCCGTTTACGGTATTGGCAGCAGCTTGCTATATTTTGTTGACCGCTATGGTGCCAGCTCCGTGTACGATGTTGACTTTAAATACTATGACAACTGGCAGCTTGAAATGACCAAGCACGGTGTTGGCCTGGAAGTGCTGGATCATTTAACGCACAACGTGATGCGCGGCAATATGAATACCTGGGCCGGCTTCTATGAAAATATCGGTAACTTCCGTGAAATCCGTTATTTTGATATTGAAGGTAAGCTCACTGGCCTGGTATCAAAAGCGATGACAGCGCCCTGCGGTAAAATTCGTATTCCTATTAATGAATCGTCAGACGATAAATCCCAGATTGAAGAATTTATCCGTGAATACAAAGGCGAGGGTATCCAGCATATTGCGCTGACAACAGAAAACATCTATGAAACTGTACGCACCTTGCGCAGCCGCGGCATGGACTTTATGCCAACGCCGGAAACCTACTACAACAAAGTAAACGAGCGTGTAGTGGGCCACGATGAAGACTTAGAGCAACTGCGTGACTTACGTATTCTGATCGACGGCGCGCCGATGAAAGACGGCATTTTGCTGCAAATTTTCACCAAAACCGTGATTGGCCCGGTGTTCTTTGAAATTATCCAGCGTAAAGGCAATGAAGGCTTCGGCGAGGGTAATTTTAAAGCACTGTTTGAGTCGATTGAAGAAGATCAAATTCAGCGCGGAGTGTTAAGCAATGCGTAAATGGGCATCGTTTCCGTTAAAGGAAGGTGATGTATCTAGACAGGCGCATGCTGATTTTCCGGAGCAGGCAATATATGAGCGTGAAACCGGCCGTAGCGGTTTTTTTGGCCCGGCCACGCACTTTCATCACCGCCATGCGCCAACCGGCTGGATTGACTGGCAGGGGCCACTGCGACCGCACCTGTTTAACTTTAATGAGATTGGTGTGGACAACACTAATTCGCCGTGGGCCGTGCCAAATTTGCTGTTTAATGCGCATTGTAAAATGCGCACCTGGCGCCTTAAAGACAACATGAGCAAGCTGGTGCGCAATGCCGACGGTGATGAGCTGCTGTTTATCCACGAAGGCAGCGCCGAGCTGTATTGCGATTACGGCCATATGACAGTGCGCGACGGCGATTATATTGTGATCCCGCGCTCGACTATGTGGCGGTTAGAGCCAAAACAGCCAATGTTTATCCTGCTGGTGGAAGCCACTAACGACAGCTATCAGCTGCCGGAAAAAGGCCTGGTGGGTAACCACGCTATTTTTGACCCGGCTATGCTGGATACGCCGAAAATTGACGCTGACTTTAAAGCGCAGTACAGCGAGCAGCAATGGCAGGTTGAGGTAAAACGCCACGGCCAGGTATCGGTGATTACCTACCCGTACAACCCGCTGGATGCGATTGGCTGGCATGGCGATTTAGCGGTAATGCGCATTAACTGGCGCGATATCCGGCCGCTGATGAGCCATCGTTATCATTTACCACCGTCGGCGCATACCACTTTTGTTGCGCAGCGCTTTGTGGTGTGTACCTTTGTGCCCAGGCCAATTGAGAGCGATCCGGGCGCGTTAAAAGTGCCGTTTTACCATAACAATGACGACTACGATGAAGTACTGTTTTACCATGCCGGTGATTTTTTCAGCCGCGATAATATCGAAAAAGGTATGGTCACTTTCCACCCGGCCGGTTTTACCCATGGCCCGCACCCCAAAGCCTTTGCGGCGGGGCGTGAGTATAAAAAGAAATTTACTGATGAAGTGGCAGTAATGCTTGATACCCGCGACGCACTGGAGATGGGCGCTGCGGCGCTGGCTACAGAAAACCCGGAATACGTTAACAGCTGGAAAGTTAAACCAGAGCAGGCGAAGGAATAATAATGAAGTTAGCAAGTTTAAAAAATGGCAGCCGTGATGGCTTGCTGGTTGTCGTCAGTCGCGATCTAAGCCGCTGTGTAGCAGCGCCGGCAGTAGCCGCCACTATGCAGCAATTGCTGGACAGCTGGGCACAGTTAAGCCCGAAGCTGGAAGAAGTATATCAGGCGCTGAACAACGGCAAAGTAGACGGCGAAATGGCGTTTGACGAAGCTCAGTGTGAATCGCCTTTACCACGCGCATATCAGTGGGCCGATGGCAGCGCTTATGTAAACCACGTTGAACTGGTGCGCAAAGCGCGTAATGCCGAAATGCCGCCAAGCTTCTGGACAGATCCGTTAATGTATCAGGGTGGCTCGGACGATTTTATCGGCCCGCGCGACAATGTTGAAGTGGTTAGCGAAGACTATGGTATCGACTTTGAAGGCGAAGTGGCGGTAATTACCGACGATGTAGCGATGGCCTGCAGCGCGGATGAAGCACGCAGTAAAATCCGCTTACTGATGCTGGTAAATGACGTATCGCTGCGCGGCCTTATTCCGAATGAGCTGGCCAAGGGTTTCGGCTTTTTTCAATCCAAGCCGTCATCCGCTTTTAGTCCGGTAGCCGTAACGCCGGATGAGCTTGGCGATAACTGGCGTGAGGGCCGAGTGCATCTGCCGCTGCTGTCTACCTATAACGGAAAACTGTTTGGTAAGCCCAATGCCGGTCTCGATATGACGTTCGACTTTGGTCAACTGGTAGCCCATGCGGCAAAAACCCGCAATTTGGGCGCCGGTGCGGTTATCGGCTCTGGTACAGTATCGAATAAGCAGGGTACCGAATATGGTACTGCTGTGGACGAGGGTGGAGTAGGTTACAGCTGTATCGCTGAAATCCGCATGATTGAAACCATTCGTGATGGCAAGCCGACCACTGCATTTATGAAGTTTGGCGATACTATTCGTATGGAAATGCTGGACGCACAGGGTAATAGCATCTTTGGTGCCATTGACCAGAAAGTAGTGCAATATAAAGCTTAACCCTTAGTAAGCGGATGCGGATGTACTTTTTTCTGCGACCGTTGAAGGCATGGATGCCTGAGTCGAGCCCCCAGGGATGGGTTTACGGCGTGTCGCAGAAAAAATGTACGCAGCAGCTGCGTATTCGAAGCTCGGTATCTTAAGGATAACAATGAAACTCTACGGCTACTGGCGCTCTTCAGCAGCATATCGTGTGCGTATCGCGCTAAACTTAAAACAGCTGACGTTTGAAAATCTGCCGGTGCATCTGGTTAAAAATGGCGGCGAGCAGCATAGCGCGGATTATAAAGCACTGAACCCGGCAGAACTGGTACCTGTGCTGGTTGATGATGATCTCAGCCTGAACCAGTCGCTGGCCATTATAGAATATCTGGACGAGACCTATCCGCAGCCGGTGTTATTACCGGAAGAGCCCGCAGCAAGAGCCAAAGTGCGCGCGCTGGCACTGGATATTACCTGTGATATGCATCCGCTGAATAACCTGCGCGTACTACAATACCTTACCGGGCCTTTGGCATTAAGCGAACAGCAAAAACTAAACTGGATTAGCCATTGGCTTAACACCGGTTTTAACGCACTGGAACAACGCTTAAAGCAAAGCGCAGGGCAGTTTTGCTTTGGCGATGAGGTGACATTGGCTGATTTGTGCCTGGTGCCGCAAGTATACAATGCTCAGCGCTTTGCGCTGGATATGAGCGCCTTTCCAACTGTGATGGCCGTGCACCACAATTGTCAGCAACTGGCCGCATTCGCTCTGGCCGCCCCGGAGCAACAACCAGACGCACAGGTAAGCTAACTCAGCATAATAAGCTGCTGCCGCGATATAATAACGGCAGCAGCATTTCATCTGTTTCGCTAGACGATTAGCTATCTTCGCCTATGCTTATACAAATTTCTATCTTCCTGATACAAGTCTGCATTGCTTAGCTGGCAGCAACATGCTGTAGTAGCGCATGTTTAGTATTAACCGCGCAGTGGCTGATAAAGCCCAAGAGGTACAAAATTATGAGCAAACTAATGGCCGCAGTGAATCAGCGGACAAATCTGGTAGGTAACAACCGGCTGGAATTGTTGTTGTTTCGTTTGTATGGCCCCCAGCCGTTTGGCATAAACGTGTTTAAGGTGCGCGAAGTGCTGCAATGCCCTGAGCTGACAGAAATGCCAGGTTCCAGCCCGCATGTGCGTGGTATAGCGCACTTACGCGGTGTACCGGTGATGGTAATTGATTTAAGCGAGGCCACCGGCGGTAAACGTATTGAGGATTTATCTACCGCTTATGTGCTGGTAACCGAATACAACCGCCATACTCAGGGTTTTTTGGTCAGCGGTGTGGACCGCATCGTTAACACAAACTGGGATCAGATCATGCCACCACCCAAAGGTGCGGGCGCAGGCCATTATCTGACAGCTGTTACGCAAATTGACGGTAAGCTGGTGCAAATTATTGATGTAGAAAAAGTTTTTGCAGAAATAACACCGGTTAACGAAGAAGTCAGTGAAGATATAAAAGTAAAAGCCACAGAGCGTAATTTCAAAGATTTGATTGTGCTGGTAGCTGATGACTCCGCTGTGGCACGTAATCAGGTTAAGCGGGCGCTGACGTCAATCGGTATTCAGGTTGAACTGGTCAACGACGGTAAACTGGCACTGGACTGGCTGATAGCCAAGGCAGCAGAATTGGGTGGCGATATTTCAACAAAAGTGCCATTGCTGATTTCTGATATCGAAATGCCAGAAATGGATGGCTACACCCTGACGGCAGAAATAAAAGCTAATCCGGCACTGCGGCAAATGCATGTTGTGTTGCACTCCTCACTTAGCGGTGTGTTTAATGAAGCGATGGTAAAAAAAGTGGGTGCAGATCAGTTTATTGCTAAGTTTCACCCGGACGAGCTGGTGTCTGCAGTGCAAAAGTGGATGCAGACAGATTAAAGCTGATGCAGCATTGCAGAAGTAAACAGGTATTAAAATGAAAGTGTTTTCTCTACCCAAAAGGCCGCTTAACCGTGCTTTAGTTTATGCTGGCTTGTTCGGCATTATATTTCAGCTAACGGCGGCTTGTTACGCCTGGTGGCATGATATTGGTTTACAGGCAGGCTGGTTTTTAACCTTACTAGCGCCTTTATTGTGTATAGCATCCGGAACTGTTTCTGCGTTGCAGCTACAAAAAGAGCCTGATTAACCTAGCTATTTGCGCGGTTTAAACATACCCTCTATCCTTACATCGCGGATGCCGGTTTCAGTAAAATAAAAATTTATCTGGCCGGGGCCGCGATTAAAATAATAGGTTTCACCATTGAGCTGCAGCACAAAGTTTCCCGGTGCATTTACTGCCTGCGGATCAGCAAACAACTTTATGGAGTATTGCTCCAGTTGTAGTTCAAAACTGCTAATTGGGTCGTTAATAAAATCGGGTACCCAGACGTGGCTGTTGCCTTGCAGAATGACAGCAATGGAATATTTCTGCGGTACGGATGGTACGTTAAGGCTTTGGCGGCCAACAATGAAGCGGTAGGTACCATCCTGGCGAAAGTAGCTAAAACCGAAATCGAATGTCTGGCTGCTGTTGTTGGTAAGCGTTACTTTTCCTTCACCACTGATATCAAACTGTGCCTGGCTCAGTGGTGTGAACAGTAATGCTGTACATAGCAGCAGGTATGGCAATTTCATGGCGATAGCCCCGTTAGCGGTTTATACCTGCGTCATACTTACCATCAGTTTTAGCTGTTGGCCTGGTTGCAGGTAGTTACCGGTATTAATATTGTTCCACTTTACAATGTCAGACACTGAAACGCTGAAACGCTGGGCAATTCTGGCCAGAGAGTCACCTTTACGCACCCTGTAGGTAACGGTGCGGGATATGCCCGCGGCGTTACCTGTTGCTGTGGCTGGTTGCCATATCGCCAGCGTCTGGCCTGGCTTAAGGGTAGAGCGTTGCGTTAACGTATTCCACTTAGTCAGGTCTGCTACTGTCACTTTGTGCTCACGGCTGATGTCCCACAAGGTATCACCATCTTTGACCGTATATTCCAGCTTAGTACCGCTATTGGTTTGTTGTTGCTGTACCTGGGCGACCTGGCTTAGGCTGTTATCTGCTTTATCGCCGGAAGATACCGGTAACAGCAAATGTTGGCCAAGACGAATATTGCTGCCATCCAGCTTATTTATACGCTGAATGGCACTGATATTAGTGCCATGCTTTTGAGCTATTTTACCCAAAGTATCACCTTTGGCTACGGTGTAGCCTTTCCAGCGCAGTAAGTCTTTGCTTGGTGTTTGCGCCAGTTTCTGCCGGAAAGTATCTACCTGGTTTACGGGCAATACTAAATGATGCGGGCCGTCAGGATCGGTCGCCCATTGGCTAAAGCCAGGGTTGAGTGCCTGTAACTCTGCCATGCTTAATCCTGCCATCTCGGCAGCTATTGTCAGGTCAATTTGGTTGCTCAGTTCTACAACATCTATTTTCGGTTCATTGGCAATAAACTTCCAGACAATATCAAAGTCGTCCGGACGCTTCAGAATATCTACCAGAGCCAGCAACTTAGGCACATAAGCTGTAGTTTCGGAGGGTAAATCTAACGACCAGAAATCGGTGGGTAAACGCTTTTGCTTATTACGTTTAATGGCCGCCAGGATCCGGCCTTCACCAGAATTATACGCTGCAATCGCGTTGAGCCAGTCACCTTCGAGTTTGTCGTGCAGATATTGCAGGTAATCTAACGCTGCGCGGGTAGACGCCACTACATCGCGGCGGCCGTCATACCAGAAGTTTTGTTTTAAACCAAAACGCTTGCCGGTAGCAGGCATAAATTGCCACATACCAGAAGCGGCAGCGTGTGAGTAAGCAAAGGGATCAAATGCGCTTTCTACAATAGGCAATAGTGCCAGCTCTAAAGGCATCTGGCGTTTTTCCAACTCTTGCACGATATGGAATAAAAACGGCTGGGCCCGGCTGGCTACTCTGTCCAGATAAGCCTGATGGCTGCTGTAAAAGTTACGTTGTTCGACAATGGGTCGGGTTTGCGGCACGTTAAAGCTCATCTGTAACTGAATACGCTGCCATAAATCTTCTAATTCTGTGGCATCAAGTTCAATAATGTCGTTGCCTGAGGGCTGGCCTGCACTCCATAAACGATTGGCTATTTGCTCAGCGCTGGCGGCGTGCTTATGAAAATCTGCCGGCTTGGTTTGTGGGGCTTTTACTACAGGAGGTATGTTAGTTTTGTCAGTGCTATCGGTGCTAACACATCCTGCAAGGATCATGGCTCCAGCCAGGGCAGATAATCTTCTCAGCATTATTTTGTTCCACATGTAAAAAATCGAATGTTACCTGTTCGGTCACTGAATGCAAGTCAGCTTTTAAACTGGTCCTTACTGGCTCTTAACCAGCTAAACAGCGCCAAGGCGCTATCTTTTTGCCATTTCTGCTGTAGGTTTTTGTTATTACAGCGTAAAAATGGATTAATTTGTTTCTCTTTTGCTAACTCTGCAGGCAAGGTTGGCTGTTTTGCCAAACGTAAATCATGACAACGTTGCGTGTATTCGAGTAGCGCCTCGTTATCTGGTTCCACAGTTAAAGCAAATTTTAAGTTAGCCAGGGTGTACTCGTGGGTACAGTAAATCTGGGTACTGTCGGGTAAAGCCAGCAACTTCTGCAGCGATTGCCACATTTGTTGCGGGCTGCCTTCAAACAGCCTGCCACAACCTGCGCTGAACAGAGTATCACCAGAAAACAAAACGGGTGCTGAATAAAACGCAATATGGCCCAGAGTATGGCCGGGCAAAGCGATGACAGCAAAAGTAAGCTCTAATTGCGGAATGACAACCAACTGATTGTCGCTCACAGTTTCTGTAAGCTGCGGGATCCGGCTATGTTCCATAGCCGGGCCTATCACTCTGACATCTGGAAAGTGCTGCTGTAGTTCCGTAATGCCGCCAGTGTGGTCAGCATGATGATGTGTAACAAGTATTGCCGCCGGTATTTTTTGCTGTTGCTGTAAAAATGCTAAAACCGGGCCCGCGTCGCCGGGGTCAACTACAATGCAACTGGGGTTGTCTTGCTGACATAACACCCAAATATAGTTATCCTCAAATGCCGCTACTGGAGTGATCTGATACATAATGACAACCACCTTAATAAATCCGGCTGTTAATTTAACATGAAACCGGCACTGAGCGAAAAAGACCGTACTTCACCGTCTGACTGGAGGCAGTTTACGCAAGGACTGGCGCTGTCTGAGGCTATATCCGGTCAGTTGCAGCCCTGGTGGCAGCAGATTTTTGGTTACTACATGCTTAAAGTCGGTGATCTGAGCTGCCAACTGGACACCAGCAACTGCAAAATCCAGCACCATATCGGTGTCGGCCGCTATTGCCCGCAAGCCATGATGCTGGCTGAAGCAGATGCGTTGCCTGTTATTGAAAACAGCGTAGACGCAGTGCTGTTAAGCCATTGCCTGGAATACACTGCAGATCCGCATCATGTGGTACGTGAGGCGCACCGGGTGCTGGTGCCGGATGGTTATTTACTGCTCAGCGGTATTAATCCATACAGCGCTGTCGGTTTTTTAAAATGGTTGCCGGGGCTGGCGCAGAAATATCCGTGGCAGGGCCGGTTCTTCAGCGCATCACGCATTAAAGACTGGCTGCATCTTATTGGTTTTGAAGTCCTGTCAGAGCAGCGTTTTTTTTGTTCAGCCATGCTGGCAAAAGAGTATAAAGCAACCCGCTGGCAACTGTGTAATGAGCAGTATCTGAATTACTTTGGTGCTGCCTATTTGCTGGTAGCCCGTAAACGCGAGTTGCCGCTGACGCCGATCAAGCCAAAGTGGCAATTAAGCCCCGCCTTTGCTCAACAGGTGAAAGGCGTCAGCGCCAGACAACGCTCAGATTAGCTTTGTTGTTGCAGATAGCGGTTGACACTGGTTATCGCGTCGTCTGCCGGTAGCGTCATAAAATGCAAGCGGGAGTTTTCTGCCTCCGGCGGCGGACAAATCTCAAACCCCATGCTGGTATAACATTGCACGGCAACACTATTGTGCCGGTGTACATACAGCGATATGTTGCGGCGTTGTTGGCTTAGCGCCTGAATAATCAGCTCACTAATCAACGTTTTAGCCAGGCCTTTACCGCGTTGCTGCGGGTGAATAACCAGCCGGGCCAGATGATGACAAGCAAAGCGGTCACATATCTGGCCAAAGCCCAGCACGGTATTGTTATCGCTATCAACTAAGCTAAAGCTTTGCGCGCCTGGCCGGCATAGTAGTTGCAGAAAACGCAGCTCGGTGCACGGATAATCAAAGTTATCCCCGCCCCAGCTTTGTTGTTGCTCTGCGTTGCTAAACCAGTGTTGTAGTTGCAGCATTTCACCAACGCTGGCTAACACCAATTGGGTCTTCATCTGTACCTTCTGCTTACTAAGGCTAAGCGGGATTTACCACATTAAATCATCAGGAATTTTAAAATCGGCGTAGGGGTCGTCTTCGTCGACCTGCTGTTGCTTAACATTCAGCACAATAATACTGTTGCTCTGGCGTTGCTTAATTTTTTCGGCAACAGCGGCTGGCACCAGATAATACTGCTCATCCTGCTTTGCAATGGCTAACAGGCCACGGCTTAGCTCGTCATGCAGTTTGTTATTCACATACAGCCGTTTAACCAGCTTACCATCGGTGAAGTTATAGGCTACTTCACCCTGAGCTTTAATGGTGTTGTTACTGATAAGCTGTTTTACCTGGGCGGCAATGGCTTTTTGTTGCAGTGCGGCTTGTTTTTGCTGGTTTAAAACACGGTCACGCTCTATCTGTTGCTGGCGCGTTTGCTCTGCCAGCACACTGGCTTCGTTGACTATTTTCTGGTTTTTTCCAGCCTGAACTTTTTGCTGGTGCTTCTCTTTTTTTACAGCTTTCAGCTTTTTGGCATCAGCCAGGCCAGCTTTTAATAGTTGCTCTTTTAGTGCATTACTCATGGTGTGCCCTGATCATTCAATGCTTTTTAGCGGTGGTCTTATTGCGCTTATAGTAGCGTAAAGGCTGTCAGTTAAGAAATCAAACTAACTCAATTTGCCAGCTTCGGGTATTATATAGCGGTAATTTAAGGTTTAAGAGGTTCACTTTGCCATTTAATGATTTATCGCTTGATCCGCGGCTAATGCGTTCGGTACAGCATCTGGGCTTTGTTAAGCCAACTGAAATTCAGCAGGAGGCTATTCCTGCTGTGATGGTTGGCCGTGATTTGATAGTGTCATCGCAAACCGGTTCAGGTAAAACGCTGGCCTATTTGTTGCCAATGATGCAACGCCTGCTAAAAAGCCGGCCGTTGTCCAAGCGTGACGCGCGGGCGCTGATACTGGCACCGACACGTGAATTAGCCAAACAGGTATATGCGCAGTTGCGCTTGTTTGTGTCTAATACTCCGTTAACGTCAGCGTTGATCGTAGGCGGTGAAAACTTTAACGATCAGGAAAAGCTGCTCAAACGCGAGCCGAACATTATTGTCGCCACGCCGGGCCGTTTTGTTGATCATCTTGAGCATAAATCAGTATTTATTAATGGCCTGGAAATGCTGATCCTCGACGAAGCGGATCGGATGCTGGATTTAGGCTTTATGCCGCAGCTAACAGTGATCAATAAAGCTGCAGATCACCGTTTGCGCCAGACGTTGCTGTTTTCAGCCACGCTGGATCATGCAGAAGTTGATGAACTAACGCTGGCATTGCTGAAAAACCCGTACCGTGTTGCTGTTGGGGCCTCGCATCAACAGCATCAGGATATCAGCCAGCGGTTTTATCTGGCCGATCACCTGACACACAAAGAAGTGCTGCTACAGCACTTTTTACAGCAGGATGATATTAAGCAACTGATTATTTTTACCGCCACGCGCGAAGATGCCGAACGCTTAGCGCTGTTATGTGAGCAGCTTGGCCGCAGCGCTGTGGGTTTAAGCGGAAAATTAACGCAAAGCAGCCGTAACGCAGTAATGCAGGCTTTTGCGACCGGTAAACATCAGGTACTGGTAACGACTGACTTAGCCTCGCGAGGTCTGGATTTATTGCAGGTATCGCACGTGATTAACTTCGACTTACCCAAGCATGCCGAAGAATATGTGCACCGTATTGGCCGTACCGGCCGTGCAGGCGCCAAAGGTCAGGCCATTTCATTGGTTGGGCCAAAAGATATTGCTGCACTGGAGCGGATTGAAGCCTTTTTACGCCAGCCTACCACTTTTAGCGAAGTAGAAGGGCTCGCCGCCAAATTTGATGGTAAGCCTAAAGTGGCAAAAGCGGCAGTTAAAGCTGTAGCCGGTAAACAAGCTGTGCAGGGCAAAACTAAAGCAAAAACGGTTAAACCGGTAGTGAAAAACAAACCGCAGTTTTTCGAAGGCGGTGACGATGGTTTGGCACCGGTACGGCGCAGGCAAAAATAAATTAGTGCTGATTATTTTTTCAGCAGTATTGCTGCTACACTAAAATTGTTGTTGTTCAGTAACGCTGACAACGACAGGGTTATCAGTAACGTGGCTCACGCTGCTGGTACGGTCAAAGCAGAAAATATTTTCTGTGCGGCAGGCAAGGTTATTGACCCCTTATATGGCTTACCTGATAATGAGGGCGAAAATATATACGAGTCAGCTGAGATGACCGGTTATATTTAAGTCGCCAGCGAGCTGGCAAATTTAGTTAAAGTAAGAGAGTGTTATGTCACAGTTAATTTCCGGTTCAGTTAAGTGGTTCAACGAAGAAAAAGGTTACGGTTTCCTGGAGCGTGATGGTGGTAAGGACGTTTTCGTTCACTTCCGTGCGATCAACGGTACCGGCCGTAAAACTTTAGTTGAAGGTCAGAAAGTTACTTTTGAAGTAACTGAAGGCCAAAAAGGCCCACAAGCTGAGAACGTAACTGTTATCGGGTAATTCCGGCCATGCTTGCATAAAACCGGCTTTTGCCGGTTTTCTGTTATCTGCAGAGGGCTAATTAAAACGGCAAGGCCAGTTGCTGTAAAGCCGCAGTTTTAAAGCCAATTTGTAAACCAATTAATCTTACCCCTTGTTGCTGGCGCCGTTGCCAGGCTTCATCCAGTAGTGGCAGCAGTTTATCAAGCTGTAATGGCTGGCCTTGTTTTTCTACGGTAGTCTGGCGAAAATCACTGAACTTCAGTTTAATACCCACTTTCTGAATCGGCGTCAGCCGTCCTGCAGCGGTGTTGCTGTAGTGATCCAACCGGCGTTGTAACTGTGGCAGCAGCTGGCTGAGTGTTTCTACGCACTCGGTATATTGCAGTAAATCGTGCTCCAGCGTGCGTTCTACCCCCAGCGATTTTCGCTGCTCGCGGCTGCATACCGGCCGCTCATCAATACCCTGGCTGCGTTTTAACAGACTATCGGCCAGGCTGCCAAACTGTTTTACCAGTATAGGCAGCGGCGCGCTGGCGATATCGGCGCAGTAGTTTAAGCCCAACTGACTTAAGCGCTCGGCTGTTTTTGCCCCCACACCCGGCAGGCGTTTAAGCGGCAGTTTTTTAACGAAGCTGCTGACGTCATCAGGCGTAATTACACATAACCCATCGGGTTTATTTTCATCGCTGGCAATTTTTGCCAGAAACTTATTCGGTGCCACACCGGCAGATGCGGTAAGGCCGGTTTCAATAAAAATACTCCGGCGGATATCTTCAGCAATACGGGTGGCACTGCCATGAAACAGCGGGCAATCGGTGACATCCAGATAGGCTTCATCTAAAGACAATGGCTCTATGCTGTCGGTATAGCGGGCAAAAATAGCCCGGATCTGCCGGCTTGCAGCGCTATATTTTTCCATATTGCCACTGAGTAAGGTTAAGTGAGGGCAGAGCTTTAATGCCTGGCCGGTTGGCATTGCTGAGCGCACACCATAAGCACGGGCAGGATAGTTGCAGGTAGATATTACGCCGCGGGCCTGGCGTGAGCCACCAATAGCAATAGGAATATGCTTCAGCGCCGGGTTGTCGCGCATTTCCACAGCGGCAAAAAAACAATCCATATCTATATGTATAATTTTGCGCATGCCAATACCAAGGCTGTTTTTATATACAGTATATTAGGCTGTGTTTTTTATATTGTAAAGCTAGCAACACAGAGTTGCCTGGTTAAACCAGCGCTGCATTTTAACTTTAGATGTTTAGATGGCTAAATTGCGGGTGCATAAAGTCATATTTACAGGTAGAATGGCGGCCAAATTTTACTAAGCCAGTTTTGATTCAGCTGAATTTGATTAAGACTACGCGTGCAAGCCGCACCAGGAGAAAGCATGTTAAAGCGTGATATGAATATTGCCGATTTCGACCCACAGTTATGGCAAGCGATAACAGATGAAAACGACCGTCAGGAAGCGCACATTGAGCTTATCGCGTCAGAAAACTATGCCAGCCCACGGGTACTGCAAGCGCAAGGCTCTCAGCTGACTAACAAATATGCCGAAGGCTACCCGCATAAACGCTACTACGGTGGTTGTGAATATGTTGATATAGCAGAAGATTTAGCTATTTCCCGCGCTAAAGAGCTGTTTGGTGCCGATTACGCTAACGTGCAGCCGCACTCTGGTTCACAGGCTAATTCTGCAGTATTTCTGGCGCTGTTAAACGCTGGCGACACTATTTTAGGTATGAGCCTGGCTCATGGTGGCCATTTAACTCACGGTGCTCATGTCAGCTCGTCCGGTAAATTGTACAAAGCGGTTCAGTACGGCCTGCACCCAGAAACCGGCGTGATTGATTATGATCAGGCTGAAGCGCTGGCGCTAGAACATAAACCAAAACTGATTATTGCCGGCTTCTCTGCGTATTCCGGCATTGTTGACTGGCAGCGTTTTCGCGATATCGCCGATAAAGTAGGCGCCTACCTGATGGTTGATATGGCCCATGTTGCCGGTTTAGTGGCCGCTGGTTTATATCCGAACCCGGTACCGGTAGCTGATGTGGTAACGACTACCACGCACAAAACGCTGGCAGGCCCGCGCGGTGGTTTAATTTTAGCGCGTAAGAACGAAGAAATTGAGAAAAAGCTGAACTCAGCGGTATTTCCGGGTGGCCAGGGCGGCCCGTTAATGCACGTTATTGCCGCTAAAGCCGTGGCCTTTAAAGAAGCACTGCAGCCTGAGTTTAAAACTTACCAGCAGCAGGTCCTGAAAAACGCTGTGGCGATGTGTGATGCTATGCAGCAACGCGGCTATAAAGTGGTTTCTGGTGGTACACAGAACCATCTGTTTCTGATGGACTTAATTGACAAAGACATTACCGGCAAAGAGGCCGATGCCTGGTTAGGGCAGGCGCATATCACGGTAAATAAAAACTCAGTACCAAATGATCCGCGCTCGCCGTTTGTGACCTCAGGTTTGCGTATCGGAACACCGGCAATTACCCGCCGTGGTTTTAACGAAGCTGAAGCGCGCACTGTGGCAAACTTTATTTGTGACGTGCTGGACAGCCGTGGCGATGCCGGCGTTATTGATAAAGTGCGTGGCCAGGTATCTGAGCTGTGCAGCCGTTTCCCGGTTTATGCGTAAACGCTGATTAAGTGCTATGATGGCCGCTATTGCGGCCATTTCTTTATCTGGCCCTTTCTTTTTTGGCTTTTTGGCAGCTTAGCAGGATTTCTATCATGTACTGTCCGTTTTGTAATGCAGACGATACCAAGGTAATTGACTCACGCCTGGTGGCCGATGGCCATCAGGTACGCCGCCGGCGTGAATGCCTGGCTTGCCACGAGCGCTTTACTACCTTTGAGTCAGCCGAACTGGTGATGCCGCGCATTATTAAACGCGACGGCTCGCGTGAGCCCTTTAACGAAGACAAGCTGCGCAGTGGCTTGCTGCGTTCGCTGGAAAAACGGCCGGTATCCACCGAGCAGATTGAACAGCTGATCAATAAAATTAAATCTCAATTGCGCGCCACCGGTGAACGTGAGGTGGGTAGCCAGTTACTGGGTAATCTGATTATGGATGAGCTGGTTAAAGTAGATAAAGTCGCTTATGTGCGCTTTGCTTCTGTGTACCGCTCGTTTAAAGATATCCGTGAATTTGGCGAAGAAATTGCCCGCTTAGGGGAAAAAGCCTGATGTTTAGCGCCGCTGATAGCACTTTTATGGCCCAGGCTATTCGCTTAGCTGAGCTTGGCCGTTACACCACCAGCCCAAACCCGAATGTTGGCGCAGTGCTGGTGCAAAACGGTGTAGTTGTCGGTTCTGGTTATCACAGGCAAGCCGGAGGCCCTCACGCCGAAGTGTTCGCTCTGCGTGAGGCCGGCAGTGCAGCCAAAGGCGCCACCTGTTATGTCACGCTTGAGCCCTGTAGCCATTATGGCCGCACGCCGCCTTGTGCTGAGGCGTTGATTGCTGCCGGTGTTGCCCGCGTGGTGGTTGCGATGCAAGACCCGAACCCACAGGTAGCCGGGCGTGGTGTGGCTATGCTGCGCTCTGCCGGTATTCTGGTAGATGTGGGGTTACTCGAAGCACAGGCTCGGGCATTAAACCCGGGGTTTTTAAGCCGGATGGAGCGTAAACGCCCTTATGTTCAGCTAAAACTGGCCGCCAGTTTAGACGGGCATACCGCGCTGGCTAACGGCGACAGTAAATGGTTAACCGCCGATGCCGCCCGCTCAGATGTGCAGCATTACCGTGCACAAAGCTGTGCCATTTTATCTACCGCCACCACAGTACTGGCCGATAATGCCCGGCTGAATTTACGCCCGGAGCAATTGCACCACAGCGTGACTGCACTGGAAAGTGGTGAGCTGCGCCAGCCCAAACGGGTGATTCTGGACAGAAACGGTACCCTGGATCACAAGCTGGCACTATTTAATGACGGTGGCGAAGTGCTGTTGTGTGTCAGCAAGGTTGAAAAATCACGGCCATTGCCCAATATCGCCAGACAGATCCATTGCCCGTTAGATAGTAAAGCGCAATTTGATTTAGTCGCATTGCTGGAGCATTTAGCGCTGCGCGAAAACGTTAACACCTTATGGGTAGAAGCAGGGGCTACGCTGGCCGGCACCTTGTTACAGTTAAATCTGGTGGATGAATTAATTGTATACCTTGCACCAAAACTATTAGGTAATACGGCTCAGCCGTTGGCAGTGCTACCTCAGTTTACTGCTCTGGCCCAGGTGCCGGAGCTAAGCTGGACAGATATGCGTATGGTAGGTCCGGATATCCGCCTTACTGCCACCTTAAACCATACGGCAACTGGGTAACGGGACAACCTATGTTTACAGGTATTATTGAAGCCACAGGCAAGTTAAGCGCAGTACAACAGCGCGGTACCGATATTACAGTAACTATCGACAGCCAGAGCCTGGATTTTTCCGACGTAAAGCTGGGCGATAGCATTGCCAGCAACGGCGTATGTTTAACGGTAACTAAACTGGGCAAGCACAGCTTTGATGCTGATGTATCATCAGAAACACTGGCTCATACCTTGTTCGGTCAGTATAAAACCGGCCAACGGATTAATCTGGAAAAAGCGATGTTGCCCACTACCCGGATGGGCGGGCATTTAGTCAGCGGCCATGTCGATGGTGTTAGCAGCGTAACAAAAATTGAAGCCAGCGGCCGCGCCTGGCATATCTGGCTTACGTTACCCAACGCCTTGGCGCATTATATTGCCGCTAAAGGCTCAGTGACTATCGATGGTGTCAGTCTTACGGTAAATGAACTGAGCAGCGATGCCTTTCGGCTTACCATAGTGCCGCACACGGCAGAGCAAACCACCATTTCACAACTTAAAGTAGGTTCTAAGGTGCACCTTGAGGTGGATTTAATTGCCCGTTACCTGGAACGTTTGCTCAGTAAAGACAACGGCAGCGCCAGTAGCGGTGTCAGTATGGCGCTGTTGGCTCAGCGTGGTTTTTTATAAATAAGGTTTGTTATGCAACTGAATACTCCTGCTGAAATTATTGAAGACATCCGTCAGGGCAAAATGGTCGTGCTGATGGACGATGAAGATCGCGAAAACGAAGGCGATCTGGTGATGGCGGCAGAATATGTCACGCCCGAAGCAATTAATTTTATGGCTACCCACGGCCGCGGTTTAATTTGCTTAACGCTGACGAAAAAACGCTGCAGCCAATTAGCCTTACCGTTAATGGTAGACGCGAATAAATCGCCGTTTTCTACTAACTTTACCGTGTCAATTGAAGCGGCCGAAGGCGTGACTACCGGTATTTCAGCAGCAGACCGTGCCCGTACAGTGAAAGCGGCAGTAGCGCGCGATGCCAGGCCCACCGATATTGTCCAGCCAGGGCATATTTTTCCGCTGATGGCTCAGGATGGTGGCGTGCTGGTACGCGCCGGTCATACTGAAGCCGGTTGTGATTTGGCCCGTTTAGCCGGGCTTGAACCTGCCGCGGTAATTGTTGAAGTACTGAACGACGATGGCACCATGGCGCGCCGGCCCGATTTAGAGCTGTTTGCACAAAAACACGGCATTAAAATTGGCACCATTGCCGATTTAATTGAATACCGTAACCTGAACGAAACCACTATAGAGCAGGTTGCCAGTTGCCAGCTGCCTACCGAAGTGGGTGAGTTTAAGCTGGTTACCTTTAAAGATACCATCGACAATCAAATTCATTTTGCTCTGGTAAAAGGCGAGATCAGCGCTGATGAGCCCACTTTGGTGCGGGTACATTTACATGACACCTTCAGTGATTTATTGATGGCCGACCGGGCAGCAAACCGCAGCTTTCCATTGCATACTGCCATGGCCCGTATTGCCAAAGATGGTGGCGTGCTGGTGTTGCTGGGCAAGCATGAATCTACCGACGAGCTTATTCGCACTGTGCAGGCGTTTGAAGCCGAAGATAAAGGTGAAAAGCCTCGCAGCGCGCCGTGGAAAGGCACCTCACGCAATGTAGGTGTGGGGTCGCAAATCCTGGCCAGTTTGGGCGTGAAGAAAATGCGTTTACTTAGTCAGCCGAAAAAATACCATGCCTTGTCTGGTTTTGGCCTGGAAGTGGTGGATTACGTTAGCGAATAACCCCGTGCGTGGTATTACAAAGACTATGCCGGTTTAGGCAGTGTTGTGCTATTATGCACGGCTAATTTTCAGCGGTCAGATTTTAAGGGCAACTTATGCAGGTTATTGAAGCAGGGTTTTCTGCCAACGGTAAGAAGTTTGCGTTAGTCGTAGCGCGCTTTAACAGCTTTATTGTTGAGAGCTTATTAAGCGGGGCAACCGACACATTACAGCGCATTGGTAACGTGGCAGAGCAGGATATTACTGTGATCCGGGTGCCGGGTGCCTTTGAATTACCGCTGGCGGTGCAGCGTGTTGCGGCCAGTAAAAAATATGACGGCATTATTGCCCTGGGGGCAGTTATCCGCGGTGGTACGCCACATTTTGAATATGTATCCGGTGAATGCACCAAAGGTATTGCCCAGGTAATGATGCAACATGACATACCGGTTGCTTTTGGTGTACTAACGGTAGACAGCATTGAGCAGGCCATTGAGCGTGCAGGTACCAAAGCGGGCAACAAAGGTAGCGAAGCTGCCATGTCGACGCTGGAAATGGTTAACCTGCTGGCCAAGCTGTAACAGGAAGAGACACATACATGAAACCTAATGCCCGTCGTCAGTCACGGTCACTTGCAGTACAGGGAATTTACAGCTGGCATGTCAGCAAAAACCCTATTGCAGATATTGAGCAGCAATTATTGCTGGAAACTAACGTTAAACATCTCGACGTTGGCTATTTTCAGGATCTGGTACGCGGTGTGGTAAAAAACCATGCGGTACTGGATGAAGCATTAAAACCTTATTTAGATCGGCCGTTCGATGAAATTGATTTTGTTGAAAAAGCCATATTACGGGTGTCAGCATACGAGCTGAAATACCGTCTTGATGTACCGTACAAGGTGATTATCAACGAAGCTATTGAGCTGGCTAAAGCGTTCGCCGCTGACGATAGCCACAAGTTCGTTAACGGCATTCTGGATAAAGCCGTACGCGTACTGCGTCCAAGTTAAAGGAGAGCCGGCATCAGTCGGCTTCTTAGTTCTATGGGTGAATTCGAACTCATTTCCCGCTATTTTGCCAGTTGTGGCGCCAAACGCGCCGACAGTGCCATCGGTGTTGGCGATGATGGTGCCGTACTGCAGGTACGTGATGGCTATGACTTAGTGGTGACTACCGATACCATGGTGGTAGGCACGCATTTTTTTCCTGATGATGACCCCCGTGCACTGGGCCATAAGCTGGTGACAGTAAATGTCAGTGATTTAGCTGCTATGGGCGCAGAGCCGGCCTGGTTGTCGCTGGCGTTGACGTTGCCTGCCGTGGATGAGCCCTGGGTTGCCGCCTTTGCCGCTGGTTTACACGAAACCGCCGAATACTATAATTGCCAGTTAATTGGCGGTGACACCACCCGTGGCCCGCTTAGCCTGACCATGATAGCCAAAGGCATAGTGCCACGCGGTAAAGCCCTTACCCGCAGCGGCGCCAAAGTCGGCGACTATATTTATGTTACCGGCACTTTGGGGGATGCCGCACTGGGGCTGAAACTGTGCCAGGGCCTGCATGAAGTCAGTAAAAAACACCAAACCCATATTCTGCAACGCTTTCATTATCCCTCGGCCCGTGTGGCGCTGGGGCAGGCACTGCGTAATATTGCCAGCAGTGCTATGGATTTATCTGACGGCCTGTATAGCGATATTCAGCACATTATGAAGCGCTCTGCGGTAGGGGCCAGTATTGATGTTGCCCGCTTGCCGTTGTCGCAGGCGGTTAAAGACAGTTGCGACAGCGCTACCGCAATACAGCTGGCGTTATCAGGCGGTGAAGACTACGAACTGCTGTTTACCGTACCAGAAGCCCGGCGTGGTTCGCTGGATGTATTATTATCACCCTATGGTATTGGTGTTAGCTGTATCGGCCGAGTGACCGGTGCAGCCGGTAAGCTGGAGCTGAAACAGGGCGAACAACCGTTTAACTACCAGCATAATGGTTTTAAACATTTCTTATGAACGAACTCAAGTTTAACCTCAGAAAGTGGTATCAATTTCTTGCAGTGGGCTTTGGCAGTGGCTTAGCGCCGGTAGCCCCAGGTACGTTCGGCACGCTGGCAGCCATGCCATTAGTAGCGTTGTTGCTGTGGGCTGGCAATATTTGGTTGCTAACTTTTGTTGTTATTGGCAGTGTGCTTGGTATCTATATCTGTGGCCAGACAGCGACTGAAATGGAAACCCATGACCATAGCGCTATAGTGTGGGACGAAATTGTTGGCTATGGCATTACCATGCTATGGGCCCCGCTGCACTGGCAGACGTTTTTACTGGGGTTTGTCTTATTTCGTCTGTTTGATATTGTAAAGCCGTGGCCGATAAGCTTACTTGATCGCCATCTTGGCGGCGGTATTGGCATTATGCTTGATGATATTGCGGCTGGTATCGCTGCGCTTATCGTATTGCAGTTGTTACTGCCGTTTTTACCTCTGGGTTAACTAAAAAGTAGAAAGAGAACGCACCAATGAAAAATGCCTTACTGTTGCTTTTATTGTTGTGTTCTCTTAGCTTGCATGCGTACAACCAGCCGTCGGTATATGACTTTGATATTAAGCACTGGAACAGTGCTGATGGCCTATCCAGCAATTCAGTGCGCTCTGTCAGCCAGGATTCACAGGGGTTTATCTGGTTAGCCACCTTATATGGCCTGAATCGCTTTGACGGCGTGCAGTTTGAGCATTTTACCAAAGAAAGTCACCGCCACCTCGCCAGCAATAGTGTTACCCGGCTGCTGCATGACAGCCAGGGTTACATGTGGGTGGGTACTAAGTCTGGCCTGTCAGGCTTTAACCCGCTGACACTGCAATTTGAACGCTACCAGATATTGTCTGAAGTTACCGCCATTATTGAAGTCCGCCCCGGTGAAATCTGGGTGGCAGCTGATCACCTGTTTCGCATTCAAAACGGCAAGGTAAGCCGGGTACAACAAATTCTTTCACAGGTAAGCCAGCTGAAGCTGGTAGATGAACAGATCTGGGTTATGGGTTCTGAGCAACTGTACCGCATGGATCTGGATGGTAATGTAAAAAGTTATACCTTACCAGCCGAGCTTATTCAGACCCCTGTTTATGATTTGTACTGGACCGACAAAGGCTTACATATTGCCGGTGAGTCGGGTTTTTATCGTCTGGACGCCGACTCAGGCCAGGTACAAAAATGCCTGCTGCCGGATCAAAACAGCACAGCGGTATACAAACTGCTGCGTGATAGCCGTGGCAACAGTTGGATATCTGCGCACCGGAAATTATTTCATAAACATACCAAACAGCCCTGGCAGCATATTACCGGCGACGAATTGGGCAGTTACCCCTGGTTCAGTGATATTTTTGAAGACCGTGACAATAATATCTGGCTGGCCAGTTTCAGCGATGGTGTGTACCGCGCTGCGGTAGGAAATATCCGCCGGGTAGTGCCATATCAGCCAGACGCTGTGGTACGCAGCGTGGCTGTTACGCCTTCAGATACCTTGTTGGTGGCAGGGCAGTCGGACATTGGCGAGCTAACGGCTGATGGCCAATACCACAGTCTGATTAATGCCGGCCAGCTCGGTGGTGGCACTGTGCATGACATTTACTGGCCGGATGCTAATCATATGTGGCTGGCTACTGACAACGGTGTATTGGCGTATCAGCGCGATACAAAGCAGCTTAAGGCGCAGTTCGATAGCTTAAAAGGTTTTACCGTAAGAGTGTTACAAGCGGATATTCATGGCGGCTTGTGGCTTGGCGGTGTGATGGGGCTGGTGCACTATCAGCATAATACGCTGACACCTTTTGCGTTAAACGCTGAACTGGAATCCCGCCATATTACGGTATTACAGCAAAAAGACGAGCAACTGGTATTTGGCACTACCCGCGGCTTGTACCTGTATGAACAGCAACGCCTGAGCCGGCTAGGCGTGGGTACAGCATTATATAACAGCTACATCACTGCTTTGCAGCTGTTGCCCGGCGGGCAACTGCTGGCCAGCACGCTGGATGACGGCATCTTTATTCGTCGTACCGACAACAGCTGGTACCAACTACATACGGCTAACGGGTTACCACATAGCCCGGTGGTCAGCATGACATACGATACCGCTACCGATTATATCTGGATCAGCAGTCACAAAGGCATTTTCCGGCTGCGGGCGGCAGATCTTGACCGGCCAAATCTGGATAACCTGCCAATACAAGATGTACTGGGGCCGCATGATAGGCAGTTAGGCACTGTACCCGGGCGTTGCTGTAACGGCGCTGGTCATGCCAAGGTGGCGTTTTGGCAGCAACAGTATTGGTATCCAACATTAAAGGGTCTGGTGGCGGTGCCGGCAGAGCTTAACCGTAAAGCCGATAAGCCAGTGCAGCCGGTAATTAAACTGGTGCAGGGGCAGCAAACCTATGTTATTGCCGCCGAGCAGCAAAGTGTGGTTCTGGAGCTGGATGATCGCAACATCAGCATCAAATATTCTGCGCTGGAATTTATCAAACCGGTGGCCTTACAGTTTCGTTATCAGTTAAAAGGTTTTGAGCAAAACTGGCATGACGCTGCAGATAGGCGTGAGGCGGTTTATACCAATCTGGAGCCGGGCCGGTTTGTATTTCGCGTACAAACCCGGCTGGAGAACGAACCCTGGACAACTGCGCAAACGCAGGAACTGGAGCTTGTTGTGCCCAAGCGGTTTGATGAAACCCTGGTATACCGTGGCTTATGGCTGGTGTTGTTTTTGTTTTGTTTGTACGGCCTGATCTGGCTGTTAAGACGCAATACTGTACACCAGCAGCAACAGCTGGAACGTCTGGTAAAACAACGCACACAGGAGCTGGAAAACAGCAACCTTAAACTGAATGAGCTAAATGAGCAGCTGGCATTGTTAACGCACAAAGACAGTTTAACCGGCCTGCGTAACCGGCGCTTTATGTTTGAGCAACTGCCAAAGGACATAGAACACTTTCAGCGTAACCGTGAGTCTATGCAAACGCAGGGTAAATGCGTGGCGCTAATTCATCTGGATTTAGATAATTTTAAACAGGTTAATGATCAGTTTGGTAACAGCGCCGGTGACAGCTGTATTCAGCAGGTAGCCGGCTTGCTGATCCGTGAAACACGTGGCTCAGATTATGTTGTGCGTTTTGCCGGTGAAGAATTTGTGTTGGTGCTGCGTGATATACCGCTTGAGCTGGTAGAGCAGTTTAGCTACCGCCTGAATGAGCTGGTGGCTAAAACGGTGTTTAATTTGCCGGACGGACATCGCACCCGCTTAACCTGCTCTGTAGGCTATGCTGTTTATCCGTTAGAATTACTCGGCGGGCAGTTAATTAACTGGGAAGTATCGTTACAACTGGCTGAAATGGCGTTATACCATGTTAAACATGCCGGCAAGAATGGCGTTGCCACTATTACATTTGATCAGCAGGTTGACGCCTTTGAGTTTGAAGATTCATCCCATGTTGAAGCACAGGTAGAGCGTTTGCTATCTGCCGGGCTGGCGCATTTTGACCTGAAAAACACCCGCTGATAACGGCTTGGTTAGCAGCGGGCTTTTAGTGGTATTAATGAGTGGCTTTAACGGTTACAGCCGTTGTTGGATACTGGCAAGAATGCCGCTGCTGTCCAGCGCCAGTTCGGTATAAATTTCTTCCTGGCTGCCATGCTTAATAAAGTGATCCGGCAAACCAAGGTTCAGGCTTGATACGGTCAGTTGTGCTTTGGCAATAAACTCATTTACCGCTGAGCCAGCGCCACCGGCGATGGCGTTGTCTTCAACCGTTACCAACAGCTTATGGCTTTGCGCCAGTTCAGTTAACAGCTTTTCATCCAGTGGTTTTACAAAGCGCATATCTACCAGGGTGGCGTTTAACTGCTCTGCTGCGTGCTGACAGGCACTTAACAGCGGGCCAAAAGCCAGTATGGCGGTATGTTCGCCCTGGCGTACCACCTTGGCTTTACCCAGCGGCAGCAATTGCATTTGTGGCTGCGCATCAATACCAGTGCCACTGCCGCGCGGATAACGCACGGCTGCAGGGCCCTGATATTGATAGCCGGTATACAGCATCTGGCGGCATTCATCTTCGTCTGATGGCACCATAATAACTATATTCGGAATGCAGCGCATAAAGCTGATGTCAAAAGCACCTTGATGGGTTGGGCCATCGGCACCGACTACACCGGCACGGTCAACCGCAAACAGCACGTCAAGGTTTTGCAGGGCAACATCATGGATCAGTTGATCATAGCCGCGCTGTAAAAAGCTGGAGTAGATAGCCACTACCGGTTTTAAGCCTTCAATTGCCATACCGGCGGCCAGCGTTACCGCATGCTGCTCGGCAATGGCGACATCGAAGTAGCGTTTGGGGTAGCTTTTAGAAAAGCGAACTAAGTCAGAGCCCTCGCGCATGGCTGGCGTAATAGCCTGCAAGCGCTCATCCTGGGCGGCCATATCGCAAATCCAGTTGCCGAAGATATTGGAAAAACTCGGCCGGCCAGCTTTTTTTGCCGGTTGCTTTTGCTCATCCGGGTTAAATTTAGACACGGCGTGATAACCAATAGGATCAGCTTCTGCCGGCGCGTAGCCTTTGCCTTTTTTCGTGACAATGTGCAGCAGCTGCGGCCCTTTCAAATTACGCATATTGCGGATGGTATCTACCAGCCCCAACACGTCGTGACCGTCAATTGGGCCGATATAGTTAAAGCCTAGCTCTTCAAAAAAGGTGCCGGGTGTAACCATACCTTTAAAATGTTCTTCAGCACGGCTGGCCAGCTCATGTAACGGCGGCACACCGCTTAAAATCTTTTTGCCGCCCTCGCGCAGGCTGGTGTAAAAACTGCCGGATAAAATACGGGCAAAATACCGGTTTAAGGCACCAACGTTCTCTGAAATCGACATTTCATTGTCATTCAGAATAACCAGCATATCCGGGCGTACTTCTCCGGCGTGGTTCAGCGCTTCAAATGCCATACCCGCCGTAATAGCACCATCACCAATGACGGCGACAACTTTACGGTTATTGCGTGCCTGCTGAGCCGCAATGGCCATACCCAAAGCAGCACTGATTGAGGTACTGGAATGACCGACAGACAACACGTCGTATTCGCTTTCTTCGCGATACGGAAAAGGGTGCAGGCCATCTTTTTGACGGATGGTGTGCATACGTTCAGCGCGGCCAGTCAGAATTTTATGCGGATAAGCCTGATGGCCCACATCCCAGATCAAACGATCAAACGGGGTGTTATAGACATAATGCAAAGCTACGGTAAGCTCGACGGTGCCTAAGCCAGAGGCAAAGTGGCCACTGCTCTGGCTAACACTTTGCAATAAATAACTGCGCAGCTCGTCACTGAGCGCGGGCAGTTTGTCTTGTGGCAGCTGACGCAGCTGCTCGGGTAAATTAGCCTTGGCTAATAACGGGTAATCGTTAATATCTAACGCCATAATCCATGCCTGTGTTAAAACCTGCGTTCGATAATATACTGCGCAAAGGCGCGTAGCTCATCAGTGTTATACGGTAAGCGTGCCAGAGCGTTCAGTGCATCCTGATATAATTGCTGTGCTTTGGCTTTGGCATTGTCCAGCCCCAGTAATGCCGGGTAGGTTGATTTGTTGGCCTTGGTGTCTGACCCCTGTGGCTTGCCAAGTGTGCTGGTGTCGCTTTCAATGTCGAGAATATCATCCTGCACCTGAAATGCCAGCCCTAAAGCTTGGGCAAACTGCACTAAGGCATCGCGCTCTGCTATATTTTGCCGGTTACTGCACAGCCAGGCCAGATGTACCGCACATTCAATCAGGGCACCGGTTTTTAATCTGTGCATTTGTTCAAGCTGTGTCAGGCTGGTGTGCTGGTTGGTTTGGGCTAAATCTATCGCCTGGCCACCACACATACCGCCATAGCCTGCTGCCTGTGACAGCTGCTGCAGCATTTTTACAATGTTACTGCTATCTACCTGCTGATACGGGTGTGTGCTTAATATCTCAAAAGCCAGGGCTTGCAAAGCATCACCAGCCAGTATGGCAGTGGCTTCATCAAAAGCTTTATGGCAGGTGGGTTTACCACGGCGCAAGTCGTCGTTATCCATCGCCGGTAAATCGTCGTGAATAAGCGAGTAACTGTGTAAGGCTTCCAGCGCTGCTGCCGGGCCATCCAGATCATGCAGGCTGGCACCAAGCAGTGTGCCGCAACTGTACACCAGAAATGGCCGCACTCTTTTGCCACCCAGCAATAAACTGTACGACATAGCAGACAACAGCCGCTGATCGGTAACAGTACGGCTGTCTAAATATTGCTGTAAATGCTGTTCGACCCGTTGCTGATATACGGCTAAACGTTCAGGTTGCACCTTATTCTCCTGCAGGCGGGTCAAAGGGTAATAATGATTCCTGCTGTTGCTGTTGCATCAGGATCTGTACTTTTTGTTCTGCAGCTTGCAACAGCTGCTGGCTTTGCCGGGCCAGGGTAATACCGCGTTCAAATTGCTGCAGAGACTGATCCAGTGATAACTCGCCCTGCTCCAGTTGCTGCACAATAAGCTCAAGTTCAGACAAGGTTTGCTCGAACTGGCTTAAATCTGCTTTTTTCTTGCTCATACTACCCCCGGAAAAAGTGTGCGCAAAGGTACCTTAGCAGGCTATTATGGTCAATCAGAAAGCGGATGTGAAAGGCTAAATTGATAATTTTACATAATTTATGCTTAATCATTCTGCGTGGTTGTCGATAAACAACTATCGTCTAAGATAAACTTGTACAGATGGCTGGTGCAGTAGTGTTGCAATTAAGGAGAGTAAAGTGGATTTAGCTACCCTCGTTGGTATGTTAGGTGCAATTGGTTTTATTGTCATGGCGATGATTTTGGGCAGCAGCGGTGCTCCGGGGATGTTTGCCGATACAGTATCTGTACTGATTGTTTTTGGTGGCTCTATCTTTGTGGTTATCTCTAAATTTACGCTGACCCAGTTTTTTGGTTCGGGCAAAGCGGCCGTTAAAGCCTTTATGTTTAAAATTGAATCGCCCGAAGAGCTGATCGAAAAAGCTGTGCAACTGGCTGACTCAGCGCGTAAAGGCGGCTTTCTGGCGCTGGAAGAGGCTGAAATACCTAATTCGTTTATGCAAAAAGGCGTCAATATGTTAGTAGACGGCCATGACGCCGATGTAGTGCGGGCCACGTTGTTAAAAGACATTAGCCTGACCGAAAAACGCCATGAATCCGCCATTGCCATTTTTAAAAGCCTGGGGGATGTTGCTCCGGCCATGGGTATGATAGGCACCCTGATAGGCTTGGTGGCGATGCTATCTAATATGGATGACCCCAAAGCCATAGGGCCGGCCATGGCAGTGGCGTTGTTAACCACCTTGTACGGTGCTTTTATCGCCAACGTAATAGCCATACCGCTGGCAGATAAACTGGCGATCCGCAATCAGCAGGAAAAAATGAACAACCAGCTGATCCTTGATGCCATCTTAGGCATTCAGGATGGCCAGAATCCGAAAGTGATTGAAGGCATACTGCGCAACTATTTAGCGCAGGGTAAACGTGAAGTGGTCCCGGCGGAGTAATCTATGAGTGATCACGCAGAAGAAGAGTGCAAATGTCCACCGCCTGGTTTACCCCAGTATATGGGTACTTTTGCCGATTTAATGGCGCTGTTAATGTGCTTTTTCGTCCTGCTGCTGGCATTTTCAGAAATGGATGTGCTGAAGTTTAAACAGATTGCCGGCTCAATGAAGTTTGCCTTTGGTGTGCAAAATAAAATTGAAGTGGAAGATATTCCCAAAGGTACCAGCGTGATTGCGATGGAGTTTCGCCCGGGCCGCCCCGATCCTACGCCGATTGAAACCCTGCAGCAGCAAACCATTGAAATTACCCAGCAGGTAATTGAATTTCAGGCTGGTGAAGAAGATTCTGCAGGCGGGCGACAAGAGCAGCGTGAAGACTTAAGCGGCGGCCAGTCGGTCAGTAATGCTGAAGAAATTATGGATGGCGAATCTGCTGCGGCAACAGCCGAAGCTCAGGCGGCGCAGGAGCAAACCAATGAAATGGTGAAAAAACTGGCCGAACAACTGCAACAACAAATTGTTGATGGCGCCATAGAGCTGGAATCTCTGGGCCAGCAAATTATTATCCGTATCCGGGAAAACGGCTCATTTCCTTCGGGCTCATCTTTTTTACAACCCAGGTTTAAACCGATAGTGCAGCGTATTGGTACTTTACTCAATGAGGTACCCGGTGAAATTACCGTTACCGGCCATACCGATAATATTCAGGTTTCTGACGAATTGCACAGCAATAACTGGGATTTGTCGGCTAAGCGTGCTGTGTCAGTAGCTACCGAAATGATAAAAGCAACCGGCTTTGACCGTACCCGTTTAGTCGTAGTAGGGCATGCCGACACCAAGCCGCTAGTGCCGAATGACACCGAACAGGGCAGGCGGCGTAACCGCAGGGTAGAAATTGCCATTATGCAGGGTAAAGCCAAAGAGTCAGACCCGATAAGCCTGGAGCCTCCCAGCCAGCAGTTGCCTTAATCACTCTGAGTAGCGTGCAGATTAGGTCTTTCTGTACAGATCCGCTATAATCTGCGCCACTTTTTTTCTGCTTAACTATGCTGTTGTCTGATGATTGAATTTCTTATCAAATTACACCCCGAAATTGCTATTAAAAGTAAATCAGTGCGCAAGCGCCAAACACTGTTACTTGAGCGCAACCTTAAAACCATTCTGCAGCAGGTAGATGCCGGCGTTGAAGTGAGCAATAACTTCGATCACCTGACAGTACGCTGCGACACTACAGATGATGCTGTGCAGCAGGAAGCGCTGCGCCAGCGCTTAATTGACCGTCTGGGTTGTATTCCGGGTATTGTATATTTTGCTGAGATGCAATCGGGCAGTTTTACCTCATTACACGATATTTTTGAGCAGGTGCTGGCGGTATATGCGCCGCAACTGGAGCATAAAACCTTTAGCGTGCGGGTGCGCCGCAGTGGTAATCATGAATTTACCTCAATAGAAGCTGAACGCTATATTGGCGGCGGCTTAAATCAGCATGTTGCCAGTGCCAAAGTGCAGCTGAAAAAACCGGATCTGGTGGTAACGCTGGAGATCAGAAAAGACCGGCTGATTATGGTGCGCAAGATGCACCAGGGCATGGGCGGTTTTCCGCTGCCGTCGCAGTCAGATGTGTTATCACTGATCTCCGGTGGCTATGATTCTGCCGTGGCCAGCTATCTGATGATCCGCAAAGGCCTGCGTACGCATTACCTGTTTTTTAACCTCGGTGGTGCCGCCCATGAGGCTGGGGTGCGTGAAATGGCGTTTCATATCTGGCAAAAATACAGCCTGTCGCACAAAGTAAAGTTTGTCAGTGTTAACTTTGCCCCGGTGGTGGACCAGATTTTAGAAACCATCGATAGCGGTTTAATGGGCGTAATATTAAAGCGGATGATGATGCGGGCAGCCAGCGAAGTAGCCGAAAGCCTGGGCATTAAAGCCATAGTTACCGGTGAAAGTATTGGCCAGGTATCAAGCCAAACCATTACCAATTTAAACGTGATAGACCGGGTTACTGAAATGCTGATCCTGCGCCCCCTGATTTATCAGGACAAGCAGGAAATAATTGATATGTGCCGCAAAATTGGTGCTGAAGATATTGCCAAAAGCATGCCGGAATATTGCGGAGTTATCTCGAAAAAGCCCACGGTGAATGCAGTACTGTCGGAAGTGCTGGCCAATGAGCAAAAGTTTGATTTTACCGTGCTGGAGCAGGCAGTAAAAGCAGCAAAGGTGCTGGATATCCGCACGGTAGACTATCAGGCTGAGCAACAGGCGCATGTGGTGACTGAGCTGGCACAACTGCCGGCCGATGCAGTAGTGCTGGATATTCGTAGCCCGGAAGAAACCGATATTAAACCGCTGACAGTTGCCGGGCATAACGTAGTTGAACTGCCGTTTTTCCGCCTGGCATCGCAGTTTGCTAACCTTGATCAGAGCAAACAATACTATTTTTACTGTGAACGCGGCGTAATGAGCCGGTTACAGGCCGTGGTATTGCAGGATCAGGGCTTTAGCAACGTAGCGGTTTACCGGCCTTAACGTTGTACGCGGTGCTGCAATTGCAGCACCTGTTGCAATAGTTGTGTGTTGTGCGGCACGGCAATGTTATAGCGTGCTGCCTGCGTGACGATATAACCGGTAATAGCGTCTATTTCAGTACGGCGTTTGTGCGTAATATCTTGCTGCATTGACGAGAAATTAGCTGCCGTGCTCTGGATAACCTGCTGTACTTTTTCCAGCATTTGCGCGTATTGCAGCGGATAACCTGCCGCTTCTGCCACCTGGCATACTTCTGCCAGGATCTGATTTATCTGCTGTTGATACTGTGCTTTTGCCAGCTCGCCATTGTTGCAGTTATACAGTGCTGTCAGCGGGTTTATTGCCGCATTAATTGCCAGCTTGTGCCATAAAAACGGCAGAATATTCTCAGTTAGTGTAACCGGCCCAAGGGCTATATCCATCGCCTGCTGCACCGCTAAAAGCTGATTCTTCGCCGCCGCGTTTAACGGCGCCAATACGCTTTGGCCTTGCCCGGTATGGCGCACAGTTGTACCTTGCTTTAGTGCACCATGGGTCGTGGTCAGAAACCACAACCCCTGTGTTGGGCTAAGCGACGGTAAAATGTGTTCTGTTGCAGCCATGCCATTGTGGCTGAGCACCAGTTGCGCATCAGATGCCAGGGCCGGTAATAACGCCTGCACAGCAGCGGGTACGGCATAGCTTTTTACCGGTATTAACACGGCTGCCAGTGGCGCAGTAGCACAGTTAAAATGAAGGGAGTGTTGCTCAAAGCGGATATCCAGTGCAGCAGGTTGTCTTAGCCAGAGCTGTACCGGCCAGCCTGCCAGTTTAAAGCGGCTGGCAGCCAGTAAACCTATAGCGCCCTGGCCGACAACTGTCCAGCTTAGCGCTGGCTGCGTGGGCGTATTTTGTGCCACAGGGCCCGCACCAGATAAAAACTGACTACGCCGGCCAGATCTGCCAGCAAATCCCACCAGTCGCCGTTACGGCGGGTAAAGTAGTGCTGTGCCAGTTCAATAGCGCCACCATAAGCACCCAGTAAGATAAAAGCCAGCCAGGGGCTGAGTTTAAAGCCTTTCCACAGCAAGGCGCTTAGTATGGCAAAAATACCGAAGTGTGCCACTTTATCTAAATGGGCTATGCCGCCACCAATGCGGTGGCCGCTTAATTCAGCTAAAAAGCTGGCAGTAGCAGCGACAAAACAGAAAACACACAACCAGCGATAAAATGTTTGCGACACAAAGACCCCCGAAGATATATGGCGCTCGGATTGTAGCAGTTTTCTGGTTATAATCGCCAGCAGACAGAATGGCTTAAGCACAGGAGACTTGTCATGCCTTCATTCGATATTGTTTCAGAAATTGATATGAATCAGGCGAAGAACGCCGTAGATAATGCCAAACGGGAACTTGAAACCCGCTTCGATTTTCGTGGCGTTAACGCCAAAATTGAGCTGAACAAAGAGCAAATTGAGCTGACCGCTGAAGCCGACCAGCAAGTGATGCAGCTGTTTGATATTTTTGCCATGAAAGCCAGCAAGTTGCAACTGGATGTCAGTAGTTTCAAGATTGAAAAAGAAGAGCGTCACGGCAAATTTATCACCCGTCATGTCAGTATCAAGCAGGGCATCGATAAAGAGATGGCAAAAAAAATCGTTAAACTGGTTAAGGATAGCAATATTAAGGTGCAGGTGGCGATCCAGGGGGAAGAGCTGCGGGTAACCGGTAAAAAGCGTGATGATTTACAGGCCGCTATGCAATTGGTGCGCACCAGCGAGCTGGGCCAGCCGTTCCAATTTAAAAACTTCCGCGATTAGGTTTTAGCCATCCAGCCATCTATTGACATTTTTCTTTGATGACGTAAACTGCACGCGGCTCCGATAGGGAGCCGCTTTTTCTGGTGCTGCAGTCAACTGCAGGTAAACGGGAATCTGGTGTTAATCCAGAGCTGCCCCCGCAACGGTAAACAACTGAGCTGTGTTCAATGCCACTGTCAAAAGATGGGAAGGCGAGCACAGGCGCAAGCAGGTTGTCAGCCCGGAGACCGGCCGGAAAAAAACCTTCAACATTATTAAATGTGCGGTGGGCACATTTTCGGAGCCTATATGTTTAAACCTGCTTTTTCGGCCGTGCTGGTCGCATCTTGCTGCTCTGCGGCAGCTAACACTACTGAACAGACTAATCTTGAACATATCAGTATTTATGCCAACCGCACTGCAACACCACAACAAGATGTGCTGGCCAGCGTAACAGTGCTGGAGCGTGACGATATCGTTGCGCGCCAGGCCAATGATTTACCCGCCTTACTGGCGCAACTGCCGGGTATTAACTTATCCCGCGATGGCGGCCGCGGCCAAAACAGCAGTGTTTATATCCGCGGCGGTAATGCCGGCCATACGCTAGTAATTATCGACGGCGTGCGCAGTGGCTCGGCTACGTTGGGTTATAAAACACTGTCAATGTTACCGCTGGAACTGATCGAACGTATAGAAGTTGTGCGTGGCCCACGGGCTGCCTGGTATGGCTCGGATGCATTATCCGGTGTGATTGCTATTACTACCCGCCGTAGTAATACGGTAGAACTAAATGCCAACGTTGGTAGTGATGGCCAGGCGGGTACTGATATCAGTTTAAGCCACACGATGGATCAACTGACTTTACGGGCGACAGCAGGTGCCAGCCGTGCCGACGGTTATAATGTGCAACCTGCACAAGATCCGGACCGGGACGGTTATAACCAGAAATTTGTTAAAGTAGCGGCAGACTACCAGAGCGCACTTGGCTTATGGAGCGCTCAGGCAGATGTTAACTCGGGTTTTTATCAGTTTGATACCGATTTCGGCAGCGAAGATGAAGCCGATACCTTGAACCGGGCTTATTTACTTGGCTGGCAACACCAATTGGGGCAGTGGCAGCATCAGGCACAACTGAGTCGTAATCTGGATAGTGATGCAACTTTTGGCCCTGATTCACGCAGTCCCTTTGTTACTGAACGCGACGAGTTTAACTATCAAGCTGCTACTGATATAACAGACGCACTCAGTTTTGTTGGTGGCGTAAACTGGTATCATGAGCAAGTTGATCAGTCAGCAACGGCTTACGAAGAAACCAGCCGCATTAACCGTGCTATATTCGCAGGTTTAAACTATCAGTACAGTGCGTTACAGCTCGAAGCTGCAGTACGCCGCGATCTGGTTAATCAGTATGGTGGCCAAAATACCTGGCAACTAGCGGCAGGTTATCAGTTGGCAGAGCACTGGCTAATACGTGCAAGTCGCGGCAGCGCATTTAAACTACCTACCTTTAATGAACTGTATTATCCGGATTTTGCTAATCCTGCTCTTCAGCCACAAGAGTCGATATCTGATGAGGTGGCGCTGGCTTACCAGGGTGATGCGCTGACTGTAGAACTGGCATGGTTTGATCGTGATGTGACTAACCTGATTCAGGGAGTTCAGCAGGCAGAAAATGTGCTACTGGCAACTGTGCAGGGCATTGAGTTTACTATTAAACAACAGTGGCAGCAGTATGGCAGCCAGTTTACTTATACCTGGCTGGATACGGAAAACCGAACCAGCGGTAAAAAACTGGAGCGCAGGCCGGAGAATACGATTAATTGGCGCGGCAGCTATGATGCCGATAAATGGTCCGCATTTGTTACCGCGGATTATCAAAGTGCGACCTATCAGGGCGCAGATTGGTTAACGGGTGAAGATCGTCCTTATGCTCCAGCTCATACTTTGTGGGGCCTAGGTGCCAGTTATACCGTATCACCAGCATTAACTTTACGTGCTAAAGTCGATAACCTGTTTGATAAAGACTATTACACCAGCCATGGCTATGCCTCACAAGGCACAAACTTCGGTCTTAGTGTGAGCTATACACCGCTGTAAATGCAGTTGTAAGAAAAGCGTGCTTCGGCACGCTTTTTTAGTCTGGCTTGAGTAGCTTAGCGTAGTTTTGTCTGAACTTGGCCATTTTGGGGGCCACGATAAACTGGCAATAACCTTGGCCGGGGTGTTGCAGAAAATAACCTTGATGGTACTCCTCGGCCACGTAAAACGGGCCTGCCGGGCTTACTTCCGTCACAATGCGCTGAGTAAATACCTGGGTACGTTCCAGCTCAGCCATTACGCCGCGCACCAGTTGTAACTGCTCGTCATTATGATAAAACACCACAGAGCGGTACTGGGTACCAACGTCATTACCCTGACGATTCAGTTGGGTAGGGTCGTGTAAACTAAAAAAAATCAAACATAACTGCTCAAAGCTTATCATGCTGTTTTCAAACTGCACCTGCACCACTTCAGCGTGGCCGGTATCTCCCCGGCATACCTGCTCGTAAGTAGGAAAACTGTTTTCACCCCCCATATAACCGCTTAAGGCCTGGATAACGCCCTTAACCTGATTCATGGCGGCCTCTAAGCACCAAAAACAGCCTGCACCAAACGTCGCCGTTTGTATCGCCATATTGTCTCTCCTGTGGCCCAGTACTTGTAACCCAATACTGAATGTATCCTAACATTAGGATATGCACCAGTTTATAACCGGCAATACGTTATAGCATTGTGCAGCGATCAGGCCGGTCAGCGACTCTGTGTCATTTCAGAGTGTTACCGCACGGTTTACTTTGCTCGTGGCCAGCTGTTTTAACCAGTGTGCCACTGGTGCCGGTTTGGCAAAAAAGTAGCCTTGCATCTGTTTGCAGCCCAGTTTAATTAAAAAACGGCGCTGGATATCGGTTTCAATACCTTCTATAACCAGTTTTAGCTGCAATGCTGCCGCCAGCTGGATCACCGATTGCACTAATCTGACCTGCACCGGGTTATGCGGTATTTCTTTAACGAAGCTTCTGTCGAGTTTTATTTTATCCACCGGCAGTTTGCTTAGCATACTCAGTGACGCCTGGCCGGTGCCAAAATCGTCCAGGGCGATGTTAAAACCAAGTTTTTTCAGTGCGTGAATTTTGTCAAACAGCGGCTGTTTGTGGCTGATAATACTGTTTTCTGTCAGCTCCAGAGTAAGCTGATTAAGGAGATCAGGTTGGTGCGTAGCAACGTCAATTAAAGCATTGTAAAACGAATGTACCAGTAAGTCAGAGCCTGCCAGATTAATTGCCACCGGATACTTAAGCGCTAATGCTCTGAGCTGCTGCACTATAGTGATAGCCTGACTCAGCACTTTTGACGATACCTCGCCAATCAGACCGTACTGTTCGGCCAGCCTTATAATGGTTTCCGGCGTGACAAAGCTGCCATCAGCACGGGGCCAGCGTAATAAAGCTTCAAAGCTTTGAATAGTGCCATCCGGTGTTACTTTGGGCTGTAGCCAAAGTGTAAGTTCATCGTCGTGCAAGGCTTGCTTTAAATCGGTCAGTAGCTGCAAATCGAGGTTGCGTTGCTGCAAAGAGTCAGCCTGATAGTAAGCGACAGGGCAGTTATAAGCATCGGCCAGTTCCAGCGCCGATTCACATTGCTCCAGCATTTCTTCGGGGCTAAAGTGGTTTGACGTCGCTATGCTGACACCCATTTCATACATCGGTTGTATACTGCCAACCGACAGTTTTAGTTCTGCTGGCAACAGGTGACGCAATTGGGTTACCTGCTCACTAACCGAGCTACTGCTGTTAAGCAAATCAGTCCACAGAACAAATTTTACCCCTCTTAAGCGGCCAAACATCACCTGCTCTGGTAAGGCGTTTTGTAATTGCTGGGCAAAGGTGGTTAGCAGTTCGTCGCCGGCCTGGTAGCTGTTCTGATGATTAAAGGCTTTAATGTGGCATAACCTGAGAATAATCATCAGGCCTGCTACGGTATTTTCACGCTGCTTATGGATCAGGCGTAATAAAAAACCAGCGTTAGGCAGTGAGGTCAGAGTGTCGTAGTTATGCCACAACTCATGCTGTTGCTCGCTGGCAGCCAGTTTTTTATGCATCAGCGTCAATGGCGTAATATCGTCAAGTTGCAGCAAATGATGTTGCTGCCGGGTGCTGCAAAGATGGTTAAGTAACAGATGCTTGCTGTTATCTGTCAGCAACTGGCACTCAGTATCATGCCCTAGCCAGAATTCAGCGTTGCCCTGGTCAGCTGTGCTTAGTATGTCGGTTAAATGGCTGTGTTCAGCACTGATCAGCCCTAGTGTCTGTTGTGCTTTAGCATTAGCTTTAAGAATTTGCCCGTCAGCCGTAACCAATAAGGTCGCTTTACTTTGGTGGTTAAAAATATCCTGATACAGCTGGTTGCTCTCCAGAATAGTGGCATTTTGTGCCTTTAGCGCAGTAGCATTGCGGTTTAGTGTGCTAAGCATGCGCATAATAGTTAGCGGAATACACAGATTAAAAAACAAAAACAGTAAGCTGTGCAGGTAAATAGGCGTTGCTGGTAAGGTAATAGAAAAGTTAAACAAATTTACCGGTGTATTGCTGTACAAAATAAATAAAAACGGCAGCACATTTATTGCCATTACCAGCAGCGTTACCGTGCTGTTAAAAAATAACAGCGCAATAAGCGGGGCGGTATAAACAAAAATAGTCCCCAGCTTTGACAACTCAAAATCATCAATAAAAAGCAACATACAAAGCCCGGCACTAAACACGGTAAATAATAAAATAACCCGGCTAATGCCCAACTGGTGGCTGGAAAAATATAGTGCCAGTAATAAGATAGCGTAAAAACTGGTTGTAATAGCAATGGTGTACCAAGCGCCTATCTGATACGCCTGCCAGGAACTGTGCAGCACTATGGCTAATACCAACAGCAAGCCAGAGGTAAGAATAATGCGCAAAGCACTTTGTTGTAATACGGTTACGGACGGCGAGTTAAGGTGTGTTTCAGTTAATAACAGTAGTTTTTTTATACGGCTTAACATGAATTGTCCACTAAATTAGGCTTGAAACCCGCATGTTTGCACAGCGGAAAATACGCATTGGCTATTAACGTCCTGTTAAATGACAGCCTAGCGTAAACAAATACCGGTATCGGGACAATAGTAAAGTGAAAACTGTTTTAAACAGTGTATAAAAATGTATATAAGTTGGGCAAATAGAAGCAGTAAATATTGTTGCCAGCACTACCTGGCAACAATAGTGCCACTGTAAAACTGCGATAGCTCTGTTACGCGCTCTGCGTTTTGTATATCCAGCAGAACAAACTTGAACGGCGTGAATAATGTAGCAGGTTTTTCCATCGTGTTTATTGATACCACAAACTGGCGCTGCTCGCCCGCTTGCAAGCTAAGCGTGGCGTCGCTGTTTAGCTGGCTGTATGCCATACCTTCTACCTGCAGCTGATACTGCCTTGCTGTTTTGGTTTTATTGATCACGTTTAGTGTAAAGGTGTTTTCAATGGCGCCGTCCGTATTTACCCGGTACAACGCATTGCGCTCACGGTACACGGTTAGCTCGGTATTGGTTCTGGCCGTAGCCCAGCCAAGAATGGCAACTAGAGTCACTAAAATGGTAACGCCGTAAGCCAGGTGTCCGCTGAGGTTTGCTCCGGTGCTTTGTTCTGCGGCATAGTTAATCAGGCCTTTGGCATAGCCAAACTGGCTCATGGTTTGATCGCAGGCATCAATACACAGGCCACAGTTAATACACTCGTATTGCATGCCATCGCGAATATCAATGCCTACCGGACACACCTGCACACAGAGGTTACAGTCTACGCAGTCGCCTAAGTTTGCCGGTTTGTCACTACCACGCTTACGCGGCCCACGTGTTTCGCCGCGCCCGGCGTTGTAGCTTACCAGTTTGGTAGCAGTATTAAACATGGCCGATTGAAACCGCGAGTAGGGGCACATGTGCAGGCACATTTTTTCCCGGATCAACCCGGCATTAAAATAGGTGCACAAAGCGAAAAAACCGACCCAGGCGTATACCTGCCATGCAGCCTGCAGTGCAAAGAATGTAGAGTACAGTTCAGACTGCGGAATAAAATACGACATAAACACTAAAGCGGTAACCACTGACACCACCAGCCAGCTTAAATGTTTTGCCAGCTTTTTAGCCAGTTTATTCAGGCTAAACCGGGCGTTATCCAACTGCCGGCTTTGGTTATGGCTGCCCTCTATGCGCCGTTCTATCCAGACAAACATCAGTGTCCATACCGTTTGCGGGCAGGTATAACCGCACCATACCCGGCCGTACAGGCGGGTTACGTAAAACAGCACAAAGGCTGCCAGCGTAAACAACAAGGCAGCAATCAGGAAGTCTTGTGGAAATAAAATAATAGAAAATAACTCAATGGTTTGTTGGCCGGCATTAATCCGGAATGCCTGCTCACCGTTGTATTGAATAAAAGGGATACCAATAAACAGTGCCATCAGCAGCCAGCTTAACGCGCGGCGGATGCGCTGATAAAAGCCGCTTTGCTCACGAATATAAATTTTTCCGCTGCTATCTTTGGTAGAAAAAATAATCAGATCTTCAGGAGGTAAAGAATACGCCATAACAAGTACCTGCGGGAATTAACAGCAGTGGCCGGTGCAGCCAGTTGCGGGCGCATTTTAAGTAGCAGCAGAAAAAAGGTGCAGATACAAAAAAATAAAATAAAATAGATACAGCATTTGAAGGGAGCATGGCCATGAGCCGTTTTAAGTACCAACAACTGGCAAGCGAGCTGCTGCAGCAAATTAATGCCAGGCAATGGCAAGCGGGGGAAAAGCTGCCGTCGGTGCGTTGGTTATGCCGCCACTATCAGCGCTCGCTGGCTACTGTGCAGCATGCTTTGCATGTACTTGAAGCCCAGGGCGTAATAGAAGCAAAAAGCCGGGCTGGGTATTTTGTTAAGTTTGCGCTGGCGCCGGTGCAAATTCCGCAGTTTAGCCAGCATATCCCTGCGCCCAATATAGTAACGGTGCCGGATATGTTTTTTGACATTATGAACCGTAGTGGCGCCTTTGACATATTGCCAAGCGGCCCGCAGATTGAGCCCGCGCACCTGACAATATTAATGCGCCATATTGGCCGGGCACTGCGCCGGCAATCTTTTAGTAAAGCGATGTATTACGACGAGCCGCTGGGGTTATATGAGCTGCGGCTACAGATCACAGAGCATTACCGCAGCACAGGCCTGGCGTTAAGTGCCCAGAACCTGTGTATTACAGCCGGTTGCCAGCATGCGTTATTTTTGGCACTAAAAGCCAGTTGTCAGCCCGGAGATACCGTGGCAGTAGAGAGCCCGGCTTTTTATGGTGTGCTGCAACTGCTGCAGGAGCTTGAGCTTAAAGCACTGGAAATACCCAGCTCGCCACAGTTGGGCCTGAATGTTGACAGCCTGGAGCAGGCATTGGATAAGTGGCAGATCAGTGCCTGTGTGGTTACCCCGGCTTTTGCCACGCCAACCGGGGCCTGTATGCCAGCTGCGCAGCAAGCCATGCTGCTTAGCTTAGCCAATAAACACGATTTTGCCGTGATTGAAGACGATATCTACGGCGATTTGGGGTTTCACCACCGGCCCAAGCCACTGAAATCGCTTGATACACAAGACAGGGTAATGCTGTGCAGCTCGTTTTCTAAATCTTTATCCCGCGATCTGCGTATTGGTTGGATTGCGGCCGGGCGCTGGTCAAAGGCTGTGGCACGTTTAAAGCTGGTAAGCCAGTTAGCCAGCAGCCAGGCTATGCAGCAGGGTATTGCCAGCTTTATGGCTGAAGGCCACTACAAAAGGCACCTTAACCAATACCGCCAGCAGCTGAAACATCAGCGTGATCAGTTAATTAACTGTTTGCAGCGCGATTGGGCAGGCAATATTCAGCACACCACGCCGCTAGGCGGGCTGGCGCTGTGGCTGCAACTTAATGAGGGCATCAATTGCCAGCAGCTGTATTTACAGTGCCTTGAACGCGGCATAATACTGACACCCGGTGTGATGTTTTCCAATAGTGGCGATTTTAACCACTACCTGCGGTTAAGTTTTGCTCACCCCGTTGTCGGTAGCAGAAAACACGCTCTCATCGAACTTGGCCGTATGCTACTTGAAATGCCCGCTGCAAAAATTTAGCAGCTTGTGTTGTTTGCTACTGAATTAACCGATACTGCTGCGCTGTCTGCGCTTAAATAAAAAATAGATTAACCTTGTCGAAGTTGCCGGAGCTTATCCGACTAAAAGCAGACAGCCCGCCAGGCTGCATTGTTGGTTATTATTGGTAGCTACTATCTATAACGACTATTCACAACTGCAATTCGGAGAAACAGCATGAGCCGCATGATATTTGTTAACCTACCGGTAAAAGACTTAAAAGCCTCAATGGCTTTTTATACCGCACTGGGTTTTACCAACAACCCGCACTTTACTGACGACACCGCCGCCTGTATGGTTTGGAGCAAAGCAATAAACGTAATGCTGTTAACCCATGACAAGTGGCGCCAGTTTACCAACCGGCCTATTCCTGCAACAACCTCAAGCGAGGTAATACTGGCATTGTCGTGCGACAGCCGCGAAGCAGTTGATGCAATAAATAATGCCGCAAAGCAGGGCGGGACAGCAGATATTAACCCCGTACAGGATTTAGGCTTTATGTACAGCCGCGCCTTAACCGATCCGGATGGCCATATCTGGGAACCGTTCTGGATGGACCCTGCCGCTATTCCGGCAGAATAATCCTGTTTCATTGCGTACGCCGTCAAAGCCCCCGCTGGCTGGTGGCGTAATTCCGGCTGCCAGGCATGTTGCTGCTAAACGGCTATAAGTTGTTGTCTGTTTAGTTGCAGCTATCCTGAATTATCACCAGCAAAAAAGTAGTTGTTGTTACGCAGCTCATGGCATCCGCAGTTATATATCTTTGGCTAAGGTTGTGTCGAAGGTAAGGCCTGGCATCGAGGTCAGCGGGTTAAAATACTTGCTTTACATTCAATTAGCGCATTAGAGTGGAACTGAGTTTACAACTTCCGGGATCTGCAACACGCAACTTGCGGGTTGAGAACCGTTGAATAAATTGTCAGGCACAAAGGAAAAGTAAAGTGGTTACCTGCTATCTCCGATATATCATTGACCCATACAAACTTAAAGAGTTTGAGCACTACGGCAAACTGTGGATCCCGCTTGTTGAGAAGTTCGGTGGTAAACACCATGGTTATTTTCTGCCATCAGAAGGTGCCAATAACGTTGCACTTGCTATGTTTACCTTCCCAAGTCTGGCGGAGTATGAAAAATATAGGGAAAAGTCTCTGCAGGACACTGCCTGCATAGCGGCGTTTAAGTACGCTGAAGAAACGCAATGTATTATTAGTTATGAGCGTACGTTCTTCAGGCCAGTGTTTAACGCCTGACAGGTGGTTCAACACCAGAGTGTCAATTAAGACTGCACTTTCGCTTGAGAGTTATGCGCCCAAGTTACCCATGAGCAATCGATTCCTTCTATAGTCAGGCATCGTAATCGGCAAAGGACACACCAAAGAGGCCATGATGTTTAAAGATGTACTAAATTTTTGGTTTAAAGAATTAGAGCCTAAGCAATGGTGGGTGTCAGAACCTGGTTTTGACGCGCTGATTAAACAGCGTTTTTTACCACTGTTGCAACAATCGGCTGCGGGTGAGTTATTTGGCTGGCGCGTAAGTGCTGCCGGGCGCTTGGCAGAAATTATTGTGTTGGACCAGTTTTCGCGCAATATCTACCGTAATACCGCAAATGCTTTTGCACAGGATGCTATGGCGCTGGTGTTAGCGCAGGAAGCCGTGGCGGCCGGTGTGTTGGAGCAACTTAATGCCGATGAGCGTAACTTTTTATTAATGCCCTTTATGCATAGCGAGTCACGGCTTATTCACCAGCAAGCAGAAACACTGTTTAAGCAATTTACCCCGGCGAATAATTATCAGTTTGAGCTTAAACACAAAGTGATTATTGACCGCTTTGGCCGTTATCCGCATCGCAATGCCATTTTAGGCCGTACCTCGACAGCTGAGGAAATTGAGTTTCTTAAACAGCCGGGCTCGGGGTTTTAGCCCGGCCAGCGGCGGCTTGAAGTATGCTTTGCGGCTATTTAGCTGTAGTTAAACAGGCTACTATTTTGTGCCAAATTTCTCATGCTCGCCAAGATCTGGCTGCTCACCTTTAACCTTCGCCTGCACAGTTTTAAACATTTTAACCATAGCGCTGCTGTCGCTGTCCCAATGCTCGCCTTTTTGCACTTTGATTTCCAGCATACCGACATTGGGTGAATCTTTGCCGTCAGGAAACCAGGCTGCAACAAACGGGTTCCAGTATTTATTGATCAGCGTTTTGTCGCGGATAGCGCGGCCGACGCCGGTCAGCGATACATACACCTGATTGTCCGGATCGGCGAAAGTTAAGCAGACATCGTGGTCACGCTCTATTTCCAGCACTTTTTCTGTGGCTAAATCGGTATAAAACCACAGGGTACCGTCATATTCATCCTGTACTAATACCATAGGGCGCGATCGTAGTTCATCGCCGTGGCGGGTTGTCAGCATTGCGGTTTTAATCTGTTTGATAAGCTGCCAGATTTTTTGCTTGTGCTCGGGGCTTGACATAACTCCTCCGGTTTATTTAACAGAATAGATAATTTCCAACAGGTGCTAGTGTTTCAGAATCACATACAGCGCGTGAATAATGCCGGGTATAAAGCCAAACAGCGTTAGCAAAATGCTAAGCCAGAAATGACCTTTAAGGCCAACTTCAAGAAATACCCCCAGTGGCGGCAGGATTATTGCGAAAAGGATTTTAATAGGATCGGTTGCGGTAACTGCCATAGCAGGCTCCTTAGATAGTAAGTCAGATGCTTTGCTTGCCCGACTCTCTTTGCTCTGTTTAAAGTAAGCACTATCTATGCCGTTTATATTAAAGAGGTATTGCCAAGCCATTCAGTTAGCTGCAGTATTGCTCTGTGCAGTCTCTCGCAGCGGGGTTTTGCCGTTACTACTGCCAGGGGAGCATTAACTGAATTTGGTACATATTATCCGCTGTGGTTACGCTGCGGCAGGAGGGTAAAGAGCATATTTTATAGCCTGGTGTGCAAACTTTACCGGTATTTAAAATGACTAGTTCAGCGCTTAAAAAATAATAAGCCGGTCAACTGACCGGCTTGGGATTGTGAGGCAGCCAGGTGCTATCAGGCTTTGCTGGCAGTAATATATTCGTCTACCAGTTGCTCTAATACATCCAGCGGTACCGCGCCGTTTTTCAGCACTACATCGTGGAACTGGCGGATATCAAATTTATCGCCCAGCTCAGTTTTCGCTTTTTCGCGTAGTTCGATAATTTTGATCATACCAATTTTGTAGGCGGTGGCCTGGGCGGGCATGACGATATAACGCTCTATGGCTTTTTCTACCGCGGTTTGCGTATTGGGTGTGTTATCCAGCAGGTATTGTATCGCCTGATCGCGGCTCCACTTTTTGGCGTGAATACCGGTATCTACCACTAAACGGCAGGCGCGCCACAGTTCCATGGCTAAACGGCCAAAGTCTGAGTAGGGGTCCTGATACAGGCCAATTTCTTTTGGTAGTAACTCGGTATATAAACCCCAGCCTTCAATGTAGGCGGTGTAGCTGCCAAAGCGGCGGAACTTAGGCATGTCTTCCAGCTCTTGCGCTATAGCCAGTTGCATATGGTGGCCCGGGATACCTTCATGATAAGCCAGTGCTTCCAACTCGTATTTAGGCATATCGCTCATGCGGTACAGGTTGGCGTAGTAAATGCCGGGGCGGCTGCCGTCCATCGACGGGCGCTGGTAAAACGCTTTACCGGCAGTTTGCTCACGAAATGCCTCTACTGCTTTTACAATCATATCGGCTTTGGGTTTTACTAAAAACAGCTCGTCCAGCCGGGTGCGCATATTATCAATAACCGCAGTGGCTTCAGCCAGGTAGGCGGCTTTACCTGCTTCGGTATTCGGGTAGTAAAACTGCGGATCGGTTTGCATAAACTGGAAAAAGGCTTTTAAGTCACCGTCAAAGCTGGTTTTTTGCATAATAGCCTGCATTTCTGCATGGATACGGGCTACTTCATCCAGGCCAATCTGGTGTATTTCATCGGCTGTTAAATCGGTAGTGGTAATGCGCTTTAGCTCATCATTGTAAAATGCTGCGCCATCTTTAAAACGCCATACACCGTCAACGGTATCGGCTTGTTGCTCCAGCGTATTTAAATAGCGGATTAAGCTGGTGTAGGCTGGTTTAACACTGGTTAACAGTGCTACTTTGGCTTCATCCAGCAACAATTTTTTGCTGTGATCTTCAATGTTAAGCTGGCTGACCTTTTTACTGAAATCGGCCAGTAAGGTACTGTCGGCGCCGGTATCAAACGGGGCGCCTTTAATGACATTTTCACTGGCTGACAGCACCAACGGGAACACAAATTTAGGCGGAATAATGCCAAGCTCAGCGCGCTTTTGCAGTTGCTCCTGCAGCTGACTAAACAACGCAGGGACGGCATTTAACCGGGCAATATAGGCTTTAGCGTCGCTTTCACTGCTAATGCTGTGTTGATTGATCAACGTTGACGGCACCTGCGAGTGGATACCAAACATCTGGTTAACCGGGTAGCTGTACAGCCGCCATTTGGCTTCGTCCAGGGTTTGCTGCAGGTTTTGTTGCATCAACAGGTAGCTGATGCGGGTATTGTCGTCCAGTTTGCTGACATCAACGGCCTTTAACATGGTTAAATGCTGCTGGGTAAGGGCTATATCTGCGTCGAAGTGGGCGTCGGATAAATCCTGCCATTTATCATAGTCATCTTTAATGCCCAGTCGGGTTTGTCGGATCGGATCACGGCGCACTTCGTCCATAAATATTTGTTCAAACAAGGCATTAGCCTTATCGGATTCAGACTGGGTTACCACTGTTGCCGGTGCATTGCTTTGCTGTGGGTTTTGGCTTTGCTGCGGGCCACAGCCTGCCAGTAAAGCAGCAGTTATGGCAAGTGGCAACAAGGCTTTGCGGGTAAAGGCGGTTTTCATATAGGTTCCTGTCTTATTGTTAGAGTAATAGTTTTATTCTACGCAACTGGTGGCAGATGAAAAGACAGCGTATCGCAACGATAGGTTAATCAGCCCTAGATAAACAACGTGAGTAAATCGTTCAGGTAGCGTGCGCCTTTATCGGTAATTTGCCAGTGCGTGGCGCTAACACTAAGCAGGCCTTTTTGCTCGGCTTCGCTAATAGCGCTGCTAACCGTGCTAAGTGGCAAGCCGGTGTAAGCGGTAAAATCGGCTATCGGGCAGGGCTCCAGCAGGCGAAAGCGGTTCATAAAAAACTCAAATGGCCGGTCTTCGGCCTCAACCTGTTCGCGGCTGTCCATATAGCCACGGCTGATATCCATATAGCCTTTGGGGTGCTTAATTTTCACAGTACGCAAAATAGCATTACGGGACGGCAGGGTAATTTTGCCATGCGCGCCGCAGCCTATACCTAAGTAATCGCCGTAGCGCCAGTAGTTCAGGTTATGTTTGCACTGATGGCCGGGTTTGCTATAGGCAGAAATTTCATACTGCTGGTAACCATGCTGCTGTAACAGTGCCAGCCCCTGCAGCTGAATATCCCACAACGTGTCGTCTGGTGGCAGTACCGGCGGGCGTGAGGCAAAGACTGTATTAGGTTCAATGGTTAGCTGATACCATGACAAATGCGGCGGGGCTAAATCTATGGCTTTCTGTAAGTCGGCCAGTGCGCCGTTAACATCCTGCTGCGGCAGGCCGTGCATTAAATCAAGGTTAAAGCTGCTAAGGGGCAGATTCTGCGCCAATTTGGCTGCCCGTACGGCTTCGCCGCTATCGTGAATACGGCCCAGCGCCTGTAATTGCGCGGTTTGAAAGCTTTGCACCCCAATAGAAAACCGCGTTACGCCTGCCTGCACATAGCCAGCAAATCGTTCGGCTTCTACCGTGCCGGGGTTGGCTTCCATCGTGACTTCCATATCGGCGTCGCAGTTTAACCGCTGTTTTACGCCGGTTAAAATCTGGCCAATGCCTGCGGCAGAAAATACGCTGGGGGTGCCACCGCCGATAAAAATACTGCTTAAGTTACGCCCGGTTACTAAGGGTAAGTCTTGTTCTAAATCGGCCAGCAGGTGGGCGATATACTCCTGCTCAGGAATACCTTGCTTTACCGCGTGCGAGTTAAAGTCGCAGTAGGGGCATTTTTGAATACACCAGGGAATATGAATATACAGCGCCAGCGGCGGTAACTGCAGCGCCACGGTTAACGCGCCTGCAACTGGCTAAGCAATTGTGCCAGTGCTTTGCCACGGTGGCTAAGCTGCTGTTTACGTCCGGGCGGCAGCTCTGCACTGGTGCAGCCTTCTGCAGCAATAAAAAACACCGGATCATAGCCAAAGCCGGCACTGCCGGCCGGGGCCCGGGTAATTTCGCCATGCCATACGCCATGGCATACCAGCGGGGTTGGGTCTTCTGCATGGCGTAAATACACCAGTACACAATGAAACTGCGCTGTGCGCTGTGCTGGTGGGATATCTTGTAATGCATTAAGCAGTTTAGTGATATTAGCGGCATCGGTGGCTGCTTCACCGGCGTAGCGCGCCGAATATATACCCGGTGCGCCGCCCAGGGCATCGACCGCCAGGCCTGAGTCATCAGCTATGGCCGGTAAACCGGTAACCAGCGCGGCATGGCGGGCTTTTAAAATAGCGTTTTCAATAAAGGTCAGGCCGGTTTCGTCGGCATCGGTTACGCCCAGCTCCGTTTGCGGCACTATCTGGTAGTGGTAAGGGGCCAGCATCTGCGACAGCTCTGCTACTTTGCCTTTATTGCCGGTAGCCAGCACAATTTGTTGTGTCATCGGAAGGTCTTCTTAATCTACGTAAAAGGTCTGGTCGAACGTTAATAACTGCGACTCATTGCCACTGGCCACGGTTATCGTAAAGCTAAAGCGCTGCTCGTGATAAAACGGCAACTGCGCCAGATAATATACTGCGTCGCCTTCCACCACTTCGGTAAATTCCAGTTTACGCTGGCGGCCCTGTAAATCTTTGGCATTGCCGTTCAGGGCAACTTTTTGCGCCTGCTGGTTGTTTTTATCCAGTACAGAAATGTTAATTACCGCATTGTATTTACTACGTTGCAGCTGGTATTGCAGGGCTATTTCCGGTGTTAGCAGCGGGGCAGGAAAGGCAATATAGTGTACATCCCAGTTGCCCAGTTGTTTTTTTTGTTCTGCCGCAGCGCTAAAGCTAACGGCTAAGCCCAACAGCAGGGCGATAATAATGCGGCTCATAGTTCACCTCGGTATGGGTTCAGGCTGTTAAGTATAGTGGTTTAAGCGGTTTCCAACTGGTTTTTCACCAGCGCTGGCAACTGTTTCGGGGTCATAATCAGTACCGTTTTATGCCGCCCGGTTTCACCTTTTTCAATGACCACCTGTGATTTGGCAACAGCGAAACTTTTGGCCAGAAACTTTTGCAAATGGGCGTTGGCTTTGCCATCTACCGGTGGTGCAGTAATGGCGATTTTAATTTCATCGCCATAAAGCTCTACCCAGGCGTCGCGGCTGGCTTTGGGCTGAATATACAGTTTTAACCGTATATCCGCCCCGCACTGAGTTACTGCAATCAAAAACCCGGAAACCAGTTACTAAACAGGATGTTTAAAAATTGCAGGCCAACCAGCACGACCAATACCGATAAATCCAGCCCACCCAGTGGCGGTAAAATATTACGCACCGGGCGTAATAATGGTTCGGTTAACTGGTGCATAACATGCTCTACCGGGCTGCGCCCCTGGCTAAACCAGCTAAGCAGAGCGCGGATCACTAAAATCCAGAACAGTAAGGTAAGAATTTCTTTTACCAGAAAAATAACTGACAACACTAAGCTGGGCACCAGCAACACCTGGCCTGCCTGAACAAGCTGCAGCACCAGCAATTTTACCAGCATAATGCTGTATGCCAGCACTAACGAGGCGGTATCCAGCCGGCCAAGGCTGGGAATAACCCGGCGCAATGGCAATACCAGCGGGTTAGTGGCTTTTACCACAAACTGGCTGAACGGGTTGTAGAAGTCGGCACGCACCAGTTGTAACCACAGGCGCAATATCATCACCATCAGGTACAGACTAAACGCAGTATCAATTAGAAATAGCACAGCTTGCATCAGGCTCTCCGCATCTTAAATTATAACAACGATGAAATTTACAAACTCTGCGCCATTTCCTGCGCCCGTTTAATGGCGGCATACATGGCATCTGAAACCATTTTTTCAAGGCCCTGGTTGGCAAAAGTGGTTACCGCTTCGTGCGTTGTGCCGCCTTTTGACGTGACCTGCGCGCGCAAATCAGCAAAACTGTGATCGCTATCCAGTGCCATGGTGGCGGCACCCAGCGCGGTTTGCGCCACCATCTGTTTAGCCTGCGCCGCGTCAAAACCCAGTTGCTCTGCTACCTGCTGCATAGCTTGCATAAAAAAGAAAAAATACGCCGGTGAGCTGCCGGTAACGGCAATAACATGGTCTATCTGTGCTTCGTTGTCTAACCAGACATTCATGCCAGTGCCACTGAACATATGATCAACAAAGGCTTTTTCATAATTAGAGCAGCCCTGTGGCAGCAAGCCGGTAACGCCTAAACCCACCAGTGACGGCGTATTAGGCATAGCACGCACCAGACGGATATTACCCAGCCACTGCTGATAGCGTGCTACGGTAATACCGGCTGCCAGGGTAACAAACAGCTTTTCGGCTATTTCCGGGGCGGCGCTGATTAACGCTTCACACAACTCTTGCATCATCTGCGGTTTTACCGCCAGCACGATAACGTCGGCTTTAGTTACCGCTTCAATGTTATCCAGTGTGGTTTGAATGCCAAAATCGGCGGCCAGCGCGGTGAGTTTAGGCTGGCTGCGGTTGGCGGCAATAATGTTTTGTGCCGGATAACCCGCGCGCACCATGGCGGCAATAATGCAGCGTGCCATATTGCCAGCGCCGATAAAGGCAACAGTATTGTCATTCATCTGTGTAGTCATTCCTTGTGGTAATCTCTTGCGCCAAAAATTGCGGTGCCCAATCGTATCATAGTTGCGGCATATCGCAGAGCCAAAGGCCAGTCATCCGACATGCCCATCGATAATTCATCTGCCTGCGGGTAGTGCTGCTGTAATGTTTGGGACAGTTGCGCCATGGCAGCAAAGGCCGGTTCGCTCATGCCCGGTGCCGGTATGGCCATTAACCCTTTTAATTGCAATTGTGGCAGGCCGCTTACGCCGGCGGCTAATTGCAGGATATCTGCCGCAGCAATACCGGCTTTGCTGGGTTCGTTACTGATATTAACCTGCAGCAGCACTTTAAGCGGCCCCAGTGCAACAGGGCGCTGGGCTGCTAAACGTTCAGCAATTTTAAGCCGGTCGATACTGTGTACCCAGTGCGCAGTTTCGGCTACCAGCCGGGTTTTGTTCGACTGCAACGGGCCGATAAAATGCCAGACAATATCCGCATAACTACTTAATTGCGCTGCTTTTTCGGCTAGCTCTTGCGGGTAGTTTTCAGCAAACTGGCGCTGCCCGGCCTGATAGGCTGCAACCACCGCAGATACCGGTTTGGTTTTACTTACGGCCAGCAGTTGTGGCTTTATTTTTCCCGCTGGCAACGCCTGCAATTTTTCCGTCAGGTTCTGATAGGCGAGGTTAAGTTGTTCTGCTATGTTATTCATAAAGATTGGCAACGTGGAGTAGAAATTGTCATGGATATTACCGAATTATTAGCCTTTAGTGTGCAACATAAAGCGTCAGATTTACACCTTTCCGCCGGTGTGCCGCCATTGATACGGGTTGACGGTGATGTGCGCAAACTGAATATTCCGCCGCTAACCCACAAAGACGTACATGCATTAGTGTACGAGATTATGACTGACAAGCAGCGTAAAGAATACGAAGAACACCTCGAAGCTGACTTTTCCTTTGAAGTACCCAACCTGGCCCGGTTTCGGGTTAACGCTTTTGTGCAAAACCGCGGCGCGGCAGCGGTATTTCGTACTATCCCCAGCGAAGTGTTAACACTGGAAGATTTAGGTGCGCCGGAAATTTTCAAAACCATTGCTGAAAACCCGCGTGGCCTGGTGCTGGTGACCGGGCCAACCGGTTCGGGTAAAAGTACCACACTGGCGGCGATGATTGACTACATTAATACCATGCGCCACGACCATATTCTGACGATAGAAGATCCGATTGAATTTGTGCACAACAACAAATCCAGCCTGATTAACCAGCGTGAAGTACACCGCGATACCCACAGTTTCAGCAATGCGCTGCGCTCAGCACTGCGCGAAGATCCTGATGTAATACTGGTAGGTGAATTACGCGATCTGGAAACGATCCGTCTGGCGATGACCGCCGCTGAAACCGGCCATTTAGTGTTTGGCACGTTACACACCACTTCAGCCCCCAAAACGATAGACCGTATTATTGATGTGTTTCCCGGTGAAGAAAAAGACATGGTGCGCTCGATGTTGTCAGAGTCACTGCGCGCGGTTATTTCACAAACCTTGCTGAAAAAGGTGGGCGGTGGCCGTATGGCGGCGCACGAGATCATGGTGGGGATACCGGCTATCCGTAATCTTATCCGCGAAGATAAAATTGCCCAGATGTATTCGGTAATACAAACCGGCGCATCGCATGGCATGCAAACCATGGATCAATGTCTGGTGAATCTGGTAAACCGAGGTTTGGTATCGCAAAAAGATGCGGCGGCCAAAGCGCAGGACAAAAACACCTTTGGTGCCATGGGCAGGATATAAACGCTTATGCAGCTAGTTGATTTTCTGGAAAAAATGGTAGCCGTTAAAGCATCGGATATGTTTGTTACCGCCGGTATGCCGGTAGCAGCAAAGATAAACGGTGAAATGACGCCTATTGATGAAACACCACTGACGGATGCGGCGTCATTAAAGCTGGTGCTGTCGGCAATGAATGATAAGCAGCAGCAGGAGTTTATGAGCAGCAAAGAGTGCAACTTTGCTATTGCCAACGAGGCGGGCCGGTTTCGGGTGTCAGCGTTCTGGCAGCGTGACTGCGCTGGCATGGTGGTACGGCGTATTATTACCAAAATTCCTAACGTGGACGATTTAGGCCTGCCGCCGATCATGAAAGAAGTGATCATGTCCAAACGCGGCCTGGTGCTGTTTGTCGGCGGTACAGGTACCGGTAAATCAACGTCACTGGCGGCTTTGCTGGGGTACCGTAACCGCAATTCCAAAGGCCATATTCTAACCATAGAAGACCCGATTGAGTTTGTGCACGAGCATCATAAAAGTTTAATTACCCAGCGCGAAGTGGGTATTGATACAGAGTCATTTGAAGCTGCACTGAAAAGCTCATTGCGCCAGGCACCGGATGTGATCTTAATTGGTGAGATCCGCAGCCAGGACACGATGGAATATGCACTGTCGTTTGCCGAAACCGGCCATTTATGTATTGCCACACTGCACGCCAACAACGCCAACCAGGCAATTGATCGTATTATGCATCTGGTGCCCAAAGAGATGCACCAGAAGTTGCTGTTTGATTTGTCGTTAAACCTGCGCGGTATCGTTGCACAGCAGCTTATTCCCACTGCAGATGGCCATGGCAGGCTGGCAGCCATTGAAGTGCTGCTAAATTCGCCATTAATTGCCGATTTAATTGCCCGCGGTGAAATGGGTGAGATTAAAGCGGTAATGACAAAATCACGCGAGCTGGGTATGCAAACCTTTGATCAGGCATTGTACGATTTATATCAGCGTGGCCAAATTACCTACGCTGATGCTATTCACCATGCTGATTCGCCGAATGATTTACGCCTGATGATTAAACTGCGCAGTGGCGATACCAAAGGGGCAGGGTTCCTGTCTGGTGTTACTATTGAAGGTTTTGAAAATAAAGACAACTAACCAGCCGTTGTTCCAGTGAGGTCGCTATGAGCATTGCACAGATCATGACGCATCGCAGCAAACTGATCACCACCATGGCCGATGCCAGCCTGGCCTCATTGCGCGATGTATTTGCCAGGGCCCGCTTTCAGCATGTGCCGGTGGTGGACCATACCAACCGCCTGGTTGGTATAGTGTCGGTAAAAGATTACTTTCGTGAACTCAGCCCGGTAATGGACGCCGCCAGTGATCCGGCTATCGGGCTGTTTATCCGTTCGCGCAAAGTGCATCAGGTTATGGTAAGCCCGGTTATTACTGTCAGTGACACTACCGGTGTAAAGCAGGCTGCCGCGTTACTGCTGCAACATAATATCAGCTGTTTACCGGTAACCGATGAGTATAAGCATTTGCTTGGCCTGGTATCATGGAAAGACATACTGCGCGCCGCGTTGCACAAGCCGGCCAGTTAGCGGTTAACCAGCGCGCTGATAGCGCTTATGCAAAATAGCTACCCGCTCAACATAGGCCTGGGTTTCGGCAAAGGGCGGAATGCCGTTATAACGGCGCACATTACTGCTACCGGCATTGTAAGCCGCTAAAGCCAGCGATAACTCACCATTATGTTGTTTTAACAGCTGGGCCAGATAACGGCTGCCGGCCGCAATATTTTGCTCTGGTGCACTGGCATCACTGATGCCAAGCTGCCTGGCGGTATCGGGCATCAGTTGCATTAAACCTACCGCACCTTTACGTGATACAGCTGATGGGCGAAAAGACGATTCGGCATGAATAACCGCGCGAATAAGCGCCGGGTCTAGTTGGTGTTCATCTGCTGCTTTGGCAATAAACTGATTAAAAGGCAGGATGTACAGTGGCACAGTATGCCAGTTAACTTTAGAGCCCGGATCGCAGGCAAAGCAGTCATACCGCACCAGCTGAAACGGCCGGTTTAGCGGCTGGCGATCGGAAAACATCGCAGTGCCATCGCTTTTAACCGATTTATATACCGCAATAGTCGGGGTGGCTTTGGGCTGTGCCTGCACCAAAGCAGTATTGGTACTGTCTGGTGAAAGCTTAAGGTGCTTTTTTTCAGCGGTGTGCGGCTCAGCCGCCAGCATCAGGCTACAGCTTAACGCAAACACAGCAATGACACTACCGGCAGATGACAAAGCAACATCCATGCATAAATTCAGCGGATTGAAAGTAAAGCACTAAGGCGCGCAAAGCTCAAGCCATACCGGTTGATAAAAGCTTCAGCGGCTTTTATCCCGGTGCAACTGGCGGTTAATCCATAGCAGTACTGCTGCCACAATAACCACCACTACCGGCACACTGATACTTTGCCACTGCCTGGTATCCAGTTGTGGCAGCCAGTAACCCAGTGCATCAATGGCTTTGTCACTAAGTTGCACGGCGTAATAACTGATTGCCACCAGCGATAACCCTTCGACCATTTGCTGCATATTCAGCTGCAGCTTAGCCCGCTTATCCATTGACGCCAGCAATTGCTGGTTTTGTTGCTCCAGTTTTAAATTAATCCGGGTGCGCAGTAACTCAGTAGAGCGGCCTAAACGGCCAGATAAAGCATGCTGGCGGTATACCACCGATTCACTGGTACGAAATGCCGGTGTTAAGCGCCGCTCGGTAAAATCCTGCAATGACAACAGGCCCTCTATCGGCGTTTCGTTCAGGCTTTTGATCCGGTCCAGTGTTAGTTGGTAATAAGCGGCAGTAGCTTGCAGCCGCGAGCTGGTTTCAGCGATCAGGTGCTCAGTCTGGGCCGCCATCGTGGTAATTTCATTGAGCAAGTGCTCATCGTTACTCAGGCGCAGCTCTATGCGCTGGGTAATATCCGACAAGCGTTGTTCCAGCATATTCAGTTTGCTCAGCGCCTGGCGCGATTGCGGCCAGCCCAGCAGGGATAATTTGCGGTAATTGCCAAGATCGAACAGCTGTTGCACTAAACGGCCCAGCGCTGCCGGGCTCAAGCCCTGATCCAGCAATAACATACGGCCGGCACCTTCGGCATGTTTTTGAAAGTCGGTCCAGATGCGGGCTTTTTGCCCGGCCAGCATACTGCTGATGCAGTTATCCGGGTTAAATAACTGGTTGGGATCGGCAGAGCTTTTTAGCTGTGCCGGCGTGATAACGCTTAGCTGAACTACACGGAAAATCTGGCCCGGAATATTATCCAGCCAGTTCTTCGCTGGCAGAAAATCCAGCGGATCATCAAATAGCTGCTTTTCACTGCCACTTTGAATAAAGATATAGCTGGAAAACTCGCCATGTTTTTCAAACCGCAGGCTGCCGCCAAACAATGGCAGGTTAATGTCATGATCGGTTTCACTAAAATGGCTGCCTTGCTGGCTGGCCAGCTGTTGCATAAAGCTCAGCTCGCTGCTGCGCGAGGCCGGTGATACCGTTAGCATAAACTGGCACAGCCGGCTTGGCGCCGTTAACGCAGGGAAGGTGCGCTGTTGCAGTTCTTTATCCAGTACATCGCGCAGTGGATGGCTGCGGTTATGTAGTCCGGTCATAATAATGCTCCTGGATCTGAAAGCACAAAACGGGAATGAGCACAAATACCGTTAGGTTAAGCAAAGCAGCTAATGTGCCAGTGCATTGGCCTGTGCCAGCTACAGAGTAATATGGGCCTAAATCATTGCTATAAAATGATATTTTCTTTACGTCTTGGTGTAATGCAGGTTTGGGCGATACCTTGCGGCCTGCTGTTTGCCCTGAAATAACGCAACAGCGGCGTAATTCAGTGCGCACTCAGTTACCTTTAGCGCTGGCGGCGGGTTACAATATTGCTCTTACCTTTTGTCTGTTCTGTCGGGTTTTAACTTTATGTCAATTGTGCTCAATCGTAATCTGGTTGTGGCGGTGGTCAGTGTGTTGCTGGCAATGCTGACTATTCAGTCTGGTGCTTCTATTGCCAAGCAACTGTTTCCGCTGATTGGCCCTGAGGGCACCACCGCGCTGCGGTTAGGGTTTTCTGCACTGGTGCTGTGGCTGGTGTTCCGACCGTGGCGCAGCTTGCCAACAACCCGGCGTGACTGGAACGCAATAGTGACCTATGGCTTGTGTCTGGGCGGCATGAATATTTTGTTTTATCTGGCTATTGCCCGTATTCCGCTGGGTATTGGCGTAGCGCTGGAATTTACCGGGCCTTTGGCCGTGGCACTGTTTTTATCACGGCGTAAACGCGATTTAATCTGGGTAGCCTGTGCTGTTGCCGGTATTTTATTGCTGCTGCCGGATATGCGCGGTACCGATGCGCTGGACCCCATCGGCGTGGTATTAGCACTTGGCGCAGGCGCGTGCTGGGCCGGCTATATTTTGTTCGGTAAACGCACCAATGCCCAGGCCTCGGGCGGCATTACGGTGGCACTTGGTATGACAGTGGCAGCTGCCTTTTTGGTGCCAATAGGTGCCGTTAGCCAGGGCATGGCACTGCTAAGCTGGCAAGTGCTGCCACTGGGGCTATTGGTGGGTATTTTATCCAGTGCTTTGCCTTACACGCTGGAAATGGTGGCACTGCGCAATATGACATCGCAAAACTTTAGTGTTTTTATGAGTATGGAGCCGGCAATAGCCGCGCTGGCAGGCTTTGTTATTCTGGCGGAGTTACTTACGCTATGGCAGTGGCTGGCAATTGGTCTGGTTATATTGGCATCGCTTGGCAGTTCAATAAGTTCAAAGCCGGATTAAACGGCAAAAGCTTGATCCAGCCCCAATTGAAGGGCTACCTTATGCGGTATAACTGCTAACCTGTTCTGATACGGAGACTGTTATGACCATTACCACTGTTGCCCAGTTAATGACGGCTGATCCTTTGTGTGTCACCCGGGAGGCCAGTTTAAAAGATGCGCATGATTTAATGCGCGGCAAAAATATCCGCCATATTCCTGTAATAGATGCCGATGGCATTTTGGTTGGCATGCTGACGCAAAAAATTATGATCGCTAAAGTAATGGGCTTAATGGCGCAGTTCGGTGCTACCGCGCTGGAGCGTAAAGAAAAACAGCAACTGGTAGCCGATATGATGGCCACCGATTTTGCTGCAGTAACGCCGGATCAATCGTTAAAAGAAGTGGCGGGCTTTTTCGTTAAAAACCGTCATGGCTGTATGCCGGTGGTGGATGAAAACAATAAACTGAAGGGCATACTGACTTCTTCAGATTTTGTCCGGTTAGCGGCGGAATTACTTGAAAAAGCAACTTAGACGATTGAACTCACTTTGGTGAGAATCGACTTGTTCTAAACAGACCGTTGACGGCATGGATGCCGGAATCGAGCCTACAGGGAGGTATTTACGGCGTGTCTGTGTGGACAAGTCGGTTCGACCCGGAGCTGTGAATGAAAAAGGGCCTTGCGGCCCTTTTTTACGGATGGTTACTTAACACCCATTTCTTTTAACAGGTTATCTGCGCCGTCCAGCTGCATTTGCCACAGCATAAAACGGTGATCTACCTGAATAGAGCGGGTGTTGTCCGGGTTGTAGTCCCAATCTGAAATGATGGAATCCAGCGTGCCGTCAAAGGCTAAACCTACCAGTTCGGCTTTGCTGTTTAATACTGCCGAGCCTGAGTTGCCGCCGGTAATATCCAGCGTAGCCAGGTAGTTTACCGGTACTGAATTTAAGCTTTCTACCTTGTACGGGCCATATTGCTTGGCTTTTATCGCATCCAGCTGTTTTTGCGGTGCATTAAATTCACCTTCGCCGGTTGCTTTGGCAGTAATACCGCGCAGCGTGGTAAAGGGAGCCCAGGCGTTGCCATCTTCATTGCCGTTTGCGCGGCCTTTTACATTACCGTAAGTTACCCGCAGCGTGCTGTTGGCATCCGGGTAAACTGCCTGGCCTTTAGACTGCATAAAGGCAATTTTGGCGCGCATATAGCTGGCATAGGCCTGCTGAATTTTACCGGCTAGCTCTTCTTCTTCGGCTTCACGTTTTAAATCGGTTTTATACAGTGCTACTGCAGCTTTAACAAAAGCATCGTTGCTTTGGGCAAATTGTTGCGGTGTGCTGTCCAGCAGGGCAGTACGTTTAGCCGGATCAGTTAAATCGCTGTTGGCGTACCAGCTGTCAATCAGGCTTTTTAGCTGCTCGTTGCTCATACCATCTTTAATGCCCATCGCTTTGTCAAAATCTGCGTTACGCTGTTTTTTTGGCAAAGTGGCGTATTTGCTCAGGTTGTGCAGGTCCAGCGCTTTTTCTACGCCAACATCCAGGTTGCGTTCCATGCCGGCAACAAAGGCTTTATAACGTGGAATATCGCGCTGCTGAAAGCCAGCTTTACGTTGAGCATCCGGTTTGGTGCTTTCCTGAGCCAAACGATACAGTGCGCGTGATGCTGCCAGCAGGCGCGGGGTAGCATTGTTTAGCAGGTAATTGGCACGCTCTTTGGTTTGGTTTTCTTTTAACAGTTTTTCTATTGCGGTTAAGTCTTTAGCGTAGGCTTTTTTATTGTCGCTGTTGCTGTTAACCCAGGCAGTAAGGGCTTGATGCTCTTGTGTTTTACGCTGTAAAAAGTCGCTTTGAGCAAAGCTGTCCAACATGCCCTGGCGGTTTTTCATATAGTTATTTAAGCCGGCAACACGGCTGGCATACTTTAATTCTGCATCTTTATTGCTGGCAGTTTCGCGGGCAATAATATCCAGCGTGTCTTTAAACTGCGCAACGGTATTGGGGTAAGCCCATTCAAAGGTGTCGCTGACTTCGCTGGGTAAACGGTGGCGGTTAGTGCGGCCGGGGTAACCCAGCGCCATGACAAAATCACCTTCTTTTAAGCCGTCTTTGGCCAGCGTTAAATGGTAATCCGGTTTATAGGGCACGTTATCTACGCTGTAATCTGCCGATTTACCCTCTGGGCTGACATAAGCACGGTAGAAACTGTAATCACCGGTGTGACGCGGCCACATCCAGTTGTCGGTGTCACCGCCAAATTTGCCGACACCTTCAGCCGGGGCATGTACTAAACGCACATCTTTAATTTCCAGTTGTTTAATCAGATAAAACTCTAAACTGCCGTAATAGGCCGCTACGGTGCAGCGGTGGCCTTCGTCTTTTTCGCAGCCAGCGATAATAGCTTTTTGGTTAGCTTCAATGGCATCTACGCGCTTTTTACCGCTTAATTTGGCGGTTTTGGCATCAATAACCTGGTCGGTAACGTTATCTACGGCTTTAGTAACAAAAATGCGGCTACCCGGTGCGGCGGCAACTTCATCGCCTGGCTGTTGGGCTAAAAAACCATTGGCCAGTAAGTCGTTTTCTGGTGTGGAGTTGTGCGCAATGCTGCCATAAACACAGTGGTGGTTAGTGGCAACCAAACCATTGGGTGACACAAAAGATGCTGAACAGCCGCCCAAACTGACAATAGCGGCAGCCGGAAATTCGGTTAATTTGCTTAAGTTAGCCGGGTCCAGTTCAAGACCCGCAGCTTTTAACTCGGTGGCAATTTGCGGCAGTTGTTGTGGCATCCACATGCCTTCATCAGCCATGGCGAAACTGCTGGCAAGCGCCAGCATCAGAATGGATTTTTTCATAAGTACTCTTTTATTTTAATTTTGACAGGAATGTTACACGTAAGACGACAGCTATAGTCGATGCCAGCGCTGGCCTTGTCAATACTCAGCTAAAGCGGCTAATGCCGCTATGCGACAGTTATCGCTGTTCAAGCGTTGGGTGATAGAGGTGGCTTATTTATCGGAAAACCAACAAGGCTGATTCCGGCCCAGCCGCTTGGCTTGATACATAGCTGTGTCGGCCTGACGCAGCAGTTCATCACTGTTGCTGTTACCCTGAAACAATACCAGGCCGATGCTGCAGGCGCATTGATGCATATTGTTTTCAGACAACGGATAGGGGCGGGAAAGTACCAGGGTGATTTTGGTGGCAATTTGTTGCATATAGTGTTTGCTGCGCTCGGCATCCGTATCAATATCGCGCAGTAATACAATAAACTCATCGCCACCAAAGCGGGCTACGGTATCGGTCTGGCGCACAGTACTAAGCAGGCGTCTGGCTACGTCTGCCAGTAAGTTGTCGCCTTTTTTATGGCCGTAAATATCATTTACCGGTTTAAAGTTATCCAGATCGATAAACATTAAACCGCTGTATTTCTGGCCGCGTTGGCTGGATGCTATCGCCTGCAGTAAGTGTTCTTCCAATAAACGGCGATTGGCCAGGCCGGTGAGGTTGTCGTAAAACGCTAATCGCCGGATCTGTGCGGCGCTAAGGCTGCGGCTAATGGCCAACTCAGCCAGATTGCTATAAGCTTTGATAATGTTAAGTTGCTCAGCTGAAGGGGTAGCCGGTTGATGATGGTAGATAGCAAAGGTACCCAGCACCTTACCCTGAGCATTTTTAACCGGCTGTGACCAGCAAGCTTTCACATCGGCCAGCTGTGCCAGCGCCTGATAAGGTTGCCAGTATGGATGGGTGTTGATGTCTGTTACGATAACGGTTTCACCGCTAAACGCCGCTGTGCCGCAAGAGCCTACGCCCATGCCAATAGTTATGCCGTCTAATGTCTTATTGTATTTATCCGGTAACGATGGCGCGGCACCATGATGCAGGGTTTTACCATCTTCGTCCAGCAACAGAATTGAGCACAGCATTTCGGGGTGCAGCAGCTCTACCTGAGTCACCAGAGTGTGAAGTATGCTTTTTAGTTCGGTACCTTCGCTAATCTGGCTTAAAATTTGATTTTGTAATAGTAGTTCCTGCGTGTGCTGAGCTACCTTTTTTGTTGTTTGTTGCAGGTGCTGCTGATAGCGGACATTTATCAGGCTGAGTTTTGTAATTTGTAGCGTCAGAGGGGCCAGCAGTTGCGTTATGCTATCGGGCTGGATTTCGCCCGCAGTTGCAGTGTTTTGCCGTCGTTTACCGATAAGCAAACTGGCAATATGTTCACCGTCCTGCATTATTGGCGTAACGTGGCTTTGCTGGCAGTGTTCGGCTGTTTGCGGTAAACCAAAGCGGGCATCTGGCCCGTCGGATGACGCCAGCACTTTGCCATATATATCCAGCAATGCCACAGGAAAGCCCATTAACTGCAGAATATTGTTAAATACGGTGTTAAGTGCTGAAAAATCAATAGTGGTAACCAGTTTGCTGACTGGTTCATTGTCAAGTGAGTGGTGCGACAGTGCGCTGCCGGTGGATACGTCCTGCATCTGGATCAGCTTAGCCTCGGCTTACATATACTACTGCGATTTAACCGTGATAAGGTTAACAGTGTAGTCAAGGTTATATATTATCGCCATCTCACCGTTAACTGATAAGAGTACACCAGCGGCAGTTTGCAAAGTTAACTGCCGTGGGTTGTTGTGCCACTATGTTATTTATGCCGCTGTTGCAGGACCTTGATCACGTCGTTCAGTTCCAGCTTTTGGCTGCGCAGCAATACCAGCAGGTGGAAAATCAGATCAGCCGCTTCGTTAGCCAGCTCTTCTTTATCACCGGCCATGGCGGCCAGAGCAGATTCAACGCCTTCTTCACCCACTTTTTGCGCTATGCGTTTTACACCTTTGGCAAATAAGCTGGCGGTGTAGCTGCTGGCAGGATCGGCGCCTTCACGCTGTTTTATCACTTGCTCTAAGTCATATAAAAACGCCAGTTGCGGGCTGTTGGCGTTATTGTCGTGCCAGCAGGTTTCGGTACCGACATGGCAGGTGGGGCCTTGTGGCAGAGCCTGCACTAAAATGCTGTCGGCATCGCAGTCGCTGTCGATGCTAACCAGCTTTAAGGTATTGCCCGAGCTTTCGCCTTTGGTCCACAGCCGCTGTTTGCTGCGGCTGTAAAATGTCACCTGGCCGCTTTGCAGTGTGTGCTGTAGCGCCTCCGGGTTCATATAGCCCTGCATCAGCACTTTGCCGGAAATGGCATGCTGCACTATTGCCGGTAATAACTGGTTGTCGGGCCAGCTTAGTTGGTTAATTCTGTCAGTGTTCATAGGTAACCTTTATTCGTTTTGTTGTCCCAACTTTGAGTAGGCTCTGAGAATTAGCTACACAGCAATGTTTCTGGCGGCGAGACCTGACTGCTAAGCAGAGCGTCTGTGGCATGGATGCCACAGAGGAGCCTACAGGGAGGTATTTACGGCGTCTCTGCGTGTAGTCAGGTCTCAGAGCTTGCACCAAACGTCAGGTGCTTCGAACTTCGCCAAGACTCCGTACATTTTTTCTGCGACACGCCATAAACCTTCCCTGGGGCTCGATTCCGGCCATCCATGGCCTCCAACGGTCGCTGAAAAAAGTACATACGCCTTGGCTAGCATAGTTTTAGCCCTTACTACGGCCGGATACTGATACCATCGGCAATCAGCTTCGCTTTTAACGCCGCTATCTCAATAATACCTTTATGAAACACACTGGCCGCCAGGGCGCCGTCTACATCTGCCTGGTTAAACACATCGGTAAAATGCGCCATAGTACCGGCACCGCCACTGGCAATTAGCGGCACAGAACAAATATCGCGGATGCTTGTTAACTGGGCAATATCATAACCCTGGCGCACACCGTCCTGATTCATGCAGTTAAGCACAATTTCACCGGCACCCCGGCTTAGTACCTCGGCCACCCAATCACGGGTAAGCCATTGCGTTTTCTGGGTGCGGCTTTCATCACCGGTAAACTGATATACCTGATACTGGCCACTGGCAACATCAAAAAAGCTGTCGATACCTACCACCACACATTGTTGGCCAAAATGGTGGTTCAGCTCGTTAATCAACTCGGGCCGGGCCAGCGCCGGGCTATTCACCGAAATTTTATCGGCGCCCATTTCCAGGATTTTGCCGGCATCGGCCACCGTTTTAATACCACCGGCCACGCAAAACGGAATATCAATCACCTCGGCTATACGGCGCACCCAGCTTTTATCTACCACGCGGCCATCGCTTGACGCGGTAATATCATAAAACACCAGCTCGTCGGCGCCGGCTTGTGCGTAGCGCTGTGCCAGCGGCACTATATCGCCGATAATTTCGTGGTTGCGAAATTGCACGCCTTTAACCACTTTACCATCGCGTACATCCAGGCAGGGAATTAACCGTTTTGCCAGCATGCTATGGCCTCCTCAAGCGTAAATTTACCTTCCAGTAAGGAGCGGCCTAAAATAACCCCGGCCACACCACTGCCAATTAGAGCGCGGATATCATTTAATGAGCCGATGCCGCCGGACGCCTGCCACTGGATTTGCGGATAGTTAGCTGCCAGCTCTTTATACAATTGCACGTTAGAACCACTCAAGGTGCCGTCTTTACTGATATCAGTACAGAGCACATGCTGAGCGCCAGCGTTGATATAGCCGTCCAGCACTTGCTCCAGCGTAATGTCAGATTGCTCTATCCAACCATGTGAGGGCAGGGTTTTCTCACCTTTTTCATTGATGGCAACATCCAGTGCCAGCACAATTTGCTCGCCGCCGTATTTACGCACCCAACTTTGTACCAACTTGCTTTGCCGGATAGCTAAACTGCCAATCACAACCCGGCCGGCACCGGCGTCGAGCAAGTCAATTAAGTCTTGCTCACTGCGCACACCGCCGCCCACCTGAATATGCAGCGGGGCGGCGGTCATCAGCTCAGTTAATAATGGCAACTGACGTTTACTGGCATCTTTGGCACCGGATAAATCAACAATATGCAACCAATCGGCACCGGCCTGGGCATATTGGTTACGCAGGTTGATGGCTCTGAAAGCGTATTCAGTTGTATTGTCATAGCGGCCCTGATAAAGCCTAACCACATTACCGTCAATAAGATCGATTGCCGGAATAATCATAACTGCCACTCCAGAAAGTTCTGTAATAAACGCGCGCCTGTTTTGCCCGAGCGTTCTGGGTGAAACTGGGCACCGGCAACATTATCTTTGCCAATCACTGCGGCAAAGTCGCTGCCATAATGGCAGAGCGCAAGTGAATACCGGCTGGATGCAACAGCAAAACTATGAACAAAATACACATAGTCTGTTTCGGTAAAACCACGCATCAGAGCATGGTTGCCGATATTTTTCAGCGTATTCCAGCCCATATGTGGCAGGCGCAAACCCGCGCTTTGCATCGGCAATACTTCACCGGGGATCAGGTTTAAACAAGCTACATCGCCTTCCATGCTGTGGCCGGTTAGCAGTTGCATACCCAAACAAATACCCAGCAGCGGCTGCTGCAGGCCCTGCAGCGTATCAATCAGTTCAGCCTGTTGCAGCTTGGCCATGGCGTTGTGCGCCGTGCCTACGCCCGGCAGCAGTACCTTGTCTGCCGCTTTAATCAGCTTGGCATCGCGGCTGATGGTGGCGTCTACGCCTAAGCGTTTAAAGGCAAAATACACCGAGCTGATATTGGCGCAGCCGGTATCAACAATCACCAGTTGCATTACAATACCCCTTTTGAGCTGGGCAGCGCTTCGCCGGAGACGGTAATGGCCTGGCGCAGCGCACGGCCAAAAGCTTTAAACAAGCCTTCTACCTTGTGGTGCTTATTGCCTTCGGTAATGCTTAAGTGCAATGTCATTAGCATGGCATCGCTTAGCGAGCGGAAAAAGTGCGGCACCATCTCCAGTGTTAAACCGCCAACGGCACCCTCACCCAGCTCGCCGTTAAACACAAACATCGGCCGGCCGGATAAATCCAGTACACATTCGGCGCGGCATTCATCCATTGGCAGCACAAAGCCAAAGCGGTTAATACCACGCTTATTGCCCAGCGCCTGCTTTAATGCCTGGCCCAATGCCAGCGCGGTATCTTCCACGCTGTGGTGATCGTCAATATGCAAATCGCCAGTCACTTTTACCTGCAGCGAAAAACCGCCATGGGTGGCAATTTGCTCCAGCATATGGTCGAAAAAGCCGACGCCGGTACCAAAGTGGTTATTACCGCTGCTGTCCAGATCCACCGAAATTTCGATATCAGTTTCGCGCGTGGTACGGCGCACTGTGGCTTTGCGGCCGCGGCTTAACAGCCGTTTAGTAATTTCCTGCCAGCCCAGATTATCGCGGTTGTAGTGAAACGATGGCAGGCCCATATTTTCTGCCAGCTGCACATCGGTTAGCCGGTCGCCAATCACATAGGAGTTGGTAAAGTCGATTTTGCCCTGCTGCAGATAGTCTTTTACCAGCCCCAGCTTCGGTTTGCGGCAGCTGCAGTTATCCTTGTCAAAGTGTGGGCAAATCAGCACATCATCAAAGTTAATGCCTTGCGAGGTAAGCAATTGCATCATTTTGTCGTGCGGCGCATCAAAGGTCGCGCGCGGGAAACTGTCGGTACCCAAGCCATCCTGATTTGTTACCATTACCAAACGGTAACCGGCGGCCTGTAGTTTTAATAACGCTGGCACTAAACCCGGCTCGTAGGCCAGTTTTTCCAGGCTATCGAGCTGCTTGTCAACCGGAGGTTCTTCTACCATGGTGCCGTCGCGGTCAATAAATAAAATAGGTTGGCCACTCATGCGCGTTCTCTCTGTGCTGTTTGTTGAAATGATGCCTGTTGCAGGGTTGTTGGTGAATCAAAGTAGTCGTCCATTACGCTGTATAATGCCTGCATTTCTGCCGGGCTGCCGATAGACACCCGCACCACCTGCGACAAGCCCAACTGGCTGGATTGATTACGAATTAAAATGCCTTGCTGCGCCAGCGCTGCTACGCAGGCTGCCGCGTCGTCTACTTGCAGCAATACATAGTTAGCATTGCTGGGCCACACTTTGCTAATGCCACTGCGCTGCCTGGCATAAGCGATAAACTCGGCCCGTAACGTGTTTATCGTGGTTACCGTGTTTTGCATCAGCGCGACAGACTCTGCCGTTAACGCTTGCGCGGCAATTTGCGCCACCGGCTCGGCCAGCGGGTAAGGGGCGATCATTTGTTTTAGCGCATTAATAATATCCGGCGCGGCCAGCGTAAAACCGCAGCGCAGGCCCGCCAAAGCAAAGGCCTTAGACAGGGTGCGCAGTATCACTAAATTCGGATATTGCGGCAGTAAATCAACCACTGATGCTTGCGGGGCAAATTCAATATAGGCTTCATCCAGCACCACTAAAGCGCTGTCTTTGTAGTGTTCCAGCACGGCGATGATTTGCTCGCGCGGGATTAAATCGCCGGTGGGGTTATTCGGGCTGCAAATAAACACCAGTTTGGGCGTGGTAGAAAATAACGCGGCTAAATCCAGCGTAAAATTTGCCATTAGCGGCACAATATTTACCGGCACCTGGTTACTTTGCGCGCTGATGGCATACATGCCATACGTAGGCGGGCAGATGCTGATGCTGTCTTGTTTCGGCTCGCAAAAACTGCGGATCAACAGCTCAATGCCCTCATCGGCACCGCGGCTTACCAATACCTGCTCCGCTGTTACACCGGCATATGCCGCATAGCTGTCAATCACCGCTTTGGGCTGGCATGACGGGTAGCGGTTAAAGCTGCCGCTAAGCTGATACTCCGGTGCCAGCGCGTTTTCATTGGCATTAAGCCAGATGGCGCCGCCGCTCATACTGCTGCGGGCAGAGGCGTAAGGCACTATGGCTTTTACCGCATCACGGGCCAGTGTATTAATACTGTTACTCATGGTTTATTCCTTTGCTTCATCTGTCAGGGCCGCTAAACGTAAGGTCACGGCGTTAGCATGCGCCTGCAGGCCTTCTGCTGTGGCCAGCACTTCAATGGCCGGGCCGATATTGCGCATGCCCTGCGCCGATAATGTTTGCACCGTGTAACGCCGGTAAAAGTCGGTTAATGACAAGCTGGACACGGTTTTGCTGTAACCGTAGGTCGGCAACACATGGTTGGTGCCGCTGGCATAATCACCGGCCGATTCCGGCGTCCACTTACCAACAAAGATACTGGCAGCGCTGGTAAACTGCTCTGTCAGCTCGTCATCACAAGCGGTTTGCACAATTAAATGCTCGGGTGCGTAAGCATTGGTTACTGCCACCGCCTGGGCTAAATCCTGCGTTAAAATATAACGGCTATGGCTAAGGGCCGCTTCTGCAATAGCCTTGCGTGGTAACTGTGCCAGCTGTTTTATCACTTCAATTTGTACTGTGTTAATCAAATCAGCACTGTCGCTGACTAAGATCACCTGGGAGTCCGGGCCATGTTCGGCTTGTGACAATAAATCGGCAGCAACAAAGGCCGGGTTGGCGCTGCAGTCGGCCAATACCAGCACTTCAGACGGGCCGGCCGGCATATCGATCATCGCGCCTTTGGCATCCTGGCTTACCTGCTGCTTGGCTTCGGTTACATAACGGTTGCCCGGGCCAAAAATTTTATCCACTTTGGCAATAGTTTCTGTGCCATAAGCCAGCGCTGCTATCGCCTGGGCACCGCCAATGGTGTAAATTTCGCTAATGCCGCACAATTCAGCGGCGTACAGAATTTCCGGTGCTATATCGCCGGCGTCTGGTTTACCCGGTGGCGTGACTAGCACAATACGCGCACAACCAGCCAGTTGCGCCGGTACACCCAGCATCAGCACCGTAGAGGGCAAGGGGGCACTGCCGCCCGGAATATATAAACCTACCGCGGCAATGGCGCGGCTTTTCAGTTGGCAAACTACGCCAACACTGGTTTCTACCTCGATATCACGCGGCAACTGGGCGGCGTGGAATTTACGGATATTGTCATACGCCAGCTCTATTGCCGCTTTACGCTGTGGCAATAACTTATTTAGCTGCGCCAGTTTTGCCGGCACGCTTAAGCGCAGTGGATTCGCGCTTAAGCCATCAAACTGTCGGCTGTAGGCAAGCAGCGCTTCATCGCCTTGCTGGCGCACGCTATCAATAATAGTACGCACCTGGCCGCTTAAGCTGGCAGAGTCGGTCAGCTCTGGCCTGGCTAACGCAACTTGCTGTTCACTTGCTGATAAGGCTGCCCAATTAATAACGCGGATCATAGCTACTCCATCATCTTTTCAATTGGCAGCACTAAAATCGAGCTGGCGCCCAGCGCCTTTAGCTGTTCCATGGTTTCCCAAAACAGTGTTTCACTGCTAACCACATGAATGGCTACCATTTCGCTGTTGCCAGCCAGCGGCAGCATGGTTGGGTTTTCCGCGCCCGGCAGCAGCGCAATCACTTCATCTAAACGGGCGCGCGGCGCGTGCAGCATAATGTACTTGCTTTCATTAGCCTGCATTACGCCGTTGATACGCGGCATAAGTTTGTTAATCAGTTTAAGCTGGCGCTCGTCGGTTAAGCCTTTACGCTGAATAAGCACCGCCTTGCTGCGGTAAATCACGTCTACTTCTTTTAAGCCATTGGCTTCGAGCGTTGCGCCGGTAGACACCAGATCGCAGATGGCATCGGCTAAACCGGCACGGGGGGCCACTTCTACCGAACCTTTCAAATTCACAATACGGGCATTTACGCTTTGCTGCTTTAAATAGCGGGCCAGCAGGCGCGGGTAGGTAGTGGCAATGGTTTTGCCTTCCAGTGATGCTGCACCGCTGTAGTTTTCTTCCTGCGGTACGGCGATGGATAAACGGCAACCGCCAAAATCGAGCCGTTTTAATACCGTATAATCAAAACTGTCGTTGTCGAGCTTGCGCTGCAAGGATTCTTCTTCCAGCACGTTTTCACCAACGATGCCCAAATCACAGACTCCATCCATTACCAGGCCAGGGATATCATCGTCGCGTACCCGCAGGATATCGATATCCATATTCTCGACATGGGCAATCAGCCGCTGCTCGCGCAGGTTAATTTTTAAACCACAGCTGGTCAGCAGGGCTTGGGAGTCGACCGATAAACGGCCGGATTTCTGCATGGCAATGCGTAAACGTTTTGATTCTGTTGCCGGACTCATACTGGTCTCCGTGACGATAAGTAAAATGTGTAATGCGAATAAACAAAAACCCCGGGCCTGGGCTCGGGGTTTTTGTTGCTGTACCACCGGAGCGCCAGAAAATAGCCCTCCGAATTATCCGGACGGCTAGTCGCTATGATGATGCAGTACAGTGACGTTGTTCATAATTCGGTGTTCTTGTTTAAGATGTTGTACAAGTTAGCCTTTCATCCTATTTATATCAAGTGGTTTTTACTGATGCAGTAAAATGCTTTAATTAAATAATTTATTTAAAACAGTAGCTTGCGTTTTTTATTGGAGTGAAATAGAAATAAATTTTGTTTGGCAGAAATTAAAAATACATGAAGGTGGTCAAAATATACCCATGTTGTATAGTCATGATATGTTGCTGGGGTGGGCAGGGAAAGACTTTGATTTACCGTTAGAGCGAGGTAATGAATACAGTGTTAGTCGTTCCAGTGGCCCATTCGTTATGTACAGCGTTGTCAGTTTGATTTCCTTATCTGGCACCTACAACGGGTCGTTAAATCTGATTGGAACCGGATGCACTAATGACTACCCGACAAGGGTGTAGCTCAGATGAGCGGCCGCCAAGTCGGCCAGAGCGGTGCCAACGGCTTTAAATACCAGGGTCCGGTCGGCTTGCCAGCGCAGCTCGTCGGTCCGGCATAAATCTGCCAGCTCACCGCGGATATGTTGCTCGTTAATTCGTCCAGCCTGCAACGGCAGCAGAACTTCACCGGCTTCGTTCAGGCAATTGGCGCGGCTATCCAAATACAAAAGGCTATCAACCACAAGTTGGGTATCAATTTCACTACAATCGGCATGATGATTACCCAGCGCATCCACCAGGGTACCCGGTCGTACCCAAGCTGCTGGAAACAGCGGCTCGCTGGAGGCCGTGGCACAGCAGATAATATCAGCACTTTGCAGTAAACTGGCCGAGCACTCAACGGCCTCAATCTGCAGCTTGGGCGCTGCGGTTTGTAATTCTGGTTGTAACGAGGCGGCCAGTTGCGCCGCCTTGGTTTTGTCTCGGCCGACGATGTACACCCTTTCGAGTGGCCTGATGCTGGTATAGGCTTTTACCAGATAAGGTGCTAGCCGGCCGGTACCAAACAATACCAGGGAACGGGCAGCCGGATTAGCCAGGTAAGAAGCTGCCAGTGCGGAAATGGCTGCGGTTCGCCAAAGGGTAATGCTGATGCCATCGAGTAAGGCCAACGGCTCGCCGTGCTGGCGGCTAAACAGCAGGATATTTGCGTATAGCCGGTCTTTACCCTGGCGTGGATTATCCGGGAAGTAGGTAAACAGCTTACAGCCAATCACGGTTTCATTCCAGGCAGGTAGAAGAGCAAAAGCTTCCGGCTGGCCATCCTTCAGCGGCAGCACCTGGCGTGCAGGCATACAAAACTGGCTGGCGAAACTATGGCGGATGGAGGCGATCAGCGCCGGAAATGTCAATACCTGATGAATACGTTCAGCTGGAATTAAGCGCATAAAATGGTCAGCTCCTTCGGGCTCTTAGTAAGAATCTCGATACTTGTATCGGTAATTACAATATCATCTTCAATCCGCACACCGCCAAAGCCGGGTTTATACAAGCCGGGCTCAATGGTAACCACCATATCGGGCTGCAACAGTACATCACAACCGCGGCGCATCAGCGGGTATTCATGCAGTGCTAAACCGACACCGTGGCCCAGCCCTTCACCGACATAAGCGGCATAAGGTGAATCAGTGAGTACTGCCAGTGCAATCTGATTTAACTGATGGCCGCTGATACCAGGTTTTACCGCTGCCAGCGCCGCTTGCTGGGCGTTTAACACAGTTTGATAAAATTGCTGCTGTTCAGCGCTGGCCTGGCCGAGTACCACAGTGCGGGTCATATCCGAGCGGTAGCCTTCGACGCGGGCACCAAAATCAAGCAGAACAAAATCGCCGTGCTGAAAACGGCGCTGGCCCGGCTTACCATGGGGTAGGGCACTGCGTTCACCGGACAATAAAATGGTTGGAAAGGCCAGCTCATCCGCGCCCAGCGCATAGATTTTCTGCTGTAATAAATCGGCCGCTTCACGCTCCGTCATACCCAGCTGCAGTTGCGGCAGTAACCAGGCCAAAGCGCTGTCGGCAATAGTGGCAGCCTGGCGCAGGCATTTAAGCTCGTGTGAGTCTTTGCGGGCGCGCAATTGCTCGGTCAGGTTGGTTGAGGGGCTTAGTGTTAGCGGCAAATCATGCTGCAACTGCGAAAATAACTCGACGCTCAGATGGCCATATTCTAAATGTAAACAATTTATCGGCTGTTGTTGTAATAGTTCGGCGAGACATTGTCCCAGGCTTTGCGCTGAGCGATCGCGGCAGATAATGTCAAAGCCGGCACACTCAGTTTTGGCTTGCTCGGTGTAGCGATAATCGGTAATTAAAAGCTGCTGCTGTGCGGTAATCAACAAACTGGCCGAGCTGCCGCTAAAGCCACACAGATAGCGGATATTGAGTGGTTCAGTCAGCAGCAGGGCCTGATAGTCCAGCTGAGCCATCAGCTGGCGTAATTTAGTTAAACGCATCGGCAAACTCCTTGTTGCAATTGTATACAGTATCCAATTTATCCAGTGTTAGCAAGTGCTGTTGTTGCGTCTGGCTAAGTTATTGCTGCAGCAATATATGTATTTGATATACTGCATACTATGTTTAGGTAAAAGCAGGCTGACTGATGGTTGTTGAATATAAAACCCGTACCCAGGTAGTAGTAGAGGCGATCCGGGAAAAAATTCTTACCGGTGCCATTAAAGCCGGAGAGCCATTGCGCCAGGCGGCGTTGGCAGATGAGTTAAAGGTTAGCCGTATTCCGGTGCGTGAGGCGCTGCTGCAACTGGAAGCCGAGGGTCTGGTAGAGTTTGAAGCGCATAAAGGCGCTACTGCCACTAGGCTGTCGGCAGAGCAGGTAACGGAGTTATTTGAACTGCGCGCTTTACTGGAATGTGAGCTGCTACGGCTGGCAATACCAAAGCTAACCGAAGCTGAACTGGCGCAAAGCGAGCAGTTACTGCAGCAGATGGCTTCGGCTTTTCATGATGTGGGAACTAAGAGCTCCTGGAGCGAGTTAAATACGCGCTTTCACTTAAGCTTATATAAAGCTGCAGATCGGCCGTTAACCTTTGAGATTGTTCAAAATTTAATTATTAATTCAGATAGATATATCAGAGTTCACCTGTTATTGGCGGGGGGGATCAATAAAGCTGATCCTGAGCATTCTGCACTGCTAAATTTTTGCCGCAAAAGGCAGGTGAAAGAAGCTTGTCAGTTGTTGCATAACCATATTACGGGTGCAGCGAAAGAAATCGTCAATATTTTACTCAAATAGCAGAACAAGGACTCAGTTGCGAAGCCCTTGTTCTGCTGCTGTCTAGTTCATCGTAACAGTGAGCGTGGTCTCAGGACGTTGGCTATTAGCGTGGATACCAATATACGACCAGCCAACAGGTAAGGCTTGAGTGGTAATAGACTCATTACTTCCTGCGCTTACTGACCGTTGCTGATTGTCATCAGACGTTGGCCAGCTTGCATTACTGAAGTATAAATCTGCATTGCCTTCGCCAGTACCATAAAGGTTAAAGGTATAACGCGCATTGGCAACGGTGTTGTATAGATAGAAATACGTATAATCGCCATTGTTCGCTGCTGCAACACAGTATTGGTTGTCAGGCGCAAGTTGAATATAGTTTACCGGCGCTTGCGCTGCACAAGCATTAGGTTGAGTCGAGTTGCCCTCAAGAGTTGCCGTTAGTGATACGCCGCTAAAAGTGCTATAGGCATGACTTGAAACATACCAACGCCCGGCAGCAGGTGAAGTGAACTCGCAGCTTTCGTTATTGCCACTTCTGTATGGCCGGCAATCATAGTTACGTAAAGCAGGTTCCTGACCTCGTTTAACATAAAGATCAGCATCACCGCTGCCGCCTGCCTGGATAATGGTCAGCTTAGTTTGACCGGCAGGTACATCAATATAGTAATGCAACCATTCGCTGCGCGCTGCAGCTAAGCCCGTTTTGCTCTGGCCGGAGATGAGTTCATTTGTTCCTGGCGGGTCTGTTGGATCCGTTGGATTAGTTAAGGTCACATCAGGGGTCGTGTCATTACTTGTTACACTGCCTAACCAGGCTGACCATTCATTATCGTAGCTGGTGCCTATAGCGTTTATCGCGGCTAAATAGCTGTCATAGTTACCGGTTCTGAAATGCGCCAGCAGTTCATTTAATTTGGCAGGTTGGCGTTCAAACATAAAACGAACGGCTAAGTAACCCCAGTGATATATGCGCTCAGTACCGCTGTTATAAGTGTTAGACATAATTTGGCTAAGGGTGAATTTACGTGAGCTGGCCAAGCTTACAGCATAATCGTTGCGATTTTTCTTTGAAACGTATTCTGCTAAACCTTCAATCCACCATACGGTTTTGTGTGTGCCTGTTCTGGCATCGGCAAAATCACCTTTTAAATTAAAACGACCGTCTAAATAGTGCACCATTTCGTGTGTCAGGTTCCAAATAGTAAAATCCGGTCTTAGCCATTCAGCTTCATAGGCGATAAAACGTGCCTGGTTTCCTGCCTGTGCCGGATTCCCCTCTAGATACATACCGCCGTTATTGGTATCTATACCAAAAAATAGTCCTGCATACAGGCCATAATCATCGCTGCTATCAAATACCACCATTTCCAGGTTGGTATTAAAGTCATCTGCCACCGGTTGGTTATTTGTTACCAGGAACTGATGGAAGAAATTCTCCTGTGCTACTAAGGTGCTGCAAGATTGGCTAAATTGGCTACTAGTCATGTCCTGAACACGGAATTTCAAAGAGTCATTACACGAATGGCTCGTATTTAACACCTGTTGTTCCAATTGCTCGGCAAAACCACAAATATTAAAAGCTGCGCAGCGACCATAGTAATCAACAGTCGCTGCGGCTTTTATCCATACGTTAGCACCAGTGCCGTTCATATCGTAGCGGCTTAAAATCTTGCCGACTTCACTATCAACCGTTGCAGAAGTTGCTGTATTGCTATACTGCAGAAAGCGGCTTAGTTCGGCCGCAGCATTTTCCTGCATAAAGGCAGAGTCTGAATTCAGCATCCAGTCGGACGTGGCAAAGCTGCCCAGTTGTTGTATAAGCTGGCTATCATTAGTCGCAGCCTGGACAAAAGTATCGTCGTAGTGGCCACGGAACAATACTGTGAAAATGGAGTTCACCGCTGAGCGCATATTCCAACTTGCTGCTGTGTTGCTGTTCCAACGGCTTAGCCACTGTTTAACAACATATAAATAGCGGGTATTTTCGCCGGCGCTGTCGATGAGCGTTAACGCATCCTGGATGTTTCTGCCATGTAGATCTGAGCTGCTATAAAACTGAGGGTTGGCAAACAAATTATCCAACGCTGAACGTACAGCTGTTTTCACCCATGATGGATAAGCTGGAATGGCACTGGGATTGTAATATTGTACGTAATACCCTGTTCGTAAAAAGTAGTAAAGCTTACCTATTGTTTCTTCGGTAGCAGTGCTAGGGTTGTAGCTGCTTGCTAAAGCTGCCGTAGCATTGGCTACGCTATACATTTTATCCGCCTGAAATGCTGCTATTGCGGTTGAATCGCCGTTATACAGGGCGTCGATACAGGATGATGGGTTAGCGAGTATATGATCGACTAATGCTTGACCGGTTTTGTTGCCATAGCCGCTATAGACAGTGTCGCAGTCCACCGCATTTATCACCGCCTGTCCTGAACGGTTCAGCTGCATTGCAGTATGAGACTCGTAAAATTCCTGCTCCTGTTGATGTTTGAGCCGCAAAGCGTCGGGTATTGGCTCAACGGGCGCTTTTACCGTTCCTGTGTTTTGATTTACCGCGTATGAGTTTTGCGCCTGTGGTGCAGGTTTATCAATTGCCAAAGCAGCAGAACTGTATGCGCCAATAGCCAGTGCCAATGCGCTTAATGCTGTTTTGATTTTTAGTGATTGTTGTTGTTGTGTTCTCATGTCTGGTTCCTGTGCATTAAATGTTGTTTTTCTTGCCATCGCCGGCTTTTGTAATTTAAACGTAAAGAATACTGTATACAATATCCCGTTAAGACTGTTTGCTTATACATGCCGGGATTTTCGCTGCTCTTTTGGACTAACCAGAATAGGTAAATTGCATAATGGATATTGTATGCATTTGTCAGTGTTGCTATGCTCGAATGCCATTTTTATATTAGGAGTGAGTATGTTAGCCAGATATGTACAGCTGACAGTCGCGTTATTAGTCATGCCGGTGGCTGCGGCTGAGTCACCCGCTATGCAGGCTGCTTACCAGCAAGCCGCACAGTTTTTCTACCCCAAGGTGCAGCCTTTGGTATTAAACGCCGAGCTGCCGTTTTACTGGCAGCAACAAGGTTATTGGTTTAGCCGGCAAGAAGCCGATGGCCGGCGCTTTTACTTTACCGACAGTTTGCAGCAGGCGCCGAAGCAGCTAGATATGGCTGAGCTTTCGCGTGCGCTGGGGGCAGATGCCACGCTGGATGCGGATAAGCTGCAAATAAGGCTTAGCCGCACTGAACAGCACTGGCAGGCGACGTTGCAATACCAGCAGCAAAGCTGGCGTTGTCAGTTGGCTTCGGCGTATCAGTGTCAGATGGTGGCCGCGCCAACAGCGGTGATATCGCCGGATCAGCGCTGGCAGCTTGATAGTGTCGGGCATAATCTGCAGCTGACTGATGTTAACTCGGGGCAGACACAGCAACTCACCACAGATGGCAGTGCCGATTATGCCTGGGGCGAGTTAAATGACTGGTATCAGCTGGACGCGCTAAATGGCGTAGCGCAACCACCTAAACGCAGTACGCAGTTTGTCTGGTCAGACGATAGCCGCTTTGCCGCCACCTTTGTGTTAGACAGGCGCACTATGCCAACACTGCATATGCTGCAAAATCTGCCACCGCAGGGTTACACCGCCGTACTGCATTCCTATAAGCGGGCCTTGCCGGGTGATGATCGGCGCTCGCATTATCAGCTGGCGATTGTTGATACGCAAAGCGGTAAAGTCAGCATGACACAGCTACCGCCGCTGGAAACTACGCAAAACTGGGGCGATGTCAGCTGGCACCCGGACGGCTTTTTTTATCTGGTAGCGCGCGAGCGCGGCATGCGGGCGCTGACGCTGTGGCAAATTGCGCCGACAGGCGAAGCTAGCATTAAGTGGCAGGAACGCAGCGAGCAGTTTCTCGATTATGCCAAACATGGTATCGCCTGGCTCGATGGCGACCAGTTTGTGTTTAGCTCAGAGCGTGATGGCTGGAACCATTTGTACCTGCAGCATGCTGATGGCAAAACCCAGCAGTTGACCAAAGGCGACTTTGTTGTGCGCCAACTGCATGGTATCGATAAAGCAAACCGGCAACTGTATTTCTCCGCTTCCGGCCGTGAGCGTGGCGATCCGTACTTCCGCTATTTGTACCGTATTAACCTCGATGGCACTGAGCTGACGCTGTTAACACCGGAATATGCCGATCATCAGGTGAGTCTATCGCCTGACTGGCAATATTTTTACGACAGCTACTCGCGGGTTGATTTGCCCACCGTCAGCACAGTGCGCCAGAGCAAAGATGGCCAGCTGCTGCATACCCTGGCGGTGGCCGATGACACTGCGTTACGCGCTACCGACTGGCAACCCCCCGAGCCTGTTACTGTGCTGGCACGGGATGGCAAAACGCCGCTGTACGGCCTGCTGTATAAACCGCTTAACTTTGACCCGGCCAAACGTTACGCCGTGGTGCAACATATGTATGCCGGCCCGCATACCATCATCAGTGCTAAGCGTTTCTCGCGCGCCTTTGCCAATACCGAAACGCCAATTGCCCAGCTGGGCGTTGTGGTGCTGAATTTAGATCCGCTTGGCACTGCACACCGCTCGCGGGCGTTTCATTTACACAGCTATAAAAACCTTGGCGATATCGGCGGGCCGGATTACATCAGCGGCCTGAAACAGCTGGCAGCAAAGCGGCCATACCTGGATTTAAACCGGGTGGGCGCTTATGGCCACTCAGCCGGTGGCTATGATGCAGCCAGGGCAGTGTTAAAATATGGCGATGTATACAAAGTGGCGGTGTCTTCGGCCGGTAACCATGATCACCGTATGTCAAAAGCCTGGTGGCCGGAAATGTGGATGGGCATGCCTGCAGAAGGCGACCACTACGACAGCAACAGCAATATGACGCTGGCGCATCAGCTAAACGGCAAGTTGCTACTGGCCACCGGCGATCTGGATAACAACGTTAACCCGGCCAATAGCTTGCGGCTGGCGGCAGCTATTCAGGCCGCTAACCGGGACGTCGATTTGCTGGTACTGGCGAATAAAGATCACGACTTGCGCGAAGACAGCTACTTTACCCGCCGGCGCTGGGATTATTTTGTGCAGCACCTGGTTGGCGAAACGCCGCCGGCGTTTTTTCAGCTAAGCAATTAACACGACAAGGGCGCAGCAGGCTGCTGCGCCCATCAGCTTAGATTTTCAGGTGCATCCAGTGCACCAGTTTATCGGCCAGTAAATACAGCAACAGCGCGGCCAGTATCGCTGTCAGGCTAAAGCCGGCGAAGATCGCCAGCGCATTGCTTAACATTTGCTGGTCGTTGTCCTCAGTGCCGGTGCCAATCAGGGCGCCAATTAGCCCGGCTAACTTATTCGCCGCAGCCATAAACAGATACCAGGCGCCCATTAACAGCGATAGCACCCGAAGCGGTGCCAGCTTACAAACCAGGGCTAAGCCAATAGGCGATAAACACAGCTCACCCAGGGTAAAAAACAGATAAGCCAGTACCAGCCACCACAAGCTGGCTTTGCCATCGCCACCAAATTGCGGGCTGGCTTGCCAGCTGGCACCAACCATAAATAAAAAGCCCAGCCCCAATAGCAGTAACCCCAGGGCAAATTTGAGCGGCGAATTGGGTTCGGCTTTACCCAGCTTTAACCATAAGGCCGCCATTAGCGGGGCAAAAATTAAAATAAACAAGGGGTTTAGCGACTGAAAGTAAGTCGGGTTAATCTGCCAGCTACCGATACTGCGATCGGTAAAACGGTCGGCATAGATATTCATCAGGCCGCCGGCCTGCTCAAAACCGGCCCAGAAGATGATGGTAAATAAGCCCATAATCAGCAATACCTTAAGCCGGTCAATTTCTTGTTTGCTTAGGCTTGTCTGCTGATGTGGCTGTAACCGTTTGGCTTTACGCGCTGCCGGCTCAGTACCAATAGCGCCAAGCAGTGGCCTGGCCAGGCTAAGTTGCAGCGCGAGCGCCAGCAACATGCCAATCCCGGCCAGCAGAAAGCCCGCCTGATAGTTGCGTACCAGCTCACCATTTTGCTGATAACCAAAAACGTCAATGGTAATGCCTACGGCAATACCTGCTAAAAACATACCGGCGTTAATACCCAGGTAAAACACGGTAAAGGCACTGTCGCGGCGCCGGTCAGTGGCAGAGTAAAGCTCGCCAACCATGGTAGAAATATTGGGTTTAAACAGGCCATTACCCAATACCAGCAGCGCCAGGCCCGTGTAGAATGCCGGCAGTGGTGAAGCAAACCAGCTATGCGGCAACGCCAGACAAAACTGGCCCAGCGCCATTAATACAGCGCCAGCCAGAATGGCGTTGCGTTGCCCCAGATAATTGTCGGCCAACCAGCCGCCAATAAGCGGCGTAACATACACCAGCATGGTAAAGCTACCGTACAGTTTGAGCGCACTGGCATGATCCCAGCCCAGGCCGCCGCCTTGCGTCTGAACTTGATCAACCAGATAAAGCACCAGTAAAGCGCGCATGGCGTAATAGGAAAAACGCTCCCACATTTCGGTGCTGAAAAGTAAATACAAGCCCTTAGGATGCCCCCACAGTTCAGTGTCTTTTGATGTGCTGTGCATGATGTGATTAATCCTTTGATGGGTTGTTTAGATAAAAACGATGAAAGTGTCGTTCATCATTGATTAAGTGAGCGGGTTGCAGATAACTTCGGTACAGATAGCGCCCTAGTATCGGTGGCTGCCTTGCTGCTTCAGTAGCTGCATGATTGCGAAGGTGCTGCAAAAATGCGCTAAAGTCTGCTTGGTGTCGCTGAGCGATTTGCGTTAATTGATGCTGGTAACCTGCAAAAAAGTCGGTGCGAAGAGTCTGAGCCAATGCCGGTATGAGTTCTGGTAGTTCGCTTTGCAAAAAACGCCAGGCCAAGTAAGACCAGCGATAGGTGAGATCTAATCCATCCTGATAGCTGGCGGCAAAGATACGACTAAGCTCCGGCGTATCCTCAGCAGCTGTTTTACTGAGCATAGTTATTGCCTGAGGATTATGTTTGCCAAGAGAAATTAGTTCTGCCAACCCTTCTGACCACCAGACTTTGTGGCTTGGGAAATGGCCGAAAGGTCCATAACTGGTGTAGCGGCCATCCAAATAGTGGACGTACTCGTGTTCCAGGTTCCAGACGTCTAGAGGCTCTGGTTGCCAGAACTTTTGAAATGCAAAAAAGCGAGCCTGGTTGTTCGGATCGCTCGGTGTACCTTCTATGAACATGCCACCATTGTCGGTACGGATGTTAAAGTTCAGGGCGCCAAAAAGGTTGTAGTCACTGTAATCGTCAAAAACGATCACTTCCAGTCGCTGATTACCGTCATTGGCCACTGGCTCACGCCCGGTTTGCAGTAGCCGATGAAAATCGTCTTCCTGTGCCATCATTTGTTGACAAAGTTGTTGTAACTGCCCGGTGTTGATGCTTCGGTAGCGGACGACCAGGCCAGTGTGGCAGCTGTGTTGATGCGGCAGGGCTTGTTCAACTGGCGGTAATACACACCAGTTGCTGAAATCCTGACGGCAATTGTCTTGCACCCGAAACGAATTTGTAAGGTAACGCCAACTGAACAGCTGCTTGCGTTCCTGCTCGCTGAGCTCGGGATGTGCCTGTAAGGCTATAATTACAGCATCATCGAGCGATTTTTGCGTTTCCTCCGACATTAAAATATGCTGATAAGCCAGTAACCACAGTAGGTGCTCCAGCTGCCAATCATTTGCTTTCGGAACCAGTGCCAAGAAAACTTGCTGCCATTTACTTTGATTAAACTGCTGCTTCCACTGCTCTTTGCTGCGAGCTTCCAAGGCCAGAAAAGCTTGAGCGCGTATAGCCTCCCACCAGGCGTAGTCTGAAGCCAAGTCGGCGTCAGGCAGCTTCGAAGTGAGTTGGCTAAGGGTGTTAAGTCGCTCGGACAGGGAGCTGGCATTGGTTGGCTGATATCTATAACTTAACACACTGTATTGTTCTTGCCAGCGCTTTGCCTTGGCATGGTTGGCAACAAAACCGTGATACTGCGACAAAGTTTGCAGCACGATGTGTACTTCCGTTAGTGCTGGCTCAGTAAGTCGGTCTGTATGGTGCTGGTATGAAAACGCGCGCAGAAAATCTAACTCATCGTCGATGTCAGGCCATTCAGTGTGTTGGCTGTTTAAGCTTGCCACTATTTTTTTACTGATATCGATAACTTGCTGTGACAACAGGTCGGCATTGCTGGTAACGTCGAAAGATGTTGGATTGTTCTGAGTTGCCTGTAATGGCGTACAGACAGGTAATACTGAAAACAGCAATAATATTTGCAACAAATGTTTCATGGTGAGGAGTCTCAAAAAAGCTCCTGGCTAGCAGCCAGGAGCAAACTACAAAAGATGCGGGTTTAGCCATCTTTTGCTTTCCAGGGTTCAAAAACTCTGCGTATAGCCCAGATACATTGTCCTGCCATCAATGCTGTATAGGCTGCGAGAGTATGCACCCCATTTATCAAACCGCGGATCTTCATCTGTCAGGTTATTGATGCCCAGACTAACTTTACCTTGCCATGGCAGCTCAAGTTGATAAGAGAGGTTATGAGTAATAAGTGAACCCACCCGGTTATCTATCACCCATTGTTGTTCGGCATTAAGCTCTTTATCTTTTTGCGCGCTGATGTAGTTGCCATAGTAAGTCAGGCTGTGATTACCCAGGTTGTAACTCAGCGTTAGGTTAAGTCGATCTGAAGGATAATCGATACGTCCAACTTCATTCATCCCCAGCTCTAACTCACCTATGTTACTATCGACTGATTGCGAACGCTTAAAGCGGGCTATATGCGATAATCCCAGATCAGCTTTAAATTCACCGATGTCTGTAGCCAGCCGGCCACTAACTTTGACGTCAATACCTCGCTTTTCTTCAAAGCCCCGATTAGTGGTGGTGATTTTCATATTCTCCAAACGACCATTCGGTAAAAAGCTTATCGATGTATTGGGGAAAAGCGACGAAATATTCGGGCGTGGCTGGCCAGCTGCATCGGCAGCTTCCCATAATTTCGCTTGACTATAGGAAATAAGATCTGGGTTCAACTGACTAATAATATTGTCAATTTTTAACTCCCAAAAATCAGCAGTTAAACTCACATTGTCATAAATATCCCAAACAACACCGATATTGCTGGTTTTTGACGTTTCCGCTTTTAGTTTATCGTTGCCACCTATATCAACATAAATACTATCGCGGCGCGAACAGCCGGCAATTTCTTCGCCGGTAGTATCATGGCATAACGGGTAGTTGGTTATGGTGTACCAGCCTTGGGTTGGACCACGATATAGATCGGCTAACGTTGGTGCTCTGAAACCTTCACCATAAGAAGCGCGAATTAACAGATTATCCAGTGGGGTGTAGCGTAAGCCGAGCTGTGGATTAAAAGTTCCGCCAAAATCACTGTAGTGATCGTAACGACCGGCAATACTGGCTTCAAGCTGAGATAGAAGAGGTACGGATAGCTCACTGTAAATCGCTTTTACGGTTCGCTCACCAGTACCGCCCGCACCACCGCTACCGCCAAATATTTTTCCAGCCTTGGTTAACGCGTCGACATCTGACATAAAGTGTTCTTTGCGGATAGAAGCTCCAACATAAGTAGCAATACTTCCATTGGCCAAATCAAATAAATCTGCGCCAGCACCAACACTGAAATCCAAAGCTCTAGCTTTTGAAAGTTTATCAATATTTGCAGAAGCTCCGCCAGGTACATCAGAGTTAGGATCGCGAGGGTCCCAACCGGTAAAAGTGGCGGTAATGTCGTCATAATTACCAATTAAAGTTTGCACGGCGTCGGTATATAGATAGCCGGTACCCCACGTAAAGTTGTTGTACCGATTGACGTTAATAGCGGACTCCCAAAAACCCCATTGGGTTGTACCTTCCACGCTTACTAGAAAATCGAGAATGTTGTCGTTATGTCTAGCAATACGATCACCTGCTGAATCGAAGCGATAATATATACGGTCTCCGGCATCTACTGCTCTTAGAGTATGACCTGCCTCCGTGGTATAAGAGGGCAGTGCATCAGTGAAAATAATAGTGCCGGAAACCGGGGCCGAAACATCTTTGCTGCGGTTAGTTGCCCAATAGGTTCTGGCACTCAGTTTAATATCTGATGTAAGTTCACGGTTAAACATCACCAGGATGTTGTCCTGGTTGCTGCTGGAGGTCATATTGGCAGCAACGGAATGATCATACAGGCAGGCCCGGTCATCAGGGTAATCTAACGATGAAACCGGACCAATAAAGACATTCTGGCCGTTTTTGTTGTAGGCATTACAGTCATCATTCATCAATGGTGTTTGATAGGCCCATGAACCATCTGACGATTTAACAATAGTGCGACCCCACTCCCAGATTTTACGCCAGTCGTCCATTAAGCTTGGGTTACCGCCATCAACCAGATAGGGAGCTTCATAATCGCGTGAACGCATACTAATAGCGTCGCGTTGTTTATGCTCCCAGGTCATAATAAAGTTGCTTTTGCTGTCGCTGAAACCAGTGGTCATTGAGAAATCATAACCGTCACCACCGCCACTGCGACTGGTTTTATCGTGTCGAAAGCTGACTTGGTTACCGTTATAATCCTTTTTCAGAATTATGTTAATAACACCGGCCATGGCATCGGTACCGTAAATAGCGGAAGCACCATCACTGAGTACTTCGATTCGTTCTACTGCAGCCATAGGTAAGGTATTCAGGTTGGCAGAGCCGCCATCCATCACAGGAGATTTAGCCATACGTTGGCCATCAAGTAACACCAAAGTGCGCTCTGAACCCGAACCTTTCATTGAAACAGTGGATTGTGATGCCCAGGAGTTATTAGCTCCGCCACCCCATGAACCAAAAGAGTTAAAATTTGATGCCCTAAGTGCATCACCGACATTATTAAAGCCTGCAGCAATTACATCTGCTGCATTGATAACGGTGACAGGGCTAGCGCCCTCCATATCAACTTGTTTTAACCTGGAACCGGTAATGGCGATACGTTCTACTTTCTCAGTTGCATCATTTTCTTCTGCGGCGATAGCGTTATAGCTGAAGCCGCTGCAGAACAGTGCGATAAGTAGCGATAATCTTGCTTGTTGCATACTATTGTCCTTCCATTTTGTTTGGATAGCGTTAAGAGATTATTTTTTATACATCGCAATGCACATTGTATACAATATAAATTATACAGGTCGGAGCAGATTGGCATTGTAAGTAGTTTTATGGAAGGCCTATCGGTGATTGTGTGAACTTATTGATAACGAAGCTGCTGTTTAAACAGATAAGTAGTGCAATACATGCTGTTGCTATAAAATAACGCAGATAAACTATTATCCTGAATCAACAGCTTCAGGCCGCAGTTAAAGGCGGGACTAGCAGCTGCTGCAGTCCCGCCTATGATCAGAAATATCAGCGCTATGATTAGAACTGGTAACGCACCACTAACGACACGGTGCGGTTGCTTTGCAGGACGGTGGCCGTGTTCCAGTCCGGATTGGCGGCAAAGCTGTTGTCGGTTTGCGTAATTTGCGCCACTTCGTTGACGCTCAGTGGCGTGTCAAAGTTAAACAGGTTAAACACGGTAGCTTTAACCGACAAATCGCCGTCACCCAGCTGGCGCTGGTAGGTCAGGCTCAGGTCAAATTCGTATAACCAGTCCAACCGGCCGGCAGAGCCGCGCGGTGCCGGCGTGCCGTCCCAGTCGTAGAAAGAGCTTTCATCATACCACTGGCTGGCACACCAGTCGGCCCATAAGCTGGGCTGGGCACAGGTGTCAACGCCGGTGGGGTGAATACTGAACTTGTTCAGTGGCGCACCCGAGGTAGCGCGGGCAACAAAACCCAATGTCCAGCTGTCGCTGATGTCATAGACGCCGCTTAGTTTAAAGGCATGGCGGTGATCGTTTGGCAGGTTGCCGGCGGCATGGTCCATTAAATCGGCGTAGTCGTATGAGGTAGTCCAGCCCGGATCAGCCTGGTTGTTATCGGTGCGCACCAGACCTTCTGTCATGCCCCAGTTATGTGACCAGACGTAAGAAAACCACAGTTGCAGATCATCGGTTGGCTTGCCATCCAGGGTAAACTCCCAGGCCAGATATTTACGCTCGGGTTTGGGCAGGCGCAAGTCGGCCGCGGATAGCGCTACCGTTTCTTTTGTGCCATCTAAGTCAAAATCGTAGTGGAAGGTAACGTCTTTGCCGGGGTTAATCAGGGTGTAGAAATAATACTCGTTGGCGTTGTTGGCAATATTGTTTTGCTCCAACCACTGCGCCACTACCGGGCCTAAATCCGTGTCTTCTATTGATTGCTTCAGGTTGCGATAGACAAAACGCACGCCGCCTTTGACGCTGTTACTAAATTGAGTTTCATAACCCAGAGTAAATTCATCAGAATACATTGGCCCCAGGTTGTCAGCCGCAATGCGCTCAACATCTACCGCACCGCTTTGTACTACGTTGGTGGCCACCAGGGCGCCGTGGACGGGCGCGCCATCCGCTCTTAGCACCAGGGTACCGTCACTGTTTAGCTGATCGGGCAGGTAATAGTGGTGTACGTCGCGCTGGCCGCTGGCTTGTTTGATATTCATATTGGCCGATACCGGCTGGAAATAGCGGCCAAAAGTAGCAAATACTTTGCTGTCGCCGCTGCCTGTCGGATCCCAGATCAGTTGTAACCGCGGCGCCAGCTGGTCATCCAGCTTAACGTAGCTTTCACCGGTGGTGGCGGTGTTCTCAAAGCTGCTGTAGCGCAGGCCGGCGTTAAGCACCAGCTGGTCATTTATTTGCCAGCTGTCCTGCAGGTAAAACGCCAATGAATTTACTTCGGTTTTGCCGCCGGCATCACGCTGGCGCCGCATCACATAAGTGCCGGCATCCAGATCAATGCGCGGTATGGCAACATAGGTGCGGTATTCCCACCAGCCCCGGGCTTCACCGACGCCGTTTTGATATTCCAGGTAATCGACACTGAGTTTTTCGCTGTCTAAACCAAATTGCAGAGTGTGATCATCCAGCAGGTAAGTAAAGTCGAGGCGGAACTGGTCGCGCTGGTAGGTTTCGTTGATCAAATTGCTGGTGGTCCAGTCACCATAGCGCTGGCCGTTCAGGTTAACGTAATCCCAAATACCGGGCAGGCGATTGGTTGGAATGGTTTCGGCTGAGTCTTCCAGCCGGCCCAGCGTGGCCGATACGGAAAAATCGTCAGTAATAAAGCCCTGATAACGCGCCGAGTACATAGTGCCGCCAGAGGTGCTTTTAGTGACACCGCTTGCCTCGCCTTTGCCTTGCTGCTGATCCCAGCCAAAGTTGTCATAACGCAGCTTGGCGCTGTTATCCAGCGCGGTAAAGGTGACGACATGGTCATCATTGATGTACCAGTCCATATTAACAAACCAGCGGCTGTCGTCTTTTTCGTACTCGGTAAACTGTGTTGCGGCGCTATTGGCATATTGCGACTGGTATTTTCTTGGGTTAAACAGGGCATAGACAAAGAGTTTATCTTCTATCAGGGCACCACTGGCCCAGACATTGGCTTCATAAAATTCAGCTTCAAAGTCTTTGTTATTAATTGAGATACTGCCGCCCGGGTTATACACCGTATCGTGCGCTGAATGCAGCGCGGCCGGATCAACGCGCAGCTCGGCACCAAAGCGGGTATCGTTACCACCGGTTTTTGATACCGCATTCACCACGCCGCCAATAAAGCGGTCATATTCCGCTGAAATACCGCCGGTTTTTACTTGCGTTTGCGCTATGGCTTCCCAGGGCAAATCAATAGACCCTATGCCGGTACGCAGTGCGCTGATATTCATACCATTTAAAAAGTAGCCGTTTTCTGCCGCCGAAGCGCCGCCAAAGCTGGAGGCATTAAATTCAGAACTGCGTGCAACACCGGGTGTCAGCAGGGCGATATTTTCAAAACCGGTATTCACCGGCATTTGCTCCAGCGTGGCATCATCAAAAGTAAGGCCGGCGGTAGAGTCGCTAACGTCAATACGCTGCACGCGTGAGCCCATTACGGCAATTTTTTCAATGTTATCGCTACTGCTCAGCACCGGTGCATAGGTCACGGCCTGACCCAGGCTGATATTAATGCGTTCGCCGTCAATGACCGGTTTACCATTGTGCATGACGCTAACGCTGTATTCGCCCACCGGCAGGGCGCGCAGCACATACTCGCCTTTGCTGTTGGTTTGCACGGTGCGACTAAAGCCTTGCTGCAGATGGCGCAGCGTAATCACCACATCGGCCAGCTGGTTGCCGTTTTGTGTACTAATAGTGCCTTTAAGTAAGCCGGTGGTGTTGTCCTGTGCCAGTGCCGGGCTGGCCGACAGTGTCAGGGCAATTGCAGAGGCCAGTACTGACAGCCTGATGGTGCTTCCTGTGTTAAATTTCATCTCTGTTGCATCCTGTATATTGTATATTTTAGTTTTGGTTAAAGGTTTTTGCCTACAGCTGCAAAAATTCCGCCGCTTAGCGACAGAAAAAAATTCAGAAGCGATTGATCCGAAACGGTGTCAGATCAAGCGCTGGCGTCTGTTTCAATACACAACTGCTGATTAACTCGGCTGAAAATGCGGCCTGGGTTAAGCCCAGATGCTGATGGCCAAAGTTGTAATAAATACCGTCGTGGCGCGGGCAGGGGCCCAGCACCGGCAAAGAGTCGGGGAGTGATGGCCGGTTACCGGCCCAGACAGTGTCCATTGTGTTGTCACTGACAGCGGCTGTGCGCTGGCGCAGTAACTGGTCGGCATGTCGCTGCAGTACAGTGGCGCGCTGATAATCGGCTTTGCCGTTAAGGCCGGCAAATTCAGCAGTACCGGCTAAACGTAAGCCGTGTTGCATTGGCGTCATAATGCATTTGCGCTCCAGAGAGCTAACCGGCCGGCTTAAGGCGACAGACTTAAGCATCAGGTGATAGCCGCGTTCGGCTTCCAACGGCACCGGCCAGCCTAACTGGCGGGTAAAGTGCGCCGAATGGGCGCCGGCGGCGATAATCAGCTGCTGACAGATAATTTCTTGATCGGCGCAAATAAGCCGTTGCCGCTGCGGGCCAGGGATTAATTGACGCACTTCAGTCTGCAGATAACGGCCACCCAGTTGGCAAAACTGCTGATATAGCTGCTGACACAACAGCAGCGGATCGCTGCTGTGTGCCACTTCAGTAAAATCCAGTGCGGCGGCAAGCTTTACTGCCAATGCCGGTTCCAGTTGCTGCAGCTGTTGCTGATTGCACCAGCGCACATCTATGCCGGCGGCTCTGTAGGCCTGATATTGCTGCTGCAGCGCACTGACATTGCGGTTTTCTGTTACCAGCAGCGCGCCGTTGTACTGGATCTGTTGACTGAGTTGACAGCTATGCAGCAGTTTTTGCCAGCTGGCCAGGCTGGCAAGGTTTAAACCACTTAACGCCCGTTGATGGGCATCGCGTTTGCTTTTACGCATATTGGCAACAAAACGGGCAAACCACGGCAGTGCCTGCAGTAAATAACCGGCGCGAATACGCAAGGGCCCAAGTGGATTGAGCAGCATAGCAGGTAGCTGAGTTAACAGCGCCGGCTGCGCCAGCGGAAATACCTGCTCGGTAGCAAAGTGGCCGGCATTACCGGCCGAGCAGCCCTGGCCAATACCGTTGGCATCGAGCAACAGCACGTCAAATCCGGCTTGTTGCAAAAACAAGGCGTTGCTTAATCCCACTATACCGCCACCGATAATACAGACCTGTTGCACAGTAAAACTCCAAAATCACTTGATAATGTAGATTGTATACAATATTCTTTATCCAACATCAATGATAGAGGTTAAAAAAGATGCAAGTAAACTGGCAAGGTGTCTATCCGGCAATCTCCACCCAATTTCAGGCTGACGGCAGCATTAACTACGCAGCCAATGCCCGGATGTTAGAACAGCTGATAGCTGATGGAATTGACGGCATTATTGCGCTGGGTACCGTGGGCGAAAATGCCTCACTAACGGTGACAGAGAAGCGCGAGTTTTTACAGCAAACCGTAAAAACTGTGGCTGGGCGCATTCCGGTGATTGCCGGCTGCACTGAGCACAGTGCCGGGCAGGCGATTGATTATATTAAGGCCGCCGAACAGATTGGTGTCGATGGCATTATGCTGCTGCCGGCGGTGGTGTACCGCGGTACCGACAGAGAAGTGCTGGTGCACTATCAGACGGTGGCCCGCGCTACCCGGCTGCCGATTATGCTGTACAACAATCCGGTTAGCTACGGCGTGGATATTAACCTGGAGATGACGGCCATTCTGGCAGAAGAGCCGAATATTGTTGCCATTAAAGAATCCACCACTGACACTCGCCGCATTACCGAGCTGCAAAGCCGCTTTGGCGAACGCTTTCAGATTTTTTGCGGCGTTGACGATATCGCACTGGAGTCGGTATTGCTGGGTGCCACCGGTTGGATCTCCGGTTTAACCAATGTGTTTCCGCGCGAGTCGGTAATGTTGTTCCGACTGGCCCGGGCCGGACGCATTAGCGAGGCGCGGGAAATTTACCGCTGGTTTATGCCGCTGCTGCGCCTCGATACCATTCCAACCTTAGTGCAGTGCATCAAGCTGGCAGAGCAATTGCTTGAGCGCGGCAGTGAAAATGTGCGTTTGCCAAGGCTGGCATTGCAGGGTGCTGAGCGGGCTTACGTGGAGCAAGTGGTAGCTCAGGCCCTGCGTACCCGGCCTGATTTAAGCAAATATCAAGCCGTGCCGGCTGAATAACCAAGCGGGGAGCGTTTGTGTTAAAAGGAACCTATTTTTGTGTCGATGCCCATACCTGCGGCAATCCGGTGCGGCTGGTAACCAGCGGTCATCCTGTGCTGCGCGGCAACACTATGAGTGAAAAACGGCTGGATTTTCTCGCCCACCACGATTGGATCCGCAAAGGCCTGATGTTTGAGCCGCGCGGCCACGCCATGATGTCGGGGGCATTTTTGTATCCGCCTTGCTCAGACAATGCCGATGCCGCGGTGCTGTTTATTGAAACCAGTGGCTGCTTGCCGATGTGTGGCCATGGCACCATAGGTACAGTAACAGCGGCAATAGAAAGCGGCTTGTTAACGCCGAAAACGCCGGGTGAGCTTATTTTAGATGTGCCGGCCGGGCAAATTCGCGTCAGCTACCGCCAGCAGGGCGATAAAGTGCTGGCAGTAAAAATTATTAATGTGCCGTCCTATCTGGCGATTGCCGATGCCCGTGTCACAGTGCCGGGGCTGGGGGAGCTGAACATCGATGTTGCTTATGGCGGTAACTTTTATGCCATTGTTGAGCCGCAGGCTAATTTCCCCGGATTAGAGCACTGGAGCGCAGATAAGGTGCTGCACTTTAGCCCGTTGCTGCGCGATGCGATGAACAGTGCTTATCAGTGTCAGCATCCGCTGGATAGCAGTATTAGCGGCGTTAGCCATGTGCTGTGGACCGGTGCGCCGAAAACCGCCGGTTCCGATGCAGCCAATGCGGTGTTTTATGGCGACGGCGCTATCGACCGCTCGCCTTGTGGTACCGGCACCAGTGCCCGTATGGCACAGCGTTTTGCCCGTGGTTTGTTACAGCAGGGCCAGCGTTTTGTGCACGAGAGTATTATCGGCAGCCAGTTCAGCGGTGTGGTGGAAGCGGTAACAGAAGTGGCTGGTTGTACGGCCATAATACCGTCAATTGAAGGCTGGGCGCATGTTTATGGTTATAACCAGATCCGCATCGACGATGCCGATCCCTACGCCGCAGGCTTTTTAGTGAGGTAATTATGATTACAGGTCAACATTATATCGGCGGCCACTGGTGTGGTCAGCCGCAAAGTACAAACACAGCGTTTAATCCGGCGCAAAACGCCGCGCTGCCCTGGTGCTTTGCCGAAGCTGGCGAGGCCGAGCTACATAGCCTGCTTGAGCAGGCCACTGCGGCCTTTGCGCTGTATCGCTATGTAACAAATAGCGCCAGAGCTGATTTTCTCGATGCGATTGCTACTGAATTGGAGCAGCGTAAAGTCGATATCGTCAGTACTATGCTGCAGGAAACGGCGTTAGCACAGGCCCGGGCAGAGAGTGAGCTCGGCCGCACCTGCAACCAGTTACGGCTGTTTGCTGCTGAGCTGCGTGCGCCGGCAGCTGATTGCAGCTTGCCCGCCTTACCTGAGCGTCAGCCGCTGCCAAGGCCGGCGCTGCGGCTTGGCAAAGTGCCGCTGGGCCCGGTAGTGGTGTTTGCCGCCAGTAATTTTCCGCTGGCGTTTTCGGTTGCCGGCGGTGATACGGCGTCAGCACTGGCAGCCGGCTGTCCGGTAATTGTTAAAGCGCATAACGCGCATCCGGCTACGTCTGAGCTGGCAGCGCGTGCTATAGCAGCGGCCGCAAATAAAACGGCGATGCCGGCCGGTGTGTTTACCCTGGTACATGCCAGGCAGCATGCATTTTCCGAAGCGTTGATCCAACACCCGGCGATTAAAGCGGTGGCTTTTACCGGCTCTGAGCAGCTGGGCATGCATTTTCAGCGTTTGATCTGGCAACGGCCGGTGCCGATCCCGTTTTTTGGCGAGCTGGGCTCACAAAACCCGTTGTTTGTGTTGCCGCAATATCTGGCACAGCATAGTGACAGTTTTGCCAGCCAACTGGCGCAGTCGGTGTTAAACGGCGGCGGTCAGTTTTGTACCCGGCCCGGCTTAGTGTTTGTGCCCAAAGGGGCTGAGGCGTTTCAGGCGCAGCTGAAGCAGCATTTCAGCCAGGCACAGGCCGGTGCTATGCTAACGGCGAAAATAGCCAGCCAATACCGCGCCGGCTGTCAGGCGCTGCAGCAAACTGAAAGCGTAACCTTACTGGCAGAAGGCCAGGGCGGGGAAACGGCCTGTTACACCCGGCCGCGGCTGTTTGCAACTACTGCCAATGCATTTATGCAACAAGGCATCTTGCAGCAGGAGATTTTTGGCCCGGCCACGGTGTTGATTGAATGTGCTGACCTAACCCAGATGCAGATGCTGGCCACCACCTTACAAGGTCAGTTAACGGCCACGCTGTATGCCACTGAGGCGGAACTGGCCAGCGCCAGGGCCTTACTGCACGAACTGGAATTACATTGCGGCCGGCTGATTTATGCGCAAATGCCAACCGGGGTGGAAGTTTGTGCCGCTATGCAGCATGGTGGGCCCTTTCCGGCCACTACCGACAGCCGCTATACTGCGGTAGGCAGCCGGGCGGTAGAGCGTTTTTTACGGCCACTGTGCTATCAGAACTTTCCATCGCAGAACGGAGATACAGCATGAGCAGACAAATTGGTAGCGCAAGCAGCGCAGATGCCCTGGCACAGCTAAGCGATATGACAGCAGGCGTAGTGCCGATAGCGGCAGAAGAATTTCGCCAGCGCTTAGCTTTGGCGTGTCAGCTGATGCAACAGCAGCAGTTGGATGCGATGCTGCTCACAGCAGGCACTAATCTGTACTACTTTACCGGTTTGCGCTGGTATGCCAGCGAGCGCTTAGTGGCGGCACTACTGCTGGCCGATGGCAGCTTGCATTATATTATTCCGGAATTTGAGCGCGGTACTATAGCACCACTGCTGCTATTACCGGGTGAACTGCATGGCTGGCAGGAGCATGAAAGTCCGTATCAGCTTTGTCTACAGCTGTTGCAGGGCAAAACCGCGCTGGCGCTGGATGAAAGTGCCGCCTTTTTTATTGCTGATGGCTTAAAAACAGCTAATCCGGCACTGCAGATAAGTAATGCTGCCAGCGTGAGTGCCGTGTGTCGGCGTTGTAAGTCTGAGGCTGAGCTGGCCATTATGCAGCGGGCAATGGATATGACGCTGGCCGTGCATAAAGCCGTGGCCAGTATCTTATATGCCGGCATTACCCCTGCTGAAGTGGAAGCCTTTATTGCTGCGGCGCACCGCAAAGTGGGCGCCGCTGAGGGCAGTTACTTTTGTATAGTGCTGTTTGGTAGCGACACCGCTTATCCGCATGGAGTGGCCAAGCCAAAAGCACTGGAAGAGGGAGACATGGTGCTGATTGATACCGGTTGCCGCTTACAGGGTTATGTGTCTGATATTACCCGCAGCTATGTATTTGGCACACCAAGTGCGCAGCAGCGTGACGTCTGGCAACACGAAAAAGCCGCCCAGGCCGCTGCCTTTGCCGCCGCAGCCATTGGTGTACCCTGTCAGCAGGTCGATCGGGCCGCCCGCAATTATCTGCAACAACAGGGCTATGGGCCAGGCTATCAGTTACCCGGCCTGCCACACCGCACCGGTCATGGTATTGGCCTGGATATTCATGAGGGGCCTTATTTGGTTGAGGGCGACGAACAGCCATTGGCGGCGGGCATGTGCTTTAGCAACGAGCCGATGCTGGTGCTGCCGGGCGAGTTTGGTGTGCGGTTGGAAGACCATTTTTATATGACTGCGCAAGGACCGCGTTGGTTTACTGAGCCGGCACTGGCCGTTGACCAGCCATTTAACTAAACGGGTATGAATGAACTTTAGCGTCTGTCACTGTCTCTTAAATTAAAGTTAATGCTGTGTTTGCCGATAACAGTAGTTAACACCAAATGCAACCGCAGGAGACGGTGATGGACGCTTTTATGCCTTTTATCCAGCGCGTACCCGGTACGCCGGTCGAGCCTGATCCCAAGCAGGTGGTGCCGGTGTTTAAGGATGCGCGCTTAAGCCCGATAAAACCGCATGAGCAGAAATACCTGATCCTGAGCAGGCCCACACGTAAACGTGATCGTCGCCAGCAAGACTACCCGGCAGCACCTTACACCACACCGGAAGAAGATTTGCATGTTGATAAAGACGGCCATCTGGATATTTTTGTCTGAATTTCCCCGCTATTAAGGCATAATAGCCGCCTTATTTTGCTGCCGGTTGTTTCAGTGCTATCTACTTTCTTTAATCACAAGCTGAGTTGTTATGCGTAAGCAAGTTGCCAGCGCCTTTGCGCCGGGCGGTGCTTTAGCTGTGCATATTGCCGGTTTTAACGCCCGTGAAGCGCAAGTAGAAATGGCCCAGGCGGTGGCCGGGGTGATCGAAACGCCGGGCGCCTTAGTGGTAGAAGCCGGCACCGGCACCGGTAAAACTTATGCTTATTTAGTACCGGCGCTGCTAAGCGGTAAAAAAGTAGTGTTATCTACCGGCACCAAAAACCTGCAGGAACAGCTGTATTTCCGCGATTTGCCCAAAGTGGTTAAAGCCCTGGCCAGCCCGTTACAATTGGCGTTACTTAAAGGCCGCAGTAATTATCTGTGCCTGTTTCGCTTAGAGCAGCATTACAACCATGTGCCAATGCAGGATGATCAGCTGATCCAGGATTTAAGCCTGATCAAAAAGTGGTCGGCCGAAACCCAAAGCGGTGATATCGGCGAGCTAAGTTATATAGCTGAAGACTCCAAAGCACTGCCTTATGTTACCAGCACCACCGACAACTGCCTGGGTAAAGACTGTCCTGTGTATGAAGACTGCCATTTACTCAAAGCGCGGAAAAAGGCTCAGGCTGCTGATTTAGTGGTGGTAAACCATCACTTATTTTTTGCTGATTTAGCGCTGAAAGACACCGGCTTTGGTGAGCTGCTGCCGCAAATGGATGTGATTATTTTTGACGAAGCACACCAATTGCCGGATATCGCCAGTGACTACTTTGGCGAAAATGTCTCCAGCCGGCTGTTACTCGATCTGTGCCGTGATATAGATGTTGCCTGTAAAACCGAACTGCGCGATCACCCGCAACTGGCGAAAACCGCCGATAAAGTGGCGCAGCTGATCAAAGACTGGCGCCTGCAGTTTGGTAACGATGCCACTAAAGGTAACTGGCGCGAGGCTTACCAAAAGCCCGAAATGCAAACCGCACTGAACCGCGTTAGCGAAGCCATAGATATGCTGTATCTGGTGATGAAAAGCAGCCTTGGCCGCAGCGATTTAATTGATAATGCCTTTGAGCGCTTAGCACTGTGTAAAGCGCGCTTGCTAAAGCTGACTGATATGCAGCAAAACGGCGTCAGCTTGTGGTATGAAACCACCCGCTTACACGTTAGCCTGCATTTAACCCCCCTGAGTATTGCCGACAAGTTTCGTGACATTGTGGCGGCTGATAACCGCAGCTGGGTATTTACCTCGGCCACCTTGTCGGTGAATAACGGCTTTAACCATTACACTGCGCAGATGGGGCTGAATAACGCCAAAACTCTGCTGCTGGAAAGCCCGTTTAACTATACAGAGCAGGCACTGCTTTGTGTACCGCGTTATATGAGCGAGCCGCACGAGCAAGGCATGGCGCGGCAGTTACTGCAAATAGCCGTAAGGCTGATAGAAGCCAATAACGGCCGTTGTTTCTTTTTATTTACCAGCCACCGCATGCTGCAAATGGTAGCAAAACAACTGCCCGATCTGGTCCGCCAGCCGGTGTTGGTGCAGGGCAGCAGTGGCAAACGCTTGTTGCTGGAGCAGTTTGTTAAACTGGACAACGCCGTGCTGTTAGGTACCGGTAGTTTTTGGGAAGGTGTAGATGTGCGCGGTGATACGCTAAGCTGCGTAATTATTGATAAACTGCCGTTTGCCTCACCGGACGAGCCACTACTGCAAGCGCGTAGCGAAGACTGCACATTGCGCGGTTTGGATCCCTTTGCACAAGTGCAATTGCCACAGGCAGTGATCACGTTAAAGCAGGGCGTAGGCCGCTTAATTCGCGATGTCACTGACCGTGGTGTAATGGTGATTTGTGATAACCGTTTAGTCACCAAACCCTACGGCGAAGTATTTTTAACCAGCTTACCGCCAATGCGCCGCACCCGCTCGCTGGACGAGGCAGTAAGCTTTTTACAACAGATTAAACAGGACAGCGAAAGTGATTAAAAACACCGTGGCCGGCATAAAATTACTTGCCTTAGATACCTCTACCGAAGCCTGCTCAGTCGCCTTGCAGCTTGGCACGGATATTTTGACGCTGGACGAAGTCTGCCCGCAGCAGCATAGCAAACGCATTTTACCTATGGTGCAGCAGCTGTTAAACCAGGCCGGTGTCAGCCTTAATCAGCTCGATGGCATTGTATTCGGCCGTGGCCCGGGCAGCTTTACCGGGGTGCGTATTGGCGTGGGGGTAACCCAGGGCCTGGCCTTTGGTGCAGATATACCGGTATATGGCATTTCCACATTGGCGGCGATGGCACAGGCGGCGCAGCGCTTACACAGTGCAACGCAAGTTGTGGCAGCGATAGATGCCCGCATGGCCGAGGTGTATATCGGCAGCTTTACGCTGCAAAACGGTCTGATGCAGCCCTTGACTGACGAAGTGGCGATAAAGCCGCAGGATATTACCGGTTTTGGCCTGAATGGCGAGGTGTATGCTGTTGGTACTGGCTGGCAAACTTATGCCGAAGCGCTGTTGCATAAACAGCAGGCCGTTATTGCGGCTGATATTTTATATCCGTCGGCACAGGATATGCTGACTTTAGCGCTGCCGGCACTTGGCGCCGGGCACTTTGTTGCTGCAGAGCTGGCTGAGCCGGTGTATGTGCGTGATGATGTTACCTGGCAAAAACTGCCGGGAAGATAAAATAACTTGGTTATTAATGCTTTCTGGTTATAATTAAGCCAGTTTTGCTGAAGTGATGATGCTATGACGTTAAACGTTAATCAGAATCTGAATGCCACCACCAACATTAGCAGCGTATTTGCCGGTAATGAGCCTCGCCGTGCGCAGCCGCGCAACGAGGCAGTAACTGAGTTACCACAAGGCCGCGGTGTGCGTGCCAGCTCTGAGGTTGTAGATCGCTTAGACGATGAGCGACGTCAGCAAAACAATTTCCGTTCAGCTACAGACAAACGCAGCCAACAAGCCATAGATGCCTACCAAAGCCAGGCCAACGAGCAACGGCGCAGCGAAGTGCAGTCGATGCTGGGTGTTGATCTTTACGCCTGAGTAAATCCAACTCTCTGTTCTAGCCGTAGTCTTAACAATACTTACTTGTTTTGGAACGGTTATGACTTCTACTTGTTTAATTACCGGTGCCAGCTCCGGCATTGGCCGTGAATTAGCGCTGCATTACGCCGCCAATGGCTGGATAGTCTATGCGGTGGCGCGTTCGGCCGATAAATTGCGTGAACTGGAGCAAAAGCCCGGCGTCTGCGCCTTGCCGCTGGACCTTACCGACAACACCGCCCTACAACGTATTGCACAGCAATTAAGCGATGATGGTGTGGTGCTGGATTTACTACTGCTTAATGCCGGCACCTGCGAATATGTTGACGCCAATAATCTCGATCTGGCTGCTTTTGAACGCACCTTCGCCATTAATTTTCATGCTGTAGTGGCTGCCACCAAATACTTTATGCCGCTGCTAAAAGCTTCTTTAGCACCCCAGCTGGCAATCGTCAGTTCGATGGCACACTTTTTCCCTTTTACCCGCAGCGAAGCCTATGGCGCCAGCAAGGCTGCCGTCAGCTATTTTGTTGATAGTTTACGGGTAGATTTAGCTGATAGCGGTATTAGTATCAGCTTAATTGAGCCGGGTTTTGTCGATACGCCGTTAACGCAAAAAAACGATTTTGCTATGCCATTTTTAGTGCCGGTAACGCAAGCGGCCAACCGTATTTATACCGGTTTAGCGCAGGGGAAAAGCCGGATCCGCTTTCCGCGCCGGTTAAGCCTGCTGTTAAAGCTGTTGTCGTTACTGCCGTATGATCTGCGCAACAGTGTAGCCAGAAGGATGAAACAGTAATGGGGCGCACTCAAGGTTTTAACTGGCGTGCTCTGGTTGGTTTTGAGCTGTGTTGGTTTGCGCTGGTGTATTTTCAGCAACAGGCTGTACTGCCAGTTTTAGCCTACTTACTTTATGGCCTGTGGCAGGTGGATAAAGCGGGGCGCATTGCAGTATTGCTAATTTTGTTGGCAGGCATCGGCATAGACACGCTGTTGCTGCGCCTGAACGTTATACAGTTTAGCGGTGATGCGCTATTGCCGTTGTGGTTTGTGCTGCTGTGGGCAGTGTTTGCTCTGGCTGCAGTGGAGTTTATGGCCAAGGTACTGACCAAGCCCTGGTTGGCGGCCATATTGGGTGCCAGCGGCGGCCCTTTATCTTACTGGGGTGGGGCAGCACTAAGTGGCGGTGCCTTGCAGTTTCCGTTGCAGCTTTACTCTGCATTGGTATTAATTGTGGTCTGGGCGCTTATTGCCATAGCGCTTGGCCAAAGCAGGAGGTGGTATGTTAAAGCCGTATAGTCTGTTATTGCTGCTGGGCTTAGCCTGCGGCGCTGGTTTTAATGCTGCGGCGGTGCCGGAACTGACAACGGTTGGCGAGGGCTCATACCGCTATATGTTCTGGCAGTTATACGATGCCCGTTTAGCCAGTGAAAATGGTAAGTTTGAGAATTACCAGCAAAGTGCGCCTTTATTGCTGGAGCTGACCTATAAACGCGATATCACCAGACAGCAGTTTATTGATGCCACTGTAGATGAATGGCAAAAGCTGGGGCATAGCAGTAAAGCTCAACAGCAGCAATGGGCGCAGCAGTTACAAAGCCTGTGGCAGGATGTGAAAAAGGGCGATACGCTGGGCGCGTTGTTACAAGATGATGGCAGTGTTAAGTTTTATTTAAACGGTGCTGAAACCGGTGTGCTGGAAGATACTGCTTTTGGCACGGCATTTTTCGATATCTGGCTGCACCCGGATACCAGTGCGCCTAAATTGCGCCGCCAGTTAATTGCAATAAATTGAGCTTTCGTCTCAGTGAGAACCAATTTGCTCTAAGCTAACCGTTGAAGGCATGGATGCCTGAATCGAGCCTACATGGACGTATTCACGGCGTGTTAGCGTGAGCAAACTGGTTCGTCGATACTTAATCCTCTTTTGCTACTTAGTTTGCTGAATATATTGCATCAGCTTTTTAGCGATCCGGGTATTGTCCTGAAAACCGGCAAAGTCTTTAGCATCTTTGCCATACGCCAGTACGGCAACATCAGCAGCGGTATGGCCGCCACTGGTCCAGCCGGTGTAGGAGTACTTTGCTACCAACTGGTTTGACAGCTTGCGCAGCGTGGTTTCATCCTGTTGCCGTGCAGCTAACAGTGCCTGTTGTTCTTCGGCCGTTAAGCTGATTGAGGTTAGCTTTGCCCAAAGTGCCAGAGCGGCGTTGTCGGAATCTGCTTTTTTCAGCTGCTCTGCAATACTGCGCCCGGTGGCGCTGACTTTGCGTACTACATCTGGCAGCCATTGGTATTCACCAGCTGCACCCAACGACATACCGCCGGTTTCATGATCGGCAGTAATCACCAGAATAGTATCAGGGTGCTTATCAACATAAGCTTTGGCCACAGCAATAGCTTTGGCAAAGTCGTGCATTTCAGCCATCGCACAAGCGATGTCGTTATCATGGCCACACCAGTCAATCTGGCTGCCTTCTACCATTAGTACAAAGCCTTTTTCAGCCGGTGTTAGCAGCTGCAGGGCTTTTTCTGTCAGCGTGGCCAGTTGGTTATCCTGCTCACTGTTTAATACGGCTGGCAAAGCTGATTCTGCCAGTAGCGCCATTGCCGGAGCTTTGGTTAGCGTATTTAACTGCTGCCAGCTGTCGGTATATTGAAAGCCCAGCTGTTTAAACTCGTTAACCAGGTTACGGTCGTCACGGATAAAATACTGGGTGCCGCCACCTAAAATGACATCTGCTACCGGCATGTTATTAATACGGTAATCCAGATACATATCGGCAATTTCATTGTAATTACGCCGGCTTTTATTGTGGGCTAAAAAAGATGCCGGTGTGGCGTGGTTAACCTGAGAGCTGGCGACGATGCCGTTGGCTTTGCCCAGCTTTTTTGCCAGCTGCATCATAGTGCCGATAGGAATGTGCTGACGGTTTACCGAAATAGCACCATTGTAGCTTTTAAAGCCGGTAGCCAGCGCTGTGGCGCCGGCAGCAGAATCGGTAACATAGGTGTCATCATCCGGGTAGGTGCTGGCCATACCCAGCCATAGCTCATCAAAAATGGTATTTTCTACTTCGGCAGTGGCTTTATCATCGCTGAAATAACGGTAACCGGCCAGATAAGCCGGGCCCATGCCATCGCCAATCATATAAATAATATTTTTCGGAGCAGCCAGTGCCACAACCGGGGCAAGTAATAAAGACAACGATAACAAATGACGGCGCATGCAGGTTTACCTTATATAGAGCTTGATGTTCTGGTTTGCTAGTGTACTTTATACAGGTGTGATGACAAACCTATGTCGATAAAACGCTATTTTGTCAGGCTTAATGTTTTATTTTGTATCTGATACTAAGTCTGGCTAAATTAGCCACAAAGGGAACTGAATTAAAACTAAACAATCGAAGCTGTAGTTAATGTAGCTAAATGTATGTAAGTTTACTTAGTCTAGCTGTGTACAACAGCGCTAGGTGGTGTCAGCAATCAGTAAGGTCAGGTGTATGTCGATTATAACTACAAGAAAGACAGTCATATTTTCTCTTTTCTTTGCCGGGTTAACCTGGCTTTGCCCCCCTGTTGTGGCTGAAGAGCCGCAGCTGGTATTACAGCAACTGGCCGATGCCGGGCAACGTAGCAAAGAGCATAAACTTCGTAATAAATACCGTAATCCGGCTGAGACACTGCAGTTTTTTGGTATTCAGCCTCAGATGTCAGTATTGGAAATCTGGCCAGGGCATGGCTGGTATACCGAAATTCTGGCGCCTTTTCTCAAAGATCAGGGCAAACTGACGTTAGCACAATTTCGCCATAACGATGGCTCGCTAAAAGATGAGCGTAGTATTTTCTGGGCCCGTGTCAGTGAGCGGCTGGCGCAGCGGGTTGCCGAGCAAAGTGATTATTTTGGCGAGATAACCAATATTGAACTGGACCCGCCACGGTTTTCGCCGCCACAGCAAGAACAGTTTGATATGGTACTAACATTTCGTAATGCGCATATCTGGAATGAAAGCGGCCATTTATACGGTACCTTGCAGAGTGTTTTTCAGGCCTTAAAACCGGGTGGTGTGCTGGGCATGGTTGAGCACAGATCTGCCCGCTTGTCGGATATTTCCAGCTCTGCGGTTGAAGGCTATCTGGATGAAGCCTATGTTATTCAGGCGGCAGAACAAGCCGGATTTGAACTGGTGGCAAGCAGTGAAATAAATGCTAATCCGGCAGATACCAAAGATTATCCAAAAGGGGTTTATGCCTTGCCGCCGACATTGGCCATGGGGCAGTACAATAAAGCGCAGTATATGGCCATTGGTGAAAGCGATCGTATGACGCTGAAATTTATAAAACCGCTGGAATAAATCAGGCTAATTGTGCAACGTCAGCAATTATGGGATGATTGGCTGTTAGAGTAAAAACTCCAATAAACACTATTTAAGCAATAAAGCGCAGCAACAGATTGCGTGCTTATGGTTTTATACCTATACAATAATAACCTTAGACAAGAGGAGAGGACGGTGGATAGAGTTTGGTTAAAACGTTACCCGTCAGGCGTACCCGCAGAAATTAATGCCGATCATTACCCGTCATTATTAAGTATATTTGAACAAAGCATTGCCCAGTACCCGGATAAACCCGCTTTTATTAATATGGGTAAAAGCATCAGTTATCGTGAGCTGGACGAGCAAAGCACAGCTTTTGCTGCTTACCTGCAAACGGGGCTGGGACTGAAAAAAGGCGATGCTGTCGCCATTATGATGCCTAACCTGTTGCAGTACCCGATAGCGCTTATGGGCGTGTTGCGGGCCGGTTGTGCGGTAGTAAACGTGAACCCGCTGTACACCCCGAGAGAGCTACAGCATCAACTCACTGATTCTAAAGCGAAAGCTATTATTATCGTGGAAAACTTTGCCCATACATTGGCTGCTATTGAAGGCCAGGTGAAACTTGACCATGTTATTCTGACCAAGATGGGTGACCGTCTGGGTACCTTAAAAGGTGCAGTGGTCAATCTGGTGGTTAAGTATGTCAAAAAGCTGATCCCAGCATATAAACTGACAAAGTTTGTCCGTTTCAATACTGCTTTGGAGCAAGGCGCAACACTTAAGTACACTAAGCCTGATATGCAGGGCTCAGATATAGCGTTTTTGCAATACACCGGCGGTACCACCGGCGTATCAAAGGGGGCGATGTTAACGCACCGCAATATGGTCGCTAACCTGGAGCAGGTCAGTGGCTGTTTAGATAAGTTGCTGGAAAAAGGTGCCGAGCAAGTGGTTACCGCACTGCCGCTGTACCATATCTTTGCCTTAACCGCGAATTTCTTCACCTTCTTTAAATATGGTGCAACCAACCTGCTTATTACCAATCCGCGTGATATGAAAGGCTTTGTTAAAGAGCTGCAGAAGTTTCACTTCACCATTTTTACCGGTGTTAACACGCTATATAACGGCTTATTAAATACCCCTGGCTTTGCCGATTTAAACTTTAGCGGCCTTAAAGCCTCTATCGGTGGTGGCATGGCGGTACAACGGCCGGTGGCTGAACGTTGGCAGAAAGTAACCGGCACCCGTCTGATGGAAGGTTACGGCTTAACCGAGTGCTGCCCGCTGGTAACAGTAAGCCCTTATGATTTAACCAGCTTTAACGGCAGTATTGGTTTACCTGCGCCGTCGACAGACATTCGTCTGGTTGATGAGGAAGGTTTGGACGTTCCCCCCGGAGAGCCTGGTGAAATGTTGGTAAAGGGCCCGCAGGTGATGTTGGGATATCTTAACCGGCCGGAAGAAACCGAAAAGGTATTACGGGACGGTTGGCTTTATACCGGTGATATTGCCCGTATGGATGAAGAAGGCTTCTTTTATATCGTAGATCGCAAAAAAGACATGATCCTGGTGTCAGGCTTTAACGTGTATCCGAACGAGATAGAAGAAGTGGTGGCCATGAGCGATAAAGTGCTTGAAGTCGCTGCGGTTGGTGTGCCAAATGAAACCACCGGCGAAGCGGTTAAACTGTTTATTGTTAAGAAAGACGCCAGCCTGACTGAGCAGGAAGTGATCCAGCACTGCCGGCAACATTTAACGGGCTATAAAGTGCCTAAACTGGTAGAATTCCGCACAGAATTGCCAAAAACTAATGTTGGTAAAATTTTGCGGCGTGAACTGCGCGGATAACGTGCAATACTACAAAAAGCCGGCCTTCAGCCGGCTTTTGTTTTAGCGTATAACAGGTAACAGATGATTGGTGTAATCACAGAAAACAACGCGTTGGCAGCCTATTGCCAACAGGTAGCTAACAGTAAATTACTGGCGGTAGACACTGAGTTTATCCGGCAAAGTACGTTGTTTCCCAAACTGGGTTTAATCCAATTATACGATGGTAATCAGCTGGCGCTGGTGGACCCTTTATCTATTACCGATTGGCAGCCGTTACGGCAGCTGTTTGCCAACCCGCAGCTGATCAAATTATTGCACTCGTGCAGTGAAGATATAGAGGCGCTGGCCACAATTGGCATTATGCAGATAACACCTCTGTTTGACACTCAGCTGGCAGCTGAGCTGTTAGGTTGGGGCAGCAGCATGGGCTATGCCCGGCTGGTAGAACAGCTTAGTGGCGAGATCCTGGACAAAAGTGAATCCCGCACTGACTGGCTGGCAAGGCCTTTGTCACAAACCCAACTGCAGTATGCGGCAAATGATGTGCATTTTTTGTTCCCGCTGTACCAGCACCTTACCACGCAAATGACCCCCATGCAGCAGCAACTCCTGCTGGCTGAAGGGCAACAGTTGATGCAACGGCGAGAGCAGCAATTACCGCTGGAATTTAAGTATCTGGACATTAAAAACAGCTGGCAGCTTACGCCCAGAGAGTTGGCGGTGCTGCGTGAGTTGGCCGCCTGGCGCCAGCAGTATGCTATGCAACGGGATCTGGCGCTGGGGCTTATTATTAAAGATATTCAGCTTATTGAACTGGCCAAACGCCGCCCGGCAACAGCTGAAAGCTTGCTGAATATTCCGGGGATGCCACCACGGGAACTGCGCCGCCATGCCAAGGCGCTGATTGAATTGATAAGTGCCGCTAAAGAGCTGCCGCAAACCGAGTGCCCACAGCGTTTTTACCACCCGTCGCAGTTTGCCGGTTATAAAGAAACGGTGACCCAGCTTACCCAAGCGATTAAACAAGCATCGGTTGAGCATAATATTCCGGCTGAATTTATGTCAGTAAAACGCCAGCTTAATGAGTACCTGAACTGGTGTTGGCGGGTAACAGATCAAGAGCGCGAAATGTTGCCCAGACCTGAATATTTAAAAGGGTGGCGTGCTGAGTATTTAAAGCCATTTTTACCTGTTCCGGCACATATCACTTTGTAAAACGGGTTGTTACTACGTAGTTTGGTCTGCTTTGGATTAGTGCTTTTTTTCGACATTTTTATTCTATTTTTGTCATAAAACTGGCTTGATCCTCAGCAAAAATCCTGGCGTAACACTTCAGCAATTCACAACTGAAGGGTTACAACAATGAATGAAATAAAAAGCTTTGCTTTACCTGCAGTGTTGGCTGTGTCTCTTACAGGCTGCTGGTTAGATGATGACAATGATCCCGCTCCAACACCTGAACCGCCTCCGCCAGTAGTGGTTGATGCTACGGTACAGGTAGTTCATACCTCGATAGATGCACCTGATGTTAATGTGTTAGCCAATGGTGATGCAGCTATAGAAGGCCTGGCCTTTGGCGAAGCATCTGAGGTGCTGTCACTGCCTCCGGCGACTTACAGCATCGCAGTTGATGCTATTTTACCCGGGGAAGACAACACCGCTACGGTAATAGGTCCACTGGATTTAGCACTTGAAGAAGCAACCCGTTACACTGTATTTGCTGTGGGTAAGGTTGCTGAGGAATCACTTGAGCCTTTAGTGGTTACCGGCACAGTGGATGACGTTGCCGGGGGTAAAATACGCCTGCAGGTAGTGCATGCCGCTTCTACAGCGCCTGAAGTCAGTGTACATGTTACCGCACCGGACGCCGGGCTGGGTACGCCAGCGGTGACCTTCTCATTTAAAGATTTTACTGATCCATTAGAACTGGACCCGGCAGAGTACCGCGTACGTATTACCTTGCCTGACAATGAAACGGTAGTGTTTGATAGCGGAACGCTGGATTTAAGCGCTGCGGGTACTGATTTAGTGGTGGCTGCAATTGACAGCCAGTATTCAGGTGAATCGCCGGTGTCGCTGCTAGCAGTAGGTCAGGATGGCAGCGAACTGGCCATTCTGGATGCAGGCGCTACGGCATCAATACGAGTAGTGCACAATGTTTCTGATGCGCCGGCGGTAGATGTGATAGTCAACGACGCTATAACGCTGGTAGATGCGCTGGCATTTCCCGATTTTACTGACTATGTTGCAGTAGAACCCGATACTTATAATGTTAAAGTTGCCGCTGATGCCAACAACAGTGTTGTAGTGATCGATGCTGACGTTACCGTGGAGGCCGGAGCTTTTTACAGCGTGCTGGCAGTAGGGTCTCTGGGTGAAGAAACAGTTGAACCGCTGATCCTGGCTGATATGCCACGGCGGGTAGCAACTGAAGCCAAAGTGCGTATTGTGCATGGCTCTACGCTGGCGGGTAATGTAGATATTTATGTCACAGCTGATGGTGATATTGCCACCGCAACGCCTGCTTTTAGTAATGTGCCCTTTAAAGCTGAGACAGGTTATGTTGCGCTGGCTGGCGGTGATTATGTGGTTACTGTAACGCCAACCGGTAGCAAAACCGCAGCCATTGAAGCGCCGGTAAGTCTGGAGGCAAACAGCATTTATACTGCCATAGCGCGTGATGGCGTAAATCTGGATGCCACCATGATAGGTTTAATTCTGATGGATGACTTTGTTACCGTGCAGTGAATATAGAACTGGCACTGCCGTAACATAATATTGAAGCCCGCATTAAGCGGGCTTTGTTTTTATAAGCAGGTAAGAAAAATATTTTGCTGAGTTAAACCTGTTTTGCTAATGTGCAGCAGCATTATTGATAAAATCAGGAATAATAATGAAAGGATGCATAAGTGTAATGTTGGCTTTGTTATTCAGCGTGGTTAACGCTGCAGAATTGCCGGTAGAGGCCTTTGCCAGCGCCCCAACTGTCGACATGCTGAAGTTATCGCCCGACGGTACTAAATTATCCATGATCCAGACAGTCGATACAGAAAAAGAGCAGCTGGTATTGGTAAAACTGTTTGATCTGGAAACCGGCAAGCAGAAGTTTCTGGTAAAAGCGGATAGCAGAGAGCTGACAATTTATTCGGTTATCTGGGCCAATAATAAACAGTTATTAATGAAAGCAGCTTATGCTTCTCATCGCCATGGTACGCCGGTAACTGAAACCCGTTTAATGGTAATTGACACTGAAACCGGTAAAAATCGTAGCGTTGTCCGGGGGCAACTGCAGCGTAAACTGGTACGCACACCGCAATTCCAATCAAATATTGTGGCGTTAATGCCGGAAGATGAAGAGCATTTTTTGCTGGCGCTAGACGGCTTTAACCATAAAGTAGGCACCAGTGTGGTTAAAATTAGTCTTGATGGTGCTATGTCTGAGATTGTTGCACATTCCCGTGAGAACCTGATCGACTGGGTTGCCGACAGACAACACACACCGCGTATCGCTATTTTTCGTGACGATATTCAGTTTCAGATAAAAGAAAAAAAACCAAACAGTAAAGACTTCCGCTTACTGTGGCAGTTTGAAGCCTTATCAGAAGATACGATCTGGCCAATAGGCTTTGATGAAGAGCCAAACCTGTTATATGTGTCGGCCTACCATAATGGCAAAAAAGCCATATTTAAAGTTGATCTGGCTAAAGACAAGCCAGAGCCTGAGCTGATAAAAGCCAATCCTGATTACGATGTTCCTGCTGATATTTCTTACTCCTGGCAGGACAAGAAGATTATTGCTATTGGTGAAGACTATATAGATCCTAAGTATCAGGCGTTCCAGAAGGCGGTGGATGATGCCTTACCTGATGCCGATAATGATATTGTTAGTATGAGCCATGACCAAAACCGCTATATAATATTAACCAGCAGTGCAACCAACGCCGGTGCTTATTTGTTAGGCGATCGTAAAGCCAAAGCTATGCAGTTTTTGCTGCCTAAATTTAGCCAACTTGAGCCGGAGTTGATGGCGGCAAAACAAAAGATTCAATACCAGGCCCGCGATGGTTTAACTATTGAAGGCTATCTGACCACGCCAAAAGGCTATCGGCAGGGATCATTGCCTACCATTGTTTTTCCACACGGTGGGCCTATATCTTTTGATAATGACGGTTTTGACTACTGGACACAGTTTTTTGCTAACCGTGGTTACGCCGTACTGCAGATGAATTTTCGTGGTTCTTACGGCTATGGTTTTGATTTTATGCAAATGGGCCTGCAAGGCTGGGGTTTGCAAATGCAGGATGACGTAGAAGACGGTACGCGCTGGTTAATTGAACAAGGTATAGCAGTACCCGGAAACATTTGCATAGTTGGTGCCAGCTACGGTGGTTATGCCGCTTTGATGGGTGCCGTGAAAACACCGGATTTATATCAGTGTGTGGTAAGTTTTGCCGGCGTTACTGATGTAGAGGCCCTGGTAAAGTCGCATCGCAATTTTACCACTTATGAAATTGTTAAAAAGCAAATAGGCGATAATTTCGATCTGTTGGAGCAGCGCTCACCACTAACACATGCCGAGAAAATTCAGGTACCGGTATTGTTAATACACGGTACTAAAGATCGTTCTGTGCCGGTAAAGCAAAGCACAGCGATGTTCAGGGCACTGAAAAACAGGAAGAAATCAGTAGAATATATTGAACTGGAAGACGGCGATCATTACCTCAGCACCAACAGCCACCGGCTGGAAACGTTTAAAGCGATGGATCGCTTCCTGAAAAGCCATTTACAGTTGCCAGTGCAGCAAGTTGCAGTTAATTAAGCCGGAAAATTACAGCGACACTAAAACAATAAGCCCGCATTCAGCGGGCTTATTGTCGATAATAGCACTGTAGCTTAACGCTTATCTTCCGGGAAGGTAACGTTTAGCTCCAGTACCGACAACTCGTCGCCGCGCTGTTCTAGTGAAACGGCGATATCTTCCGGCGAAATATCCACATATTTGCGGATCACCTCTAAGATATCACGCTCCAGCTGCGGCAGATAATCCGGGCTGTTACGCCGTCTGCGCTCATGCGCCACGATGATTTGTAAACGCTCTTTGGCAGTATTGGCGGTGGTTTTCTTACTCGAGCGAAAATAATCCAGTAATGACATCCTTTATCCTCCAAAAATCCGCTTTAACAGACCTTTTTTCTCTACGGTTAAAAAGCGAAACGGCACTTTTTCACCCAGCAAGCGATCAACAGTATCTAAATACGCCTGGCCAGCATCGCTGTCTTTATCCAGGATCACCGGCTGGCCTGAGTTTGAGGCATTAAGCACGGCTTGTGATTCCGGAATAACTCCCAGCAAATCAATCGATAGAATTTCTTTTACATCTTCTACGCTAAGCATTTCGCCTTTTTCCACCCGCTCAGGGTTGTAGCGTGTCAGCAGCAGATGTTCTTTAATGGCATCCAGACCTTGTTCGGCGCGGCGGGATTTGCTCGACAGCATACCGAGAATACGGTCTGAGTCGCGTACTGATGATACTTCAGGGTTGGTCACTACTACTGCTTCATCGGCGAAATACAGTGCCATCATGGCACCGGCTTCAATACCGGCGGGCGAGTCACATAAAATAAAGTCGAAATCTTTTGCCAGCTCGTTTAACACCCGTTCTACGCCTTCTTTGGTCAGCGCGTCTTTGTCGCGGGTTTGCGAAGCAGGCAGAATAAATAAATTATCGGTGCGCTTATCTTTGATCAGTGTTTGTTTTAAATTGGCTTCGCCGTTGATCACGTTAACAAAGTCGTACACTACGCGCCGCTCACAGCCCATAATTAAATCTAAATTACGCAGTCCGATATCAAAATCGATAATAACGGTTTTGTTGCCTTTTAACGCCAGGCCTGTACCAATGGCAGCACTGGAAGTGGTTTTACCTACGCCGCCTTTTCCTGACGTTACTACTATGATTTTTGCCATAGTGAAATCCTTACGCTAATTCTGCTAATACCAGTTGGTCGTCTTGTAATTTTATACAAGCCGGCTTACCCCAAAAATCGCCTTGCAGGCTGTCGCTAAGCCAGTAATTACCAGCAATAGACACCAGTTCAGCCTGTAAGTTGTAACAAAAAATACGTTTAGTACTGTCACCGCCCGCACCGGCAATGGCTTTGCCGCGCAAGGTGCCATAAATATGAATATTGCCGTCGGCAATGACTTCGGCACCGGCACCAACAGTACCTTTAACAATTAAATCAGCACCTTTGGCATATACCTGCTGGCCAGAGCGCACAGTTTGCTCAACAATTTTGCTGTCCATCGGTACATTAACTGTGCTGGTTACCACTGCTGTCTGGCGTGTATTGCTGCTGGCGGTTACCGCAGTTTTGCTGTCTTTGGCCAGTTGTAATGCGGCCAGGCCAGCCTGCTGCGCTTGTTGCTTTAACTCACTGCTGGCACCACACACACCCACCAGCACCAGGTTTAACTCGGTAAAGAGTTGTTTTATCGCATGAAAATCAGGAGCTTGCTCTACATCCGCTAAATTAAGAATAATAGGCGCCTGATAAAAAAACGCCGGAGCCTGAGCCAGCTTCTGCTTAAGTTGCCAAGAGAGTGAACTGACACTGAGATCGGCACATGACAGCACCGATAAAGGAAATAAGCTGCCTTTTAGTTCCAAAGACTGATCTGACATAAGGGTATAGTGCGCACTTGTTATTATTTACCATAACCGGGTGTTTTCACTTAGCCAAACCCCGGCATTTATTTGCGTTGCCGCGAGTCTGCGGGTACGCAATACAAGGCTGTCATGTTATAGTTTAGCCCTTAGTTAAGCAAGGTTGATGCGTGGTTTTATTCGATGCTGTGTGCCGTTTATAAAAGTGTGCGAAAAGACAGTACCTATCTGTATGTTGAACGCAGAGATGATTTTAGCAAGGTGCCAGAAGCCCTGCTGCAAACCTTTGGCACGCCTGTGCTGGTTACCCTAATCAATTTGGCCGGGCGGGAACATTTAGCCCTGGCGGATATCGAGAAGGTAAAACAGCAATTGCAGCAGCAGGGTTATTATTTACAGATACCGCCGCCGGTAGACAACTTACTGGCAGAACACAAAAAGCTGTTACAACAGTAACTTCCCATTATCAATAGGTTTTTTTATGTTTAGATCTCTTATCTGTGTTGCCGTAAGTACCTTTTTCAGTGTGGCTGTAATAGCCCAGGAGCAAACCACCGACAGCAAACCAAGCTTTGCAGACTACACCGCAACGTTAAAGCAAGAAGCGCTAAGTAAAGGCTATGCGCCTGAATTGCTTGAGCCGGTATTTGCTTCGCTGACGTTTCACGAACGTATTGTCTCTGCCGATAAAAGCCAGCCGGAATTTGTCGAAACCCTCAGTACTTATTTACCCAAGCGCGTAAGCGAAACCCGGATAAAAATGGCGCGCGAGCGTTATCAGCAGTATTTACCTGAACTGGAGAAAATTGGCCAGAAATATGGCGTGCAACCGCGCTTTATTGTTGCATTATGGGGGCTGGAGAGCAGCTTTGGCCGCATTATGGGCAACTATTCGGTGCCATCGGCGTTAGCCACGTTGGCGTATGAAGGCCGGCGCGAAACCTTTTTTAAGCAAGAGTTTTATCATGCGCTGGATATTCTGGCGCAAGGGCATATCAGCCTGGATGATATGAAAGGCTCGTGGGCCGGAGCCATGGGGCAAAGCCAGTTTATGCCCAGCTCTTTTATGGCCTATGCACAAGATGGCGATGGCGATGGCAAAAAAGATATCTGGACTAATCAGCTAGATGTATTTGCCTCTATTGCCAACTATTTAAAACAACAAGGCTGGGATAACAGCAAAACCTGGGGCCGCGAAGTCTTGCTGCCAGAGGGCTTTGATGCAGGCAATGCGATTGCCCGCGGCAGCCTGCAGCGCAATGAATGGCTGGGACGCTGGTCGCAGTCTGAGCGCAGCCTGGCAGACTGGAACAAGCTGGGAGTGCAGCGGCTGAATAAAACGGCTTTACCGGCCCGTGACCTGAACGCTGCGCTGGTGTTACCTGATGGCGAAGGTGGCCGTGCCTTTCTGGCGTACGACAACTACAAAGTGCTGATGCACTGGAACCGCTCTTATTACTTTGTTACCAGTGTGGGCTATCTGGCCGATTTAATTGTGGCTGAGGATTAATATTAATGGCGTATCAACACCTGAATACTAGCGGGAATCTTATCGACTTGCCTGTCGGTAAAGTCGTGTGCATCGGTCAGAATTACCAGGATCATATTGCCGAAATGCAAAGCAAAACGGCCCCTGAAGCGCTGTTTTTTATTAAACCCTCTACCGCGCTGTGTGCAATGGCCCCCGGTTTTGCGATTCCGGCTACCCAGGGCGCAGTGCATAACGAAACTGAACTGGCTGTGCTGATTGGTAAGCCACTGCGACGGGCTGACTACGCTGCGGTAAATGAGGCTATCTGGGGTTACAGTTTAGCGCTGGATCTGACGCTTCGTGATATACAGGCTCAGCTTAAGCAATTGGGGCGGCCGTGGGAGATCGCCAAAGGTTTTGATGGCGCTTGTCCGGTAGCCGGTTTTGTTGAAAAAAGCCGGGTACAGCACCCGCAGCAACTGGAATTCAGCCTGACCGTTAACGACATACCACGCCAGCAAGGCAATACCGCTAATATGATCCGGGGTATTAGCCAGCTTATCAGCGAAATGAGCCAGCATTTTACGCTGTTGCCCGGCGATATCGTGCTTACCGGCACTCCGGCAGGCGTTGGCCCGCTCAGCTCTGGCGATACGCTGCAGCTACAACTGGCCGACCTTTTTACAGTAAATAGCAAGGTAAACTAAAAATGGCGTTAGCAGAGCGGTTCTGGGAAGCGAAAAGCCTGGACGAAATGAACACTGAAGAGTGGGAAGCCTTATGCGATGGCTGCGCCAAATGCTGTTTAAATAAGTTTATTGACGACGACGAGGACGAAGGGCCGACAGCCGTGCTGCATCAGGATGAACAGGTGCATTACACCAATATCGCCTGTCGCTATTTAAACAGCCATAAATGCGAGTGTACCGAATATACCCAGCGCACTGTGCTGGTACCCGACTGTATCGCATTGACAAAAGAAAACCTGAAACACATTTTCTTTATGCCTACCAGTTGCGCCTACCGGCGTTTGCATGAAGGGCGTGGCTTGCCGCACTGGCATCCGTTATTAAACGGCGGAAAGAAAAGCTTAATGCATAAAAAGCAAATGTCAGTGCGTAATAAAACCATTTCCGAGTTACAGGTAAACCTGGACAACTTTGAAGATTTTATCGTGCGCTGGCCATTAAACGATCTGGATTAAACAGCGCAGAGCGGAGTTACTGTCGTGTCATTTTTTGATTATATTCAACAAATGTTTACCCATTTTAGCCCGATCACCGTTCAGCTATTACTTAGTGTAACGGTGGTGGTGCTGTATTTTATTATCAGCCGCCGGGTTATGCCGCTGCTGTATCAGGTTATCGCCCACAGTAAACTCAAAGCCGAGATGAATAAACGCGCAGCGGCGGTGTTTCATATTCTGCTGGTGCTGTTATTGGTGGTGGTACTAAGCATAATCTGGGGTATTGATATCCGTGGTTTGCTGGTGCTGGCATCGTCCATGATTGCCGTGATAGGTGTGGCGTTATTTGCCGCCTGGAGTTTACTGAGCAATATTACCGCGTTTTTTATTCTGCTGGGGCAAAAAGCTTTTGCCGAAGGCATGGAAGTGCGGGTAATTGACGGCGGGAATTATCTCGAAGGTCGTATTGTTGAAATTAACCTGTTTAGCACCGTACTGCGCACTAAAGATAATGAGCAGGTGGTATACCCGAATAACCTGTTAATATCGCGCCCTGTTATCGTATTTCCGAAGAAAAGCCGCAAAGTGGTGAGTAATACGGTGGTAGAAAAAGCCCAGCGCTGGCGGCGTAAGGTATTGATTGGCCAGAAAAGTGATTGATTTTTTCGTGACAGCACAAATGCCTGCTGTTACATTTTGCCCAACGCAATGATAACTCCAAAGCAATGATAACAATAATACTATGTTGCCCAGATGCGCTTAAAACAAATCAAACTGTCCGGCTTTAAGTCGTTTGTTGACAGCACCAGTGTGCCTTTTCCACAGCAGATGACGGCTGTGGTTGGCCCCAATGGTTGTGGTAAATCTAACGTTATTGATGCGGTGCGCTGGGTGCTGGGTGAAAGCTCAGCTAAAAATCTGCGTGGTGATGCCATGACAGATGTTATTTTTAACGGCTCGTCGCAGCGCAAACCGGTGTCACAGGCGTCAGTAGAGCTGGTATTTGAAAACACGGAAGGCCGTCTGGCCGGTGGCCTGGCTGATCGCAGTGAAATAGCGATTAAACGTATTGTTACCCGTGATGCGCAGTCGAATTACTTTTTAAATGGCAGCAAATGCCGCCGGCGCGATATTACCGATATTTTCCTTGGCACCGGTCTTGGGCCGCGCAGCTACGCCATTATTGAACAGGGCATGATTTCACGGCTGATAGAATCCCGGCCGCAAGAGCTGCGGGTGTTTATCGAAGAAGCCGCCGGTATTTCCAAATACAAAGAGCGGCGCCGCGAAACCGAAAACCGTATTAAACATACCCGGGAAAACCTCGACCGGCTGGCCGATGTACGTGAAGAGCTGGGTAAAAATATTGAAAAACTTAAACGCCAGGCTACTGCTGCGCAGCGCTATAAAGAGCTAAAAGCCCAAGAGCGTAAACTAAAGGCAGAGCTGACTACGATAAAATGGCTGCAGTACAGCAACCGGCTTACGGTGCTGGACCAGCAATTACAGCAACAACAAACTGAACTGGAAAAATATCAGTCGCAGGAGCTGGGCGATCAGCGCGTATTGCTGGAATTAAAACAGCAGGCGCAGGATAGCAGGCAGCAGCTGGATCTGGTGCAAAGCCGGTTTTATCAGCAAGGCGCCACGATCAGCCGGCTGGAACAGCAAATTTTGCATCAGCGCCAGCAACAGCAAACCCTCAGCGCACAAATGCAGCAGGCCAGGCACAGCCTGAGCCAGGCAGAAGACTTTATTGCCACCGAGCAGGCGCAGCAAACTGAACTGCAACAACAGTTGCAACAGGACGAACCGCAGCTGGCCTTACTTAGCGAGCAACTGGACGAACTTACCCGGCAACTGCAACAGCTGGAAGATGAACAACAACAGCAGCAACAGGCATTTCAGCACTGGCAACAGCAGCATTTTCGCCTGCAGCAACAACAGCAACAGCAACAGTTGCAGTTACAAAATCAGCAGCAACAGCTACACCAGTTACAACAACAACAACAGCAACTGGAGCAGGAAACCACAGAGCTGTCGCTTGAGCCGCTGCAGCTGCGCATCAGCCAGCTTAGTGCGGAACTTGAACAAACCACACAGCTGTTACAGCAACATACTCAGCTGCATAGCCAGGCACAGGCGGCTTTGCAGCAGCAGGAGCAGCTTAGCCGTCAACTGGAGGCTGAGCAGCTAAACGCCAATAGCGAACTGCAGATGTTGCAGCGCGAACAGCAAAAATTACAGCAACAACAGCTGCAGCAGGATAACGAGCAACAACAGTTACTACGCCAGCTGCAGGTTAAAGCCGGCTGGGCCGCTGCAGTAGCGCTGGTACTGGGGCAATTGCAGCATGCGGCGGTGGCGGCGCAGCTTCCCGGGCAACCCGCCACTGTAGTAACGGCGAATAAACAGCCAGCGATAGCAGGCACGCTGGCAGAGGTAATACTGGCAGGCGTCTATCCGGACAGCTTTAACCATATTTTGCTGGCAGAAACATTAACAGCAGCACAGCAAAGCGTTGCCGCGCTTAAAGCCGGCCAGTCAGTTATTTGCCCGCAGGGTTATTGGCTTGGCAGTAACTGGGCGCTGCTGACCAGTGCCGCCACGCAAGACAGCTATTTACTGCGCCAGGAACGTTTAGCACAGCTGGTTACTGAGCTGGCCATGGCAGAGCAACAGCAGCAAAGTATCGCCGATCAGCTGGCCACCCAGCAGCAGGCTCAGCAGCAGGCGGCCGATACGCTGCAACAGGCACAACATGGCCTGCAGCAGGTACAGCGGCAAATGCAACAGCAGCAAACCGGTGTGCTGTTGGCTCAGCAAGAACTGCAACAAACACAAAAGCTGGCGCAAAAGCTGGCAACAGAGCGTGGGCAACTGCAGTTACGCCAGGCGCAACTGGAAGAGAGCATAGAGCAACTGATGCTGGCACAGGAGCAAAGCGCTGAGCAGTTACTGGAGCACGAAGCAGGCCAACAGCAGTTACACAGCCAAAGCGGCACACAACAGCAGCAGTTACAGCAGTTGCGAGCACAGTTTGAACAAAAACGCAGCCAGCAACAGCACTTGCTGATGCAGCAAAAAGTGACCGAACAGCAGCTGCATGCGCTGCAGCAAAGCCTGCAGCGTGCCAAAGTGCAGCAACAGCAATTGCAGGAACAGCTAAACCAATTAACGTATAAGTTGCAGCCAGACGATGAACCTGAGCTGATACTGCAGGAGCAATTGCAACACAGCCTGCTGGAGCGCGAGGAAGCAGAGCAACAAATGATTGCACAGCAGGAATTGCTGGGAGCTACCGAGCAACAAATCCGCCAGTTAGAGCAGGGGCAGCATGGTATTGTGCAAATACTGAATAAAAAGCGTAACGAGCTGGAAGAGCTGCGCCTTGATAGCGAAGGTTATCGCGTACGTGCTAACAATATGCTGGAGCTGCTACGCGAGCAGCAGGCCAGTATGAAAGATATTCTGCCGCAATTGCCGGCCGACGCTGAAGAGGCGGTATGGCAGCAACAGCTGGATAAAACCGTTGACGCGGTCGGCCGGCTTGGGCCAATAAACCTGGCGGCCATTGAAGAATACGAGCAACAGGCCGAGCGTAAGCAGTATCTGGATGCACAGAATAACGACTTAACCTCAGCGATGGAAACACTGGAAACGGCTATTCGTAAAATAGATAAAGAAACGCGGCAGAAGTTTAAAGACACCTTTGAGCAGGTAAACGAAGGTTTAAAAACGCTGTTTCCAAAGGTATTTGGTGGTGGCAGTGCCTATCTGGCGCTAACCGAGGATGACTTACTGGAAACCGGTGTTACTATCATGGCGCGACCGCCGGGTAAAAAAAACAGTACAATACATTTATTATCGGGTGGTGAAAAAGCTTTAACCGCTTTATCATTGGTGTTTTCGATTTTCCGGCTTAATCCGGCACCTTTTTGCATGTTAGATGAAGTAGATGCGCCACTGGACGACGCCAACGTTGGCCGGTTTTGCAATTTGGTGCGGGAAATGTCAGAAACAGTACAATTTATTTATATTAGCCACAATAAAATTGCCATGGAAATGGCGGCACAGCTAATGGGCGTGACAATGCAGGAGCCCGGCGTGTCACGTGTTGTTGCTGTCGATGTGGATGATGCTGTTAAAATGGCAGCAGCCTCTTAATTAAAGGTAACCTTATGGCTGACGAATTACGTTTGGTTTTTATTATTCTCGGCGCCTTAGTGTTAGGCGCATTGTTGTTGCATGGCTTATGGACAGTGCGTAAAAACGCCGGCCAGCCCAAGCACAGATATTATGACGAGCAGGCCGCCAAGGCAGCAGAAGAAAAAGCAGATGGCTTTGACGAGCTGGGTGTAGGCGCGGTGCGGGTGATAAAAGCCGGCGATAAAACCGCTGCAATAAAACCGGCAGTTTCGCCGGCAAAAACATCAGTGTTTAAACGCGCTGAAACTGCAACGGCAAAGCGCCCGCCTGCCGCACAGGTAAAAGCTGAAGTGCAAAGCGAGCTGCCGTTTGACGAGCCCCAAGAGCCACAACTGAATTTTTCTGCGCTGGCAGATGATGACGAACCCAGGCTGCACACCGAGGCAGACTATGCAGTTGAGGCTGAACCAGAACCCGAGCCACAAACAGACGCCGTGGTTGAAGAAGAGCCAGCCGAAGTGCTGATCCTGTATGTGTTATTGCCTGAAAGCAAAGAGATGAAAGGGCCGGATCTGCTGTCGTCATTACTGACACTGGGCTTTAAATACGGCGAAATGGATATTTTCCACCGTCATCTGGACAGTGCCGGCTCAGGCGCGGTGCTATTCAGCCTGGCCAATATGTTTAACCCCGGCACTTTTGACTTAGAAAATATCGAAAAGCTGGGCACCCGTGGCGTAAGTTTATTTATGACATTGCCTGGCCCTGGCGAGCCGCTGCAGAACTTTAACCTGATGCACAATGCAGCAAAAAAACTGGCAGAAGAGTTCGGCGGCCAGGTACTGGACGGCCAGCGCAGCGTGTTAACCGTGCAAACAGTGCGGCACTATGTAGATAAAATCCGCGAATTTCAGCGCCAACGGCTGATCCACGGTTAAAGCTGGCAGCTAACGGCGAAAATAACATCAGCTAAAACGGCAGGCAGTAGTCCTGCCGTTTTTGTTATGGCAAACTCAGGCGTAAATTTTTACAGGCAAAGTTATTTTATGAGTCAGGCTATTTTGCAGCAACTGCAACAACTGCGTCAGCAACTGGAAGAATACAGTTATCAGTATTATGTGCTAGATAACCCCACGGTGCCGGATGCCGAGTATGACCGCTTATACCGCCAATTACAGCAACTGGAAACAGAGCATCCTCAGCTTATCACCTCTGATTCACCCACCCAGCGGGTTGGTGCTGCTCCGCTGGCAAAGTTTGGCCAGGTAAGCCACAGCACACCGATGCTATCACTGGACAACGCTTTTGATGCTGCCGATTTCAGTGCGTTTTATAAACGCATGGCAGAGCGGCTGGATAACAGTGCTGAATTTAGCTTTTGCTGTGAGCCCAAGCTGGACGGCCTGGCGGTAAGCATCCGCTATGAAAATGGCATATTGGTGCAGGCAGCTACCCGTGGCGATGGCTATACCGGCGAAGATATCACCAGCAATGTAAAAACCATTCGTGCGGTGCCGTTAAAACTAAAAGGCAAAGCGGTGCCGGCAGTGCTGGAAGTGCGCGGTGAAGTCTTTATGCCTCTGGCCGGTTTTACGCAAATGAATGATAAGGCCCGTGCGGCTGGTGAAAAGGTGTTTGCTAACCCGCGTAATGCCGCAGCTGGCAGTTTGCGCCAGCTTGATCCAAAAATCAGCGCGCAGCGGCCATTAATGTTTTATGCCTATGCTGTGGGCGCAATTGACGATCCGCAAGGCTCGCTCAGCAGCCAAAGCCATTATCAGCGTTTAATGCAGTTAAAAGATTGGGGCTTGCCGGTATGCCCGGAAATTCGTCTGGTAACCGGGGCAGAACAAGCGCTGGCTTATTATCAGGATATTCTGCAGCGGCGCAGCCAACTGGCGTATGAAATAGACGGCGTAGTGATAAAGGTGGCCGATTTAGCCCAGCAACAGGCGCTGGGTTTTGTTGCCCGTGCACCACGCTGGGCTATTGCGTTTAAGTTTCCGGCGCAGGAAATGCTGACCACCTTACTGGATGTTGAGTTTCAGGTTGGCCGCACCGGCGCTATTACGCCGGTAGCGCGGCTGGAGCCGGTGGTAGTGGGCGGTGTTACCGTCAGTAATGCGACCTTGCATAATCAGGATGAAATAGCACGGCTTGGCGTTAAAGTGGGCGACAGCGTAATAGTACGCCGGGCCGGAGATGTGATCCCGCAAATAGTCTCGGTAGTGCTGGAGCAACGCCCGCAAACAGCGCTGGATATTGTTTTTCCACAGCAGTGCCCGGTATGTGGCTCGCAGGTTGAGCGCGTTAGCGGCGAAGCCGTGGCACGCTGTAGTGGGGGGTTATTTTGTGCAGCGCAGTTAAAAGAATCAATTAAGCATTTTGTTTCACGCAAAGCCATTGATATAGAGGGCCTTGGCGATAAATTGGTCGAGCAGTTGGTCGATCAGCAACTGGTAAAAACGCCAGCCGATATTTACCAACTGGATATGGCGGCGCTGGTAGGGCTGGAGCGAATGGCCGAGAAGTCGGCGTTAAAACTGCTGTCGGCGATTGAACAATCGAAACAAACGACTTTGCCGCGTTTTATTTATGCACTGGGTATTCGCGAAGTAGGCGAGGCAACGGCGCTTAATCTGGCGAATCATTTTGCCACTTTAGCCAATGTGCAGCAGGCCACGCTGGAGCAATTGCTGGACGTTGCCGATGTTGGCACTGTAGTCGCCGAGCATGTAAAAAGCTTTTTTGCCGAGCCACATAACCAAAGTGTGATTAAAGCCTTAGAGGATGCCGGTATTAACTGGCCGGTAATAGCCCAACTGGCGCAAACTGAACAACCTTTAGCCGGGCAAACTATAGTGCTTACCGGCACCTTAGTCAGTATGGGGCGCGATGATGCCAAAGCCAGGTTGCAACGTCTGGGCGCTAAGGTGTCGGGTTCAGTATCGGCGAAAACTCATGCGGTAATTGCCGGTGATAATGCCGGTTCTAAACTGGCCAAAGCGACCGAACTGAATGTACCGGTGTGGAGTGAGCAACAGATGCTGGATGTATTTGCGCAGTACGGGGTGAGCTAAGATGCCGGATTTTCTTTATCAGTTGTTACTGGATTGGGGGAGTTTTTTCCGGCCTTATGTGCGGGATATTGCCCTGGCGATGGTAGCGACCTGTCTGGTGGTATTTGGCGATGATTTAAACCGCTTTGTGCGCCGCCAGATTGCCCATATGCATTTTATCTGGCGTACCGGCATTTTTATTTTGCTGTGCGCCTTTGGTTATGGTGCGCTGACAATTTTGCTGACACCACTGGTAGCTGGCCAGCTTGGCAAAATCAGCACCCTGTGGCTGCCGTGGGTTTGTCTGGGCATTTTTACGTTGCTGGGCATACTGGCACAACGTAAGCGCCAGCTATGACACAGCCACCGCTATGGCCGGTGCTGGACGATCACGGCCTGCACAAGGTACCACTGCGCTTTTACTGGCTGCTGGTGTTGTTGTTGCGGCCATATATTTGCTGGGTGCTGGTACTGACATTACCACAGGCTCAGCGCGATATGCTGGCGCTGTTTTATCCGCGCCAGGCTGATTTTATCCTCGCCTGTGCGGTGGCTGCCCCGCTGCTGTTGCTTATTGCGGCGCTTAGTCAGCGTAAAGCCAAAGGCTATGCAGGCTGGCGGCATATCTGGCGCTTTGGCCGAGGTTTAATGCTGACGGTGGCAACGGTGGATCTGCTGCTAACCATACTGCATTTACCTGCCCAGGTAATGCTGGACGCGCCCTGGCGTATTTTATCGCCGGTGTTGTTATTTATTGGCTGTTTGTGGCTGGTGCGCTCGCGCACGTTAAGGGCAGTGTTTGCAGAATGGCCAGAGCCGGATACCAGCAAGAGTAAATCTTAAACGGCGGTTTCGTTTAAATATTTTTGCCTTAGTTGCAGATAACGCTCCTGTTGCCCGGCTTTTAGTTTACTGCTGTCAATAAGGTACTGGCATTGCTGCAGCAGGTTTTGGCGCTGCTGTGGCGGGCAAAGCGGGCGGGGTGCTGTTAGCAGTGTTTGTAGCAGGTTAAGCGCTATGCCGGCGTTTTTCGGCATTACCTGGGCAGCCATCACAAAAGCGGCGAACGCTTCTTGCCAGTTACCATGCTGGTACAGGCGCACCGCATTGTTATTCAGTTCTCTTGGCCCCTGCGGCATACGTTCGCGCTCTTGCTGCTCCTGGTGCAGGTACCGCATAAAAACCGGCTCAGGTTGTTGTTTACGGCAATGTTCGGTAATTTGCCGGAACAGTTGTTTGGATGCATCAGCTAAGCCCACTTCATGCAGAGCTTTGGCTTTATCCAGCGCATCTTCCAGTGAAGTAATTTCAGGTTGCGGTTCCAGCTCTGCCAGCAATTGCCGGGCCTTATCGCGGTGATCCTGCAGGTACATCAGCCGGGCTTGTAATACCTGCTGTTGCTCGGTCAGTTTGTGGCTGGCAAATTGGTGTTGCACCATATTTAATGACAACGTGGCCTGGCGGTTAAGCCTGGACTGTTGTTCAGTGTCTTCAGTGCTCAGGGCAAAATCTATGCTGGCGCGCGCCATATTCAGATATAAATCGGGTTGTTCATAAATTGAATTGCGGGCAAATTTCACCATATCGCGGGCGGCACGGTATTGAATTTCATAGTCGTGGTTGAGCCGTGACAACTGTAATAGCTTTTGCTGGCGTAGTAAGTTACGCGGGGCTATGTTAGCGGCGGCCAGAATATGTTGTTGAGCCTGCTGGTAATGTTGCTGGTGAAATTCCAGTTCACTGAGGTTGTCCAGTGCAAACAGCCTGGTTTCCTGCCGTTTTAACATCTGTTCCAGTTCAGCAAATGCTTGTTGTTCATGGCCTTGCTGTAATAAACAGCGAACCTGGCCAATTCTGGCCCAGCTAAACGGCTGAATTTGCAGCATGGCAGCAAAAAACACTTTGGCGTCATCCCAGTTGGCTTGCTGCAGTAAAATATCACCTTTGATTTTCAGCAGTAGTGGAAACAGCTTATGTAGTTCGGTTTTACCAAGCTGAATATTGATATGCTGCAATGCTTTGTCCAGCGCATTTTGTTCCAGCAAATCATAAACTGGCCGTAGTAACTGTTTGCGCTTTAGCACCCGTTCAATACGCTGCTGTAAATCGCGGATAACAAACGGCTTGGCCATAAACTCATCCGGCTGTAATTCCAGTACGCTGTGTACCAGAGCAGGATCTGTCTCAGCGCTGATAAAAATCACGCCGCAAGCCAGCTTATGCAAACCGCGGGTTTTCAGTTCATCAAATAACTGATAACCATCTTTGCCTTTAGACAGGTTGTAATCACAGATCATTAAGTCGTAACTATTTTGCCGGCAAAGCTGCAGAGCTGTTTGTGCCCGATCAGCCAGCGCAATATTCTGATAGCCCAGCTGCTCCAGCGCATAACGCAGAAAACTCTGGCTCAGGCTTTGATCATCAATTATCAGAATGCGTTCGTCGCGTTTAACGGCAGGTTCCATAGAGGCAAAACAGATCCCAGGCAGAGTACTGATGCTACTATAGCAACTTTTTAACAATACAGAACAGGGAAATATCAAAGGATTTGGTGGATTGTACTGGGGCGGCAGGCAATGCTTCGAGGCAGTGGCAACCGTGTCTTGGTAAAGAGAGGGCAGTGCTTTGTTATGGTTTTATCAGGAAGTGGTGGATTGTACTGGGGCGGCATGCAATGCTTCGAACCAGTGACAACCGTTTTGTCATGAAGAGCGGGCGGTGCTTTCCATGTCATATCCCAATTGGTGGATTGTACTGGGTTCGAACCAGTGACCCCCGCCTTGTAAGGGCGGTGCTCTCCCAGCTGAGCTAACAATCCATGGGATAAGTCTTTTACATCAAATTTGGTGGATTGTACTGGGTTCGAACCAGTGACCCCCGCCTTGTAAGGGCGGTGCTCTCCCAGCTGAGCTAACAATCCACGCTGTTTGATGGCGCTCATTATAGGGAGCATGAAAAAGCTGTCAACATTATTTTGGCAATTGTGGTTTGCCTGCTGCAAAAGTAAACATTCTGCCGTGCTTTAACGCAAAACAGTTGTAGCCGCTCCGCCTTAGCGGGTGCATCCGGCGCGCGGCATTGTTACAATAGCGACCATTATTGCACTGTGATGGATAAACTATGTCTCTTGTTACCCGTTTTGCTCCAAGCCCAACCGGTTATTTACACGTTGGTGGTGCCCGTACCGCCTTGTTCAGCTGGTTATATGCCAAAAAGAAGGGCGGCAAATTTATTCTGCGTATTGAAGATACCGACTTAGAGCGTTCTACCCAGGCATCGGTTGATGCCATTTTAGAGGGCATGACCTGGCTGGGGCTGGATTACGACGAAGGCCCGTACTACCAAACTAAACGCTTTGATTTATATAAAGAAGTGGTAGCACAGCTGGTGGCCGAAGGTAACGCCTATAAGTGCTTTTGCACGGTGGAAGAAGTGGATGCCATGCGCGAAGCGCAAACCGCAGCCGGTGAAAAACCGCGCTATAACGGTATGTGGCGTGATCGTACCGATCACCCGGTCGGCAAACCTTTCGTTATCCGCTTTAAAAACCCGCAAAGCGGTACTGTGGTAATTGACGATCTAATAAAAGGCCGCATTGAAATTGCCAACAGTGAGCTGGACGATTTAATTATTGCCCGCAGCGACGGCACACCAACTTACAACCTTACCGTGGTGGTTGATGACTGGAAAATGGGTATTACCCACGTGATCCGCGGTGATGATCATGTGAATAACACGCCACGGCAGATGAATATTCTGGCCGCGCTGGGCGCTGATATACCTAAATATGCCCATGTGCCGATGATCCTCGGTGATGATGGCAAGCGTTTATCCAAACGCCACGGTGCTGTGGGCGTAATGCAGTACCGTGACAACGGCTTTTTACCCGAGGCGTTGCTTAACTATTTAGTGCGTTTGGGCTGGTCACATGGCGATCAGGAAATTTTCAGCAAAGATGAGTTAGTTCAGCTGTTTGATCTGGATAGCTGCAACCGCGCACCGTCGGCATTTAACACCGATAAACTGATTTGGTTAAACCAGCACTATATGAAAACCCTGCCAGCAGAGCAGGTAGCAGCGCAGCTGCAGTGGCATATTGCCGAGCAAAAACTGGATATCAGCAATGGCCCGGCATTAACTGAGCTGGTGAAAGCTCAGGCCGAGCGGGTAAAAACACTTAAAGAAATGGTAGAAGTAAGCCGCTATTTCTATGAAGACTTCAGTGAGTTTGATGCCGACGCCGCGAAAAAACATTTACGCCCGGTTGCGCTTGAACCTTTACAAGCTGTTGCAGCCAAACTAGATGCGTTAAGCGAGTGGTCAGTGTCGACTATTCATGATGCGATAAACGCCACAGCAGAGCAGCTGGGTGTGGGCATGGGTAAAATTGGTATGCCGCTACGGGTGGCTGTTACCGGTGGTGGTAATTCGCCGGCTTTGGATATTACGCTGGCTCTGATTGGCAAAACACGCAGTCTGGCGCGGTTGCAAAAAGCAATTGCTGCAGTACAGCAGCGCGCGACAGAAACAGAGCAATAATAATTTTAGCGTTAAATGCCCCGATAACCCGGTTCAGTATCACTGGGCAGGGTTATTGTGGCTGATACAATAAAAATGCCGAAAGGCAGGGAACAAATAATAACAACCGGGATGGCAGTACGACTCATGGGTAACTAATCATACAAAAGGAGTGACCAAGCGGAATAATGCCTTCTTTTTACAAAGGTATCAGCGCTGTGCTGATGCTTTGCTTGTATGGGGTACAAGCGAGCGAAACAGAACACTTACCCAGCAGCGAAGAGCCACTGCAGCCGATAGGCTTCTTTGGTACGGTGACAGGTGATGTGGAACTGGGCTTTTTGCTGACGTCAGGTAACACTGACTCTTTTGCTATCAGGGCAAACAGTGAGCTGGTGCATGAACTGGAGTATTTTCGTAACCGCTATCAGTTGCAAAGCCTGTTGCAGAAAAACAACGTTACCAATGCCAGTACCGGCGACAGAGATCAGGTTACTACGGCCAGCCGTTATGGTCTTATCGGTCAGAGTAATTACAAAATTGTTACCGGCAGGCAAACAGTGTTTGGCCGTGGCGCCTACCTGCATGATAAGTTTGGTGCTTTTAAAGAGCAGGCTTCTTTGGTGGTAGGTTATGGTAACCGGCTTTACGAAAAACAAAGCGACTACTTTGATCTGGAAACTGGCCCCGGTTTTGGCCATCAGGAAGCGGCGTCGGGTAACACCAACACCGGCCTGATCTGGTATCTGGCAGCAAACCTGGATTATCAGTTGTACGATACCACTAAGTTTCGCCAGACACTGGAAAGCACTATGTCACTAAATGGTGAAAACTCCACCTTGTTAAGCCGTAGCAGTGTAACGGCACAGCTGGCAGGTAGCTTGTCAATGCGGTTTAATTTTGTGGTGAAGTATAACTCAGATCCCGAAGGAAACCGCGAGCGAACCGATACCGAAACATCAGCTTCGCTGGTGTATACGTTCTGATGTGAAAAGCCGGTGAAAACCGGCTTTTTTGTCTTTGCGTTGTACTGCTGAAAATTAGTGCAGCACGCGGGCGCGTAAGGTTCCCGGTATGGTTTTTAATTCGTTCAGCGCCTGTTCTACATCGTCTGAATCAATATCAATGACGACATAACCGATATCAGCATTGGTTTGCAGGTACTGGCCGGCAATATTGATATTCAGCCGGGCAAAAGCTTCGTTAATTTTGGTCAGTACACCGGGCTGGTTTTTATGCACATGCAACAAGCGCGAGCGGCCTTTATGTTCCGGCAGTGACACTTCCGGGAAATTCACGGCAGACAGCGTTGAACCGTTGTCGCTGTATTTCACCATTTTGCCGGCCACTTCAAAGCCGATATTTTCCTGCGCTTCCTGGGTAGAGCCGCCGATATGCGGTGTCAGGATCACGTTGTCAAAGGCGCGCAGTGGCGAGATAAACTCTTCTTCATTGCCTTTAGGTTCAATCGGAAACACATCAATTGCGGCGCCGGCCAGCTTTTTACTGTGCAGCGCAGCTGTTAGCGCTTCGATGTCTACCACAGTGCCACGCGAGGCATTAATTAAAATGCTGCCTGGCTTCATTAATTCCAGTTCGGCTTCACCAATCATATTTTTGGTTTGTGGTGTCTCAGGTACATGCAGGCTGATCACGTCAGATGTTTTTAGCAAGGTACCAAAGTTAACCTGGGTAGCATTGCCCAGCACCAACTTGTCTTCAATATCGTAAAACTGCACCCGCATACCGATGTTCTCGGCCATAATGCTCAGCTGAGTGCCGATATGGCCGTAGCCGATAATGCCGAGGGTTTTACCGCGGGCTTCAAAAGAGTTATTCGCCGTTTTTTGCCATTCGCCACGATGCGCCGCCGCAGAGCGCTGCGGAATACCGCGCAACAGCATAATAATTTCACCCAGCACCAGCTCAGCTACCGAGCGGGTATTGGAAAACGGCGCATTAAATACCGGAATAGCACGTTTTAGTGCTGCGGTTAAATCCACCTGGTTGGTACCAATACAAAAGCAACCAATAGCGACCAGTTTGCCGGCCGCATCCAGCACTTTTTCCGTCAGTTGGGTGCGTGAGCGGATCCCGATAAAGTGGGCATCTTTAATGCGCTCGATCAGCTCGTCTTCCGGCAGGGAAGTTTTTAAATACTCAATATTGCTGTAGCCCTGGTTTTTAAAACTTTGCACGGCGCTTTGGTGCAAGCCTTCTAATAACAATATTTTAATTTTGTCTTTGGCCAGCGAAAATTTTTCCATGTCACGTCTCTTCAATAAATTAAAAATAAAATCAGTTGGTTAGTTATTATTGTTATAGTTTTTCGTGGCCTTGAGCTGTTATTTAGCGAATAACCTGTGTACCTGTGGCACTGCCTACCAATACCATGTCGGCAGCGCGCTGCGCAAAGATGCCATTGGTGACTACGCCGACAATATTATTAATTTGCTGCTCCAATACCAGTGGCTCGGTAATAGCTAAATCGTGTACATCGAGGATCACATTGCCGTTGTCGGTAGTCACACCAGCACGTAATACCGGCCGGCCGCCCAATTTTGTTAGCTCACGTGCCACATAGCGGCTGGCCATTGGGATCACCTCTACCGGCAACGGAAATTTACCCAGTATTTCAACGTGTTTGCTTTGATCAACAATACAAATAAAAGTATCGGCTACTGCAGCAACGATTTTTTCACGGGTAAGGGCAGCACCGCCGCCTTTAATCATATGTTTTTGCGCGTTTATTTCGTCAGCGCCGTCAACGTAAACGCTAAAGCTGTCAATGCTGTTTAGATCCAGCACCGTGATACCCAGGGCGTTGAGTTTTTCGGTAGATTGTACAGAGCTGGACACCGCACCTTTAATGTCATATTTAATACTGGCCAGGGCGTCGATAAAATGATTTACCGTAGAGCCGGTGCCCACGCCAACCACGGTATCACGCGGAATAAACTCCAGTGCAGCCCAGGCGGCGTTTTTCTTCATTTCATCTTGTGTCATCAGCTGTTCCAAATTCGTTTAGCCATACAGATGGATATTATATCGAAAGAGCCTGCCGACAAAAGGGCAAAAACGGAAAAAGGTAAAACTGTTTTACGTAGTGGGTTAGGTGTATATGCCGCCGGCCACAATACGCCCTCTGGCTCGCCACAGCAACTCGCCCTACTGCCTGCGGCAGGGCTCAGACACTCTGTGACGACCAGATCGCGTTTCTGGCCTGCTTTTGTGATTAAGCATCAATTGCTCGACGAAAATCGAAGTAGTGCTCCGGCGTAATAATCAGCTTTAACGGAATATCCCAGGCCTCACCTGGCACGGCCTCTACCTGCTGGCAGTTATGCGCCAGGCCGATAACCTGACATTGGCTGTCGGGGGAGAGCTGCGACAAGGTGCGATCATAAAAACCGCCACCCATACCGAGACGGTTACCGGCTGCATCAAAGGCCACTAATGGCGTAAAAATAACATCCAGTTGTTGTAAAGGCATAAGCCGGTGGCAGGCGGCTAAAGGCTCAGGTATGCCGAATTTATTCGGGTAGAGCAGGGTGTCTTTGTCGTAGCGCACAAACAACAAATAACCGGCAACAAAGGGGTGCAGTACCGGCAGATAAACGCTTTTGCCTAGCTGCCATAAAGCCTGAATAAGCGGATAGGTATCCAGCTCGCCGTCATTGGCTAAATACAGCGCTATATGCTGGCCTGGCGCAATAATGTCGCTGGCAAGCACCTTTGCGGCTAAATCAGTAGCAGCCTGTTGCTGCACCTTCGCACTAAGCTGTTGCCGTTGGGCACGGATAATTTTTCTCAGTTGCTGGCGCTGGCTTGTAGTGTCGGGCAAAGCTGAATTGGGTGCGGCGGTAATCATGCTATTGAGTATGCCTGAATGGCGGCAGAATAAAAGAGGTTCTCCAAATTGCCGTGTCTGGTGTTAGCCCTTGAACCATAGGTTCAAGGCGGGAGTCAGATGGCTGCCTCAGGCTTCCCGGTACGGGCCGGGCTTGCACACTGGCAGCGCAGAAGAATCCCTAGGTAAAAACAATTATCGGCTCAGGGACATCCACCTGATCACCAACAATCCAGAGAACAGGCTTGAGTATAACACCGCAGTTTGGCCTGTATAAGGTTATTCATCGCAGTTTTATGCCTGCTGATGTTAGTTGCATGGTTTTGCAGCAACTTTTGTTTACGCTTTACGCCATTATTAAAACTGTAGTGCGAAGGTTGGCGCTTTTTCGCCGGGGTGGTAGCATAACAACAGGTAATCACAGCACGAACAGTTATATGAGCAGCCCTTTTTTATTAACCTACGACGAGTGGACCTACAAGCTGGATCAGGCTTATGTTATGGCGTCTGCAGCAGAAGTGCATGGTTTAATTGCCGGTTTATTAAGTGCCGGTGTAGAACCTGATGCGCAACAATTGCTACCGGTGCTGCACGATTTTCTTAATGATGGCCAGGCATTACCGGCAGAGGTTAAGCAACATGTCGCTGGGCTTATTGAGCTTACCCACAAAGAACTGGCACAAAACGATTTTAGTTTCAGTATGTTATTGCCAAGCGACGACGACAGCCTGCCAGAGCGTCTTGACGCCATGGTAGAGTGGACTCAGGCATTTCTGGTCGGTTTTGCCGTACAGCAAACCGATTTGTCGTTGGTATCAGATGATGTGCGTGAAGCACTGGATCAACTGAGCGAAGTCACCCGTATTGATATTCACACCACCGATGATGGCAGCAGCGAGGAAAACGAAGAAGCGTATTACCTGGTGCTGGAACATATCCGTATTATGGCACTGGCCTGTTACACCGAAGTGGGGCAAAAATTCAGCCCTAAACCTGTCGGCAATAAGACATTACATTAAATGACACAGACTGCTGTAACTTCAGATCTCCCGCTGTTTGATATAGTGATCAGTGGCGGCGGCATGGCCGGTAGCACTTTGGCCTGGGCATTACTGCAGGCTAATCCGGCGCTTAAGCTGGCTATTATTGAACAGCAAGCTGAAACAATCAGCCTGGCCAGTTTTGACAGCCGCAGCATAGCGCTGGCCGCTGCCAGTGTTGATTTGCTGCAGCAATGGGGGCTATGGGCAGACATTAAGCCCAAAGCCTGTGCTATTGAGCATATTCAGGTATCTGATCGTGGCCATTTCGGTAAAACCCGGCTTAGTGCAGCGGAGTATCAGCAGCAGGCGCTCGGTTATGTGTTGGAAGTTGAGCATTTAGGCACGCTGCTGTCAGAAAAACTGGCAAGCTATAAACAGTTACAACGCTTTGCCCCCAATACCCTGGTGGCAATAACGCCAACGCAACAACAGCAGGAGCTGACATTAAATGACGGCACTGTACTGCAGGCTAAATTACTGCTGATTGCCGAAGGTGGTTTATCGCCCAGCCGCAGCCTGGCGGGTTTTAGTGTGCTGGAGCGTCAATATCAGCAGCATGCTGTAATTGCCAATCTGGCATTAGCGCAGGGGCACCAGCACACTGCGTTTGAACGTTTTACTGAACATGGCCCCATCGCATTGTTGCCGCTTACCCGGCAGCGCTATTCGTTGGTGTACACCGCCACACCGGATGAAGCAGCCAGATTAATGCAGCTTGACGACGCAGCCTTTGTAGCACAGGTACAGCAGGCATTTGGCTATCGCGCCGGTATCTTCAGTGGGGCAGGTAAGCGGGCCAGCTACCCGCTTAGTTTACGTGTTAGCGGCGATATAGTGCGCCATCGCACTGCGCTGTTAGGCAACAGCCTGCACAATGTGCACCCGATAGCCGGCCAGGGTTTTAACCTGGCACTGCGCGATATTGCCGAGCTGGTACGCCAGGTTAACACTGCGCCGTATGATATTGGCGGTTATGCCATGCTGCGCGCTTATCAGCAGGCACGCCAGCAGGATATCAACACTGTAACCACCGCCACCGATGCGCTGGTGCGTATTTTCTCTAACCGCTCGCGGTTAATGGCGCTGACACGTAATACCGGTTTGCTGGCGATGACACTGTGCGATCAATTAAAACGCCCCGTGGCCGAACAGGCCATGGGGCTGCGGAGCTAAAATGCAAAATGTTGATATCACTATTGTCGGGGCAGGCAGTGCCGGTTTAACGCTGGCTTTGCTACTGGCACCGCTGGGGCTGAGTATCGTGGTGCTGGAGCAAGGCGGCGCGCCGCATAGCAGTAATATTAACCATCAGCGCGTCAGTGCGCTTAACCTGGCCTCTATGCGCGTGCTTAGCCATATCGGCGCCTGGCCAGCTATTGCCGCTACGGCACAAAGCTATAACCGCATGCAGGTATGGGATGCCGATAGCTTTGCCAGAATTGAGTTTGATGCAAAAGCTGAGCGTTTATCTGAACTTGGCTGGATTTGCGACAACGAGCAAGTGCGCGTGGCGCTGTATCAGCAATTACAGCAGCACAGCAATGTACGCTTAGAGTTTAACTGCACGATTAACAGCCTGGCGCAAAGCGAACGCGATGTGCTTATTAATATTAACCAGCAGCAATTGCTGTTAAGCCGGTTGCTGGTAGGTGCGGATGGCGTAAATTCTATGGTACGCACCACCATGCAACTGCCGCTTACGCACTGGGATTATGAGCAGCAGGCCATAGTGGCCACAATAAATACCGCAGTGCCACATAACAACACGGCACGGCAGGTGTTTTTGCCCAGCGGGCCGCTGGCGCTGTTACCGTTGCCTGATCCGCAGCAATGCTCTATTGTCTGGAGCTGCAACCCTGAGCGCGCCGCACAGCTGCTGGCCATGCCGGCACAAGAGTTTAATCAGGCCCTTACTGCAGCCAGTAACAGCGTACTGGGTGTACTGCAGCTGCATAATGAGCCCAAAGCCTTTTGCCTGAAAATGCGTTATGCCAGCAGTTGGCTGCGAGGCCGGGTGGTGTTGGTAGCCGATGCTGCGCACAGCATACATCCGTTAGCCGGCCAGGGTATGAATTTAGGCCTGATGGACGTTGCTGCATTAGCAGAACTAATCAGTGAATATGTTAATGACAATAAAGACTTTACCGACAACCGCCTGCTGCGCCGTTATGAGCGCTGGCGTAAGGCCGAGGCGCAAACCCTGATTACCGCGATGGAAGCTTTTAAACGTGGTTTCAGTAATTCGCAGCCGCTGCTGAAGCTGGTAAGAGCTGTTGGTATGAGCGGTATTAACCAACTGCCGTGGTTAAAAGGTCAGATCATTGCTGCAGCCCTTGGCAACAGCGGCGACTTGCCAAAACTGGCACAGCCGCCGGCAAAAACCGCGCGCCGTGCCTGAGTTAGTTTTTTTGGTAATTACGGCTGTCGCATTACAAAAACTAATTAATCTGGGGCTGTTGGCAACGGGAGCCTTGCGTTATAATCCGAGCGCCTTTTTATCCGCTGATGCTGCATAAGTTAACTAAAACTAAGCAGCGGCGCTGAATTTCCGGCGCCTTGCGGGCCTTACATTAAGCAGGACATAACAATGGCTAATCAAACTGCGTTACATGGCAAACACCTCGAAGCCGGTGCCAAAATGGTCGACTTCTTCGGCTGGGACATGCCCATCAACTACGGCTCTCAAATTGAAGAACATCACGCGGTACGCCGCGACGCCGGTATGTTCGACGTTTCTCACATGACTATTGTTGACTTAAAAGGCGCCAATACCCGCGCCTTTTTGCGTTATTTACTGGCAAATGACGTAGCTAAACTGACTGTGCCGGGCAAAGCGCTGTACAGTGGCATGTTAAATGAAGCCGGTGGCGTAATTGACGATTTAATTGTGTATTTTCTGCAGGAAGACTTCTTCCGCCTGGTGGTTAATTCTGCCACCCGTGAAAAAGATTTAGCTCACATCACTAAAGAAGCCAAGGCTTTTGATGTAACCGTGACTGAGCGCCCTGAGTTCGCCATGATTGCGGTGCAGGGCCCGAATGCCAAAGCTAAAGTGGCTACCTTATTAAGCGCAGAGCAACAAACCGCCGTAGCGGGCATGAAGCCGTTTTTTGGTGTGCAGGCCGGTGACTTATTTATTGCCACCACCGGTTACACCGGTGAAGACGGTTACGAGATTGCGCTGCCAAACGAGCAAGCGGCCGATTTTTGGCAAAAGCTGCTGGACGCGGGCGTTGCCCCGGCCGGTTTAGGTGCACGTGACACCCTGCGTTTGGAAGCCGGTATGAACTTATACGGCCAGGATATGGACGAAACCGTATCGCCACTGGCGGCCAATATGGGCTGGACTATCGCCTGGGCACCACAAGAGCGCAACTTTATCGGCCGTAACGCATTAGAGCAGCATAAAGCCGAAGGTACCTTCAAACTGGTTGGCCTGGTAATGGAAGCCAAGGGCGTATTACGTCACGGCCAGCGCGTAGTGGTTGAAGGCGGCGAGGGTGAAATTACCTCCGGTACCTTTTCGCCAACCCTGGGTTACAGTATTGCGATGGCGCGGGTACCGGCAACGGTGGGCGATGTCGCTGAAGTAGATATTCGCGGTAAGATGGTGCCGGTTAAAGTGGTTAAACCTGCTTTCGTGCGTATGGGCAAGAAAGTCATCTAAACTGTCACTGTAATTAAAAACTATATTAAATAAAAAACACCAGCTAAGGATTAAACAATGAGCTCAATTCCTAACACATTAAAATATGCCAGCAGCCATGAGTGGGCACGCGATGAAGGTAACGGTATCTACACTGTAGGTATTACTGAGCACGCACAGGGCCTGCTGGGCGATATGGTGTTTGTTGAACTGCCGGAAGTAGGTGACAGCGTAACCCAGGGCGACGACTGCGCCGTAGCAGAGTCTGTAAAAGCGGCCTCTGATATTTATGCGCCGCTGTCAGGTGAAATTGTTGAGGTAAATGAAGCCTTAGCGGATTCACCGGAACTGGTAAACAGCAACCCGTACGAAGATGGCTGGATGTTTAAAATTAAAGTGTCTGATACCGCTGAGTTATCGGCACTGTTAGACGCCGAAGGTTATAAAAACTCGATTGACGAGTAAAACTTAGCAAACCCATTTAAGCCCCGTGCCGTATTAGTTACCGAATAAGCCACGGGGCTTAACTTTAGCAGTAACGAAACATTACCAGGACATTCAAGGCATGACCAACTCCGCTGTGAAAACCCTGTCGCAACTTGCGAACCACGACGAATTTATTCAGCGCCATATCGGCCCGGATGCGGCAGAAACCGCCGCCATGCTAAATGAGCTGGGTGTAGACAGCATTGAAGCGCTGATTGCACAAACGGTACCGGCCGATATCCGCCTGACTACGCCATTGGCCACCGGCCCGGCCCGCACTGAAGCTGAAGCACTGGCAGTGCTAAAGCAAGCTGCGGCGAAGAACAAAATGTTTAAATCTTACATTGGTATGGGCTATCACCCGACGTTAACGCCGAATGTGATCCTGCGTAATGTGCTGGAAAACCCGGGCTGGTACACGGCGTACACGCCATACCAGCCGGAAATTGCTCAGGGCCGGTTAGAATCGCTGTTAAACTTCCAGCAATTAACGCTGGATTTAACCGGTATGGAACTGGCCAGCGCCTCACTGCTGGACGAAGCTACCGCCGCCGCTGAAGCCATGGCATTGGCCAAGCGCGTAACCAAAAGCAAGTCTAATCTGTACTTTATCAGCGACGATGTGCACCCGCAGACCATTGACGTGGTAAAAAACCGCGCTGAAATGTTCGGTTTTGACATTGTAGTGGGCAAGGCAGCCGATGCTGCTACGCACGACGTATTCGGTGCCTTAATTCAATACCCGACCACTAACGGTGATATCCGCAACGACAGCGCGTTAATCGCGGCGTTGCAGGCGAAAAAAGCCATAGTTGCCGTTGCTACCGATCCGATGGCATTGTTGCTGTTAAAGGCCCCCGGCCAGTTAGGTGCCGATGTGGTTTTAGGCTCTGCCCAGCGCTTTGGTGTACCTATGGCGTACGGCGGCCCGCACGCGGCATTTTTTGCTACCCGCGATGCGTATAAGCGCTCTATGCCGGGCCGTATTATCGGGGTGTCGAAAGACCGTCGCGGTAATCAGGCACTGCGTATGGCAATGCAAACGCGCGAGCAGCATATCCGCCGCGAAAAAGCTAACTCGAACATTTGTACTGCCCAGGTATTACTGGCTAATATGGCCTCGTTCTATGCCGTATATCACGGCCCGCAGGGGCTGAAAAATATCGCTCAGCGTATTCACCGCAATGCCGATATTTTTGCCGCCGGCTTAAAAGCCAAAGGCGTAGCGTTGGTAAACGCGCACTGGTTCGATACCATTACCTTTAAAGTGGCTAACCGTGCCGAAGTGATTAACCGTGCCTTAGCGGCCGGTGTTAACCTGCGTACCGATGTGGCCGACTCGTTAGCGGTAAGCTTCCATGAAGCCACCAGCAGTGCTGATATCGCTGAGCTGTTTGATATCGTACTGGGCGCAAGCCATGGCTTAAGCGTAGACGCACTGGATGCGGCTATCGTTAAAGATGGCAGCAAGTCTATTCCGGCTGAACTGCAGCGTAACGACAGCGTGCTGGGCCATCCGGTATTTAACCAGTATCACAGCGAAACTGAGATGCTGCGTTATATCAAAAAGCTGGAAAACAAAGATTTATCGCTGAATCACTCGATGATTTCGTTAGGCTCATGCACCATGAAGCTAAACGCCACCGCCGAGATGATCCCGGTTACCTGGCCGGAATTTGGCTCACTGCACCCGTTCGTGCCACGCGACCAGGCCGAAGGTTATTACGAGATGATTAACCAACTGGGCGACTGGCTGGTAAACATTACCGGTTACGATAATATCTCTATGCAGCCTAACTCGGGTGCCCAGGGTGAGTACGCCGGTATGGTGGCAATTCGTAAGTACCACGAAAGCCGCGGTGAAGGCCATCGTAATATCTGTTTAATTCCGGTATCGGCGCACGGTACTAACCCGGCCACTGCCGCCATGACCAGCTACGACGTAGTACTGGTAGAGTGCGACAAGCGCGGCAATATCGACATGAACGATTTAAAAGCCAAAGCCGCAGAAGTGGGCGACCGCTTAGCTGCCATTATGGTTACCTATCCGTCTACTCACGGTGTATTTGAAGAGAGTATCCGTGAGCTGTGCGACATTATTCACAGCTACGGCGGCCAGGTGTATATGGACGGTGCCAATATGAATGCCCAGGTAGGCTTAACCGCACCTGGCTTTATCGGCTCAGACGTATCGCACTTAAACCTGCACAAAACTTTCTGTATTCCACACGGCGGTGGCGGCCCGGGCATGGGGCCAATTGGCGTAAAAAGCCATTTAGCGCCATTCCTGCCTAACCACGCTGTGGTAAGCATAGATGGCACTGGCAGCGATAACGGCGCAGTATCGGCAGCACCGTTCGGTAGCGCCGGTATATTGCCAATTAGCTGGATGTACATTGCCATGATGGGCGGTGAGGGCTTAAAACAAGCCACCGAATACGCCATTTTAAATGCGAACTACATGGCGAAAAAACTCGACCCGTTATTCCCGGTACTGTACCGCGGCACTAACGGCCGGGTAGCGCACGAATGTATCATCGACATTCGCCCGTTAAAAGAAGCCAGCGGCATTACCGAGATGGATATTGCCAAGCGTTTAATGGACTTTGGTTACCACTCACCCACCATGAGCTTCCCGGTAGCCGGCACGCTGATGATTGAGCCAACCGAATCAGAAAGCAAAGCCGAACTGGATAAGTTTATTGAAGCGATGAGCACCATCCGTAGCGAAATTGCTAAGGTAGAAGCCGGCGAGTGGACAGTGGACAACAACCCACTGGCTTACGCCCCGCATACTATGCAAGACATTTTCGACCCGGCATGGGACCGCGCCTACGAGCGCCAGTACGCCGCCTTCCCGGCAGCCTTCGTGGCAGAAAACAAGTTCTGGCCAACGGTTACCCGTATCGACGACGTATACGGCGACCGTAACCTGATCTGTTCATGCCCAAGCCCGGAAGCGTATCGGTAAGCGTTTAGCTGCTGCTCACGACATATCTAGTTGGTAACCAGAGCATTTATCGGGAAAGCGAGTGTCACGAAAGTGACGCTCGCTTTTTAGCAGATTATTTATCGCTCTGAAAGGTGGTGTAACTATTAATCAGGTTACGATAATCCGGGATATGGTTTGAGAACAGTGCGCCCAAACCTTCAATGTCATTACGCCAGTCACGATGTAACTCGCAGGCTGCGCCGAACCAAGTCATCATTTGAGCACCAGCTGCTGACATTCTGTCCCATGCCGCGTCACGCGTCATCGGATTAAAAGTGCCTGATGCATCAGCAATAACGAAAACGTCATAACCTTGTTCTATCGCTGATAAAACCGGGAATGCAACGCAAACCTCAGTTACCACACCTGCGACGATAAGCTGCTTTTTGCCCGTTGCTTTTACTGCCTTAACAAAATCATCGTTATCCCACGCATTAATCTGGCCCGGACGCGCAATGTAAGGTGCGTCAGGAAACATCTCTTTGAGTTCTGGCACTAAGGGGCCATTTGGACCTTGCTCAAAGCTGGTCGTCAGTATAGTTGGTAAACCGAAGTACTTTGCCAAATCTGCCAGAGCCAGAACATTATTCTTGAACTTGTCCGGGTCAATATCACGAACCAGTGACAATAATCCGGTCTGGTGGTCAACCAAGAGTACGGCTGCATTGTTTTTATCTAGACGTACATAGGGTTTAGTCATGATTACTTTCCTTCTGTTGATTATAGTAATAGCAAATGTTGCTGTGTTGCCGACGTTTAGTCTGAAGTTAACTGACCGAACTTCCCTGTTTGGAAGTCGAGCAGTGCCTGTTTTATCTCTGCATCACTGTTCATCACGAACGGTCCGTAGCCAACGATTGGTTCGTTTATCGGCTCGCCCGCAAGGATAAGCAATTTGCTGTCTTGCTCGGCTTCCAGCATGATGTCAGTACCTGCCTGAGATAAAATAAGCGTTTGATTTTCAGATACTGATTGAAAATTAATTTTAAGCTGGCCACTACGCGCAATGACCATGGCGGACCAGCCATCAGGCAGAGGTAATAAATGTTTGCCAGAGGCTTTTATTTCACCGTCAATCACCAGCATTGGTGAATAAGTTTTGGCCGGCCCAGTCAAGCCAAAGGTTTCGCCAGCAATGACTCTTAAAAAACCTCTGTTATCTGAAAGTGAGATGTGCGGGATCTGTTTTGCCAAAATGGTTTGATAGCGGGGTGGTGTCATTTTGTAGTGCTTTGGCAGATTCACCCACAGTTGCAGCATTTCAAGTTTACCGCCGTCCTGAGCAAACTTATCTGAATGATACTCTTCATGTAAAATGCCACTTCCGGCTGTCATCCACTGCACATCACCAACACCAATAACACCTTGCTCGCCTGTGGAATCGCGGTGCGCCACTTCACCTGAGTAAACAAGGGTAACGGTTTCAAAACCGCGATGCGGATGATTACCTACGCCACGCTTATGTGAGCTGGAGCTGAATTGCATGGGGCCCGCATGATCAAGCAATAAGAACGGACTAATTGAGCTGCCTTGAGCCTGATATGACAATAACGTTTTTACCGGAAAGCCATCTCCAACCCAGTGTGGGTGAGATGCAGTCTGGATACCCATCACGTTTTTCATCTGATCTCTCCTGATAAATAGTTATGATTAACTTTATATTCAGAACAGAATATTGAGTAGTTAGTTATTTTGAGTAAGATAGTTCTGAATATGGAACGGTGAGGCAGCTATTAATGCAGGACTTGAATGATTTTTACTACTTTGTGAAGACAGTTGAGTATGGTGGCTTTGCGCCTGCGGGTCGGGCACTTGGATTGCCGAAATCAAAGCTGAGCCGTCGTATTGCCGGGTTGGAAGAGCGGTTGGGGGTGACCCTTATCTATCGTTCGACCCGGCAGTTTAAGGTGACTGAAATAGGTCAAACATTTTTAACGCATTGTAAGGCGATGCTGATTGAAGCTGATGCAGCGCAGGACGCGATTGAGTTCAGGCGGGCCGAACCTTGCGGCACAATCAGGCTGACTTGTCCTATCGCACTGCTGCATGTTCACATCGGACAGGCGCTAGCAGATTTTATGGTTAAATACCCTAAGGTGAATATTCACCTTGAAGCCAGTAACCGTCGGGTGGATGTTGTGGCAGAAGGCGTGGATGTCGCTATTCGGGTAAGGCCTGCACCACTTGAAAACAGCGATTTGATATTGAGGGTACTCTCTGAACGTGGATTGTGCTTAATGGCAAGCCCAGCGCTGATCAAACAATACGGGTTGCCAACTCATCCTGTTGAATTATCAAAATGGCCAAGTTTAGGACTAGGTGAGCCACAGCATCAGTATACTTGGACATTATACGGCCCTGATGCTGAGGAAATATCTGTGCCACATCATCCCCGTTATGTCACAACTGACATGATTGCATTACGAAACGCTGCGCTCAGAGGCGTAGGAGTAGTGAAGTTACCGTCATTAATGGTTACAGACCAAATCAAAGACGGCACACTTGTGCATTTATTGCCGCAGTGGCAGTCTAGAAAAGACATTATTCATCTGGTATATCCATCCAGACGCGGCATGCTGCCTGCTGTAAGGGCGTTGGTCGATTATCTGGTGCAATTTTATAACTCGTTCGAAGAAGAATGAGCCGCTGCCAGTTGAGCAATCCAAAACCAGCAAGTACTTTCCAGACTTTTAATCAGATGATTCACAGAATGCCACAACTTACAATCTTGCAAGTTATGTCAAGACGACGACAATCTGATACTATTTTGCACTTTAATACACATTAAAGATTAAGTTTTACAGTGGCTTAGGAGTAAAGAGATGTTTGTGTTTCTAACTTACTTGATTTTCAACGGTCTGTTACTCCATTAGTGAAAATTTTATAGTCTCTAATGCCCAAAATCCGCCCACCAGGCCGGCGGCACTATATTATGAGTCATAAATCGCTTCTTGGAATTTATTCAGATGGTTTTGAAGAAACTACATGCATAGCCATCAACAAGTTTTCATGGAGTTCAGATTGACTATGGTGTTCTTGTCTCCATGCTGGCTGTCCGGGAGCCGTGCGCCATGATTCTTTGAGAGGACTGTTATCTACAGTATCAAAGCCAAACTCATCATAGAGCTTAGTAACCAGTGCGACTGCTTCCGGATAATCGCTGGATACCGTCAATGCAGCCCTATCTTTTGCCCCTTTAGGTCTGGCCCATTTGAGTACTCTAGGGGCCTGGATATGGGTAAATGCTTTTACGACTTTAGAGGTGGGGAGCTGCTCTTGACGTAATTCATGAACGGTTTTTTCACCTGAATCAACTATCGGGAATTTCCCATCTCGCCACGCCATATAGTTGTTGGTATCAATAACAATTTTTCCCGCCAAGGCTTCAATCGGCATATTGTTTGCCAACTTCAAGGGCACTGCTATCACTACAAAATCACCTGCTTTAGCGGCATTTTCTGCCGTTGCAGCAGTGGCTTTTGGGCCTAACTGCTGAATAAGTGTGTCAAGAGTTTCAGGCCCTCTGGAATTGGCAATGACTACATTATAATTGGCTGCGATTGCTGCGCGGGCGATATGACTACCAACCTCACCAGCACCAATAATTCCGATAGTTCTCATAATTAACTTCTCACAATTTATAACCCGGAAGTGAGATGCTTTAAACATCCCATAACAAATAGCGTGGTTAGAGTTTTCGAATATTTGACTCTGTCCAATCCCACAGTTTTCTTGCGGAATCAGAGTCGAGTGCATAAGGCATCACACCATCTGCAAACGGGTTTGGCTGAGCATTAACAGGAGACACTGCACAATTTTCCAGATAAAGCCCGCCAGCTTCGTTCATGTCGGCTACCACAAGTGCCCAAACAGATGTCGCTGCAGCTTGTGATATTTCTTTGAGCTCACCTGCTGGTAAACCGGCTTCTTCCCGTGCTTTTCCTACGGTTTCGAACAAGCCCTGTAATTCTTCCTGACTGAAGTTTCTCGGTAGCTCAGTTAAGCTGTTTCCGGGCATCACTGACACGGCCCGAATACCTTTTGCACGATAACGTTTGTCCAGCTCTTTGGCGAAAAGAGTCGTCGCAGTCTTAGAGCGTCCGTAAGCGACGAATGGATGGTAATCCTGACTGTCGAAATTAGGATCTACCAAGTCAATGTCCGCTACACGGTGTGCTTGAGAGGAAAGAACGATGACGCGTCCACCTTTAACCAGCAGTGGCATAAGCATGTTGACCAACGCAAAATGACCGACGTAATTAATGCCAAACTGAGTTTCGAACCCATCATCAGTTTTGCCAAAAGGCGTCGCCATGACTCCTGCATTTGCTATGATCCCGTCGAAATGCTCACCTTGTTCAAGCAAATAATTGGCGCATGCTTTAACACTGGCCAACGAGCCAAGATCAAGCTCCACTAACTCAAATTTCCCGCCACCGTTCAGAGCAGAGGTTTTAATTCCATCGGATGCCAATTCTGCTTTTGCAATATCGCGCACAGCGCCAATAACTGTTGCGCCATGCGCGACCAAAGAACGAGCGGTTTCTAAACCGATACCAGACGATACGCCTGTTACCAAATATCGCTTATTCTTGAGCTGAGTGCCTGCAAGCACCTCGTCCGCTGTAGATTTAGCACCAAATAAAGTTGTCATAATTTCACTCTGAAAAGTTTGATAAATAAAATTTTCTTTGAATCACTTTGGCAAGTGAATGTTATAAAACTAGATACCTAAACCACCTGCCACATTGATGGTCTCACCTGTGATGTAGCCCGCGTGCGGACCAGCAATAAAACAGACGGTTTCAGACACTTCTTCCAGGGTTGCGATACGGCGAATAGGATGAAGATCAAGCAGCGCATCCGGGGCACCATTCTCACCCAGAACCGCCGCAGCCATATCGGTTGGCATAACTCCAGGTTGAATAACATTGACGGTAATATTTCGACCACCCAGATCGCGGGCAACACCCCGTGCATAACCAACAAGTGCCGTTTTACTGCCGGCGTAGTCAGCAGCCCCTGCAAATGGCACATAGCTGCCTAAAAGTGAGCCAATAAAAATGATTCGACCACCGTCTGTCAGTTTGGCGGCTGCGGCCCGTGTAACCGCAATTGAACCCAACACATTGACATGCCACTGCGAGTTGAATTTCTCTGCATCCAGAGTGGGGTCATCGGTCAGTTGACCTTGAATAGCAATGCCTGCGTTGTTAATCAGAATGTCCAGCTTGCCGAACTCCGAGATTACTTTATCGATTAATGGTTGAGCTGATGCCAGGTCGCCTTGGTCGCTCTTTATCGTAATGGCTTTTACGCCATACTCTTTGAGTTCATTTACCACAGCCGTCGCTTTCGCCTCTGATGACACATAAGTAATAGCGACGTATGCACCCTGTCTTGCCAGTTGTTTTGCTACCACAGCGCCAAGCCCACGTGAGCCACCAGTAACCAGTGCTGTTTTGCCTTGAAATATCTTGTTCATATGAGCTACCTATATCTATTAAATTAAATAATGATCGTTATGATAACGATCATTATCATTCATGCTTTGAGCGATGTCCAGTTTTTATTAACGATCGTTACTGTAATGGCCGTTAAATAAATTTGCGTGGAGGTCTTGACGTTTTTATAATGGTCATTAACGAATTAAGGAGAGTGTTATGGGTCGTCACCGTGAATTTGATGTACAAGAGGTTTTGGATGCCGCCCTTGATGTGTTCTGGCAGAAAGGCTACGAGGGGGCGTCCTATGCTGATTTGACCAGCGCCACAGGTGTTGAAAGACCAGGACTGTACTCGGCATTTGGGAACAAGGAATCGCTTTTTAAACAAGCGCTTGAGCGCTACTATAATCACTATTTGGCATTCTTCCCTGCGGCATTAGAATTGCCTACGTCTAAAGAAGTAGTTAAAGAAATTCTGTTTAAATCTATAGAGGTAAATACACGTTATCCTGACCGTAAAGGCTGCCTGGGCATTCAAGGCGCATTAGCTGTTTCTGACAGTTCTGAGCCAGTTCGACTTGCTGTTGTTGAAGCCAGATCAAACGGTGAGAGCATTCTTCGAGAACGTTTAGAACGTGCCAGAGACGAAGGGGATTTGCCTGCATCAGCAGATTGTTCTGCTTTGGCTTCTTATGTGTGCGCAGTTTTGCACGGAATGGCCGTACAAGCGAAAGCAGGCTTTAGCAAGGAAAAACTAGAAGGCGTAGCGACCCAAGTCATCAATTCTTGGCCTTCAAACTAATACCAATGTTACGATTAGATGTGCCGCTAAAAGTGGAGGTTTATCTAAATAAATTAGTCCTTTCAATCAAATGGTCATTATTAGCTTTATTTCCTTCAGAATAAGAAATCCAAGATTTTTTACCCGGTATCAGGGTAAGTGTGTTTCCCCTTCTTTGACAATGGCAACTTCGACCACTTTTGGTTAAAAGCTCATTTCCAATTAGATGTGCTTAAGTGTTCTTTGTAAGTTATTGAAAAGTAATAGCCTGAAGTTTCCATCTAGATCTGTTGTGATCAACTGTTGCAGTTACAACTAAAACCCCGGCCAGCGTGCTGGGGTTTTTATGCCAGCGCCAAAATAACTGCGCTTATTTATCACGGTTGTCGCGATATCTTATTGCTTCTACGAACGCCATAAATGCCGGTGAGGCTTGTCTGCGATTGGGATAGTACAAATGGAAACCCTGAAAATACGGGCTCCAGTCAGTTATTACTGCTTTAAGCCTGCCATCGGCCAGATAAGGTGCCGCCAAAGGTTCCGGCACGTATGCCAGCCCAACACCATCCAGTGCTGCATTTAGCACATGCATAATGCTGTTGAACACCAGCTGGCCTTCTACTTTAACTGTGAAGGCCCGGCCTTGCTTTTCAAATTCCCACGCATAAATTGCACCTGCTACGCGGTGACGAATATTAATACACGAATGCTCAGTTAACTCATAGGGCGTGGCGGGTTTTGGTTGTCGCGCAAAGTAAGCCGGGGAGCCTACCACAACAAGCCGCCAGTCAGGCCCGATGCGCACTGCAATCATATCTTTGCTGATATCTTCGCCTAACCGGATGCCGGCATCAAAACGCGCTTCAACCACATTGGTAAAGCCATAATCAACGTACAGTTCCAGCTTTATATCGGGATAGTTTTGCAAAAAAGTGCTTAACATCGGGCGTAAATGCAGTTCTATCTGATCATCGGTACAGCTAATACGCAGTGTTCCTTTGGGTTTATCGCGTAATTCTGCCAACGCATCCAGTTCGGCATCAATTTGCTCCAGCAGTGGTGCGACCGATTCAAACAAACGCACACCTGCTTCTGTCAGCGACACATTGCGGGTAGTACGGGTGAGTAAGCGCACACCGAGTTTTTCTTCCAGATTGCGAATGGTGTGGCTCAGTGCAGAAGGGGTAACATGCAACCCGGCTGCCGCTTTGGTAAAACTCTGCTGTTGTGCTACGGCCAAAAAAGCCTGCAGGTCGTTCATTTTGCTGTTTGCCATTGCTGAATTTTTCTCACAACTACATGAACATTATGTCTACTAATAAAATAGTCGTCTGTCTGCCACTATAGCAAGGTGTTTTTAGCTATAAAAAGCGTAATTCGATGACTGCTGCTGCACTGTCTGGGTTAGCAGCTCTCACTTTGGCATAGACAGCTTAGGATAACGCTATGAACAACATAACGCGGTTTGTTTTGCTTCTGGCGCTGCAAACCAGCGCAATAACTGTGGCGCAGGCTGCAGTCACTGCCGCTGAGCACAAGGGGAATACCATGTATCAGGTAACCATTACGCTGGATAATGCCGTTATTACGGCCAGGCTTGATAACAACCCGACTGTACGGGATTTTATCGCCCGGTTGCCAATGACGGTAAAACTGGAAGACTACGCAGCCACTGAAAAAGTGACCTATCTGAGCAATAAGCTGACCACAGAGGGCGCACCTGCCGGCATTACTCCGGTTGTCGGTGACATTGCCTACTACGCCCCCTGGGGCAATATTGCCATGTACTACAAAGATTTTGCTTACTCGCCGGGCCTTATCAAACTGGGTGAGATAACCAGCGGCATAGCACAGCTTAAGTTCAGTGGTGCCAAGCAGGCGACTATTGAATTAGCCACATTAACTGACAAATGAGGAATACCGCATGAACACCAATGCAGAACCCGTAAGCAATAGTAGCCGCCGAACGTTATTAAAAATGACCAGCTTAGGTATAGCCGCGGCCAGTGTTTTATCTGCTATCACGTTAGCCACAGCGGTAAACGCCCAACCTTCGGCACCGTTACAACTTGGCAGCGAGTGGGACAAAACTTTTGCCAAAAGCGACAAGGTAGAACATAGCAAAGTAACCTTTAAAAACCGCTATGGTATTACGCTGGCTGCAGATCTTTATGTGCCGAAAAACAGCAACGGTAAACTGGCCGCCATTGTGGTAGGTGGCCCTTTTGGTGCGGTTAAAGAGCAGTCGTCAGGCTTGTATGCGCAAATGATGGCAGAGCGCGGTTTTGTTACATTGGCGTTTGATCCGTCTTATACGGGTGAAAGTGGTGGCGAACCACGCAATGTGGCTTCACCAGATATCAATACTGAAGATTTTAGTGCAGCTGTTGATTTTATCGGCCTGTTACAAAATGTTGACCGTGAGCGTATTGGCATGATCGGTATTTGCGGTTGGGGTGGTATGGCATTAAATGCCGTAGCGGCAGACAAGCGAATCAAAGCTGTCGTTGCCAGCACCATGTACGACATGACCCGCGTTATGTCCAAAGGCTACAACGACAGCGTGACCCCTGAGCAACGTGCGCAAACGCTGGAGCAGCTAAGCCGGCAGCGCTGGGAAGACGCGGCAAACGGCAAGCCTGCCTACCAGCCGGCCTACAACACGCCACCTAAGGGCGGTGAACCACAGTTTATGGTTGACTACCACGCTTACTATGGCACGCCGCGCGGTTATCACCCGCGGGCGGTCAACTCCGGCAATGCCTGGACGCTTACCACGCCGCTGTCGTTTATGAATATGCCGATCCTCAGCTACATTAACGAGATTTCGCCGCGGCCGATCCTGTTCGTGCATGGCGAAAAAGCGCATTCACGTTATTTTGCCGAAACCGCCTATGCCGCGGCGGCACAGCCGAAAGAACTGATGATCATCGAAGGGGCCAGCCATGTTGATTTGTACGATCAAATAGACAAAATCCCCTTTGATAAGCTGACGGATTTCTTCCGTAAAAATCTGTAACGCAATTGGCCGGGAAATAGGTATCACGTGCCGAAGGAGTGGGTTCTTTGATGCCACAAGGGCAGGTTGGCCGTAGTGAAATCGTATTGGCGACAACCGCAACCTGATCTGTTCCTGCCCAAGCCCGGAAGTGTATCGCTCAGCGGTTAGCGCTTATGTAGTAACAACCAAAACCCCGGCCAGCGTGCCGGGGTTTTTTACTGCTTAAATTGGCAATTGCAGTGTGTATTCTTTAAAGCTAAGCTGTTCTAATGTTTCAAATAAGCATACATTGGCTAAGTTAGAAGTATCAATGAACTTAACCCTATCGATCTCTCAGGCCAGTCATAATGTAAATAACAAGGATGTTGAGATGTTAGACAAATTCAACTTATACGACATTTACGAGCAAAATTTAAATTTTCTATTTGGTGCCGGTGCATCTTATGGTTTTCTGCCAACTTTGGCTCTTAGAATTAGAAATCAGTTAGGTGAGGCATACACCTTTGAAACGCTTGCTAAAGATCTTGAGAAGCACCGTCACGAGAAGCTATATGCGCTGCTTTTCATGTTGTACTACCAAAAATGTATACAGCCAGGTTTACCTTTATCGCAAGATGCCGATTTGAAACCAGAGCAGTCACCTGTCATTTTTGAATATAAGAACTTTTTGATGACCCTTTTATCGGTTTTATCCCGGCAAAATTCAAACGATAAAAAGTGTAATATTTACACAACTAATTATGATGATTGCTTTGAACTTGCGGGTGACAGCATTATTTCAGAAAATCAATTTTCTTGCATTTTTAACGACGGTAGTGCAGGTTTTAAGCAACGCCGTTTTCATACTAAAAATTTTAATAATCGTGTTATTCAAAAAGGTATCTTTGATAAGCATTCCGAGTTTATTCCTCAGATAAATTTACTTCATCCTCACGGTTCAGTTTACTGGGAACGGTTCGAGCAAAAAATTAAAGTTAACTACAGTAAAAGTAACTATCAAATTGAATTCGACTTGAAGCAGGCTGAATTGCTGATTGAGTTTGATAAATTAATTAATGATCCACGTAGTGTCTGGAACGACCTAAATGATTTCTTAGAAGACAATGTCGAACAGTTTAAGTTACTAGATGATGGGCCTTTCTGGGAAGCTTACAAATCAATACCAATAGTAAATCCAACGAAATGGAAGTTTCATGAAACGGTGTTTGAAGAGGCTTATTATCAAATTCTTCGCCATCTAAGCTTTGAGTTAGAGCGCCCTAATTCAGTGCTAATCACTTTTGGTTTTTCATTTTCTGACGAACATATCCTGCATTTAGTCCAGCGATCCTTGTCGAATCCAAGCCTTACAGTATTTGTATCTTGTTATAACGATGCTGAGAGGTCTGTAATGATGGATAAGTTTAAAGACTATCCGAATGTCAAATACCTCACACTTGACGAAGAACTAACTTTTCAAAGATTTAATGAACGAGTGTTCACTTTGGCGAAAGGTGGCGACTAGATGAGCATTGCCATTGGAGAGGTAATATCAGTCAAAGGAATTAACATCGTTGTTGAGCTGTATGAGGAATCAAATAAAGAAACGCTGTTTTATAAGGGGGAGCGTTTTAACGGTGTTTCGATACAAGAGCATATTCTTATTAGGCGAGGCTTCAAAGACATTGTTGCCATCGTACAAGGAGAGTATCTAGATGAAAAATTGCCAACTGAAAGCGGGCGAACTTTTGTCAGGAAAGTAGAATTAAAACCAATAGGGTATTACCAAGAAGAGCAATTCTCCGAAGGGATAAAATATCTCCCGATGATTCGTGATCTTGCCTACTTGATGAGTGATGTACAAGTTAGGCAGGTATATGGTGAGACGGATGATGATTTTATTGTTGGGGAAATTCTAAAAGAAGAATTACCTGTTTCATTACCTTGGGCCCGTTTATTCAATACTCATATAGGTGTATTTGGAAATACAGGCAGTGGTAAATCAAATACGCTGACAGCGCTCTATACAAAATTATTTTCTCAAAAGTTAAAAAAAATTAACGGTAAAAGTCATTTTGTTGTAATCGATTTTAATGGTGAATACACAGGTGCCCAGCTATGCACTGATCCGAAGTTTAAAAAGGTCTACGATTTAGATACTCGCAAAGATGGACGAAGCAAATTTCCACTGAGCGAGACAGTCTTCTGGGATGAAGAGATTTTCGGCATTTTGTTCAAAGCGACTGAAAATACTCAAAAGCCTTTTTTAAAGAGGATTGTTAGCGGAAGGGCGCGTTTTCAAAATCAGGTTAATAGTTTAGAAATCTACACTAAAAAGACTATTGTGAGAGCGTTAACGACTACTTCTTTTAAGAAGGAATTTGCTGAGCTTATTAGTGAAGTTGCTGGTATTGTCTGTGCAACTGAATTGAAGAAAGTCGCTTTGCGCTTGAGTTGGCATAGTAGTGTAAACAAATTTTATTTTTTAAGTTCAAATCTTTATTTAAATGGGGGGGGAGATGACTTTACCTTTACGAAATACTTCAAAGAAAACGTAGACAATATTAAGGTCGATAAACTTTCCCCATTTGAAGAGTTGCGCCTGAGAGTAAACCTTCAGTTATTGTCGGATCTAGTAAGTGGTTATGTTCAATTTGACCATATTCAGCCATTGCTAAAGCGAATTGAGGCGTCGTTAAGTTCCTTGCAGCGCGTATTTACTATCGGGGAATCGCCAAAAGAATGCTTACTTACTGTCGTCTCTCTTCGAAAATCAAACCAAGAAGTAAAAAAAATCATCCCACTTTTGTTAGCTAAATACTATTACGATACTCATAAAGAAACAGTCATCAATGACAGCCCTCCAACTAAGACTTTTCACATGATTATTGATGAGGCACATAACATACTTTCTGTGCAGTCCAACAGAGAAAGCGAAAGCTGGAAAGATTATCGGTTGGAGTTGTTTGAAGAGATAATAAAAGAAGGCAGAAAGTTTGGTTTTTATTTAACACTCTCAAGCCAACGACCTGCTGATATCTCGGCAACGATCATGTCTCAAATTCATAATTTTTTTATTCATCGCCTAGTTAATGATCGAGATTTGCTGTTGCTTGAAAACTCGATTAGCACTTTGGATGCACTCTCACGATCTATGATACCTAACCTTGCAAGAGGCTGCGCAGTTGTGACCGGAACTTCATTTGATATTCCGATGATCGTCCAATTTAAAGCGCTTGCGAAAGAATCGCAGCCTGACAGTGGTGACGTTGATCTAAAAAAATTATGGGAGTAAAAAATGGTTAACCAGCATTCTATCTTTACCGAAGTTTTCACGGATGGTGACTTACGTGTTGTCAACAAATGAACAATACCTCCAAGCTTTGAGCATAATCAGAGAGGGGCCGGTCTTTGAGGGGTGCATTACCGTGTAAGATCTTGATTTTTAAGACTAAAAAAGCAAAAAACATTAGACCTGAGATTGAGAGCTTAGCGAGTTGTGCTAAGGAGGTTTCTTTGGTGGAGTAGGGCTGATACATCGCGGGGTAGTCTTCTAAAGCGGGAGTTTCGCGCCCAGCATTATTGCTGTTAATGTTTACCCTTGGAGGCCACTATGCATGTATCCCTGACGCCCGAATTAGAGTCTCGCATTAAAGCTAAAGTTGACAGCGGCTTATACAACAATGCCAGCGAAGTTATCCGCGAAGCACTGCGTTTTATGGATACTCGCGAAGACTGGATCCATGAAGTGAAACTGGCCCGCCTGCGTGAGCAACTAAAAGTAGGCACCGGTCAATTGGACCGTGGCGAGGGTATCGCAATTGAATTAAAGGCGGCGCTAGCCTTACTGTTTGACGATATCAAAGGTTAACACCTGCCTGTGTACAGACTTGGTATACAATCGTCCACATTTGTTGCGCACTTTTGTTGATAGGGAATACTAAGGAGCTTGTGTTGGAATTAGATATTTATATTGTTGATGCCTTTACCAAACAACAGTTTAAAGGCAATGCTGCTGCCGTGGTGCCACTACAGCAGTGGCTGGCGCCAGAGGTGATGCAAAGCATTGCGGCGGAAAATAATTTGTCTGAAACTGCCTTTATCCGCGCGTTATCAGCCAATCAATATGAAATTCGCTGGTTTTCGCCATTAACCGAAATCGACTTTTGTGGCCATGCCACGTTAACGGCATCTTATGTGATATTTAATCATTTGGGCACTCAGGGCGAACTTGAGTTTTTAACCGCTAAAGTGGGCGCATTGGTGGTTAATCAGCATAGCGACGGCAGAATTGAAATGAGCTTTCCTAACCAATGCCCGGAAGTTACAGAGCAGGTACCGGCTGCGTTGTTAGCCGGTTTATCGCTGAAACCCATACAGGTATTACAAAACCGCCAGGCCTATTTTGCCGTGATGGCATCGGAACAGGATGTTAAAAACCTGAGCTACTCTTCAGAACACCTGAAGCAGTTAGCCCCTTTTGATGTGGTGGTTACCGCTAAAGCCAGCGAATATGATTTTATTTCGCGCTACTTCTGGCCCGCCAACGGTGGCGATGAAGACCCGGTAACGGGGTCAATTCATGCCGGGCTGGCGCCTTATTGGGCTAAACAACTGGCTAAATCTGACTTGGTGGCTTACCAGGCATCACAGCGCGGCGGTATTTTATTTTGCAGCCTTAGCCATGATCGGGTGTTAGTGTCAGGCTTTGCGGTGCTGTATTTAAAAGGCACCGCTTATATTTAGCGACACTATTAGTTTTGCACCTTCACTGCACCATAAGCTTCTGTTCCCCACAGCAGCACGATAGAAAGCTGTGCTTAAAGCTGCCGAAGGTTTCTTTGGTGGAGTAGGACAAATCAAAAAGGGCAGGTTCTGCGGTATATCTAATCCTTCGTCGTTACTGCTAAGTGATTAAATTGCTCCAGGAACCCTGGGTTTCTTGCTAAGTAGGCCTTCGAGAAATAACAACTGAATGGCTGACTCGATTGGGTTGTGTGATGCACCAGGCTTCTGTCTATACCTGTTACGGTTAGGGCGTGCCAAAATGCATCTGCAGACAAGAATACCGCATCCAGTCGTTTGTTTATCAGCATAACAACCAGAGTTGAGACTTCGCTGGTTTTAGCCGCTATCAGGTAGTCATTGTCCAGCAACCACTGATAGGTATTAGTATTTAAACGCGTACCTATCTTTGCCTGAATACGAAAATGAGGGCTTGTTGGCGGGAGGGGGCTGTTATGCAGATAAAACCAGGTCCAGTTGTTGTACATTACGGCGGCGCTCATTACCCCTGCCTGGTCCCTGGCCTGATTTTGCGTTGCCAGAAAGAAACCGTCTACCAGCCCTTTCTGCATTAAATCCGCTGCTACACCATGATTGGCTACTACCCTGAACTGATATTCCAGCCCCATAGATTCAAGTAGCTGTGTTACCTTTGTAGTACCGCTGCCGGTTAACTGCTGTTGTTCATCAATGTAGGTGTAAGGAGGGAAAACAGGGACTGCGAGCACGAGCTTTTCATAGGCAAAAATTGTCTTGGTATGTAATGCTGCCCCAAAGCACAGTAACAAAAAAGGCAGTCGTGTGAACCAGATTGAATGTGTCATAGGATTATTAACTTCTGGACGACATTGTACTGAGTCTGTCTGTGGGATTGGTGTCATACCATAGGCAGAGAATTCTCCTTATTCTTACACTTTGTAGTGTGGCACACTAAGGTTAACATTTCTAATTTTGCATGAACTGATGGCTAGGAGTATTTAAGGTTAACCACCTGCCAGCTTACAAAGCCGTTATTGTGCCTTCGCGCTATAGGCATCTGTACCCCACAGCGGCACGGTAGATAGGCTGTGCTTAAAGCTGCCGGAGGTTTCTTTGGTGGAGTAGGACAGATACATCAGGGTTTGGTTTTCGGCGTCGAGAATACGGCGGATCTTCATACTTTTAAAGAAGATGCTTTTTGATTTGCTAAACAGCACCTCACCGTTTTTGCTTTTATCTATTTTGGCAATCATGTCAGCGGTAATGGGGCCGGTCTGGCGACAGGAGATAGAGCTGTCAGACGGGTCGGACAAGTTCAGGTTGGCTTCGATACTGGAGACATGACAGGTAACGCCTGTTACCACCGGATCGGTAAAGGCATCCAGCTTGATATCCTTGGTGGTAAACACCCCCAGCGATACATCGCCCACTTCATTTTTGTTACAGCCGGTAAGCATCAGCAGCAGTAATACACAGTAAACAGCGCGCATGGTTGGGCTCCTTGGGTTAGTTATGTCTATACTGGCATCTTTTCAGCCAGCAAAGAAGCAAAACCACAGCAAAGCAGGCTTTATTTCCCGGCATTAGTTGTTTATTGTCTGGCCCCGGGCCAGGTAATTGCATTTACACCCTAACAAGCTGATAAGACGCTTGTATCAGCACAGATGAAGGTAACCAATGAAAATAATCCGCAGTAAAGATTTTACCGCCAGCCGCGCCTGGGGCGCGCTGGATATTGCCAGTATGAACGGCATTACTACCCGGCTGCACTGGACCAATCAGCCGTACAAATGGCATATCAATGACGGTGAAGAAGTATTTGTTGTGCTGGATGGCATAGTTGAGATGCATTACCGGGAAGGTGGGGTAGAGCAGGTGAGCCGGTTAGAAGCTGGAGATATCTTTTACGCCGGTATCGGCTGCGAGCATGTCGCGCATCCGGTAGGTGAAGCACGCATTTTAGTGGTAGAAACGGCCGGTAGTGTTTAGTTAGTCATTTTCTTTAACAGTAGCACTGCATGTATTACGCTTGGTGCTGCTCTTACTGTGTTGCTTACTGGTTAGATTTTGCAGCCAAACAGCAGATAGTGGCAGTTATCTTTGCTTTATCCATGTACAATGCGCGGTTTATAAGCGCGTTCAGCTTTTGAGTGCACACCTGTAGGAATTTTGATGAAAAAAACATTCGCTTTAACTCACTCTAAGCTGAATACGGCCCGTTTAACAGACGCCATTAAGTACGAGATTAAAAAGTACCTTGCCCGTGAACGGCGTAAAGCCTTACCTGACGGCATGGACTACTGGACATTTGATTGCCGCTTTGGCGCTTCAGCAGAGGTAGCCGAAAAAATCTTTACCTCTGACATTAATAAACATATTGATGCCGCCGCGGCGCAGGAGCTGCCGGAGTTCTATGTGGAAATTCTGGCTAAAGCTTGCCAGCATAAACCGCGCTTGCATGACGAAGCTGGCGACTGATTTCCCCCCGATTACTGACTGTAGCCAGGCTACAGAGGAACTGTTATGCAATTTTCATCTTTAGATTTAGCGCCGGATTTACAGCGCGCGCTGCTTGAGTGCGGCTACAGCGACATGACACCGGTACAGGCTCAGGCCATAGTGCCGGCGCGTCGCGGTAAGGATTTACAGGTAACGGCACAAACCGGTACCGGTAAAACTGCTGCTTTTGCTATTCCGCTGCTGCAACGCATGCTGGATACCCCCAAAGCCACAGTAGAGCGCCGCCCAAGGGTGTTGATCCTTACACCAACCCGCGAATTAGCCGAGCAATTAGCCAACGCGATAAGTGCCTATGCGCAGTTTTTACCCATCAGTGTTACCGCACTATACGGTGGCGTTAAAATGGGTGGCCAGGCAAATAAATTAACCGCTGGCGTTGATATGGTGATCAGCACCCCTGGCCGGTTGTTAGAGCACCTGGCGTTGGGTAACGTAATACTAAGTGACGTGGAATTTGTCGTGCTGGATGAAGCCGACCGCATGCTGGATATGGGCTTTAGTACAGATGTGCTGAAGTTGCTGCAAATGACAGCGCCGAAACGGCAAACCTTGCTGTTTTCTGCCACCACCTCACCTGCGGTAAATGAGCTGTCGCATAAAATTTTAAATAATCACCAGCAAATCCGTGTGGCTAAAACCAATAGTGCGGCCGATACGGTAAACCATGTGGTGTATCCGGTAGAAGAAAACCGCAAGATTGAATTGTTTGAGCAGCTGCTGGCAGAAAACAACTGGTTTCAGGTGTTGGTGTTTACCAGTACTAAAGAGCAGGCCGATCAACTGTTAGCCGGCCTGCAACAGCGTAAGATTGACGCTGCAGTGTGCCATGGTGACAAAAGCCAGGGCGCGCGCCGTCGCGCTATTGCTGATTTTAAAACAGCTAAGCTACAGGTATTAATTGCCACTGAAGTAGCTGCCCGTGGTTTGGATATTCAGGGCCTGGATTATGTTATTAACTTTAACCTGCCTTATTTACCGGAAGATTACGTACACCGTATCGGCCGCACCGGCCGGGCAGGCGCTGCTGGCACGGCTATTTCTTTTGTCAGCCGTGAAGAAGAGCAAAGCTTAGAGCGTATTCAAAAGCTGATGGGCAGCGCTATTAAGCGTATCGTTAAGCCGGGCTTTGAAGTGAGTAACCGGGGTTCGCTGCTCAAAAGTATCTCGCGTAAGGTGTTGTCGGGGCGCTCAAACAAAGCAACGGAAACCGTGATTGAGCTGGCAAGCTCTGGCAAGGCCCGGCCTAAAACTAAGGCTAAGCCACCACGCGCTAAGTAGTTTAGTCAGGCCATGTTCATAGTGTTGTGCCACGCTTAACAGTGTTTAACGGTATTAAAACTCACATCTTTAAGGAGTAAGTTATGAATACGTCAGTAAAACCTGTTATTGCGTTGGGCTTAATCTGTGTATTGGCCGCTGGCCTGGCGGGCTGCGAAAAAAACGTTATCAATGAAAAAACCGGCGTACCCACCACTGATACGGTAGTGAACGAGGGGCTGGCTGATGACACTAATGTGTCCAGTGCGGTAATGGCGGCGCTGCAGCGTGAAGAGCAGCTTAAACCATTTAACTTTCATATTGAAACCCGTAAAGGTGATGTTACGCTGGTGGGTGAAGTAAATACGCCAGAGCAACGTATGCTGGCCGAGCAGATCACGTTAGCTACGGCGGGCGCACATACGGTGCAGAATAAAATAAGTGTAAAAAACAATTAGCCTCACAGCCGTGCTTCTGGCTGATGTTGTGGTGTTTTAAACGAGAATTTATTGTTGCTGCTTTTGTTTAGCGCTTTTTTTCTATAGGTTAGCCTTACTCAGTTGAGAAAAGGAATTAATACCTATGAAATTAAGTGCTTATTGCCGTACTTTTTTCAGTATCATCTTACTGCTTGTTAGCAGTGTTGCTGTGCTGCCTGGCACCAGCCTGGCTCAGGGCATTGATCCTGCACCAGTCAAGCCGGCACAAATTGAGCGTTCGCTGTCGCTGCGCGATAACTGGATTAACCTGACCCGCAACCTGATGCAGGAGCCGCAGTGGGCCGCCACAGGGCATAGCTTTCACTACAAGTTAAGTGTGGAAGGCGGTTTTATGTTCTTTCGCGATACAGTAGCGACGGCCAAACCTGAACCTGCTTTTGATCATCAGCTAATAAGCCAGGCATTAACGGCGGCTACAGGGCAGCAGTTTAGTGCGTTGCAATTGCCGTTTGACAGCTTTAACTACAGTGAAAACGGCCAGCAAATTAATTTTAGCTATAACGATAAACGCTGGCAGTGTGAGCTTAACAGCACGCTTTGCATTGCCGTAACGCGGCAACACCGGCCCAAAGCCTTTGGTGTGGTAAGAGATTTACGCGCTGAAGCGCATAACCCGGCGCGCAAATCGCCTGACGCGGCTTATCAGGCACAGGTCATAGCGCACAACCTGGTGGTTACAGCCGCAGATGGTACGGTTAAGTACCAAAGCCAGGACGGCAGTGCCGCGCAGTTTTATGACGCCGAATCTATCCGCTGGGCGCCCGACAGCTCGGCTTTACTGGTAATGAAAGTAAAACCAGGCACTGCACGCTTTGTTACCCGGGTTTTATCATCGCCGCAAGATCAGTTAGAACCCAAAACCCTGACTCAGCTTTACCCCAAACCCGGTGATGCGGTAGATATTGACCAGCCGGTATTGCTGCAGATAAAAACTGCTACAGCTACCCAGATAGACAACCAGCTGTTCAGCCAGCCTTATATGCTGGACAACGTGCAATGGCAGGCCGATAGCAGCAGGTTTACCTTTCGTTACACCGAGCGCGGCCATCAGCTGGCGCGTATTATTGCTGTTGACGCTAACACGGCACAGCCCAGTGCCCTGCTAACAGAAACCAGCAATACCTTTATTGATCAGTGGTCAGCATTTTATCAGCCATTGCAAACGCCGCAGCAGGGTTTTATCTGGCTGTCAGAGCGGGACGGTTGGGCGCATTTGTACCGGTATGATAAAGACGGCAAGTTAAACAATCAGATCACTAGAGGCGACTGGCGGGTGCGTCATGTAGTGCATATAGACGAACAGGCACAGCAACTGTGGTTTGCCGCAAGTGGTATGCACGCCGGCCAGGATCCCTATTTTGTCCATTATTACCGCATTAACTTCGATGGCAGTGGCCTTATAGCGCTAACCAGCGCTAATGCTAACCATCAGCTGAGTTTTTCGGCAGACCGGCAGTATTATATCGATCTGTATTCGCGGGTAGATTTACCCAACGTGGTAGAGCTGCGCCGCGCCAGGGATGGCACATTACTGCGTACCCTGGCCAAAGCGGATATCAGCCGTTTAACTCAGGCTGGTTTTAAAGCGCCGCAACCTTTTGTGGCGAAAGGGCGTGATGGTAAAACCGATATCTGGGGCTTAATAGTTACGCCGCAAAACTTTAACCCTAAGCTGCAATACCCGGTCATTGAAAATATTTATGCCGGGCCGCACGACAGCTTTGTGCCCAAAAGCTTTTGGCCGTTTGGTTTTCATTCTGGCGGCGATAAAGTCATAGGTATGCAGGCGCTGGCCGATTTAGGCTTTGTGGTGGTGCAAATTGACGGTATGGGCACCAGCAACCGCTCTAAAGCTTTTCATGATGTTGCCTGGCAAAACCTGGCCGACTCCGGCTTTCCGGATCGGATTTTGTGGCATCAGGCCGCAGCTAAACAATTGCCCTGGTACAATATGGCCGCAGGTGTGGGCATTTATGGTGCTTCGGCCGGTGGCCAGAGTACGGTGGCAGCACTGCTGTTTCATCCGGATGTTTACACCACCGGTGTGGCGTTTGCCGGCTGTTATGACAACCGCATGGATAAAATAAGCTGGAACGAGCAGTGGATGGGCTATCCGGTAGGGCCGCATTATGCTGCCTCGTCGGTAACAGAACATGCGGCAAAACTACAGGGCCAATTGCTGATTATTAATGGCGAGCAGGACAGCAATGTTGACCCGGCCTCTACCATGCAACTGGTTAATGCATTAATTAACGCCGGCAAAGATTTTGATTTACTGCTGGTGCCAGGCGGAGAGCACAGCACCGGGCGCTCCAGTGGCCCTATTCGTTATATACAGCGGCGCCAGTTTGATTTTTTTCTGCGCCATTTAAAACAGCAGCCAACACCTGACTGGAATACTCTGGGTTCTGGCCAGGCTGCAAAAGCCGGGATTTAACTATGTTTAAAGCGTCTTTATCTTTATTAGGCCTGTCAGTAGTGACACTGAGTGTGGTGTCTTGTGCTGTCAGCGCACCACCGCAAGCGGTAACAGTAAAACTGCGGGTGCTGGAAACCTCTGATCTGCACGCCAATGTGATGGACTACAACTACTATACCGCCTCACCAGATCCCAGCATTGGTCTGGCGCGCACGGCCAGCCTGATAGCAGCCGCCCGGCAAGGGGCGGCGAACACTGCGCTGGTAGATAACGGCGATTTAATTCAGGGCAGCCCAATGGGCGATTATGCTGCCCACAAAGGCCTGGCTAAAGGCGAGGTACACCCGGTGTATCAGGCCATGAATGTGCTGCAATACGATGTGGGCAATATTGGTAATCACGAATTTAATTACGGCCTGGATTTTCTGCAAAAAGCACTGGCCGGCGCCGCTTTTCCGTATATTAATGCCAATGTATATTGCGCGCAGCCGCAGTGCTGGAATGGCATAAAACAGGGCGAACACTTATTTACGCCTTATCTCATCAAAGACACTGTGGTCACAGATACCGCCGGCAATAAACACAGTATAAAAATTGGTTATATTGGCTTTGTACCGCCGCAGATCATGCAGTGGGACAAACAGCATTTAATCGGCAAAGTACGTGCGGCTGGTATTGTGGAAACAGCAATAAAACTGGTGCCGCAAATGAAAGCCCAGGGTGCCGATCTGGTTATTGCCATTCCGCACTCGGGCATTGGTTCCAGCGAAAACCCGGGCGATCCGAATGCAGAAAACGCCGTGTATGCCATTACCCAGGTGCCGGATATTGATGCGGTGCTATTTGGGCACAGCCATTCTGTTTTTCCGTCATCCCGTTACAGCGATCTGCCGGGGGCAGATATTGAAAAAGGCCTGCTTAACGGCGTTGCCGCAGTAATGCCGGGGCGCTGGGGCGATAATATGGGCCAGGTAGATTTTACCCTTAGCCTGCAACACGGCAAATGGCAGGTAACTGATGCCAGCGCCAAAGCGGTGGCTATTTATGACGGAGTACAAAAAACGCCACTGGTGGCGGCCGATAAACGCATTCACACTGCAGTGCAGCAGGCGCATCAGGGCACTATTGACTTTATGCAGCGCCCGATTGGTGTGGCGTCGGCCGATATGTTTAGCTTTCTGGCCCAGGTACAGGACGACCCTACAGTGCAAATTGTAGCCAACGCCCAGATAGCCAAAGTTAGCGCAATGCTACCGCCACAGCTGCAGCATTTGCCGGTACTGTCGGCAGCCTCGCCGTTTAAGGCCGGCGGGCGGCGCAGCTCAGCTACAGATGCGCAGCAGTATATTCAGGTGTCGGCAGGTACGTTAAGCTTTCGTAATGCCGCAGACTTATACCTTTACCCCAACACTGTGGTGGCAGTAAAGCTCAGCGGTGCTGAATTAAAAGACTGGCTGGAGTGCTCGGCTAACCAGTTTAACCGCATTGATGTTACCAGCAGTGCGCCACAACAGCTGATTAACTATGAACACCCGACCTACAATTTTGATGTGATCGATGGCGTGAACTATCAGATAGATGTTACCCAGCCAGCCAAATTTGGCCGCGACTGTGAACTGCTAAACGCAACAGCCTCGCGTATTGTTAACCTTAGCTATACCGATAGCAGCGGTAAAGTGTTTAGTGGTAAAGCATTGGCTGAAAAACACTTTATAGTGGCAACCAATAATTACCGCGCTTTTGGTGGCCGTTTTGCCGGTACCGGCAGCGAGCATGTGGTAATGGAGCTGCCCGACAGCAACCGTGAAGCGCTGGTAAGTTATATCGGGCAGCAATCCGGCTACGACGCCAGCAGCGGGCAATACACCGGCCAGGTAAACCCGGCGGCCGACAACAACTGGCGCCTGCTGTCTGTTACCGGCAACGTGCCTCTGGATATCCGCTTTAGCACGCAAGACAGCCAAGTAGCAGATGAGTTTATTCGCCGCTATAAGCAGTGGCCCATGACAAAACTGGGTACCGACGAGCTGGGGTTTGCCCAGTACCGTATTGAGCTGCAGTAGATGCAACCAGAGCGCAATAGCAGAAAAGAGTGAAAGAGTATGTTGAAAATTGCCGTAAGTAACAGGCTGAGCTTTGCCCTGTTGTCTGAACAGGATGCCGGGCTGCTGTTTGAAGTAGATCAGGATCAAGAAGTGATGCGCTACCTGAATGGTGGCAAGCTGACAACAATGCAAACCATTCTTGATGTGTTTATACCGCGGATGATGCAATACCGCAGCCCGGCGCAGGGTTACGGCATCTGGCAGGTGCGGCGGTTAGAAGATAACGCTTATATTGGCTGGGTATTAATACGGCCGATGGGTTTTAATACCGCAACGCCAAGCAATGATGACGTTGAACTAGGCTGGCGTTTTAAGCGGCAGTACTGGGGGCAGGGTTATGCCAGTGAGGCAGCCCGGGCAGTGGCCGATGCGGTGCTGGCAAATAATAGCAATGTCCGGTTTTTGTCGGCTATTGCCGTGCCGGATAACGCCGGCTCAATTGGCGTTATGCGTAAACTGGGCATGCAGTTTGTAAAGCGCTATCTGCACCGCGATGCGCTGGGGGATGTAGACGCCGTGTTGTACCGCATGGAGGTTCCTAAAGTTGAAACTCAATAAACTCTTGGCCTGGTTTGGCGCGTTAAGCTGTTTATTAGCACTACAACTCAGTGCTAACACAGTTTATCTGGTGCGCCATGCTGAGAAGCAAGACGACAGTAAAGATCCGCCCTTGTCAGAATGCGGCAGGGCCAGAGCACAAGCACTGGCCGATTACTTTGCCAACATTCCCCTGGCTGCCGTGTATGCCACACCGTATCAGCGCACGCGGCAAACAGCTACTGCAGTGGCCGCTGCCAAGCAGCTTAGCGTAACAGATTACGACCCGCGCGAGAGCGGGCAGTTAGTGGCACTGTTAACCGCGCAGACACTGCCGGTATTGGTAGTAGGGCACAGCAATACTGTGCCGCAACTGGTTAAGTTGCTAAGTGGTATTGAAATGGCCGCATTGACGGAGCAGGACTACAATCTGCTGTATCGGGTTGAATTGGGGCCGCAGCCCGGTGTGACGCTAAAGCGGCAGAGGTTTGAATGCGACAACAAGCCGGCATCTGAATAAAAAAGCGCTGCAGTTTTCCGGTTACAGCGCTGTTGCGTGTTGGTGCTTATTAACGGTCCACAACCGCCAAACTAGTATAGTAAGAGGCTAATTTATTAATGTTAATTAAAACGACAAATCTAATCGGTAAAATCGATGATTCTGTCGCCGAATATACGTTTTATGCTGCCATCTTCGGTCATTGTTGCGATACTTTGCTGTATCGCTTGCGAGATTTGCGGGCATTGACAGCTTTTGGCTAAGCCAATATACACGGGTTGTGGCGTAACAATATTAAGCGGAAAACTGACTTCTCTTATTTGGGCTGCCAGCTCCGGGTTTTCCTGCAATACGGCCCTGACCTGGCTTGGCGGCAGCAGTGCAGCTGTCACCCGCTGTTTGGCAACAATTTCAAGCGCGGAATAAATAGAGTTTACCCGGATAACCTGGCTGGGCGGCATGGCGTCAACTATTGTCTTAACTTTGGGGTGAAAACCATAATTACGTATTGCTGCCAGCGTCATGGTAGATAGTTCAGTGACTTGTTGCAGCCTGCGGTTATCAGTGGCAGACAAATAAACCCGGTCCGGCTGGCGGGCTCCGTAAGGGATATATTCAATTGCTTCCCTGCCATCACCGGTTTTAAGAATACCTACAACCAGATCGCTGCTGCCATCGGCAAGTTCTTTCAGACAGCGGCTGGATGGTGTGGCTTTGCTGATTGATAGCGCAAAGCCGGCGCGACTTGCCATTTCCTGCATAAAATCAACTGAAACACCCTGGGCAGTCTTAGCAGGGTTGTTGAAATGAACATTGCCCGGAAATTCCCAGACACACCACCTGAGCTGCTCTTTGGCAAACAACGGAAAAGCTGCAAAGACACAAACTAATATGGCGGGCAATTTGAGCATCGTTGTAACACCTCCGTTGGATATTGCATAATCAGTTGACGCTGTAAATTGTTGTTAACCAACTGACATTATGAATAGTACTGTAGCAAGGAAGCGGCTTAGAATGCTCAAAACTGGAAAAATAACGCAATAAGTATGGTTTCCTACCGACTACCTGCTCGACTGGACATCGCTGGCAGGGTCAACTTATAAGCACTAACCGAATTACCGAAAAAGGTCGGTACGTACAGGGTATTAGTTTCGGCATCCCAGCCGATATCGGCGGTGTTGAGTTTTTGCTGTTGTGTGTCCAGTATAGGTTCCATCCTGCCATCGGCGTATACGTAATAGATAATACCGGCCCAGCAGCTGACAATAAAATCACCGTTACCTACCGGCTCCAAACCATCGGCGCGCTGTGAAAAGCCTTTGGTTATTTGCGTTATTTCGCCGTTTTTATCTGCTTTTAGCAGCAAGTCTGCCGCAGCTATGTACAAGTCGCCGCCAATGCTCTTTAAGCCGTTAGCGGCAATAATATCTTCCAGCCAGATACTGATAACGCCATTGGCATATTGGTATACGCGGTTTTTGCGCGTATCAGAGATATACACCACGCCGTGCTCATCTACTGTTACGTCATTTAAAAATACCGCATCCGGCGCGGGAATTTTTGCTGTTACCTTAGCGGTGGCAATATCAATAATCACCAGTTCAGTTAAGTCTGCTACATAAAGTTTGCCCTGGTATTGTGCCAAACCTTTAGGGGCATTTAAGCCGCGCAGCCAGTTATGTTCACGCATGGTGCCATCGGTATTGAGCAGGGCTACACCACCTTCGCCATCGGCTGCATTACCTTCACCATCAATTTCAGACACAAATAAAAACTTATCGTTTTGCTGCTGATGCACCAGTACCGACTCGGGCACGCGCAAACCATCGGTTTGCCACAATAGTTCCAGTTGTGGTTTAGCCAGTGTTGGCAGGCTAAGCATTAAAATAAGCATTAGCAATATTCGCATCTGTTAGTCTCCTTAGGGTAGTTAGCGCCAGAGTAGCGCTTAGACGGTGCAGTGACGAGAAAATACTAGCTTTTTTTGCCGTATGCTGGCGTTTTTCCATATCTGAAATAGTTGAATATCCCTGACGCTGCAATTGCCGGCGGCCATAAATTATATTTTATTGTTAATTTAGAGTCGGGTATATTAATTGCCGTATATCAACAGTACCGCAAAGGACTCAGCGTGTTCAGAATATTTGGCTTGTTATTAACATTGGTTGTGCTGCAGGGTTGCAACGTCGCAGAAGAGATAGAAACACTGAGTGACAATACCGGGCAAGAACAGGTATGGACTTTTATTCAGTTTAACGTGCCTGAAGAGGGCAATAACATCGAGTCTTATTACTACTTTGCTGAAATATCAAAACCGTTGCTGGAGAAAATCAACAGCAATAAGGTGACGAACGGTTTTATCTATTTGCAGAATGTTCACTACTGGGGTTCGGACGATGTTATTTATGCGTTTAAAGATAAAGAGAATGCTGGCAGCATTCTGTTTCGCATCGAAGATATCCGCAAACTGAAAACGCTCAATACTGCCCCAATTGTTGGGCAGGGTATTGAACAGTATGCTGAAGATATTGCAGAGCAGCTAAAAGATCTTGATCCGGCCAATGCACAGGGGTAGTGCGAATCCATTTAACGCTAAAGTAGTTCAGTTACTGCGTTTTACACAGGCAAATAAAGCGTTGCCGGAGGTGTTGTCCCACGGTGATATTTTGTCGTAGTCGTGCGCTAATATATGCACCTCAAAGTAAGGCAACAGCAGCGCTTGCAGTTGGGCAAAGTTGATGGCCACCATAGGGTGCTCATCCTGCCATAGCTGAGTATTGCCGGCACTGGTTTTGGCAATACGCAGCTTAAGCGCTTGTTGCTCACCGCTGCCACTGTAGTGCCACAGCGATTCAAACTCAAAGTGGCTGTTGTCGTGTGTGGTACTGTGGCGCACGGCGCTGTGGTTACAAATTTTATCTTTATCTACCGCATTAAAACAAAACATTCCGCCTGTGCTCAGCGCCGCATAGACACTGGCAATACACTGTTTTAGCTGGTTAATGCCGGCACTGTAATGAATGGAATATAAAAAGCAGCTGATAAGGTCAACCGGCTGATCCAGTGTAAAGCTGCACATATTTTGCAGCATAAAATGAGCTTGCGGGCAGCGCGCCTTTGCTAAATCCAGCATGGGTTGGTTTAAATCCAGCCCGCTGCTGTGGTAGCCGTAATTGATAAAATGGCGGATATGCGGCCCGGTGCCACAGGCTAAATCAAGGTGGCTTTTGCCACCGTTACCCAGCAACTGATGCAGCCGGTGTACGGTATTACTTTGCGCCGGGTAGTTGATGTCGCAACACATTAAATCATAGTAGCCGGATAAATCGGTGTATAACGCATTGGACGACATCATGGCTATTTACTGCTCGCGCAAATTGAAGTGGCGGCGCATTTTATAGCAGTTAAGCCGTTTTGCGAAGCAGCATTATCCGGCTGCCGGGGTTACTGCGCTGTAGCTCAGGCGTGCCCAAACCGCTGCTGTAAATAAGCGATAATAGCCGACGATTCATACAGCCACTGCACGTCGCCGCTGGCGGTTTCAATGCGCAGGCAGGGTACTTTAATTTTGCCACCGCCGTTTTCCAGCTCGCTACGGTATTGCGGGTTGTGCTGCGCATCGCGCTTGCTGATATTAAGCCCCAGCCGCGCCATTTCTTTACGTACCTTAATGCAAAACGGGCAGGCGCTAAATTGATACAGTGCCAGTTCGTGGCAGGCGTCATCTACGGCTGCTTGCTCAGCATCGCTGCGCACTATGGCTTCGGGCGTCGTCAGCTTTTCGGCTAACAGCATAAAAGGGGTTAAAATCAGACGGATTAAGCGAAAAAATAAACGCATATACTACTCTGCAGGTTAAAGTGGGTGTCGGCCAATACGGTAATAGCGGCTTTAGTGTAACATTTTGCCGGTTGTTATGCCTGTGCTGCGGCTAGCTGTAACAGCATAACCGCAGCATAGCGCAATCAGCGGTGGTAAGCGCCTTCGCGCTCTGGTTGATACAGCACTTCGTCTACCGTGATCGTTGACATATCGCCACCAGGCAACGGCCAGTTAATGCTATCGCCCACGCGCAGGCCCAGCAAAGCACTACCTACCGGCGCCAGTATTGAAATGGTACTGCTCTGGGCGGCGTCTTTTGGGTATACCAGCGTTAAACAGCTGCTTTTACCATCAGCAAAGCTAAAACGTACAGTAGAATTCATGCTCACCACATTGTCAGGCAATTGTTGTGGCGCTACTACATTGGCACGCTCCAGCTCCTGGCGCAGCGTGTTACTGGCAATATTCTCTGCAGGCAGGCCGTTAAGCAGCTGATCCAGCCGGTCAAAGTCGGTGGTAGACACTGTGATATCGGGTGTTTTCATTAAGATCTCCTGGGTTGTCGGTGTGTGACGTTTAGTACTGTCAGTACGCGAAAATGCAGACGCTGGCGCAGTACGGTAAGCTGAATACTGGCATCGGGAGCTTTGCCAATCAGCGCAGCCCCCAACGGCGAGATAATAGAAATACGGCCACGGCGATAGCTGGCTTGTGCCGGATAAACCACTTGCAACCAGCCACGTTCGTTGGTGTCGGCATTATGCAACTCTACTGAACTGCCAGGCCGGATACAGCTGGCATTACTGCTAAGCCGGTGCCGGGCCGTATCGTCGGCAATAAAATGCACAATGTTTGCCAACTGCAATGCATTAAGTGGTAATAGTTGCTGGCAGGCCAGTGCTGCAGTAGCAAGGCTAACGGCACCATAAGGCCGTTTGGGATAACAGAAAAACATCGAAGCTCCGGTTCAGAGAAACGAAAATGACATCAAGGGTTTAAGCAAAAAAAGTGTTCAGCCGGCTTTGCGCAGGGCAAAACCGGCCCAGGAATGGAAGGCGATAGCGATATTGTAAGAGCGCAGCACGCATGGCGTGTTTGCAGTAAAACAGTCGGGGCTTTGCATAGCGATACCATAGTGGATCTGGGGCTAAAGTTCAATCGGCTATCACACTGGTTTAAGTAAACAGCTAACAGAATAATTGAAAATAAGTAAGTAGTTTATTTTGTTTGTTGTTAAATAAAGGTGTTTATTTGCTTAAATAAAACCATTAAAGTATGCGCCAGTATTTAACATTCAATAACGGAGCATAAATGTTGCGCATGTTATCGCTTTCCGTCGCAGTTATTGCGGCGCTAATATCAACCGGTTGTGTCAGCACTTCAAACAACAACACTGCAACAGGTTCTGCAGTGGTAAATGCGGAAACGGCCAAGCCACAAACATTGTTTACAGCCCGGTTGCAACCTGTTGCAGGTGTAACAACGGCAGAGCTGGCTGACAATGCTATTAAAGTGTCTTTTCCCGGTATTACGGCGTTTTCGCACGACGGAGCCAGTATTAGCAATGAATTACAACGTCAGTTAAGCGCGGTAGTAGAATCGTTAAAAGGCATAACTTATCAAAATGTTACCGTGCTCGGGCATACCGATAGCTCCGGCCAGTTGGCTTATAACAACAAGCTATCGCAGCAGCGGGCAGAGCAGGTTATGGCTTTTTTACAGCAACAGGGTTTAGCGGCTGAGCAACTGCTAGCTGAAGGTCGCGGGCCGTCAGAGCCAATAGCGGATAACAAAACGGCGCAGGGCAGAGTAGCAAACCGCCGGGTAGAAATTGTTGTAGCGTTTTAATCATTACTTTTAAGTATCAATACTAACGGCTGCCTGCGGGTGGCCGTTGTTATTTATGTTGGTTGCAGATTATGTTGTTGATGGCGTAAAACCGGCCTGCTGTCTGCAGGCTACGCTTTTACATTGCCTGTGGCGATGGGATCAGTTAGGGTTAAACACGATTAACGAAACGGAATAATCAATGCTGTCCAGTTTTACTGTATTAACTGCCATATTGTTGTTATTTACCCTGTTACCCCTTAGCCGCATTAAACACTGGTTAATACGTGGGTTGGACTTTCCCCGCCTGCAACTGGCGGTGCTGAGTAGCCTGTTATTGGTTATGCAACTGGCAATGCTGGATGTAACGCAGGGGGCCAGCCAGTTGTTGATATTACTTAATCTGGGCTGTCTTGCTGTACAGGCCTGGTGGATTTGGCCCTATACCCGCTTACACCGCACCGAAGTACCGTTAAGCAAAGCTGCCAGCGCCAATCTGCAAACGGTTTCAATAATTACGGCTAATGTGTTGATGACAAACCGCAATGCTCCCGCCCTTATTGAACTGGTGCAGCAGCATAAACCTGATGTATTGGTAACGCTGGAGTCTGATCAGTGGTGGCAGCAGCAACTGGATACGTTAAGCATGGATTACCCGCACAGCATCAAGTGTCCGCTGGACAACTTATATGGCATGCATGTGTATTCACGTTTACCGCTGCACAATGGCGCAGTGCAGTTTTTAGTTGAGCCGGATGTGCCTTCTATTCATGCCGAGGTAGAGCTAAACAGTGGCCTGCGGGTAGTAATGCATTTTGTTCATCCGGCACCGCCAAGCCCAACTGAAAACGAAAGCTCTTCTGAGCGCGATGCCGAGCTGCTGGTACTGGCGGTTAGTGTAGCGCAGTGTAAACAACCGCTGATTGTTACCGGAGATTTGAATGATGTTGCCTGGTCAGAAACCACCCGTTTATTTCGCAAGGTAAGTGGTTTACTCGATCCACGCATCGGCAGGGGCATGTTTAACAGTTTTCATGCCGCTTACCCTTTTGTGCGCTGGCCGCTGGATCATCTGTTTCACAGCCGGCACTTTAGCCTGCAGCAAATAAAGCGTTTACCTAATATAGGCTCGGACCACTTTCCATTGTTAATGACGTTATGTCTGGAAGGGCAAACCACCGCAGAGCAAACTGTAACGCTTGAAGCGGACGATATGCAACTGGTAGCCAGTGATTTAGCAGAGCAGGCTGTATCTCCAGAACAGGTGCACCGGCCAGAGAGAGCTGCCAGTGCGCCGCTGGCTTAGTTAGTTAACATCCAGCCGTTTTCTGTCATGCGTAGTGTCAGGGTTTGCTGTTTTACCTGATATTTGTCGCCGGCTTTAAAGTCGCCATATTGCAGCTTTAACATACCGGCAGACATGCCGGTTACCATTTTTTCCAGTGGGTTGCCGGGCTGTTCGGTTTGCTCGTTCATAAACGCAGCAAAAGACTTTTTAAACGCAATATTGTAAGCCACCTCTGCGGTGTAGTGCTTATCACTGTCAGACCAGCCATTAAGCTTCTTTACGTCGTTGATATCCATTAAGCCGGCATATCTGGCGTCATACTGCTGTTGTAGCAGCTGTTTCAGTTTAGTGTCACCCGGTGTGTCAGAGCAGGCAGTTAAAGCAACAGCCAACAGGATGGCGGTCAGGCTACTGATAATTTTCATAATCACTCTTTAAGCTAAAAATAACTGTGGCGATTATGATACAAAACGCCACATGGCGGCTAGTGGCCGCCAGTTATATAGCCATATTAATGGTCCATAAAGCGCTCAGTTTTAACGTTGTTACGGTAAATAGTAGTAAAAGTGTTGCTGTCGATCTTTGTCCACTTATCACTGACATTATCCAGCGGCTCTGATACCACTATAGTACTGCCCGAGGGAATTCGTGGTTTGGAGTCGTCAAATTCTGCCAGACAGCTGGCGTCTGTTGACACAAACTGCGTCATGGGTGCTTCGTTGTGTGAGTATCGCACTGTATAAAGCTTATTGCCGTCGGATATAGCACAAGACAGATTAAGTACACCGTCTTTATCAATCTGCTTTAATGTCTGCAGCACTTCTGTAACCATTTTCTGCATTGCTACTTTGGGGTTTTCCAGTAAACCGTAGGTAATTGCCAACAGAAAAAAAGTTTCGCTATCGGTGGTGCCTTGTAGTTGCGAATATAACTTTGGAGCAATTTTTAACTGTAGCTGGCGGCGCAACTTAGGAAAGTGGCTGATATGGCCATTGTGCTGAAATAACCAGTTTTTATAACCAAACGGATGGCAATTGGTACGCTGAATATCACCTGTAGTGGTGGCCCTGATATGCGCCATAAAGGTATGGGATTTAACCTGATGGCATAAATTATTCAGGTTGGTGTTATGCCAGGCGGGTAAATCATCTTTAAACAGGCCCGGGCTGGCGCGTTTGTCGTACCAGCCAATGCCAAAGCCATCGCCATTAGTACTGAGTAGCTGGCCGTTATTAGTGTAATTCATCTGGCTATGCCGGCTTTGTACTACCAGCGAATGGTCGGGTTTGGTAACCAGAGTATCCAGATAGATTGGTTTACCGGTATAGGCTATCCATCGACACATAAGATACCTCGTTGTAATTCAAGTACCTGGGCGCTGGGGTAACGGTTTTCATAGAAACGATGCACCTGTGATACAGCAAAATCGATAATGGCATCGGCAATGTTAACTCCGGTGACTTTTTCTATACCCTGCTCGCCGGTAAAGTCGGGTGAAACGTTTATTTCCAGCAGCATCGGGCCATCATTAGAACGGACAAAATCCACTCCGGAAACATTCATACCTATAGATGCTGTAGCAGATAACACCATCTGCTCTTCGGCTGCGGTTAGCTGATAAGGCTCAGAGCAACCACCCAGCGCGACATTGGATCTGAAATCGCCATCTTGTGAGCGGCGGCACATGCTGGCTACTACTTTACCGCCAACCACAAAAGCTCTGATATCAGTACCGGCAGCTTCTGCGACAAAGCGCTGAATAATGTATGACGCGCCTAACTGGCTGAACGTTCTGACGATGTTATCCATCTCTTTTACGCTGTTTACCAGGAAAATACCGGTGCCTTCGGTACTTTCAATTAGTTTAATAATCATCGGCATACCAATAACTTTTGCCAGTTGCCGGAAACCCTCTGGCGTATAGGCAATACCGGTAGCGGGAAACGGCAAGCCCCTGGCCAGCAGGTACTGTAAACACTTTAATTTGTCGCGGCCCAGCCGCAGCGCAGCCGGTGATTCACTGACATAGGTCTGGCTGCAGATAAACTGCTGTAATACGTTGGTGCCGTAATCAGTAAAGTTAACGTTTAAGCGCGGAATAATAGCGTCGAAGGTTTTGGTAATGTCTTTGTCGCGCCAGTAAATAGAGGGTTTGTCGGTGGCCAGTACCATACTGATATCGCGGATATTATATAACTCAGCAGTATGGCCTTTGGCCCGGGCAGCTTCCAGCAGACGATGATCATCCTTCTCCTGATCGGTCGATAAAATACAAATATTCACGTCAACTATACCTCAGTAATTGTTGATTAAAAGTTAAGTGTAGCACAAAAAATTGGTGTATTGCCCGGTAAGGGCCGCCAATTAAGGCTACACTTAAAAAGTCTGCATTAGGTTGGCTTAAGGTCAAAGCCTGATGACGTTGTCGGATATGCTGAAATTTAGTGCAGGCTGGGTTTGCTAAAACCCGCTGTCATAAGCAATAAATGCAGAGGGCTAGTATGTGTGGAATAGCAGGAGAAATCAGTTTTCAGGGTAAGGCATCAACGCATTATGTTGATGCGATGTTAGATGTGTTGGCAGTGCGTGGGCCGGATGGTAGGGGCCTGGCAGCACAGGATAATGTTTGTTTTGGCCACCAGCGGCTTCAAGTTATTGATTTAACGGCAGCCGGAGCGCAGCCAATGCATGATGCCGCGCTTGGGTTAACTATAGTGTTTAATGGTTGCATTTATAACTACAAAGCCCTGCGCCACGAGTTGGAGCAACTGGGGCATCAGTTTTTTTCTACCAGTGATACCGAAGTTATTTTAAAAGCCTATGCCCAGTGGCAAGAGCACTGTATGGCGCGGTTTAATGGCATGTTTGCCTTTGCCATCTGGCACCGTGACAGTAACAGTACCTTTTTTGCCCGCGACAGGCTGGGTATTAAACCCTTGTATTATCACCACAACGGTAACGGATTTTGGTTTTCATCTACCTTGCCATCATTGTTAAAATGCGCAGAAGTGCCCCGCCAGCTTAACCCTGTGGGGGTACATCAATATATGTCATTCCGGGCAATTGTCGGTGCTGATACCTTGTTTAGCGGTGTGCATAAGCTGCAGCCGGGGCATTGGTTAAAAGTCAGCGCTAAGGGTGACATACAGCAGGGCTGTTACTGGCAATTGCATGCAGAGGCAGGTAACAGCAACCAGCGTAGTGAGCAGGATTGGCAGCAGGCATTAAAAGAGGCCTTATTTACCAGCGCCAGGCGCCGGCTGGAGGCCGATGTGCCGGTGGGCGTGCTGTTATCTGGCGGGCTGGATTCATCGTTACTGGTAGGCATGCTTAGCGAGCTGGGGCAAAAGCAGCTGTATACCTTTTCTATTGGTTTTGACAATGTGGCAGAAGAAGAGGGCAACGAGTTTAAATACTCTGACATTATTGCCAGCCACTATGATACCCGGCACCATAAAATTTATGCCCGGCATAACACTTTGCTTAACCATTTGCGCCCTTGTATTGAGGCGATGTCAGAGCCGATGGTAAGCCATGATGTAATTGGCTTTTATTTGCTGGCCCAGGCGGTAAGCCAGCACGTTAAAGTGGTGCAAAGCGGGCAGGGCGCTGATGAGGTATTTGCCGGTTATCACTGGTATCCGCCAATGACAGAAGCCACTGACAGCAATGCGGCGCAGCGCTACGCCAATGCGTATTTCTCCTGGGATGAGGCACAGCTAGCACAAGTGCTGGCCCCTGAATATTGCCGGCGTAACTATTCACTAAGCTATATTCAGCAGTACTTTGCCGGCTGTGATGCACAGTTGCCGGTAGATAAAGCGCTGCATCTGGACACCGCTGCTATGCTGGTAGATGATCCGCTTAAACGGGTAGATAACATGACCATGGCATTTGGCCTGGAAGCGCGGGTGCCATTTTTGGATCACGAATTAGTAGAGCTGGCGTTTCAGATGCCGCACCAACTGAAACTGCGTGACGGAGGTAAGTATTTATTAAAGCAGGTAGCCAGAGAGATCATTCCGGCCGGCGTTATTGACCGCCCCAAAGGCTATTTTCCGGTGCCGGCGCTGCGCAAAATGCAAGGTGAATACCTGCAACTGGCCAAAGAAGTATTTAGCCAGCCGGTGGCACGCCAGCGGCAGTTGTTTAATATGGATTACATTGACACCATGCTGGCCCGGCCAGAACAGTTCAGTGGCCGGTTCGGTTCAAAGTTGTGGCAGGTCACGCTGTTAGAAATGTGGTTGCAACAACATAATATTCAGTAGCCAATAGCAAAGCCCCGCTGGCGTTAACTGCCAGCGGGGCTTTTTAAAGGCAGTTAACTTACTATCTTAATGGCTGGTTGCCTTTTTCAGGGCGCGCATTTCATCATGACATTCCTGCATGGTGGCCATAGATTGCAATAACGCCGCTTCAAATTGCGGGGGCTGATTTTCTTTCAGCGCAGCTCTGATTTCTTCGAGGGTTTTATCCTCAACTTCTTCCAACTGGCTGATATAAGTATGCTCTTTGTCAGAAGACATAGCACCAATCACTTTGGTATACACTTTACGCGCTTCAACTGAAAAGGCTGAACCTTCTTCGCGCTTACCATCTTCCTGCACGGCAAATGGCTGCAAGCGCTCTTTTACCATCCGGCGTGCATTTAACATGCGGTCAAAAAACTGCGCTAGCTGCTGATCTTTAACTTTTTCCTTAGCATCGCTGTAAAAATCAATGCCGCTGTTAAGCACCTGAATAATATCGGATACGTGCTTCATTTCTGGTGTATTTAACTGTGCCATAGTTAGGTTCTCCTTAATTAAGTGAAAACTTCAGCGGTAACCAGTATTGGTCAACCGGTGGTGAACGTGTCCAGGCAGCAGGACAACAATACCGGTGCAGTATATGGGCCAGCCTGAAAAACAAGCCAGAAATGAGCAAGGGGGTTTATTCAGTTGTTTGATTAATATAGTTTTATTTCAAAGTCTGCTAAGCGTGGGACAGTTAGCCGCTAGTGCTTTGCCATCACAACCAGGGGCATTAATTTCATATTTTAATTAACAAATAGGTAATTTTTACCTCCAGGTTGCCTGCGCTTTGCTATTGGGCTAAGGTGCCGCACAGGTGACAGCAGCCGGTGGTTAAAAGATTAAAGAGGTCGTTATGCAATATTCCGTTTTGGGTAGCAGCAAGCTTAAGATATCAAGAGTGTGTTTAGGCAGTATGACCTGGGGTTGTCAGAACAACCAGGCCGATGCTGATGCCCAGCTTAACTTCGCGCTGGCGCAGGGCGTAAATTTTATTGATACCGCTGAAATGTATGCCATTCCGCCTACGGCTGATACCTATGGCAGTACTGAGCGTATTATAGGTAACTGGCTTAGCCGTAACCCCAGCAAGCGCAGCGATATTGTGCTGGCAAGTAAAATGGCAGGTAATGGCCTGGCGCATGTGCGCGGTGGCGGCGATATGACACCGGCTACCTTGCTGCAAGCGGTAGATGCATCACTGCAGCGCTTACAAACCGACTATCTCGATTTATATCAGTTGCACTGGCCTAACCGGGTGTCACCGCATTTTGGTAAGCACCGTGTTGGCCGTATCGGATTTTCTGCCGTTAACGGTGAGCAACAAACTGAACAGATACTGGGTTTGCTGCAAGCACTGCATAGCTGCGTAAAGGCCGGTAAAATCCGCTTTTGCGGGCTGTCGAATGAAACGCCCTGGGGTATTAGCCAGTATTTGCAGTTAAGCACACAGCACAATTTACCCCGCATGGTATCCATTCAGAATGAATTTAGTCCGTTGCATACTAAAGACTGGCCCTATTTGATTGAGCAGTGTGTACATGAAAACATCGCCTATTTACCCTGGTCGCCGCTGGCTGGGGGCGCTTTAAGCGGTAAGTATCTTAATGGCGCCCGCCCGCAGGGCACGCGCTGGAGTATGCTACAGCGCAACGGCTTATTTCGTGATACGCCGCAGTCAAACAGCGCAATTGCGGCTTTTACTGCACTGGCGCACAGCCACAGTATGTCAGCGCCCGCATTGGCACTGGCCTGGATTAACCAGGTAGATGGTGTTAGCTCTACCATTATCGGCGCAACCAGCATGGCACAGCTGCAACAGAACCTGGCTGCATTTACTCTGCCATTAACCGATGCTGTGTTGGATGATGTAGCGCTGTTTTTACAGCAATACCCGGCACCTTTTTAGCATGTAAACAGCACCTGCTTTTGTTTCGGGTGACAGGTGCTCAGCAAAGCATTTTTATTAAACCGTTATCGGTATTTGGCATACCAGCACAGGCTTACTGTCGCTATGCTTGCCGATGTCGCAATTTTACAATACGCAGGCTAACAGCGCAGTTAGCATCTTCAGCAGCAAATAAAAAGGAGTTAAAAATGCCTAAGTTAGTCTGCTTGTTATTGTTTTCCTGGTTGGGTGCGATGCAACCTGTTAATGCTGCATCAGCTGATTTAAAGCTGATTGAACTGGAAAAGTTTCCGGATGCGTCAGCCATGAGCCTCAGTGCATTACCGGCAGAAAAACCGCTGTATATCAAACTGTGGGCCAGCTGGTGCCAGCCCTGTATCGAGCAAATGCCGCATTTTCAGGCGTTATATCAACGTTATGGCGACAAGGTGAATTTTGTTGCGGTAAATATTGATATCAATGAAAAGCCGCAGGAAATTGCTGCTGTTATACAACGCTTTGGTTTAACCATGCCGGTTTGGCTGGATAGCAGCGGCCAGCTTGCCAGCACTTTGGGCTTAGTGGGTACGCCTTATTCAGTGTTACTGAATAGCGCCGGCCAGCAGGTGTATAGCAGCCATCAGTCAGACAAAGCACTGGATGGCCTGGTGCAGCGGCTGGCACAGGGGCAGCAGTTACCGGTGGCAAGTTCAGACAATATCAGCAGTGCAGAGCAACAACGTTTGACAGCGGCGTATCTGCAAGGCGAGCATTATCTGTTTTTTACCGCCACCTGGTGCGACTGGTATCTGGCTGAATCACGGCCCGCTATGGCTGCGCACTGCAAAACTGCGCAACAAGGGCTTAACGCCTTAGCCGCCAAAGCACCAGACGCCGGCTGGACCGGTATTGTTAACCACCTGTGGACCGACGATAGCGCTCTTACGGAGTTTAACGCGCAGTACAACATGAACATTCCGTTTAACATTGACACTAATGGGGTGCTGTTTCAGCAGTTTAATGTGCGCAATATCCCGGTGTTGTTAAAGGTAAAAGATGGCAAGGTATTAACTGCAATCAGCGACTTTTCTGATCCTGCCGCCGTTTTACAGCAATTAAAACACGCAAAGTAAGCCCGGTTAGTTGCGGTATTGGTATGGCTGTTTGCGGAATATTGCTGTAAATACCGCAGCCGGGCGGCAACCCGGCGCTGGCGGTGTTCTGCTGATGTTCCGATAGTATATACTGGCCGCCCTCTACATTTGCCCGTCGCCGGAGAATTATGACAAGCGTTACTAAGGCTGCTGCATCTATTGCTGTTGCACCTGCAGCACTGGCTTTACCCGTTGTTGGGGCTGTTAGTTTTGTACATTTGTTAAACGATCTGATCCAGGCGGTATTACCGGCTATTTATCCGATGTTAAAACAGCAGTATCTGCTGAGTTTTGCCCAGATTGGCCTGATCACGCTTATTTTTCAAATAACTGCGTCGTTATTACAACCGGCCATAGGCTTTTATACCGACAAACACCCTAAGCCCGGTTTGTTACCGCTTGGCATGGTATTTACGCTGCTGGGCCTGGTTATGCTAAGCCAGGTAGACAGCTTTGGTATGTTGCTGCTGGCATCTGCGATGATTGGCCTGGGCTCATCGACCTTTCACCCTGAAGCGTCAAGAGTGGCGCGTATGGCATCCGGCGGCCGCTATGGTCTGGCGCAGGCGGTGTTTCAGGTGGGCGGCAATGCCGGTTCGGCGCTGGGGCCGCTGTTAGCGGCACTGATTATTATTCCGCGCGGGCAGGGCAGTATAGGCTGGTTTTGTCTGTTCGCTATAGTGGGCATTATCGTGCTGCAGCGCGTTAGCCGTTGGGTTATTGCCTCACATGCCACAGCGCACAAACGCAGCAGTGTAGTTGCGGATAACGGCTTATCACCGCGGCAAACCAAACAGGCGTTGCTGGTACTGGCGCTGCTGGTGTTATCCAAATACGTGTATATGACCTGCCTGAGTAACTTTTACACCTTTTATCTGATTGAAAAGTTTGCCGTATCGGTTGGCGACTCGCAGTTATTTTTATTTCTGTTTCTGGCATCAGTGGCGGTAGGCACCGTAATAGGTGGTCCGGTAGGCGACAAAATAGGCCGCAAGCCGGTGATCTGGGTGTCTATTTTAGGCGCAGCACCGCTTACCTTGCTGTTACCCTACAGCAACCTGTTTGGCGCTGCTGTGCTAACGGCACTGATAGGCTTGGTTATGTCGTCGGCGTTTTCGGCCATTATTGTGTTTGCCCAGGAGTTAGTACCGCGCAATATCGGTATGATCTCGGGCATTTTTTACGGCATGATGTTTGGCTTTAGCGGCATTGCCGCCGCAGTGTTGGGCATAGTGGCCGACGCTACCAGCATTACTTATATCTTTAAGCTATGCGCCTGGTTACCACTGTTGGGCATATTGGCGGTATGGCTGCCTGATATGCGGCATAAAGGAGCGCTGTAACCGGCTTTTTACATATGATGCCATCTCATTACCTGTGCAGCAGCCCGGCAATCCAGTTTAAAAAGGTATGGGTATTTCTGCTGTCAAAGCTTGGTTTATCAGGTACGTAATAACATAAGTCAGATTTGACGGGCAAGGTGCCAAACTGCTGCAACAGATTCGCATTTAGCAGTCGCTTCGTCAGGGTTGTCGAGCAAAACACCAGGCTGTTTTCTGTCATGGCTTGTTGGATGCCGAACAGCTCCTGGTCAAATTTCTTCAGAACAATATTTGCGCTATCCAGGCCGTTTGCTGCCAGCCAGGCTGCTAATGGCGGCGCAGGCAAGGCGGCATTTTTCCATGCAGTGGTAAAAAGTGTCACCGGCTCAGCAGACCAGCACGGCGGCTCCATGCCACGAGCACCAAATACGTCGAACAGCTCATGGCTGATGATATCGCCGGGCGCAACGCTTGTGGCGTCACCGTAGCGAATAGGGATGATATAGGCTTGGTTATCCACGGCTTCACCTGTTGCTACTTCAATAGCAATATTCGGATAAGCTTGCGAGAACTCCTGCAGGGCAGGGATCAGCAACATCGCGGCGAATGATGATGTTGTTGTAACCCTTACCACGCTACCGGCTGTTTTAACCTCTGCCAACGCGTTGTCAATTTTGCGAAAGCCTTCAGTCGTAGCTTTAGCCAGAATTCTGCCGGTTTCGGTTAGTACTATCTGTCTGGTCTGTCGATGAAACAAATTAACGTTTAACCGGCTTTCCAAGTTGCTGATGTGGTGCGATACCGCCGTCGGCGTTAGAGACAGCTCTTCTGCTGCCAGTTTAAAGCTGCCCCGACGCGCTGCCGACTCAAATGCTTTGAGCGCCTGTAACGATACCTGCAATGTCACTCTCCTGAACAGTAATGTATTTAGCTTGCTTAGTACACACTATAGATGACTAAAACTCATCTGTTAATGGGTTTTTCTCGTTTGTGCTTATTTACCGTTCGATACAACATAGCCCTCGTTGATAACACACTAATTAACTAACGAAGGTAATGAATATGAGCACTATATTGCATATAGATTCCAGTGTAAGAGCGATTACTAACCTAAACCCAAACCACAACTCTATCTCGAAAAATATCGCGCTGCGGTTTATTAATAGCTGGCGGCAGATGCGTCCTACAGATGAGTATATCTATCGTGATGTGGGCATGAATCCGCCGGGCTTTATTACCCAGGACTGGATTGGCGCAGTATTTACAGCGGATGAAAAAAGAACCGCGGCACAAAAAGACATTTTAGCGTTATCTGATCTGTTGATAGCCGAAGTCACCATGGCGGATATCATCGTTATTTCCACACCAATGTATAACTACGGCATGCCGGCACAGTTAAAATCATGGTTCGATCAAGTGGTGCGGATACACAAAACCTTTGATTTCGACCTGGCCCGTGGCGACTTTCCGTTACAACCTTTATTGTCTGGCAAAACACTGGTTACAGTTACCTCCAGCGGAGAATTCGGCTTTGAAAAAGGTGGCATAAGAGAAAGTGCCAGCCATTTACAACCGCACTTGCGCACGCTGAGCAAATATTTGGGGGTAGAAACCATCTATGAAATCGCCGCCGAATATCAGGAGTTTGGCGATGACCGGCATAAAACCTCTGTTAGCAATGCCAACAACCGGGCGCACAGCCTGGCGACAGAGCTTGCAGATGCTGCCGTAGCTGCATCGTCACAGCGGGAGGCTGTTAATGTGTAATCCTAACCAGCTGCCAGCCCTTACGCAGTGGGGGGAAAGAGCCATTGACTTGGCGATCAGTAATGTAACAGCCGGTGGTTTGCCGTTTTCCGCTGTGATTATTAATCAGCAGGGGCAGGTTATCGGCGAGGGGGTAAATCAGGTTGCCTCACTACTTGATTGCACCGCGCATGCTGAAATTCAGGCCATAAGAAATGCATCACAAAATGAGAAAAGCGTCTTATTGCAGGGGGCAACCTTAATTGCGTCAGGCGAACCTTGCGCACTGTGCTATATGGCAATTCTGATGGCAAAAATAACCAGGTTGGTTATCTTATCCGACAGGCATGAAGCCAAAACACACGGCTTCGACTATCTATGGACTTACGATCATTTCAACAGCCACTCACTGAATCAGTTAACGGTGACAAAGTTAAATAGCGACAGAAGCGACCTGCCGTTTAAGCTGTGCAAGGTTCAGATGCAAGGTACCGGCTTGTAATGGCGTTATTGTTTACTACAGTCAGCTTGAATGAATTGTCAGACGCCTGGCGCACTGAATGTGACCTTGCCATTTTCATCAAGCACTTCAATTCTGGCTTGTCCAGCGTGATCCACCCTCAGACGAATACGATCTCGGCCCTGTGGGTCTGCCAGAAGGATTTCAGCGTCTTCATTGTCGTTGTGGATTGCAATTCGTCGCTGAACGACCTTGCTAGCCCCAATGACGTCAAGGTCAGCCGGTGGGCGAGAATTGATCTGCAATCCGGCCAAGGCGTCTTTGCCATCCGGACTCACGCGTGTGACCATTCCCATGGCATCGTAGTTTGGGTAGTCGAACGCTAACGCTGAAACTCTGCCTGTGCTGGCATCAGTAATTGCTATCCCGCCCATTTCGCTGCCCTTGGCATCATAGAAAACTATACCGGCCGGATGCACCGCGCGCGGGTATTCTTTCCCGTTGAGCGTCGGCAAGGGGAAACGCTCGGCATTGGAGATGACCAGGCGTGATACGCCCGAAGGGTCCACGATGTTGATGCGCTCGACCGTCAGTTCAGCTTGGCTGCGTGAAGATTTGGCCGCAGTAAGCGCGATGACCGTAAGCGCGATGGTTGTGCAAGCTGCATAAACTTTTAGCCAGCGGATGTCGCGGGCAAACCTGACGAGTTCGTTGTTCGTCATTCAGAATTCCTCGAATAAAAAGTAAAGGGTCTAACGCTTATTCGGCGGGTCGACCCGTAGTTAAACACGGATCAACCTGCCTTTGTAAATTTAATGTACAGAACACTACACCGTTATCTTAATACTTACAACAACTTATAGGTACAACTGATGTTGGAGCGAGCGACAAAGACGGGGCAACCCGTCTAACACAGCATTGGTAGCTTTATCAACGAACTGGATGTAAATACAGTTATTAAAACGCAGGGCGATAGCAAAAAGATAGATTGAATGGGGTAACTCTCATGGGATCCGGCACGAGTCGGGAAGCTGCTGCAGTATCACTTGCCACGCAGAGCAATTACCGGTTAATAATTGGCCCCGGCCAAGATATCTGCGATCGCCCTAAACTTATGGCTGATACTGCTGGAAAAAATCAACAAAGGCGGTTCCCCGGCATCGCGGTGTTGATTAACCCTGGCGGCTTGGTTACTGTTGCCTTTAAGCTTTATTTTTATATGCCGGCTAACTTTAGGAGTTATTAATGCGCTATATCAGCTTGCTACTAACGTTATTTCTGTTGTCTTGCTCAAGCGATAACAGCAAATGGTACCAGGGGCATTGGCAAGTAACCGATGCAAAATTCCCGGGCATCAGTGCTATGGGTATGGATGATGCCAAAGCCTGGTTTGGTACTAAGGCAAGCTATACCGATACCAAAGTGAGTTTTGCCGATGAAGTTTGCGACAAGCCGCAATTTACACTTACAACATTAGTTGAAGCTGAGTTCTATTCATTGTACCGGGCGCGGTTTCAACAGCTTGGTATCACTGGTGAAAGCACGGAAATACTGACCGTTGGCTGCCCGTCAGACTGGGTAGCTCCTGGTGCAGTGCTGATTAAAGCAAATAATGATACTGGCTATATATTGTGGGATGGCGTGTTTTTTAAACTGGATAAAGTTTAACAACTGCGCGCACCGCGGCCAGTTTGCATTTTTCTTCCATAATAGATCCGCTAAAGTGCCAGCTAAACGCTATAAAAGACAGTGCAAAAATCAAAAGCTAAAAAAGCCAGTTTGTAACTAAGCGTAACCAACTGTTTTGAATGGTAAAGCGCCATAGCGTTCAGTGCGTTAAATCCTTACTCTGAGCCGTTGTTATATTACCCTCAGGAAGATTACATGAAATCAGTTTATTCTTTACGGCTGCTGGCGCTTGGCGCCTTGCTGGGCTTGGCCGGCTGCGGTGGCGGCAGCAGTGATAATGCTACAGCAGAAACTTATCTGCAGTTTTACAATGGTGCTGCCACTGCTGGTAACACCTCGTTAAAAGCCGGTGATAAAGCAATTGGTACTGCCACTTACGGTGATGTCAGTGCTTTGGTTGCTGTAGCACCAGATTCGTACACACTGGAGCTGTCCGATGTGGCCAGTGCTGATAAATTGCTTAGTAAAGAGATGCCGTTGGCTGAGGGCAATAAAACCCTGTTTATACTCACGCAAAAAGATGGGCAGTTTGATTATCTGAGCCTGAGCTTTAAGCGTGATGAAAGCCTGGATAAACAATTTAAGCTGCATCTGGCCAATTTATCTGCACAGCATCCAACACTGGATGTTCACCTTAGCGCAGAGAGTAAAGGCTTTGCCGATGCCGAGCTGGTTGATTCGTTATCTTTTCAGGAAGTCAGTTCAGTTGCCAATGGCAAAGAGCTGGGTAAGTTTAATGTGTACCTGACACAAGCAGGTGGTAATACGCCACTTTTTGTGGCCAAAGGCGTTAATTTTGCCTACACCAGCAATTATGTACTGATTATACGTGACAAGTTTGGCCCGTTAGCGGGGCAGTTGTCAGTGGATGTAATACTGAACTCTTCTACTGTAGCAGCTTATGATCACACCGATGCCAGTGCCCAGTTCCGTTTATATAACAGCCTGGAGCAGGACATTAACGTTGCACTGGATAACCAGAACGTTGCCAGTGTCGCTACCGGCCAGTTAAGTGGTTATTTGCCACTGGTAAAAGGCGACTACAGTTTATCTGTCCGTGACAGCGGCGGTGCTTTATTATTAAACAGTGCGTTATTAAGTGTGGCCGCGGGTAATAGTAAAGCTGTGTTGTTATATGCCAATGAGCAACAAAAGGTAGAAGCGTTAAGCGTGACCGAACCGGATAAACCGCAGGTGCAGGCCCATGATGTGGTAGTCGCTAACCTGGTAGCCGATTTTACCCAGCTGCAGTTTTATTTTGTCCGCTCAAACGAAACCATTGCCAATGCCAGATACAACGTGAAAAACCTGGCATTTAAAAAGCAACAAACCCTGAGCCTGCCAAAAGACTACTATGCTATAGCACTGGTACAGGTAGCAGAAAACGGCAGCACCACCTTACTGGATAAAACTGACAGCATAATGTTAACGCCGGGCGAGCATTATATGCTGCTGGCCGAGCAAGACGACGCTGCACCGTCAGGTTATAAGTTAAAGCTGGTGCATTAATTTAGCAGCGGATAACACAGCAGATAATAAAAAGGCGATCAGATGATCGCCTTTTTACTTTGCTTAGTTTGCTAAATTAAAAGCGGTAATTAGCCTGAACGGCAAATAACTGGCCTTTATTGCTGTAATCGCCCTGATAACCGCTGTTATATAAGGCCTGGTCCTGCACGTTATATTCACGCTCGTTTACGCTGACATCACCGGTAAACAGATAACCGTAGGCAACATCCAGGCTCAGGTTGTCGGCCAGTTGCCAGTTAGCACCTACTGTTACCCACACCCGGTCATCGGTTGGAATACGTGCGGTTTTATGCTCCTGGCTGATGGGGTTTTCATCAAACGCCACACCGGCTTTCAGCGTTAAATCGCTTTGGTAAACATAGGTAGCGCCGAGGGCAAACGACCAGCTGTTGTGCCAGTATTCCGGGATATAACCAATATAACCTTCGGCATTCAGGTTGGCTGCTGATTGGGTATTTAAGGAAATACTGGGGTTAGCGTCGTCGCTGACAATATCAATGCTTTGAAATTCACTCCACTGGGTCCAGGCCGCGCTAAATTGCAGTGACAGTGCTTCGGTTACCTGCTGGTCTAGGCTAAAAGCGGCACTGGCCGGGGTAGTTAACGCCAGTTTGCTGGCCTCAGTCAGGCGGCTGTTTGCTGCCAGTTTACCGGTAGATAAATCAATAGCCGGCAAGTTTGGCGCCACTACCATATAGTTAGGGTTTCCTACTACATTAGCACCGGTAATAGGGGTGTTGGTAATTTCTGAATCACCCTTTAAGGTAAAACGCACCGCCGAGTGGTAGGTTAGTGCCAGGCGGGTGCCGGCAACCGGCTCACCGTGAATACCCAGCGTATAACCAAAGGCGATATCGTCACCTTCTACTTTGTAGTGGCTGTTGCAATAAGCATCGTTATAAACCGGTGCGCCAAACATGGCGTTAGTAGTTTGCTCACCCAGCTCACATAAGCCGCTGTGATCTTTAAATTTAGATAAAGTCCCTTCAGCGCGGTTAAGCGAAATACCACCACCAATAGACCATTGCTCATTTAATTTATAACCAATTGCAGGCTGCAGGCTTAATACCTGCACGGCAGTTTCATCGGCAAAGTAGCGGCCAACAAAATCGTCGTCGTAATCAGATGACAAACCAAAAGGGACATAAAAACCAATACCCCAGCTTAATCTGTCTGACACTTTATCGCTGTAAAACACAAAAGGGACCAGTTCATTCAAACTATTTTCACCGTCGGTACGACCAACAACAGACTGACCATTAGCACTTTGCGCCTGTGCATTACGGTAATTGGTTTTAGCGCTAATTAAATTAAGGCCACCGGACAATTGTGCACCGTCCAGTTGTGTTAAAGCGGCAGGGTTAGAGTGAACCAGAGTGGCGTCAGTAATTTGTGCACCACGGCCAGCATAAGCATTACCCATGCTGCTGACCGATTGTTCGAATAATTTATAGCCTTCAGCGTGGGCCGTCACACTGACAAGGGCGGAAAGAACGGCTAAGGAAACGGCAGATTTTCTAATCATATATGCACCTGTTGAACGTGAAAAAGAGCGCAGTATAAAGAGGTCAGACCTTAGAGTATAGGCTCTAGCTCTCACGTAATTGTAGTTTGGTCGTGCTGAACGTGATGTTAATGACTAAAAAATAGTGTTTTTAACCAAGTAAAACTGGCATCAAAAATGGAGAACAGCATGAATGTTTTTTATATCGTTGAAAATATTAATGAATTTATTATTTTTGGTGCTGGCATGGCCTCTGCATTAGCAGTGTTAACTTGCTCAGTTTTTTGTTTTCCAAAGGATGAATCATGAAAACGTCACACAGTTTTAAACTTACCGCTGCTGCTGCCATTCTGGCCAGTGTTTTGTTAACCGGCTGCAATCAGGCCAACAGCTCAACGGCCGCCACGACGGCTGAGGCTGTTATCGCCGTACCGGTAGAAGCCGCCCTGACCCGTAATGGCGAAATCAGCAGCAGCTACCGCACCACGGCTACACTGGAAGCGCGGGCAGAAGCAGAAGTGATCAGCAAAGCAGTAGGCATAGTGCAACGTATTCTGGTTGAAGAAGGTGATGAGGTTAGCGCTGGCCAGTTACTGGCCGTGCTGGACAATGAGCGCCAGCAATACAGCCTGAATAAAGAAAAAGCCGAATTAAACCGCCTGAGCAGCGAATTAAAACGCATGGAAGAAATGCACCAGCGCAAACTGATCAGTGCCGACGTATTTGAAAAACTGCAGTGGCAGCACGATGCCTTGAAGGCTACGGTCAACCTGGCTGAGCTGGCGCTGAAAGAAACCGAAATTCGCGCGCCGATAGCGGGCGTGGTATCACGCCGCTATGTTAAAACCGGCCAGCTGGTAAACCAGCATGTTACCCAGTCATTGTTTCATATTGTGTCTAACCAGCAACTGGAAGCGGTGGTACATTTGCCCGAGCAGCAACTGGCGCAGGCCCGTGTTGGCCAAACCGCGCTGCTGCAATTTGCCGGTATGACACCGGTAAGCGCTGAGCTGGTGCGGATTTCTCCGGTAGTGGATGCCGGCTCAGGTACTGTACGTGCCGTGTTAAAAGTGGCTAATGCACAGCAGCAGTTAAAACCAGGTATGTTTGCCCAGGTGCAGTTACAGTTTGATGTTAAAGCCGATGCATTATTGCTGCCCAAACGTGCGCTGATGAATACTGACAACAGCCAGACTGTGTTTGTGATTGACAGCGAAAACAAAGTTAGCCGTAAGCAGGTGCATTTGGGGTATCAGGCTGATAATACTGTAGAAATACTGTCTGGCCTGGCGGTAGGCGATCAGGTGGTGATTGCCGGGCAGTCAGCACTGAAAGATGATGCGCTGGTAAATATAGTAACAGTACGCGAGTTTTGATCGGTAAGAGCTGATGCTGAATACAAAAACCTGATATTTAATCCGAACCGGTTTACCCACGCCAACACGCCGTAAACCCATCCCTGGGGGCTCGATTATAAACTTCATCCATGAAGTTTATCCGTCGGACCAGCGGAGCTGTTCAAATTCGTTCCTGACGAATTTGTCCGCCCGTCCAGGGCTCCAACGGTCGGCTTAGGGTAAATCGATTCTTCCTCAGGTGATAAGTTCAGGCTCGCAGCTTCTTTCTAAAAATAAAACAATAATATAAGCACACAGGACCCGATGCCATGAAGCTGGTTGATATAGCTGTAACCCGCCCCGTTACTATCTGGATGTTTACACTGGGTATTTTACTCTTTGGTTTGGTAGCCGCCGGCCGCCTGGCCGTAAATTTACTGCCGGATTTATCTTATCCGTCGTTAACCGTACGTACCGAATTTGTTGGCGCTGCACCGGCTGAAGTAGAGCAGCTGGTGAGTAAACCGATTGAAGAATCTGTCGGTATTGTTAAAGGCGTGCGCAAAGTGCAGTCGGTGTCGCGCTCTGGCCGCTCTGATGTGGTAATGGAGTTTGACTGGGGCACCGATATGGATCTGGCCGCGCTGGAAGTACGGGAAAAACTCGACGTACTGCTGCTGCCACTGGAAATTGAAAAGCCCTTACTACTGCGCTTTAACCCCAACCTTGACCCTATAGTACGGCTGGCATTAAGTCGTGATAATGCCGGTGAAGCGCTAAGCCCGGCGCAGCTGGTAAGCCTGCGTACTTTTGCCGAAGAAGATTTACGCCGTGCGCTGGAATCATTACCCGGCGTAGCCGCTGTGCGGCCGGATGGTGGTTTAAGCCAGGAAATCCAGATTTTGCTTAATCCGGAAAAGCTCAGCCAGCTGCAGCTTGATATCAGCCAGATCACCGAGCGTTTACGCCAGGAAAACCTGAACCAGGCCGGCGGCCGGTTAGAAACGCCCAGTTATGACTATCTGGTGCGTACCATTAACCAGTTTGCCAATCTGCAGCAAATTGAAAACTTATATGTGGCAGAAGTAGGCGGCAGCCAGATCCGCTTGTCGGATATCGCCGAAGTGCGCGACAGCTTTGTCGACCGCCAAAGCATTACCTATATAGATGGTAAAGAAGCGATAGAAGTCGCCATTTATAAAGAGGGCGATGCTAATACTGTACAGGTAGCCAAAACCCTGCTGGCGCAATTACCCCAGCTGGAGAAATCCCTGCCAGCCGGTTACCGCTTAACGCTGGTGTATGACCAGTCTGAATTTATTAAACAGGCCATTGATGAGGTGAAATCTTCCGCCGTTATCGGTGGTTTACTGGCCATGCTGGTGCTGTATTTGTTTTTACGTAACGTCTGGGCCACGCTGATTATCTCGGTATCGATACCGGTATCGGTTATTGCTACCTTTAATCTGATGTACGGTCAGGGTATTACGCTGAACATGATGAGCCTGGGCGGTATAGCCCTGGCGGTAGGCTTGCTGGTAGACAATGCCATCGTGGTGCTGGAGAACATTGCCCGCCACAAAGAGCAGGGCAAAGATGCCTTTACCGCCGCCAAAACCGGCACCCGTGAAGTAGCGATGGCTATTACGGCCTCTACGTTAACTACGGTGGCGGTGTTTTTCCCGTTGGTATTTGTTGAAGGTATCGCCGGCCAGCTGTTTCGCGATCAGGCATTAACGGTCACCTTTGCCTTACTGGCCTCGTTAGTGGTGGCATTAACCCTTATTCCTACTATGGCTGCACGCGAGGGTAAAGCTAAAACTGCTGCGCCGGCACCGGGATCAGAGCCGGATACTGCGCCACAAATTCGCCGCTGGTATTACTGGCCAACCTGGCCACTGCGTATGCTGGGCCGGGCGCTACGTGGTTTAATGTTGTTGCTGGTTGCTGCGCTAACCTTAGTATTCCGCTTGGTTAGCCGCAGCCTGGCGCTGGTATTTAAACCTCTGCTTTGGGCGGTACAGTGGCTGCTTAACCGCCTGGAAGCGCTGTACCGCTATGCACTGCAAGGTGCGCTGGCGCTAAAAGGCGTAACGATAGTGGTTACGCTGGCATTGGCCGGAGCCTGCTTTGCGCTGTTACCACGCCTGGGTGCTGATGTAATACCGGCGATGAGCCAGGGCGAGTTTTATGTTGAAGTACAACTACCGGTAGGCAGCTCCATTGAGCAAACCGACAAAGTATTAGTACGGCTGGCGGCGATTGCGGCAGAACAAAGCGCAGTAAAACGCAGCTATGCACAGGCGGGTACCGGCGCACAAATGACAGTTGATCCCAGCATTGGCGGCAGCCACTGGGGCCGTTTGAATATAGTGCTGCAAAACGGTACAGATGCGCAGCAAGAGCAGCAGGTAATCGCCACTTTACGTGATTATCTGGCGCAATTGCCTGATGTCACCGTGAAAATAGATCGGCCTCAGCTGTTTAGCTTTAGCACGCCGCTGGAGGTTGAATTATCCGGCTATGAGCTGCCAGAGCTGAAAACCGCAGCCGACAACCTGGTTGCCGCGCTGGAAGCCGATGCGCGTTTTACTGATGTAAAAACCAGCCTGCGCCCCGGCCAACCTGAAATTACGCTGTATTTTAATCATGGTTTGCTGTCGCAACTGGGCATGACATCGCACGAAGTAGCCAAAAGAGTGGCGGCTTATGTTGGTGGTGAACTGGCCGGGCAGTATTCGGTAAATGACCGTAAAGTGGATATCCGCGTGCGGTTGGCTGAGCAATACCGCCAAACCGAGCTGCAACTGGCGCAGCTGATTATTAACCCCGGCAGTGCCAGGCCGTTGCCACTGTCTGCTGTAGCCCGCATTGAGCGCGAAACCGGCCCCAGCGAAATTACCCGCATTGGCCAGCAGCGGGTTGCGGTGGTAAGTGCTAACCTGGCCTTTGGTGATTTAGAGCAAGCCACCCAAAATGCGGCCACTATTTTAGCGGCACAGCGTTTGCCATACGGCGTAACGGCGGCGGTAATGGGCCAAAGCGAAGAAATGCAGCGCGCTTATACCTCCTTAACTATGGCGCTGTTACTGGCAGTATTTTTAGTGTATCTGGTAATGGCATCGCAATTTGAAAACCTGCTGCAACCGCTGTTGATCCTGTTTACCGTGCCGCTGGCCGGTGCCGGTGCCATTCTGGGCTTATGGCTTACCGATACCAGGCTGTCTGTTATTGTATTTATTGGCCTTATTATGCTGGCCGGTATAGTAGTAAATAACGCCATTGTACTGATTGACCGCATTAACCAGCTGCGTGGCGAAGGCATAGCATTGCAGCAGGCTGTTATTGAAGCCGGTGCCAGTCGTTTACGGCCGGTATTAATGACTACTTTAACCACCATTCTGGGTTTGTTACCGATGGCGCTGGGCGGTGGTGATGGCAGTGAAATCCGCGCGCCTATGGCGATTACCGTGATCTTTGGTTTAGCGCTGGCCACTATGCTGACACTGCTGTTTATTCCGGTGTTGTATGCGCTGGTTAGCCGTGATACGCCGGTCATACCGGAAAGCCGTAACCAGGAGATCAGCGTATGAGCCAGCAACCACTTGCTATCACCCGCTTTGCGCTGACACGGCCGGTTACCATTTGCATGATATTTTTATCAATGCTGGTGTTTGGCGTAATTGCCAGCCGTATGCTGCCGCTGGAGAAATTCCCCGGTATTGATATTCCTCAAATTTTTATTAATGTGCCATACAACAATGCCACCCCAACCGAAATTGAGCGTCTTATTACCCGGCCGCTGGAAGAGGCGCTGGCCACGGTAACCGGCATTAAGCAAATGCGTTCCTGGTCAAATGAAAACAGCGCAGAAGTGTCGCTGGAATTTAAATGGGAAGAAAACATTAACAGCAAAAGCATTGAGGTGCGCGAGCGGCTAGACAGCATCCGCCATTTGCTGCCCAAAGATGTTGAGCGTGTGCTGGTATTTCAGTTTAACACCAACGATATGCCGATATTTCAGCTGCGTATTTCCAGTGAACGCGACTTGGCAATGGCGTACGATCTGCTGGAGCGGCAAATAAAACGGCCCTTAGAGCGGGTGCAGGGCGTATCTAAAGTTGAGCTGTACGGTGTGGAAAAACGCCAGGTGGTAATTCGGCTTAACCCCGATAAGATGCGCGCGCTGAATATTGATGCAGCAGCACTGGTAAGCACGCTGCAGGGCTATAACTTTGCCATGACCGCCGGTGAGCTGCGCAATATTGACAACAGTATTCTGGTAAAACCGGTAGGCGAGTACCGTGAGCTGGAAGAAATTGCCTCGTTACCGCTGCGCCCTGGCTTGAGCTTACGTGAAGTGGCCACAGTGCAGTTGGAGCTGCCAAAACGTGAAGATGGCCGCCATCTGGATCAAACCTACGCGGTGGGCATGAATGTGTATAAAGAGTCGGGCGCTAACCTGGTTGAAGTGGCCAAAGCTGCGCTGGCAGTGGTGCAGGCTGCAGATGACGACCCGGCGTTTAATGGCATTAGCCTTTACATTATGGACGACACCGCCAAAGGCGTAACAACTTCGCTGGCCGATTTACTCAGCGCCGGTGGCGTAGGGGCGTTGTTATCCTTTGCCGTGCTGTATCTGTTTTTGCGCCATATTGGCACCACTATGGTGGTGGTACTGGCCGTGCCGGTATCGATTTGTATTGCGCTGGGCATTATGTATTTCTTTGGTTACAGCTTAAATATTCTTAGCATGATGGGGCTGATGCTGGCTGTGGGCATGCTGGTAGATAACGCTGTAGTGGTAACTGAAAGCATTTTTCGCGAACGTGCCGCCGGTGGTGATGTAAAAACGGCTACTGCACGCGGGGTGCGCCGGGTAAGCCTGGCAGTAGTGGCCGGTACGGCGACTACTGCTATTGTGTTTTTACCCAATATTGTTGGCCAGAAAATGGAACTGACCATCTTTTTAGAGCATGTTGCCATTGCCATCTGCCTGTGTCTGGCGGTTAGCCTGCTGATGGCCTTAACATTGATCCCGCTGTTAACCACCCGCCTAACCATGCAACCGGTAAAACAGCAGCAGGTTGGTGCGCTGGAAGCGAAATATCGCAAAACACTGGGCTGGGTTATGTATCACCCGCGCTGGTCAGCGCTTATTGCTATGTTGTTGCTTGGCAGCATAGTGGTGCCTATGGGTGCGGTATCGGGTGGAGATAACGACAGCGAAGACAGCGACCGCATTTTTTTAAATTACAATGTGCAGGGTAACTATGCGCTGGGCGAAGTAGAGGCTGAAGTCAGCATTATGGAGGCCTATTTATATGCCAACAAAGACAAGTTTGATATTGAGTCGGTGTACAGTTACTACCGGGCCGGTTATGCCAACTCGATTATTATTTTAAAACCCCAGCTAAGCCAGCCGCTGGCACAGTTAAAAGACGCTATCCGCAAAGACTGGCCTGCGCTGGTAAGGTCAAAACCATCTTTTGGCTGGGGCAATAATGGTGGTATGCAGGTGCATTTACTGGGCAGCTCTACTGAAGTGTTGCTAAAACTGGCTGCCGATATCGAGCCTATGCTGGCTGCCGTTACCGGGCTGGAGGATGTCAGCTCGGAAATTGCCCATGGCCAGCAGGAAATTCAGATCACGTTAAAGCTCGACCAACTGCAGCGCCATGGTTTAAATGCGCAGCAGGTGGCCAATGCTGTATCGCTGGCGCTACGCGGCACCAATCTGCGTACCTTCAGAAGTGCCGAGCAGGGTGAGCTGTTAATGCGGGTGCTGTACGATGAAAAAGTTAGCCATTCACTGGCGGAGCTGTCGGCATTGCCAATACTGAACAAAGACGGAGTAGTGATAAGTTTGCAGCAACTGGCCGTGCTGACCACGATGCCAAGGCTGGATCAAATTCGCCGCTTTGACCGCCAGACCGGCATCGCCATCAGAATGAACCTGGCCAAAGATTACAAAATGGACACCGCGCGCGAAGACATTAAAAAGGTGATGGATAAACTGGCGTTACCGCCGGGCTACCGCTGGTCGTTTCGGGGCAGTTTTCAGCAGCAGGATGAATCGCAACAGGTGATGATGGTAAATATGTTGCTGGCTGTGGCCATGATCTACCTGGTAATGGCGGCGTTATTTGAATCCTTGCTGTTACCCACAGCAGTAATAGGCTCGTTATTGTTTTCGCTGGTAGGCGTATTCTGGACCTTTATGTTTACCGGCACCACCATGGGCATTATGGGTATGATAGGTATGCTGGTACTAATGGGCATAGTGGTAAACAACGGCATAGTACTGGTAGACAGGATCAATCAGGACAGACAGGAGCAGCCAGAGGCAACCTTGCGTGAACTGATCATCAGTGCCAGCGAATCGCGGTTGCGGCCAATACTGATGACAGTATCTACTACCGTTTTGGGTTTATTACCGCTGGCTATGGGCGGCACTCAAATAGGTGGTGACGGCCCAAGCTATGCGCCAATGGCCATTGCTATTATCGGTGGCTTGCTGTTTTCGACCCTGACCAGTTTAGTGCTGGTGCCATTAACATACTGGGGCCTGGTTAACCTGATCAGTACCTGGGCCAGCTGGCGCGCCAATGCCAAACGCTGGGCTGATAAAGTCTGGGCCTGAGGATGATTTATGGCGTGTTGATGTGGGCAAACCGTGTCATGCATGAGGTAGCTGATTAGCGCTTTACAGCAGCGCGCAAACTCACTAGAATGCGCGCTGCCTTAAGGGAGTAATCTGCAGCCGTATTATACGGTTGCGCTACGGTCAACATACTTGTGCCACCTGCACATGGCCGTATCGTTCAAAGCCTGCTTTGAATTGATGAGACTTAAGACACACTACTGGCCCAAAGCGGGAGCCGGTGCTGTGTCTTATGTATGTCCCGCTAAGGTGCAGTTGATGGAAGCCTTCTTATCCTCTTTTACCGCCGTAGCAATTGCTGAAATTGGCGATAAAACCCAGTTACTCTCTTTATTTCTTGCTGCCCGGTTTCGCTCTAAAAGCGCGATTATCGCCGGTATTTTAGTCGCTACCTTACTTAACCATGCGGCATCGGCCTGGCTGGGTGTCTGGGTGGCGCAATTTATTCCGCCAGGCTGGCATAACTGGCTGCTGGGCGGCTCTTTTATTGCGGTGGCGCTATGGCTGTTAATTCCGGACAAAGACGATAGCGGTGAGACCAGCGTGCTGCGATTCGGTGCTTTTACCGCCAGCTGCGTGTTGTTTTTTCTGGCCGAAATTGGCGATAAAACCCAAATAGCCACGGTAATACTGGCCGCCAGTTTTGAAAATGCGGTATGGATGGTGATTGTAGGTACTACGCTGGGTATGCTGGCTGCCAACGTGCCGGTAGTGTATGCCGGTAGCTGGTTGCTGCAAAAAATCTCGCTGCAATGGGCGCGCCGTACTGCCTGTGCCGTATTTATGCTGCTTGGGTTTTATATTATCTGCTCTGACCAGCTTATGATGTTGGGGTAAATAGCAGTTTAGCGCATTGAAGCCATTGATTAAGCTTGTATTTACCGATATGTTGCTTAACGAAACTGTTGAGTCAGCTTAACATCGGGTTGACGCTGGTTTTATTAAAAATAACAATAGCTGAAGTAAAGGAGACTAAGTCATGAATGACTTTAATGCAGTGCCAGCGGTTAATTCGTCAACGGCAAAGCTGGTATATATTCTGTATCTGGTGGGTTTATTGTTTGGTATTACCGGTATTATCGGTGTGATCGTCGCTTATGTTAATAAAGAAGATGGCCCGGAGTGGTTGCAAAGCCATTATCGCTTTCAAATCCGTACTTTCTGGATGGGGCTGGTATTTTTGATTGCAGCAGCAGTACTGACTGTTGTGCTGATTGGCTGGTTAGTTTGGCTGTTTTGGGTAGTGTGGTTAATTATCCGCAGCGTAAAAGGGCTAAAACAGCTGGAAAAACAAGAGCCTGTGCTGGACGAACAAACCTGGATGTTTTAAGCGTCCAACATTAAAAAGCGAAGCCAGGTGCTTCGCTTTTTTTGTGCCCTTTTAACGTTCGGGTGATAAATATTCCCGGTCATAAAAGGTGCGCAGCCAGTGCGGCCGGTAAATGGCCATCAGTGTTATTGCGCTGCCATTAAGCAGTGCTTCGGGAAACCAGATAAGCAGGGCTAATAGCCAGTAGTCATTGGTTATAATATGCCAGCTGTAGCGCCCCTCCAGACCAAACCACAGCGATGTCAGGCTGATTTGCACTACTATCGTTACTGCCGCAGTAAGAAAACCGGCGACAAAAATATACACAAACAGGTGCCTGGTTAAATAACGATAGCTGGCTAAAAACAAGGCATAGCTAAATAAACCCGGCAAAATAAAGCTGCTCAGCGCATATAAACCGGCGTCAGCCCAGGGCAGTTTGCCAAAACCAATAAGCATTAGCATGGGCAACAGGCAAATCCAGATAGCAATACGCCAGCCATGGCACAGTACTAAGGTAGTTAGTAGCAAGAAATGCAAATTCAGCCCGTTTTGTATACCGGCCTGCACACTCCACAATAAACCCAGCACCACTACCGAGGCGAAAACAAAATGCTGATAACCCGCCTCGGCCCTGAGTTTGGGCAAAAACTCGCGTGGATAAAAGTACAGTAAAACCGCCAATGCACTAAAGGCGCCTGTAATTTGCCAACTGGTCATTATTTGGTGTTCCGCCGTACTAACATCCTCTGATTGTAACGGCTGTTCGCTGCTCAGTCATCGCTGTTGTGGTCAGAATGCTCCAGATAACGGCCAGCACCCAGTGCCGTGCTGAGCAGCAATACGGGGATGGCAAAAAAGTGCATCATCAGTGATAACTCTGCGGCAAAGTTGATCCAGAAGATAACCAGCCAGCTCACCAGCCATGTGGCTATAGTTAGCCATTTTGTTGTAAAGCTATTCATACTGCCTCCTGTTGGTATTGTTGAAGTCCTGGCCATTCTAGGCCTTGCCTTTACAATAATGCAGTGTCACTATTGATAAAAATAAGGTGAATAGTGACAAATTGCCTGCGCAGGATAAACTGATGAAACAGATTGCCATACTGGCTAACCACAACAGCATCACCAGCGATGTATTCGCGTTGCTGGACTACTTTGAATATTGCAATGTGCTTTGGGCGTTGCAGCAGCAGACAGTAGCACCGTTGTTTCATTGCTATCTGGTGTCGCCAGACGGTAAGGCTCTTAAACTAAAGCCGGGCGTAGAATTAGCGGTACAGCCACATCAATGGCAACAGGCCGATGCCCTGATTTTACCACCAGCTTATGCTTACCGGCGCGCTGAGCTGGCGGCACTGGCCGCGCAATCTGCAGCCTATTACAGCGGTTTGCATCAGGCGGCAGAGCGGGGCAGTTTAATTGCGGCCAGTTGTACCGGTACTTATATTCTGGCGGGCAGCGGCTTGCTGGATCATCGCAATGCCACCACCAGCTGGTTTTTTAAAGAGGTATTTCGAAGCCTGTACCCCAATGTGCATTTGCAGCTGAATAAGCTGCTGGTGCAGGACGGTAACCTGCTAACAGCAGGGGCTACCACCTCTTATATTAATTTATGCCTGGCGCTAACCGAACAGTTAGCCGGCGAGCAGTTTGCCCGGCAGATGGCAAAAATTATGCTCACCGATCCCAACCGCACCTCGCAGGTACCCTACATGGATTTATCTGTCGGTTTGCAGCATAACGACTCGTTAATTGTGCAAATACAGGCCTACCTTAGCCAGCATTTGGCGCAGCCTTTTGTACTGGATGAGTTAGCAGAGCAATTTCACCTGACCAAGCGCACCTTGCTGCGCCGCTTTAAAACCGCGCTGAATGACACGCCGTTAAATTATTTGCAGCGCTTACGGGTAGAGCAAGCCAAGCGTTTGCTGGAAACGACTAACCAGCCAATAGAGCAAATCGTGTTGCAAGTGGGCTATGAAGATGTCAGCTCGTTTCGCAAGTTATTTCTTAACTACACCGAACTTACCCCAAGCCAATACCGGCAAAAGTTTATGCTGGGTGACACCTTTAACTGCTGCCCGACGGAACGCCTTGTTGCAGAAATCTGAAAAATAATTTTAGCAACAGCTTGCACCTATGGATTACATCTGTAATAGTATTTGTATTACATGTGTAATCTATAAGGTGTTTTTATGATCGAAATCAGCAATGCCGAACTTAGCGTAATGCAGGTACTGTGGCAGCGTCAGCCGCTAAGCGCCAATGACGTGGTTGCGGCGCTGGGTAATGATAAAGACTGGCACGAGAAAACCGTAAAAACCTTGCTAAACCGGCTGGTAAGCAAAGGTGCACTGGGCTTTGATAAAGATGGCCGGGCTTATTTATATTATCCGCTTATTGCCGAGCAGGATTATCAGCAGCAGCAGAGCCGCTCTTTTGTTGAGCGTATATTTGCCGGCCGTGTCGCGCCGCTGGTGGCCGGTTTTGCCAGCCAGAACAAGCTAAACGCCGACGATGTACAGCAGTTAAAACAACTGATTGCTGACTGGGAGCAGCACCATGACTGATTACCTGCTGCAAGTGTCGGTGCCGTTGTCGCTACTGATCATAGCTTTGTTATTAGCACAGCACTATCTGCTTAAGCCACTGGGGGCGCGCACTCTGTATGCACTTTGGGCTGCAGTGCCGCTACTGCTGCTTTGCACTTTTGCTACCCCCTTATTGCCCCAGGTTGTTGAAGCGGGCGCCATTAAGCGCTATCAGGTGGGAATACAGCAACTCAGTACGGCGGCGGACAGCATTAACTGGCTGTTTTGGTTTTGGCTTGCCGGGGTAATGCTGTGCAGCCTCTTTTTGTTGCTTAGTTATATCAGCGGCCGCGCTCAGTTTAACTGTGCAACGCCGCTTAGTGACACTAATATGCCAGCGTACTGCCGTCAGGCAGATAACAACAGCGGGCCTTATATCACCGGTTTAATCTCGCCGCGAATTTTGCTGCCGCATGATTTTTTTACCCGCTTTGACGCAACCCAGCAGCAACTTATCCTGCAACATGAGCTGACACACTGGCGCCGGGCCGATTTGCATCTGAATTACCTTGCTCTGATCTTGGTGAGCCTGTTTTGGTTTAACCCGCTGGTATGGCTGGCTTATCGTCAATACCGCAACGCTCAGGAGCTGGCCTGCGATGCACTGGTAACAAAAAATGCCAATAAGGCAGAAAGAATTGCTTATGGTTATGCCTTACTAAGCAGTACGCAGCAGTCATCAGCAAACTGGTGGCCGCTTACTCATCACTATGGGGAATTTAACACTATGAAACAACGCATTACGCAATTACAACGTCAGCAAGGTATCAGCAAAACAATGGTATTGGGTGCAATGGCACTGGTGATTGGTGCTACATTATTGCTGCAGCAGCCGGTTATGGCTGGTGTTAGCAAAACACAACAGCTTACTGCCGTATCACGGGTTGAACCGCGTTATCCGCTGGCGGCAGCTCACCAGGGAATTACCGGTTATGTGCAGATCCAGTTTGATGTGGATGCACAGGGCAACGTGGTAAATGCCGATGTTATTAAAGCAGTGCCTGAACAGGTATTCGCTAAAGAGGCGTTGTTTGCGGTGCAACAATGGAAATATACCGCCACAGGCCAGTTGCATAAGGCTCAACGGGTTCAGCTGGATTTCGAACTGGATACCACTCCAGTAGATATGGAGCGGATTAATGTAGTACCGTCGCAGAAAAAGCATAACCAGAGCACTGATTAGTTTCATTAGCGAACAGCAGTGTCATCAGATAGCACTGTTATATTTCTTTACGACGGAGTGTTAATTGATGCTGATGCAAAAAAAGTTACTCATAATTTCTTTCTTTTTTGTCACTTGCGTGAATGCAAAGCAACAGGATTTTCAGTCCATGTTGGCCTGCCATGCATCATCAAATGAGCCAGGGCTTGCAGTAAGGATTGAGCAATCGGGTGAGCTTATTTTTGCTGGCGCCATAGGTATTGCGGATATTAAATCCCGTGATCCATTAAAGGTTGAACATGTTTTCCAAATCGGCTCAGTGACGAAGCAGTTCACGGCTGCTGCAATTCTTCAGCTTGCAGAAAATAAAAAGTTATCATTACAAAACACGCTTGGCGATTTTATTCCTGATATTCCATCCGAATACTCGATGCTCACCATTGAAAGCGTTTTAAGCCATACTTCCGGGCTGCCAAATTACAATACTGACGCAAGTGTCAGACACCAATGGGGAAAATTTGAACCCATTAACGAGGTAATTAAAAGTGTAAGTAAGATGCCACTGCTGGCAGAGCCGGGGTCAGCTTACTTATATTCAAATACCGGGTATTTGCTGCTGGGTAAAGTCATTGAAGTTGCCTCTGGTTTGACATACAGCAGGTATTTACAGCAACACATTTTTTCTCCCTTGGGTATGGTGAATTCATCTGTGATCACTGAAGGGGAAACCACAGACAAAATCGTCAAAGGCCATACTGCCGCTAGCAGAAATCCCAGTGAAAACAGCAACCCTGAAGTCGTTGATCGCAGTTGGATCTATGCTGCAGGCGCTGTGGCATCAACACTCGAAGATATGAGCCGTTGGCATCAGGGTTTAAGCTCTGGAAAAGTAATTTCGGCGGAAAATTATCAGTTGATGACAACAAAAGCTAAATTAAATACTGGGGAAACAGTAAATTACGGGTTTGGCTTTGATGTTTACCCAATAAGCAATCAACCTTCATACAGCCATCAAGGGCAAGTGCCGGGTTTTATGGCATGGTCTATCTATTTTCCCAAAAGTGACTTACTTGCAACAGCATTTAGTAACAAGGACTCTGCTCATCCTGGCCCGGCTTTGTTGGATCTGATTGCAAGGCAGTTGCACCTATCACCTGCACCTATAACTAATGAAAGCATTGCAGAGCGAGCCAAAGCGTTAATTGGTAAATACACAGGAGCAAACGATACGGTTATGACTGTTACTTTTGCCAATGGGCAACTCTATGCTAAATCAGGCAAGGGGGATACACGGACATTGGTGTTACGGGAGAATAATTCATTTTCTTATGAGTGCACAGAAGACTATTTTGAACTGCGGGAAGTGCTTGGTGAGCAACTACTGGTTCCTGTCAGTATTTACCGCGGTGAACAAGCACCTTTAGTTCGAGTGGAAATATAACAAGCGCCAGCACAAACGCGCCCGATAGATGCCCGAAACATGTTGTTCGTGTGTGATGGGTGTTAGTGCCTACCGAGAGTGAGCGTCAAAATGTACCCTAAACTCATTATTATTTTACTTGTGTTGTTAGCTGGATGCACAAATACAAAAGTGCATTTATATACTAAGTATTTATCAGAAGAAGAAACACAGAAAGTAACGAAAGAGCTTGAGAAAAAACAGTTTACCGTTATTAAAAATACACTGTCAATTCCCAGCAGTGTCAATGAGTCATCTGTAATTTACTCACCTTTTCTTATAAATATGGATCATCTAAGTAGTGCTTTAGATTCTTTAGCCAAACTAGGCTGGACAGGACTTAGAATAGAAAATTTTGTTAAAGGTAACCATTGGTACGGGAAAAATAACTTCGGTTTGATTCTTTTACCTAAGGGGCTAATAAAAAGCGAATTGAAGATAAATGACGAATTATCTCAAAGGTATGTAGGAACTGATTGTGATGCCCAAGTCGAGATTGAATTGCATAGTAATAACATTTACAGAATAAAATATAAAGATGGAAATAAAATGATAACTAAAAATGGATCTTGGAAAGTAAGTGGCTATCCCTATTTGGAACTCTCCAATGAAGATGGATTTCTGCCAATGTATTTTCAAGCTGTTAAAAGAACAGAACAGGATCTTATTGGTAAGATCAATATTATTGAAATTAAACCAATCCAAAACTATCAAATATTTTCTAATTGCAAATTTAGTCATGGAGTGAGGTCTTAGAAAAAAGACCGATAACACGTTCTATTACCAATTGGCTGGGAATACTATGCGTACAATACTACTGTTACTTGTTGCTATTGCCTGTGTTGCTGCGGATGCTATTGTGATCCGGCATGATATAGATGATACAAAGTACAGAGCCAGCTTTGCAGATTTTCCGCCGTTGGCTACATTTTATCGGGATGGGGCACATGGAACCCTGATCAAACCCGAGTGGATAATCACCGCTGCCCATGCCACTTTTTGTGTTGATGCCGGACGGTTTGTAAAAGTTGGAGATGGGCTCTATGAAGTGAAAAGAGCCTACATTCATAACGAATATCAACCCGGAATAAGTCATGACATTGCATTGGTTGAGCTGACAGAAAAGGTCAGAAACATTGAGCCGGCAAAACTCTATAAAGATACTAATGAAGCAGGGAGCAATGTCTGGTTTATTGGTATTGGCGGGACGGGTACCGGCGAAGCAGGCCAAACGGCAGACAACTACGAAAATGGCGGCGTATTACGCAAAGCTCAAAATAAAGTTGTTTCAGCGCAAGATGCTTACCTGAGGTTTATATTTGATAGTGGAGATAATGCCCTGCCGCTGGAAGGGGTGTCAGGTAGTGGCGATAGTGGCGGCCCGGCTTTTATTAAAGATACAGAGGGGTATTTTCTACTTGGTATCAGTTCCAGGGTAGAAAGCGGCATTCTTGGTAAATATGGTATGAGTGAAATTTATGCAAGAACTTCTTTTTTCGTCCCCTGGATTAAGCAAATCATTGAAGGGACAGAAGAGGTGCGCCGTGGCTTATCGCTACCTGAGCTAAAGCAGTTACCAGCAGGGCTTAATAAAGAGATCTTGCCAGCAGTATGTAGCGATATAGCTTTGAAACCAAATCAAGCTATTACCATTCCAGCGCCAGTACCGCTTTATTTAGTACCTTATCGTTAAACAACACTGTGGCTTGAGGTGTCGCTTTGGCGGCACCAAAACACACATGCAGTGGCAGTAGGTGCTCTTCACGCGGGTGCATTAGCCGGGCATCAGGTGCTTGCTTCCAGTTAATCAGCCGCTTCGCTTGTTCAGCATAACTGTACTGCGGTTGCAGGCTATCGATAAAATATTGATTAAACGCCTCTAACTTCGCATCGCTTACCAGGTCGGTATTAAAAAACGCCTGCATATTATGAAAGCTCATACCGGAGCCGATAATCACAACGTTTTGCGCGCGTAAAAAGCTGATTGCTTCACCCAAAGCAATATGTGTTGCCGGATCCAATCCTTTTAGCAGTGACAGCTGCAGCACAGGAATATCAGCTTGCGGGCGCAGCAGCAGTAGCGGCACAAAAACACCATGATCCCAGCCGCGGCTGGCATTTAGCTGTGGGTTAAAACCGGCTTGCTGCAGTTTTTCTGCTATTTGGGCCGCCAGTTGTGGTGCGCCGGGGGCGGGGTAGCTAAGCTGATAACTTTGCGCCGGAAAGCCGGAGTAATCAAATAACAATGCCGGGTTGTCAGCGGCAGTAAGCGCCGGTTGGGCAGTTTCCCAGTGTGCACTAATTACCAGTATGGCGGCAGGTGGGGCCAGTTTATTGCCAAGCCCGGTAATAAATTGTGTCAGGGCTTGGTGGTTTGGGTCGCCAAGTAAAGGTAAAGGCCCGCCGCCGTGGGGTAAATACAATACAGGTGCCAGAGTAGGGGTCATTGCGTTGTGCTCGTTGGCAAAATAATATGTTCAGGCTACGCTTGCTAACCGTGCTATGCAATAGATTAAAAGTTGCGAAATAACTCAACTTTTAACAGATAAAATCGAATAATATGCAAAGGAGCGCTGTATGACCCCGGCAATAGAATTGGTAAAACAGCGCGGTATTGCGCATCAGGTGCATCAGTATCAGCATGATCCGGCTGCAGCTTCTTACGGGCTTGAAGCCGCTGAAAAGCTCGGCTTATTACCACAGCAGGTATTTAAAACCCTGGTGCTAAGCCTGGATGCAAAACAGCTGGCGGTGGCAATATTACCGGTAAACCAGTTACTGAGCATGAAGCAGCTTGCCAAAGCGCTGGGTGCAAAAAAAGCCGATATGGCTAATGCGGCCGATGTGATGCGCAGCACCGGTTATGTGTTGGGTGGTGTAAGCCCGCTGGGGCAAAAAAAGCTGTTACCTAGCGTAATTGACAGCTCGGCGCAGCAGTTTGCCACTATTTACGTTAGCGCCGGTCGGCGCGGGCTGGAGATTGAGCTAAGCGCAGAAGATTTACGCCAGCTGCTTAATGCGCAGTTTGCGCCTTTGTGCCAATAAATATCATGATGCCAATAAAAACGGGCGCTGTAGGCGCCCGTTTATTGCTTGTCACCCCTTTATGGCAGTGATTACTTTAAATCAAAGCGATCGGCGTGCATTACTTTGGTCCAGGCTTTTACAAAGTCTGTCACAAATTTTTGTTTGGCATCACTGGCGCCATATACTTCTGCAATAGCACGCAGTTGTGAATTAGAACCAAAAATCAGATCAACCCGGCTGGCAGTCCATTTTACCTGACCGGTTTTACGATCCGTGCCTTCAAACTGCTGCGCGTCTTTTGACACCGGCGCCCACTGTGTATTCATATCCAGCAGGTTAACAAAGAAGTCATTGCTTAGCGTGCCGGGTTTGGCGGTAAATACGCCGTGTTTGGTCTGGCCGTAGTTTGCATCCAGTACCCGCATACCGCCAACCAACACTGTCATTTCCGGTGCAGTTAAGGTTAACAGCTGTGCTTTATCCAGCAGCAGCTCTTCAGCTGATATGGTGTAAGCCTTTTTCATATAGTTACGGAAACCATCTGCAACCGGCTCCAGCACATCAAACGATTCCGCATCGGTTTGCTCGTCTGTAGCATCGGTGCGGCCAGGGGCAAAAGGTACTGCCACTGTTACACCGGCATCGTTGGCGGCTTTTTCTATTGCGGCTGCGCCTGCCAGCACAATAATATCGGCCAGCGACACTTTTTTGTTGCCGCTTTGCGCAGCGTTAAAGTTTTGCGCAATAGTGCCAAGTACGCTAAGCACCTGCTGCAGCTGTGCCGGTTGGTTTACCTGCCAGTCTTTTTGCGGCGCTAAGCGGATACGGGCGCCGTTGGCACCACCGCGGCAGTCTGAACCACGGAAGGTAGAGGCTGACGACCAGGCGGTATACACCAACTGCGATACGCTTAAACCAGATGCCAGAATGGTGGTTTTTAGCTGGGCAATATCAGCATTGTTAACCAGTTCATGATCTACTGCTGGTACCGGGTCTTGCCAGATTAAATCTTCAGCTGGTACTTCCGGCCCCAGATAACGCGATTTAGGCCCCATATCGCGGTGGGTTAGTTTAAACCAGGCGCGGGCAAAGGCATCGGCAAACTCGGCCGGGTTTTTATGAAAATGCTCTGAAATTTTACGATAAGCCGGATCTTCGCGCATGGCAATATCGGCAGTTGTCATCGCCAGTACGGTACGTTGGCTGGCATCTTCAACATCCGGTGCATGATCCCGCTCGGCAAGGTTTACTGCCGCCCACTGATGCGCACCGGCCGGGCTTTTAACCAGCTGCCAGTCATAACCAAACAATACGCCAAAGTAACTGTGATCCCAACGGGTGGGAGTTGGCGTCCAGGGGCCTTCAATACCACTGGTAATTGTGTCGCGGCCTTTACCGCTTTTAAAGCTGTTTTTCCAGCCCAAACCCATTTGTTCGATAGGGGCGGCTTCAGGCTCTGCGCCTACGTTAGCCGCATCACCGGCACCATGTGATTTACCAAAGGTATGGCCGCCAGCGGTTAACGCCACGGTTTCGTAGTCATTCATTGCCATACGGGCGAAGGTTTCGCGCACATCACGGCCAGAGCCTAATGGATCGGGTTTGCCATCCGGGCCTTCGGGGTTAACGTAGATCAGGCCCATTTGCACAGCAGCTAAGGGGTTTTCCAGATCGCGCTCGCCGGAGTAACGGCTGTTAGGCTTGTCGCTGGTGGCCAGCCACTCGGTTTCAGCGCCCCAGTAGACATCTTCTTCCGGCTCAAAAATATCAGCCCGGCCGCCGCCATAACCAAAGGTTTTAAAGCCCATCGATTCCAGTGCAACGTTACCTGCTAAAATAAATAAGTCGGCCCAGGATAATTTGTTACCGTACTTTTGTTTTACCGGCCACAGCAAGCGGCGGGCTTTATCCAGGTTGCCGTTATCCGGCCAGCTGTTTAGCGGTGCAAAACGCTGGTTGCCGCTAGAGGCGCCGCCACGGCCATCACCAGTGCGGTAGGTACCAGCAGCGTGCCATGCCATACGGATCATAAAAGGCCCGTAATGGCCGTAATCTGCCGGCCACCAGTCTTGTGAGTCGGTCATTACATGCTCAAGATCTTTTTTTACTGCTGCCAGATCAAGTTTGTTAAATTCTTCAGCGTAGTTAAAATCTTCACCCAGCGGGTTCGATTTCTTGTCGTTCTGGTGCAAAATTTTCAGGTTAAGCTGGTTGGGCCACCAGTCCATATTTTTGGTGCCGGCACCACCAACTTTGGTGTTGCCGCCGTGCATCACCGGGCATTTTCCGGCTGAGCCGTTATTGTTACTGTCCATATTTTACTCCTTGCAACTTGGGGGTTCTCAGGGCTACTACCTGCACCTGCTTTGATAGTGCATTGACTATAGACCTGAAGGGCTACCTGCGAAAGCCAGTTTTGTCTATCGTGCTAATCGTTTTTTTCGAATTGACTATTGCAAATTTAGTTAATATTTTCAGTGGGTTTGTCTGTGGTTATACAGGATGGTTCAAATCAAATGGCTTTGCTGTGGTAGCGTAAAAAGGGTTGCGCCCTGTTGCTTTGCCGGTTAGCTTACAGGCTTTACCAAGCAGAGGCCAGCTATGACCAGTGTTACCATTTTGGTAGATGTACAAAACATCTACTACACCAGCCGTGAAGCCTGGCAGCGCAATTTTGACTACAATGCTTTTTGGCGAGAGATAACAGCCGGGCGTACTGTCGTTAAAGCCATTGCTTATGCTATAGACCGAGGTGATGAAAAACAGCGGCAGTTCCAAAATATTCTGCGAGCCATCGGCTTTGAGGTAAAACTAAAGCCGTTTATTCAGCGTGCCGATGGTTCGGCCAAAGGAGATTGGGACGTTGGCATAACGCTGGATGCTATCGAATACGGCCAGCACAGTGATGTACTGGTGCTGGCCTCCGGCGATGGCGATTTTGGCTTGTTGGCAGACAAACTTACCACCAAGTACCAAACCGAAGTAGAGGTATACGGTGTGGAAGGTTTAACTGCCCAGGCACTGGTAAAAGCCGCTACGCGGTTTATTGCGATTGACGAAGCCCTGTTGCTGCCGAAGTAAATACACGTTTGCTAAATATAAACAGTAATAGTAACAAGGCGCCGATTCCGATACTGCCGCCGCTGTAACCACGCTGATAGCTTAGTTGTATATCTTGTGGTTGCTGCTTTAAGCGTTGTTTAAATTGTTCTAACTGCAATTCAAGGTTCGCTGTCATGTTATTGCTCGCTTGCATAAAACCTTGCAAACTATCCTGACGTAGTTCTTCCTGCAGATTAACCGGCGTTGAGCGGCCTTTCAGCTGACTGGTACCTGGTGCCCGAAATAATAATTTGCGACTGTCTATTGCATATACAGCAGTGTCCATCAGCGTATTACTGTCATTTTTCTGACCAGCCACCAGATAAGCTCCCACCAATGTCCAGTAACTCAGCGATAATTTACTGTCGTCAGTAAATTGCACCTGATCGTAGGATACCAGCGCAATCACATCGATATTAAACATAGCTTTAAGCTGGTCCAGATTAGCAAAGCTACCACCCGGTGTCAGATAAGCAGAGGGGATAATCTCAATATGCTCAACGAAAGACTGAGTAGTAAAATGTGCGGCAATATTACTTAAAATCTGTAGTTTGTGATTCTCTGTCAGTTCATTATTGTGCACCTCTACCCAGGGTATTGATGTGCTGCTGCGACGAGCGGATGACGCAGGAACAAATGCAATACCCATACGCAGTGGCAGCGTAAGGTGGGGGATCCCGGCTGAATTTTCCGGCACGGTTTTATCCGGATACAAATAGTTCACTACGCTGCTGCGGCTGCCGGTTTGCTGCGTAGCGCAAGCGTTCAGGCTTAGTATGATAATCAACATTATTAGTAAACGGGTTTGGCTGGACATAGTGCATTTCCTTTTTGCGATGAATAATTGCTATGCAGCCTAATTTGAATAAGTATAAATTAATACTTTATATGCTAAAGTAGCGCATTAATCCTATTTTGGTATCACATATTGATACTTTCGGAGGAGTGTGTCGCAAATAGACCTAATGCTTAGCTGTGTTAAAAAAGCACTGAAACAACGCGGCATAAGCTATGCGCAGGTGGCTGTACATTTACAACTGACAGAAGCCAGTGTGAAAAGGCTGTTTTCACAAAAGCAGTTCACAATGCAGCGACTGGAACAGGTTTGCCAACTAATGCAACTGGAACTGGCAGACTTACTGCAGCTGATGAGTGAACAGCAGCAGCAAGTGCAGCAGCTAAGCTATGAGCAGGAAGAAGAGATCACGCGTGATCTGACGTTGTTGCTGGTTGCGGTGTCGGTACTTAACCGCTGGAGCATGCAGGATATTCTGGACTGGTATCAGTTGTCCGAACATGAATGTATCCGTAAGCTGGCGCAATTAGACCGGCTTAAGCTGATAGAATTGCTGCCAAACAATAAGATCCGGCTACGGGTATCCGCCAATTTCAGTTGGCGTGAAGGCGGGCCGATACAACGCTTTTTTCAACAAAAAATTGCCCAGGAGTTTTTTCAGGCAAGGTTCAACAGCAAAGCCGAATGCCTGCTGGTGCTCAATGGTATGTTATCCGCTGCCGGCAACGACGAGTTTCAGCGCAAGCTCAGGCGGTTGGCTAGTGAGTTTAATGAACTAAACCGACAGGAAGCCAGTTTGCCACTGGCGCAGCGCAATGGTGTGAGTATAGTGCTGGCGATGCGTGACTGGCGGTTCGGCTTGTTCAAACCACTGTTGAAACAGTCGTGAGCCGCCGGTAGTGTTAATCCGTACCTTTTTAAGTTTTACGCTGGAGCTGGAGCCAACCGGTAAATGGCCCTGGCAACAGGGCCGTTCCGGCAAAGAATAATTACGCCGGTTCAGGCAGCAGTGCATCATCCAGTTGATTGGCCTTAATGGCAGCTTCCCGTGCTTGCAGCCGCTGTACGTACTCGGTAAAAACGGGGCGTTTTTCCAGCGTATCAAACATCATGCCCCACTCAATATGGCTGCCCACATAGACATCGGCCGCGGTAAATTGCTCACCACAAATATAAGGGCCGTTAGTTAAGGCGGTTTCCAGCGCATTTAACGTATCCTGGTACAAACCACAACCTGCAGCGGCTGCATTGTCGGCATCCAGCCGCCAGTTATAGGCTTTGGCAGTGGTCGCCATTTCCAGCGGGCCGGCGGCAAAAAACAACCAGCGGTAATAGTTTGCGCGCTGCGGGCTATTTGGCGCAGGGGCCAGTTGCTTGTCGGCAAACTGATCAGCCAGATAGGCACAAATGGCGGCGGCTTCGGTTACTACCACGTTACCATGGGTAATTACCGGTACTTTGCCCATCGGGTTTAGTGCCAGAAATTCAGCCGATTTCATTTCAGGGCCATACTGCAGCACTTTTACCTCGTAAGCTACATTCAGCTCTTCCAGCAGCCAGCGGATAATGCGGCCGCGCGATTGGGGGTTGGTATATAAGGTTAATGGTTTCATTTTGTTTATTCCTTGTTGCTGGTTTTGTGTGGTTAATAAGTGTGGGTTGTTGGCGGTTTTTTCGCTACCGGGGTACTGTAAAACTCAAATAGGACAGAATGCGTCCTAATTATCGGTTATATTTTGTGTCTGTTAGTAACAACAGGAAACGTAAATGAACAGGCGCAGATATAAATGAGCGGCCCGACTATCCGGGTGTTAAGCCTGCTAGAGCTGCTGCAGTCTCATGGCCGTTTAAGCGGCACTGAGTTAGCAGCAAGGCTAGGCGTAGATAAGCGCACAGTGCGCCGTTATATTCAGGCGCTGGAGCAATTAGGCATACCTGTTACTACTGAACCAGGCTGTGGCGGCGGCTATATGCTGGTAGCGGGCTTTAAATTGCCGCCAATGATGTTTACCAATGACGAAACCCTGGCGCTGTCGCTGGGCTTATTGGCGGCACACAACCTGAATCTGGCTGATACGCAGGTTGCCATCAGCAGCGTTCAGGCCAAGCTGGAGCGGGTTATGCCGGCTAAACTGAAATCCCGCGCCCGGGCCATTGCCGACAATATCAAAGTAATATTGCCAGCATCCGACGCTGAAACATCCGGCCAGCACCTTGCACCGTTATTAGATGCACTGGAGCAGCAGCGCTCGGTTACTATCTGCTATGCCTCTTATCAGCAAGCGCCGGTGTTCAGACAAGTTGACCCATACGGTTTATTGTTTCGCAGCGGGCGCTGGTATATGAGTGGCTATTGTCACCTGAGGCAGGAGCTGCGCACCTTCCGGCTGGACCGTCTGCAGCAAATCGAATTGCTGCAGCAGTGCTTTAGCCGGCCAGCGAATTTTGATACGGCAGAGCATTTTACCAGCAGCCTGTATGGTATGCCGGGTAACCTGGATGTGCAGGTTCTGCTGCATACCGATAAACACACAGCAGCACAGGCAATGGGTGAAACGGCATCGATGTTAAAACCGCAGGCTGATGGTTTGCTGCTAAACACCCGCACCGACAGCTGTTATTGCTTAGCCCAGTGGTTAAGTCAGCTGCCGTTTGATTTTAGTATTATTGCGCCCATAGAGCTTAAGCACGCACTAAAGCAGCAGGCTGAGCGCTTAATGACTATTGCGCTGACATAAGGCCGTATACAGCTCTGCGGGCGGCTACGGATTTTTGCGCCCGGATGTTGTGAACCCGGCAGGAAGAAATTACTGTGCTTACTCAATACCACATATTTACTTATAGTAGGGAAATGCCAACCTATTGGTAAGCTGTAAACATCATATTAAGGAAAAAGGATGATATCGCGTAGCGTTATGGCGAAATGTCTGGAGCCATCCACAGAACACGATAAACGCTACCTTTGGGTAGATATATCACTAATTTTTTTGATTGGCCTGAATATTATAGCGCTGGTGTTGCAGTCAATAGAGCCGGTTGATCAGGTATATCACCGGCATTTTTTTTACTTTGAGCTGATATCTATCGGCGTCTTTACACTTGAATACGCTGCCAGGGTGTGGAGCTGTGTTGATACCTTGCCCATACAGCAACAAACAGGCACTAACTTGCAAAAGCGTCTGCGTTACATACGCTCGCCATTAGCTATCATCGATTTGCTGGCTATTTTGCCGTTTTATCTTGGGTTCTTTGTACAAGCAGATCTTCGTTATCTGCGGGTGTTCCGCTTACTGCGCGTATTTAAACTCAGCCGCTATTCACGTGCCATGCAGCTGTTATTAAACGTATTTAAAGAAGAGCGTTTTTCGTTGTTTGCAGCTTTTTCGGTGCTGTTTATTATTATGCTGGTGGCGGCCTGTGCAATGTACACCTTAGAAAAAGATGTGCAACCTGAACACTTCAGCTCTATTCCACAGGCTATGTGGTGGTCACTGGTTACGCTTACCACAGTAGGGTATGGAGATGTGACTCCGGTTACTGATTCCGGCCGCTTGTTTGGAGGGTTAATTACTATTGTCGGTATTGGTATGGTAGCGTTGCCAGCCGGTATACTGGCGTCAGGTTTTTCTGAACAATTGTCGCGCCGGCGGCAGTTTTTTCAATTGGCGTTAGATCAAGCATTTAAAGACGGCCGCTTTGCTGCAGAAGCCGAACCGCTGTTACAACGGCTTCGCGCTGAGCTGGGCATTAGCCATACCGAAGCCGCCATACTGCGTGAGCTTATGGAAAAGCGCTATCAAACCTTGCACTACAACGACAATCAGTCAGGCTGATAAGGCTTACTTCGGTTTATTCAACATGGCTTTTAAATCAGCAAAAGGGTTGTGGGTAGCCGGTGCCACTTTTTGCTCGGTGGTGCCGCCATACAGCACAAACTCGTGGAATTTATTGTGCTCGTTATCATGGCAGTAAATACATAACAGCTCCCAGTTGCTGCCATCGGCCGGGTTATTGCTATGGTTGTGATCGATATGATGTACCGTTAATTCACGCAAATTGGAATGCACAAACTCGCGGGCACAACGGCCACATACCCAGGGGTACATTTTTAATGCTTTATCGCGATAACCCTGTTCCTGCTGCTGATAAGCCTGGGCGCCGCTGTTGGTTTTGCTCATAATTGTTCTGCTTTACTGCGTGGTAACATAAGGCCCGATTTTAGCAGCCATACTGGCTTAAGCAATGCTTGTTTTAACGGTTTTCAGGCAAAGCATGGGCTGGTTAAGGTAGCCGATTTTAACCGGCACAACTATCGCCTTATAAAATTTGCCGATACAGTGGTTGATAAAAAGCGGTTGGGAGGAAGGCCAATGACAAACGGAATAACGAATATGGCGGGCTCAGTGCCAGAGTGGTGTGCCATGGCAATTGAGCTGTTGGGCATTGCGATTATCACTGTCATCGCTATTTACGCCCTGTTGCATGCCGGCATACGGTTGGTAAAAGGTGATCCACTGAGCGATATCCAGCAACAGGTGCGCCAGCAGCTGGGGCGGGGCATTTTGCTGGGGCTGGAGTTTTTAATCGCGGCAGACATTATTCATACCGTTGCAGTGGAGCTTACCTTTGAAAACGTGGGTGTGCTGGCGCTGGTGGTGTTAATCCGCACTTTTTTAAGCTTTACCCTTGAGCTGGAGTTAACCGGCAAATGGCCTTGGCAGCAGGCTGGCTCTGAAACCAAAAATGGTGCAGGCAATTAACAATTAACCAAGCCACCTAAAGTTAAGTAGCTTTTTTGCCAGCGTATTTAATTGAGACACTATGAGCATAGACGTTATCACGCCAGAACAATGGCAAACCCAACGCTGGCAAAACGGCGGCGGCATTACCCATCAGCTGTGCCGCCAGGATGACGGGCAAGGGCTGTTATGGCGCTTATCCATCGCCGAAGTGGCAAGCGATGGCCCGTTTTCGCGTTTTGATAATATCGACCGCATAATTCTGCTGCTTACCGGCAAGGGCTTTTGTTTACATGGCGCAGGCGATAACCCGCAGGTACTGGATACACCACTTACGCCGTATTCCTTTGCCGGTGAAACTACCATTCACTGCAGCTTAGTAAATGGCGCCGTGCGCGACTTTAACCTGATGACCCGCCGCGGTGCTGTACAGGCGAAACTGCAGGTGCTGACTATTGGCAGTGTTGTACAAACATTGCCGCTAAGCACGCAAACGCTTATCTATATTGCCAGTGGTAGTGTTAATGCTGTATTGGGTGCCAAGCGCATAACGCTGGAAGCACAGCATACACTTAGCCTGAGTGATGAAACGGGCATTGTACAGTTAAGCAGTAGTGATGCTGCCGAGGTTATTTACATTGGCTTGTCTGGAACCTCGGCGTAACTATGCTGCTTGTCGAGACAGCGCCTATGTTAAATGCCTGGTCTAATTTTTTGTTTTTCTTTTAAGCTCTGCTACTAAGGTTTTTTCTTCTGCAATTAGCCGCTGCTTAATTAGCCAAAGTTTTTGCTGGTATGCCAGCATCGCTGCAAACTTTTTGCTAAAAACGAGCAGGCAAAAAATGCTACCTATTACTACCGGCAACGCCAGAAAAACTTTTTCAGGCATTTGTCCGTTATAGGTTGGTATTTTCAGAAAAAACACACCAAATATCGTTATCAGGGTGCAAACAAGGGCAAACTTTTTAAAATAGGATAAATGATCTTTCTTACCCATAACCATATCTTGAAATGGAAAGGTGTAAGCTAAAACCACAAATGCTGCAACCGGAATGAGTATGAAAAAATAGTGTTCAACCACGTTTACCGTATCTGCCAAACCAATAATGTTTATTAAAAAATAAAAAAAGTACAGGGCTGCAGCACAGCTTAACATCATGCCTGCTATACCAGCAGGCATACCATGGCTAAGAAAATGGGGTGCAAACAAGCGGATATACTCCGGCCCCAGTTCGCGTTGTACCGCTTCATGCAGCCGGTGTTGTAATTGGCTTTGCCGGTTACTCATTATTGCTCCGTATCTGTTGCAGCATAAACACCTACTGCCAGATATTTAATGCTGCCGCCTGTGGCGCTGCCACCGAAAGTCAGTACGCCCGCGACTGCATCTTTAATCCGCACTCTTAACGCATCATTGATCTGTATTTGCTGATAACGTTTAGGGTACATGTTGGCATTAATCATACGTTTTAATGCGCCGTTAGAATGTGCTAAAGCCGGATGGTTTAGTTTTACAATTTCCAGTGTAAGCCTTTTACGTTCATGCCGGTTGAGGCTGTGTAAAAATTTATCCGGGTTAATGCCACTGGCTTTTTTCAGATGGTGGTAATTTTTTATCAAGCTTGCGCCAGATTGCACTGCTAGGCCAACAGAAATAGTATCCAGTGCCAGCGTACTGTATTTATACCAATCGTTTCCATCTAAAGCATCCAGATTTGATGGAGAATACGATTCTAATGGCGCCCGGACTAAACCATTCACGCACTGTAATGTGGATATAACAGCACCTGTTTTAAGTAGCGCTACTCCCGCAGCAGACAAACCGCCGGTTAAGGGGATAGTGCTACCCATGCCTACGATAGCAAGCCAGTTCAATGCCATAACGCTGCAACTGATAACTGTCGCGGCTATTTCTTGAATTTGTTTACTTTCCCGCTGACTGCTTTGCAGTGCCTTAGCATAATGCTCTACAGGTATTTGTACTGGTGGCTCCCTAAGGATCAGATAGGCAGGTTTAGCCCGGCAGCTTTCCAACAAGGTTACTGCGGTGAATTCGTTATCAATAAAGATGATACCCATGCCACTTAGGTCTTGGCCTAAAGCATTATCATGGTTAATTTTGTTGTATAAATTTTCCGCATTAAGCGTAAATCTTAACCTGTACTCCAAGGCACTTTGCTTGCGTTTTAACTCTTGATTTCGATAGGGCGAAGGGAGCAATGCAGATTGCATGGGTAATATCCTTATTAGGTTTAGATTTAGCAGCCCACAGATCCTATAAGAGAAATGATTAAATGTAAATTAAATGATTTATTGGTGTATAATTTGTTTCTGCGGTTGGAAGCTCGACGGAAGGTCTTACTGCAGGAAGATCAAATAAAACAACAGCGCGTGCAGCTGAATCGCAGTAAGAGGAAATACAACGCAGCAGCGCATTATTGCGCCCTCTGGCATAGTGCTGCTCTTTATTTTGGTACCTCAACTATTTCTTGCAGTACAAGTTAATCTTGCAAGTCGTATCTTTTGGGATACACTATGAGTATAAAGCAAATTAAAGCAACAGAGCAGTTTGGCTACTGGCTGGATGGCCTAAAAGATATTCAAGGCAGAGCACGCATTCAGGCCCGGATACAGCGTCTTGCCGCTGGTAATCCTGGTGTCTATCGCAATTTAAAGTTGGGCGTGTCTGAGCTGAAAATTGATGTTGGGCCGGGGTACAGGGTGTATTACACGCAGCGACAAAATGTTTTGATTATTCTGTTGTGTGGCGGTGATAAAGCAAGCCAGCGAACTGATATCGATTTAGCGTATCAATTGGTAAACAACCTTGAGGTGTAACATGAGCATAAAACTGCAAGATTACGATGTAGCAGAGCACCTTCGTACACCGGAGGAGATGGCGGCTTATCTTGAAGCCTCAATAGCCGAATGTGATGGGGATGCCAGCTTTGTTGCTAAAGCGCTGGGTGATATAGCCCGTGCAAAAGGCATGGCAACACTGGCACGCGATACTGGGCTGGGTCGTGAGAGTTTATACAAAGCCTTGTCGGCAGAGGGCAATCCGCAATTAAGCACGGTACTAAAAGTCGCCAAAGCACTTGGCTTACAATTCAGCGTCAAGCCAGCGGCATAACGACTACACCAAACCAACGTAAGGGCGCATTATTGCGCCCTTAGCTTTTGCAGCAAATAAAGCCTTGACCAATTTTGGTTTTTCGGTAAATGTAACCGAAAATTTAAGTTTCAATAACCAGTTTTGTTCTAGGGTGTGCTGATCTTTGATTGCCTAGTCTTGATAAGATTAGCCGCTCACTTTTGAGTGCAACTAATATCGAAGAGCTTGTCTCTTAGTCATCTTTCCTTCGGGATTATTTGGCTTGCCCCGCAAGGGGTGTTAACTCTATGTAACTTAAAGACATCCTAGAACATCTTATTTTAAGGGACGTAAAAGTGGGATTCTCAGACAATGTTTGGTGGACGAGAAAAGCAAGAATCCAAGCAGAAAAACGCTTGCTCTCGAATGCATTTCAGTCTCAGCTTTTACTGCTGTGGTATTCTTTTTTTGGTGTTGCCGTTTCTATTTTCTACTTGAAGTTTACACCAGCAGCTGGTCAAGAAAATTTGGCCGGAATTAGTTGGATTGTTTACTCCGTTCTCATTCTTAGTATGTCGGGATTTATTGCAGGCTTGTCTTTTAAAGAACGAGCGGGGCTGATTAAAGAAAGCTACGAAACACTCAACACTTTTTATCACAAAGCAAAAGTGCCAAATGCTGACATCGCACAAATTTCAGCAGAGTATGAGCAAATTATGGGACTTTGCGAAAATCATAATGATTATGACTATTACCTTGCACTGTGCTTAGAGCATGCAACAAACAATAAAAAAATTGATAGTGTTACTGGATGCAAAGAAGGGCTAGATCGTTGTCCTACGTGGTATCACTGGGTCAGTATAGCGTGGTGGGTCTTAAGACGTTATGTATTGTTAACATTGCTTTACTTGCTTCCTATAGCATTGCTGTTGGCGATTGAGACGTTAGCATGACGATTCAACAGCAGTTTCATAAGCACTTTTCTGAAGAAAATCTAAAGCGCATTTTCGTAGAGCATGTTATCTATTCCGGTGCCACAGGTATCGACAATTTGGATCAGTATGCTTTTCGTCGTCAGTTGGACGAGCAAATTGCTATTTTGTCTCGCAAGATGCTGGCTGGTAGTTACCAATTTACCAAATACAAACTAAAGCTTGTAAGCAAAGGCAAAGCTAAAGCACCTAGGGAAATATCAATCCCAACGGTGAGGGATCGCATAGCTATGCGAGCGATGTGCGATTTTTTAACCGAAATCTATAGCGGTGTTGTTAAGTTTAATTTGCCTCAAAAAGTTATTAAACGAGTAAAAATAGATGTATCTTCTGGCAGCTATACTGGCGTCATAAAGCTTGATGTCAGTAACTTTTATCCGTCGATAAAGCATAGTGAACTTAGAAGCCGCTTAGGCAAAAGGATTCGCTCAGAAGAAATTAAAAATGTGCTTTTTAGTGCAATTACTTCACCAACTGTTAGTGCGTCGAAAACTACAGACAAACCGTCTGAATTAGGTGTGCCTCAAGGCTTAGCAATATCAAATATCCTGGCAGCGATATACCTATTGAACGTCGATAAATATTTCGAAGCACTACCTAACATCAAGTATTACCGCTATGTCGATGATGTTATGATATTTTGTGACTTCGATGACGCGGAAGCCATTTCAGTCGATGTACTGAAACGATTCGCTAAAATTGGCCTTAAAATGTATGACCCAATTCTCCGTCCAGACAAATCGACGATTGAACGCTTGGGTTATTCGTTTGACTACCTGGGGTATCAGTTTACAGGCGATAAGATAAGTGCTCGTTTGGGATCAGTTGAAAAGCTAAAGAATTCACTTGTATCTATTTTCACCAGCTATAAGCATTCCAAACAAAAGAGCGAACAATTTTTGCTTTGGCGACTAAACCTCCGTATTACAGGTTGTATTTTTGATAAGCAGGCTAAGGGCTGGTTGTTTTTTTTCTCAGAAATTAATGACGATTCACTACTTCATACTTTAGATCATTACATTAGTAAGCTAATTAAACGTTTTAATGTTGATATTTTACCAAAAAAATTTGTTCGTACATATAAAGAGCTAAGCCACAGAAAGTATGAAACGACTTATATTCCAGATTTCGATAACTACACTCTGGCTCAGAAAAGCAAAGTACTTGTAGACTATTTTAATGTTGACGTGAGCAAGCTAAATAAAAGTGAAATTGAGTTTGAGTTTAATAAGCGAATAAATAAACAAGTGAAAGACTTGCTGGTTGATGTGCAGAGTTTTTCATAATTTTTATTTTTAATAAATTTTATTTTTGTTGTGAGGAAGTTGAATGCCTCTTATATGTGCATCATTTCGTGCCTCATGGTTGAGGCATAATTCATGGTCGCAAACATATGTTGGACTAAGAAGATTAATTAATGATGTACTGCCAGCTGGAACCTCGAAAATTGAAGCGGAAGATGCTGCTTTATGTCAGTTGGCCGTTATCAGTGCTAATCAGTTAATGGAAATTGCTTTATTTGATTTGCTAAAAAAGTATGTGAGTTCGACCAGTGGATTTAATTTATCGGAAAAGCAGTATGAAAGCTCTAGCTATTATTTTGCAATTACTGAATTGTCAGAAAAAGCAGTTGGAGCAGCGATAGATCTAAGTGTAGAACCATTCATATCAACAGAGAGGTTGCGTAAACGACGCAACGCTACTGTGCATAAGTCATCTGCGCTTGCAGATATAGCAATGGCCCAGTCGGCTTTGTACACTGCTGTCCAGGGAGTTAAAGCACTCTGTGTTCATTTTAACGAACCTAAAAAATATGACGTATTTCTTAAAGCTTATCCATTGGAAAATGGGTATTATTTTTCACAAATAGTATTCCCAGAGGAGCGGCTTTTAGTCAAGAAGTGAATTTAGAATAGTTAGAATAAGTAAATCTAATATTTTTAAGTTCTAACAGCCAGTTTTATCTTGAAGTCGAGTTGCTTCATTCCCCCAACTACGACCATTCGCCTTTCCCCTTTACTCCTTGTATAATACGCGCCCTTGTTCCGCTCTGGTGCTTAATTTATGTCCACTGTTGCTACTACCGTTTCCCGCAAGTCTGCCCCTGTAGCACGCATGGCGCCTGAGCGCGATTTATTCAGCTACCCGAAATACTGGGCCGAGTGCTATGGCACGGCGCCGTTTTTACCTATGTCGCGCAAGGAAATGGATGTACTTGGCTGGGACAGTTGCGATGTTATTTTGGTAGTAGGCGATGCCTATGTAGACCACCCCAGCTTTGGTATGGCGGTAGTAGGGCGCATGCTAGAAGCCCAGGGCTACCGTGTGGGCCTGATTTGCCAGCCGGATTGGCACAGCAAAGACGATTTTATGCGCCTGGGTAAGCCGAACCTGTTTTACGGCGTGTCGGCCGGCAATATGGACTCGATGATTAACCGCTACACCGCCGATAAAAAGCTGCGCCATGATGATGCTTATACCGCCGGTGATATTGGCGGCAAGCGGCCGGACCGCGCCGTTACCGTGTATACCCAGCGCTGTAAAGAAGCCTATAAAGACGTGCCGGTAATTATTGGTGGCATAGAGGCCAGCTTGCGCCGTATTGCGCACTATGATTACTGGTCTGAAAAAGTACGCCGTTCGGTAATTTTTGACGCTAAAGCCGATATTTTAATTTACGGCAATGCCGAGCGGCCTTTGGTGGAAGTGGCGCACCGTATAGCCAGTGGCGTACCGTTAAGCGAAATTCAGGATGTACGCGGCACCGCGGTTATTCGCAAAGAGCCATTACCTGGCTGGCGCGGTGTCGATTCTACCGCCATTGATAAAATTGGCAAAATAGACCCTATATCCAACCCCTATGGTGCCGATGATGTGGGTTGCAGCAGCTACTCTGAATTTGCCAAAGCCGGTATTGATTTAACCAAACCGGCTGAAGTGGAAGCCAAGCCGATACTGGTGCAGCCGCCGCGGCAAAAGCCGTGGGAGCAAACCTACGTTAAGCTGCCGGCGTTTGAGCAGGTAAGCGTAAATAAGCCGCTGTATGCCCATGCTTCGCGTATTTTGCACCAGGAAACTAACCCCGGCTGTGCCCGCGCGATAATGCAGCGCCATGGCGACAGGCATTTATGGGTAAACCCACCGGCGTTTCCGCTTAGCACTGAAGAGATGGATCTGGTGTTTGGCTTGCCTTATCAGCGCGTGCCGCACCCGGTGTATGGCAAGGAAAAAATTCCAGCCTACGAAATGATTAAAACCTCGGTGAATATAATGCGCGGCTGCTTTGGCGGTTGCTCGTTCTGCTCTATTACCGAGCATGAAGGCCGCATTATTCAAAGCCGCTCGAAAGAATCGATAATGCAGGAGATCAAGGATATTCGCGACAAAGTGCCGGGTTTTACCGGCGTGATATCCGATCTTGGTGGCCCGACGGCCAATATGTACCGCTTAAACTGTAAAAACCCGAAAGCCGAGCAAACTTGCCGCAGGCCTTCTTGTGTTTACCCGACCATCTGCGAGCATATGGACACCGACCAAAGCCCGACGGTAGAGCTGTACCGCGAGGCGCGTACTTTACCCGGTATTAAAAAGGTGCTGGTGGCCTCCGGTGTACGTTATGACTTAGCGGTAGAAGACCCGAACTACGTGCGCGAGCTGGTGCAGCACCATGTTGGTGGCTATTTAAAAATTGCGCCCGAGCATACCGAGAACGGCCCGTTATCGAAAATGATGAAGCCGGGTATGGGCGCCTATGACAAATTTAAAGAAATGTTCGACCGCTTTAGTAAAGAAGCCGGTAAAGAGCAATTCTTAATTCCGTACTTTATTGCTGCTCACCCCGGTACTACCGATATGGATATGATTAACCTGGCGCTGTGGTTAAAAGAGCGCGACTTTAAACTGGACCAGGTACAAAACTTTTACCCCAGCCCAATGGCGAACGCGACCACCATTTACCACACCGAAATGAACTCGCTGAAAAACATCAACAAGGCCAATGATGAAGTGGTAGCCGTGCCTAAAGGCGAGCGCCAGCGCCGCTTACATAAGGCGATACTGCGCTACCATGACCCCAAAGGCTGGCCGCAAATTCGCGAAGCGTTAATTAAGATGGGCTTAAAGCACTTAATTGGCCGCAGTAAAGGCTGTTTAGTGCCGGAAGAGGGCAAAGACGAGCAGTTTAAAAAGCCATTAAAAGGTGGCCAACCTGCGCTTAGCCGCCACACCGGTTTAAACCCTGCTGCTAAAGCGACTGCCAAGCGTAGCCAGCGTGAAACATGGGAAAAAGACGACAAGCAAGGCAAAAAACAGCCGCAGGGTAACAAGCCGTTTAACGCCAGTGGCAAGCCTGCCGCTAAAAGCCCTGCAGGCAAAGCTAATGGCCCGAAGAGCCCGCAGCGGTCTAAAGGCTGATGCAGCGGCTGTTTTTCAGCCTTAAATTTTCCGCCGTGCAGCAACAGCAGTTGCTGCCGTATCAGCAGCAGGCGCTGAGTTTGTGCCCTGGCACTAAGGCTGTAGATACCGACAACCTGCATTTAACGTTGTTTTTCTTAGGCCAGGTAGATGCTGCACAGCAGCAGCGGCTGGTTGCAGCGGCACAGCAAATTAAAGCACCGGCCTTTAGCCTGACACTGGATCACCTGGCTTGTTTTACCAAACCGAAAATTCTTTATCTGGCGCCTTCGGTAATCCCCGATGCACTGTTGCAGTTACAACAGCAAGTAGCACAATTATGTAAAGCCGAAGGCTTTACCGATAGCCACGATAACTACCGGCCACATATTACCCTGGCTCGGCATGCGGTATGTGCAGAAGATTATTATCAGCAGTTGGCGCCGTTGACACTGCAAGTCAGTGAGTTTGCGCTGTATCAGTCAGTGCAGGTTGAGCGTCGTCTGCAATACCTGTCGCTGAAGGTTATTCCACTGCGGGCGTATTAGGTTGGTTGCTGTGGTAGGTGTAAATCAGATCGTCATATAACTTGTTATTAATGCTATAAGCTTGTTCAATGCGTTTACTCAGCACGAAACCACATTTTTCCAATACACGACAAGAGCCTGCATTACCCTCAGTTACTGTTGCCTGTAACTGGGTTATACCTAATGATAAAGCAAACTGTTTTGCTGCCAATAATGCCTCTGTCGCATAACCTTTACCAAAGTGCTCAGGTAGGAACATATAGCCAAATTCAGCATGGCTATGCTTAGCATCAGTGATAATAAATGCCATAGTTCCCAGCGGTGCGCCACTTTTTATACAGCAAACGACCATGCATAACCACTGCCTGGGTCTTGCTTGCCAAGCTGGCAATAAAACCCGGAACTTGGCAGCGATCTCTTCCATTGAAGGCTCATCAAATACATAACGGATAATAACTTGTTCCTGATGCAACCTGATAAATAATGGCCAGTCTGCAGCGGTAATTTGGCGTAAACGCAGCCGTGGAGTAAGAAATTCAAGCATTGATGTTCCTGCATACCAGGGAAACTATATTGCTACTTTATACCAGTAGCTGTTGTCAGGTCTAGCAGTTAAGTGTCTGAAAGTTTACAATATTAACTATATGTTTCACTGCAAACTGCTATAGTTCATCAGTGATTAATTTTCGCCGCTTATACTCGGCGCACACACCCGAACAACGACACCCCGTTAACAAGGATTGGTTATGCCTGCCTCAGCGTCATTTTTGCGTAAAATTTTCGGCTCGGTAAACTGGACGGCACCTGACTGGCTGCATCAGTTTTGTCACTATGTTAAGCTGCGCCCGGCTAAGTTCTGGGGCGCTGTAGTGGCGTTAGTCGTGCTTGTTGCCGCCGCTGTTGCTGGTTATTACTACTATCAGCAATTACCCAAACCGCTAAAAGTGAAGGCAACAGTGCAAAGCCCGGCGCTGGGGCATTATCAGGACAACGTTGAGCAGCCCACTGCACTGCGCGTGCAGTTTAACTATGATATGAGCGATCAGGCCGGGCGCATTGCACCGGTACCGCAGCTTTCAGCTGCGCGGCTGGATTTAATTGGCGAAGAATTAAGCGAAGGTGTTAGCTTAAGCCCGGCCATAGCTGGTAAATGGTTATGGCAGGATGACAACACGCTAATTTTTACCCCACAACAGGCCTGGCCCGCCGGGCAACGTTACCAGCTTAAGCTTGATAAAAGTATTTTTGCAGCCGGTACCTTACTGGCAGAGCAGCAATACAGTTTTGACACTGTGCCACTTACCGGCGCGATTAACCGCTTACGTTTTTATCAGCACCCCACCGAGCAAACCACCCGGCAAATAGTAGCTACGTTAAATTTCAGCCACCCGGTAGATATCGACAGCGTGAAAAGCCAGCTGTCAATGACGATGCGCCCCGATGGCGGTGATGTACGCAGCAAAGGTAAGCCACTGGATTTTACCATCAGCGCAGATAAAACCGGCCGCGAACTTTATCTGCAATCGGCAGCGTTAACCCTGCCCGAGCGCGAGCAATATTTAACGGTGCTGTTAAAAGCCGGAGTAAAAGCACAAAACGGCAGTGGCAAAACCAGCCGGGAAAACAGCCAGCAGCTGTTAGTGCCGGATAAAACCAGCTTTTTAAAGGTAGAAGAACTGCGTACTGATATTATCCGTAGCTCTGAGCAACAGCTCGAGCAAGAACCAGAGCAGATGCTGCTGTTAAGTTTTACTGATCGCATCAGCCGCACCGAGCTGCAAAACAAACTGAAACTGTATGTATTGCCGAAACACCCACAACGTAATTCTAACTATTGGGCGCCGGGTGAAGTGAACAGCAGCGTATTACAGCAAGCCAGCCTGCACAGCTTTGAGCTGATGCCTACGCCGGAAGCCGACGATAGCGCTTTTAGCATCAAGCTGGATGTACCACCGGGCCAAAGCCTGTTTGTGAGTGTGGCCAAAGGCTTATCATCCACCAGTGATTTTACCCTGGCCAATGAATACCGCTCAGTGGTGCAGGCGCCGCAGTATCCGAAAGAAGCGCGGATAGTGGGTGAAGGCGCCATGCTAACGCTAAGCGGTGAGCAAACCTTACAGTTGCTAAGCCGCGGCGTTAAGGGCGTGCGGGTAAAATTGCATAAATTGCTGCCGGGCGAGCTAAACCACTTTATCAGCCAGACTGGCGGTGATATCAGCCAGCCGTATTTTTATAACTATAACTTTGATGAAAGCAATATCAGCAGCAGCTACGAGAAAACCTTTACTCTGGCCAATAGCCATGCCAAACAGGCGAACTACCTGTCGTTAGCGTTAAAGCCGTATCTGGCTGAAGCGGGCATGGGGGTGTTTTTTATTCAGTTAACTGAATTTGATCCGGCCCGGCCGAAAAGCGAAGGCCAGCAACTGGATAAACGGGTGGTGCTGGTAACCGATTTAGGCTTACTGGTAAAGCACAATAGCGATAGCAGCCAGCAGGTATTTGTCATGTCGGTGGCCGATGGCAAACCGGTGGCCGGTGCCAAAGTAGAACTGCTGGGCAAAAATGGTGTAGCAGTGTTAAGCGGTACCACCAATGCCCAGGGCAGCGTAAACTTAGACAAAACCAGCGGTTTTGTGCGCGAACGCCAGCCGGTGGTGTACCTGGTTAGCCGCAGCAGTAATGGCGTAACCGATAGCAGCTTTATTCCGTACGATCGCTACAGCCGCCAGCTGGATTATTCTAAATTTAATACCAGTGGCCGTTACCAGGATGAAAACAGCGCCAAAGCATTAAGTGCTTATATGTTTAGTGACAGAGGTATTTACCGGCCCGGTGAGCAGGTGCAACTGGCGGCTATTATCCGCCATAACGATTTGTCGCTGGCCGAGCAAAAGCTGCCGTTAAAAATACAGGTGCAGGGGCCGCGTGGCAGTACTTTCTGGCAGCAAAACTTCAGCTTAAGTGGCCGTGGTATGCACACCTTTAGCCTGGACACCCAGCCACACAGTGACACCGGTAATTATAACGCCAACATCAGCCTGCTTGACAGCAAGGGCAATACCGAGCGGCACTTAGGCTCGGTTAGCTTTGTAGTGGAAGAATTTCAGCCCGACACATTGAAAATCAGCAGCAGTTTTAACCAACAGGGCAAAGGCTGGTTATCACCACAAAATTTAGTGGCGCAGGTGCAGTTGGATAACCTGTTTGGCACCCCGGCACAGCAGCGGCGGGTTACCGCCAGATTTGAACTGATCCCGGCAGGTTTTAGCTTTAGTGAATATAAAGATTATCGCTTTATTGCCCCGCAGGAGCAGCAGCTTAACAGCAACAGTGTGCGGCAGAACCTGGACGAGCAACAAACCGATGCCGATGGCAAAGCCAGTTTTACCCTGCCGCTTGAGCAATACAGCGGCGGTACTTACCGGCTGGTGCTGACCACCGAAGGCTTTGATGGCGGCGGTGGCAAAAGTGTACAAAACAGGCGCAGCGCGCTGGTATCGCCGTTAAATGAGCTGGTAGGGGTAAAAAGCGATGGCGAGCTGAGTTACCTGAAAAGGCAGCAAAGCCGTAGCTTGCAGTTTATTGCTATTAACAATGCTTTGGCGCAAATAGCGCTGGATGAGTTAACGCTGAAACTGGTAGAAAAACGGCCGCTATCGAGCTTAGTTAAACAGAACGATGGCACCTATCAGTACCAGAGCATAGTGCAGGAGCTAACAGTAAGCGAAACGCCATTTAGCATTGCCGCAGAGGGTACGGCCTATCAGCTGCCTACCGATACTGCTGGTGACTTTGAACTGCAGCTGTTAAAAGGCGATCAGCTGCTGGGTAAACTGGCATTCAGCGTAATAGGCGCCGGTAATATCAGCGCTATGCTGGAGAAAAACGCTGCGCTTAACGTGCGGCTGGATAAAGCCGATTATAAAGCCGGTGAGCGTATTGAGCTGAATATTACTGCCCCTTATACCGGCAGTGGCTTAATCAGCATTGAAAGCGACAAAGTGCATGCCTTTAGCTGGTTTACCGCCGATACCACCAGCAGCATTCAGCATATAGTGCTGCCAGAGGGCATTGAAGGTAATGCTTATATTAACGTCAGCTTTGTGCGCGGCGCCGATTCAGACGCACTTTTTGTCAGCCCGCTAAGTTATGCCGTGGTGCCGTTTAATATTGACCGCAGCAAGCGCGAACTGAATATTAGCCTGGTGGCGCCGGAAGAAGTACGCCCCGGCAAAGCCTTTACGCTGGGCTATAAAACCGACCGCCCCGCCGATTTACTGCTGTATGGCGTGGATCAGGGTATTTTGCAGGTGGCAGCTTACGAATTGCCCGATCCGTTATCACATTACCTGCAAAAGCGTGCCCTGCAGGTGCGCAGTATGCAAATGCTCGATTTAATCCTGCCGGAATTCAGCGCGCTTAAACGCCAGTTAGCCGGTGTAGGTGGTGACAGTGCCCGCCGTGCTATGGCCGCAGCTATGCTGGACAGCAACTTAAACCCCTTTGCCCGCAGAGCAGAGCAGCCGGGCGTATTCTGGTTGGGCGTGGTAAAAGCCGGTACTGAACTGGCTACCCAGCAGGTAACAGTGCCGGCCAGCTTTAGCGGCAACTTAAAGCTGATGGCGGTAGCGGTAAGCGATGAAGCACTGTCTGCTGTTAGCCAGGATTTACGTGTGCGCGGCCCCTTTGTGTTGACACCTGATGTACTTACCAGTGCAGCCCCCGGCGATGAGTTTGATATCAGCGTGTCGGTAGCCAATGGCGTAAAAGGCTCAGGCCCGGACGCCGCCATTAAAGTGCAGCTTAGTTTGCCCGATAGTCTGAGTGCCGTAGGTGAAACTGAGCAACTGCTTAGCATTAGCGAAAATAGCGAGCAAAGTGCGCGTTTTCGCTTAAAAGCAGGTGATGTGCCAGGCGAGGCCAGCCTTAGCTTTAACGCGACCTATCAGCAGGGCGAGCTAACCGAGCAGGCCAGCCGCAGTATCAGCCTGAGTATTCGCCCGGCCAGCCATTATCACACCACGTTACAGGCCGGGTTTGCCGATAAAGGCCCGGTTACACTTAACACCCGCTATCCGCTGTATGCCGAATTTGCCCAACAGCACGTTATTGCCTCGGCTAACCCGCTGGTGCTGGCTGAGAGCTTTACCGATTATCTCGCGCAATATCCGCACGGTTGTACCGAACAGGTAGTGTCGCAGGTGTTCCCGTGGGTGGGCTTAGTGCAGCAACCGTCTTACCAGGCGCAATGGCCAATGCTGAACGAAAAATTTGCCGTGCTGATCCAGAAGCTGGCGGAGCGGCAACAAAGCGATGGCGGCTTTAGCTTCTGGCCGGGCGGTTACAGCAGTGCCGACTTCCCCAGTATTTATGTGATGCATTTTCTGTTAGCCGCACGCGAGCAGGGCCTGGCCGTGCCGGATTACCTGTACAGCCAGGGACTGGAGTATTTGCGCAATGTAGCGCGGCAAAGCGGGGCTAATTTGTATCAGGCCCGCCTGCGTGCCAATGCTATTTACCTGTTAACCCGCAGCGGCGAAGTCACCACCAATTATTTGGTTGAATTACACGAGCGGCTGGAAAAACAACATAAACAAGCCTGGCAGGCTGATATTACCGCTATTTATATTGCCGCCAGTTATCAGTTGTTGCAAAAGCCGGAGCTGGCACGCGGTTTGTTATCCGGCTATCGCCTGGGTAAAACCTCAGCGCTGCAAAGCGGTTATCTGGCGCGTATTGCCACACCGCTGCCGCCTTTTGCTAACCCGGCGTTTCAGTCGCAGCTAAGCCTGGATGCGCAGTACGTGTATTTATTGTCCAGCCATTTTACTGAGCAGGCCAAAGCGCTGGATGGTAAAGCCATTTTACAGTTATTGCAGCCGGTGTTTAAAGGCGATTACAACACCATTGCCTCGGCCTATACGGTGCTGGCATTGTCAGCCTATGGTCAGTTGCAAACAGAAGCGGCCGCCACGCCACCACAGTTTTATCAGTTAGATGGCAAAGGTGCCCGCAGCGCGTTAACGCCGGCGGATAACCAAAGCGCTATACCGCGTGCCGCCTTTACCACAGCAGCAGAGCAAATACTGATAGAGAGCCGGCAGCAGCTGTTTTATGCGCTAAGCGAAGCCGGTTTCGCTAAAACACCGCCCACTAAAGCTGTAGCGCAGCAGTTGGAGGTCGTGCGCGATTATCTTGATGCTGACGGCAAAGTGGTAAGCACTGCCAAACAAGGCGATGAGCTTACCGTGCGCCTGCGCCTGCGCAGTTTAACCGACGGTTGGCACAGCAATGTTGCTGTGGTTGATTTACTGCCGGCCGGTTTTGCGGTGGTGCGCAGCTCAGTGCCGCGCCAAAGCGGGTCCTGGCGCGCCGACTATGTGGATATCCGTGAAGATCGCGTGGTGTATTACGCCGGTTTTGGCCCGCAAATGACCGAGCTGCGGTATCAGGTAAAAGTAACCGCCGCCGGTGATTTTGTGCTGCCAACGGTATCGGCGCAATCAATGTACGATTTATCAGTGTATGCCAGCACAGCGGCCGGCCGCTTCGTGGTAACCGCAGCTGCTGTAAATTAACACTTTGCCGGGGCTGTGGTGCAACACGGGATGTTAAAAAAGCGGTTAGGCAGGGTGCTGGCAGTGGCTGTGGTTATATTGTTGCTGCCGGTATTAGTGCTGCTGTTATCGCCAAAGCCAGCGCTTTATAGCCAGTACCTGCAAAGCAGTGCTTATTTTGCCGCCAATGGCGACTTATTAAGCCTGCGGCTAGCGGCAGATCAGCGTTACCGGTTGCGGCTGCCATTAACTGATATTGCCCCGGCGCTACAGCAGGCCACATTGTTGTATGAAGACCGGCAGTTCTATAACCATTTCGGTGTTGATATCAGTGCCATTGGCCGGGCGTTCTGGCAAGGGGTGGTTAAAGGTGGCCGGCGCCAGGGCGCATCAACGCTAAGTATGCAACTGGCGCGGCTGCGCTTTAATCTTAATACCAGCAGCTTTAGTGGCAAGTTGCAGCAACTGGCGTATGCGCTTTATCTGGAGCGGCATTTTAGCAAAGACGAGATTTTAGAAGCCTACTTTAACTACGCCCCTTACGGCGGCAATATTGAAGGTGTCGCTGCTGCCAGCCTGATTTATTTTGGCAAAGAAGCGCAGCGGCTAACGCTGGGCGAAGCCTTAGCGCTAAGCGTTATTCCGCAAAACCCGAACCAGCGCAGCCCGCTAAGTGCAAAAGGCGAGCAGCAATTAGAACTGGCGCGCCGGCGCTTAGCCGCACTGTGGTTGCAGTATTATCCCTCCGCCGAGCCTGGCACAGCGCAGCGTTTAAGCTTGCCGCTGAAGTTTTATCAGCGTGCCGATTTAGCTTACGCTGCGCCACATTTTGTTAATCAGTTGCAGGCACAGGGGCAGACACAGGGCCGCTTTTATACCAGCCTGCAACCGCATTTACAGCAGCGTATGCAGCAACTGGTTACCGCCTATTTACGCCGTAACGCCGATAAAGGCTTTAGTAACGCCAGTGTGTTGCTGGTAAAGCGTAGCACCATGCAGGTACAGGCCTGGATTGGCTCGGCCGACTTTTATAATGCGGCGATCTCTGGTCAGGTTGATGGGGTGACGGCGCTACGCTCACCGGGCTCAGCGCTAAAGCCGTTTGTTTATGCGCTGGCGCTGCAGCAGGGTGTTATTCATCCGCAAAGCCTGCTAACCGATTTACCGCGCCGTTATGGCAGTTTTAACCCGGAAAACTTCGACCGTCAGTTTGTCGGCCCCATTAATGCGACTGAGGCGCTGATCAATAGCCGTAATGTGCCGGCTGTGCAGTTACAGGCCAGGTTAACCAAACCGGATTTTTACCACTGGCTAAAGCAGGCACAGGTGCCATTAACCTATAACGCCGAGCATTACGGCCTGGCACTGGTGCTGGGCGGTATGGAGCTGAGCATGCAGCAACTGGTGCAGTTGTATGCCGTGCTCGGCAATGACGGTAACTGGCAAGCACTGCAGTGGCAGGCAGAGCCTGCAGCGGCGGCACCACAGCCGCTGTTAAGCCCAGAAGCGGCGTTTTTAACGCTGGATATGCTGCGCCAGCATGCCAAACCGCAGGCCGGTTTACTTAGCGAACTGACAGAGAGCAAGCCGGTAGCATGGAAAACCGGTACTTCTTATGCGTTTCGCGATGCCTGGTCTGTCGCGCTTAGCGGCGACTATGTACTGGCAGTATGGCTGGGCAATTTTGATGGCAGCAGCAACCCTAATCTGGTGGGGCGCACTGCTGCCGGCCCGCTGTTATTTGAACTGTTGGCGTTGTTGCCGCGCGATAAACAAGCGGAGCAAAGTTTGTTCACCGCTGGCAGTAAGCTAAACCTTAAGCAAGTGGCATTGTGCAGCCGCAGCGGTGAGCTGCCAAATAAATACTGTCCGCAAACCCGGCCCGGCTGGTTTATTCCCGGCGTATCACCGATTAAAGTCTCCGATGTGCACCGTGCGGTGCCGGTGTATACCGACACCGGGCTGCGTGCCTGTAACCACCAGCCGCCACAAACAGCGCTGAGAGTATTTGAGTTTTGGCCATCGGATATTGCCCGCGCTTATCAGCTGTCCGGTATTGTATTAACCCCGCCGCCGGCTTATCAGCATGCCTGTACCGGCCTGTCACAGGCATCGCAACAGGCACCGCAAATCCGCTCACCGCAGCAGGCGTTAACGTATCAGTTGGGTAAAACAGCTGAGCAGCAAAAAATTGCGCTGCAAGCCAGCTTTGATGGTGCAGTAACCAAAGCGCACTGGTTTATTGACAGCCGTTATCTGGGCTCGGTCGCACCGGGTGAAACCTTATTCTGGCAAGGTGAAGCCGGTGAATTTCAATTGCGTGTAGTCGATGATTTGGGCGGCGTGGCCAGCCTGCGCTTACGTGTACAGTAGCCGGTGGGTGCGTAAAGCGGCAATCTGCGCTAGAATGGCGCCGATTTTTAACTGCCGCGGATAACCCATGCATTGTGCTCATTTTGTAGCTAAGCGCTGTCAGTCTTGCCATTGGCTGGATAAACCCTATCCGGCGCAACTGGAACTAAAACAGCAACAGTTGCTGCAATTAGTGACACCGTTTCAGCCTGAAACAGTGCTTGAACCGGTTGCATCGGCTGAGCAGGGTTTTCGTTATAAAGCCAAAATGGTGGCGCTGGGTACGGCAGACGAGCCAGTGCTGGGCATTGTTAATTCTTTGGGGGATGAGGTTGATTTAGCCGATTGCCCGCTGTATCCGCCGGCGTTTGCGCCAGCCTTTGCGCTGTGTAAAGCCTTTATCCAACGCGCAAAGTTAGCCCCCTACGATATTAGCGCCCGGCGCGGCGAGCTGAAGTTTATTCTGCTTAGCCAAAGCCTGCACAGTGGCCGTTTTATGCTGCGTTTTGTATTGCGCTCAAAAAATTGCCTGGCATCAATAAAAAAGCATCTGCCCTGGCTATTGGCACAGTGGCCAGAGCTTGGAGTATGCTCGGTTAATCTGCAGCCCAAACCTGCGGCACTGCTGGAGGGGGAGGAAGAAATTATCCTGACTGAGCAGACGCTGTTGGCCGAGCAGTTAAACCAGGTGCCGCTGTATTTAACCCCGCAAAGCTTTTTTCAAACCCAGCCGGTGATGGCTGCAGCGTTATACCAAACAGCCGCCGATTGGGCGGCACAGCTGCAACAGCAGCAGGGGGCTTTTACACATATATGGGATCTGTTCTGTGGGGTGGGCGGCTTTGGTCTGCATGTTGTGACACCAGCGCAACAGCTAAGCGGGATTGAAATAGCAGAAAAAGCCATCGCCAGTGCACAGCGCTCCGCTAATGAGCTGGGTTTAACCCGGGTGCAGTTTCAGGCATTGGATTCAGCCGCTTTTGCCAAGGCTGCAGCACAGGCACCGGATTTACTGGTGGTTAACCCGCCGCGGCGGGGGTTGGGCGAAGCACTGTGTCAGGATATACAACGCTTAGCGCCACACTGGCTGATTTACTCCAGTTGTAATGCTCAAACGCTGGCGCAAGACCTTACGGCATTGCCAGACTATAAGCTTTTGAAAGTGCAGCTGTTTGATATGTTTGCCCACAGTAGCCACTATGAAGTATTAACCCTGCTGCAACGGCAGGGGTAAAGCCCGGGGTTGCATCACGCTTAACTCAGTATATACTGTTTATATGTACAGTATTTTGAGTTATCTATGTCAGCCTTATTAGAGCAATTAACCCGTCGCCAGTTGCTGTGGCAGGGCAATAGCCAGCACACTGCCTATCAGGCGGTGCCGTCTGGTTATGCTGAGTTAGATCAGCAATTAGCGGGCGGTTTTCCGGCCAGTGGCTTAATTGATATTCAAACCGAACAGGGCATTGGTGAACTGCGCTTATTATTGCCGTATTTACAGCAGCAACAAAGCGCAGGCCGGTTGTTGGTGCTTATTTCGCCTCCGGCAGAGCCCTGCGCTGATATGCTTTGTGCGGCCGGTATAGTGCTGTCACAGTTAGTGATTATTACACCAAAAACCAGTAAAGATGCGTTGTGGGCCGCAGAGCAGTGCCTGCAAAGTGGTTGCTGTGCTGCAGTATTGTTATGGCAGATACCGCTGAAACTGGCACAGGCCCGGCGGTTGCAACTGGCGGCAGAGCAGGGCGCAGCCAGTGTGATATTACTACGCCGCCCACAGCAGGGGCTAAGTTTACCGGTAAATTTAAGCGTTAAGCTGCAAGGGCATTGCCAGGGGCTGCTGCTAAGTGTGCAAAAGCGCAAAGGTGGCTGGCCAGCAGCGCCTTTTCTGGTAGATATGCAACACCGCTGGCCCGGATTGTGTTTTACCACTGAACAGCACTGGCAGGCCAGGCGTAAGGCCAGCTAGTATGGCGCTGTATCTGTACTTGCAGTTTCCGGCCCTGCAACCCGACAGCCTGGGTTGTGCTGCAGTGCAACAGCTGCCAGTGGCGGTGGTGAACGAGCAACACTGCATTGTGCAGCTTAACGCTGTGGCCGGGCACAGTGGTATTACACTGAATATGGCGCTGGGTACTGCTGCAGCACTGTGTCCGAACCTGCAGCTGTTACCCTATCAGCCACAGTTACAGCTGAATATTTTACAAAGCGTGGCGCAGCAGTTGTATCAGGTAACAGCTGATATTGCGCTGGACCCGCCCGATGGCTTGTATATCCGGCTGTGCAATATGCTGCAGCTGTATCAGGGGTTACCCGGTTACTGGCAGGCGCTGAGCCGCGAGCTGAAGCTATTACCTTACCGTTATTATTACGCCAGCGGCGCCTCTCCTTTTGCCGCCAAATGCCTGGCCCGGCAACAGTTAAATTTACTGACCACCGAGCCTGATGCCCTTGCCTCGGCTCTAAATCACAGCCCGCTTCGCTTTACCGAGCTCGATACTGACAGCCAGCAGCAGTTGCAGCGTTTAGGTATAAACACGCTTGGCCAGTTGCTGGCGCTATCGCAGGCTGAGCTGGCCCGGCGCTTTGACAGCAGTTTACTCAGCTATCTGGGCCGTTTACGCGGCAGCTTTTATCATGCGTTGCACTATATCAAGCCAGAGCATAGCTTTAGCCGCTATGTTGAGCTGTTGTACGACATTATCGATACCGCGGTGCTTAGCACGCCGTTGCATACCCTGTTGCAGCAGCTGGAGCAACAACTGCAGCGGATAAATGCGGCCTGCCATCAGTTGCAGCTGAGTTTGTTGTTTCGGGGTATGCCAGCACACCGGCTAAGTATTGGCTCGGCACAGGGCGAGTATCGCGCAGCTAACTGGCTAAAGCTGTGTCAGTTACAGCTGGATAAACTAAAACTGACTGAGCCGGTGTCAGGCCTGCAACTGGAGGTCACTGCTTTTGTACCGCAACAGAGCCAAAGTGATGATCTGTTTCAGCCAGTGCCGGGTGCGGTATCGCCTTTGCAGCTGGTATCGCTATTGCAAGCCCGCTTAGGTTATCACGCAGTAAGTGGCCTGACATTACAAAACCAACATCTGCCAGAGCAGGCCAGCCAGCGGCCGTTACCCTTGCTTGCAGGTAAAGCCGCGGTGACAGCCTTAGCGCTTCGGCCGGCATTTTTACTGGCAAAACCACAACGTTTAACCGAGGCGGTAGAAATAAGCCACGGCCCGGAGCGGCTATGCCCTGACGGCTGGACACTGGATGCCCAGCGTGATTACTTTATTGGTCGTAACAGCAAAGGCCAGTGGTTGTGGTTGTATCGCACGGCACAGCAGCAGTGGTTTGTGCAGGGTATTTTTAGCTGACGGGTGCGCCAATGAATTATGCCGAACTGTTTTGCCAAAGCCATTTTAGTTTTTTGCACGGCGCCTCCAGCCCAGAAGAGCTGGTGCAGCAGGCTGCGGCGCTGGGTTATACCGCGCTGGCTCTGACGGATGAATGCTCGGTAGCCGGTATAGTGCGGGCCTACCGGCAGATTAAAGATCAAGCGCTGAATATTAAGCTGATTGTTGGCAGTTACTTTCAGTTAGATAAACTGGAGCTGGTATTACTGTGCCCGGATAAAGCCGCTTACGCCGAGCTATGCCGGGTGATTACCAACGCCCGGCGGCGTAGCAATAAGGGCGAATATTGCTTAACCGAGTGGGATTTAATGTCATTAAAGCATTGCCTGCTGTTGTGGTTACCGGCCGGTGATAGCGAAAGTGATAGCTACTGGGCCAGTTGGCTGCAAAAATATCACAGCGCCAGGCTCTGGCTGGCTATACGCCGCCAGCTGACACATAACGAAGCGGTGTTTCAGGCTTATTGCTTTAAGCTGGCAGAGCAGCATCAGTTAACGCCGGTGGCTTGTGGCGCGGTGTTAATGCATATACCACAGCGGTTGGCGTTGCAGCACTGTGTTAGCGCCATTAAAGCCGGTAAGCCCATTGCAGAGCTGGGCCGGCAGTTATTAAGCAATGCTGAGCGCGCGCTGCGGTCGTTGGCCAAGCTGGAAAAACTGTTTAGTGCCGCTTTACTGCAGCAAAGCTGTGTTATTGCGGCGCGCTGCACCTTTTCACTGGATGAGCTGAAATACCAGTACCCCAGCGAGCTGGTGCCTGAAGGTGAAACTGCAGCGGGTTACCTGGCGCGGCTGGTGGTGCAGGGCAGTAAATTACGCTTTCCCGGCGGAGTGCCAAAGCGGGTGCAGGCCATTATTGATAAAGAAATGGCGCTGATCACTGAGCTTAGCTACGAATATTTTTTTCTGACTATTTACGATCTGGTGCAGTTTGCCAAAAGTAAGGCCATTTTATACCAGGGCCGCGGTTCTGCGGCCAACTCGGTAGTGTGTTATTGCCTGGAAATTACCGCCGTCGACCCAGATAAAATTCAGGTATTGTTTGAGCGCTTTTTATCGCGCGAGCGCAAAGAGCCACCAGACATAGATGTTGATTTTGAGCATGAACGCCGTGAAGAAGTGATCCAGTATCTGTATCAGAAATATGGCCGCGAACGGGCTGCACTGGCCGCCACTGTGATCAGCTACCGCTTTAAAAGCGCACTGCGTGATGTGGGCAAAGCGCTGGGGTTGCCATTAAGCCAGCTGGATTTTTTAATAAAAAATATTCAGCGGCGTGACCCAAACTTAAGCTGGCAGCAACAGTTAGCCGCACTGGGGCTTAACAGCAACAGCCAAACCACACAACAGCTGGTTACTCTGGTAGAGCAACTGCGTGGTTTTCCGCGACATTTATCGCAGCATGTCGGCGGTTTTGTTATCTCCCAGGGGCCTTTGTATGAGCTGGTGCCGGTAGAAAACGCAGCCATGGCCGACAGAACGGTGATCCAGTGGGATAAAGACGATTTAGAAACGCTGGAACTGTTAAAAGTAGATGTGCTGGCACTGGGTATGCTAACAGCAATACGTAAGTGTTTTACGCTGCTAAAACAGCATGAACAACAGGATTTAAGCATTGCCGGCATCAGCGCACAGGGGGATGATGCGGCGGTGTATCAGATGATCCAAAAAGCCGACACTATCGGGCTGTTTCAGATAGAGTCTCGTGCGCAGATGAGCATGCTGCCACGGTTACGCCCGGCGTGTTACTACGATTTAGTGGTGCAAATAGCCATAGTGCGGCCCGGGCCAATTCAGGGCGATATGGTGCATCCGTATTTAAAGCGCCGCCACGGTGAAGAGGCGGTAGAGTATCCTTCGGCAGAAGTACAAAGCGTATTAAGCCGCACCCTGGGCGTGCCGATTTTTCAGGAGCAGGTGATCCAGTTGGCAATGGTAGCGGCCGGTTTTACCGGTGGTGAGGCCGATCAGCTGCGCCGTGCCATGGCCAGTTGGAAAAAAACCGGCGAGCTGCTGCAGTTTAAACATAAGCTGATCGACGGCATGCAAAGCCGCGGCTACCCCCAGCAGTATGCCGAGCGCATTTATCAGCAAATTTGTGGCTTTGGTGAATATGGTTTTCCCGAATCACATTCGGCCAGTTTTGCCGTACTGGCCTATGTGTCGGCCTGGCTGAAATATTATTATCCGGCGGCGTTTTGTACGGCACTGCTTAACAGTTACCCAATGGGATTTTACACCCCGTCGCAGCTACTGCAGGACGCCAGACGTCATGGCGTTACGGTGTTGCCGGTGTGTGTGAACCAATCGCAGTGGGATTACAGCCTGCAACAGCAGGGCAAAGCGATACGGCTGGGTTTACGCCAGGTAAAAGGCTTTAGCAAAGCGGCGGCGCAGTTGCTGTTAACACTGCGCCCGGCCGGCGGCTTTCGGGATTTAGCCCGGTTGCGCCAAACCGGGCTTAGCCATAGCAATTTACAGGCGCTGGCGAGCGCTAATGCGCTAAGCAGTATCAGTGGCGATCGTTATAACAGCCGTTGGCAACTTATGGATAACCAGCATAGCCTGCCGCTGTTTAGTGCACAAGCCACAGGGCCTGAGCAGCAGATAGCTGAGGCAGAGCCTGCCTATTTAGCCGCACCTGGCCCGGTTGCCGAAGTGCTGGAAGACTATGCCGCCACCGGCCTGACCCTGGCGGTGCACCCGATGGCATTACTGCGCCAGGCCAATAAATTACCCCGCAGTGTACCGGTGGCAGAGCTTAGCCAGGTAAGGCACAACAGCCCGGTGCGGGTTAGCGGCCTTGTTACATTACGCCAGCGGCCGGGTACTGCTGCCGGGGTAACTTTTATGTCACTGGAAGATGAAACCGGCACCGCCAATGTGCTGGTATGGCTGGCCACAGCCCAGGCGCAACAGAAAACCTTTTTAACGGCGCATATCCTGCAGGTAGACGGTATTTTACAGCGCGAGGGTGAAGTAACCCATATTATCGCCGGTAAGCTGGTTGACTTATCCGCGCTTTTGGCCGAACTTAGTTTGTCCTCACGCGATTTTCATTAACAGGAACTGCTATGTTACTGCAAGCCTCACAAAGTCTGGTATTACTGATTGATATGCAGCAAAAGCTGGCACCAGCCATTTTTGACAGCAAAGAAGTTGAGCAAGCAGCTGCCTGGGTATTGCAGGTAGCACTGCAACTGGAAGTGCCGGTATGGGCCACCGAGCAATATCCGCAAGGTATTGGCACCACCCTGCCTGCGCTGGCAGAGCTGATCCCCGAAGCGCAGGTGCTGCAAAAAATGCACTTTAGTGCGCTAAAAGAGCCGCATATTGCCAGCAGCTTGGCCTGCACTGAGCGCAAGCAAATCGTGGTGCTGGGCACCGAGGCGCATGTGTGTGTGTTGCAGTCGGTGATGGATTTACTCGCGCTGGGCTACCAGGTATTTGTGGTAGTTGAAGCAGTAGGCTCGCGCACCGAGCAAAATAAACAGCTGGCGCTTAGCCGTATGCAACAGGCCGGGGCGCAGATTATCAGCAAAGAAATGCTGGCATTTGAATGGCTGGAATGCTGCGGTACAGACACGTTCCGCCAAATAAGCAAAGGCTGGATCCGTTAATGCGTTATTGCTGGTTACTGCTACTTTTGGCGCTACCGCTGCAGGCCGATAAGCTGATTGACCAGCAATTGCCGGATTTTTATCAGCAACTGATCCCACCAACAACTTATCCGCTAAGCTGGCAACCCGGGCACTTTAACGATATTCAGCATTGGCGCACCCAGGGCCGCGCTGCATTGCGTGAGGCCTTGCTCTGGCCGGATGAACCGGTTGATTTTGCCGCAAAACTACTTAAAATCGAAGCGCGCAATGGTTACAGTGCACAGCTGTGGGCAGTGCAGCTAACCAAACAAAGCCGGGTGGAGCTAATGGTATTGCAGCCTGATAATACCGCACCGGCTCCGGCAGTATTATTGTTGCACGATCATGGTGCGCGCTTTGATATTGGCAAAGAAAAATGGATACAGCCGTTTGCGACTGACGAGCGCTTGTCATCAGCGCAGCAGTGGGCCGATAAATACTTCAGTGGTAACTTTGTCGGCGATGCACTGGCCCAACAAGGTTATCTGGTGATAGCTGCCGATACCTTTGGCTGGAGTGACCGCGGACCGATTGAATTTGACGCCCAGCAGGCACTGGCCGGCAATATGTTTATGCTTGGCCGCTCGCTGGCCGGTATGGCGGCTTATGAAGATTTACGCCTGGTGCAGTTTATAAAGCAATTGCCACAAGCCGACAGCTCGCGCCTGGCGGTGCTGGGGTTTTCGATGGGCGCTTTTCGTGCCTGGCAACTGGCCGCCTTAACCGACGATATAAAGGCCGGTGTGGTAGTAGCCTGGCTGAACAACTACCGGCATTTACTCACGCCCGGTAATAATATTCTTAAAGGCCAGTCGGCGTTTTATATGCTGCACCCTGGCTTAGCAGCAAAACTGGATATCCCCGACATTGCGGCACTGGCCGCACCCAAAGCGATGCTGTTTATTAATGGCGCTAAAGACAAACTGATGCCGCAGGCCGGCGTAGAGCAGGCTTATCAGCAACTGGCTAAAGTGTGGCAGGCGCATGGCGCAGCAGATAAGCTGACAACCACACTGTATCCGCACTATGGCCATGAATTTAATGCTGAGCAGCAACAACAGGTGTTTAGCTGGTTAAACGCCCAGCTGGCACTATCTGCTTCTGATAAGCGTTAATCGCCAGTTGAACTGCACTATCACTGTGGTACTAACTGGTTAACCTGATAATCACCACCGGCGCTTAACAGTGGGCTGAGCTCGGCCAGAGCCTGCTTTATATTTGCTGCCAGTGTATAGGGCGGGTTAATCACCAGCATACCGCTACCGGTCATGCCAAAGCCGCTGCTATCCGGCAGCGGGCAGTATTCAATGCGTAGCTGATCTTTAATACCGGTAGCGACAATAGCACTGATAAAGGCTTCCACAGCCGCGCGCTCGATAACCGGATACCAGATAGCATAGGTCGCTTGTGGAAAACGCTGATAGGCGCTTTGCAAGCCGGCTACTACATCCTGATATTCGATTTTCAGCTCATACGGCGGATCGATTAATACCAGGCCGCGCTTATGCAGCGGTGGCAGCATGGCTTTAAAACCGGCCCAGGCATCCATATGCTCAATCCGGCTGTGGCGGCGCCGGGCAAACTGGCTGGCCAAAATAGGATAGTCTGTCGGGTGCAGCTCGGTGGCCTGAATACTGTCACCGCTGCGTAGCAACATGGCAGCAATCTTCGGTGAGCCGGGGTAAAACGCCAGCTCGCCATCCGGGTTCAGTTGTTTTATCAGTGCGATATAGTGCGCCAACGCCGGGCTTTGCGCCTGGTAGTGCCACAGTTTACCAATACCGCCCTGGTACTCGCCGGTTTTCTGCGCCTGTTCGGCCAGCAAGCTGTAAAGGCCTGCACCGGCATGACTGTCGTGGTAGCAAAAGGGTTTATCTTTTTGCAGCAGGTAGTCAACAATGGCCACCTGTACCAGATGTTTAACTACATCGGCATGATTACCGGCATGATAACTGTGGCGATAACTAAGCATAAACAAGGCCTGTAGCGGCAAATTTAAAGGCCGTCAGCATACTGCGCAGGCAGAAAAATACAAGTATTGTTGCCACGCAGCTGGTAAAATCCGCCGCATTATTGATTTACCGCGCCAAGCGGCGCACGCAGGATTTTCTATGTCACAACACAAGCCCAAAGGCGGTAAAGCGGCCAATCCACTGCATAAACCGTGGACCAAAGATGCCGGTGCTAAGAACGCCAGGCCTGCAGCTAATAAAGCTAAGCGCCCTGCATCTGATAAAGCACAGCCAGTTAAAGCCGTGCGCACAGTGCTGGATGATGAAGGCAAGGTATATGGCGAAAACGCTTGCCGGGTGTTATTTAACCAGCGCCCGGATGCGGTGATCCGGCTGTATGTATCACAGCAGATGGCAGCGAAATTTGCCGATGTGATGAAGTATTTAGCGGCGGTAAAAAAAGCCTATCACATAGTTGATGATACGGAGCTGGAAAAAGTAGCCGGTAGTGGCCATCACGGCGGCGTGGTATTGCTGGTAAAACGCAAACCACAGCAAAGCCTGGCGGCATATTTACAGCAAAAAGGCCGCAAGCGTGATTGTTTGCTGGCACTGGATGGTGTGGGCAACCCGCATAATTTAGGCGCGATAACACGCAGCTGCGCGCACTTTGGCGTGGGCGGCATTATTATGAAACAACCTGAGCTGCTGCAATCGGGCGCGGCCCTGCGCACGGCTGAAGGCGGCGGTGAATTTGTTGATGGTTTAAGTTGCGACAACCTGCCGCTGGCATTACAGCTGTGTAAAGAAGCCGGTTATACACTTATTACCACCTCCAGCCACGCTGGCACCTCACTGTATCAAAGCACGCTTCCGGCCAAGGTGGTGATTGTATTTGGCGAAGAGATGTTTGGCGTGTCAAAAAACGTCGCTAAAAGCGCTGATATTGCGCTGCAAATACCGGGTTCGGGCAAAGTGGAATCACTCAACGTTAGCGTAGCCGCCAGCCTGATTTTAGGCGAATGGTATCGCCAGCAGCTTTAGTGGTTGAAACGTTAGCAGCTAAAACGCACTAAACTGCTGTTTTAGCTGCTGCGCCTGGCGCCGGCTTACATCTACCTGCTGGCCGTCTTGCAAGATAGCAATTAAACCGCCGTCGGCTATCGCCGGTTCAATATGGCTGATAGCGCTGATGCGCACTATATCGGCGCGGCTGGCTTTGAAAAACAGTGCCGGGTCGAGCTTTTGTTCGATCTTTGCCAGTGAGCTATGAATAAAGCTTTTGCCATAGGGCGTATACACCGCAGCATGGTTGCCGATGCTTTCAAAGCGGCTGATTTCATTTAGCCGCACTACACGTTGGCTGTCACCGAATTTAAGCAAAATACCATGTTGTTCTGCTAAAAAGTGCGGCGCTGCATCGGCATTTGCCGGGCGTAGCTTTTGCAGCGCCTTCGCCAGCCGCTCCGGCGCTATCGGTTTTAGCAAATAATCTACTGCGTTTAGCTCAAACGCATCCAGCGCGAAGCTGTTAAAGGCGGTGCAAAAGATAAATTGAGTATTGGCCGGAATATGCTCTGCCAGTTGCAAGCCGGTTAAGCCCGGCATTTGGATATCAAGAAACACCAAGTCAATTGGCATGGCCGCCAGGTGCTGCAAGGCTTCTTCGCCACTGCTGGCCTCTGCCACAATAGCGCATTGCGGGTGCACTTTAAGTAAGCGTTTTAACTCGCTACGGGCCAGGCGCTCATCATCGACCAACAGGCAGTTATACATGGTTAAACTCCAACTGCGCACTAAATTGATTTTCAGCCTGCTGTAGCTGCAACACAGCTTTGCCGGCGTACATTAACTGCAGGCGCTGGCGTAAATTACTCAGCCCGGTAGCGGTACCAGCCTGCTGCGTGGCATCTGCCGTAGTGTTGGTGACCTTTAGTTGCCAGCCTTTACCGGCAACTTCAGCACTGATACAAAGCTTGCCTGGCGCTATATTAGGTGCAATGCCATGTTTAACGGCGTTTTCTACCAAGGTTAGCAGGCTTAGCGTGGGCAGCTTGTGTTGCCAGAGGCTGCTATCTATATCGCAGCTAAATTGCAGACGTTGCTCCAGCCGCACTTGCTCAATAGCCAGATATTGCTCTGTTAACTGCCATTCCTGTGCCAGGGTAGATTCTGGTTGTAAATGCGCCTGCAGGTGAAAACGGAATAATTCAGATAACCGCGTTACCGTATCAGCGGCCTTATGCTGATCTTCAAAAATCAGCGCGCGGATGCTGTTAAAGGCATTAAATAAAAAGTGCGGGCTAAGCTGGTTAGTCAGTTGCTGCAGCTGTGCTTGCTGCATTTGCTGTTGCAGCGCTTTACGTGCCTGTCGGCTTTGCCAGGCGATATAACCGGCCCCCCAAACCAGATACATCACACTAAAAGAGGTCATTAGTGCTACCAACATAAAGCTGGTGCTAAAGTTCATTTGTAACGGCGTATCGCTCTTGTCCGTTACTACGGTTACCTTGCTCATATCGGTATCTTTAAGTACTTCAATGCTGGATAGAAAATAGGAAACGATGGTTTGGAGTATCGCCGCTACCAGCAACAGCAAAATAAATACTGACCAGCGCTTTAGCGTGGTGATATTGTCTGCTTTCAGTACAGGGCGCAATAACACATGGCTTAGCAGCACAAAGCAGGCGGCTTCAATGCTGTATTTTACTAAAAACAGCCAATATAAGCGGGGCTGTTCAGGCGTTAGCAAGGGTAGGGTATAGGCCACAAAATAGCCGACATAAATCAACATGGTGAACAGCTGCGCCCATAAATAGGCGCTGCTGCAACTGTCTGCTGCGATGCTCCGGCGAAATGTTGTTAGTGTTGTCATAGCTGCTGTCGTAGTACTTGCGCAAGCAAAAACCTGAATAAACACAGTGTACTATCTATTGCGTAACTTGTTCAGCCGCTTTTTTCTGTTTACCGGTAAAAGCCCAGACAATCAGTGCCACCCAGGCTATCAAGGAAAAGCCAGCCGGGATATTGGCAAGAAATATTTTGCCCAAATGCCGGCGGTTGAGAAAGCTGGCAATAATGCTGGGCAAAAAGTAAATTGCCAGAAAGGCGGGGATAAAGGCTACCCAGAGTAGCGGGCTCATCTGGCTTAATTGGTGAAAAAACTCGGTTTGTTCAAACATGGTGCTGTCCTCTTGTTGGTTTGATGTAACAAGAGTACTTGCCCACAACACAGCGCAGGTTAAAAAAGTGACAGGCGGTAAAAAACGGTGATAACAGGTTGCCTTAACAGCACTGGCGGATTACTCGGCCAGTTGTTGTGGTTTTGTCTGGCCCAGATACTGAAAACGCGGTAGCAATTCACCGGCAATTTCAACGTTTTCAGTAAACATGTCCAGCGGCCGGGCCCACAGGCCGAAATCGCCATACAGCGCGCGGTAAATTACCAGCCACTGTTCGGTTTCGCTGTGGCGGGCGCAGTCAATTACCTGATAATACGCGCCTTTGTAATGCTGATAATAACCGGGTTCAAGTGGTGGTTTAAGCGTGTTGTTCATACCAGCTCTCAAAGATAATTTTGGCTGACAAACTATCCACTTTATCTTTGGCTAAATTACGGTAGCCGCCATCGGCAAACAGCATGCTGCGTGCTTCAGTGGTAGTAAGGCGCTCGTCATGCAGCTCTACCGGCAAACCAAAACGGCCATGCAGGCGGTTCGCAAATTTACGTGTGCGCACCGTAAACGGCTGCTCGGTGCCGTCCATATTCAGCGGTAAGCCTACCAGTAATAACTGTGGTTTCCACTCGTTAATCAGCTTTTCCAGCACTGCCCAGTCGGGGGTGCCGTCCTGGGCTTTTAATGCGCTAAGCAGTGAGGCTGTGCCGGTAAGTTCCTGACCTACCGCCACGCCGATGCTTTTAGTACCGTAATCAAAGGTTAAAATGGTGCGACTCATTAAGCGTGACCGGCCTCGTTAGTTAACTGCCAGGGTTTAATACCAATTTTCGCCGTAGCACTTTGCCATTTTTCGGCGTGGGTTAAATCAAAAATAATATCGCTGTCGGCCGGAATAATTAACCAGGCGTTATCGGCAATTTCCTGCTCTAACTGGCCTGCGGTCCAGCCAGCGTAACCCAGTGCCAGAATAAATTTCTCCGGTGCGTTGTCGGTGGTAAGGTCAAACAGAATATCTTTTGACGTTGTCACCATCAGGCTGTCGTTTAACCGCATACTGCTGGCGTAGCCTTCTTTGGCAGTATGTAACACAAAGCCTCTGTCGTGCTGCACCGGGCCACCGGCGCATACATGGGCAGTTGCCGCCGGGCTTGCGGTGTTGTACTCAATTTGCAGTTGTTGCAGCAAATCGGCTACTTTCACGTCCAGCGGGTGGTTAATCACAATACCCATGGCGCCTTCATCATTGTGCTCACAAATATAGGCGACACTGCGTTTAAACAGTGGATCATCTAATGACGGCATAGCAATTAAAAAATGATTCTGAAAACTCTGCATAGTGACCTCGTTACAACGTGGTTGTCACTGGCGGGCTGCCAGCAGCTGTTCAATTTCATCAAATAACAAACCGGTGATGCTGATTGGAAACGCCGCTTCAATTTCGCGGATACAGGTTGGGCTGGTAACGTTAATTTCAGTTAACTTATCGCCTATAACATCCAAACCGACAAAAATCAGTCCTTTTGCTTTTAGCGTGGGTGCTACCGCATTGGCAATGGCCCAGTCAGAATCTGACAAAGGTCTGGCTTCACCACGACCACCTGCTGCGAGGTTGCCCCGGGTTTCACCACTTGCCGGAATACGTGCTAAACAGTATGGCACGGGTTTACCGTTTACTACCAGTATTCGTTTATCGCCCTGGCTTATCTCAGGAATAAAACGCTGCGCCATAGCATAGCGGCTACCATGTTCGGTTAGCGTTTCGATGATCACGCTAACGTTGGCGTCACCCGGCTTTAAGCGGAAAATCGATGCACCGCCCATACCATCCAGCGGCTTTAAGATCACGTCCTGTTCGGCCTGATAAAACGCTTTTAAGCGTTTGGCGTCACGGCTAACCAGGGTTTTTGGCGTATGTTGGCTAAACCAGCTGGTATAAAGTTTTTCGTTGGCGTCGCGCAGGCTTTGCGGTTTATTCACAATCAGCGTGCCGTAATCTTCTGCCCGTTCCAGTATGTAGGTAGCGTAGATATACTCGGTATCAAACGGCGGATCTTTACGCATTAAGATCACATCCAGCTCGCTAAGGGCCATATCCTGTTCAGTGCCAAACTGATACCAACCGGCCGGATCTTGCTGTACCGTTAATAACTTAGTTGCCGCGCGGGCCTGGCCTTCCAGCAGATATAAATCTGCCATTTCCATATAGTGAATTTGATAACCGCGTTGCTGTGCTTGCAGCAACATGGCAAAACTGGAGTCTTTTTTGATATTGATGGCCGAAATAGGGTCCATCACTATGCCAAGTTTTATCGGTTTACTCATGCTGTATCCTCAGGCCAGATCGCCAAATTGCAGTTGTAACGCACTGATAGCGGTAAGTGCTGCTGTTTCGGTGCGCAGTACGCGTGGCCCCAACTGAATGCCGCTAAAGCCGGCCGCCGTGGTTTGCGCCATTTCCTGCTCACTGAAGCCGCCTTCAGGGCCTATTACTAACCGGATATTGTGGTTGGGTATAAGCGTCTTAATGGTGTCTTTGGCCCACGGATGCAAGGTCAGCTTTAATTCTTTTGTGCTTTGCCTAAGCCAGGTGTCCAGCGCTATAGCCGGATGCACGGTCGGCACGACACTGCGGCCGCTTTGTTCGCAGGCGCTGATAGCAATTTTTTGCCATTGCTCGTTACGTTTAGCCAGGCGCTCGCCGTCCAGCTTTACGCCACAACGCTCGGTAAACAGCGGTGTAATTTCAGTAACGCCCAGTTCCACCGCTTTTTGAATGGCAAAATCCATCCTGTCACCACGCGATATACCCTGGCCCAGATGGATTTTCAACGGTGATTCTACCGGGTTGTCTTGCTGTGTCGTAGCAATAACCTGAACGCGCTTTTTATCGCTGTTGCTGATGCGGGCAGAGTAGTTAAAGCCATCGCCGTTAAACAGCATCAGTTCGCTACCCACCGGCATGCGCAGGACGCGGCCAACATGGTTGGCGGCATCGTCATCCAGGGCAAACTCGTGGTTAAGTACAATAGCACCGTGGTGGTAAATTCTTGGAATACGCATAAAAACTTCTGCAACTGAACAATGCCGTTATGGTAGCAGGCGGCAACGGCGAGCAACAGAAAAAACAAACCCTGCCGTAGCAGGGTTGTTGGTAAGCTAATCAGGCTTAGTTTGTAGCAGAGTAGGTGTAGCTGGAGCCCAGGCCAAGTGGTATATCCAGCGCCCAGAAGCCAAGCAGGAAGGCCGTCCACAGCACCAGCATTACCACCGAATAAGGCAGCATAAGGGCGACCAGAGTACCAATGCCACTATTTTTGACGTACTTCTGACAAAATACCACTATCAACGGGAAGTAGGGCAGTAGTGGTGTGATGATATTGGTAGAGGAGTCGCCAACCCGGTAAGCGGCTTGGGTAAGATCAGGTGAAATGCCCAGCTCCATCAGCATAGGTACCATAATCGCGCCTATCAGTGCCCATTTGGCTGAAGCAGAACCTACTACCAAATTGACAAAACCGGATAAAAATACAATGCCTACCAGTGTCATACCTAAAGGTAAGCCCATAGCTTTTAACGCATTAGCACCTTTTAATGCCAATAGTACGCCGAGGTTAGACTGGCTGAAAGCATATAAAAACAAGGCACAGAAAAACGCCATTACAATATAGTAACCCATACCACTCATAGCATGGCTCATACCTGCTACCACATCACGATGGTTTTTCACTGAGCCTGAGGCATAGCCATAGACGATACCCGGTACCAGGAAAAAGATAAAAATAATACTGACAATAGATTTCATCAGCGGGGCGGCAGCGGTTAGTAATGGGTTGACGCCTGGTAAAACCTGCTCTGGTTTTGCCGCCCAGGGTGTGGTTTCGGGTAGCACTATGGTTAACACCAACAACGCCATTACAGCGAGCATAGAAAAAGCAGCCGCTTTTAAGCCACGTAATTCATTAGGTTTCAGCGCATCCATCGTGACCATTTGTGAGGTATCACCGTCCACTTTTGTTGCTTTTAAGCGTGGTTCGATCACTTTATCGGTAAGCACCCAGCCAATAGCAATAATCAGAAAGGTTGAGGCCGTGGTAAAAATATAGTTGTTCAGTGGGTTTACCATAACCGTTGGATCTAAAATTTGCGCAGAGGTTTGTGTTAAACCTGCCAGCAACGGATCTAAACTGGAAGGCAGGAAAAACGTAGCAGAAAAACCGCCTGATACACCGGCAAAGGCCGCAGCTATACCGGCCAGCGGGTGACGTCCGGCAGCATAAAATATAACCGCCCCCAGTGGTACAACTAACACATAACCTGCATCTACAGCGACATGGCTTAGCACACCAACGGCAATTAAAACCGGCGTTAACAGCATTTTAGGTGTAACAGTTAAAATAGAGCGTAAGCCGGCGTTAATAAAGCCGGTATATTCTGCTACGCCTAAACCTAACATAGCTACCAGCACTACGCCCAAAGGCGGAAAGGTAACAAAGGTATTGACGATGTTTGAGGTGAAATTAGTTAGCGCTTCACCAGACAGTAAATTGATAATTTGTATTTGTTGACCAGAGCGGGGATCCAGCTCAGTAAAGGTTACCCCCGAAAGCAGCCAGGATATGCCCCAGACAATGACCATCAGTAAGGCAAATAACACAGCCGGGTCGGGTAATTTATTACCTACCACTTCAATGGCGTTAAGCGCACGGTTAAGCCAGCTGCTTTTTTCAGCGGCGGCGTTTTGTTCAGACATACATGTTCCTTTCTTATAGTTTTGTTTCGCTCTGCTCACCGGCAGAGGACCCCGGATACAACATAACGGCTTATCATACACAAAAAGTGCCGGATGATAAGGCGAAATTATTCTTCTGCTTTGCTAACCGCAGGTGTGAAAAAGGAGAGCCGGGCTCTCCTTTTAAGTGACTGACAGGCAAAAATTACTTGGCGTACTGGCGCAGTAACTCGGCTTTGTCAGTTTGCTCCCACGGGAACTCATCACGGCCGAAGTGGCCATAAGCCGCGGTTGGCAGGTATATTGGCCGTTCCAGTTGCAGCATTTCAATCAGGCCATAAGGACGCAGGTCAAAATGTTCGCGTACCAGCTTAATCAGCTGATCTTCACTCAGTTTGCTGGTGCCGAAAGTTTCCAGACTAATAGAAGTAGGCTCTGCCACGCCGATAGCGTAAGACACCTGCAGCTCACAGCGATCAGCCAGGCCGGCAGCAACAATGTTTTTCGCCACATAGCGCGCAGCATAAGCAGCTGAACGGTCTACTTTTGAAGGGTCTTTCCCAGAGAACGCCCCGCCACCGTGACGCGCCATACCACCGTAGGAGTCGACGATAATTTTACGGCCGGTTAGGCCGCAATCACCCATCGGGCCGCCGATAACGAAACGGCCGGTCGGGTTAATAAAGAATTTGGTTTTAGCCGTTAACCACTCTGCCGGCAATACCGGTTTGATAATGGTTTCCATTACCGCTTCGCGTAGGTTTTCAGTGCTGATGGTGTCGCAGTGCTGGGTAGACAATACTACCGCATCAATACCCACTGGCTTGCCGTCTTCATAAATAAAGCTTAACTGAGATTTAGCATCCGGGCGCAGCCAAGGCAGAGTGCCATCTTTACGCACCTGAGCCTGGCGTTGTACCAAACGGTGCGAATAGGTAATAGGAGCTGGCATTAATACGTCAGTTTCGTTGCTGGCGTAGCCAAACATTAAACCCTGGTCACCGGCGCCTTGTTCTTTTGGATCGGCACGGTCTACACCCTGATTAATATCAGGTGATTGTTTACCAATGGCATTCAACACTGCACATGAATCGGCATCAAAGCCCATATCTGAGTGTACATAACCAATTTCGCGCACGGTTTTACGGGTGATTTCTTCAATATCAACCCAGGCAGAAGTAGTAATTTCACCACCTACCAGCACCATACCGGTTTTAACGAAGGTTTCGCAGGCAACGCGGGCTTTAGGATCTTGTTCCAGGATTGCATCCAGTACGGCGTCAGAAATCTGATCGGCAATTTTATCCGGATGTCCTTCAGATACCGACTCAGAAGTAAAAATGTGTTGTGCCATCTGTTGTATTCCAAAAATAAGGTTAATGCAGTTAAGTCCGTTACGGCATAAAGTGCCATGCCGAACTAAAAAAATAGGCTGGTATTCTAGAGAATGCATTAACGCATTGCCAGAAAAATCTGCCACCCAGACGTCTTTAATGCTATTTTAAGTTGCTTATTACGTTAGTAGCGACAGTTAGATCTGCATGACTGAAAATTCTTCATGCCAGCAGATTTAAATTTGCCATCTGGCGGGGGCTCTGGGAAAATAGCGCTCTTTCTGCCTTAACATTTCAGCTAAATAATAATCTGCTTCGCCATACAGAAGCCGCGCAATGTCAGGAGTGAACATGCCATCTCGTAAACAACTCGCCAATGCGATCCGTGCGCTTAGCATGGATGCGGTGCAAAAAGCTAAATCAGGTCATCCGGGTGCCCCTATGGGTATGGCCGACATTGCCGAAGTGTTATGGCGTGATTTCCTCCGGCATAACCCGCAGGATCCAAAGTGGCCAAATCGTGATCGTTTTATTCTGTCAAACGGCCATGGCTCAATGCTGTTGTATTCTTTATTACATTTAAGTGGTTATGATTTAAGTATCGACGATTTAAAACAATTCCGTCAGTTACACTCCAGAACGCCAGGCCACCCGGAATACGGTTATGCGCCGGGGGTCGAAACCACTACAGGCCCACTGGGGCAGGGCATTACCAATGCGGTAGGCATGGCAATTGCTGAAAAAGCCCTGGCGGCGCAGTTTAACCGGCCGGGTTACGACATAGTTGATCATTATACTTACACCTTTTTAGGTGATGGCTGCTTAATGGAAGGTATCTCCCATGAAGCCTGCTCTTTAGCCGGCACTTTAGGCTTAGGCAAGCTGATTGCTTTTTGGGATGACAATGGTATTTCTATTGATGGTCATGTTGAAGGCTGGTTTACCGATAATACCCCTGCACGGTTTGCCGCATACGGCTGGCAGGTGATCAGCAATGTTGATGGCCACGATGCCGCCGCTGTAGAGGCCGCGATTAAACAGGCACAGGCCGAAACCGGCAAACCAACCCTGATTTGTTGCCGTACCGTTATAGGTTATGGCGCGCCGAATAAAGGTGGCAGCCATGATTGCCACGGTGCGCCGCTGGGCGATACAGAAATTGCAGCAGCACGCGATTTTCTGCAATGGCCACATGCGCCGTTTGAGATTCCGGCCGACATTTATGCCGACTGGGATGCCAAAGCCAAAGGCAGCGCACAGCAGCAAGACTGGCAGCAGCTGTTTGCCCGTTACAGCGCAGCATTTCCTGAACAAGCTGCAGAGTTCAGCCGTCGTGTAGCCGGTGATTTACCATCAGACTGGGCAGAGAAATCTCAGGCGTATATTAATCAGCTACAAGCTAACCCAGCCAATATTGCCAGCCGTAAAGCGTCACAAAATGCGTTAAATGCTTTTGGCCCTATACTGCCAGAATTTATGGGCGGCTCGGCGGATTTAGCCGGCTCTAACCTGACTATCTGGTCAGGCTCCAAGCCACTTACCGGTGTTGATGCCAGCGGTAACTATATTTATTACGGTGTGCGTGAATTTGGCATGTCGGCCATTATGAACGGCATTGCACTGCACGGCGGCTTTGTACCTTACGGTGCAACCTTTTTAATGTTTATGGAATATGCCCGTAATGCGGTGCGTATGGCTGCATTGATGAAACAGCGGGTAATCTTCGTTTATACCCACGATTCTATTGGTTTAGGCGAAGATGGCCCAACGCACCAGCCGGTAGAGCAATTAGCTGCGCTGCGTGCTACGCCAAATTTGATGAACTGGCGCCCGTGCGACCAGGTAGAGTCTGCTGTAGCCTGGAAAGCGGCAATTGAGCGTACTGATGGCCCAAGCACCTTAATTTTTACCCGGCAGAACTTAGCACAACAGCAGCGCACTGCGCAGCAACTGGCCGATATTACGCGCGGTGGTTATATCCTGCGTGACTGCAATGGCTCGCCAGAACTGATTATTATCGCCACCGGTTCTGAAGTTGAGCTGGCAATGCAAGCTGCAGCTAAGCTGAGCGAGCAGGGTAAAGCGGTAAGGGTAGTGTCTATGCCATCGACCGATGTCTTTGAACAACAGGACGCCGCTTATCGTGAGGCCGTATTACCTGCAGCAGTAAGTAAACGGATAGCCGTAGAAGCCGGTATTACCGACTGCTGGTATAAATATGTCGGTTTAACCGGCAAAATTATCGGCATGACCAGTTTTGGCGAATCAGCACCAGCTGAGCAATTGTTTGAACACTTTGGCATTACCACTGCAAAAGTGCTTGAGGCGGCTGAGCAGCTACTGGCATAAGATAGTTAGTAAAATGGGATCAGCTTTGGTCCCATTTTTTTGTCGTACATTTTTTATGGTAATTTTCTGGCGTATTAATGGCGTGGTGTGATGGCAATAAGACTGGCAATAAACGGTTTTGGCCGTATTGGGCGCAATATTTTACGCGCTATTTATGAAAATGGCTGGCAACATGAACTTAACGTAGTAGCCATTAATGAGCTGGCAGATGCAAAAGGTGTAGCGCATTTATTAAAGTATGATACTTCACACGGCCGTTTTGGTTTCAGCGTCAGTTCATATGAAGGTGGTATTAACGTTGATGGCACAAGCATAGCGTTATTTGCAGAAGCCGATCCGCTGGCACTGCCCTGGAATGAGCTTGATGTGGATGTGGTATTAGAATGTACCGGGGTATTTCACAGCCGCGAGCATGCCAGTTGGCATTTAACTGCAGGCGCCAAAAAGGTGTTGTTTTCACATCCTGCAGATACCGATATTGATGCCACTATTATCTATGGCATCAACCAAAGCAGCTTAACGGCGGATATGACAGTGGTGTCGGCAGGGTCTTGTACTACTAATTGCATAGTGCCGGTTATTCAGGTGCTGGATCAGCATTTTGGCGTCGAAAGTGGCACTATTACTACTATTCATGCCTCAATGAATGATCAGCAGGTAATAGATGCTTACCATCCGGATTTGCGCCGTACCCGCTCTGCCAGCCAGTCGATAATACCGGTAGACACCAAGCTGGCACTGGGTATCGAGCGCATACTGCCGCAATTTGCCGGCCGTTTTGAAGCAATAGCTGTGCGGGTACCTACTGTAAACGTGACGGCGATGGATTTAAGTGTGACACTGCATCAGGATGTCAGTATCAGCGCGGTGAATCAGGCGCTGCAGCAAGCCCGCTGTGGTGAGCTGGCCGGTATTCTGGATTATACAGAAGAGCCTTTGGTGTCAGTGGATTTTAACCACGATGCGCATTCCTGCATTGTTGATGGCTCGCAAACCCGGGTTAGCCATAAACGGCTGGTAAAATGTCTGGTGTGGTGTGATAACGAATGGGGTTTTGCCAATCGTATGATTGACACGGCGCGAGCCATGATGCAACCGACTTTATAATAAGGAGCTTGAAATGTCTGTTATTCGCATGAGCGATCTGGATCTTAACAGCAAACGCGTGCTGATCCGCGAAGATTTAAACGTACCGGTTAAAAATGGCAAAGTAACCTCGGATGCACGGCTAAAAGCAGCAATACCCACTATTGAACTGGCACTGAGTAAAGGCGCTAAAGTGATGGTAATGTCGCACCTGGGCCGGCCAGAAGAGGGCGTTTATGATGCTGAATCATCCATGCAACCGGTGGTGGATTATCTGGCAGAGGCCTTAGCAGCCCCGGTACGCTTAGCGACAAATTATCTTGATGGTATCGACATTAACGCCGGTGAGGTGGTGGTGTTTGAAAACGTGCGCTTTAACAAGGGCGAAGGCAAAAACGATGACGCTTTAGCGCAAAAGCTGGCAGCACTGTGTGATGTGTTCGTGATGGATGCCTTTGGTACTGCTCATCGTGCTCAGGCTTCTACCCACGGAGTAGCCAAGTTTGCCCCGGTCGCTTGTGCTGGCCCATTGTTGGTGGCAGAGCTGGATGCATTAGCTGCTGCACTTAAAAACCCGAAACGGCCGCTGGTTGCTATTGTTGGGGGCTCTAAAGTATCTACTAAACTGACAGTACTGGAATCGTTGTCCGGTATTGTCGATCAACTGATTGTTGGTGGCGGCATTGCCAATACCTTTATTGCTGCGAATGGCAACAATGTGGGTAAATCCTTGTATGAGGCTGATTTAATCCCTGAAGCACAGCGTTTAATGACACAAGCCAGAACCCGTGGCGCTAATATTCCGGTACCAACCGATGTTGTCGTAGGACAGGCATTCAGCGAAACCACAGTTGCCACGCTAAAACAGGTAGCGGCGGTTGATGATGGCGATATGATTTTTGATATCGGCCCGGATACAACGGCACAACTGGTTAACATTTTAAAGTCAGCCGGTACTATCGTCTGGAACGGTCCGGTCGGTGTATTTGAGTTTGATCAGTTTGCTGCCGGCACCAAATCACTGGCACAGGCGATTGCAGATAGCGACGCCTTCTCGATTGCCGGTGGCGGCGATACGCTGGCAGCGATAGATAAATACAATATTGCAGACAAAATTTCATATATATCCACAGGTGGCGGGGCCTTTCTGGAGTTTTTAGAGGGCAAAACCCTGCCAGCAGTAGCTATACTGGAACAGCGTGGCAAAACACAATAATAATACGTTTTATAACTGTACCCTAAAAGATTAAGAGAGGATTTCATGGCCCTTATTTCCCTGCGTCAGATGCTGGATCACGCTGCTGAGTTTAGCTACGGCATACCAGCTTTTAACGTAAATAACCTTGAACAAATGCGCGCTATCATGCTCGCAGCGGATAAAACCGATAGTCCGGTTATTGTGCAGGCTTCAGCCGGGGCCCGTAAATATGCTGGTGCACCGTTTTTACGCCACCTAATTTTGGCTGCAGTAGAAGAGTTTCCGCATATTCCGGTTGTTATGCATCAGGATCATGGTACCTCACTGGGGGTATGTCAGCGCTCTATTCAATTGGGTTTCTCGTCTGTAATGATGGATGGTTCATTAGGCGAAGATGGCAAAACTCCAATGGATTACGCTTACAACGCCAATGTAACGCGCAAAGTTGTAGAAATAGCGCATGCGTGTGGTGTGTCGGTAGAGGGCGAGTTAGGTTGTTTAGGCTCACTGGAAACCGGAGCTGCCGGTGAAGAAGATGGCATAGGTGCTGATTGCATCCTAAGCCATGATCAAATGTTGACCGATCCGGAAGAAGCAGCACAATTTGTAAGGGAAACCCAGGTTGATGCTTTGGCGATAGCTTGTGGCACCTCACACGGAGCTTATAAGTTCAGCCGGCCGCCAACAGGAGATATCCTGGCGATTGACCGTATTAAAGCGATCCACGAACGTATTCCTGATACGCATCTGGTCATGCATGGTTCGTCTTCAGTACCGCAGGAATGGCTGCAAATTATCAACGAAAATGGCGGTAAAATTCCGGAGACTTATGGTGTGCCGGTAGAGCAAATTCAGCAAGGTATTAAATATGGGGTGCGCAAGGTCAATATTGATACCGACTTGCGGTTGGCTTCTACCGGCGCAATTCGCCGTTATATGGCGCAACACCCGGCAGAGTTTGACCCGCGTAAATATTTACAGGCATCGGTAAAAGCGATGACAGAAATTTGTATTGCCCGGTACGAAGCGTTTAACGCTGCAGGCCATGGCAGTAAAATCAAAGCTATATCACTGGACGATATGGTGGCGTTATATGTGTCAGGGAAACTGACGCCGAACATAAAATAAGCTAAAAAATTAATGAACTATAACAAATAGATCCTTATTTGTTTAATAGTGCATAAATTTGGGGCTAAGCCATATAAATAGCTGCATCAGAGCAGACATTCAGACGCCTGTGTTGTATTGACAAGGGCGTTTTTACCTGTAATGATGCGGATGGTTTACCCTCTAACCGAGGGCCTTTTCTGTCTGTAAGAACGGCAGGGTCCTTACAACTTCAGGTTACGTTAATCAGCAATAATTGGTTGGGAACTATGTTTAACAATAAAATTCGCAAGAGTCTTGTTGCAACAGCTCTGGCCGGTACTTTCGCCCTTTCGGCGAGTGCACTGGCAACAGATTTAAAAGCTTTGCACCAGGAAGGTAGTCAGATCCAGCGCGCAGCAGTGCAGTCTCAAGAAAAAATCAATACTATATATGAGCAGTCTCAGGAATTATTAGGTGAGTACCGTCAGGTTACTGACCAAACTGAAAACCTGAAAGTTTATAACGACTTTTTAGCTACTCTGGTTGCCGATCAGAAACGTCAGATAGACTCTGTTCAGCGTCAGATTAACGGCCTGGAAGATACCCGCAAAGGTACTGTTCCTCTGATGTTCCGCATGATTGATGCGCTGGAACAGTTTGTTAAAGCTGATATTCCTCTGCGTACCGAGCGCCGTATTGCCCGCGTAGAGAATTTACGTGAACTGATGGGCCGTTCAGATGTGCAATTATCTGAGCAGTATCGTCAAATTCTGGAAGCTTACAGCATTGAAGTCGGTTACGGTTCAGAAGTTGCGTCATTCCAGGGCACTTTGCCAATGAATGGTCAGGACATCACCGTAGATTATGTTCATGTTGGTCGCCTGTCATTAATGGCGCTGGCACTTGATGGTAACGCTGGCTGGGTGTGGAACAAGCAAACATCAAGCTGGGAGCAACTGCCAGGTTCTTACCTGACATCAGTATCTCAGTTTATCAAGATGGCGCGTCGTGAAGCCACGCTTGAGATGGATCGCGTACCACTTATCGCAGCGGAGTAAGAACACATGAAACAAGCATTTAAGTCAATGTTAATTGCCGCAGCGGTAACTCTGTCCGCTGGTATTGCTTTTAACGCAACGGCCAACACTGAAAAGTTGGACCAATTACTGGAACAGTTAAAGAAAGAGCGTACTGTTGAAGGTCGTGTTAATCAGGAGCGTGAGCGTGCGTTTCTGGCAGAGCGTGCCGACAAGCAAGCGTTGCTCAATACAGCCAAAAGACAGTTCACTGAAGAAGAAAATCGTGGTAAGCGTTTACAAAAAGAATACGCTGACAACGACATTCTGATCGGTCAGAAGCAGCAGGAATTAGAAAGTGCACTGGGCACTATGGGTGAGTTGTTTGGTGTTGTTCGCCAGTCAGCTAACCAGTCTATCGGTGCTATCACTGGTTCAATCGTTAGTGCACAGTACCCTGGCCGTGACGTACCATTACGTAGCGTTGCCTCAGCTACTGAATTACCTACTTTAGGTGAGATGGAAGAGCTGTGGATGGCATTACTGACCGAAATGACTGAGTCAGGTAAAGTTGCCAAGTTTGATGCTCAGGTAGTTAAACTGGATGGCGGTGTAGAAACGAAACGTGTAACGCGTTTTGGTACTTTCCATCTGACTACTGATTCAGAGTATCTGATCCTTAATAGTGACACGGATCAAATCCAACCTCTGGGTCGTCAGCCTCAGTCTAAAATTCACGATTCAGTAAGTGCTTACCATAAAGCTCGCAGTGGCGAGATTACTGGTTTGTACTTAGACCCGACTAAGGGCAACAGCTTACTGCGCTTAAACCAACAGCGTTCTACTTTGTTTGAATACTATCAAGCTGGTGGCGAAGTAGGTTATATCATTACTGCAGTATTCTTTATTGGTTTACTGATTGCACTTGAGCGTATTATTGTTCTGAGTGTTGTTGGTGGCAAGATCCGTGCGCAGCTGAAAAACCTGGCTAACCCGTCAGACAGCAATCCACTGGGCCGTATTCTGCGTGTATACCATGAGAACAAAGCTGCTGATGTAGAAAACCTTGAGCTGAAACTGGACGAAGCTATTCTGCGTGAAACACCAAAAGTAGAGCGTGGTATCGGTTTAATTAAGTTGTTCTCAGCAGTAGCTCCGTTACTGGGTCTGTTAGGTACTGTTATCGGTATGATTCTGACCTTCCAGCAAATTACATTGTACGGAACAGGTGATCCGAAGCTGATGGCCGGTTCAATCTCTCTGGCGTTGGTTACAACTGCTCAGGGTCTGGTTGCGGCAATTCCATTATTATTTGTACACTCTATTGTGTCTTCAAAAGCCAAGTCAATTCTGCACATTTTAGATGAGCAGGCTGCTGGTATTATTGCTGCGCATGCGGAGAAGGAGAAAGCCTAATGATACTCCAGCTAGTAGAGCTGTGGGAATCTGTTCAGGATTTTATCCATACCGGTGGCAACGTGTTATACGTTGTCGCCCTGGTACTCTTCGTCATGTGGGTATTGATGATAGAGCGGTTCTGGTTTCTTAAGGCTGAATATCCGAAGCTGAAAAAGGATATTATCGCCCGCTGGGATGCCAGAGCAGATACCACATCTTGGTATGCGCATAAGATCCGTGATTGCTGGATTTCCGAGGCGTCAGATAAATTAGATCAGCGTATGCTGCTCATTAAAACCTTGGTTGCACTGTGTCCACTGGTTGGATTGTTGGGAACGGTTACCGGGATGATTGCTGTGTTCGATATTATGGCGACACAGGGAACAGGTAACCCAAGAACCATGGCAACAGGTATCTCTATGGCGACTATACCGACAATGTCGGGTCTGGTTGCGGCGATATCAGGTGTATTTTTCAGTGCGCGGTTAGACGTTCAGGTGAAGCGAGAAAAAGCAAGCCTGGCCGATAGCTTACCGCATCATTAAAGAGAGTTTTTTATGGCCCGCAAACGTATTCGCGAAGCTGACACGGCAGAGATCGATATTACGCCGATGATGGATATCGTTTTCATCATGTTGATCTTCTTTATCGTTACCACTTCTTTCGTAAAAGAAGCCGGTATTGACGTAAATAAACCTGAAGCTGCTCAGGCGCAAAAGAAGCCAAGCGCAACTATCTTTATTGCTATCCGTGCAAACGGTGAGATCTGGATGGATAAGCGCACAGTTGATGTTGAGCGTGTTTCAGCAAACATTGAACGGCTAAGAGCAGAGTCACCAACAGACACTATTATTGTGCAGGCAGATAAAGAAGCTAAGCACGGGATAGTGATGGAAGTTATGGATCAGATTAAAGCTGCTGACCCATCTCTGGTGATTAGTATAGCCGGGGAGACTAAGTAATTATGGTACGTTTCCTGACATCGTTAATAATCGGTGGTGTGGTAACGTTTCTGTTGTTCTTAATGATGGCCACTTTACTCAAGTCGAGTGGCGATCGTAAAGCGGTTGAGCAAGAGCGCATTGTTATTGAAATTAACACTACGCCGCCTGACTCAGAGACACAGACCCGGCGGCCACCACCGCCACCACCACCACCACCACCGGCTCAGCCGCCTAAAGCGCCTCAGCCAGAGCCTGAAACAGCTAACGCTGCAGGTGCGATTGGTTTCAATATGCCTGGGCTTAGTTTAGGTGCAGGCGCAGGCGGTTTAGGCGATCCTTCCGGCATGATGCGGGATGGTGATGCAACACCAATTGTTCGTATTGAACCGCGCTATCCTGTGCAGGCTGCACGTGATGGTTTACAGGGCTGGGTTAAACTTCGTTTCAGCATCATGGAAGACGGTAGTGTTGATGAAGTCGAAGTGATTGAAGCTGAGCCGCGCCGGGTATTTGACCGTGAAGCTATCCGTGCACTGCGCCGCTGGAAATACAGCCCGAAAGTTGTTGATGGTAAGCCGTTAAAGCAAACTGGCCAACAAGTTCAGCTGGACTTCACTCTAGATATGGCAGGGGGTTAACATGACGAAGTTTAAAAAACTTACTTCAGCTCTTGTTGTAATGACAGTGTTGGGCGCGTGTTTACCGGTTTCTGCAGCTGTACAGCCAAATATGGCAAAAGTAGAAGAACGCAAAGCCCGTAAGACACAAATTGTCGGCGAGCGGGTTGGTAAAGTTCTGGTTAGCGCTTTTGATCTGTATAACGAAGAGAAGCTGGATGAAGCAATCGCGTTGTTGCTTAATGCTAAATCAAGTAATGAGTTTGATACCGCTACGCTGAATCGCTTTTTGGGTAACTTATATGCTACCAAAGACGAAAAGCAGGCAATAAAGTATCTGACGCTGGCAGTAAAACCAGATGTGCTTACTTTTGCTGACCAGTCGGCATCGATGAAGCTGTTAGCAGATATGTTATTGCAGGATAAGCAGTACCAGGCTGCAATAAAAGCTTATGAAGACTGGATGATGTTCACAGGTGAGCAGAATTCAGATGCTTATATGCGTATTGCGAATGCTTATTACCTTATGGATCAGCATGCTAAGGTTTTAGCGCCGGCAGACGATGCGATTCGTTTTGCAGCTAAACCCATTGAAGGGCCTTATCAGCTTAAGATGGCGGCATTGTATGAAACTAAACGTTATAAAGAGTTAGTAGCGGTAGTAGAAACGATGGTGCAGCTTTTCCCTGAAAATAAGCAATTCTGGGTTTATCTGGGTAACTTCTATACCTTAACTGAAGAATTTGGCAAATCATTGTCTACATTGCAATTAGCCTATTCGCAGGGGTATCTGGAAAAAGACTCTGAAATAAGAATGTTGGCGCAGATGTATGCGAATAACAATATTCCTTATAAAGCAGCTACAGTGATGGAAAAGTATATGAAGAGCGGTTTGGTTAAGAAAGATAAAACCAACCTGACTTTTATTGCTTCAAATTATCAGGCTGCACGCGAGTTTTTAAAGGCTGCTAACTACTATGGCGAAGTTGCTAAGCTGACTAATGACGCAGATGCATACCGTCGCCAGGGTTCTGCTTATTCTGCAGTGCAGAAATACAATGAAGCTATTGCTGCTTATGACAAAGCATTATCAATGAACGTTGATAAACCAAGCGGTGTCTATATGAGCTTAGTGGATGCTTATTTCTATCAGAAGAAATATAAAGAAGCTTATGCTGCATTGATGAATGCGAAGAAGGATCCTGCTATGTCGCGCCAGGTGCGGGGCTGGGAATCTTACATCAAAGATAAAGCGAAGCAAAACGGCATTACGCTGTAATAAAAAACCCCACTTAAGTGGGGTTTTTTTTAACTACTCATTACAGATTTCAGATTTCAGCTTCAGCATTTCTTAAATCATGCAGGCGGTACTTATCAATTAACGCATAAAGTGTCGGTCTGGTGATACCCAGCAAGTCTGATGTTTTAGATAAGTTGCCATTAGCAAGTGTATAGGCTTGGCGTATCGCCTGCGTTTCTGCTTGCTCTCTTACTTTACGCAGCGTGCTGGTTTTTACCATTTCTTTGCTGCTAAGGCCTAAATCGTCTGCAGTAATCAACTTGCTATCTGCCAGTATTACAGCTGATTTAAGCTTATTTTGCAGTTCACGAATATTACCTGGCCAAGGGTGCTGTAACATAGCTTGCATCGCACACTCTGAAAAGCCCTGTACGTGGCTGTTAAACTCTATATTGAATTTTGTCAGTAGTGCTTTAGCGATAACAATAATATCGTGGCCACGCTGGCGTAACGGGGGGATTGCCAGGGTTATTTCACTTACCCGATAATATAAATCTTCGCGGAAACTTTGTACTGCAACCATTTCTGCCAAATTACGGTGCGTTGCGCAAATTACCCTGACATCGACTTCTATTTCCTGACGTCCGCCCACACGCTCAATAACCCTTTCCTGCAAAAAGCGCAGCATCTTGGCTTGCAGGCTCAGTGGCATGTCGCCGATTTCGTCCAGCAGCAGTGTTCCGCCGTTAGCACATTCTATTTTGCCCAATGTGGTTTTATTAGCGCCGGTAAAAGCGCCTTTTTCATAACCGAACAGTTCGCTTTCCAGCAAATTCTCTGGTATCGATGCGCAGTTAATGGCAACAAAAGGTTTATTTACCCTTGGACTTTGGCGGTGAATCGCTCTGGCAAACACTTCTTTACCAGTACCACTTTCGCCAAGTAATAAAGTGGTAATTTCTGTCGGGGCTATTTTTTCTACGGTACGACAGGCGCGCATAATGGCATCACTGTTGCCAATAATATCGCTGCTTGTACCACCGGCAGCTTTTAGTGCCTGATTTTCTGTTTCTAACTGACTAAGTTTAAAGGCTCTGGTCAGGATCACATTTAAAACATCGATATTAATCGGCTTTTGATAATAGTCATAAGCGCCAAGCGCAACAGCTTTTAAAGCGTGATCGTTATCAGTACTACCCGTGATGACAATAACTTTGCAGTTTGGCTGTAGTGACAGTATTTCACTTAAGCAGGCCAGGCCTTCGGTTGCATTTGCCGGATCGGGAGGTAAACCAAGATCGAGTGTTACAACCTCTGGCTCATATCGCCTTAGTTGTGTCAGTGCCGAAGAGCGGTCCTGAGCAAACACCAGTTCGTAGTCCGGTAAACTCCATTTCAGCTGCTTCTGGATGCCAATATCATCTTCTATGACCAATAAGGTCTTCATAAAACAGTCCTTGTATTTACATCAATAAACGTGATTAGTGTAAAGGAAGAATTAGCGTAAAGGTAGTTCCCACTCCTTCTGTACTTTCTACCTGCAACTGGCCATTATGTTGTCTGGCAAAGTGTAGCGCATCATAGGCCCCAACGCCCATACCCGCATTACCTTTTGTTGAGTCAAATGGCTTAAATAAACGTTCGCTGATAAATTCAGCTGACATACCACAGCCGGTGTCGCTGATGCTGATATACAGCTGAGTGTCGTCACAGTTAACATTAACCAGTATTGTACCGTCGCTGCTTGTAGCATGCTGGGCGTTGTCAATTAAGTGGTAGAGTACGCTGGCAAAACGCTCTTTGTTTAATAATAATTCGGCATCGCGGCTGACGTTATATTCAGGTACCGGTTGTTTGGCGGCACAACGCTGAGTGATCACTTCGCGTACCACAGATGAAATGCTGATCCTGGTATCCTGGCTTGACTCTGCCCGTTTGCTGCTTAGTTGTGACAGCATATTCTGCAGGCGTTGCTGCATAGCAGCGAGTGTATCGAAGCTGTCATTGATAAACTCAGGGTTAGTGCGGTGTTTTACGCTGTTTGTCAGTATTAAATCAATTTGCGCTTTGATGTTTTTCAAATCGTGTACAACAAAAGCGGACATCCGGCTAAAGGCAGCAAATTGGGCATTTTCACTAAGTTTCTGGCTGGCTTGCATTAACTGCAGATAGCTGGATATTTGTTCTGCCACCAGCATCAGGTAGTCACGCAGCTCCCAGTTCAGATACTGACGGTCGACATCCGGAGCGTTCATCAGGCACAAACCCCAGAGATCATTGTCGGAGTGAACCGGAATGATCAATTGGACATCAATGTCATTTAAGTTCTGTTTTTGGCAAAACGGGTCTTTTTTATCTGCCAGATCAACTATCCAGTTTTTGCCGGCAAATTGCTGCACATACTGTTGCAATAATTCTGTTTCATTATTATTGAGTGCCGGGCGGTTGATCCGGGCCAGGGTTGTCAGGGCAGAAGTTCCTTCAAGTTTGACCAGGCAACCCCGGCTGTAACTGACAGAGTTTATCCAGGTTTGCAAAATAGTCTGGTATTGATCTGATTTAGTAATATCGACCAGCCGCAACTGGCGTGTCAGCTCCAGCCATTTAACACGATAATCAAACTTGTTAGCAAAGAAATGTTTTTCAATAAATACTTTTAGTTTGCGTCTTACTGCACCGGACAACAGCAACACGGCTAACATAGCAAAACCCAGCACTAAAAAGGTCGTTTGCAGCAGGTTTGACCAGGTGCCGCCAATATAACGAATATAAAAGCCTGCAACAGCTATCAGGCAAAGATAGATACCCGCAGCAAGCACCAGCGAACTTTGCAGCACGATATCCCGTGACACATACACATTGATGCCCCAGGCTTGCACGCGGCGCACTGAAATAATCAACAGCGGTACTATGGCAGCGTAAACAAAACCGCGGGCTGACCAGAGCTGGTTATCCACCTGACCAAATAATGCCGATTCAGCCAGCAGAATAAAGTCGAACAATGCGCAAACCGTTATGCCCAGCACCAGAGGTTTATATTGCCAGCGGTTGGCAGCGGCTTTACGGTACATTGTTTCAAGCAGTGCCAGTTGCAGCACGCAAATAGCCAGGCTGCCGGTAAAAATCAGGTTCATCGAAATCAGCTGCAGATAGCACAGTAATCCCCAGCAGCTTATGGTGAGCACTAACAACTGTACAGAGCGCTTTTTTAGCAACAGGCCTAATGATTGCTCGGCACTGCCAAGAGCAGCCAGTAAAAATAACAGCAGCACCAGATTCCGGCTGAGCTCTAATAGCAAAGATACCGGCGTAACGTATGGCGCAAAGCCTGTCAGCATATAATAGGCTGCCCATACTGCATTAAACAGCGACCAGGCAAGCAACAGTGAACGTGGCAGGTTCTTAACCCGGGTGGCAAGTGTCAGCAGAAAGAAAAACAAGTTAGCAACGCAGGCTAAGCCAAAGCCAATCCGGTCCAGCGCCAGTTCTGTCAATAAATCCATCTGAGTCTATCCATAAAAGCTGAAAATGTGTGTGGTGCTGCTTATTGCGTTAATAATGGCAGTAAAAATTTTACCGGAATAGCATAAGTGATGCCGCTTGGGTCGCTCAGTACCGCCTCTCTGGTCGATTTCACATATACCTTATTAATAATGCCTATTACCTGAGCTGTGTTTGCCTCAAACAAAGGGCTACCGCTATTGCCCGGATAAGCTGTTGCATCCAGTTGATATACCATAAAAGGCTGGCGCAACTGGCGCAGGGCAGAAGCTTGCAGCTGGCCGGAGTGATCAGCAGGGATAGCAATGGGGGTTACTGCGGAAATTATACCTCTGTGTGTAGCGGGGTATAAGCCCAGTACGGCGCTAATAGGGAAACCGGTAAAGGCGATTTCAGTTCCTTCATTAATAAATTCGGCACCGGCCAGTGTTGCCGCAGGCAATTTGGCTTCGATGGTCAATACCGCTAAGTCATGAGCTGTTTGCGTTTTAGTGTCGATAATCTGGTGAATTTGGATATTGTCAGCCTGGCCGGATAAAACCACATAAGTTTCGTTGCGTTTTACATCAGGAGCTGTGGCAATGACATGATAATTAGTCACTATTTTACTGCCATCGGCGACAACAAAACCGGTGCCAACCAGTCTGACACGAGGCGAGGCTAGTGGACTAAATACACCTATAGCCACGACAGAGGGTTTTATTTTTTTGATACTGTCCTGCAACGCTGCGTGTGCCGGTACGGCCAGATGCCACAGCAGTGCAATACACAATAGTGCTTTATATCTCATTCAGACATTCCCTATCTAAGTTATTGTGTTAGGTCACTATACTAGCCCAATTTGCTTGAAATAGCTGCAGTGTTATATGGCAAGCGGCAGAATTTGCCCCATACTAAGGAGCGGATGTTCAGGCAAAGGATGCTGTATGCCAGTCAGTACAGGTAAAGATATAGTACCTATCTTCTCAGGTGGTGGTACCCGGTTGAGTTGTTATATCGGCATACTACAGGCGTTGCAGGATATGCAATTTTGTTTCCGGCATCTGGTTGGCGTGTCTGGCGGTAGTATTGTGGCGGCACTTTATGCAACCGGCTGGGATCTTGCCAGCCTCAAAGCACTGGCATTGCAAACTGATTTCAGGCAATTCTGGAGTTTTTCAGTTACATCACTATTACGCACCGGCGGTTTATGTAATGGTGATAAATTTGAAGCCTGGCTCGACAAACAGTTGCAAGGTGTCACCTTCGCCGAGCTACCCTATGATTTACATGTACTGGCAACTGATATCAACGGTGGGGGCCCTGTGGTGTTTAACCGGCTCTACACGCCGCATCTTAAAGTGTCGAAGGCCGTGCGTTTTTCTATGTCTATTCCGCTGTTTTTTTCATTTCAGCCGTTTAAAAATCATATTATGACCGATGGGGTCATTTTGTCTGAAGATGCCTTGCACCATGACTGGTCAGGCTCGGGTTTGCCACTGATCTGTTTTCGGTTAAAAAGTGACGCTGAAGCTAAACCTGTGCAAACCAGCCGTTATTTCCCACTTGTATCGTATATTTATATGCTGATCCGCACCTTTATGAGCGCAGTGTCACGCGAGTATGTGCACGCCGAATACTGGCACAATACGATCGTGATCAACACCGGCAGCATTTCGGCAGTAGATTTTGCCCTGACGGTAGAGCAGAAGCTGCAATTATTTGACACCGGTTATCAGACCGCCTGCGCCATAGTGCCGTTAAAGTTGGCGGGGTTATTTGAAACGCAATAAAAAAGCCACTGTGACAGTGGCTTTAAGGTAGGTTGGGTTAAGCGATTATTGCTTGCCGCGACGAATAATTTCCTGCGCCATTAAGTCGGCCACCAGGCTGGTAGGCTGGTTTTCGGCATCTGCACGCTGGAAGATATTTAGCAGAGTATCGTAGATGGCGTTTACTTTCGCTGTGGATTCTTCAACGCTGTAACCTTGCGGCCGCATTTCAGAGGCAACATTAATAATACCACCAGCGTTAATAACGTAATCCGGTGCGTACAAAATACCTTTTTCGCGTAATACATCACCGTGACGGGCTTCTTTTAACTGATTATTGGCACAGCCGGCAACAATACGGGCTTTTAACTGTGCAATGGTGTCGTCGTTAATTGTGGCACCCAGAGCGCAAGGTGCATAGATATCGGCATCCGCAGCATATATCTCATCCAGGCCCACAGCAGTAGCGCCAAACTGGCTTACAGCGCGCTGTACGGCATCCTGATTAATATCAGTAACAATTAACTTAGCGCCTTCTTTATGCAGGTGTTCGCATAAATAGAACCCCACACTGCCAAGGCCCTGTACTGCAACTGTTTTGCCGGTTAAATCGTCAGAGCCAAACTGGTGTTTAGCCGCAGCTTTAATACCACGATAGGTACCCAAAGCAGTAAACGGTGCCGGGTTGCCGCTTTTACCTTCCAGACCTGCAACGAAAGGGGTTTCTTTATTGACGATCATAATATCGCCGGTAGTAATATTGACGTCTTCGGCACTGTAATAGCTGCCAGACAGCCGGTGGATCATCCGGCCAAAGGCACGGAACAATGCTTCGGATTTAATTTTCTTCGCATCGCCGATAATAACGGATTTACCACCGCCTAAAGGTAAGCCAGCCATAGCATTTTTGTAGGTCATACCGCGGGATAAACGCAGAACATCATGCAAAGCAGCGTCGTCGGAGACATAGTCCCATAAGCGGCAGCCACCTACAGCCGGGCCAAGTGCAGTGCTATGCACGGCAATAATTGCTTTTAAACCGGTTTCTGCATCGCTGCAAAATACAACCTGTTCATGATTATCGAATTCAGAATGATTAAATACAGCCACGACTGATTTCTCCGCTTATTGATAGCCTGAAATACTCAGGCCATTATGTCTGGTTAATAGCCGCACAGAAGGCGGCATTTTTGCGCGGCGAAATGTAGCATTTCAACCCCGGTTTCACCAGAATCAAACCAAAAAAATATCTGGTCTGTCCAGGCGATTGTCGACAATGTATGACAACACTTGATTGTCGGTGGCGAGTCACCTAAAGTAGCAAAAACTTACAAGCAGGACGTCGTATAATGAGTGAGCAGTTAACTTCGCAACAAATTGAACAAGCCCGTGCAGAATGGGTAAGAGCACAGTTTCAGAAGGCCAACGAGTATTTAGCCAGCAAAGGTATAATACCCGACAATGTTGCCGCGTCAGAAAGCCGCTATCTGCCACCTTATATGGCGGTATGGAAGCTGAATACTAAAGATAAGCAGTCATATTGGGTAATAAGTGGCGACCTGCCGACCGATCATATGGCGTTTGCTGCCGCGCCTAACGCCAGAGATGCGGTAAGGGCGTTTTCAATGCACTGGCAGCTAAAAGCCCAGCAGATTATTGATGCTGGCATCCAGGATAAAACCCAGCAGGATTTTGCCAATTTACTGATTAACCGCGCACATAACCTGTACGATATGTTCAGTGAGGATCAGCTATGGCAGGCAGAAGCTGTCAGTTAACTGTATTTATTGCTTTACGAATAATAAAAAACCGCATTATCTGCGGTTTTTTATTATCAGCATCTAAATACAGCTGCGGATCACTCACTAAAGTACCAGTAGCCCTGGTTAATTAAGCTGGTTAACAGCATCAGCCGCTCGGCTGACTGGTTAAAATGCAGGTTCTGCTCTGATTGCAGCTCAGTGTAATCACACAATAATTGTGCAGTGAGTAGCTCATTTGCTGGCAGCGTGGTTTGTTCACCATTAATAAACAGCAAAATATCGCTATCAGCGGCTTGCTGATAATAACAGCAGCGCAGGCCGCCGGTACGGCTTAACACTGAACCTTCGTCAAGGTATTCACCAATTTCATCGGCGCCGTAATGTGGATCAGGCTCGTTTAAATCCAGCTCATGTTTGGCGCGGGTAATTAAATTGCCAAACCAATGCGGTAGCATGGTTTTATCACTGACCAGTTGCTGCAGTAATTGCTGCACTTTGCTCAGATCGGTATCAGTAATAGCACCAACCGATTGCACGCTGCTGCGCCCTGCATCGGTAAAGCGTTTTCCGGTGATATCATGGTCAATCAGGTGATCTGCCAGGCCGGTGAGCAGATCTTTTTGTGCCGGAGCGCGAAAACCAACCGAGTAGTTCAGGCTGTTTTCAATGCTGATCCCCTCATGCGGGCAGCCGGGCGGAATATATAAAATGTCGCCGGGCTCTGTAATAACGTCAATACAGGCTGTAAAAGGGCTTACCTGCAGTAAACGCGGGTGAGGGCATAATTGCTGCAGGTTGGCATCTGGCATACCAACACGCCAGTGGCGTTTGCCTTCACCCTGAATAATAAACACATCGTACTGATCTAAATGTGGGCCAACACCGCCACCGGGTGCTGAAAAGCTTACCATCAGATCATCAATACGCCAGTTGGGGATAAAACGGAACGGGTCCAGCAGCTTAGCGGCCTCTGAGTGCCAGTGATCAACGGCCTGCACCAATAAGGTCCAGTCTTTTTCACCAAAAGCAGAGAAATCTTCAAACGGGCCGGTTTGCATATCCCATTGTTTATTAACACAGCTGACTATGCGTGACTCAATTTCTTCTTCCAGTGCCAGGCCCGCCAGTTCATCTGCTGTTAGCGGGTCGGCAAAATGTTTAAAACCGCCTTTAATCAGCAATGGTTTTTTTTGCCAGTATTCATTAAGAAACTCAGTGATCCCAAGTTCAGCCAAATTTAATTGATACATTTGATATTCCTGAGAAAAAAGGCGCTGAATTCAGCGCCTTTAACCTGTTACTGTAGCGTGTCGGTTATTTCTACCGCGGCACCAATATAATTGGCGGGGGTTAGCTGCTTAAGTTGCTGTTTTACCTGGTCGGGTAATGCCAGCTTATCAATAAACACATGTAAGTCTGCCTGTGTAATGCGCTTGCCACGGGTTAACTCTTTTAGCTTTTCATACGGTTGCTCAATAGCATATTTACGCATAACGGTTTGTACCGGCTCGGCCAGTAATTCCCAGTTGGCATCCAGCTCGGCGCGCAGGTTAGCTTCGTTTACTTCCAGCTTGCTGATGCCTTTTAACGTGGCCTGATAGGCAATAACGGTATAACCAAAACCCATACCCAGATTACGCAGCACAGTAGAGTCGGTCAGGTCACGTTGCCAGCGCGACACCGGCAATTTAGCTGACAAGTGATTAAACAGCGCATTAGCAATACCCAGGTTGCCCTCTGAGTTTTCAAAGTCGATCGGGTTAACTTTATGCGGCATGGTCGAGGAGCCAATTTCACCGGCAATAGTGCGCTGTTTAAAGTGACCCAGCGCAATGTAACCCCAAACATCGCGATCAAAATCAAGCAAAATGGTATTAAAGCGGGCTACAGCGTCAAATAGTTCAGCAATATAGTCATGCGGTTCAATCTGGGTGGTAAACGGGTTCCAGCTTAAGCCTAAACCGGTGACAAACTGCTCTGACAGCTGATGCCAGTTAAGCTGTGGGTAAGCCGATAAGTGCGCATTGTAGTTGCCCACAGCACCATTAAGTTTGCCAAGAATTTCTACGCCGGCAATCTGATCACGCTGGCGTTTTAAGCGCATATAAACATTCGCCATCTCTTTACCCATGGTAGTAGGAGAGGCTGGCTGGCCGTGCGTGCGTGCCATCATCGGCACGGTTTTGTGCTGATTGGCTAACTGTTTAAGGGCCTCTAACAGCGCATCACATTGCGGTAGCAATACGTTAGCGCGGGCTTCACTTAACATCAGGCCGTGCGATAAATTGTTGATATCTTCTGACGTGCAGGCAAAGTGAATAAATTCACTGATTGCAGAGAGTTCAGCGTTTGCGGCCACTTTTTCTTTTAACAGGTATTCAACCGCTTTAACGTCGTGGTTGGTGGTGCGTTCAATTTCTTTTACCCGCTCAGCGTCGCTTAAGCTGAAATTGTCGACAATGTCATTCAGGACAAGGTTAGCCTGGGCAGATAAGGCTGGCACTTCAGCAATCTGTGTTGTTGCGGCAAGTTGCTGTAACCAGCGTACTTCTACCATCACGCGATACTTAATTAAGCCAAACTCACTGAAGTAGTTGCGTAAATCTACAGTTTTGCTGCCATAGCGCCCGTCAACGGGGGAAATAGCGGTTAGGGCATTCAGTTGCATACAGGCTCCTATAAGCTTGATGAGGGCAGTTGCGCCAGCATGTCTTTTGCTTGCGCGACCAGCTTGCGACGTTTAAAGATAAAGTTAAGGCGGCTACCACCGGCCTGGCGCCATAACACCGCCGAGCGGATGGCGGCTAACAACAGCGCCCGTACTTTGTGCTGTACGGCAGGTAGCTTAAGTAATTCAGGTTGGCCATAGATCTGAATACGGCCACCTAAACTGCTGATGCAATCAGAGTAAATATCGGCCAGATTGGCCAGCATATTGTCATCAGTAATACTGAAATGCTGTAACTGGCGTTCTAAATGCTGCAGTTTATCGCCAAGCTTTTTCAGATTAGCCGGCGTTTTGCTTAGTTTACGCTCCAATGCCAGTACGCCGACAATGTAGCGCGTCAGCTCGACATCTTTTTGTGGTTTGTCGCCCAGTTGGTCAACAATAAGCTGTAAACCGGTTTGCAGGTTGGCAGGCTTACTACCATATATTTGCAGTGGATCTTCAGCATCGACAACGGCAACACTGTTTAGCATGATGCTCAGAGAGTCTTTATCTACACTGGTACTGCGGGCGACCGTTTGCACCAGTTTCAGTGCCTGAGTTAACCCGGCTAAAGCGATAATTTGTGTTGAAAGAGAGTATTGCATATCAGTTCAGAGCCACATCAATAATGCCGCCGCCAAGGCAAACATCGTCAAGATAAAATACGGCCGACTGGCCAGGCGTTACTGCTTTTTGTGGCGTATCAAAAAACACTTCAACGCTGCCGTCGGCAAGAGGCGTCAAGCTACAGGCAATATCAGTCTGGCGGTAGCGGGTTTTCACCGTGCAGCGCAAAGTGTGTTGCGGGCCTTTACGGTCTGTCCAGTGCAACTGGTTAGCTATTAAGCCTTTAGACAATAAACCCGGATGATCATGGCCTTGAGCCACAATTAGCTGATTAGTATCCAGGTTTTTACCGACAACATACCATGGCTCGTCGCCGCCATCGCGCAGGCCGCCAATGCCCAGGCCCTTACGCTGGCCCAGAGTATGGTACATCAGGCCTTCATGGCGGCCGATAATGTCGCCGTCTACCGAAACAATATCGCCCGGTTGTGCCGGCAGGTATTGCTGCAGAAAATCTTTAAATTTACGCTCGCCGATAAAACAAATACCGGTGCTGTCTTTTTTATCGTGGGTAACTAAACCCTGCTGTTCGGCAATAGCACGTACGGCAGGTTTTTCCAGCTCACCCACCGGAAACAGCGTTTGTGCCACATGCTCTTCACCAAGGGTGTAGAGGAAATAACTTTGATCTTTGTTGGTATCCAGCCCGCGTAATAACTGCCAGTGGCCATTTATATAGCGGCGCTGCACATAGTGGCCGGTGGCAATGTAATCTGCACCCAGTGCTTCGGCAGCAAACTCGAGAAAGGCTTTAAATTTAATTTCTTTATTGCACATGATATCCGGGTTAGGGGTGCGGCCGGCTTTATATTCAGCCAGAAAGTACTCAAAAACATTGTCCCAGTACTCAGCGGCAAAATTCACCTTATGCAACACTATACCCAGTTTGTCGCAAACGGCCTGTGCATCGCGCATATCTTCAGCTGCTGCACAGTATTCGTCGTTATCGTCTTCTTCCCAGTTTTTCATAAACAGACCTTCAACCTGATAACCCTGCTGTAGCAACAGGTAGGCTGAAACGGAAGAATCTACGCCGCCGGACATACCGACGATGACTTTTTTACTGCTGTTAGCTGAGCTATCAGTTAAGCGGATATCTGGCATAACACTGCACTTTTGAAGGCCGAAAAAACAAGGCGCGGATTATACATCAAATTTATCTGCTGCGCATGTTATCGCGTCGGTTGGATCAGCGACAGCGGCAGGCGTACCCCTTGTGTGTATAAGCTAATAGCATCACTAACTAAACGGCTTCTAAGCGGCAAGGCTGCTTGTAACAGTTCATTTGCGCTATACCAATGCAGTGCCAGAATATCACTGTCCTGGGGCTGGTATTGTGCCGGCAGGCTGGGGGGCTCAAACACTATATTCAGTCGTACATAGCGATGATCATTAGCCGCTTTTAACTGTGAAATACCCAACCAGGCCGAGGGCTCAAGTGTCAGGCCGGTTTCTTCAAACAGTTCGCGTTTTACTGCGCTAAGCAAATCTTCATCCTGCTCAACATGGCCAGCAGGCTGGTTCAGTACCCGCTGTCCGGTCAGTTTATCGCGCTCTTCTACCAGTAAAAATTTGTGCTCAAAATACACGATGGCAGCAACGGTAAGATGTAGCAGTTCTCTGCTCATGGATTGGTGGCTATCCTTATTTAAGATCCATTACGGTAAATTGGCCCGGCGCTAACTGATTAAGGTGCCAATCGCCAATTTGTACACGTATTAAGCGCAAGGTGGGAAAACCCACCGCAGCTGTCATCCGTCTTACCTGACGGTTACGGCCTTCGGTAATGGTCAGACTTATCCAGCAGGTAGGAATGTTGGCGCGCTGGCGCACCGGAGATTGACGCGGCCAGACATCAGGCTCAGGTAAGCGCTGCGCTGTGGCGGGTAAAGTGGGGCCATCATTTAACTGTACGCCTGCACTTAACTGCGCCAGAGCTTCGTCGCTGATATTACCTTCAAGTTGTACCCAGTAGGTTTTGGCCATTTTATGTTTAGGATCGCTAATCTGATGCTGGGTTTTACCACAGTTAGTCAGCAGCAAAAGCCCTTCGCTGTCGCGGTCAAGCCGGCCGGCGGCATACACGTCAGGCACAGTGATAAAATCTGCCAGGGTGGCACGCGCAGGTATGCTGTTATCAGTAAACTGACACAGTACGTCAAAAGGTTTGTTGAACAACACTAATACCGGCTGTCCGACCTTGGTCGTATTGCGTTTTTTCGTATATGGATTATTTTGCAAATTCTGCCTGCTGCGCAACGGTTTCACTGTATTTTTGTCTCTGAAATTCATAGCATCCGGCTGCCTATTTTATTGAATGTCATGCTGCTATACTACCGCCGCTTAGCAACAAATGCGTTTAAAACATCAACATCGCCCGGATGAAGGTGCGAACTGGCAAGCATCAGCCAGCTGATCGCAAACACATTACAGGAACTAACATGTCAAACGAAATTGCAAAAATTATCTACACTGAAACAGACGAAGCACCAGCACTTGCCACCTATTCGTTACTGCCTATCGTACAGGCATTTTCTGCTGCGGCTGGTATCGCGGTTGAAACCCGGGATATTTCTCTGTCTGGCCGTATTATTGCCAACTTCCCTGATTTCTTAAAACCTGAGCAACGCATTGCTGACGCCTTAACTGAGCTGGGTGAGCTGGCGAATCAGCCCGAAGCAAATATCATTAAGCTGCCAAATATCAGCGCGTCTATTCCACAGTTAAAAGCCGCTATTAAAGAGCTGCAGCAGCAAGGTTATGCCTTACCGGACTATCCGGCAGAAGCCAAAACTGAGCAAGAGCGTGATGTTAAAGCCCGCTACGACAAAATTAAAGGCAGTGCGGTAAACCCGGTACTGCGTGAAGGTAACTCTGATCGCCGTGCCCCGGCATCGGTTAAACAGTATGCCAGGAAAAACCCACACAGTATGGGCGCCTGGGCGTCTGATTCTGGATCCCATGTGGCTCATATGACACAGGGCGATTTTTACGGCAGTGAAAAATCAGCCACTTTTGCTGATGCTGATACGCTGAAAATTCAGCATATCGCCAAAGATGGCACAGTATCGGTGTTAAAAGATAAAGTAGCCGTATTAGCTGCTGAAGTGATTGACGCGGCAACTATGAGCAAAAATGCACTGCGTGATTTTTACCAGCGTGAAATTGCCTCAGCTAAACAGCAGGACGTGCTGTTGTCGTTGCATTTAAAAGCCACCATGATGAAAGTATCAGACCCGATAATGTTTGGTCATGCAGTAACGGTGTTCTTCAAAACGGTGTTTGATAAACACGCTGCACTGTTTGCTGAGCTGGGTGTTGATGTTAACAACGGCGCCGGTGATATGTTTGCCAAGGTAGCCACGCTGCCACAAGCCAAGCAAGACGAAGTGCTGGCAGATATTAAAGCCTGTTACGCTGCACAGCCAGCACTGGCGATGGTTAATTCGGATAAGGGCATCACCAACCTGCATGTACCCAGCGATATTATTATCGATGCTTCTATGCCGGCAATGATCCGCAGTTCAGGCCAGATGTGGGGCCCGGATGGCAAGTTAAAAGACACCAAAGCACTGATCCCGGATCGCTGCTACGCCGGTGTGTATCAGGAAACTATCGACTTCTGTAAGAAAAACGGTGCCTTTGACCCGCGCACCATGGGCTCAGTGCCGAATGTTGGCCTGATGGCGCAAAAAGCCGAAGAGTACGGTTCACACGATAAAACCTTTGAAATTGCTGCTGATGGTAAAGTGCAGGTACTGAATAGCAAAGGTGACGTGGTGTTTGAACACAGTGTAGAGCAGGGCGATATCTGGCGTATGTGTCAGGTAAAAGACGCGCCGATCCGCGATTGGGTTAAACTGGCTGTAAACCGTGCCCGCTTAAGCAATACCCCGGCGGTATTCTGGTTAGACAGTGCCCGCGCTCATGATGGTCAGCTGATTACCAAGGTAAAAGCGTATCTGCAAGACCACGATACCAGTGGTCTGGATATTCAGATCCTGTCACCGGTTGAAGCAACCCGTTTTTCACTGCAACGTATCAAGCAAGGGCTGGATACTATTTCAGTAACCGGTAACGTACTGCGTGACTACTTAACCGATTTATTCCCGATTTTAGAGCTGGGCACCAGTGCTAAAATGTTGTCAGTAGTACCTTTAATGAATGGCGGAGGCTTGTTTGAAACCGGCGCCGGCGGCTCAGCTCCGAAACACGTTGAGCAGTTTATCGAAGAAGACTATTTACGCTGGGATTCGTTGGGCGAGTTTTTAGCGCTGGCCGCATCACTGGAGCATTTAAGCCAGGTTACCGGCAACAACAAAGCTAAAGTGCTGGCTGATGCACTGGACGCTGCGACGGCCAAGTTCCTTGATAACGATAAGTCACCACGACGTAAGCTGGGCGAACTGGATAACCGTGGCAGCCACTTCTATCTGGCTATGTACTGGGCAGAGGCTTTAGCTGCACAAAATGCTGATGCACAGTTACAAAGCCGTTTTGCCAAACTGGCAACAGTGCTACAACAGCAGGAAGCTACTATCGTTGCCGAGCTTAATGGCGCGCAGGGTAAAGCAGTAGATATTGGCGGTTACTACCGGCCAAATCCTGAACTTGCTGCTAAGGCCATGCGACCAAGCCATACCTTTAACCAGGCACTGGCTAGCGCTTAATAAGCTGGCAGATAAGCAAAAGCAGGCGTAATGCCTGCTTTTTTGTTGGTCAGGGTTACAGCAAAGTAAATATATTATTCTGTCAGATCGCCAGGCAGTTTAATATTTACAGCGTGTAAGCCTTTAGGGCCCTCGGACAAGTCAAACTCAACGTCTTGTCCAGCCTTTAGCGTGCGGTAGCCATCCATACTAATGGTTGAATAATGAGCAAAGATATCTTCATCACGACCATCTTCGCGGATAAATCCAAATCCTTTGGCGTTATTGAACCATTTTACTTTACCGGTAGCCATACAACTTACTTCCTTCTCTAAGTTAGCTAAATTCTGTATTCTTAGTCTTTACGGCGGGATTGTTGTTGATCCCAACAACTAATGTAGATAATTTGACCATGTAGTCAAGTTATTTGCAAAATTAAACCAAAATTTTACCAATATTTAACCCAAAGCTCCTTTGATGGAATACGCAGGCATGGCTATAGTTTATGAGCGGAAATAAAGAAGGTAACGTACAACATGGTGGTTTAGAGGAACTGACACGGCAACGTGTGGCTCCGCCACCGATGTATAAGGTAGTACTGCATAACGACGATTATACCCCGATGGATTTTGTCATTGATGTGTTAAGCCGTTTTTTTAATATGCAGTATGAACAGGCAACTGAGGTAATGTTAAAAGTACATTACGAAGGGAAAGGGGTTTGTGGTGTTTTTACCGCAGAAATTGCGGAAACTAAAGTGCAGCAGGTGACGCAGTATGCGAAAGAGCATCAACATCCGCTGCTCTGTACCATGGAGCGCGCTTAAGGTAAGTCCTGGCATGATTCTGGTGTCGTTACTCAGGTGGATTAGGAGTGGTGTATGTTAAATAAAGATCTTGAGTTAACTCTGAATTTGGCTTTCAGGTTTGCGCGTGAGCGCCGTCATGAATATATGACGGTAGAACACTTGTTGCTGGCATTGCTTGATAACCCGGCCGCAGGTGATGCGCTGCGTTCTTGTGGCGCAAATATTGAAAAACTGCGGCTGGAACTGGGCAGTTTTATTGATTCAACCACACCTGTGTTACCCGACGGTGAAATGGAGCGGGACACTCAGCCCACTTTGGGTTTTCAGCGTGTGTTACAGCGTGCAGTGTTTCATGTGCAGTCATCCGGCAAGGCAGAGGTAACCGGTGCCAATGTACTGGTGGCGATTTTCAGTGAGCAGGAATCGCAGGCGGTATATTTACTGAAGAAAATTGATATTAGCCGCCTGGATGTGGTGAATTTTATTTCCCATGGTGTAACGAAAACTGAAAAGTTAGAACAACATGATGAACATACCGCAGAAGAAGCCGGCGAAACGTTGAGCGACGATAGTAAGTATCTGGAAAACTTTACCGCTAACTTGAATGTTCAGGCAAAAAACGGCCATATTGACCCGTTGATTGGCCGCGAACATGAAGTTGAGCGGGCTATTCAGGTATTGTGCCGGCGTAAGAAAAATAACCCGCTGCTGGTAGGCGAAGCCGGCGTGGGTAAAACGGCTATTGCTGAAGGCCTGGCGTATCGTATTGTGCACAAAGAAGTACCGGAAGTCATTGCTAACGCCACTATTTACTCGCTGGATATGGGCGCCTTGCTGGCAGGTACCAAATACCGTGGCGACTTTGAAAAACGGCTGAAGTCTTTGCTCAAAGAGCTGGAGCGGGAAAAAGACGCTATTTTATTTATCGATGAAATTCATACCGTCATCGGCGCCGGTGCCGCCTCCGGTGGTGTGATGGATGCCAGCAACCTGATTAAACCGCTGCTGTCCAGTGGCCGTTTGCGGTGTATGGGCTCTACCACTTATCAGGAATTTAAAAGCATTTTTGAAAAAGACACCGCGCTGGTACGTCGTTTTCAGAAAATTGATGTGGCAGAACCGAGCGTGGAAGATACCACCCGTATTTTGCTCGGCCTAAAAGAGCGCTACGAGCAGCATCACAATGTGCGCTATACGCAAAAGGCGATCCGTGCGGCGGCTGAATTATCGGCCAAATACATTAATGAGCGCCATTTACCGGATAAGGCCATTGATGTCATAGATGAAGCCGGTGCCAGCCAACGGTTATTGCCGGTATCTAAGCGTAAAAAAGTCATCAATGTGCCGGAAATTGAGCATGTGATTGCTAAAATGGCGCGTATTCCGGAGAAGTCGGTATCGGCATCAGACAAAGATGTGCTGGCGAATTTAGATCGCAATTTAAAACTGGTGGTATTTGGCCAGAACGAGCCAATTGAAGTGCTAACCTCGGCTATCCGCTTATCGCGCTCTGGCCTTGGCAACGAAGAAAAACCGATAGGTAACTTCCTGTTTGCCGGCCCGACCGGAGTGGGTAAAACCGAAGTAACTAAGCAACTGGCCAAAGCGCTGGGTGTAGAACTGTTGCGGTTTGATATGTCGGAGTATATGGAGCGCCACGCTATCAGCCGTTTAATCGGTGCACCACCAGGTTATGTTGGGTTTGAGCAGGGCGGTTTACTGACTGATGCCGTGTCAAAACATCCGTATTCAGTAGTACTGCTGGATGAAATCGAAAAAGCCCACAGCGATATTTATAATATTCTGCTGCAGGTAATGGACCACGGTACCTTAACCGACAATAACGGCCGCAAGATTGATTTTCGTAATGTGGTACTGGTAATGACGACCAATGCCGGGGTACAGGAAACTATCCGTAAATCGATAGGCTTTAAACAGCAAGATCATAGCCATGATGCGTTGTCGGAAATAAACCGTACTTTTAGTCCGGAGTTCAGAAACCGCTTAGATGGCATTATCTGGTTTCAACATCTGGGCGCGGACATTATTCTGCAAATTGTTGATAAGTTTATCTGTGACTTACAGGTCCAACTGGATAAAAAGCAGGTATCAATGGAGCTCAGCAGCGCGGCAAGGCAATGGCTGGCAGATAAAGGTTACGACCATGCAATGGGGGCGCGGCCAATGGCCCGGGTTATTCAGGAGCAGCTGAAAAAGCCGCTGGCGAACGAAATTCTGTTCGGCCGCTTACTGCATGGTGGTGATGTGCGGGTAGATCTGGTTGATGGTCAGCTAAGCTTTGTTTATCAGACTACAGAAGAAGCTGCACTGGCAGATTGACGCTAACGTAAATCGCTTTACAGCAAAACAGTAAACCCGGCCAAGGCCGGGTTTGTGTTATCTGGCATAATGCAAAAAAGCCGGCTTAGCGCTGGCGGAACACGATACGGCCTTTAGTTAAGTCGTATGGTGTTAATTCTACGGTTACTTTATCGCCGGTTAAAATACGGATATAGTTCTTACGCATTTTACCTGAGATATGAGCGATAACGACATGGCCGTTTTCCAGTTCAACTTTGAACATGGTATTTGGCAGGGTATCCAAAATGGTACCTTGCATTTCAATTACGTCTTCCTTCGCCATTCAGCGTACTTGCCTCTTAATATTGGGTGAACCATAAAAAAACTGCGCAGATTGTGCCGAAATCATCGGCATAAGTAAAGCAACAAGCGCTTTTTTAGCCAAATGAATGCCATTGTCCCTGAATAAAACGTTGTTGCGGCAAAAAAGCGGCCTTATAGGCCATTTTCTGGCAGGCATTAATCTGATAACCCAGATACAACCAATTTTTTTGATCCTGCCTGGCGCATTGCAATAAATACAATATGGCTAAAATACCGGGAGAGAGCGCACTGACATCGGGATGAAAAAAGGTGTACACCGCCGAATAAGCCTCTGTTGTTTCATCAACAATAGTTACTGCCACTAATTGCTGCTGATAATATTGTTCCAGATAACGTACTTTTAACCATGAGCAATTTAACATGGCATCCAGTTGAGCCTGCTCGGGTGGGTACATACTGCCATCAGCATGCTTATGGCTGATGTAAGCGGCAAACAACGGGAAATAATCTGTGCTGGCAGCGGTATTCAGTTTGTACTGCCAACCGATACGCTGCGCTTTATTAAGTAAACGGCGCTGACTGCGGCTGGCAATAAAATCAGCATGGCTGACGCGTACAGATTCACAGGCGCGGCAGGCCGGGCAGTGTGGTGTGTAAACCTGCTCACCGCTGCGGCGAAAATTAAGCTCCAGCAATTGCTGGTACAGCGCTGCACTGACTGGCTGCTCTGGCAGCAAAAACACCAGTTGTTCCTGCTGTGCGTCCAGATAACTGCAGGGGGCTGGTGCTGTCAGGCCAAAACGCAGCTCATGCATTGGCACTGTCCAATTCGATAGTGCGGGCTTGCCAGTGAGATGGCGGTGTTATTTGCTGGCGGTATTGCTGTAACAGTTGTACATAGTGATTACGTGACATCTCTTTTGCCCCCAGCTGCATAAGAAACGGGTTAGGTAACTGGCAGTCAATCCAGCCGGGTGCAACCTGTTGTAAATGTTGCTGCAAGGCAACTAAGGCCAGTTTGGCGGTATCCGGCAACCGGTTAAACATCGACTCACCACAAAACAGGCTGCCCACCAGCACGCCGTATAAACCGCCAACTAAGCGGTCCTGTTGCCACACTTCAATACTGTGGGCATGTCCCTGTAAGTGTAATTGCAGATAGGCTTGCTGCATTTGGGGCAGGATCCAGGTAGCGGGTTGGCGTGGTCTGGGAGCCGCGCATTGGGCTATCACCTGCGTAAATGCGGTATTGATACTAAAGCGTAGCTGATGGCGGTTAATTTGTTTTCTTAGTGTGCGGTTTAGTTTAAGGCTACCGGGGGCGAAAGCGGCGCGCACAGAGGGGCTCCACCACAATAGCGGATCGCCTTCACTGAACCAGGGAAAAATACCGTGTGAGTAAGCATTGATAAGGCGGGGCGCAGATAAATCTCCGCCCATTGCCAGCAAGCCGTCAGGCTCGGCCAGCGCACGATGCAGCGCAGGAAAGCTGACATCGTGTGCTGATAGCTCCGGCAAATAAATGGTCACAGGTGCGACCTGTTTACTTGCTCAGCGCATCCAGATAACGCTCGGCATCCAGCGCGGCCATACAACCGGTACCGGCTGACGTAATGGCCTGACGGTAAATATGATCTGACACATCACCGGCAGCAAATACACCGGCAATACTGGTTTGCGTCGCGTTGCCTTCAGTACCGCTTTGTACTTTTAAGTAACCGCCATTCATCTCCAGTTGTCCGGCAAAAATGTCAGTGTTGGGTTTATGGCCAATGGCAATAAACACGCCCTGCAATGCCAGATCTTTATCTGCCTCGCCTTTGGTTGAGGTTAACCGTACGCCGGTTACACCCATGTCGTCGCCCAGCACTTCGCCCAGTTCACAGTGAGTGTGTAAGACAATATTGCCGTTGTTTACTTTGGCCATTAAGCGGTCGATCAGAATTTTCTCGGCTTTAAAGCTGTCACGCCGGTGCACCAAATGCACTTCAGCAGCAATATTTGACAGGTATAGCGCCTCTTCTACTGCGGTATTACCACCGCCTATTACAGCGACTTTCTGGTTACGGTAGAAAAAGCCATCGCAGGTAGCACAGGCTGATACCCCCCGGCCGCTGAATGCCTGCTCTGACGGCAGGCCAAGGTATTTAGCAGAAGCACCGGTACAAATAATCAGTGCATCACAGCTGTAAACGGCATTATCCCCGGTAAGCGTGAAAGGCCGTTGCTGCAGGTTTACCGTGTGAATATGATCAAAGACAATTTCAGTATTGAAGGTTTCAGCATGTTCACGCATACGGTCCATTAAGGCTGGGCCGGTTAAACCATGTGCATCACCCGGCCAGTTTTCTACTTCAGTAGTGGTAGTCAGTTGGCCGCCTTGCTGCATGCCGGTAATTAAAACCGGATTAAGGTTAGCGCGGGCAGCATAAACTGCAGCAGTATAGCCAGCAGGGCCTGAACCTAAAATAAGCAGGCGGCTGTGTTTAACATCAGACATGAACTTCTCCGAAAACTACATAATTAAAAGCGGTAATGGCGACGATTCTAAAAGAATGCAACCCCAAGCGAAAGTGGCGCCTGAGATTTAATCTGCGCCGTACTGTAAAGCCTGGCTTGCTATGCTATGGTTAGCCTGTACCGCTTACTTTAACTGCTTTAATATTAGCTGCTTGGATTGTCAGATAGTGTCGGGGGCATTTTGCACGGTCAGAAAATAGGGATAGTTTTCATTGTGCGCTGTTTAATGGTGTTGCTGGCATATTGCACCAGCGCATCGGCTGAACAGCATTATGTCCGTATCGGCGTTGACGACGGCCTGCCCAATGCCACTATCTACAGTATTAAACAAGACAGCACCGGCTTTTTATGGCTGGGTTCTACTAACTCGGGCTTATTACGTTACGACGGCTACCGCTTTGTTGAATTTGCTGTGCTCACCGCTACCGAGTTGCAACGTCATCAGACACCTGATGTTGGCGTGGTACTGATTGATAATGCCGATAATATCTGGGCCGGCACCTGGGGCCTTGGGCTGTCAAGGCTGGATGCCCAAACCGGAGAGTTAAGCCGTTACACCAGCGAAAACGGGTTGGCCGGAAATCAGATCCAGGGCTTGTTGCAAGACGCAGACGGCAATATCTGGGTGGGTACTACATCGGGTTTAAGCCGGATAGATGCTCAGTTTCAGATCACGAATATCGGCCAGGCCGGGTCTGAGCAGGCATTGGCAGATCAGCGGATCTGGAGTTTAACCCAAACGCCTGATGGGCTGATCTGGGTTGGTACCTCCGCCGGTTTACATAGCTGGCAGCCAGATAAAGGCTTAAGTTCGGTATATCAGTTAGTAAACTATACAGATAGCTCAGTACCCGCTAATTTTAGCCGGGATAACGAAATCCGTGCGGTTTATGCCCTGGGGCAACAGTTATGGGTTGGCAGCCGGCAAGGGTTGTTTTTGTTTAACCGCCAGCAACAGTTTGTGCCGGTGCTTTTGGCGCAGCGCGGTGAGCCAGAGCCGTTGATTAACATACTGTCATCTGATAACACCACCAACGATTTATTGGTCGGTAGCTACAGTGGCTTGTATCGTGTGCCACCACAGCATCAGGCCGGACATGGCATAAAACAAGCCGAGTTAGGTAATGTCAATGTGCGCAGTATCCTGCAGGATAATTCCGGTGTGCTGTGGCTGGGGTCTCGGGAAAGCGGGTTGTTTCGCAATATTTTATCCAGTAAGGCATTTGATGATATCAGTGCTTTCTCCGCGGCGCTGGCTGCACAAAAAACATTTTCTGTTACCGCTATTTTTAAACAGCCAGATGCGCTTTGGCTTGGCGGTTCAAATGGCATATACCGTATTAAACTGCCCACAGGCGATTTTCAGTTCTTCCGCACGGGCAGCAGAATTAACGCTATAGCCGCAACACCACAGAGCGAGGTTTATATTGCCTCTGATACCGGGTTGTTAAAATATAACGGTACGGCAGAGCTGGTAAAAACCGATGAGCCATTCGAGCTGGCGAAGGTAGTAAATCGTAATGTAAGAGATTTACATATTGATGCGGCTGGCCGGTTTTATCTGGGCATGTGGGGAGAAGGCGTTATAGCCTGGCAGCCGGAACGTCAGCAAGCCAAACGCTGGTTAACCCGGTTGTCAGACAATATGGTGGGTAATGCAGTACAAAAACTGTTTGTTGGCTCTTCGCAGCAGCTATGGGTGGCAACACGTTACAGTGGGTTGTTTCAGATAGACTTAGCTACAGATAACGTTATGCAGCACAACACAACGGCCACATCGGGTATAACATTGCCGCACAATGATGTTCACTGTGTCAGTGAATATGCGGAGCAGCTGGCAGTTTGCACCCGCGAGGGCTTATTACTGGTTAACCTGACAACAGCAGAGCAACAGTTGCTGACAACACAGGATAGCTTACCGGACAATGATATTCTGGGGGCGTTGCAACAAGAGCAGCAACTATGGGTTATGACTCCGAAGGGACTGGCGCTGAGGCTAGCCGGACAGCCGCATTTTATTCACTATAACCGTAATGACGGTATGGTAAGTTCTGAGTTAAATACCAACGCGGTATTTGCTGACGACAGCGGTATTTTATTTGGTGCTATTGCCGGGCTGGTAGTGGTAAAGCCTGAACAGCTGCAAAGTAACCAGAGAATACCAAACCCGGTGTTATCAGCACTGGTGATTGACTACCAGCTACTGCAAACAAAACCACATAAGCAGCCCTGGGATGTGATTAATTTGTCGCCGGATCAGCATACGATGAATTTTGAATTCAGCGCCCTGGATTATCAGGACCCACAGCGTAACCAGTTTCAATATCAGCTTGAAGGTATTGATAAAAACTGGGTTATTGCGAATGAACGTAATAGTGCATTTTACGCAAACCTGCCGGTTGGCACCTATCCGTTGTGGTTAAAAGCATCCAATAATCATGGCGTTTTCAGTGAGCCTGTAAAGGTAGCCACCTTAAATGTTATGCCACATTGGTGGCAGCAAAGCTGGGTAGTGTATTCGCTGATTGCACTTGCAAGCCTGTTGCTGTGGCTGATGCATCTGTATCGTTTACGCCATGTCAGGCAAATAAACCGTTTGCTGCAGGCGGCAGTAGAAAATAAAGCTAAAGCACAAACCGTGCTGGAAACCCGGGTTACTGAACGAACCCGGGCGCTGGAGGAAAGTTCTGTTACGCTGTCGCTACGTACCAGGCAATTGGAGCGCAGCCTGGATGAGCTGGCAAAAACCAACCAGGAGTTAAAACGGCTGGATACTCTAAAAGATGAGTTTATTGCCACGGTAAGCCATGAATTACGCACCCCGCTTACTGCGATACGGGGGGCCATAGGGCTGATTACGCAAAAGGTTGTCACTGCGGACTCTGCGCTGTATCAGGATATGCTGCATACTGCCCAAACTAACAGTGAACGTCTGGCTCAGTTGATTAACGATTTACTGGATTTACAAAAATTTGCCGCCGGCACCTTCACGTTGAATATCACCAGACTGGATATTAGCGCGCTAACCCGGCACGCCGTTAATGCCATGCAGCCTTATGCCAGCCGTTATCAGGTTGAGCTGCAACTGGCATCTGAGCTGGAACAACCTCTATGGGTAGAGGCCGATGCGCTGCGGCTACGGCAGGTAATTGACAACCTTATTTCCAATGCGGTGAAGTTTTCAGCGGCGCAAGGCGTGGTAATAGTGCGCTTGGTTGAGGTGCAGCAAAGCATAAGGTTTGAAGTTGAAGATTTTGGCAGCGGTATTCCGGCGGAATTTCAAAAGCATATCTTTGGTAAGTTTTCTCAGGCGGATTCCTCTGACAGCCGGGCGAAAGAAGGCACCGGGCTTGGCCTGGCGATCTGTAAAAAAATTATCGAAAATCATCACGGCCAAATTGGGTTTACCTCTTTAGCAGGGCAAGGCACTGTATTTTGGTTCAAATTAGCCCAACAGTATGAGCCTGCGGTAATGGGCTAATTTTTTAACAAACGTATTTATCATCAATTTTAACTTTAGCACTGTACCTCAAAAAACTATTTTGTTTCTGATAGTTGTCTATTTTTCCCGGAATGGGTTTATCTCATACATTTGTAAATTATTTATAAGACCTTTGTAATGGTGGCAATGACGGTTATCTGGTTAATTGCTAAGCAGCAGGATGCGGAACGTACAACATGGACCTTAACTTATAATCCAAGGGTACTATAATGAAAAACACGATGAAAAAAATGACAACTATACTGGCAGTTGCGTCTGCTGGTTGTTTTGCACTTAGCCTGACGTCGGTAGCGGTAGCAGAAGGTATAAAAAAAGCAGAACCAGCAGAGCGTGAGTTTAGCCTGGTTGAGCTGACAGAAGATAAAACCAACCGTTACATTATTAAATTTAAAGAACCAGTAGCGCAGATGAGTGCTACCGGTACAGAGCAGCGTGCTGAATTCTCGGTACAACGGGCGCAGCAAGTGCTGCAAAAAGCCAACGTAAATGCGCTGTCGCATTTAAAATCGGTGCACGCCAGTGTGGCCGAGCTGACGCCTAAACAGCTAAAGCTGCTGCAGGCTAATCCAGACGTTGAATACATTGAAGAAGATCATAAACGCTATCTGATGGATGTCATCACGCCGATGGCACAAACCACTCCTTATGGTATTACCATGGTGCAGGCAAATCAGGTAAGTGATGGCAGTGCCGGCAATACAAAAGTATGTGTTATTGATACCGGTTGGACGTCGGGCCATGAAGATCTACAAAACTCTGGTGTAACGGGGTATTCGTTTTCCGGCCATGGTAACTGGTATCAGGACGGTAACGGTCATGGTACTCATGTTGCCGGTACTATGGTGGCATTAAACAATAACAGCGGTGTAGTCGGTGTTATTGGCTCCGGTCAGGCAGGGGTGCACATTGTTAAAATCTTCAATAATTCTGGCAACTGGACCACAGCTTCAAACCTGATCACGGCTATTCAGTCTTGTAAAGATGCTGGCGCTAAAGTGGTAAACATGAGCCTGGGTGGCGGTTCGTCTAACCAGACTGAAAATACGGCCATGACTAACTTCTACAATGGCGGCATGTTGTTAGTGGCCGCAGCCGGTAATGCTGGCAATACCAGCTTCTCCTATCCGGCATCTTACAATGCTGTAATGTCTGTTGCAGCGGTAAACTCCAGTGGTGCCTTAGCGAGTTTTTCACAGCGTAACTCTCAGGTTGAAATTTCCGGCCCGGGCGTTAGCGTCAATTCAACCTGGAATAATGGTGGCTACAACAGTATCAGCGGTACTTCTATGGCATCGCCCCACGTAGCGGGGGTTGCCGCGCTGGTGTGGAGTAATCACCCGCAATGTACTGCTGCACAAATTCGTAATGCGCTTAATGCTACTGCGGAAGATCGCGGTGCAGCCGGCCGTGATACGTCTTACGGTTGGGGTATTGTAAAAGCTAAAGCAGCACATGATTACTTAACCAACAATGGTTGCGGCGGTGGCGGCAATAACCCACCACCAACTGGTGGCGCGACATTCCCTAACCTGTCGGCAACCAGCGGCCAGTGGTTAAGAGGCAGTTATCAAATCCCGTCAGGAGTATCAACAGTAACGTTCCAGATCTCTGGCGGCACTGGCGATGCGGATTTATATGTTAACTATGGTACTGAACCCAGCACAACAACCTATAGCTGCCGGCCTTATCTTACTGGCAATAATGAGGTCTGTACCATTAATAATCCACAAGCTGGTACCTGGCATGTGGGGATCCGTGCCTACACGGCCTTTAGTGGTGTAACCTTCAGTTATCAGTACTGATAAAAACAAACAGGCCGGCATGTTCCGGCCTGTTTTTTACACCGGTAGTACGTAGTAATACACCGCGAGAAAATGCAGTACACTGCCACCGAGCACAAATAAATGCCAGATAGCATGGTGCATAAAAAGCCGTTTCCAGGCATAAAATATAACGCCAAAAGAGTAACTTAAGCCACCTGCGAGCAATAACAGCATGCCCCCGGTATCAACATTATTTAGCATCGGCTGTATTGCAATAATCACCAGCCAGCCCATTCCCAGATACAACCCCAATGACAATTTTTTGTATTTTAGGGCTGTAGCCAGCTCTATTATTACCCCGGCCAGAGCAACCAGCCAGATCAGGCCAAATAGTGGCAAGCCCCAGTCATCACGTAAATTTACTAATGTAAATGGTGTATAGGTACCGGCAATAAGAATAAAAATTGCGGCATGGTCCAGCTGCCGCAGCCGATGTTTAATCTCAATACGGTGAACTGAGTGATATAGCGTAGAGCTGCTGTACAACAAGATCAGGCTGCTGCCATAAATAATACTGCTAAACACACGCCAGTTGTCGTTAGCCTGCACAGATAGCTGCAGCATTAATATCAGTGCCACAACGCTGAGTATTGCGCCAATGCCGTGGCTTATTGCATGTAAGTGTTCTTCGACGGGGGAGTAATGTGTCGTCGTCATATCAGGTTGCCTGCGCAAAGCATGCTGTATCTTAGCACGACATAGCCCGCTGCCAAGTTGTTACCTGACATCAATTGCCGTTAGAATGGCGCTTTTGTCCGGAGTTGCTATGCCCCTTAGCAAGGTGCCATTATTAATTATAATTGGTTATGTCTGGCCAGAGCCAAACTCATCTGCTGCCGGTTACCGCATGCTGAGCTTAATCCGGCTGTTTTTAGCGCGTGGCTGGCAGGTTCAATTTGCCAGTGCGGCCGAGCCGGGGCAGCATCGTTATCCGCTGGCAGAGCTGGGCGTAACTGAGCACAGTATCAGTTTAAACGACAGTAGCTTTGAACTGTGGATAAGCCAGCAAGCACCGCAAGCGGTGATGTTTGATCGCTTTATGCTCGAAGAGCAATTTGGCTGGCGGGTAGAGCAGGCCTGCCCGCAGGCATTACGTATTCTGGATATGGAAGATTGCCATGCGCTGCGTGATGCCCGCCAGCACAGTTTTAATGCCGGTAAAGACATGGCCGCAGAGGATTTAAATTCAGAACTGGCGCTGCGTGAAATAGCCGCCATTTACCGCTGTGATATAACCTTGGTCATTTCAGAGTTTGAACAGCAATTATTGCAGCAACATTATAAAGTGCCACCGGCGTTGCTGTGCTACTGCCCGTTTTTGCTTGATGAATTACCGCTAACGTCAGTGCCTGATTTTGACAGACGGCAACACTTTATCGCTATTGGTAATTTCCGCCATGCTCCTAACTGGCACTCTGTATTGTGGCTAAAGCAGGAGATTTGGCCGTTAATCCGCCAACAACTGCCGCAGGCAGAGCTGCATATTTATGGGGCTTATCCGCCGCCCAAAGCCACAGCGTTACATAACCCCAGACAGGGTTTTTTAATTAAGGGCTGGGCGGCTGACGCCTTAGCGGTGATGCAACAAGCCAGGGTGTGTTTGGCACCACTGGCATTTGGTGCCGGGTTAAAAGGCAAGCTGCTCGACGCTATGCGCTGCGGCACGCCCAATGTAACCACTGTGGTGGGGGCAGAGGGAATGACCCTACAGGGCGATTGGGGCGGTGTTATTGCACAAAACAGCGATACCCTCGCTCAGGCCGCGGTAAGTTTGTATCAGCAGCGCGAACTTTGGCAACGGGCGCAAGGTACTGGCTTTAATATAGTGCAGGAAAAATTTAGCCTGGCTCAACATGAATCACGTATCTGGCAGCAGCTTAACGACGTAATGCAGCAGTTAGAACCTCACCGCCAGGCAAATTTTACCGGGCTGATGCTCAGGCATCATAACTATCGCAGTACCAAATTTATGGGGCAGTGGATTGAAGCAAAAACGCGTCTGGCTGCATTAACACAGCCAGACTGACGCTGTTTAACGATAGCCGCGGGGCTGGCGTTGTTTGTCGTCCAACCGTGCTGCCCAGATATCAGCTGCAGACTGGCCATCGCCACCTTTAGCTTTGCTGGTTTTGGCTGGCTTGGTGGCCGGTTTTTTTGCTGGTTTGGCTGCAGCTTTAGCCGGGGCAGTTTTCTTTTCTGCGGCCGGTTTGGCTTTGGCTGGACTTTTGGTTGCACTTTGGGCTGTACCTTTATCGGCACTGTAGCTGGCACCTAATTCAGCCAGCTCTGCCAGACGGATATTCTTATCTCCATCTACGCTGAACCAGCCGGGTTTTTGTTCCAGTTGTGGCGCTTTACCAAACTTAGCTTTGTAGGCTGCGGTAAATTCAGCAACAACCTGATCTTTGTCCAATTTACTCATACGGATCCTTAACAGACATTATTTAAGCAACTAGCTCGCTATTTATACAACATTTTGCCACTGTTAGACAAATGTGCCTGATTTTTTTACCTGTTGCAGTACAATGCGGCTATTAACAGCAGCGGAAAACCAGCCGATGATAGATCGCGACCAGTTAGTCAGATTTCTGAACAACGAATTACAAAGTGAAAAAATCCGGGATTATTGCCCCAACGGTTTACAGGTTGAGGGTAAAGCCCGGATTAGCCGTGTGGTTACCGGAGTTACCGCCAGTCAGGCGTTACTTGATGCTGCGGTTGGCGTAAATGCCGATGCAATACTGGTGCATCACGGTTATTTTTGGAAGAATGAAGCCGCCCAGGTTACCGGCATTAAGAAAAAACGCCTGCAAACCCTGCTACGGCATGATATTAATTTACTGGCCTATCATTTACCGTTGGATGTGCACCCGCTGCTTGGCAATAACGCCCAATTAGGCCTGTTACTTAACGCACAAAATATTACCGCTGTTGCTGCAGCCGAGCCAAACGGGGTGCTGATGCAGGGCGAATTAGTAGCAGCGTTAAGTGTTGCTCAAATAGCTCATCAACTGGAGCAAACCTTACAACGTCCGGTATTGCTGCATGCTGCTGACAATAGTATCGCCAGCAATACTGTCAGCAAACTGGCCTGGTGCACCGGCGGTGGCCAGGGCTATATCGAGCAGGCTGCAGCTGCCGGAGCCCAGTTGTTTATCAGCGGTGAGGTGTCAGAACAAACTATTCATTTGTCACGTGAGCTGGGCATTCATTTTATTGCTGCCGGCCATCATGCAACAGAGCGTTATGGCGTAAAAGCACTGGGCGAATTTATTGCCCACCAATTGGGGCTGGAAGTGCAATTTATTGATATTGATAACCCGGCATGAAGCAAAAAACCGATCGTAGCTTTGATGGCATCGCCGCCAAGTTTAGCCGCAATATTTATAACAGTACCAAGGGCAAGTTGCGCCAGTTGGTGCTGTTGCGTGATTTAGCCGAACTTGAAGTATTGCAACAGCCTTGTCAGATCCTCGATGTTGGCGCAGGGCAGGGCCAGTTAGCCCTGGCACTGGCTGCGCAGGGCCATAGCGTACATCTGACCGATATTTCTGCCCAGATGCTGCAGCTGGCGCAGCAACAAGCCACAGAGCAGGGGTTAACGCAGCTAACATTTAGCCAGATAGGGCTGGCAGAGCTGGCGGCAACGCATCAGCAACAATACCGGCTGGTATTGTGTCATGCCATGCTGGAATGGCTGGCCCAGCCCGAGTTGGCTATTGCCCAGCTGCGCAAACTGGTGGCACCGGGTGGGGTGTTGTCTTTGATGTTTTATAACAAAGATGCCAAACGCTTCGGCAATATTTTGTTTGGTAATTTTGATTATGTCGCGGCAGATTTTCAGGTGAAGAAAAAGGTCAGTTTAAACCCGCAGCATCCACTACCACCGCAGGAGGTGCTGCGCTGGTGTGAACAAGCCGGTTTTCGCTTGTTGGCGAAAACCGGGGTGCGCTGTTTTCATGACTACCTGCGAGATCGCAGCCAGCAACAAAGCCATTTTGAACAGCTGCTGGCGTTGGAACTACAGTATAACCGCACTGAGCCTTATGCCTCGCTGGGCCGTTATCAGCATGTATTGCTTGGTGCTGATTAATCGAATTCAAATTTGTACAGTAAATCCACGGCATTATTCAGGCTGGTGACGGCTTCCAGATACAGGCTGCGCATTAGCCTGTAGCGCAGGGTAAACTCGCCGATAGCGTTAAAAATGCCGTAACCGTATTTTATCTGCAGATCGCGGGATAAATAACCGCTTACTGTTACCTGAGAGTCATCCCCGGCGCCAGCGGTATCCAGTGTCAGGTCGCGCACACCAAATGCCTCGCCTAACTCACCCACCAAAGCGCCGGTAGACGAAATCGACATGCCGATCAGGCTGGTAGTAAGTGCTGCACCGGTGCTGCCTGAATCACTGCCGATATCGCGGCCCATCAGCAAATACGCCAGTGCATTAGCCTGCGGTTTAGCCGGTTCAGAGAAAATAGTAATGATTGGCTCATCGGCCGGGCCGGTAACACGAATGCCGGCGATAACGTCATCTTCTATATTGTCAGGGTTACGGATAGCTTCAACATTTAAGAAGGGTTGATCCGATGGGCCATTAAAGCTCATTTTACCCTGGCGGATCAGTAAATCCTGGCCATAGGCACGGAAGGTACCGTTTTGCAGGTTTACATCGCCGTTCACCGTAGGTTGCTGGTTAGGCTGCTGGCGCACCCTTAAGTTGCCGCTGAGGCGGGTTTCCAGACCAAAGGCCGATAATTGCACTCTTCTGCCAAGCACAACATTAATATCAGTTTGCAGGGCAAAAGCGGTTTTTTCTTCTGCCGGTATTGGCTGCAAATGTTCATCCAGTAATACCAGATCATTCGACAGGCCAACAGCAGTTTGGGGCAGGCTGTCGATGCTGATCCGGGCAGAAGGAATTTGCACTGTGCCTTTAACTGATGTCAGGCCTGGCTTGGCAGTCAGGGTTAAATCCGGTGCTATTTGCAGCCGGGCCTGAGGAATTTGCAGGCTTAGCTCATCGCCTTTGATTTTAAGTGCGGCTTGCCAATTATCCAGTTGCGGCCATTGTGCATCGCCGTTCAGATTAATTTCGCCTTTACTGGTCGTTACCAGGCCTTCCAGTGTGGCTTGTTGCCCGGCAAACTTCAGTTCTATATTGGCATCGGTAACGTCCAGTGGCGCCTGTCTGCCAGAGAGTTTAAACCCGCTTAGCGCCAGATTGCCGTTAATGGCCGGGTTGGTTAAGTCGCCATTAAAGCGTAAGTCGCTGTTAAGTATGCCGGCCAGTTCACTGCTTTGCTCCAGCAGTGGTTGCAAAAAGGCCAGGCTGAATTGTTGCAGCAGCAGCTTGCCTTCTACAATCCGCGAAGACGATTGTACGTCGGTGATGGTGGCTTCAGTTTGTAAACTGGCATTGTTATCCAGTTGCAATTGCAAAGCACTGGTTAAGGTATCTTTTGCCAGGGCAGCTTCCAACTGCCAGCTTTGCCAGCCCAGTGTTAGTGGTTGTTCAATCTGATATTGCCAGTTGCCACTGCTGCCATTGAGTTTAACCTGTGCTTGTGGCTGTTTGCCTTGCTGCCAGTTGGCACTGACTTGCGCATCAGCACTGCCCTGTAATGCCATTTGTTCGGGCAAAAAGCTATCCAGGGCGGCCAGATCAAATTGCTGTAGGGCAAGGTCTAGCTCTATATGTTCTGCACTGAGTTTTAGTGGCTTAATGGCACACAGGTTAGCCTGCTGCTGTTGCCAGCAGTGTGGCTGTACGGTTAAGCGCGCGTTGGCAAAGCGGTAATCCAGAGCGGTGCTGTCAACCAGTTGCCAGGGCCCCAGCAGGCTGTCCAACTGTGCTGATACCAGCCTGCCTTGCCAGTATTCGCCCGCTTTTAAGCTACCTGTCATAGCAATACTGGCATTGTGTTCGGGGCTGGCCAGTTCCAGTGTCAGTTGATGGCGTAACTCTGTGCCATTCAGGGTCAGGTTTAGCTGATCAACATTTTGCTGCTGATATTTGCCGTTAGTGGCCTTTAGGGTCAGTGCTGTCGTCAGGTTTTGCTCACTGCTTAAGCTAAGATCGGTATCCACCGTTAACTGCTGCAGGCTGGCATCCTGCCACTGCAGATCGCGGGCATTAAGTGTCCCTTTAAGCTGTGGTGTGTCGCGTTTGCCACTAAGCCTGACGTCAGCGCTGATTTCCCCGTTGGCGCCGCTTATGGTCTGCTCCAGTGCAGGTATGGCAATATCCATTGCCAGTTGCCATTCTTTATCCAGCGAGCCGGTCAGTTGGATCTGGTTTTGCGCATGGCGTAGTGTCAGGCCAGGAGTGTTTATCTGGTAGTCACCTTGGCCTGTCAGGTCTGCGGCGGTAAGGCTGCCTTCAAGCAGCAGTTTATAGTCACGCAGTGTGCCGTTAAGTTCCAGCTGCGGCAGAGCCATTTGCCAGCCACCTTGGGGTGTCAGGTTGCCGTTGAACTGCAGATTGCCATTTAGCTCGCCGCTATAGTCCGGCCAGAACTGGCCGGGCTGAACCCGCGTTAACTGCAGCTTACCCAGCCAACTGAGTTGCTGTTGCCAGTTAAGCTCTGCCTCGGCGCGAAGCTCACCGCCAAGAGTGTTAATGATTAAGCTGTCGAGCGTGACGTCAGTTAAGCTACTGCGGCCGTTCAGTTGTATATTGGCTTGTGGTATTTGTTTACCGCTTAGTGCGACCTGACTGGAGAAAAGCAACTGCTCCAGATCACCATTTGCTGTTATTTCCAGTTGGCCCAGTTGGATGTCAGCCTGGCCCGAAAGCGGCCATTGTAGCTGAGCTGCATTTAAGCTGGCCCGCAGCGGCAATGTGTTGTCCAGCAGGTTAAGCCACAATGATAAATCAGCCTCAAGCAATTCGCTGGCATAGGCTTGTAGTTGCAAGTCGGCCAGTGAGCCATCCAGGGTAACGCGCAGCCGTTGTCCCGCCAGTTGTGTATCCAGTAGTCGCAGTCGTATATCGGCTTTGAGCGGATAATTGCCGCTTGGCTGCAATCTGGCTGAGGCATTTAGCGTGGCCATTGGGTGGCTGATATCCAGCTGGGTCAGGTTTATTTGTTCTGGCGACATTTGCAGGCTGAAGGTCAGCTCACTAATAGTCTGTGGCTCTGGCTGCTGCAGTGTAAAATCTGTCAGGCGGAAACGATCAACAAATAAACTCAGTGGTAGCCTGATATCATTTAATACCGGCGCCTGGTAGGCAAAGGGCTCAGTGGCTGGCGCATCGGTAGTTTGTGGCAGGGCTAATGTCACTTTATGCCAACGCGGCTGGTTAAGTTGTACTTTATTGCCCCACAGCTGGGCGCCGGTGCTAAATTGTTGCCAGTTTAATGTAGTGCCACTAACGGCCACGCTGGCGTTGTTCAATTGTAATTGCTTAATATCAATAGCAAACGGCAGCCATAAACCGCTGGTGGGAGTAACTTCTTCTGTTGCAGCAGGTGTGTCGGTAGCTGCGATGTCAAGTTGCATGCCTTGTAACGTCAATTGCTCAACACAAAGCGTTAAGCGCAAAAAACAGCCATTATTAATTTGCAGTGTGCTTTGCTCTAACGTCAGGCGGGTGGATGCATCCTGCCAGCGTAAATCATATAAGGTATTACCGCCCAGTACGCTGCCTTCGCTGCGCTCAACACTGAAACCGCTAACAAAATGCTGCGCCAGCCACAGGTTAAAACGTAAACCGGCTGGGGTGTAAAGCAGCGTGAAAAGTAATATGGTTAATACGGCACACGGGATTAACAGTGTCCAGTTCAGCCATTTTAAGCTGCGTTTCAGCCAACGCTTGGTGGTTTGCCAACTCATAATTCAGGCCCTAATGCAAAATGCAGCTGGAAGCCTTTGCCCGGGTCGTCCAGGCCCCAGGCAAAATCAATGCGAACAGGGCCCACCGGCGAAGCCCAGCGCACCCCCATACCCACGCCTTGCACCCAGTCGGGGCTATCGTCCCAGGCACTGCCGTAATCAGTGAATGCGGCCAGCCACCAGTTGCCTTTGACCCGATATTGGTATTCCAGTGCGCTGGTTACCATATAGCGGCCGCCGGTCAGCTCATTGTCACTATTGCGTGGCGATACCGTTTCATAGCCATAACCCCGGATGCTGTTATCACCACCAGCAAAAAAACGCAGTGAGGGTGGCAGTTGCGACAAGCTTTCCATCAAGATAGCGCCGGCATCAACGCGGGTTACAAAACGATGGTTATTACCGGCACTGCCTATCCAGCCGGCACGGCCGCGCAAACGGAAGAAGCTGGCATCGGAGCCCCAGCTCTCATCTGACACTTCAACACCAACCAATAAGCGGTTGGCGGAAGACGGCATTGAACCGCCCGACTGCTTGGTGCGGCTGTAGCTTAAACCGGGCATAATCAGGCTGATAGTATCGTTTTGATCGGCCTGCACGAAGTCTTCATATAACCAGCGTACAGAGGCGATACGGTACCAGTCGCTGCGCAGCAACCAGTGGCGCTCCAACACCAGGTTTGACTCGCGGCTTTTGGTGTCCTGATTATCACGGTTACGAAAACCAAGCTGCACCTGATAAAAATCAGTAGCAACATTGGCCAGCGGTAATTTGTATGCCGCTTCTACGCTTTGTTCTATTTCAGATAATGCCAGCTTACTGCTCAGGCTATGGCCGGCAGAGTTTAACCAGGGCTTATTCCAGTTTAGTTTCAGCCGGGTTTTCACATCAGTGGAATAACCAATACCAGTTTCGATAATATTGCGCCGCTCCGGCTCCAGCGCCACGTTAATTGGCAGGGTAAAATCCTGCATCTCCGATGTATCAGCCTCGACCAGTATTGAAGAAAACCAGCCGGTAGCCGCCAGCGCCTGGTTGAACTCACCCAGCTCACTGGCCAGATAATATTCGTTTTCGGCAAAAGGCACTAAAGATTGCAACCTCGGTTCGTCTATCTGGTTGCCACTAAAGCTTACTGCACCAAATTTGTAGCGCTTACCGGCATTAAAATGAATATGCACAAAGGCTTGTTTTAACTCTGGCGCTACTTCAAGCCGCGCCAGTTCAAAATCAGCATCAAAATAGCCTTTACGCATAGCCAGGCTTTTTAACGCACTTTTAAAACCATCATAAGCACCATGGTGCAGGATCTGGCCTTGTTTAGGTGCCTGTGCCGCGAGCAGGGCTTTAAAATCGGCATCTGTGGTGGCGTCGCCAGACAGTTCAATATCACTTTTCGCAATACGTACCGGCTCACCGGTTTTCACATTCACTTGCAGTAGCCTGGGTTGGGCGGCGTTGTGGGTAACGGTAACCTGGTTGTCGTAATAGCCAAGGGCTTGCATAGCGGTATGCACTTCCTGCTCCACTGTGGCCTGAAAACGCACACCTGGTAGGTTGTCGGCGTCGCTGTATTTTTGCAGGTAAATAGCCACATTGTCGTATAAAGGGCCGCTTAAGCCGTTAATTTTAAATTGATATGATGACTCCGCATAAGCGGTCGAATTAATGCCTAGCGTGGCTGCCAGCACTGCAGTGATCAGTAAGCCTGGGTTTTGCATCCGCCTTGAGAAATCCCGTAGTAAAATAATGAAAGATATGTGAATACTGGCGCTATTATGGCTTACAGTCCTTGCTAATGTACACCGCGCAGCATAAATCGTGACTGAATAAGCCGGTAATATAACGCCAGGGTACAACTGAGAGTGTAACTTCAGTTATACTGACGGCACTTTTAAAACGGTAGTAAAACCGTTATCAGACAAGGTTAGTACTATGAAAAATGTTGTTATCAGTGGCTCTGGTTTATTTACGCCAGAGCAGGTTATTACTAACGAAGAACTCGTCGCCAGTTATAACCAGTATGTTGACCAATTTAATGCGCAGCAATCCATTGCTATTGCCAGCGGTGACATTGCTGCGCTGGAACATTCCAGTTGTGAATTTATTGAAAAAGCCTCTGGCATTAAAGCGCGCCATGTGTTGTACAAAGACGGCATTTTAGATCCTGCCATTATGCAGCCGGTGTTTGCGCGACGTGGCGAAGACCAGTTACCAGAAATGGTTGAGATGGCCGTTGTTGCAGCCCGTGAGGCCATGGCGCAGGCGAATAAAACTGCCGCTGATATTGATCTGATCATTTGCGCCGCCTCGAATATGCAGCGCTCTTATCCGGCATTGTCAATTGAGTTACAGCAACAACTGGGCGCCGCCGGTTATGCTTTTGACATGAATGTAGCCTGTTCTTCCGCTACTTTTGCTATCAGCAATGCGGTAAATGCTATTCGCGGCGGTACGGCCAAAGTGGTGCTGGTGGTTAACCCTGAATTTGCCTCGCCGCAGGTAAATTACCGCAGCCGCGACAGCCACTTTATTTTTGGTGACGTTTGCACCGCCACCATTATTGAAGCCGAAGAAAGTTGCAGCAGTGACAATGCCTGGCGTATTAATGGGATGCGGCTTAAAACCGAGTTTTCTAATAATATCCGTTGTGATGTCGGCTATACCGAGCACTGTTTGCCGCCGGATCCGCTGGCACCATTTTTTAAACAACAGGGACGCAAAGTATTTAAAGAGCTGCTACCGATAGTGGCTGATGTGATATTGGCAGAAATGGCTGCACAGCAGATAGCGCCAGAGCAGTTAAAGCGTTTATGGCTGCATCAGGCCAATATTAATATGAATATCTTTGCCGCAAAGAAAATTCTTGGCCGTGATCCCTTGCCAGAGGAAGCGCCGCTGGTGCTGGATACCTATGCCAATACGGCGTCAGCCGGTTCAGTTATTGCGTTTCACAAGAACAAACAAGGTTTGCAACAGGGTGATCATGCTATTTTGTGCTCGTTTGGTGCAGGTTATTCAGTAGGCTGTTTGCTATTACAAAAGTGCTGAACATTAAAAATGTACAGAGCGTTAAAATAACACAGGCCGCTTTGCGGCCTGGTGTCATCCCCAAATATATTACAGCCTTACCACCGAGTTATTGTCGTAAGACACCGGCGAAGGCTGATAGCAGTCTGCGGCTTCATCATTTAGCCAGGTGCCGCCATTAACCAGGTAGCGGAACTGGTATTCCTTGTTTTTCTCCAGATTGACAGTGGCAGTAAAATCACCACTTTTACTTTTTTTCATCGGTAATGCTGCCGGATCCCAGTCATTAAATTCGCCCAGCAGTGCCACTTGTTCAGCCGAAATACCGCGATGGGCCGGTAACGTAAAAGTAACTTTGCACAGTGGTTTGGTTTTTAAATATTGCTTACTGATACTCATAGATTGCCCCCAAATTATGACGGATTATGCTTAACTAAAATGTTGTCGCCGGCCAGTGTTGTTCAGTGTTGCCAGCCTTATGGTTAATTAATGATCAGAATAGCTATAGCACCAACATAGAAAATTTTTCGCGCTACGGCAAATAACCATTTTGCAGGTTGATATAACTATTTTTTTACTTGTGGCCGCACAACAATAAAGAACTGTAGTTGTAACAAGATATTACACTGCCGACATGGCTATTTGCACAAACCGGCAATACCGGCGGGGCTAAAATAATGGCAGTACCGCAACAAATAAGGCTTTGCCATGCGATCCCGCCTGGCCTGGTTACAGAATCATTTATGTAGAGTAGCCTGACATAGCGGTTACTGATACAAAGCGTAACATTCGCAAGGTTACTTTATTGTGCTGACGTTTTAGTATGGCGTCAGTAAAACAGCATCGTGGGAAACAACATGGCAGCAAAAATTATAAAAATCATTGTTCCGGTGGCCGTTATCGTACTGGCGGTCCTTGCGGCAATAGGCCTGGGAAGTATGCGAAAACCTCCTGAGAAAAAAGAGGAGCAACGCCCGGGCATACTGGTTAATGCGCAGAAGATTGCCTCGCAAGACCTGATTTATCGCATTCAGTCGCAAGGTACAGTGCGGCCAAAACTGGAAACCAATTTAAGTTCTGAAGTGAATGGCCGTATTGTTGAAGTGGCGGAAAACTTCATTGAAGGTGGCTTTTTTAACAAAGGCGATTTACTGGTACGGGTAGAACAAGCGGACTACCTGACTAACGTTAAAGCGGCAGAGGCCAGTTTAGCCAATGCCCAGTCGGCGCTGGAAGAAGAAAAAGCCCGCGGCCGTGTTGCCGAAGAAGAATGGCGCTCTTTTACCGCCGGTAAAGCTCCGGAGCTGGGCTTGCGCCGGCCGCAACTGGCCGGAGCGCTGGCAACAGTGCGCTCGGCAGAAGCAGAACTGGAGCGCGCTAACCGCGACTTAGCCCGCACAGAAATCCGTGCGCCTTACTCTGGTATGGTAAAAAGCCGCGATGCTAACCTCGGCCAGTTTATCAGCCGTGGTACCAGTGTTGGTATGATTTACGGCACTGACATTGCTGAAATCAGGTTACCTCTGACCGATAACGATTTAGCCTTTTTACAGATCCCTGATTTTACGCAAAACAGCAATGAGCCTGAAGTCGTGCTGACAGCGGCGGTTGCCGGCCAAATTATGCAATGGCCGGCCCGGTTGGTGCGCACCGAAGGTGTGCTGGATGAACGCAGCCGGGTAATTTATGCCGTTGCTGAAGTTACCGATCCCTATCAGCGTATTAGCCGCAAACAGTCGCCGTTGCGTTTTGGCCGTTTTGTGCAGGCGCAAATTCTGGGAGACGCCACCGAGCAAGTAGTGGTGATCCCACGGCATTTATTGCTGGCACAACAGCAGGTACTGGTGGTAGACAAAGATAGCCAACTGCAATTTCGCCCGGTAATTGTCGAGCGCTCAGACGAGCACTCGGCTTATATCCGCTCTGGTTTTATTGACGGTGATCGTCTGGCTACCTCAGCTATTGCTAATCCGCTGGCCGGCACCGTAGTGCGTGTGGCTTCTGATGTAAATGAACAGCTGGCAGAAAGCGCCGCTAAGCCTGAAGCCACCGTTCTGGCCAGCCAGGGCAAGGAGTAAGGCATGGATACCAACAAGGGCTTAATATCCTGGTTTGCCCGTAACAGCGTGGCGGCTAACTTACTGATGGCGATCATTCTGGTTGCCGGTGTAGCCTCGGTTTTTACCATTAAAAAGCAGATGTTTCCTGAAATATTACTCGAGCAGGTTAATATCCGCGTGCCTTATCTGGGGGCGGCACCTCAGGAAGTAGAAAGTGGGGTTATCGATAAAATTGAAGAAAGCCTGCGTGGTGTTAACGGCATTAAGCGTATTCGCTCAACTGCAGTTGAAGGCCTGGCAACAGTACGGGCTGAAATTGCCAATAACTACAGCGTGCAGGAGGTTATGGATGAAATTAAAACCCAGGTTTCGGCCATTTCATCCTTGCCGGAGCAAACCGAAAAGCCGGTAGTGTACCGGGTGCGCTTTGAAAGCGATGTGATGTGGTTGTCGTTGTATGGCGATGCCTCCGAGCGTACGTTAAAAGAGTTGTCTAAAGATATCCGCGATGAGCTACGTAAATTACCGGGTGTCAGTAAAGTGGAAGTGGTTGGCGCCCGTGACTATGAAGTGTCTGTTGAACTGTCTGAGTTAAAGTTAAAAGAGTACGGGCTGACCTTTGATCAGGTTGTCAGTGCTATTCGCGGCAGCTCTGTTGATTTACCCGGTGGGTCGATTAAGTCTGACAGCGGCAATATCCTGCTGCGTACTAAAGGCCAGGCCTACTTTTCACAAGATTTTGAAGACATAGTGCTGTTAACTTTTGCTGATGGCACGCGCTTAGCGTTAAAAGATATTGCCACTATCAACGATGGTTTTATTGAACGGGAAGATTTATCAACCTTCGATGGTAAAAATTCGGTGTCTATCCGGGTTGCCGCAGTGGGGGATGACAACACACTGAAAATTGCCGATCAGGTAAAGGCTTACGTTGAGCGCAAACAAAAACAATTACCGTCGTCTGTTTCTATCGCGCATTGGGGCGATTCCAGTTACTACCTGCAAGGCCGGCTCGATTTAATGAGCAACAACCTGGTGATGGGCGCCTTTTTGGTATTGCTGGCACTGACACTGTTTCTGGAGTTCCGTATTGCATTCTGGGTAATGGTGGGTATTCCGGTGTGCTTCCTCGGTGCTATGGCGATGCTACCGCTACCGATGTTTAATGTCTCTATCAATATGATCAGTTTGTTCGGCTTTATCCTCGTGCTGGGGATAGTGGTCGACGATGCCATTATTATTGGTGAAAGTGCTTATAGTGAAATTGAAAAACGCGGTAAATCAGTAGACTCCGTTATTGCCGGGGCGAAAAAAGTGGCCATGCCAGCCACCTTTGGCGTGTTAACCACAATAGCGGCATTTGTGCCAATGCTGATGGTAGGTGGTGCACAGGCACCTATTTGGGGCTCTATCGCCTGGGTCGTGGTGCTTTGCCTGATTTTCTCGCTGGTAGAGTCCAAGTTAATTTTGCCATCGCATATTGTCAATATGGATACCAAGCCGTGGGATCCACAACGCAGAGGCATTTTTTACAGCTGTGGCCGCGCTTGCAGCAATGCGCTAAAAGCCGTGCGAATGAAAGTGATGTCCGGCCTGAACCACTTTATCCAAAAATGGTATCAGCCGTTTGTTGAGCGTTGCATCCATTACCGTTATGTCACTATGGCCGCTTTTATGGCGATGTTGATCCTGATGTTTGGTGTACTCGGCGGGGGTTTTGTGCGCTGGGTGTTTTTCCCCGATATCCCCAGTGACTTTATCAATGCCAATTTAACCATGCAGGAAGGCTCGTCGAATCAGGCTACAGTAAATGCGCTTCGCGAAGCTGAAGCCGCACTGGTGCGGGCCAACGACAAGTTATATGCAGAATACAACGACAGTATTATCAAGCACCGCTTAGTATTTTTAAACAGTGATACTGCAGGCCAGCTGGTGGTTGAACTGGAAAAAAGCGAAGGCCGTGAAATTGATGGTTTTGAAATTGCTAATCGCTGGCGTGCCGAAATGCCGGATATTCCCGGTGTGAAAGCCTTTAAGATTAATGCTTCAACTGCTGGCGGCGGCGGGGCTGACATTGCCTTGCAACTTCGTGGTACCAATCTGGATAACCTGAAACTGGCCACCGAAGAGTTAAAAAGCCGCTTAGCCGAGTATGCCGGTGTTTATGATATTGAAGATAATTTACTCGGCGGCAATGACGAAATTGTCCTGCAGTTAAAACCTGAAGCACATTTACTCGGTTTAACCCTGTCAGATGTGGCCCGTCAGGTACGTTATGGCTTTTACGGTGCTGAAGCGCAGCGGGTACAGCGCGATGGCGAAGAAGTTAAAGTGATGGTGCGTTACCCACGTACTGAACGCAGCTCTGTCGGCAGCCTGGAAAATATGCGCATTCGCACCGCTGATGGCGGCGAAATTCCGTTTAATCAGGTGGCCAGCTATACCATGCAGCCCAGTTTCAGCGCCATAAACCGGGTAAATGGTGAGCGGGCAGTTACTATTACTGCCGCGGCCGATAAATCGACCATTGAACCTGGCAAAGTCGTAGGCGAAATGCGCCGTACGGTAATCAAAGAAGTGACGGCTAAGTATGAAGGTGTAACCGGTGAGCTGGACGGGGCCAGCCAGGATGAAATGGACGCTCAGGTTGACCTGATGAAAGCCGGGGTGTTTGCGCTATTCTGTATTTATGCCTTAATGGCTATTCCGCTGAAATCGTACAGCCAGCCGCTGATTATTATGAGCGTGATCCCGTTTGGTTTGGTCGGTGCAGTGATCGGCCATATGGTGCTTGGCCTGAGCATGAGCATTATGTCTATCTTTGGCCTGGTGGCTCTGGCCGGTGTGGTGGTAAATGACTCGCTGGTCATGGTCGACTTTGTTAACCGGGCGCGTGAGGAGGGGTTATCCATCCGTCAGGCAGTGTCCCAAGCTGGTGCGCAGCGGTTCCGGGCGATATTGCTTACCTCGCTTACCACCTTTGTCGGCCTGGCGCCGATAGTGCTGGAGAGAAGCTTGCAGGCAAAAATTGTCGTACCGATGGCAGTGTCGCTGGCGTTTGGTATTTTATTTGCCACCGTTATTACGCTGATATTAATACCGGCGCTATATGTAATACTGGAAGATGTGAAAAACCTGTTCCGTAGTAAAGAACGTAAAATTGATACCCGTGTAGCGCCACAAGCACAACAGGAACAGTTTCAGAAATAGTGTTCTGCACATACCTGGCGCATAAAAAAGGCCACGCAATTGCGTGGCCTTGTTGTTTTTGCTTACAGCTTAATAAGCTTGAGTATGTACATCGCGTACGGCGCGGCCGGAGGGATCGGTCATTTGCGCCATTTTTGCATCCCACGCCAGCGCTTCCGGAGTAGAGCAAGCAACAGATTTACCACCCGGTACGCAGGCAATAGCGCCGGCATGCGGGAAGTGTTCTTCAAAGATCACCCGGTAGTAATAGGCTTCTTTGCTGTCTGGTGTGTTCACCGGGAAGCGGAAGCTGGCAGTGGCCATTTGCTGATCAGACACTTCTTTTTCGGCATGGGCCTTTAAGCTGTCAATCCAGCTGTAACCGACACCGTCAGAGAACTGCTCTTTCTGGCGCCATAAAATTTCATCCGGCAGCAGGCCATCAAATGCCTGGCGCAGAATGTGTTTTTCCATTTTGCCGCCGCCACACATTTTTTGTTGTGGGTTTAAGCGCATGGCAACATCCATAAAGTCTTTGTCGAGAAACGGTACCCGCGCTTCAATACCCCAAGCCGACATCGCTTTGTTGGCGCGGTTGCAGTCAAACATATGCAGGCGGTCCAGTTTACGTAGGGTTTCTTCATGAAACTCTTTCGCGTTGGGCGCTTTATGGAAGTACAAATAGCCGCCAAACAGCTCATCCGAACCTTCGCCTGACAATACCATCTTAATGCCGGTGGCTTTGATTTTACGTGCCATCAGATACATTGGCGTTGAAGCACGAATGGTCGTTACATCATAGGTTTCCAGGAAATACACCACATCACGCAGCGCGTCTAAACCTTCCTGCACCGTAAAGTGCACAGTATGGTGCACAGTACCGATAGCGTCGGCCACTTTTTGTGCGGCAATTAAGTCTGGTGAGCCAGCCAGGCCAACAGCAAAAGAGTGTAAGCGTGGCCACCAGGCTTCAGACTCATCGTTATCTTCCACCCGGCGTTTGGCAAATTGCTGCGCGATAGCCGAAATAAGCGAAGAGTCCAGCCCGCCTGACAGTAACACGCCATAAGGCACGTCTGACATTAAGTGGCTTTTTACGCTGTGCTCCAGCGCAGCTTTAAGCTCAGTTAAACTGGCCGGGTTATCTTTTACTGCATCATAGCTTTGCCAGTCACGCTGATAGTATTTGCGCAGCTCGCCAATTTTACTGTCAAAGTAATGGCCCGGCGGAAACTCTTTAATTTGCTTACATACCGGCACCAGTGCTTTTAGCTCGGAAGCAACAAATAACTGGCCGTGTTCGTCGTAGCCATAGTACAGCGGAATAATACCAATATGGTCACGTGCAATCAGGTAACGGTTTTGCTCAGCATCGTACAAAATAAAAGCAAACATGCCCTGTAGCTGGTCAATAAACTCAGCACCATGCTCCAGATATAACGGTAGTATCACTTCACAGTCTGACTTGGTTTTGAATGGATAAGGGCTTGCCAGCTCTTTTTCGAGCTGCTTGTGATTGTAGATCTCACCATTCACTGCCAGAATGTGATTTCGATTATTATTAATCAGGGGCTGGGCGCCATTTTCAGTATCTACAATCGCCAGGCGCTCGTGCACTAAAATGGCATTGTCGTTATTCCACACGCCAGACCAGTCTGGCCCGCGGTGACGTAATAACTTGGATAACTGTAGCGCCTGCTGGCGCAAGGCTTTAACATCAGTTTTGATGTCAAGCACCCCGAATATCGAACACATGATAACCTCTATTAAATTAATTCGAATAAACCCACTGGTTTAAACACATTGTTTGGCAGTATGTACGTCTAAACGTACCCCTTGAATGTGCCACGCCATGCTAAAATTGCAAGCGCTTTTTCGCGCTTTTCGTAAGTAATTCATGCTGAGGGTTTTCAGCTACAGCAACAAACAAGACGGCCTATGCAAAAAACTGAAGTAAAAATCCGCTTTACCCCGCCGCCAGCCTGGTGTTCTACGTTGCTTACAGGCAACCCATTGTTTAATGATCTGTGCCGGCAATTTAACCTGGCCGGGCAACCGCAGTGGCCCGGTGTTACGTTGTTAAACCAGTGGGCGCAGAACGCTGCATTTCGCTTTGTCGACAACGATGCGCTGGCAGAAGATGGCCGTTACTATGAAGAATATATTTATGCCACTCAGTGTATACCTACCCGCAAGGACAACTGGCACGACTTTTTTGGTGCGCTGATCTGGTGTTTATTCCCAAAAACCAAAGCGCTGCTAAATCAACTGCATATTGCAGAAATTGCTCAGCACGGCCTGAAACAGCGCAGCAAACTGCGTAATAAACTAACGCTGTTCGATGAATGCGGCTTAGTGCTTTGCATTGAACCTGCTGCATTTGAGCATGCTGAACTGCTGCGCCAACATCAATGGCAGCAAAGCTTTGTCGTAAAGCGCAGTGACTGGTGGCAGGGCATAAGGCCAATGATTTTTGGCCATGCTATGTACGAAATGGCAACGGCGCCTTTTATTGGTTTAACGTCTAAAGCACTGTTTATTGAAGTGCCGGCCGGTTTTAGCCAGTGGCCTTTAACAGCTGCTTACAGTTTTGTTGATGTTAAATTGCACGAACAAATTGCTAACGAGGCAGTACTTCTTGATAATCAACAACTAACGCCTTTGCCATTGCTGGGCGTACCACGCTGGTATAACGACAATGAAACAGCGGGGTTTTACCACAATACTGACTATTTCCGGCCTAAGCGTCAGCGCTAAAGCCCCGACAACAGGACAGTTGCATGATTGCTATTCAGGATTTAGCCAAGGCGTTTGCACTTGGTAAAAACAGCAAGTTATCGGATACCGAAAAACAAGACGTACGTTACAGTAAAGAGGCATTTCACTCGGTGCGCAATGTCAGCTTTAGCTGCGGCGCGGGTGAGGTGCTGGGGTTGTTGGGGCCAAATGGCGCCGGTAAAACCACCACGTTACGTATGTTGTCTACGGCATTAAAGCCCGATGCCGGTTCAGTGCTATTAAATGGCGTTGATGTATTAAAACAACCAGTAAAAGCCCGCCAGCAAATCGGCTTTTTATCGGCCGACACCGGCCTGTACGGCAAACTAACAGCCTTTGAAAATATCGCCTATTTTGGCCGCTTGCACGGCATGAAAGAAAACGCTTTAAAGCAGCGTATCGACGAGCTGTTTACACTGCTCAATATGCATGATTTTGCCAACCGTCGTGCTGATAATATGTCGACCGGTATGAAGCAAAAAACCGCTATTGCCCGTGCTGTGGTGCATAGCCCCAAGGTGGTTATTCTGGATGAGCCCACCACCGGGCTGGATATTATGACCGTGCAAACGGTGCTGGATTTTATCAAAGGCTTAAAAGCGGCCGGTACGCCGGTGATTTTCTCTACTCACCATCTGGATGAAGTGGCGGCACTGTGTGATCGGGTAGTGGTTATTGATAAAGGCATCAGCGCCTTTTCCGGCGATATTCAGCAGTTTAAAGCCTTAGCCGGCAGCGGTGATTTACGCGAAGCGTTTTTATCGGTGTTACAGGGCAGTGTAAGCACACAACAGCAGGGAGCAGCATAAATGTGGCAGGTTTACTTTAAAGAACTTACTGAACTGATGCGCGATAAAAAAACGCTGATCTTTGTTATCTTGCTACCGATTTTTATCTTTCCGGTTATTTTTGGCGTAATGGGTATGGTGTTGGCCAGCACCACCAGTAAAGCTGAAAAAGAAGAGCATCGCTATGTTATTGTTAATGCCGAACAAGCGCCGGAGTTTAAAGAAGCATTGTTTTATCACAAGAACTTTAAGCAGGTAAGCAGTGATTTAACCACAACAGAACAGTTGGCTGATGCTATTCGTCAGGACAAATTTGACGTGGCGATTGTGATACCGGCTGATTTCTCCGGTAAACGTAAAGATGTCGAACAATCAAAGTGGCAGATTATTTATAACCAGTCATCACAATTTGATTTTATGTACCGTTATTTTAACGAGATGATGGCGACGTACAACGAGCAATTGCAACGTGAAAGCCTGACTCAACTGAATGTCGACCCTGCCAAGCTAAGCGCGATTATAAAGCCGGTAGAGGTCGAAAAGGTTGATACGGCGGCAAAGCGTGAAAACATCGGTGAAAAGTTTGGCGCGGTGATCGCCTATATTCTTATCCCACTCTGTTTGCTTGGCGCATCATACCCGGCTATTGATATGGGCGCCGGCGAAAAAGAGCGTGGTACGCTGGAAACCTTACTTATTTGCCCTATCAGCCGTGTCAGCATAGTGCTGGGTAAATTTTTAACTGTACTGACCACCGGATTAGTAGGTGCGCTTATTACCGTCGGCAGTTTTGGGCTCTGGGGCGCTATTATCGGCTCCTTTGGTGGCATGGCAGTGGTACAGGAGGCTATGTCGGCTATTGCGATTACCGAGCTGTTGCTGATTTTCTCGCTGCTGTTGCCCATTTCCGCGGTATTTGCTGCCTTGTTGCTGGCCATCTCTATCTACGCCCGCACCTTTAAAGAGGCGCAAAACTATATCAGCCCGCTGTCGATACTGATCTTTTTACCGTTGATAGCCGCCATGATGCCGGGTGTAGAGTTAAACAGTAAAACTGCGCTGGTGCCGATAATGAATGTGGCGCTGGCGATTAAAGAGCTGATTAAAGGCACTGCCGATTATGGTTTACTGGCATTAATTTTTGGTTCTACACTGCTGTTAGCCAGTATTGCTATTGGTTTTTGCGTGCACTGGTTCCAGCAGGAGAAAGTGCTGTTTCGTTAGATAATCACGCAGTTAAGCAAACCTACAACGCCGGCTTTTGCCGGCGTTGTTATTACGACAGGTTCCGGTTTTCAAATACTATTGATAATGGTTCTTAATAATATTAAAATGGCGGCGTTGTGTTAACGGAGTACTGTTATGTACGTTTGCCTGTGTAAAGCTGTTACCGATAAAGCCATTAAGCAAAAAGTGGCGCAAGGCGTATCCACCATGCGTGAACTGAAAATGTGCACCGGTGTGGGTAGCCAATGTGGTAAATGTACCTGTCAGGCGCAACAAATTCTGCATAACGAACTGGTACGTATTTCCGACGCCTCTTTAGAACTGGCACAGCCAGCTGCTTAATCTGCATTTATATGCTTATTTCAGGCATTTAAATTCTGTATCTATTCTTTTTCCGCTCTGCACTGGTCATAATAACGCTATTGATTTAGGCTAAGCTCAGGCTTGGTATAACCGCTGCAGTTATGGAAAAATTATGGATAAAATTAATCAGGTTGCCATTGTTGGTGGTGTGCATGGCAATGAATTTTCAGGTATTTATTTAGTTAAGCAATATCAGGCTAAGCCAGATTTAGTCAGCCGGGCCAGCTTTAATACTGAACTGGTATGGGCCAACCCCGAAGCGTATTACGCCAACAAACGTTACCTGCACAGTGATTTAAACCGCCAGTTTAAAAATACCGATTTAGCTAACCCCGAGCTTGCCAATTACGAACAAAGCCGTGCCAAGGTGCTTAATGCTCAGCTTGGCCCTAAAGGCAGCGCTAAAACCGATTTACTGATTGATTTACACAACACTACCAGCAATATGGGGGCCTGTTTAATTCTGACCCAGGCCGGGCCGTTTTATAACCAGCTGGCCGCTTACGTAAAAATGGTGATGCCTGAAGCGATAATTTCCCGTGATGAAGATCACTTTGCTGCTGAAGATCATGCGCTGATGTGCACTGTTGGCCGTTATGGTGTGCTGGTAGAAGTGGGGCCGCAGCCGCAATCAGTATTACGCCAGGACGTGCTGGAGCTGATGGACACCATGACACGGCATATTCTTGATTTTGTTCAGCTGTATAACAGTAATACCTTGCCGGCATTGCCAAAACAGACAGAAGCCTTTCGTTATCTGCACAGCATTAAACTGCCTATGAATGAAAAAGGTGAGCGCCTGGGTATGGTGCATAAAAATGTGCAGGACAAAGATTATCAGCCAATTAACCCCGGCGATCCGATCTTTACCCTGTTTGATGGCACTGAGATGTATTACGACGGTGATGTGACGGTGTACCCAACCTTTATTAATGAAGCTGCCTATTACGACAATAATCTGGCGATGTCATTAAATGAAAAAGTTGTTATTACGCTGGAGTAGTACTGTTTGGTCTGACATCTGTATCATGTTCATTATTATAGTTTTCTTTTGGCAATCACTGTGTTATTAAACTGTTATCGATGATTCAATCTGGCTATGTCAATGGTGCCGAATGAACGTTAAATTAAGCGCCTGGGTGTTAAGTGTAGTGTTAGGTGTTTCTGCAAGTGGCGTAAAGGCGCAGCCGCTGCGTTTTCTTACCGAGCACAACCCGCCGGGAGAATATCTGGACGAACAGGGCGAAGTTAGCGGCGTAACGGCCAGCCTGGTGCGTGTGTTGCAGCAACGGCTGGAAGACCCCGGCAGTATTGAGTTAATGCCCTGGGGGCGGGCGCTGAGCATTGCCAAAGCTGAACCGGATATAGTGTTGTTTGAAACCGTGCGCACAGCAGAGCGTGAGCCCTGGTTTAAATGGGTTGGGCCGCTGAAGCATTATCAGATGGCTTTATACGGCTTAAAACGCCGGCTGGGGGAGGCGTCATCCCTGACTGAGTTGCCAGGAAACTATACCGCCTGTAATTATCGTAATTCTGCCACTATAGATGAAATTAAAGCACTGGGTTTTACCGAAGGAAAAAACCTGATATTAACCAGCAAATCCGGCGATTGTCTGGAGATGTTGTTATTGGGCCGGGCAGATTTAATGGCTGTCAGTGAGCTGTCGGCACTGAAGTTTTCGGCCAATGCCGCAGCGGCCGGCAACCAACTGGTTATGCTGAAATACTTTAGCGAGCGTAAACGCTATCTGGCATTTTCCCGCAATGTGTCAGACGAGCGTATTGCCCGCTGGCAGGCGGGACTGGAGCAAAGCTACCGCGATGGCACCATGCGCAAGCTATATCAGTCCGTGTATAGCGAGCAGATTATCCGGCGGTTGGAAGACTTTGCCGTGCAGCCAAAATACTAAAGCCAGCTTGCGCTGGCTTTGTACTGTTTACGCTGTGGCAAACTTAAAGCGTGTCGTAACTGTCTTTTTTCTGGATCAGTTCTATGGCGTAGTTATCCGGATCGCGCACAAAGGCGATTTCAGTGGTGCCACCTTTTACCGGGCCCGGTTCGCGGCTTATTACGCCACCTTTAGCGCGTATTTTATCGCAGGCGTCGTATACGTTTTCCACTTCCAGTGCGATATGGCCATAGGCATTGCCTAAGTCGTAGCTGTCGGTACCCCAGTTATACGTCAGTTCTAGCACGGTATTTTCACTTTCATCACCGTAGCCAACAAACGCCAGCGTATATTTATACTCAGTGTTTTCTGACTGGCGCAGCAGTTTCATGCCCAGCACTTCGGTATAAAACGCCAGTGATTTTTCCAGGTTACCCACGCGCAGCATGGTATGTAGCATTCTCATACAAACTCCTATCCGGTTTGGTCTTTAAACTCGCAGTGCAGGGGGTAATGGTAACATATTCTGCTGTTCTGTAAGGCACCACTGTAGCGGATAGCATTATGGTGAGTGGGGGAAAACAGTTTTAGGATTACCCTGTAAATTAATTGTTCCCTAAAAAAACGAATTCCATTAGCATCAGTTATAACAAAATTAAGTGAACCGGGCTGTTCAAGTGGCGTTTATCCGTCATTGAACAACGTGCCGGAGAAAACGCTAAAGCGTTAGGAAACCGAGTTACCCATGATCAAAGAAGAAATTGAGAAAACGTTTCATCTTGGACAAAAACTTCCCAAGGGTGTCGTCGATATTTGTGATTATCTAGATAAAAATGGCTACCCAATTAGTGGTTGTTTTGAGCTATCAACTATTGGAATGGATGATATGCGGCACTGGTTCAAAAATAGTCCAGAGTCTGTTGATTTGTTGATGCCTTTTGGCAGAGGAGCATGTGGAGATGTTTATGCTCTCTGGTTAACAAATAATTTAAAGCCCGAAGAGGCACCAGTAGTTATGTTTGGCTCCGAAGGAGAGCTTACCGTACTAGCAAAAAATGCTAATGAGTTCTGCATGCTTCTATGCTTAGGTTACTCTGAATTAGGTCTAGATAACCATGGGAAGGTTGGCGCTGACTATGAAAAAACTCAGCCTTTTCGGGAATACATTCAAAACATTTACAATTTCCAGTTGCCCCAAACGGCAGAGGAAACAATTAATCAAGCCAAGCAAATATATCCAAATTTCCAAAGCTGGGTAGAAAAGAATGCTTGGCAATAGAACTCCTAACTATCGCAGGCATAGCGATGGCTTTTTCATTGCGGTTGCGCCTTTATTACAAAGCCACGCGTGCTACGGGCGTTATATTCCATGAGAAAACGAGAACAATCATCAAAAGGTCTTTACTGTTGTCCATGCTGTGGTTATGCAACTTTAGGCGAGCCAGAAGCATATGAGATTTGTGCAGTGTGCGGATGGGAAGATGATGGTCAAGATGACCCAGAACATAAAGAAAATTGGGGCGGCCCTAATCATGTATCACTTGAGCAAGGCCGCATAAATTTCATCGTTACTGGGCAGTCTGAGGTAAATCGGAGAATGCCGCAGCGAGATCCATCTGAGGGCTATGAGCAACTTCGCAAGTTTTCGATAAAGGTAGTAGAAAGTGAAATATAACAAGGTAATACTGCTTCGTAGCATTAGCCACAGATCACGGCATTGGTAATAATATGAAGCAAGCATCAGTATTCATAATAACCGTCCTAATGAGTGTCAGTGCTATGGCAGGCAATTGGTTTCCACCAGATTACAAAGAGTTTCCCTTTAAAGAAGGCGACCTGTTAACTAGCGAAAAACCTGAAGGTAAATATTCTATTAATAAGGTTTTGCGCATTGATAATGTCTGCTTAGATGTTGGTCAATCTATCAGTATTCAGGGGCAGGTTTTTATGGCTCCTGAAAAGGACTGCTTGTTAATTATTAGCATGTCTTACGGAGAGCAAGAGTTTAAATCTCTAGAGGAGATCAATCAGGCAGTAAAAAAAGGGATCTGGAAAGTAAAAATAGGGCATATACCAAATCGCGCCCCAGGTGCAGCGGAAGGACAAATATTAATTGGTCATAGTCCAGTAAAACAGGAAGAGCTGGCTGGCTATAATCAATGGAAAGAGTTGTTTAGTCAGGGGATGGCCGGTGTATTCTAAGATGCAAAAAAATGCCGAAAAATCGCAAGCTGGCCGAGATTTATTCCGGCGCTCGTTTTATGCCAGAAAAGTCTGGCACAAAACAATCACCTCCATAAATTCGCCTGTTACAGGCGTTACACTTCAGGCAGGAATCTGAGAGGTTGAGTTACTACGAGCTAACTGATGATATAAATTTTCCTAATAGATGGTACTTGGGCGATATCGCTGTTGCTGACAATTGGAAATTAGTGCAGTACCTTGATCCTGAAAGAGAGTATAAAATTGAGGTATCTCGCGACGGTTCGGAAATGGACTACACGTGCAATGAAGCATATGGTGTAAGCGTAGTAAGTAAAAAATTCAAAGATGCTCTTGCTGGTATTGCTGACATCACATTTGCCAAAGCAAATATTATTGGTAAAGGCTCGGGTAGTGAATTCTATATCATGGCGGTTCCAAAAGAGCTTGAGTGCATTGACGAAAAAGAATCAGAATTTCAAAAGTTCGAGGTAAACGATCCTGTTCGTCCTGATAAGGCTGGCGAGTACCGAGGCTTCTTTAAAATGGTGGTTAATCCTGATAAGTGTGCTGGCTTAAACATATTTAGGGTTAAGGGCTTTAATGTTGCTATTGTCGTAAGTGCAGAAGTAAAGCAAAAATTGGAATCAGCAGGAGTTTCGGGTGCGCTATTTAAGTGCGCATAGCGATTAAAACTGTAGTAAGCGCATTTTGTAGGGCTGGTTTTCCGCTGTGCTTTAAACTAGCCGAAAATGCGGGGTTATATGCAAAGCAGAGAAAATAAAAATAACAAAAATAGGTGATATTGGTGGTTCAATATTTCAAAAGCCCGCCTTGGCATATAAACACTATTCAGCGTTTGGTTCCCGAGTTTACAGTGTATGTCAGAGTTCTGCAGCATCGTACTTAAAAATGAAGCTGACGCGCGCTGCGTGGCTACTTTCGGCTTATTGGTGGAATTAGATGATATTTAAGTGTGATACGGAGTTTCTGGAAAGTAAGGCCAGATTGTTTAAGTGGCTGGCGTATGGAGTTCTAATACCATTCCTTTTAACACTATACATTGATCCTTCAGTCTTTGTTATTAAAGGAACTTTGGCTGGCCTGATGGTTTGTTTGGCAATTTGTTGTGTGGTTGTAATGACTAAAAGGTACTATGACGATGCTTTGCTAAAACATAGTGGTGAACAAATTATTGTAAATGAGGGGGGTATTGAGTTCTCCAATAAAAGCACAGGCTATAGCTTCAAAAGAGACAACGATGATATTGTGTCGGTAACTTATACCCGTATGTTTGGGATCCCAAAGATAATAATGCAATTCACCAACAATGAGTTTTACAAATTTATCTGGTTCAAGGACTCTAATCGCCTTTATAGTATGCTGAAAAATAAAGAGAGCCGGGTAACAAGAGCCTGACAACATATGTAAAGCGATTTCCAACGCTTGACATTTCCAATTAAAAGTCGGGTTTGGTGTTTACGGCGAAATGATTTAGGTTAAATAGGCGAGTTGCTCACACCTTAAGAACCTATGTAAATCAGCCATTTAACTATTCCGTCTTTTCTTTAAACTCGCACAAATCTTCAATAATACAGCTGCCACAGCGTGGTTTGCGCGCTACGCAAGTATAGCGGCCGTGTAGAATAAGCCAGTGGTGCACGTCAAGTTTAAATTCGTCTGGCACCACTTTAAGCAACTTGTGTTCTACCTCGTCGACATTTTTACCTGGCGCCAGTTTAGTACGGTTAGATACGCGAAAAATATGGGTGTCTACTGCTATGGTGGGCCAACGAAAGGCGGTGTTTAGCACCACATTGGCGGTTTTTCGGCCAACGCCGGGCAGGGCTTCTAAGGCTTCACGACTTTCCGGCACTTCGCCGCCGTGTTGTTCTACCAGAATACGGCAGGTTTTAATCACATTTTCGGCTTTGGTATTAAACAAACCAATGGTTTTAATGTAGTGCTTTACGCCGTCGACGCCTAAATCCAGCATCGCTTGCGGGGTGCGCGCTACCGGGAACAAATGTTTAGTGGCTTTATTTACGCCTACATCGGTGGCCTGGGCGGATAACAGCACTGCTATCAGCAGCTCAAACGGCGAGCTGTATTCCAGCTCGGTAGTAGGCTCAGGGTTTGCCGCGCGCAGGCGGCTGAGCATTTCAATACGTTTTTGTTTATTCATTTGTTTTTACTGCGCCGCGCCGGTAACACGGGCGCGGGCAATACTGCCTTTCTCTACCGTTTTCTGTTGTTTAAGTTTGTTATCAATAGTGTTTTTCAGCGCGATCAGCAGCCCCATGCCAAGAAAAGCACCGGGTGGCAGCATGGCCAGCAAAAAGTGGTTGTCGGCGTGGAACACTTCTATGCGTAAAACTTTGGCCCAATCACCCAGTAATAAGTCGGCACCGTCAAACAAAGTGCCCTGGCCAAGTACTTCGCGCATGGCGCCCAGTGCCAGTAGCACCAGCATAAAACCTAAGCCCATCATAATGGCGTCAATGGCAGAGGGCAGCACCGGGTTTTTTGAGGCAAAGGCTTCAGCCCGGCCGATAATGGCGCAGTTAGTGACAATTAAGGGAATAAAAATACCCAGAGACAGATACAGATCATAGGTATAGGCATTCATCAGCAGTTGCACCACGGTAACCAGGCTGGCAATAATTAACACAAACACCGGAATACGAATTTCGCTGGCAACGTGGTTACGTACTAAAGATACCGCGATATTAGAGCCGAGCAGCACCAACAGGGTTGCTGCCCCCAGCCCCAGCGCATTGGTAACGGTGGCGGTAACGGCCAACAGTGGGCACAGGCCCAGCAGCTGTACCAGGCCGGGGTTGTTTTTCCATAAACCCTGCAGGGTTAATTCTTTAAACTGACTCATTGTGGCCTCGTTATAGGGCGCAGTTGGCCGGGATATCGGCAAGTTCAGGCTGTTGCTGTATCAGCAGCGCAGCATTACGTACTGCATGTATTACCGCGCGCGGCGTAATAGTGGCGCCGGTAAACTGATCAAAATCGCCGCCATCTTTGCGCACTGTCCATTTACCGGCGTTGTCGTCGGTTACTGTTTTACCGCTAAAGCTGAAAATCCATGGCGAGCGGCGGGCTTCTATTTTGTCACCCAGGCCTGGTGTTTCTTTATGATCCAGTACCCGGCTGCCTAAAATAGTGCCGTCCGGGGTTAACGCGACTATTAAATCAATATTACCGCTGTAGCCATTTGGTGCTGTGGTTTCGACAATAAAGCCTGCCAGCTCACCATTCTGGCGCCAGCGATACACTGCTTGCGCGCTGCTGCGGCCCAACAGTGCTTCATTGGTTACCAACAGACAATCCTGCAGTAAAGACTGGCTGGCGTCTACACCGGGCAGTACTTCAGACAATATAGCCAGCTTACTGGCCAGCAGTTGCTCGCTGATACGGGGGGCAGTTTGCTGGTTTACCAGGCTGAGTATAGCTACACAAAATACGGCAGCGGCGCCAAGCGCTAGGGCATTTTTGCTGATGGCTCGGATCATTTCAGTTCGCTCCGCGGCCGGTGGCCATAAGTACGGGGCCGGGTATAGTAATCAATTAACGGCACCGCCATATTGGCCAGTAATACGGCAAAGGCATAGGCGTCAGGGTAGCCACCAAAATTGCGGATTAAAAATACCAGCAGGCCAATCAGGGCACCGTAGACTAAACGGCCTTTGTTGGTGGTAGAGGCCGAAACAGGATCGGTAGCAATAAAAAACGCCGCCAGCATAGTGCCGCCACTAAACAGATGAAATAGCGGCCCGGCAATGGTATCCGGCGCGGCCAGAGTGGCAATAGCAGATAACACAAACAGGCTGGCGATAACGGCCAGTGGAATACGCCAACTGATAATTTTCTGCTGAATAAGCACTAAACCACCGGCCAGATAGGCCAGGTTCAGCCACAACCAGCCGGTACCGGCAAAGGCAAAAAACACCGGCCGGTTCAGGCTTTCATCCAGCGTCAGGCCGCGGGCCAGATCGGTACGCAAGGTGTCCAGCGGCGTGGCCATGGTAATACCATCTATATTGGCTTGTAGCTGCGGCAGGCTAAAACCACTGCAGCTGTAGTGCGTAAAAATACTGCAGACAGCGTCCAGCGGCGTTAAATCAACACTTTGCAAAGACAGTGGCGGCAGCCACTGCGTCATTTGCAGCGGGAATGACACCAGCAGCAATACATAAGCCGCCATAGCCGGGTTAAACAGATTATTGCCCAGGCCGCCGTAAAGTTGTTTAACCATAATAATGGCAAAGGCAGTGCCAATAACAATGATCCACCAGGGCGCATAGGGCGGTATGGCTATCGCCAGTAATACCGCAGTCAGCAAGGCACTGTTGTCTTTTAAGCGGGCGAATACCGGCTTGCCGCGTAATTTTAAGATCAGCGCTTCGCTTAGCCAGGCAGTAACGATTGCCAGTACTAACTGGATAAGTACACCATAGCCAAATAGTACCGCCTGCACGGCAATACCGGGTAAACATGCCAGTGCCACCAGGCGCATGATATGCGCTGTGCTGCGTTGGTTATGCTGATGTGGCGAGCTGGCTATTTTAAAACTCATGAGTTCTCACTGTCGGCTTGTTTACGTGCTTTGGCGCGGGCAATGGCTGCGGCAATGGCCGCTTTACGCGGATCTTCTGTTACAACAGCATCTGCTACAACCGTCTCTGCCACAGCCTTATCTGCTACAACAGCCTCTGTTGCAAGGGGTGCGGTTTGCTCTGTGGGTTCAGCACTGGCTTGTTTTTTAGCTTTGGCACGAGCCAGCGCTGCGGCGACAGCAGCCTTGCGTGGATCTTCTGGTGCTACACCTGCATCAGACGCTGCGGTTGGTTTATTTACTGCACCGGAGCTAGCGGGTGGTGCGCTGGTGTCGTTTTCATTTTCAGTTTGCGCCTGTTGCTTAGCTTTAGCCCGGGCGATAGCGGCAGCAATAGCTGCTTTACGTGGATCAGTTTGTGCTGATACCACTGCCTCGTCACTTTTGTCAGTGCCTGGTGCCGGTATTACTTGCTGTTCTGCTGCATGTTGCTCTGTTGCCTGGGCCGCTTTTTTGGCCTGAGCGCGGGCAATAGCCGCGGCTACGGCAGCCGCTTTGCTGTCGGTATTTACAGTTGCTGCCGGCGTTTGCTCTGACTGTCCGCTGGGCTGTTCCGCGGCTTGCTGCTGCGCGTTTTGTTGTTGCTCTTTTTGTTGTTGGGCTTTTTGTTGCTGATGCGCACGCGCCTGCTGTTTTTTCAGCTCACGCTCGGCCAGAATTTGCTCTTTACTGCGCTCATCTGCTGGTGCCGCCTGTGCCTGTTTGGCTTTAATGCGTGCCAGGGCGTCGGCTACAGCGGTATTGGCGCCGCTGGCCAGTTGCTGTTGCTGCCGGGCAGCCGCCAGTTGCTGGTTACGCTGCAGCCGTTCTTGCTTCTCGTGTTCTAACCTGGCGTTGCGGGCTTCAAAGCGGGCTTTGGCCTGTTCGGCTTTTAACGCTTCGCGCTGCTGCTCACGAATATCGGCTTTGGCCACACGGTAATACTGCACCAGAGGAATTTCACTCGGGCAGACATAAGCACAGGCGCCACATTCAATGCAGTCGGCCAGGTTATATTCTTGCAGCTTATCGCTGTCTTTGGCTTTGCTGTACCACAACAATTGTTGTGGTAATAAACTGGCCGGGCAGGCATCAGCACAGGCACTGCAACGAATACAATCCATTTCTGTACTGGCTGCCGGCAGCTCTTGCGCTGTGGGGGCCAGTATACAGTTGGTGGTTTTAACTACCGGTACGCTTAAATCGGGCAGGGTAAAGCCCATCATGGGCCCACCCATAATCACCCGCTGTTGTGGCTGGCTTTGAAAGCCACAGGCATCGAGCAGTGCCGATACCGGCGTACCCAGCAATGCCAGCACATTTTGTGGCTGGTTTAAGGTGTCGCCAGCAACGGTAACAATGCGTGACAGCAGCGGGTGATCGTCCAGCACCGCCTGGGCGATAGCAAAGGCGGTGCCGACGTTTTGCATTACGATGCCAATATCGGCAGGGCGGCGGCCATTGGGCACCTCTTTATTGGTTAGCAGCTGAATAAGCTGTTTTTCACCACCAGACGGATACTTAGTTGGCACTATACGCACATAGTAGTGCTCGCGCTGGCTGCAGGCGGCCATCATTGCTGCAGCTGCGATCGGTTTATCATCTTCAATGCCAATTAACACCGCTTTGGGGTTAAGCAAGCGGCACAGAATATCAATACCTTTAACAATAGTGGTGGCGGCTTCCTGCATCAGTAAATCATCGGCACTGATGTAGGGTTCGCATTCAACCGCGTTAATAATCAGATAATCTACCGGTTGGGTAAGGCCGGCTTTAATATGGGTAGGAAAACCGGCGCCGCCCATACCCGCTATACCGCTGTCCTGAATACGGCTGAGCAACGTCATATTGTCGCAGGTTAAAAAATTAAGCGGCTCGCGTTGGCGCCACTCGTCCAGGCCGTCAGGTTCCAGTACCAGGGTCAGTTCCGGCAATGCTGAAGGGTGCGGGCTGGTGTGCGGCGTTATACTCAGCACTGTGCCTGAGGTGGGGGCGTGCACCGGCACGGCCATAGAGTTCTCAGCGCCGGTGAGTTGCTGGCCTTTTAATACCCGTTCACCCACCCGTACCAGCAATTGGCCGGCCACACCTATATGCTGACGCAGTGGCAGATACAGCCGGTCGGGTATCGGTAATACCGCAATGGGCTTTTGATTAGTTTGTTGTTTACGGCCCGGCGGATGAATACCGCCATGGAAATCCCACAGCTTACCGGCCTGAATTTGCTGAAATAAACCTGGCATGGCGCTACTCCACCATCCGAACCGGAATTGCCGCTAAATCCCACTTCCAGCGCTCTGGCGTGGTGGCAACCGGTATCATATCTATACAATCTACCGGGCAGGGTTCAACACAGAGATCACAACCTGTGCATTCGTCTGCCAGTACTGTGTGCATCAGTTTGGATGCGCCAACAATGGCATCAACCGGGCACGCCTGAATACATTTGGTGCAGCCAATACACTCATCTTCACGAATATAAGCAACGCGTTTTACGCTTTCGGTTTGCGCTTCGTTCAGGGGTTTGGCTTCAACGCCCATTAAATCGGCCAGTTTACGAATAGTGGCTTCGCCGCCCGGCGGGCATTTGTTAATGTCATCGCCGTTGGCTATGGCTTGTGCATAAGGCCGGCAACCGGGGTAACCACATTGGCCACACTGGGTTTGCGGCAGTATGTCGTCAATTTGTTCAACCAGCGGGTCGCTTTCTACTTTAAAGCGAACGGCAGCGTAACCCAGTACAGCACCAAATATCAGCGCCAGGGTACCTAAAGCAATCAGGGCAGTGAGTAAAGTCATCAAGCTTTTACCAGGCCGGTAAAGCCCATAAAAGCCAGCGACATTAAACCGGCAGTTATCATGGCAATAGCGGCACCTTTAAACGGTACCGGTACATCGGCCGCTGCCAGGCGCTCACGCATGGCGGCAAACAGGATCAATACCAAAGAGAAACCAGCCGCAGCACCAAAACCGTAAATAACGGAATTGATAAAGTTATGTCGTTCATTGACATTTAACAGCGCCACGCCAAGCACGGCACAGTTGGTGGTAATAAGTGGCAAAAAAATACCTAATAAACGATACAGCGTGGGGCTGGTTTTGTGTACGACCATTTCAGTAAACTGCACTACTACCGCGATAACCAGAATAAACGCCAGCGTACGCAGATAAAGCAAATCCAGCGGCGCCAGCAGATAGTGATCAACCAGATAACTGCATAAGGAGGCCAGGGTAAGCACAAAGGTAGTAGCCAGCGACATACCAATGGCCGTTTCCAGTTTGCCGGACACACCCATAAAGGGGCACAGGCCAAGAAACTTTACCAGTACAAAGTTATTTACCAGCACAGTACTGATTAACAACAGCAGAAATTCAGTCATCGTATCGCTCAGGCAAAAATCAGGCGCATATTATGCAATTAAGCGGCTTGTGACACAACCAGACAAAGCGTAGGGGCTTGGCGGCTGGTATTTAAGCACAGCCTCCGTCGTGGTATTAAATAGGCGCGGGTTTACCGATGTAATAACCCTGATTGCCGTCGATAAACAGGGATTCCAGCATATGTTTTTCTTCCTGGGTTTCAACACTTTCAGCAAAGACACCGACACCAATACGGTGGGCTAAGTCGATCATCAGCCGCATAAAGTACTGGTTATTTTTATCATCATTAATATGGCGGGTGTAGCTGCCGTCCATTTTGACGTAATCAGGCTTCAGATCCCGGAAAAATTTAAATGAGGTAATACCGACACCAAATTTTTCTACGGTGACGCGGGCACCGGCGCGGTGCACCATATCAATAAAGCGTTTGCTGGTTTTCAGGTTTTGCTGCAAACCAAATTCAGTGACTTCAAATATCAGTTTGGCAGCGATGTGGGCATCTTTTAATAAACGCCGCTCCAGCCAGATAATAAACTGGTCGTCATGCACACAACGGGCCGACAGGTTTAAACCAAAATATTGATCCTGCAGGTTTTTATTTTTAATAGTGGTTAAAGCGGTTTCAATGATCAGCCGGTCAACCTGTACTATGCGGTCCAGTTTTTCTGCCATGGCTAAAAATGAGGCAGTAGGCAGCACCTGATTTTCCTGGGTTTTAAACCGCACCAGAATTTCAGAGTAGGCTTTAGCTGAGCGGTTAGCCGGTTGGATAAGCTGCACCAGCAAAGCAATGCGGTGGTTGGTCAGTACGTCATCAATAACATTACGCCAGTTCTGGTTACCATAACTGCCACTGGTCATATCTAAACCGGATGATTCTTTTTGCAGGTGCCAGGCATTAGGTTGTTTGGTTTGTGCCAGGCTGATCGAGGTATCGGCCACAGCCAGCAGCTCGCCCAGGGCTTTACCTGATTCATAGCTCACCAGGCCTGAATAGGCGACTGAATCAAGCTCGGCCATTTTTTGATATTCATTTAGCCTGCTTTGCAGTTGCAGGGCAAAGTTTTCCGCTTCTTTGGGCGTGACTCTTGGCAGCAAAATGCCAAAGTCTGAGCTATTTAGCCGGTAAACGCGGTTGTCTTTATAATTGTCCGCCAGTTTTTTAACGATAGTGGCGACTTCACGGATATAGCTGTCGCCTTCCTGATAGCCGCGGGTCTGGTTAAGGGTTTGCAGCTCGGTGCAACGGGTAATGGCAAATACGCCAAAATCGTTTTGCTCGTTCTGGCGGATATTTTCTTCATAATATTGCACAAAGCGGTTGCGGTTTGGTAAATCGGTAACCGGATCTTTATAGGCTTCTTCAGCAATCTGATGCGCATTACTGGTCATTTCGTTGTACTGGCTGCGGGTATAATGCGCCAGCTTTTGTAACGCAACATTAATATCGGCAAATTCCGGCGGAATTTTATTCCAGTCGGGTTCACTTTTTTGTGGATCAACAATAAAGCGGTCAATTAAATCGTTAACTGCAGCGGTGGTGCGCTTATAGCTACGGTTAATGCTGCTTTTGCTCATCAGCACCGGCAACCAGCCGATAACAAAAGGCGCTAATATCAGTAGTAACACTAATTGCAAAAATGCTTGTAAGCGCTGGCTGAAATCCAGCTGATAGCTGATTTGAATATTCTGATCCTGATTGCGCACGGTTTGCTGTTTAAATTCACTGCCAAACAGCTCCAGCACTGCAGTAGCAATGGCGGCATTATTGGTATTCTGGTTCTGTTCATGCAATACCGTGCCATCAAGCTGGCTGATACGTAAGCTTTTTAAAGCAAAGCTGCGGTCGAGCTGGCGGCTGAGGATTTTGCCGTCACCGGTAAGGTGGTGGCTGAGAATTTGCTCAATGGCTATGCTGGCGTGTTGTTGATCGTTATCCAGCTGTTGTTGGGTGTACAGCACCAGAGTGGTCAGGGCGATGGCTGCTAATAAAAACGCAGACAGCAGTTGGCTGATAAGCAAAGTACGGAATATTCTCATAAGCAATGACCACCAGATAAACTGTTTCCTTGTCCTAACGCTTAATATAGGTTTAGGCAGGTGCAATAGAAAGCTAATTAAATCAAAAAAATAGTGGGAAATAAACAAATAGCGACAGACGCAGGGAAAACAACAGTTGAGTGTGGCTCCCCAGACTGGACTCGAACCAGTGACCTACGGATTAACAGTCCGCCGCTCTAACCAACTGAGCTACTAGGGAATAGAAGATAAACGCTGAAAAGTGGCTCCCCAGACTGGACTCGAACCAGTGACCTACGGATTAACAGTCCGCCGCTCTAACCAACTGAGCTACTAGGGAAGGGTATAACCTGATATGTTGTTTGCTGTTGGCTCCCCAGACTGGACTCGAACCAGTGACCTACGGATTAACAGTCCGCCGCTCTAACCAACTGAGCTACTAGGGAACAGCATTCAACGGGGCGCAATACTAATGCCAGCTATACCCTCTGTCAACACTTTGCCACAGGGATTTTCGCCAACTTGTATCACTTGCATAATGTTTAAACAAAGCGCTGCTTTTAGCCGCAGTAACAGCGCAATACTTTGGTCATAAACGGGGGGCGGGCTGGCTACTGCTACACCAGTGTTGCCGGGTGCTGGCCACACTTACCCACAGAAGCTGTGGATAAGTCTGTGAGTTGTACGGTGGTTTCGTCGGTGAAGGCTTGATTCTGTTGAGATGCACGCAGGTCAAGTAAGTTGCGATGAATTTTTTAATTCAATAAAAACAATGATATAGATATTGTTGGTGCAAAATGGTTATCTGCCGGGAAATAAATAACTGGCATGAAATAAGCACGGCGGAATTGTGAACTATTTTGCCGTTTAGCAGATAATTTCAGCAAAATAAGCCTGCGCCAGCAGCAAAAGCAGGGAAATTAACATGGCCGTAGCGGCGGCTTTTCTCTACAATAGCGCCATGCCGGTTAAAAGCTGTAATTATGACTACCTCTTCCCGTATTAAACCTTCATTAATTCATGATGATATTAAGGCCACGCTGGTATCGATGACATTACCCATGCTGGTGGGGATGATTACGTTAATGACATTCAGCCTGGTCGATACATTTTTTATCAGTATGCTTGGTACTGAGCAACTGGCGGCGATCAGTTTTACTTTTCCCATTTCGTTTGCCCTGATCAGCTTGGTGATTGGCTTGAGTATTGGTACTTCAGCGGTTATTGCCAAAGCGCTGGGCGCCGGCCGTTTAACCGAAGCCCGAACCGATGGCCAGGTGGCTTTGTGGTTATCTGGCATTTTGGTGGCACTGCTGGCGATACCGGGTTATCTGTTTAGCGATACCTTGTTTGGCCTGCTTGGCGCCAGTGACACGATTTTAGTGTATATCCGCCAGTATATGGATGTCTGGTTTGCCGGTGCCGTGCTGCTGGCGTTGCCAATGGTTGGTAATGCCGTGTTGCGTGCCGCTGGCGATACCAAAACACCCAGCATTATTATGGCATGCTCGGGGCTGGTAAATGCGGTGCTTGACCCGCTGCTGATTTTTGGCCTGGGGCCAATACCGGCGCTTGGCATGCAGGGCGCGGCGATAGCAACGTTAGTTTCATGGGTATTTGGCTCGGTATTAATTATTTATTTACTGGTTAAGCGCGATCTGATCAGCACCAGTTGGATCAATGCCACCCAGTTAAATCTGGTATGCCGTAAAATTTTACGTATCGGCTTACCGGCCGCCGGCGCCAACATGTTAACGCCACTGGCGATGGCTGTGCTAACGGCGATACTAGCCAATTACGGTGCCTCGGCAGTAGCGGCATTTGGCGTTGGCGCCCGGATTGAAAGCATAGCCTGTCTGGTGGTGCTGGCACTGTCGATGACGTTGCCGCCTTTTGTCAGCCAGAATTATGGTGCCGGTTTGTTAGGCAGGGTGCTGCAAGCCTACCGCTTATGTGGCCGTTTTGTGCTGTTATGGCAGTTGGCTATTTATCTGCTGCTGGCAGTACTGGCGGTGCCGCTGGCCAGACTGTTTAGCAGTGAGGCTGAAGTAGTGCGTATTATCTGCCAGTTTCTCTGGATAGTGCCGCTGGCATACGGCCTGCAGGGCATTACCATTTTAACCAATTCCTCTTTTAATGCGTTACACCAGCCAGGCAGTGCGCTGTTGTTAAGTTTGATCCGCTTATTTGTGTTTTATGTGCCGCTGGCCTGGCTTGGCGGTAAACTCTATGGGGTTACCGGCTTGTTTATTGGCTGCGTAGTCGCAAATATATTTACTGCAGCCCTGGCCTGGTGTTGGTTTAACCGGGCTATACAGCGTTCACAGCAGGAGATCACAACATGACACGTGCATTTGAGCTGGTATCCCATTACCAACCCGCCGGTGATCAGCCCGAAGCCATTAATAAACTGGTAGAAGGCTTAGAAGCCGGCCTGGCTCACCAGACATTGCTTGGCGTTACCGGCTCAGGTAAAACCTTTACTATGGCCAATGTCATCGCGCGGGTAGACCGGCCGACACTGATCATGGCGCATAATAAAACGCTGGCGGCGCAGCTTTACGGTGAGATGAAAGAGTTCTTCCCGAATAATGCGGTGGAGTACTTTGTGTCGTACTACGACTATTACCAGCCCGAAGCCTACGTGCCCTCTACCGATACCTTTATTGAAAAAGATTCCTCTATTAACGAGCACATCGAGCAAATGCGCTTATCGGCAACTAAGGCACTGATGGAGCGGCGCGACGTCGTGATTATTGCTTCAGTGTCGGCTATTTACGGCCTTGGCGATCCGGAATCCTATATGAAAATGCTGCTGCATTTAAAAGTAGGTGACATTGTTGATCAGCGCTTTATTTTACGCCGCCTGGCCGAGTTGCAATACAGCCGCAACGACATCGAGTTTCAGCGCGCCACTTACCGGGTGCGTGGTGATGTGATTGATATTTTCCCGGCTGAGTCAGACGACATTGCTGTCAGGGTAGAGCTGTTTGATGAAGAAATTGAGCGCATCAGTATTTTTGACCCGTTAACCGGCTCGGTAGAAAAAGTCGTTACCCGCTATACCGTTTATCCCAAAACGCACTATGTTACGCCGCGTGAGAAAATACTAGCAGCGGTAGATGAAATTAAAGTTGAGTTGAAACAGCGCCGTGATGAGCTATTGGCTAACAATAAGCTGGTAGAAGAGCAACGTTTAAGCCAGCGTACCTTATTTGATATCGAAATGATGGTCGAACTGGGTTACTGCTCGGGCATCGAAAACTACTCGCGCTATTTATCCGGCCGCGCCAACGGCGAGCCGCCGCCAACCTTACTGGATTATTTTCCGGCCGACGGCCTGATGTTTATTGATGAGTCGCACGTTACGGTGTCGCAAATTGGCGCTATGTATAAAGGTGACCGTTCACGCAAAGAAAACCTGGTTAATTATGGCTTTCGCCTGCCATCGGCGCTGGATAACCGGCCGCTGAAATTTGATGAGTTTGAAGCTATAGCGCCGCAGCGTATTTATGTGTCGGCAACACCGGCCGTGTATGAGCTGGAGCAATCGGCCGGTGAAGTGGTCGAGCAGGTAGTGCGGCCCACCGGTTTGGTCGACCCGCTGATTGAGATCCGTCCGGTGGCAACCCAGGTAGATGATTTGCTGTCAGAAGCTTTTATCCGGGCTGAGCGTAAAGAGCGGGTATTAGTGACCACGCTAACGAAAAAAATGGCCGAGGATTTAACCGATTATCTGAATGAGCATGGTGTCAGAGTGCGTTACCTGCACTCGGATATTGATACCGTTGAACGGATGGAGATTATCCGCGATTTACGCTTAGGCGTATTCGACGTGCTGGTCGGTATTAACCTGCTGCGCGAAGGCTTAGATATTCCTGAAGTGTCGCTGGTGGCGATACTGGATGCCGATAAAGAGGGCTTTTTACGCTCAGAGCGCTCGCTTATTCAAACCATTGGCCGTGCGGCGCGTAACCTCGAAGGCCGGGCCATACTTTATGCCGATCGCATTACCGGCTCTATGCAACGGGCGATAGACGAAACTGATCGGCGTCGCGCCAAGCAGCAGCAATTTAACCTTGAGCATGGTATTTCACCTACCGCTATTAAGAAGAAAATTGCCGATGTTATGGACTTAGGCCAGGATGCCGGCCCGGCACTGCCGATGGTGGCAGAAAAAGTCAGAATGATTAAAGGTAAAACTTCATATCAGGTAGAGGCTGAAATTAAGCAACTGGAGCAAAAAATGCTGCAGCATGCCCGTGATCTTGAGTTTGAACAGGCCGCCCAGCTGCGTGATAAAGTGCATATGTTAAAACAAGCACTGCTGGAAATTTAATCACGCTGCTGCTGATTTGTACGATTGTAATATTCTGTTGCAAAACTGCGGCCTTAAAGCCACTAAGGTTCATTGATTGTTCAGTGATAACTGCATAGTATGCGCGCGGGTTGGTACCTGACACACAACCCCTGTGCATTCAATCAGGAAGGACAATTATGAAACGTACTTTATTAGCTTCTTTTATCGCCGCTTTCTCTGTTTCTGCGATGGCAAACACATACCAGCACCAGTCCGATGCCGGTTTTGGCTGGGGTGACGTCGGCAACGGCGAAATACAAAACTGGTCGTTACGGCATGAGTTTTATTTAACACCGGTAAGTTACGGCACAGTACCTTATGCTGAAGCAGCATTTATCAGCCGTAATGCCAGCGTGCATGCAGGCTACAGCTACAGCAATGTAGATTTCCCGGGTGAGCCTGACGATAGCATCAGCGGCTGGGAAGTGGGTGGTGTGTATCAGGATATGGCGCATAACTTCTATGCGGCAATTAATGTTAATGAATTTAACGGTTCTGATGATCGCATAATTGAAGCCAGCCTGGGTTATTTTGTCAGCGGCGACTGGCTGGTAAAACTGGATGCACGCCAAAGCCGGCCAGACGGTGAGGGCAGCTATACTGAATATGGCGTGAGCACGAAAAAATTACTGAAACTGGAAAATGGTAATTTTATTAATATCGAAGCCAGCTACATGGATCAGAAAAACAAGGATGAATCTGAGTTTGGTGTTGCCGCCGATTATTATTTTGGCCGCAATATTTCTTTAGGTCTGGCGTATAACTGGTTGTCAGATGACGTGGTCAGTGCTGATAAAGACAGCATCACTGTACGTGGCAGTTGGTATTTACAGCCGAATCTGGCTTTACATGCTGCGGTAATTTTTGATGATCTGGCGACAGCTGATGACGTATACATGCTGGGCGCCAGCTACCGTTTCTGATTAACATCAGCCCGGCTGAAGCTAACCCGCCCTGGTGGCGGGTTTTTTCATGGCCCAAGCACAAATATGCTGTGAACAGGCTGATTTTAATGTTAAATACAGCGTTCCGCCCAGACTTGGCTACGCTTTAACAGCACCTTTGTTTTATTACTGTTTCAGGATGATACCTATGCTGCACTTTCGGCCGCTTGTTTTTCTGTCAATATCCGCTGTATTTCTGCTTAACGCTTGTTCAAAACCTGAACCCGAATTAACGCCGCAACTGGCACGGCCGGTAAAGCTGCATCAGATAAGTGCAGATGCCAGCGGCGCTGTACGGCAGTTTCCGGCGGTGGTCGCTCCGACAGAACGTGCCAGTTTAACCTTTCGTGTCAGTGGTAAACTGGTACAGCTGGTGGCTAGGCCGGGGCAGGCGGTTGAAAAAGGCCAATTGCTGGCCAGGCTGGATGATACCGATTTTAAACTAAAACTGGATCAGGCCCGTGCCCGCTTTGAGCTATCGCAAACCCAGTTTACCCGCTCTGAGCAGTTAATAAGCCAGAAGCTGGTGTCACAAGCCGTATATGATGAAGCCAAAGCCCAGCTACAGGTAGCACAGGCTGATTTATCCACGGCTGAAACGGCTCTGAGTTACACCCGGCTGGAAGCGCCTTTTGCCGGTAATATTTCCCGTCTACTGGTTGAGAACCACGAAAATGTTGCGGCACAGCAGGCAATTATGGAGCTGCAGGTGCGCGATCAGGTAGATGTGGTGATCCAGGTGCCGGAAGATGTGATCTCCAACGTGCGTAAAGATTTCGACTACCAGCCCGAGGTGGTGTTCGACTCGCACCCGCTGTACCGTTACCGCGCCCGTATTCGTGAATGGGACACCCAGGCAGATCCGGCTACCAACAGCTTTAAGGTGGTGTTTAGTATGCCCACGCCAACAGACTTTAATGTGCTGTCGGGCATGACAGCGAATGTTATTGCTGAGGTCAGTAAAATCAGCAATGTGTATATTGACGCCTTGTTTATTCCGGCCAGTGCTATTTTTATGCCCGGCAGCGATCCGCTGGCATCACAGCAAAGCTATGTCTGGGTTTATGACAACGACAGCGGCACTGTTAGCAAGCGTGCCGTTACCGTTAGCAGCTTAACCAGTGCCGGTGCGGCGATAACGTCTGGCCTGGCAGTGGGTGAGCAGGTGGTGAGCGCTGGTGTGCAACAGTTAACTGAAGGCCAGCAGGTCAGGCCCTGGGTGCGTGAGCGGGGGCTGTAAGCATGGATCTGGCGCGTTATTTTATTCACTACCGCACATCATCCTGGCTGTTTGCTGCCATTTTATTGTTTGGCGGTATAGTGTCGTACCTTGGGTTGGGGCGGCTGGAAGACCCGCAATTTACCCTGAAGCAGGCGTTAATTATTACCTCGTACCCCGGTGCTTCGCCGTTACAGGTAGAAGAAGAGGTGACTTACCCGCTGGAAAATGCCATTCAGCAATTACCCTATGTAAATCATGTTACCTCAGTGTCTACCGCAGGCTTATCGCAGCTGATGGTAGAAATGAAAGACACCTACCGCGCTAAAGAACTGAAACAAATCTGGGATGAGCTGCGCCACAAAGTCAATGATTTGCAGCCGCAATTGCCACCTGGCGTGCAAACACCACAGGTAAAAGATGATTTTGGTGATGTGTACGGTATTTTATTTGCCATTACCGGTGACGGTTATGGCGAAGATGAACTGCGCGACTACGTTGATTTTTTGCGCCGTGAGTTGGTACTGGTACCCAGTGTAGGCAAAGTGGCGGTAGGTGGTGTACAGCAGGAGCAGGTTATTGTTGAAATTTCCCGCCCGCGCTTAACAGCGTTGGGAATAGCACCACAAACCTTATCGGCCTTGCTGCAAAGCCAGAATATGGTGGCCAATGCCGGTTCCATCAAGGTAGGGCCGGATCGGCTGCGTATTTATCCTACCGGTGAGTTTCAGTCGGTGGCAGAGCTGGAAAACCTGATTATCAGCAGCCCGGATTCAAAGGAGCTGATTTATTTAGGTGATGTTGCCCGTGTGTATCGAGAAAATGCAGAAGTACCCGGCCAGTTGATCCGCTTTGCCGGCAAAAATGCCCTGACGCTGGGCGTGTCATTTTCTGGCGGGGTTAACGTAGTTGATGCCGGAGAGCAAATTCAGCAACGCCTGGCACAGCTGGAATACAACAAACCGGTGGGCATAGAGCTGCATACCATTTATAACCAGCCGGACGAAGTGGCCGGCTCGGTCAGCAGTTTTATTATTAATCTGGCGGAAGCTGTTGCCATTGTAATCGTGGTACTGCTGGTTTTTATGGGGCTACGCAGCGGTATTTTAATTGGTCTGATTTTGCTGCTGACGGTGCTTGGCACCTTCATTTTTATGCGCCAGATGAATATTGAGCTGCAACGTGTTTCGCTGGGCGCTTTGGTTATTGCGCTGGGTATGCTGGTTGATAACGCTATTGTTATTACCGAAGGTATTTTAATTGGTATGCAGCGGCGCTTAAAGCTGGCTGATGCAGCCAGTTTAATTGTGAAACAAACGCAGTGGCCATTACTGGGGGCCACTGTTATTGCCATTGCCGCCTTTGCGCCTGTAGGGTTGTCCAGTGATGCCACCGGCGAATTTGCCGGCAGTTTGTTTTGGGTGTTACTGGTGTCATTGTTATTAAGCTGGGTAACGGCAATTACCCTGACGCCATTTTTTGCCAGTATGCTGTTTAAAGACAAACTGCAACACAGCAGCGAGCCAACAGAGCTGTATCAGGGGGTTATTTTTACGCTGTACCGTAAGGTATTACACATAGCGTTACGTTACCGGCTGGCAACCTATGTATTGACACTAAGCTTACTGGTGGCAGCGGTTATTGGCTTTGGCAAGGTAAAACAGGTGTTTTTCCCGCCGTCGAATACGCCCATTTTTCTGGTGGATTTATGGCAACCTGAAGGCACTGATATTCGCCATGCTGCCGAAGATGCGGTGGCGCTGATGAACTATATCACCAGCCTTGATGGTGTCAGCCATGTTACCAGCACCAGTGGCCGCGGGGCTGATCGCTTTATGCTGACCTACCAGCCGGAAAAGAGCTTTGCTGCCTACAGCCAGCTTATTGTCAGAGCTGAAGATCGCGAACAGTTACCGGCATTGATGCAGCAAACCCGCAATTATATTACCGAGCAGCTGCCCCGGCTGCAGTACAAGTTACTGCGGCTTGAAGTGGGGCCATCAACTCCGGCTAAAATAGAAGCCCGCTTTAGCGGAGCTGATCCGGATGTACTGCGCCAGCTGGCGGCGCAGGCGCAAAGTATTTTACTGGCCGATGGCCGCGCGGTCAGTGTGCGTGACAACTGGCGTGAGCGCACCAAAGTGATCCGGCCGCGCTTTAATGAAGCGATGGCGCGTCGTGCCGGTATCAGCAAGCAGGATATCGATGATGTGTTGCTAAGCAGTATGTCGGGGCGCACTGTGGGTATTTACCGCGACGGTACCCATTTGCTGCCGATAGTGGCACGTTCACCGCTGGCTGAGCGGGACAACCTTGATGCCTTGTATGATCTGCAGGTTTACAGCAATAAACTGCAGCGTTATGTGCCGATAACCCAGGTTGTTACCGGTTTTGAGCTGGTATGGGAAGAAGCACAAATTCAGCGGCGTGACCGTAAAAGAACGGTAACGGTAATGGCCGATCATGACAACTTATCGGATGATACCGCTTCAGCACTGCTGGCGCGGGTAAAAGCCGACATTGAAGCCATTGAGCTGCCAACCGGTTATTTTCTTAGCTGGGGTGGTGAGTATGAAGCTCAGCAAAAAGCGCAAAAGGCGCTGTTTAGCTCGTTGCCGCTGGGTTATCTGATGATGTTTATTATTACCGTACTGCTGTTTAATTCACTGCGCAGTGCGCTGGTGATTTGGGCTTGTGTGCCACTGGCGATTATCGGTGTGAGTTTCGGCCTGTTGTTGCTGGGTGCGCCTTTTGGTTTTATTGCTCTGCTGGGCTTTTTAAGTTTATCCGGCATGCTGATTAAAAACTGTATTGTGCTGGTAGAGCAGATAAAACTGGAGCTGGAAGAAGGTAAAGCGGCATTTAACGCGGTATTTGACAGTGCCGTAAGCCGGGTGCGGCCGGTCTCAATGGCGGCGATTACTACTATTTTGGGCATGTTGCCGCTGTTGGGCGATGATTTTTTTGCCAGTCTGGCAGTAGTGATTATGTTTGGCCTGGGTTTTGCTACCATACTGACATTGCTGTTTTTACCTGTGCTGTACTGCAGTGTGTTTAAAATAAAAACGATACAGGAATAATATGAACAGGTTCTTAGCCTTAGTACTTGCCGGCAGTGTAGTACTGCCATGTCAGTTACCGGCGGCAGATTGGTTGCCACCACTACCCGCCTGGAGTGGCGAAAGCGAAAGTTTAATAAAAGCCAAGAATGCCCCCTGGGTTACCCCGGCCGAACTTACCGGCCTGACAGACAGCCCCGATTACAACGCCACTCTGGCTTACCTGCGTAAGCTGGTTGACAGCTCAGAGCTGCTGGAACTGGAGCAATTTGGCCTTAGTGCACAGGGCCGGCCTTTGTATCTGGTTAAAGCCAGTAAAGCCTTGCATAAAATTGCGCAAAACCCGGACCGGCCTTTGCTATTGGTGCAGGCAGGTATTCACAGTGGTGAGATTGATGGCAAAGATGCCGGTTTAATGTTGCTGCGCGATATAACCCAGGGCGATAAAGCCTATTTACTGGCTAATGCCGACTTGTTATTTATTCCGGTATTGTCAGCTGATGGCCATGAGCGCCGCTCGTTATACAACCGGATGAACCAGCGTGGCCCGTTGCAGCAAGGCTGGCGCTCTACCGCGCAAAACCTGAATTTAAACCGTGATTACGCCAAAGCCGATGCGCCGGAAATGCAGGCGTTGCTGGGGGTAATAAACCGCTTTCAGCCCGATTTATATATCGATATTCATGTTACTGACGGCGAAGATTACCAGTACGACATTACCTACGGCTTTAACGAGCCTTTTGCCGCTTTAAGCCCCAATGGTGCCAGCTGGCTGGCCAGATTATACCGCCCGACGGTGAACGCTGCACTGGAGCAAGCCGGGCATATTCCCGGCCCGCTGGTGTTTGGTATCGACAGCAAAGACTTCAGCAAAGGTATAAGCGGCTGGACCGCCAGCCCGCGTTATTCTAACGGCTATGGTGATGCGCGCCATTTACCGACAGTTCTGGTAGAAAACCACAGCTTAAAACCTTACCGCCAGCGGGTGTTGGGCACCTACATATTGCTGGAGCAAAGCCTGAAACTGCTAAATGAACAGGGTAAGGCGCTTATTCTGGCCCGTCAGGCCGATTTACAGGCCAGGCCGCGGCGCATGGCGTTAAGTTATACTGCCAGTGAGCAGCCAGACTATATCGATTTTAAAGGGATCAGTTATCAGCTAAAACAATCGGCTATCAGTGGTGATAGCTATGTTGCCTGGACAGGACAGCCAACACTGTATGAAAAACTGCCGGTTTACTGGGACAAAGTAGCCCAAAACGAAATTTTAATACCCAAAGCCTATTGGCTGCCACCTGAGCAGCATACGGTGATAGAGCGGTTAAAACTGCATGGTATTGAATTAACAGTGCTGGAAAAGGCCGAAAAAGTCACACTGCAGCAACTCACTGTTACGGCACACCAATTTGCGGCAAAGCCCTTTGAAGGCCGCTTTATGTTGCAGGACGCCAGCTTTAGCCGCAGCAGTGTCAGCCGCAACCTGGGGGCAGGTTGGGTAAAAGTGAACACCGACCAACAGTTAGGCCGCCTGGCGGTCGCTTTACTGGAACCTGGCGCGCCGGACTCATTCTTTAACTGGGGCTTTTTCCCCGGTATGTTTGAGCGTACCGAGTATTTTGAGCCTTATGCCATCGAACCGTTAATTGAGCGGATGCTAGCACAGCAACCCGAACTGCAGCAACAGTTTGACCAGGCACTGGCTAAAGATGAAGCACTGCGCAATAACCCGCGCGAGCGCTATAACTGGTTTTACCGGCAAATGCCGTTTTACGACAATCAGTACCTGAAATATCCGATACTGATACAACCCTGACAACAGGCTACAGCACTGAAAGAGATAAATTATGACATTACAAAAAACCTTTATTGTATGGCTTACCAGCTTAGTTGTTGTTATTGCTGTAATTGTCATAGCACTTATCTCCGGGCGTGAGGCCAGTAAGTTAACCCAGCAGCTTGAGCGCGAGCGCGAGCAACTGGGCGGCGAGATAGTAGCGCTGCTAACGCTGACCGATAACCTGATGCAGGCGCAGGTAAAAAGCAGTATGCGCTTGCTGAATCAACGTATTGCCCAAAGTGGTGCGGTAAGCGTTGGCCCGCCGGTCGATGTCGCGGGGCGCAGGGTGAACGATTTAGTAATTAATGGCACAGGCCAGGCAAACCATTTTGAACTGGTTGATGCTGTTACCGATATTATGGGCGGTACCGCTACCTTATTCAGCCGTGACAATAACGACTTTGTGCGTATTTCTACCAATGTGATTACCAATAATAACAGAGCCATTGGCACAGTACTGGACCCTAACGGCCTGGCTATTGCTGCCATCCGCCGCGGTACGGCGTTTTATGGCGTGGTCGATATTCTGGGTAACCCTTTTGTTACCGGGTACGAGCCGGTAAAAGATGGCAGCAATAATGTTATTGGTATCAGCTATGTGGGCTATCGTGCTGATTTAGAAGCGCTAAACCGCATAGTGATGCAAAGCCGCTTGTTAACGCAGGGCTTTGTGGCTATTGAAGATCGCAGCGGTAAGGTACGGGTAAACTCTGACAATATCGCCGTTGATGCCGTACAGCAAATTCTGGCCGGGCAAAACGATGGCTGGCAGCGACAAACGCTGGAGTTTGCTCCCTGGGGCTATAAAGTGCACCTGGTGTATTCAGAAACTGAAAGAAATGGCCTGGTGTGGCAGACCTTGCGCTCGCTCATTGCTTTAGTCGTGGTATTTGGCATTTTGCTGATTGCGATGGTGTTTTTCCTTACCCGTTACGTGGTTATTCAACCGCTGAATAAAGTAAATGCGTCTTTGGCCAATATTGTTGAAGGCGAGGGCGACTTAACCGCTAGGCTTAACTTTGACCGTAAAGATGAAATAGGCACTATGGCCAGTGGGTTTGATGCGTTGCTGGACAGAGTGCGCCGCACCATTGTTGATGTGCAGCAGGTATCCGGCGGCTTGAAACACTCTGCAGTTACCATGGATCAGGCGGCTAAACAGGTATTGCAGAAAATTACCCAGCAAACCCATGACACCGCAGCTATTGCCAATGCAATAGAAGAAATGACCACCACCTCACATGCCGTAGCGACAGGCGCCCTGGATGCAGAAACCGCGGCGCAGGAAGTGGCTACTCTGGCAGAGCAGGTGATGACAGTAATTGAAAATACCGTAACCAACTCGCAGCAGCAAATGCGTGCGGTGGCTGAATCTGAACAGGCGATAAACTCGCTGACTAAAGCCAGCCAGGACATTGCCAAAGTGCTGGAAGTGATTAACAGTATTGCCGAGCAAACTAACTTGCTGGCGCTTAATGCTGCCATTGAAGCGGCCAGAGCCGGTGAGCAGGGCCGCGGTTTTAGTGTGGTAGCCGACGAAGTCAGATCGTTAGCCGGCAGAACACAGGCCTCTACCGGTGAAATAAAGCAGATGATTTCCGGCCTGGAAAGCGGTGTAGCCTCTGTTGAGCAAATTAACAGCCGTTATAAGCTGACCGTAGCCGACAACGTTAAATTTGCCGAAGGTGCGCGCAGTGCGTTGCATGCAGTGCAATCGGCGGTGGATCAGATAAAAAGCCAGAATGCCGGTATCGCCAGCGCTGCTGAGCAGCAAAGCACAGTAGCCGAAAATATTAACCAGAAAACCCGGCAAATTCGTCAGTTGGCGCAAGACAGCGCGCAGCAGTCTGAAATAGCGCAACAAACCAGTACGGCATTAATGCAGCAATGCGAAACACTGGTGACTATTTTGGCTGATTACCGTGTGTGAACAATAGGTTGGTACTACTTTTTTAGCGTATTACACGTTAAGCCCCCAGTCTTGCCATACCTGTTCTGATAGTGAGGCTTGAAACTGTGGTGCGGCAATATCTATCAGCGCCCGTGCGCGCTCTGTCAGACTGCGTGCTTTTAAATTAGCAATGCCGTATTCGGTAACAATATAGTGCACATGGGCGCGGGTGGTAACGACACCTGCGCCAGGGTTTAGCAATGAGCTGATGCGTGATACTGTGCCGCCCGCTGCTGTGGCAGGCAGGGCGATAATAGCCCTGCCACCTTCTGACAGTGCTGCGCCGCGGACAAAATCCATCTGGCCGCCGACCCCGGAGTAAATTTTAGTGCCTAAAGAGTCTGCACAAACCTGGCCACTTAAATCAACCTGTAGCGCACTGTTGATTGACACCACCTGCGGGTTTTGCCGGATAACAGCTGTATCGTTGGTGTATTCGACATCAAGAAATGCTACCAATGGGTTGTCATCAATAAAATCGTATAGTTTTTGACTGCCCACGGCGAAAGTGGTGACTATTTTACCGCGGTGTTTGCGTTTATTCTGGTTAGTTATCACGCCCTGTTCAATTAGCGGTAGCACACCGTCAGAAAACATTTCGGTGTGAACGCCAAGGTTTTTCCTATCACCGAGGCAGCCAAGTGTTGCGTCGGGTATTGCCCCAATACCCATTTGCAGGCAGTCACCATCACGGATCAGGCTGGCAACATGGCGGCCTATTTGTTGCGTTACTGCATCTTGTTTTGCGGCTTTGTGTAGCGGCATGGGGCTGCTGTATTCTACATAGCGGTCTATCTGACTTAGATGGATGAATGAGTCGCCATGAGTGCGTGGCATTAGCGGATTAACCCAGGCAATTACTTTTTTTGCCATTTGCAGCGCGGCGCGTGTGGCCTCTACCGATACCCCCAGGCTGCAAAAACCATGGTGATCTGGTTTGGAAACCTGGATCAGTGCTACATCCAGCTGTTGCTCGCCACTGCGGAATAACTTGGGAATTTCGGATAAAAATATCGGCACATAATCGGCACTGCCGCAGTTAACAGCGGCACGGGTGCTGCCGCCGACAAAAAAGCAGCGTTGGCGAAGATGGCCCTGCAGCGCGGTATCACTGAGCATTTCGCTATGTTCGGTGTGTAGTTGCAGCAACGTCAGGTTTTGCCGCTGCAAGGCTACTTTAGCCAGAGCCTGCAGCAGGTAATACGGAGTGGCAGCCATAGAGTGGCACCATAGGGTGTCATGATCCTGAATAATACTCAGGGCCTGCTCTGCACTGTTAACCTGCATATTTGCTCTCCCGGCCTGATAGCCGCATAGATTAAAACTGCGCCCAGCCTAACAGCACAGGATAAAAAAACTATGATACGGATCAATAGTTGCCGGCAGGCGGCTGAAAAATAAACAGCTTGAGAAGTGCAGAGCTGGCAACCGGGCAACAATACGAATAACGCGCTTTTCAGCGCAGTGATGTGTAAGCATAAAGGCTAAAGAAAATCTGTTATTAAGCTGCAGAGGCAGAATAATCTGCTAGGGTTAACTTTGTTGCTTAAAAAACTACTTAGTTAACAATTTGCTTATGAATTTTTTTGTTACACCCGATGCTGTTGGTACCTGTTGATGGTTTGGTTGTTGTTTATGCATATTTGCGCCCTGGTGATCTGGGCTGCTGCATTACTGATCTTACCGTTGCTGGTTCACCATTCACAAACGCAGCTGGCTGATGCTGCCGGTAATGGCGATGCGGTAGACCGTTTATGGTTTACCCGTCTGGCCAGCCCGATAGCGTTATTGGCTATAGTGTCAGGCACGGCTACTTTTGCCGTTAGCCGTAACTTTGACAGCTGGCTGCTGGTAAAGCTTACGCTGGTTACCGCCCTGGTAGTTTGCCATGTGCTGGCGGGCTTACTTATCCTGTATCGAAAGCGAGAACACGCCACGGCTATCGGCGTAAAATGTACGATCCTGTTTGCCGCTATTCTGCTGTTGCTGCTATGTATTATCGTGTTAGTGCTGATTAAACCCAGCCAGGACAGCTTGTTATGGTTTCTCTGACATATCAGCCTGCAGGCTCAGGGGTTAGCGTCTTGCTGCAACATGTCGTCAATGTTGACACCAACGGCATATTCATACACCAATCTGCCACCAAGATAGCCGGTTACGGTGATCAGCAAACCGCTGAGTACCGACAAGTACAGCCCCTGTGCCAGAATAACGCTGGCCGGGTCCGGCAGGCGCAACAGCCAGTTCAGTGTAGCCAGCGACAACAGCATGACTGCCAGTATGGCATGGCACCAGGCGGTGATCAGCCGTCTGATCTGGCTTACCAGCAACAAATCTATCAACCCGGCCAAACCGGCGATCCAGCCGCCGATTGCACCCACCCCGGCCAGCCACAGGCCAGCCCGGGCCCAGAACATATCGTTGCTATACAAAAAGGCCAGATCTGTGGCAATCAACCCGATCAGGGCAGCTACCGGGAAGTGAATAAGACCAGGGTGCAAAGGATGGCCAAAAATCATAATCTGGCTGGTGATGGGCTGCATCGACATAATATATCTCGGCTGAAGTTAAAGATTACTAAACAAAAGTGCTATCAACCCAGTCTAGCAGCTGTCTGCTCAACTGGCCTGCTATTAAACCTCAGTGGCTGCTCCGGCCCGTTTTCCAGCCTGGACCCTAAAGGCCCTGCCGCCGCAGAGGTGGCGCTGTTATGGTGGGGTATGTTTGGTTTTGCCACACTGATATTACTATTGGTGGCGATACTGTGGTTTTACGCCATAAAGCGCCGCAGCGATGACAGCCCGTTAATCCGGCCAAATGCCTGGTTGTGCTGGGGCGGGCTGGCTTTGCCGCTGCTGAGCATTACTGTACTGCTGCTTATTGGCATCCCGGTTGGCCAGCGTATGTTACCGCTGGCCGACGACAACGCACTAGAAATCGAAGTAACCGGCCATCAGTGGTACTGGCAGGTGTATTATCCCGGCCATGCCATTGAATTGACCGACGAGTTACACATTCCGGTGAATACGCCGGTGTACCTGCACCTGACCAGTGCCGATGTGATCCACTCTTTTTGGGTGCCAAGGCTGGGAGTAAAGCTGGATATGCTGCCAGGGCGTACCAATGTGCTGCGGCTTGAAGCCTCGGAGGCGGGTATTTACCGCGGCCAGTGTGCTGAATATTGTGGGCTGGGCCATGCCCATATGCAGTTTAGCGTTATAGCACATGAGCAAGCGGCATTTGCCACCTGGTTAAAGGAGCATAGCGCTGATGACTGATATGAAAAAAGCGACAGCGTCAGCGGCCGATATTAATAAGCTGGCGCAGATCTGGGCTAACTTACCCGGCTGGGGCAGCCTGGCGGCGGTAAACCATAGCACCATTGGCTTGCGCTTTATGGTTACCGGCATGGTGTTTTTTCTGATCGGCGGTGTGTTGGCGATGTTGATCCGCACGCAGTTAGCGTTACCGGAGCAAAGCATCCTTAGTGCTGATGTTTACGGCCAGCTGTTTAGTATGCATGGCAGTGTCATGATGTTTTTGTTTGCTATACCGGTACTGGAAGGTTTAGCCATATATCTGATCCCGAAAATGACCGGCAGCCGGGATTTACTTTTCCCGCGCATTAGCGCTCTGGGCTACTACTGCTACCTGTTTGGCGGTATTATTATTATGTGTAGTCTGCTGCTGGGCATTGCGCCGGCTTCCGGCTGGTTTATGTATACGCCACTTAGCAGTAGCGAATTTTCGCCGGGGCCGGGCTCAGACTTCTGGTTACTGGGTATTACTTTTGTTGAAATTTCTGCCATGGCGGCCGGTATTGAACTGACAGTGTCTATTTTATGCAGCCGGGCCAAAGGCATGACACTAAGCCGGATGCCGTTGTTTTGCTGGTATATTCTGGTGATGGCGCTGATGATCGTATTTGGTTTTCCGCCACTTATTCTTGCCAGCATTCTGCTGGAGCTGGAACGTGCTGCCGGTATGCCGTTTTTTACTGTAGCGGCAGGTGGCGATCCATTGTTATGGCAGCACCTGTTCTGGCTGTTTGGTCACCCTGAGGTGTATATCATTTTTCTGCCGGCGGCCGGTATTGTCTCTACTTTGATCCCGGTGTTTAGTGGCCGGCCAATTGTCGGTTATCGCTGGGTGGTAATTGGCATCATTCTGACCGGCTTTATCAGTTTTGGCCTTTGGGTGCACCATATGTTCACGGTGGGTATTCCGCAGCTGGCACAGGCATTTTTTTCTGTTGCCAGTATGCTGGTGGCGGTACCTACCGCTATTCAGGTATTTGCCTGGTTGGCCACGCTGTGGTACGGCAAGGTGGTATTCCGGCTGCCGATGCTGTGGATCTGTGGTTTTTTGCTGATTTTTGTTTGTGGTGGCCTGACCGGCGTGATGCTGGCACTGGTGCCATTTAACTGGCAGGTGCACGACACCCATTTTGTTGTGGCGCATATGCACTATGTGCTGGTGGGCGGTATGTTTTTCCCGCTGATTGCCGGCTTGTATTACTGGTTACCCTTAGTGTCTGGCCGTATGCCGTCTGAGAAGATTGGCCGCTGGGGGTTCTGGCTGACATTCAGCGGTTTTAATCTGACATTTTTGCTGATGCATCTGACCGGCCTGCTGGGTATGCCGCGGCGGGTTTATACCTATGAAGCCGGGCTGGGCTGGGACTGGCTTAATCTGCTGTCGTCTGTCGGCAGCTTTATTATGGCAATTGGTGTGGCGATGGTGCTGTTGGATTTACTGCTGCATTTTTGGTTTGGCAAGCGCGCCAGTGCTAACCCCTGGCATGCCGATACACTGGAATGGGCACTGGATATGCCACCGGCACAGTATAACTTTGCCTCGTTACCGGTAGTAACCAGCCGCCAGCCATTGTGGCATGACCCGACATTACCACAACGTATTGCTGCCGGGGAAGGCTGTATGACCAACACCACCAGCGGCCGCCGGGAAAACTGGGGCACGTCGGCGGTAGGTGCCCGCGCAGAGCAAACCCTGCATCTGCCCGGCAACTCGTGGTGGCCGCTGTGCAGTGCGTTGGCGCTGGCGGTGGTGTGTATCAGCTTGTTATGCCGCTGGTATCCGCTGGCCTTGCTTGCCGCCATCGCTGCACTGATCTTACTGCTGTGCTGGAGCTGGCATAACGGTGCCAATCTTGCGCCTGTGGCATCGGCTGCTGATGCCGGGCTGGCTTTGCCATTAGAGTACCAGAGTACAGACGGCCCCGGCCGCTGGGGTATGGTAGTGACGTTGCTGGCAAATGGTGCCTTATTTATGGCATTGCTGTTTGGCTGGTTTTACCTGTGGACAGCTGCGCCGCAGTGGTCAGCACCCGCAGAGGGGCCGTTGCCGGTAACACTGTTGCTGTTGTGTGGTGCGCTGGCAACTGTTGCACTACGGCAGTTTAACCGGCTGAGCAGGCAATTGGCTGATGGCCAGGACAGCCACTTGCAGCGGCAGTTATGGTGGTGTGTTTTAACCGGCAGCGCGCATTTTATACTGTTGCTGAGCTTGTTTATCATGGCCCCGCTGGCCTATACCAGCAGCGCACATGATGCAGTGATTATGGTTATTTTATTGTATTTACTCGGCCATGCCGGCCTGGTGGTGGTGCTAACCTTGTTACAGGCGCTCAGGGTAGCGCGGGGTTATGTCAGTAAGCAACGGCCTTACGAGCCGCAGGTAATTAAGCCGCTATGGTTTTATTACCTTGGTGTTTACTGGCTTAGTATTGCGCTGTTTTTTATTTTACCGCTTGGCTGGGGGCCAGTGTTATGACGTGGCGGCGCTGGTGTGAACCGGGCCATCCGGCCCAGCTGGTGCTGGGATTTAGTATCTGGAGTATTTGGTTTATTGCTATGTATGCCGGGTTATCGGTGGTGTGTCAACTGGCAGCACCGGCACCGGCAGATAGTGCTGGCAACTGGCTGAATTATACGCTTTGGGGGTTAACATTAGTTGTTTTAGCACTGTTATTGCTGCTGGCCTGGCGGGGCTGGCGCTATTGTCGCAGTGGCCAAAACGGCAGCGGCACGCCGCGCTTTATCGGTTACGTCAGTACTGTTTTGTATTTAATGGCCGCACTGGCGACACTGGTTGGCGGCTTACCGGTGCTGGTATTACCGCCATGTATCTAAACCTGCGTTTATATTGCCGGCGTTTAGTGGGGCTATTGGCGCTTAGTAGCCTGAGCTGGCCGTTACAGGCGCATAGCGTACTGCAACATGATGGCGAATCATTCTGGGCCGCGCTTATTGCCATCTTGCTGTTAGCGTCATTCTGGCTGCTGTATCTGCTTGGCAGTGTAAAGCGCCGGCCTGCACTGTGGCAGGCATTGCTGTTTCATCTTGGCTGTATTTTGTGCGCTTTTGCCGTGACCGGGCCGCTGGATGACTTGGCAGAAATCAGTGCCAGCGCTCATATGGTGCAGCATATGCTGTTTATGGTGGTAATAGCACCGCTTTGGGCACTAAGCCAGCCATTAGCTCAGTTTGCTGCTATTACCGGCAGTTGGGGCCGGCTAGCCTGGCAGCCTTTGCTAAAGCTTAGCCATTACCCGCTTAGCCTGGCTTATTTGCATGCTGCTGTGGTCTGGTTTTGGCATACACCGCAGTTTTATGTGTTGGCGCTGGAGCAGCCGTGGTGGCATCTGGTTGAGCATATTTGTTTTATGTTTAGCGCGGCGATGTTGTGGTGGGCGGTGTTGCAGTGCAACGAGCGTAACCGTTCCTGGGCGCTGCTGGCGCTATTGTTTACCCTGATGCATACCGGTTTTCTCGGCGCAATTCTGACCTTTGCCGACAGCTTACTGTATTACCCGACACATCAACTGAGTGATCAGCAACTGGCCGGTTTGTTGATGTGGGTGCCCGGCGCACTGCCTTATATACTGGCTGCGGCCTGGCTGGGTTATCGCTGGTTGCGCAGTGTGGCGGCCAATAATGCCGCTGGCTGAGCTTATTCAGCCAGCGGCACCACATCTACCGCTACGCTAAGCTGATGCTCGCCATTGCCGTGCAGTATGCCTTTTAGCGGTACTACATCGGCGTAATCGCGGCCCCAGGCCAGTGTCAGGTGCTGCTCGTCGGCCAGAATATTATTGGTCGGGTCAAAGTCTATCCAGCCCAGCGTGGGCTCAAATACCGCGAACCAGGCATGCGAGGCATCGGCGCCGACTAAGCGTGGTTGGCCCTGCGGTGGCCGGGTTTCCAGATAGCCACTAACATAGCGCGCCGGTATACCGACACAGCGCAGGCAGCTGATCGCCAGTTGGGCGAAATCCTGACATACGCCTCTTTTATGCGCTAACACTTCAGATAAAGGCGTGACTACGGTACTGAATTCAGGATCGTACTGAAACTCGGTAAAGATCAGCTGGTTCAGCGCCTGTGCCAGCTGCAGTATATTCTGGCCCGGTTGCATTAATGGCATGATTAGGGCTTTAGCCGCGGGCAGCAGCGGGATCATCCGGCTGGCATGCTGGCACAATAAGGCGTCTAAGGTTGTTGCATCGGTATGCTGGCGTAAATGGGCAAAGAGCCCGTTGCAGTCGGTGGCATCACGTATTTTTAAAATATTATGCCGCGGCCTAACCTGCAGTGTGCTGCGTGCGGTTACACTGAGTTGCTTGTGTGGCGGCTGCACATGAATAAAGTGCTGGGTATTGCCAAAGCTGTCGCAGCGTTGTTGTATCCACGACGGGGCCGGGTTTACGCTTAAACTGCAGTGTTCTATCTGCTGATACGGCAACTGGCGTGGTGTGAGCCAGGCCAGGTTATAGCTGTTTGCCACTGTCTGGGCGTAACGATATTCGGTCTGGTGGATCAGCTGATATTTCATTAAAAACTCTGCCACTGGCTGCTTAAATCAGCATGATTAAAGTAAGACAAGGTTACGCTGTCTGACAGTTGGCGCAGCGTTTGTTGCAGTTGGTGCAGCAACAAACTCAGACCGGGCAGGGCGTGCTGCTGAGCGTCAAACAGCTGTTGCAGGTCAATTTGTTGCAGTATGGCTACCAGTTCCATGGCCAGGCGCTGCTCGCGGCTCAGGCTTACGCTGGCGTCATTATGTAACGCTGGCAGTTTTTCGGTCTGGCGTAGTAAGCGGGCACACTGATAACTGACAGAGCGTGGCGTGCTGTCGTCCAGCAACAGCAAATCCATAATCGCTAACGGGTGCAATTCTGTGTGGTAACGCCGCCGGTAGGTCATTAAGGTATCGGCCAGGCGCAACAGGGCTTCCATCAGGGCGTCGGTTGGCGGGGTATTGGCAAACACCGCCTGCAGCAGGCTACAACTTTGCTGGGCTCGTTCTAAATGCTGCCCGAGATCCATAAAGCGCAGTGTTTGGGTGCGGCTCATGGTTTCGTTGTTCAGGCCGTAAATGGCGGTTTGCAACAGCACTATTTCATCCAGGGTGCGTAGCAGGGCTGCCGGTTGTTGCCATTGCGGCCGCGCAGGCCACTGGTAGATGGCGCTTTGCAGTTTATCCAACACATACCAGGTATCTTCACCGAAGTATTCGCGTACCGACTGGGCGTTGTACAGCAGGTTTTTCAGTATTGCGACCACACCGGTAGCGTTATCAGCACTGAATAATTTGTCCAGTGCCGGTTGTAAGCCCGGTAACGATTGTGCTGTGCCGTCATCCATGCTGCTGTTGGCGCGCAAACAAAAACTCAGCAGATAGCGAGCATCCTGCTGGCCGCTATCGCTATTGTCGCTGTTATTGAGCAGTGTCAGCGCGGCCCGCAGCGCACGGCAAATCAGGTTAAGCCGTTCGTTATAACGGCCAAGCCAGAATAAATGATCGGCTACCCGGCTGGGTAACAAACCGGATTGCCGCGACAGCGTAACCTGATGTTTAGCGCTTTGCAGCAAGCTGACTGCCTGGGCTTTATTAGCCAGCACCCAAACGTCTTTGGCCGTAAAGCCGGCGCTAAAGCCGGCTCTGTCAGAGCGTTGCAGTGTGTGGCTATGTGTACTTACCCGGCCGAGTGCGCCTGGCATCACCGCAACTTCGGTCTGGCCGACGTCGCGAGCAGTCAGCAGGCTGAAAATACGCAGCACGCCGGCCTGCGGTTGTAATTCGCCTTTTTTATCGCAACAGGGTAACTGGCTTAGTGGTAACAGCTGGCGGGCAATATAGGCCGCGGGTTGTTGCGCTACCTGTTGCCACAATGCTGTCAGTTCAGCCGGTGTCAGGTCGGCCAGTTGCCATTGCTGTGCGCTTAACAGATGCTGCAGGCAATAATCGCGGCTGCTGGTTTGGGCTTGTGCTAATTGGCTGGCGTTACCGCACCACAGTGCCGGTACGGTTGGCAGCAGCAAAGGCTGTTGCAGCAAAAATTCACAGCAGTGGGATAAAAACGGCAATAGCGCACCCGAGTCGAGCAGCGCACTGCCGGGCGGGTTAACACACAACAACTGGTTTTGCCGGATGCTTTGTAATAAGCCGGCACTGCCGCTGCTGCCGGGTTCCAGCTCCAGCGGATCACAGCTGCTGTCCGGCAAATAGCGCAGCAGACTTTGCAATGGCTGCAGGCCGCTGAGGGTTTTTAACCACAGCTTGCTGTCTTTAAACATCAGATCCGCACCGTGTACCAGCGCGATATCAAGGTAGTTGGCTAAAAAGGCATGCTCAAAATAAGCGGCGTCACGCTTATGGTGGGTTAGCAAGCCGGCCAGTTTATGTTCGTTGTCGCTTTGGCAGCCTTGTTGCAGCAATTGCTGCAGCTGGCGGAAAAACCCCGCAAGCTGGCTTTTTTTTACGCCTGAGTTCAGCTCGGTTGTAGTGTTATTAAACGCCAGCCGGTGCTCCAGCACATAGCCTAAACCGGCAGGCAACTGAGTGTTGTCGCTATAGGCACAAAACTGGCCGTCGCTGTTACGGCCAACATCAGTGGCCAGCATTGGCAGCCAGGCGGCCGTATCAATTAAATTGGCGCAGGGCAGCAGGTAGTCTTTATTTAAAAAAATCACATCGGGCGGAATAACCTGTTGCTGTAATAACTGCTGCGGGCCGTATAAATCGCGCAGAATGGCATTTAACAGCTGATGGCGCTGGGCAATGCCGGCTTCAAGTTGCTGCCACTGGGTTTCACTAATCAGCCAGGGCATTAAATCCAGCTGGCGTTGTTGCTGGTGCCAGGGGTCAAAGGTGGTGCCGTTTTCCCGCAACTGGTGCTGCAATTCGCTATACAGCTGTTGCAGGCGCTGTGCCGGTTGACGCTGCCACCAATACAGTAACTGGCGCCATTGCGGCAAGTCCTGCCAGTGTTGCTGCTCGTGGATAGGCTGTGGCATAACGCTCACTGACATACTGCTCCTGTGCGGTTTAATCAGGCAGAAAGCTGGGCTCTGCTAAGATTTTCTGCCGGTGTGGCAATCACTTTGTGCAGGTTAATAATACCGGCCTGAATATGATCAATCAGCTGATGCAATTGCTCTGTCGACAAATCTGTCAGCGGCTCGGTTTTTAACAGCGCCTGTAGCTGATGCACCTGTTGCAAAATACCGATGCTGTGCGGCAAACCTTTGGCTGATGCAGCAACACGGTTTAAACAATAGGCGATAGAACGCGGAAAATCCGCATAAGTCAGCAGGTAATCAATCGCATCGACGTCACCGCTTTGGTGCGCCAGATAATAATGGTACGACTCTATACCGCCAAGGGCATTAAGAATAGAGGTCCAGCGAAACTTAGGTCGCTTAATCTGCGTAGGCTGCAGCTGTTGTAACACCATGACATCCATAATGCGGGTAGTCATATCGGCGCGCTCCAGGTGGCGGCCAATATTAAATAAATCAAAGGCATCGCTGCGCAGCATTACGCCGTCCAGCACACCTACTACCATCTGGCAGCGGCGGCTGACTTCAGTCATCAGGTTATAGCGCTGTTGCCGCCCGCCCGGTTGCTGGCAGTGCAGCTGTAAAAATATGTCCAGTTTATTCAGCTCTTCCCACATATCACGCGGAATAAGCTGGCGGATAGAACGGGCGTTGTATTTAAGCTGGCTGCAGGTGTGCCGTATTGATACCGTGCTGGCACTGTTACTGATCAAATGTGCCATAACAGCATATTCTATGCTGGCTTGCTCTGGTGTGGCATCTGGCGGTAACTGATAATTTGCCAGCGCGGTGTTGCTGTCCAGCCCCATCACATCAAGCAATACTGGCCAGCTGAACTGGGTATCTTTGTGGCTGTCAATTAACAGATGGCTGGTGGCATTAACCAGCCGGGCGGTGTCGTCCAGCCGTTCCAGATAGCGGCCGAGCCAGAAAATATTATCTAAAGATTTCAGTAGCATAGTTTATACCTCATCGTTGATAATCCAGGTGTCTTTACTGCCGCCACCTTGTGACGAATTCACCACCAGTGAGCCGCGTTTCAGAGCCACCCGGCTTAAACCACCGGTAGTGCAGTACAGCTCTTTACCCTGCAAAATAAACGGCCGTAAATCCAGATGGCGTGGCTCCAGTGCGCCATCGCACAGCGTAGGGGCGGTAGACAGGTTCAGTGTAGGCTGGGCAATAAAGTTACGCGGGTTGGCTTTAATGGCCTCAGCCATTTGTTGCTGCTCTGCCAGAGTAGAGCGCGGGCCAATTAAAATGCCGTAACCGCCTGATTCATTAGCCGGTTTTACCACCAGTTTATCCAGGTTGGCCAGCACATAGCTTTTTTGCTTTGGATCGAGGCATAAAAAGGTTTCAACATTATCAATCAGCGGTTTTTCGCCCAGGTAATATTGAATAATTTGTGGTACATAGGCGTAAACCACTTTGTCATCTGCCACACCGGAGCCGGGGGCATTGGCTATAGACACATTGCCTTTGGCCCAGGCTTTAATCAGACCGGCAATGCCCAGCACTGAGTCGGGCCGAAATGCCAGCGGATCAATAAAAACATCATCGACGCGGCGGTAAATAACATCAACCCGTTGTTTGCCATGCAGTTTCTTTAAGTAGACAATGTCATCTTCAACAAATAAATCAGTATTTTCGGCCAGCTCTATACCGGTTTGCTGCGCCAGAAAGCTGTGCTCAAAATAGGCCGAATTATAAATACCCGGCGTTAGCAGTACTATGCAGGGTATATCGCTGTGGCGTGGCGACAGTGATGCCAGCATGCGCCACAGCTGGTGTGGATAATCGTCTACCGGGTAAATGGTTGATTCAGCAAACAGCTCCGGAAAGACCCGTTTCATTACGGTACGGTTTTCCAGCATGTAAGAGACACCGGACGGCACCCGCAGGTTATCTTCCAGCACCAGAAAGCGGCCGTCTTCATCACGAACCAGATCAGTGCCGCAAATATTAGCCCACACGCCAAAACGGGGCGAAATGCCCTGACATGGTGCAAGGTAATTGCGTGATTGCAGCACTAAATCAGCCGGTACCACACCGTCTTTCAGAATATTTTGTTTGTTGTACAAGTCGTCAATAAACAGGTTTAGTGCAGTTAAACGCTGCTTTAACCCGGCGCTGGTACTTTGCCATTCGGTGCTGGGGATAGTGCGTGGCATCACATCCAGCGGCCAGGCCCGGTCGATATTATTGCCGTCGTTGTACAGCGTAAAGCACACGCCCATATCGCTAATGGTTTGATTTAATTGCTCTTGTCGCTGGCATAGTTCAGTGGCGCCATGTTTATCAATAAAGCGGGCAATTGCCGCCGCTACCGGCCTGATACTGCCGTCACTGCTAACCAGTTCATCAAAACAGTTTTCGGTTAACGGGTAACCACCGCGGGTAAAACTCTTTACACTCATCAGCAACTCCTTGCACTGCACAGCAGACAGAATGCTGTTCATAACAGATACAGAGCAAAGGTTGTGCCACTGCATGCTCTGGATAAAAGTGCGGATAAAAAAAGCCCCGCCGGTTTGCAGCGGCGGGGCTGATGGTATGTTAAGTTGCAGTACCCAGGGGGGCGGATTACGCTCTGCAAAGCAAAGGTTCAGGCCAATAATGAGCTTAAACTGCTAAAACCCTGACGTATGGTTTCAATTTTGTTGTCGGTGTGATCGCGTTCAACATAGGCATGCTTTAAACCGGCCTGACCGGCTTTGGCAAAAATAGATTTAAAATCAATAACACCTTTGCCTACATCAGCAAAATCACCGTTGTTGTCCATATCTTTGACATGCCACAGCGGAAAGCGGCCTGGGTGGCTGGCGATATAATCCAACGGGTTTAGCCCGGCTTTGATCACCCAATATAAATCCAGTTCCATTTGCACCAGGTTGCTGTCGGTTTCGTTAAGCAGCACATCGTAGGGCATGGCGCCGGACAACTGAATAAATTCAAACTCATGATTGTGATACGCCAGTTGCAGCCCAGCTGCTTTGATACGCTCGCCCGCCTGGTTTAGAAAAACGGCCAGGGCTTTGTATTGATCCAACGTCTGACGTTGTGCCTCATACAGGTAAGGCAAAACCAGGTACTGGTGGCCCATCAGCAGAGCTTGTTCAATCACGCCATCCAGATTTTGTTGCAGCGCTTCTAACGGCTGATGGCATGATGGTGCACTCAGGCCTTCACTGTCGATAATGTTTTTCAATTGCTTTGCTGTCTGGTCAAAATAACCGGCAAATTCTACCTGGGTGTAACCGACACCTGCCACCAGCTTTAATGTATCGGCGACACTTTGTGCCATCAGATCGCGCAGGGTATACAGCTGCAAACCCGGTACAACTTTGGCGGCTGTGGTGGTGGCTGCTAATGGCAACGACGTTAAACCTAAACCTGCCATACCTAAACCCAGGGCGCCGAGTTGCAAAAATTGTCGTTTTTGCTTATCCGGCAGTTGCGGCTGTTGCCTAAAGGGTGAATTGTCGTATGCCATCAGATACTCCTGCTCTGGTTTACGTCAGTCTGATACTGCCGGAGCAGGGCCTGTACTGGCGCGTTGAATAAGATCAAAAGGTAAAATAACTTTAGGTGCTTTACCCAAACGACCGTCGAGTAAATCTATTAATAAACTTACCGCTGTACTGCCAAACTCTTCAGCGGGCTGGGCTATGGTAGTCAGGGGGGGATCGCTAAAGGCAGCAAAAGAAATATCATCAAAACCTGCCACCGAAACATCACCGGGCACGCTTAAACCTGCTTGTTTGATGCCCTGTATCGCGCCTATTGCCATTTCATCGTTTTCACAAAATACAGCGGTAGGAGGGCTAGCTAACGCCAATAATTCGGTAGCGGCTTTATGGCCGGATTGCAACGTAAAATCGCCCGGATACAACAGGCTTTCATCAAAAGCGACGCCGGCAGCGTCTAATGCATCACGGTATCCGGCCACCCGGTCACGGGTCAGCGGGCTGCGCGCCGGGCCTTTAATCATCGCAATACGTGTATGGCCAAGTTGCAGCAAATGTTCAGTCATAGCGCAGGCCGCCGCCCGGTTATCCAACAGCACTGTCGGGCAGGCAATACGGTCGAGCACTTCACAGGCGTTTACCATAGGCAATACGCTGCCGGTTTTCATTTCCAGCTGAGCAAAGGGGTTATGCGCCCGCAGCTGAATTAAACCGTCGGCCTGTGAGGTATGCACCATACGGGCATAACTTTGCTCCATGGCTTCATCCGCCAGGGTATTGCATAACAGCAATGAATAGCCTTTGTCATGCGCGGCTTGCTGCATGCCACTGATCACCCTGGCAAAAAACACGTTGGCGACAGTAGGTACCAGCACCACCAGGTTGCGGGTTTTACCAGAGCGAAACCGTACCGCCATCAGGTTAGGTTTGTAACCAAGCTGCTTTACGGCAGACAGCACTTTAGTGCGGGTTTTTAATGACACTAAATCAGGTTGCTGCAAAGCACGGGACACAGTGGCCACCGATACTCCAGCCAATTGTGCTACATCACGAATATTGGACATGGATAATTTTCATCTTATTAATGTATCCCGGATTTTATCTGGATATTCAACTATGTGCACCTATGCCTTTGAAAACGCCTGCCAGATGATATTGATGTAACCGATAACATTTATAAGGCAATTTGTTATAAAAGTGAAGGCAATGCCAGCAAAAAAATAGCGAACTCTTTTAGTGCTTTTGCTCTTTTTTGGTGGGTGTTTTGCAGCGTTGCGCAAATAAAGTGCAATATTTGCGGTAAATAGCGGATTTTGTATTGACGAAACAAAATGTAATCCGTTACATTTTGGTCGAGTTTTAATTTTGCACCAGCGGCTGTTGCTGAACACAGCCTGCAAAAAATCATCCAAGCCGGGTTAAGCAGAGGATAAGCGCCATGAAGCAGCAATTACCCCGCCGTGAACTGTTAAAACAACTGGCCACCGGTGCACTAGGCGCGTCGGTTTTGGGATCAGGTTTGTTGTTAAGTAGTGCTGTGCAGGCGGTGGCCGTTAACAGCGCGCTCAAAGGTAATATCCGCCATTCTGTCAGCCGCTGGACTTACGGTGATTTAGCCATTGAAGAGCTGTGTTTGCTGGTTAAATCGTTAGGCTTTACTGCGATAGATTTAGTGGGGCCGCAAGATTGGCCGGTATTAAAAAAGCATGGCGTTGACAGCTCTATGTGTAACGGCGCTGAGCTTAATCTGGAAGATGGCTGGTGTGCGCCACAATTTCATCCGCAGCTGACAGAACGTTACTTAAAACATATCGATTTAGTGGCAGAGGCGGGTTACAAAAACCTGATTTGTTTTAGTGGCAATGCCCGTGGCATGGACAGAGAAACCGCGCTGCAAAACGCCGTGCAGGGGTTAAAACAAATACTGCCACAGGCGGAAAAACGCGGGGTAGTGCTGCAAATGGAGCTGTTTAACAGCAAAGTTGATCACCCTGATTATCTGGCTGATAGTTCAGCCTGGGCTATAGAACTGTGTAAACGGCTGAACTCAGACAATTTTAAGCTGTTGTACGACATCTACCATATGCAGATTATGGAAGGTGACATTATCCGCACCATTAAAAATAACCATCAGTATTTCGGCCACTATCACACCGCCGGCGTGCCGGGCCGGCATGAAATTGATGATACACAGGAGCTGAACTATGGCGCCATAGCCAAAGCGATTCGTGACACCGGCTTTACCGGCTATCTGGCGCAGGAATTTATACCTACAGCAAAAACCAAAGCCGGCAGAGTGCAGTCGCTGGCGCAGGCCATTAGTATTTGTGACGTTTAAACCGGGACAAGGCGGCCAGACCGTTTTGCCAATTATAATGAAAATAGAACCTTACAGCTGAAAGTTATCAGGGCATAAGGTTGCAACGGGGAGCAACAGCATGACAGTTGCGCAAAATCATTACGACGCCATAGTGGTCGGTTCCGGCATCAGCGGTGGCTGGGCTGCCAAAGAGCTGACCGAAAAAGGCCTGAAAGTATTATTGTTAGAACGTGGCCGCGATATTGAACATATCAAAGGTTACACCAATGCGCATAAAGAAGCGTGGGACTTTCCACACCGCGACAGACCAACCGAAAAAATGAAAGCACTGCATCCGGTGTTGCAACGGGATTACCCGCTAAATGAAAGCACCTACGGCATGTGGGCCAGCGATCAGGATTCGCCTTATGTTGAAATAAAACGTTTTGACTGGTTCCGTGGTTATCAGATGGGCGGCCGATCTTTGCTATGGGGCCGCCAGAGTTACCGTCTAAATGAAGTCGATTTTGAAGCCAACTTACGCGAAGGCATAGCGGTGGACTGGCCAATCCGCTACGCCGATATAGCGCCATGGTATGACTATGTGGAACGTTTTGCCGGTATTTCCGGTAACCGCGACGGCCTGGATGTATTGCCGGACGGCCAGTACCTGCCAGCTTTTCCACTGAACATAGTGGAGCAATCGGTAGCAGAACGGCTGAAAAAAGCCTTTGGCGGCAGCCGGCATCTGATCTGTGGCCGCACTGCTAATATTTCGCAGCCCAAACCTGAACAAAACCGGGTTAATTGCCAATACCGTAATAAATGCTGGTTGGGCTGTCCTTTTGGCGCTTATTTCAGTACTCAGTCATCTACGTTGCCTGTGGCGCTGAAAACTGGCAATTTAACCGTACGGCCGTTTTCTATTGTTACTCAGGTGCTATACGACAAAGACAAAAAACGCGCCCGTGGCGTGGAAGTGCTGGACAGCGAAACCAACCAGACTTATGAATTTACCAGCAAAATTGTGTTTTTAAATGCGTCGGCGTTTAACTCCACCTGGGTGCTGATGAATTCAGCCACTGATATCTGGCAGGATGGTTTGGGCAGCAGCAGCGGTGAGCTGGGCCACAATGTGATGGACCACCACTTAAATGCCGGAGCCTTTGGTGAAGTTGAAGGTTTTGACGACAAATACTATTTTGGCCGCAGCCCTACCGGTTTTTATATTCCGCGTTTTCGTAACTGGGGCGGCGATAAACGTGATTATTTACGTGGTTTTGGTTATCAGGGCGCGGCAAGCCGTCAGGGCTGGCAACGCAACGTGGCTGAGGTAGGCATTGGTGCCGATTTAAAAAATGCGCTGGCAGAGCCGGGCCCCTGGACTATTGGTATGAGTGGCTTCGGTGAAATTTTACCGGACCACAGCAATAAAATTTCGTTAGACCGCACAGTTAAAGATAAATGGGGCTTACCCGTTTTAGCGATGGACGCCGAGCTTAAAGCCAACGAAATTAAAATGCGTAAAGATATGATGCAGGATGGTATCGATATTCTTGAAGCGGGCGGGGCTAAAAACGTCCGCGGCTTTAACGGCGAATGCCATCCGGGTAAAGGGATCCATGAAATGGGCACCGCCCGTATGGGGCGGGACCCCAAAACCTCGGTATTAAATGGTTTTAACCAGGTATGGGATGCGCCTAACGTGTTTATCACTGATGGCGCCTGTATGACGTCAGCTTCCTGTGTCAATCCGTCGTTAACCTATATGGCGCTAACGGCCCGTGCTGCGGCCTATGCGGTAGACGCGCTGAAAAAAGGAGAGCTGTAATATGGACAGACGTGATCTGTTAAAAATGATTGCAGCAGCTACCGGTATGGCGCTGGTAGGCGGCGATTTATGGGCTGCGGGGCTCAAATCAGCCGATGCCGGTACAACGCTGTTTACACCCTCTGATACTGCTTTTATGGACGAAATTGCCGAAACCATTTTGCCAAAAACCACTACGCCAGGAGCGAAAGATGCCGCCTGTGGCGCTATGATGGCAGTAATGGTAGCCGACTGTTATGAGCTGAAATACCAGACGGTATTTTTTGACGGCTTAAAAACAATAAAAGCCTTAGCAAAACAACAGTTTGGCAAAGACTTTATGCAACTGAGCGCCGCGCAAAAACACCAGTTGCTGAGCACGCTGGATCAACAGGCTAAACAAAGCATAAACAACCCGTTACCGCATTACTTTACCCTGATCAAACAGCTTACGCTGATGGTGTTTTTCACCTCCAAAGTGGGTGCGACTGAAGTGCTGCGTTATGTTGCTATTCCGGGCCGCTATGATGGCAATCTGCCGTATAAAAAAGGCGATCGTGCCTGGGCAACCTGAGCCGCGGTTGGTGTGTTTACAGGCGGCTGCGGCCGCCTTTTTTAAGGTGTTAATGATGAATTATTTATTGATTGGCGCAGCGTTGTCTTTTACCACTGCTGCTATTGCAGCTACGGATATCAGCAAGCTTACAGAAGCCGAACGCCACGCCTTGGCGGCTAAAACGGAAGTCTGGGCGCCGGTGCCGCCGGTGGTTACCGCAGCCGAAGGCCAGGCGCCGTCAGATGCAATCCAACTATTGGACAACACTTTATCGCAGTGGCAATCGGTTAATACCGGCGCTAAAGCGCAGTGGACTATGGCCGATGGCGTATTAACGGTTAAACCGGGTACAGGCGATATCCGCAGTAAAGCGTCATTTTGCGATGTTCAGTTGCATCTGGAGTGGCGGGCTGGCAACGACAGGATGGATAAAGAAGGCCAGTTGCGCAATAACAGCGGCATTTTTTTGCAGGAAATGTATGAAATTCAGATTTTAGATTCATACCAGAATAAGACCTACCCGAATGGTCAGGCCGCTGCCGTATATAAACAAAGCATACCGCTGGTTAATGCCACCCGCCCGACGGGCGAATGGCAGCATTACGATATTATTTACACTGCGCCACGGTTTGATGGTGAAAAACGTGTATCGCCGGGCTATGTTACCGTGCTGCACAATGGTGTGTTAGTGCAAAACCATACTGAAATTAGCGGTACCACTGAATGGATAGGCCAGCCGCAGGTAAAAGCCCACGGTTGCCTGCCACTGAAATTACAAGACCATGGTGATAACGTAAGTTTTCGTAATATCTGGCTAAGAAAACTCTGAGCGAAGCTGCAGCTTTGAGCCCGGCGCGATAGCGCCAATAAAAAAGCCCCGCTGGTTTACACCGCGGGGCTTTTTCCAACCAGCTTACTGCTTAGTTTTTAGCAGCGGCAGCTTTCTTTTCTTTTTCTTTGGCGATAACAGCGTCAGCTACGTTAGTCGGGCACGGTGAATAGTGCGAGAACTCCATAGAGAACTGGCCACGGCCAGAAGTCATAGTACGCAGAGTACTGATATAACCGAACATTTCTGACAGTGGTACGTCAGCTTTAATACGTACGCCAGTTACGCCAGCTTCCTGACCAGAAATCATGCCGCGACGACGGTTTAAGTCACCGATAACATCACCTACGTGATCTTCTGGTGTAAACACGTCAACTTTCATGATTGGCTCAAGCAGTTGCGCGCCAGCTTTTGGCATAGTTTGACGGAAAGCGCCTTTAGCAGCGATTTCGAACGCGATAGCTGATGAGTCAACTGCGTGGAAACCACCGTCGAATACTTCAACTTCAACGTCTAATACCGGGAAGCCAGCCAGAGTACCGGTTGACATCATAGACTCGAAACCTTTCTCGATAGCAGGCATAAACTCTTTTGGTACGCTACCACCAACTACCGTTGATTTGAATGTGAAGCCAGAGTTTTGCTCGCCCGGACGAATGCGGTAGTCGATTTTACCGTACTGACCAGAACCACCAGATTGCTTCTTGTGCGTGTAGCTGTCTTCAACTTCACGGGTGATAGTTTCGCGGTAAGCAACCTGCGGCTGGCCTACAACTAATTCAACACCGTAAGTACGCTTTAAGATGTCTACTTTGATATCTAAGTGCAGTTCACCCATACCTTTAAGGATGGTTTCACCTGAGTCGATATCAGTTTCAACACGGAAAGTTGGATCTTCAGCAACCATCTTACCGATAGCGATACCCATTTTTTCCACTGAACCTTTGTCTTTTGGCGTAACAGAGATAGAGATTACCGGCTCTGGGAATACCATTGGCTCAAGTGTACAAGGGTGCTTAGGATCACACAGAGTGTGGCCAGTCTGGGTGTTATTTTTCATACCTACTAAAGCAATGATGTCACCGGCCTGAGCAGTAGTCAGATCGGTACGGTCATTAGCCTGCATTTCAACCATACGGCCGATACGCTCAGTTTTACCGGTGAAAGAGTTCAGGATGGTGTCACCCTTGTTCAGTACACCAGAGTAAATACGCACGAAAGTCAGGGCGCCGAAACGGTCATCCATGATTTTGAACGCTAAAGCGCGGAATGGCTCGTCAGCAGAAACAATAGCGCTCTGGCCGGTTTCGTTACCTTCTTCGTCAGTCAGCGGCTGTGGTACAACTTCAGTCGGGCTTGGCAGATAATCAACAACGGCGTCCAGAACTAACTGCATACCTTTGTTTTTAAAGGCAGAACCACAGTAAGTGGGGAAGAATGCCAGGTCACGTGTACCTTTACGGATACAACGCTTGATATCTTCGATTGAAGGCTCTTCACCTTCCATGTAAGCCATCAGCAGGTCGTCGTCTTGCTCTAATGCTGTTTCGATCAGCTGTTGACGGTACATTTCCACGTCATCGGCCATATCGGCTGGTACGTCAGTGATCGAGTAGTTTTCTGGTAAGCCAGTTTCGTCCCAGATGTACGCTTTTTGCGTTAACAGGTCAACCACACCTTTGAAAGTGTCTTCACGGCCGATTGGTAACACCATGATCAGTGGGTTTGCGCCCAGAACTTTCTTCACCTGCTCAGTAACGCGGATAAAGTCAGCACCGATACGGTCCAGTTTGTTAACGAAGATCAGACGTGATACTTCAGCGTCGTTAGCATAGCGCCAGTTGGTTTCTGATTGCGGCTCAACACCACCTGAACCACAGAATACACCGATACCGCCGTCTAATACTTTCAGAGAACGGTAAACTTCAACGGTGAAGTCAACGTGGCCTGGTGTATCGATAACGTTGAAACGGTAGCCTTTCCAGAAACAGCTTACTGCTGCTGACTGGATAGTAATACCGCGCTCGGCTTCCTGTTCCATAAAGTCGGTAGTAGATTCACCTTCGTGAACTTCACCTAACTTATGGATTTTACCGGTCAGTTTCAGGATACGCTCGGTAGTAGTGGTTTTGCCGGCATCAACGTGGGCGAAGATACCAATGTTTCTATATAAGGATAAATCTGCTGACATAGTAATCTCAATAAGCTAGGGTTTGAAAATAGTGCGGTAATATACAGGATTTCAAAACGTTTTGCAGGAAAAAAAATGTGCCCGGCGGCTAATTTTTTCTCCATGCTGTCAAAGCAGGCTGACAGCATAAACTTAGGTGCGGTAAAGCGTTGGGTTATCCGGTTATGGCATTGCTGCGCCGCTACAGTGTATTGTTTATTTACAGGAGTAATGAATGCCCCCTTCAACTCAGCCGTTGTTCTGGCGTAATGTGGCTATGCCGTATGTTGAGCTGCGCCAGGTACTGGACGGCCGCCTGGTTAGCTATGCGCCTCACACACATCAACAATGGTCTGTTGGCGCTATTCTGGCTGGACAGAGTGAGTTTGTCTGCGGCGACCGCTTGTATTATGTGCAAAGCGGGGCACTGGTTATAATGAACCCTGATGAGGTGCATGCGTGTAACCCGCAGCAAAACTCGCCGTGGGCGTATTATATGATGCATTTGGATAAAAGCTGGTTGGCCGCTTTTTTGTATGCAGAAGGTATAACAGCGCAACATAGTTGGTGCGATACGCGGGCAGATATGTTGAGTTGCCCGGCGTTATTTACCGGTTTTGTTACTATGGCACAGGCTCTTCTGTCGCCGCATTGTGTTGTCGCAGAGAAAGACACCGCTTTGCGGGCTTACCTGAAAGTATTATTTTTACGCCTGGGCAATCACGACGGTATCGTCGATACCCCGGTGGTGCCGCATAAGCTGCACCAGGTTGCGCATTATCTGGCACAGCACTGTGCAGAAGACACCGCTATTAATGTTATTAGCGCCACTTTCGGTTTCAGCACCGGTTATCTGGTACGTGCCTTTAAACGCCATTTTAATATGACACCGCATGCTTACCGGTTAAACCGGCGGGTGCAAATTGCTCAGCGGGCATTGAAGCAGGGCGAGACAATTGCGACTGTGGCACATGATACAGGCTTTAGCGATCAGGCTCATTTTCAGCGGGCATTTAAGCAACGCGTGGCGGCAACGCCTGCTCAGTATAGAAGCGCGCTATTGCAGCAAGAGTTACAGCACGATCTACAGCAAGAGTAAGGTACAACTAAGTGCCAGCAATACCGCCAGAGTTTTATTTAACCAACGCATGCGGGCGGGGTTTTGCACGTAATGCCCAAGTATAATGCCAGCCCACAGCCAAGCGGCTAACGACAGCCAGCAAACCGGCAAATACAGCGCGGCAAATACTAAAACCAGCTCGGCATTAGCATCAGGAATATAAGCGACAATACCGGCGACAGACGCAAGCCAGGCTTTGGGATTTAACCATTGCATCAGGGCACCGGTAATAAAATTTGGTGCTTTGGCTGCAGATTGGTTGTTTGGCTCGCCATTATCAATAAATAAACGGTAACTCAGATACAATAAAAAGCTAACGCCCAGCCACTGTATTGTCACCGTGATCCAGGGCAATGCGACGATAATTTGCTGCAAGCCTAAGCCAATAAGCAGAAATAACCCGACAAAACCCAGTGTGGCTCCGCTGATAAAGCCCAGCCCGGCAGCTACTCCATATCGGGCACCATGGCTAACAGAAACCAGATTAACCGGCCCCGGAGAAAGTGAAGCAGCTAAAGCAAACAGCGCCATCGACGTGATCAGTGAAAAAGTCATGTAGGGTATTCCGCATTAAGGCAACAGGGCCGCTACTATCGCTGGCAACAGCAGCGCTGTATTGCACAAAATTGACCTTTGCTAACCGCCGTGCAGAATTATTTATCAGCAGCGGCTAACTTAGCGTTGTCAGCAAAATGAAAACAGATTAAGTTGATACGCAATACAGTTGTGCTGCGTTATCAATGGCATAGCAGATGATAATTAGTGGCGGTGGAATTGACGATGACAATGGCAATAAATGCAACGATGAAAATTATTCCCGGCAGGCTGGATTCGCCAGCGGTTATACAGTTATTACAAGGCCATTTAGACGATATGTATGCCACCTCGCCGCCAGAGAGTGTGCATGCGCTGGATATCAGTAAATTACAAGCACCCGGCATCCGCTTTTGGGGCGCCTGGCGAGGCGATGTGTTACTGGGTTGCGTAGCACTTAAGCAGCACAGCAGCGATATGGCTGAGATAAAATCTATGCGCACGGCACCCGAAGCACGGGGGCAGGGCATAGGCCGCGCTTTACTGCAGTTTTTGCTAACAGAGGCCAGCCAAAGCGGTATTAAGCAGCTTTACCTGGAAACCGGCTCGATGGACTTTTTCCTGCCAGCCCGCACCTTGTATCAAAGCGCCGGTTTTAACTACTGCGGCCGCTTCGCCGATTACCCGGACGACCCCAATAGTTTGTTTATGACCAAAACGCTGGAATAAGGCAGCCACTCTATGAATAACGAACAAACGGCACTGCCGATACAACGCCAGTTGGATGCCTACAACGCTAAAGATCTCGCTGCTTTTATCGCTTGTTACCACCAGGACATTGCCATTTACCGCATGCCGGCAGCAGCACCTTCCTTAAAAGGCCGAGCTGCACTGGAAGCGTTTTATAAAACCGAGCGCTTTAGCATAGCCGCACTGCGAGCAGAAGTGCTGCAACGCATGGTAGTGGGTAATAAGGTTATCGACCATGAAAGAGTATACGGCATGGCTGAACAGCCGTATGAAGTAGTAGTGGTGTATGAAATGCAAAATGGCTTAATAATAAATGCTTGGTTTTATCCTGCAGGGTGAGTCGCTTTGAGCGGTAGCTATGTGCCATAAGCAGAAATACCATCTGGTATACCTCCTTGCACTCACATCGCTGTATTTATATCCAATTCGGTGCTAAGGCCACACGGACTTTGTTAGGCGGGGCAACCCGTATTTGTCGCCAGCACAAATATAAGCTGTACCGATAAGTTATTGTAAGTTTTAAAGAAGCGGTGTAGTTTTCTGTATATTAAATTTACAAATCTAGGTTAACCTGTGTTTAAGTGCGGGTCAACCCGCCGAATAAGCGTTAGCCAAATATGGAGACATCATGCCTAGAAAGAAAAAGCTTAAAGTCAATGGATGCTCAATAATTAGCCATGCCGTTGTCATTAAAAAAGTAACAAGTGAGCACACTGGCGATCTAATTGAAATCGTTCATCTTGATGTTACGACCAATGACGGAATTTTTAGCTATGAAATATATAAAGATGAGCGGTTCCCAGATTTAAACTGGGTTCGGGATTACATTGACACCACATTGATTAGGGCAAGAAAGGACTGCCTGAATGTGGAAATGTCGGAGTATGTGGAACGGATTTACTTGTTCTTTGATATTCAGAAAGTTGGTCAACATCAATACTCTGGCCGCAGAGTTTGAGTGGCTAACAAAGCCAGGCACGGCGACGTCTTTTCCGTTGCGGCTTCGCCTTCACTACAAAGCCGCGCGTGCTGGCGGCGTTAGCAATACGGGGCAAGTTTGGATCAGGACTACATGTTGCAGGTTGGAAAAGAAATCGGAATAGTAAAAGATAATCTGCGCCTGCTCGTGATCGTAATACAAAGTATTTTTCAGCAACATAGATATTCTGGAAATGATGACCGGCCGCAACGTTACCTTTGTAAAATTTAAAGAACACGCCAAAGGGCAACCTGGTTACATGGATAAACCTATTGAGTATACTGCCATTAATATCATGTCTTTAGAGTTCAACGACATGGGCAAAATAAAATATATAAGACGCCACCATGGGTTGTAATTAGTCGTCTAACCAGCCGTTTAAAGCATGTACCCGCAAACCGTACTGGCACGGACTTGCAAACTACGTCTGCCCGTTAACGGGGAGTTAAGCCTTTGAGTATTTTTTCACAGAAAAGGAGTTCTCGATTTTGAAAATTGTTATTTTGGTAATTATTGCTTTTATTTCAACTGGCGTTAACGCGTCGAATTTCGTAAGCCTTAAAATACCGCAGTCAAAAATTATCGCGGAAACACCGAATATAACCGTTGCACTACCGTCATCTTACAAATCAGATATAGCAAAAGCCTACCCAGTTTTATTTGTTCTGGATGGCGAACTTAATGGTGAGCTGGTAAACGGTATGCTCCACAGGTTGCATCTATCTAATGGCTCAAACGAGCATATTATTGTCGGTCTCACCAGCAGTAATCGCCTGAGAGATTTTGCTCCTACTGTGAACAAAGATCCCAGAGGTCCCGTTGGTGAAGGCGGTGGAGGAGATAAGTTTTTGGACTTTCTGGAGTCAGAGCTTATTCCTCACATCAATAAACAATATCGAACGACAAAATTTAATGTTATTGCAGGTCACTCCATCGCAGGTTTATTTGTTATCCATACTTTTCATTCTCGGCCCAAACTCTTCCAGGCCTATTTGGCGTTTAGCCCAGCTGTATGGTGGGGGGCGAGAGAAACCGTAACATCGGCTCAAAACTACATTGTCTCAAACGAAAGCGTAGGGAGCTATTTGTACATGAATATTGGAAGCGAAAATGGTGAGCTGCGAAATGTGTATGACTCATTTGCAAAAATGATTATGAGAAACCGCTCAACTGAGTTGGACTTAAGGTTAAATCAATTCGATGCTGTTGGCCATGATTTTACGATGGCCGCAGGACTCTACAATGCGCTCTCGGGGTTGTACACATATCAACGGCGCAAGGGCATATAACAAGGCGCCAGGCATGCTCAATTCGCGCGCGTGGAAACTGGAACTGCGCTAATAAAAGTAAAGTGAGGCAGGCCAAATAGCCAACTGCATAGTTGGTTGGGGCGTGCTAAAATTGCCCATAAATACAGCCTGATAGGCACCCAATGTTTAGAATTAGCTCGGCATTAAAACAAGCTTTTGCTTCGCACACTGCGACTGCTGGGCGTCCAGCCAAAAAAACCAGTAAACGGCGCCGGGTGTTTTTTCTGCTGTTAGCATTATTTCATACGCTGGGTGCTTTATCCTCGCTTGATGCGTTAATGTCATCGCGCACGTCACAGGGCAGTATTGCCTGGATAGTGTCTTTAAATACCTTCCCCTATGCCGCAGTGCCTGCCTATTGGGTATTTGGCCGCAGCCGGTTTCAGGGATATGTGATCTCGCGTAAAGAAACCGACCATGAGTTGTTTGCTAAGCATCAGTTAAAAACCGCCGGTGTTGAGCCTTATGTTATGGCGTCTAACCGGATCCGTGGCAGCATTGAAGCGGTTGAAACACTGGCGAAAATGCCATTTTTAACCGGTAATAACGCCCAACTGCTGATAGATGGCCAACAAACCTTTGACAGCATTTTTGACGGCATTCGCCAGGCAGAGCAGTATGTGCTGGTGCAGTTTTATATAGTGCGCGACGACCAGATAGGCCGCCAGTTACAGCAATTGCTGATTGAAAAAGCCCGCAGCGGTGTGGCAGTTTATTTTTTGTTTGATGAAATAGGCAGTTACCGCTTACCTAAACGTTATACCCAGGAATTAGCCGATGCCGGTGTATTTGTACGGCCTTTTCATTCTACCAAAGGGCCGGGTAATCGCTTTCAGCTGAATTTTCGTAATCATCGTAAAATTGTGGTCACAGATGGCCATCATGGCTGGTTGGGTGGCCTTAATGTTGGCGATGAATATCTTGGTGAAGACCCGCGTTTTGGCCAGTGGCGCGATACCCATTTAAAGCTAAGTGGCCCGGCGGTATTAGGCTTGCAATTATCGTTTGTCGAAGACTGGTACTGGAGTAGCGAGCAACTACCGAATTTAAACTGGCAGGCCCAACCGGCAAATGGCAGCGATGTTCCGGTATTAATCATACCTTCTGGCCCGGCAGATCGTTTTGAAACGGCCAGCCTGATGATGCAACATGCATTAAATAGTGCCACTAAACAGATTTGGATCGCCAGCCCGTATTTTGTGCCGGATGAAGGCACAGTGGCAGCGTTAAAACTGGCAGCTTTACGCGGCGTTGATGTGCGGATATTGATCCCCGAACGCACAGACAATCTGTTGGTTAGCTTAGCCGCCTATGCTTTTGTCGGGCCGCTACTGGATGCAGGTATTAAAATTTACCGTTATCAGCAGGGCTTTTTACATGCCAAAAGTTTTGTGCTGGATGAGCAGATTATTGCCGTGGGTACGGTAAATTTAGACAATCGCTCTTTTCGGCTGAATTTTGAAATTACCGCACTGCTGGCGGATGCTGAACTTAATCAGCAATTACAGCAGCAGTTTCTGCTCGATTTTTCGCAGTCCCGGCAAATGACACTAGATGAGGTACAGAGCCGGCCCTGGTATAAAAGAGCCGCGTCGCAAGCCGCTAACTTAATGTCTCCGGTGTTATAGCGTAAATTGTTAGCGGAAATACTCCGTCGCTGGCGCTGGTTTGGCATTGGGGGGCTGGGCTGGTATGCTTTATTTTGCTGCCGGGCACCACAAGTGCCGGGCCAGAATAAGCTGAAGGGGCGCTTAGCATGAGCAATAGTTTCACTGGTAGCAACCGCTTAACCCGCAGACACAGCCTTAAATTACTTGCGGCCGCTATGGCTGCCAGCTTATTGCCGGCATTCCCGGGCTTTGCTGCTGGCGGCGGGCGCTGGCAAAAAACCATTCCCAATAGCAATAAAACCCTGCCGGTAATTGGCATGGGCACCTGGCGTACTTTTAATGTGGGTAACGATGCCAGGCTGCTGGCGGCACGCACTGAACTGGTAAAAACCTTTTTCGAACTGGGTGGCGGCATGATTGACTCTTCCCCCATGTATGGCTCGGCCCCCGATGTAATGGGCCATGCCTTATCGCAGTTAGATATGGCCTACAGCTTATTTGCCGCCGAGAAAGTCTGGAGCCCGGCCGGCGGTTCGGCGCGTGAGCAGGTAGCCGATTTGCAAAAGCGCTGGAAGATACCGCAGTTTGATTTATTGCAGGTACATAACCTTGCCGACTGGCGCGAACACCTGGCGGTACTGCGTGAGCTAAAAGCCGCAGGCAAGGTGGGTTATATCGGTATTACTACCTCACATGGCCGCCGGCACCGCGAGGTTGAGCAGATTATGGCCTCTGAAAACATCGACTTTGTGCAACTGACTTACAACATTAGCGAGCGCGAAGCAGAAAACCGGCTGCTGCCGTTGGCCAAAGAGAAGGGCATAGCGGTAATTGCCAACCGGCCTTATAACGGCGGCAGTTTGATTAACAACCTGAAGCGCCGTGGCGAGCGCTTGCCCGCCTGGGTGGCTGAGTGTGGTTGCACCAGCTGGGCTGAGTTTTTGCTGAAGTTTATTGTTAGCCACCCGGCCATTAGCTGCGCTATTCCCGCCACTACCCGGCTTGAGCATTTGCAGGAAAATATGCGCGCTGGCCTTAACCCGATGCCATCTGCTGAAAACCGCAAACAGATGGTGCGCTTTTTTGATGCGCTATGACTAACACAGGCGCACTATGACTTATGAATAATTACGTCAGCTACCAGCTGCAGGATTTTATCCCCTTTAGCGCTGAGGTGTACTTTCGCCTGTTGGAACGCATAAGCGAGACATGGTGGCCACTGCATTTACTTGGCCTGGCACTGGGTGCAGCAGCGCTGGTACTGGCATTAAAAAAACGTGAGCGGCTGGTTTGGCTGTTAATCGCGCCGGTTTGGGCTTTTGTAGCTGTGGTGTTTTTTATGCAGTACTATGCCCAGCTTAACTGGGCCGGCCACTATGTTGGCTATGCTTTTTTGGCCCATGCCATATTGTTGTTATTGCTGGCATTAGCCGGTTTTAGCTGCAGCAAGGTATCTGCTGTTAATACGTCTGCTGTAGCTAACAGCCGCCCGGCAGCTGTTGCGATTGGGCTTGGCATTGCGCTTACCGGCCTGCTTGCCTTGCCGCTTATGGCACCGTTTAGCGGCGGCGGTTGGTGGCAGGCTCAGGTGTTTGGCATACATGCCGATCCAACCGCTATCAGCACGCTTGGCCTGGCGCTTATGCTGCTGCGGGGCTGGCGTTTGTGGCTGGTCGCTTTTATTCCCATGCTCTGGCTGCTGCTGTCAGGCCTGACGTTATGGGTACTGCAGGCAACTGAAGCCTGGCTGTTGTTCGCTGTATTGGCCGCCGCTCTGGTCGGTATTGCAGTTTTATGCCGATATCCCGAAAAAAAAGCCTGAAAATATGCTAATTTTGCTGCCTTAAATTACAAGTGGGCATTTGATGGCTAATTCTGCTGCAATAGGTATTTTCGACTCCGGTATTGGTGGCCTCTCTGTTGCCCGTGCGGTACGTGAACTTCTACCCAACGAAAGCCTGATTTATGTCGCCGATAGCGGCCATGCGCCCTATGGTGAAAAAACCGACGATTATATTTACCAGCGTATGGACCATATTACCCAACATTTAACGGCTAGTGGAGTTAAAGCTATAGTGGTAGCCTGCAATACCGCTACCACCGCCGCTATTGCCAAACTGAGAGCGCAATACCCGCTGCCCATTATCGGAGTAGAGCCTGGCGTAAAACCGGCAGTACTGGCCAGCAAAAGCGGCGTAGTGGGGGTGCTGGCCACGCCACGCACCTTATTAACGCCAGCCTTTGCCACGTTAACGCAGCGTTATGCCGGCCAGGCCAAAGTGATATTACAGCCTTGCCCGCAACTGGTGCCCCTGATAGAAGCGCTGGCTTTTAACAGCGACAACATTCGCGCCTTGCTAAAAAGCTATATTCAGCCCTTGTTGGCACAAGGCGCTGATACGCTGGTGCTGGGTTGCACGCATTATAATTTTGTTGCAGACAGTATTGCAGAAATTGCAGGGCCTGACGTCAGCATTATCCGCACCGAAATGGCAGTAGCCAGGGAGTTGCAACGCCGCTTGACTGAGGCTGCTTTACTAAACACCGTTTTAATAAACACTGATTTAATAAACACTGATTTAAGAAACAAGAGTGCAGGCAAAGCCACAGAAATATTTTATACCAGCGGCAATACCGACATTTTTAACACTCAGCTGCAGTGTTTATGGGGTAGTGCAGCTTCGCACGTGACGGACTGTAAAACTCTTCCGCAATGCTAATTACTTCTATTTCCTTTAGAACTTCCTCTTTGCCTGCTATATATTAATACAAATATATTTTCATTATTTTCGCTTTTAATTAACCGGTTTGACACTTTAGACGCGTGGCGACGTTTTAGATTGCTGCCACAGCAGATTAAACCACCCCGATGCGCAAACGTTAACAACAGGAACTCAGCAATGAAAAGTAATACACACCAGTGGCGGCGTAAGGTACTGTCTTTTATTGTTGCCAGTACGTTATTTGGCGCCATGGTGCCAGCAGCTTTCGGGCAAATAGAGGGGGCCACAATAGCGGGTAAAGTACTGCAACAACAAGCCGACCCCAAAGCAGCTGGCGTGACCGTTATTGCCACCGATAAAGACAGAGGTTATAGCAAAACCACGAAAACCCGCAGTGATGGTTCTTATATTTTTGTCGGCCTCAGGCCAGGTGTTTACCAGATTACAGTCGCAGATAATACCTCTGAGCCAGTAGCGCTGCGGCTGGGCCAAAGGGCAACAGTTAATATCATTCTACCGACTCCAAACGACGACAATATTGAACGCATTACTGTTAGCGGAGTGCGTATAGAAAGCTTCTCCGGTGGAGAGGTTGGCACTAACGTTACACCTGAAATGATTGCGCGCCTGCCACAAAATAACAGAAATTTTTTATCCTTTGCTGATCTTGCGCCCGGTGTGCAGCTAAATACTGACAGTCAGGGCAACGTTAGCATCCGCGGAGGAGCGCAGCATCAGCGCAGCGTAAACGTCTTTCTGGACGGTGTCAGCCAAAAAGACTATGTACTCAAAGGTGGGGTTACCGGGCAGGATACCAGCCGCGGCAATCCTTTCCCACAAAATGCTATTGGCGAGTACAAGGTGATTACGCAAAACTATAAAGCCGAATTTGATCAGGTGGGCAGTGTAGCTATTACTGCAATAACCCGGTCGGGTACCAACGAATTTGAAGGTGATGTCTTTGTTGACTACACCAATGAAGGCTTGCGTCAGGCGGAGCCAAATGAGCAAGATGGCAAAGCGGAGTCACTGACCCGCCACGCCGGTATGTTGCTGGCAGGCCCGATAATAACCGACAAGCTGCATTTTTTAATGTCGTATGAGCGTAAGGAAATTAAGGAGCCGGTTGATATTCCAGGTGGCGCCGGCGTTAATCTGGTGACTTTGCCAGCAGATCTCCAGGCTTTGCTGGGCAGAGAGACGTCTGGTTTTGATGAGGATCTGTTTTTCGGCAAGCTCGACTGGGCTATTAACGATGATCACTCGCTGGAAGCTTCAGTGAAGTTAAGAGATGAAAGTGATGTCGCCGATTTTGGTGGTGCCAATACCCTAAGCTATGGCGTAAACCGTGAAGTAAAAGATCACAGATACAACCTCAAGCATGTGTATTACATGGAACATGGCCAGAATGAATTCCGCCTGACCTATGAGGATGCCAGTTGGAATCCGAAACCTTACACTGATGGTCCGGGCATTGTGCTGCAAACCGCAACGCGACAATCTATTTTAAATATGGGCGGTGGCCGCAACTTCCAGGACAAAGGGCAAAAAGGCTGGGCAGTGCAAAATGATTACACCTTGCTGGATATAGAATGGCAGGGAAACCATGTGATCAAAGCCGGTGTTAAATATAAACAAATCACTCTGAATACCCTGCAACAACAGCCCTATAACCCACAGTACTTTTACAATGTAGAAATAAATGGTGCCGGTACTTTTGCGATTGAACAGCCCTACATGGTGGAATGGGGAGTACCGGCCACTGACTCAGTGGGGGGAAATGTCGAATCGAAAAATACCCAGCTTGGTCTTTTTATTCAGGACGACTGGGAAGTTACCGACCGGTTAACACTAAATCTGGGTGTACGCTGGGATTATGAAGAATCTCCAGGCTATAAAAACTATCAGACCCCAACAGAGCTGGTAACGGCATTACGTGGCTGGTCGAATCTGGATAATGCTAATTACAACATTGAAGACTATATCAGTACCGGCAACGAACGTAGTTACTTTAAAGGCGCATGGCAACCCAGATTTGGCTTTAGCTATGTGATGGATGACAGCCGCAGCCATACGCTATTTGGTGGCTATGGCCGCTCTTATGACCGCCAGCAGTTTGATTTTGTGCAACTGGAACAAAGTAGTGGTTCTTTTGCCCAGGTAAGTTATTTATTCAACGGGGATGCGGATAACCCCTGTAGCCCTGATGCTACCAACTGTACCAATTGGGACCCGGTTTATTTAACGCCGGCCGGTTTGGATGGGTTGTTGTCGAGTATTGATGTGAAGGGCGAACGTTTTCTGCTGCACAATGACCTGAAAACGCCTTACTCCGATCAATTCAGTATTGGCATACGCAGTAACTGGGCTGAATGGAACACCGAAGTCAGCGTTGCTCATACCGAATCCAAAGATGGCTTTAACTGGCTGCTGGGTAACAGAAGGCCTGATGGTCAGTTTCTGGCTGATGGCACGACTTGGGGGCAGCCATGGGCTTTTGGTGTGCCTGGCTGGGGTAATTTAATACTGTCATCTAACGACGGTCAAACCCGTATCAATAATGTCTTTGTTAAAATTGATCGGCCACACCGGGACAACTGGGGTGTTAACCTGGCTTACACCTTCAGTGATGCTGAGGAAAACCGGGTGTTTAATGAAGTTTTTGCGCTGGATTATGAAACGGTGGCCGACTATGGCTGGAAAAAATCTGTCGGCGTGCCTCTGCACCGTGTTGTGATATCAGGTAGTTACGATTTGCCATGGGAAATGTTTGTTGCTGTTAAATACACCTGGGCGTCGAAAACAACCTATGAATATCTGGACTGCAGACAAGGCAGTACCGCTTGTTTCTTTGATCGCACAGCACCTGCTCAGAGCAAATATCAGCGGTTTGATCTGTCATTAACTAAAGAGTTTGGCAGCAGTTATCTGGTTAATGGCTCTAAGTTTCGCATTCGTTTTGACGTGCAGAATTTGTTTAACCAAAACAATTACAACAACTTCAACTTAAATCCGGATTCAGCAGAGTTTGCTATGCCAAATGCTTTTACCTCCACCAACGGTGGCAAGCGGCAGTTGAAACTCTCTGCTGGCTGGAGCTTCTAGGCATTTGTGCTGGCTGTATGTATACAACAAAACAACATCAGAAGGCTGCTGTGATGTTACATCACAGCAGCTTGCAGTTAATCAGCTAGCGAAGCCCATAAATCGTATTCATCGGCTTCTTCCACCACGGCATCAATCACATCACCGGGTTTAACGCTGGTTAAACCGTTTAAGTACACGGCGCCGTCAATTTCTGGCGCATCGGCGTAGCTTCGGCCAATAGCGCCTTCTTCGTCTACTTCATCAATCAGCACTTTAATGGTTTTGCCAATCTTGCCTTGTAAACGGGCACTGCTAATGGCTTGCTGGGTTTGCATAAAGCGGTGGTAACGCTCTTCCATTACTTCTTCTGCTACCGGATCTGGCAGATCGTTGGCTTTGGCACCCTCTACCGGGCTGTATTTAAAGCAGCCAACGCGGTCCAACTGTGCTTCCTGTAACCAGTCGAGCAGCATCTGGAAATCTTCTTCGGTTTCACCGGGGAAGCCAACGATAAAGGTAGAGCGAATGGTTAGCTCCGGGCAGATCTCACGCCATTTTTTAATCCGCTCTAATACGCGATCAGCCTGGCCGGGGCGTTTCATCAGCTTTAATATGCGTGGGCTGGCATGCTGAAACGGAATATCTAAATACGGCAATATCTTACCCTGCGCCATCAGCGGGATAATGTCATCCACATGCGGGTAGGGGTAAACGTAATGCAAGCGTACCCAAATACCCATATCGCCAAGTGCTTCACACAGTGACTGCATCGAGGTTTTAACCGGCGAGCCGTTCCAGAAGCCGGTGCGGTGTTTGACATCAACGCCATAAGCGCTGGTGTCTTGCGAAATAATCAGCAGCTCTTTTACACCGGCATTTTTCAGGCGCTGGGCTTCGTCCAGTACTTCACCTACCGGGCGGCTGACTAAATCACCACGCATTGACGGAATAATGCAAAAGGTGCAGCGGTGGTTACAACCTTCAGAAATTTTTAAATAGGCGTAATGCTTGGGTGTTAATTTAACGCCATGATCCGGTACCAGCATCGTGAACGGGTCGTATTTGGGCTTAGGCACAAATTCATGCACCTGCTTTAATACGTTTTCATAAGAGTGCGGGCCGGTAATGCCAAGTACATTAGGGTGTACCTGGCGGATCTCATCTTCGCGCGCACCCAGGCAACCGGTAACAATAACTTTGCCGTTTTCTGCTAAGGCTTCGCCAATGGTATCTAACGATTCCTGCACGGCCGAGTCGATAAAGCCGCAGGTGTTAACGATAACCAACTGGGCATCGTCATAGCTTGGCACTATGTTATAGCCTTCGCTTTTTAGCTGGGTAAGAATGCGCTCGGAATCAACCAGGTTTTTCGGGCAGCCCAGAGACACGAAACCTATAGTATTACCTTTGCCGGCACCGGCTTTAGCTTGCTCGGCTAAGGCTTTGGTTGCGGTATCCAAAGTGGTGGTTTGCGTCGGATCAAAGGTTTGTACTGTCATAGTGTCTCTTAAAGTTGGCTAAGCCGGAAAAAAGTCGGCGGATTATACCTGAATCCGGCTAAAGATACAGAGCAGGCTGTGCAAAAAACAAACAGATATAGTCGTAGCCGCTACCAATGCCGGTGTTTTAATCATCAGATTGTATTGACGCTGGCCTTGTATACCTGGCAAATACTGTGAGCAGGCTTGCTCAGCTCTGCCGCAAGCGATTCTTATGGAAAAAGTGTGAAGCAAATGCCAGTGTTAGTTTTTTTCGCAGCGAGAAACCCGGTGTTAGCCAAAGTTGTTTCAGCAGTGTTCTGAACTGCTGCTCAAAGGCTACTGGCAGTGCTTTAACTGCCGGGTTGTTAAGTTGTAAGCTGTAAAACAAATAAGCCAGATTTAACAATAAAATATTGCGCCAGCGTGCCGGTATGGCCGGGTAAAAGCTGCCTTGCTGCAAGCCGGTAAAAAACTGCTGCAGTCGCTGTTGCTGCTCTGGTTTAACATTAAATGATGCGCTTGAGCTGTGTTCACGGTAGCCATAAAGCGGTAAACGTAAATGAAATAGCTGAAACGCTTGCTGGTACAAGGTGGGTACTGCCATAACGTCTTCGCAAAATGCGATACCAGAGGGGAAATTAAAGTCTGGTGCTATAGCTTTACGGTATATTCTTAGCCAGGGAAACCAGCGGTTTGACTGAAATACAGCAGTAGCAACAGCGCTAACCTTGTGCTTGCCGGCTTTGTGGCGCATATAGTGTGGCCTGGCAGTTGGCAGGGCTGATATGTCGCTAAAACGTTTATAGCCTATTTCAATCAGATCAGGCTGATGCTGTGTGATAACGTGCAGTAACTGAGCCATATAGCCGGGTAAGATCACATCATCAGCATCAAGAAAGCCGATATAGCAGCCCGTACTGTGGGCAATACCCAGATTTCTGGCCACACTCACGCCACTATTGGGTTGCTCCAGCAGCAGATAACTGCCGGGCTTAGCCGATGTGGCAATATGTTGTTGTGCTAACTCCAGGCTGTTGTCTGTTGCGCCGTCACACACTAACACTACCTGTACCGCATCTGTCAGCTGTGTTTCAACCGACGCCAATAATTGAGCAAAATAATCAGCAGCGTTGTAAAACGGTACAATAAGAGACAACAAAACCTGCGATTGCATATATACCACCAGCCAACTTACTGCGAAGCGGCTAGTGTATCAGTGGTTAAAACGGATAAAGTAGAGCTTTTACAGTTAGTTACCAATAGTCACAAAGCAGGTTTTTTTAGCTTAAATTTTCTACGGTATCGCATCCTGGTCGTCTTTTTTACCAAATTCACCGCAACTTGGCAGATCTGGTTAATACTGTTAGTTGTATTGCTAACCTAAACCGCAACCTTGCAGGAGAGAATATGATTAACGCTTACGCCGCACTGGAGGCCAACAGTACACTGGTACCCTGGCAATATGAACCGGGTACACTGGGCCGCGATGATGTAGAAATAGAGGTGGATTATTGTGGGATCTGCCATTCAGATGTGTCGATGTTAAATAATGAATGGGGCATGTCAGCTTACCCGCTGGTTGCCGGCCATGAAGTAGTGGGCCGCATCAGTGCTGTGGGTGAAGCGGTAAGCCATCTTAAAACCGGGCAAGTTGTGGGGCTGGCATTCTGATTACTGCAAAGTATGCAGCAGCTGCGGTAGCGGCGACCATAACCTGTGCAATAAGGCACAAGGTACCATAGTGGGCCGCCATGGCGGTTTTGCTGACAAAGTACGTGCTAATGCCGCCAGCGTGGTACCGCTGCCCAAGGGTATGGATGCGAAAACAGCCGGCCCGCTATTTTGTGGTGGCATTACCGTATTTAACCCATTGGTACAGTTTGATATAAAACCCACTGATAAAGTGGCGGTAATAGGTATTGGCGGCCTGGGCCATATTGCGCTGCAGTTTTTAAGGGCCTGGGGCTGTGAGGTAACGGCTTTCACCTCCAGTGACAGCAAAGCAGAAGAAGCCAAAACACTCGGCGCACATCAGTGTATTAATTCACGCAATCATATTGAAATAGAGCAGGCGGCAGGACGCTTTGATTTGATTATCTCTACCGTGAATGTAGCGCTGGACTGGAATTTATACCTGACAACATTAAAGCCAAAAGGCCGGCTGCACTTTGTCGGTGCTACGCTGGAGCCTCTGAATATTGGCGTATTTAGCCTGATTATGGCGCAACGTTCTGTGTCTGGCTCGCCGGTAGGCAGCCCGGCAACGATTGCCAAAATGTTGCAGTTTGCTGTGCAACACAAGATTGAGCCGGTCGTGGAGATATTTAAGTTTGCTCAGATAAATGAAGCGCTGGCACATTTAAAAAGCGGCAAAGCCCGTTATCGTATAGTGTTGGAACGCTAAGATTCGCAGATAAAAACGCCGGGTTTAATGCCCGGCGTTTTACACTACGCGCTAAACTTTATACGGCATGGCACCCAGATAATCTTTTTTACCTACATCGACACCATTGTGGCGCAAAATGGCGTAGGCGGTGGTGATATGGAAATACAAATTAGGGATGACATGCTGGATCAAGAATTCGTAACCCGTTAGATATTTACCTTCCCAGCGTGGCTGAGTGATTTTTTGCGTGGCGGACTGGCTGAAATCAGCCTCGGTAAAGCTGGCCAGATAGGCTACTGTATCACTGATGCGCTGCTGTAATTGCGCTAAGGTGGTTTCGTCATCGGCATGCTTGGGGGCACTGTCAGTTTTACCGGTTAGGCGTGCTACGCCTAATTTGGCTGTGTCGCAGGCAATTTGCACCTGGCGGATAAGATGAAACTGATCCGGTGCTAAACGCGCATTCAGTAAAACGGCAACATCCACTTTTTTTGTTTCGGCAAAACTGGCGCCTTTGTTAAGGATGGCGCTTAAATTTTGCAGCATTTTGCTAAATTGCACTACGGTAATATCGTAAAACATAGTCTGTCCTCCGGGGTAATAAAACAAATACAAACCCAGATTTGGGGGGCTGCTGCTATTTTCGCAATGGCGGCACCCAAAAATATAGCGCTGCCATGGCAAAATATTAATGCTGCTTGTTGTGTGCCAACTTGTACAGAACGGGCAGTAACTGCCCGTTTGGTATGATTACCGTTATTATGCCGCCTGTAATTATTTTTTGGGGATGATATTTATGCTTCTGGCGCTATGTTTTTGGCTGGAGTATAAGCCAGCAGACGCAGGGCGTTAAATACCACAATCAGTGTTGAACCTTCATGTACAGCCACCGCAGCACCGATGCCCAGCCCCATTATGGTTGCTGGCACCAGTAATGCTACGACACCAAGGCTGACAAATACATTCTGCAGAATAATGCGGCGGGTACGACGGCTTAAATCTACCGCAAAAGGCAGATTGTGCAGGTCGTCTGCCATCAGGGCAACATCTGCGGTTTCCAGTGCAACATCAGAGCCGGCGGCGCCCATGGCAATGCCGACACTGGCATTCGCCATGGCCGGTGCATCATTAACACCATCACCCACCATCGCAACCTGGGTTGTTTCGCGTAATTTACGGATAGCAGTGACTTTATCCTGTGGCATTAAATCGCCCCAGGCTTCATCCAGGCCAACTTCTTTTG